>Ga0207828_100081_pt1 | contig 127324 bp, 111 predicted proteins | sample TtaePargueraPR_11_FD_187276 | JGI IMG/M metagenome (GOLD analysis project Ga0207828, IMG submission 187276) | Aerobic enrichment media microbial communities from Bioluminiscent Bay, La Parguera, Puerto Rico - Tt and P2 (3) (SPAdes) | ecosystem: Environmental > Aquatic > Marine > Unclassified ... | reverse complement strand
CCCCGCCTGCCTTTCCATATCGAACAGGAACCTTAGTGATTACGCATCTTGTCGGCATATTCCTTGAGCTGCCGACGCGCCGCCTGAAAACTGTTTTTCAGCGCAATATAGACATCCTCATGCGCATGATCGGCGCTATCACGCTTCACCATGATTTCCTTGCCAGGCACATTAATGCCGAAATGCACGGCAAAGCGGTTTCCATGGTTATGGGAAGCATGGGGTCGTTCCACCACGACATGACAACTTGTCATGCGATCGAAGGTTTCTTCCAGTTTTTGCACCTTGAAACGGATACGCTCGTCAAGCGCATCAGACTGATCAACATCACGGTAGGTGATTTGAACGGGAACCTTCATGATACGGCCTCCTGTTTAAAGCCTTGGACGCAAAGCAGGGCGTTGCACCCTGCCGTTCACCCCCGAAACTTTTACCGTTCCGGGATTTTTAGGGGCGTTATTGTCTGGTTTGTACGCCCCTGATAAAAACCGTCTATATTTATACTTAGGATACAGGACTTGCGCTGCAAGGTGCGTTGACGCATATCAAGCTCGGTCGAAACCAGACCATTGCGTTGGTTGGCCTTCTGCCTCATCAGGGGAAGGTCCTCAGATCATTGAATTACAGGAGAAAAAAGAGGTCATGACGGAAGAAAAAATGCGGTTCGAGGCCGAGGTCAGTCGACTGCTCGATATCGTTGTCCATTCCCTTTATTCGAACAAGGACATCTTCCTGCGCGAGCTGATCTCCAATGCTTCTGATGCGTGCGACAAGCTGCGTTACGAAGCAATTGCCAAACCGGAACTGCTCGCTGGCGACGCTGAATTCAAGGTCCGCCTGCTTACGGATAATGTTCGCAATGTTCTGACGATTGCCGATAACGGGATCGGGATGAACAAGGAAGACCTGATTGACAATCTTGGCACCATTGCCAATTCAGGAACCGCGAAGTTCCTTGATGCCGTATCAAAGTCAGACAATCCCAAGGATGTTGACCTGATTGGCCAGTTTGGTGTCGGTTTCTATTCCGCCTTCATGGTGGCAAGTCAGGTCGATGTCGTAAGTCGAAAGGCTGGCGAGGATCAGGCATGGAAATGGTCATCGGACGGCAAGGGCGAATACACCATCGCCGAAACCGAGATGGAAGGCCGCGGCACACAGATCACCCTGCATCTGACTGACGAATTCAAGGAATTTACCGAAGAATATCGCCTGCGCCACATCGTCAAAACCTATTCCGATCATATCGGCATCCCGGTTGTCCTGATGAAAGCCGACGGGGACGAAACGCTGAACGAGGCATCCGCCCTTTGGACGCGCCCGAAATCAGATGTCACCGACGAGCAATACAAGGAATTCTATAAACACAATTCCCATGCCTTCGACGATCCCTGGAAAACCATCCACTATCAGGCCGAAGGCGCGATTGAATATACCAGTCTTCTGTATCTGCCGACCATGCGCCCGTTTGATCTTTATGATCCGCAGCGCAAAGGCCATCTGAAACTGTATGTTCGCAAGGTCTTTATTACCGAGGGCGCGGACGAACTTCTTCCGCCGTGGCTGCGCTTTGTGTCGGGTGTGGTCGACAGTCAGGACCTGCCGCTTAACGTCTCGCGCGAGATGCTTCAGCACAATCCCGTCCTGACCAAGATCAAAAACGGCCTGACCAAGAAAGTCCTGTCCGAACTTGAAACCGCTGCCAAGAAAGACAGTGAAGGGTTCGAAAAGTTCTGGGAAAACTTTGGTGCCGTCGTCAAGGAAGGCCTCTACGAAGATCAGTCGAACCGTGACCGCATCCTCAAGATCGCCAAATTCCGCTCGACCAAGGGTGATGGCTGGACCACGTTGGCCGAATATGTCGAACGCATGAAAGAAGGCCAGAAGGCCATCTATTATATCAGTGGCGAAGACATTGATGCGCTTAAACGCAGCCCGCAGCTTGAAGGCTTTGCAGCCAAAGGCATTGAAGTTCTGCTTCTGACTGATCCGGTTGATGAATTCTGGATGCCATCGGTTGGCCAGTTTGAAGAAAAGGACTTCAAATCGGTAACCCGTGGTGGTGCAGACCTTAATGACGTCAAATCCGACGACAAGGATGATAGCAAGGATGCGAAAAAGGACGAGGCGGCAAGTGATGCATCACTTGATGCCCTGATTGCATCAATCAAGATCGCCCTTGGCACCGGTGTTAAGGATGTTCGCGAATCTGATCGTCTGACCAGTTCGGCCTGCTGCCTGATCGCCGATGAAACCGGCATGGATTTGCGCATGGAACGCCTGATGAAACAACACAACCGTGTTGATGAAATCAGCCCGCGCATTCTTGAAATCAATCCGAAACACAGCCTGATCAAAAAGCTGTCTGACGTTGCGATCAAGGATGCCAAGGCACCGATCCTCAATGACGCCGCTTTGCTTCTGCTGGATCAGGCCCGCATTCTTGAAGGCGAAGCCCTGCCCGACCCGGTCAGCTTTGCCCGTCGCCTTGATCTGATCATGGAAAAAGGTCTGGGTGCCTGACACCTGATAGACGACCCGACATTATCAACGGCGCATCAAAAGATGCGCCGTTTTCTTTTGGGAAATCGCAAAATTTAAAATGCTTATTTACCAACAACGGGCATAAAGGCCCCACATGTGAAAGAACCTGTGAACGAACGGGAAGGCCCGATACACCATGACCGCGATGATGAACTGGCAAAAACTGTTGTCACCCGCCCGGCTTGGCACCCGTCATTCCAGTGTCGGGGCGTTTGGTCGATCCGACTTTCACAAGGATTATGACCGCATCATCTTTTCTTCAGCTTTCCGCCGCCTGCAACGCAAGACGCAGGTTCATCCGCTGCCGGAAAATGACAATGTGCATACCCGCCTGACCCATAGCCTTGAGGTCTCATGCATCGGACGTTCGCTGGGCTTGATGATTGGTCATCGTTTACATGAAAAAGGCAGTCTTCCCGATACGATTGATCCCGATCATATGGCTGCGATCGTTCAGGCCGCTGCACTGTGTCACGATATCGGCAACCCGCCTTTTGGTCATGCCGGGGAATATGCGATCCGCCAATGGTTCATTGATGCCGATCCTTCTTTTACCCGCAGTCTGACCGCCGAACAGTTCGCCGATCTGACCACCTATGAAGGAAATGCTCAAGGGTTCCGGCTTCTGACCAACAAACGGACTGGTCTGTATGATGGCGGGATGCGTTTGACCTATGCGACACTGGCAAGCTTCCTGAAGTATCCCTGGTCTGCATCCGGTAGCCCCTTCCCGCAGAAAAAGAAATTTGGCGCCTTCCAAAAGGAATTTTCCCTGCTTGAAGAAGTCGCCGACGCCACGGGCCTGATCCGCACCGGTGATCAGTCATTTTGCCGCCATCCGCTGGTTTATCTGGTCGAGGCCGCTGACGATGCTTGCTATGCCCTGATCGATATCGAAGACGGGGTGGAACTTGAACTGGTCGATTTCCGGGTTCTTGAAGAAATGCTTCGTCCCTGTATCGCGGGTGATCTTCCGGCGGAATATGACCGCGAACCCAATGCCAGTCGCAAAATCTCGTTCCTGCGTGGCAAAATCATGACCGGAATTCTTGCTGCGCTGGTGGATGCCTTCGTCGCCAACGAGGACGCCCTTCTGGCAGGTGAGTGGAAAGGTGACCTTCTGGCCTGTGCAAGTGGTCCCTATAACGAGCTGATCACGACAGCAAAGTCATTCTCGGAAAAGCAGATCATTCTGAACCGCCGCAAGGTTCAGATTGAAGTGGGCGCCTTTGCCCATCTGGAAACCCTGCTTGACACCTTCTGCAAGACCGCGCTTGAGGTTCACAATGCCGGTTCCGAAGCGGACCTTCCATATCGTGCCGGGCGCGTACGCGAACTGATTGGCAATGACGCGATGCCGGTTGGTGCATCGCTTTATGATTTGTATCTGGTGATCCTTGATTATGTGTCGGGCATGACAGATGATTTTGCGGCCCGGCTGGCGCGCGACATTGGCGGCGGACAGCACTAACTGATGTGGATGCTTGGTCCCTTTATTGCCCGTTATCGCAGAAGAACAGCTTTCTTTGCCGCAACCGCAATTGCCGTTGTGGTTTATGGGCTGGTTGAACAAAGCACCCGTCCCGAGGTCGCCGCATGGTATTGGCCCGCAATAGCCGGTGCCATCAGCTTCACATTGACCCGTTTTATCGTTTCACGGCTGATTGCGCGCTTTGTGGGCGGTGTTCGCCGTCACCTGCGCTAAGGTTAATTCAGTCCCTAAAATGCAAAAGGCAGGCCCCAAGGCCTGCCTTTTACCTGGATTTCATGTCTGGCTGCCACGCAGCGCAGACAGTGTCAGTTATTCCTGACCGCCACCCATGGCACTGCTGATTTTCTTGTCAGTATTATACTGACTAAGAGAATAGACCGCCCAGATCGCAGCCGGAACCCAACCAACCACAGTTATCTGCAAGATGAGGCAGATAATTCCTGCAATAGGACGCCCGATGGTGAAGAACAGTAACCAGGGCAGAAGAAGTGCGATCAAAAGACGCATGGATGTGATCCCCTTGTTGCTTGGACGCGCTTACATGCCGTCGCTAAAGGTGACAACGACAACACGGTTGCCCTGCTCGGCAACACCGTCATCGGTGGAAACCGGAACATTGGCTTCGCCGCTGATGCTAATCGCAAGCTTGCTTGCCGGCACACCGCCGTCACGAAGTGCTTTCACAACGGCATCAACACGCGATTTTGCAAGGATGTCGTTATACATCGCATCGCCTGCACGGTCGGCATAGGCAACCAGGCTGATCGATGCCGGTTCATATTTGCCATATGCTTCGACAATACCGTCGATGACCGACATGCCTTTGGTGTCGATTGCAGCACTGTCAAAGCCGAAATAGACATTCATCGGAACCGGCATCGGCATTGCAGCCATCGGGGCCGGTGCGGTGTCGAGTTCAGCCTGAACGATGGCGAGTGCCTGATAGAAAGCAGAACGGCAGTTGTCGATGTCTTCCTGCTGAATGTTTTCTTCAAGTTCCTGCAACCAGCAATCGAAGCTCGACTGTGCACGCGCAGCGGCCGTTGCAGCCTTTTCACGACCACCGGCATCAAGTGCCGCCATCAGGTCGCTACGCGCAACTTCCACTTCGCCTTCGGTGCCTGCTGGCAGGGTACGTTCGGAAATCATCTGCGGGCCGGTATCCTGGCTCATCGCAGCCATTTTCGAACGGCTGGTGAAGTAACGTGCATCGCTCCAATCGGCTTCGTCATACTCGGCCTGTGCGAGATCAGCGTAATTCTGGTGAAGAGCTGCATCAAATGCCGACCCTTCGTCAGCCATATCACGCACCCCTGGAATGTTCATATTTGCGCACGCGCTCAGAAAGGCTGCGGCGGAAACAACGGCGAGCAGTTTAGCTTTCATCGGTGTTACTCCTTGTCTGACCGACATTCTTTATCCCAATCCCAATTTCGTTTCGGTGGTTATCATCAAACCGGACTTCAATGGATTATGACGACCACCAGACAGGTCATTTTTTTGCCTGTCACTTGCACCATATCGTTGTTGCAGTCGATCAGATCACAGACCTGACCCCGAATTTTGACACGTAACTTGCACTCACGCCCCAATGCCCCAAAACGATATGAGGGGGATATAATTACCCCTATCCAAGAATATATAGAAGTCAATTTCATGAAAAAAAGCAGTGGGATAGAGAAAATTCATAATCTTTTCGGTTCCAATCCCTGCGCAGGTGCCCGCACCGCAACGGTTTAACGGCCCAATCATCGACCGGAAAACCACAAAACACTGCGCGACCAACACGAAAAAGGCCTGATCAGACTTGCCACCTGATCAGGCCCCGGATTTCCAACGCTCAATGGTGATCAGACAGATCAATCAGATGATCCGCCAAACAGCCCTTTGACTGCTCCACCAAGTGCTTCGGCACCATCCTTGACCGACGAGCCACCTGTGCTCGCAGCGCCCCCAACAGCACCAACAACACCTTTGCCAAGATCGCCAACGCCCTGCAGCAGACCGTCAACATTCAAACTCGAAACGGCCTTGAAGACTGACGCGTTGATTGCGGTCAGAATTTCACTAGCAACTTCTGCCGGAGTTGCTCCGCCATCGTCCTTGCCAACATCTTCAAGATGAATTTCCGGAAGGCTTGCTGAAAGCTTTTTACCCTGCAGCAAAGCTGCTGACACACCGACATTGCCGTTACGAACATATACGTCATCAATGATAATTTTGGTGTTCGAACCGGCGTCTTCGCTGGCAGCTGTATCCGTCGCCCCATCTGCACCACCTGCGCCGGTCGGTCCCGAAACACGCTGGACAAAACTTTCAACATTGCGCTGAATGGTTGCGATGTTCGAGCTGCCATTGCCAAGTTCATAGGTAACACTTGGCGCATCGACAACGACTTCGATAATACGAATGGTGTCACTGGTCAGCGTTGTTCCGTCAAGGCGCACCGAAATATTGCCTAGCGAGAAGGCATAATCCGTCTTGAACCCTTCGGGATTACCAACAACCAGCCCCGTGATGCCTGCCGTATTTTGTGTGGGTTCGATCGTCACACCATCAACGGTCACTTCCGCCAGGGTCACACGCGTTCCGGCCTTTTCGATGGTCGTTTTGACGATATCGTCGAGATTGACATAGACATATACAAGTCCGCCCACGACCAGAACGATGATCGCTGCCAAACCAATCAGTATCTTTTTCATTGCCCGTATCCTGCTTAATTTGCCACCAAAACAATCCGACATTGAGCACATGGGTATATGTTTGGTTGCGTTCAAGCAAAAGAGTTGCGCCGATCAGCACAACAATCAAGTTATTTTACATGACAAAACAGCGGACTAGGTTTCCCCGGCCCGCTGTTTTCACTCAATCGAAACGCGATCTGGTTACAGGTTGAATTCCACAACCACCGGCGCGTGATCGGATGGTTTTTCCCAGTCACGTGCAAGGTCATAGACCGATGCTGTTCGGACCGTCCCGGCCATATTCGGGGTCATCCAGACATGATCCAGACGACGTCCCTTATTACTGCCGCGCCAGTCACGAGAACGATAGCTCCACCAGCTAAACAGCTTTTCGGGTTCCGGAACAACTTCGCGTACTGAATCAATGAAGTCGCCTGACTGGCGGAACTTCTCAAGAATTTCGACCTCAATCGGTGTGTGGCTGACGACCCGAAGAAGCTGCTTGTGCGACCAGACGTCGTTCTCTGACGGGGCAATGTTGAAATCGCCAACCAGAACGGCCTTGCGGTTCGGATCAGCAGCACGACGGTCGGTCCACCAGGTGGTCATCTCGTCGATAAAGGACAGCTTGTGGGCAAATTTCTCGTTGATCGCCGGATCGGGTTCATCACCGCCCGCCGGGATATAGAAATTGTGCAGCTCGACACCATTTTCGAATTTCGCCATGCAGTGACGGCGATCTTCCTTGCCACAGAAATGCTTGATGTCAGTTTCGACGAAAGGCATTCGTGAAACAATCGCCACCCCGTTATAGCTTTTCATACCGTGGTTATGACGATGAACATAGCCAGCGGCCTCAAATGCCTCATGGGGGAAATGCTCATCCGGGCATTTCAGTTCCTGAAGACACAGCGCATCGGGTTGCTGATCTTCAAGAAATTTGATGACCTGCTCGATGCGCAGGCGGACGGAATTGATATTCCAACTTACAATTTTCAAAACGGGCTCCGTTCAAATCCTGTTCGGGAAAGGCCCCTGCCCCACGACCCCGGAAATTTTCGAAAAGTTCTGACGTCTATTTCAACGTCACTGACAGTCTAGCGACACCCTCAATCGCCAGATCCATGCGGTCACCGCGAACCACCTGACCAACGCCCTCGGGCGTTCCGGTAAACAGCAAGTCACCGGGTTTCAGTTCGATCAGGGTCGATAGATGAACAAGCGCATCAATCACCGGCCAGATCATCTTGGCCGTGGTGTCGTTCTGACGGACATCACCATTGACCGACAGTTTCAGACTGGTCGCATGCGGATTGCCTGCATCTGCTTTGGGCTTAAGCGCAGAGATTGCGGCACAGCCGTCAAACGACTTGGCCATATCCCACGGCAGACGGCGTTCCTTGAGGCCTGCCTGAACGTCACGGCGGGTCATATCAAGACCAGCCCCATACCCGAAAATCGCATCCTCAACCGCGGCACGGTCAAGGTTTTTGCCCCCCTTTGACAGGGCAACGACAAGTTCACCTTCATAATGCAGATCTTCGGTTGCTGACGGATAAGGCAGATCACCATCACCGACCACCAGACAACCGGTCGGTTTCATGAACACACATGGCGGCGTATCAGACGGGTCCGATCCCATTTCACGAACGTGATCGGCATAGTTCTTTCCGATGCAGAAAATGCGGTTAACCGGGAAAAGATCGTCGGAATCCTGAACCGGAATGGTCGTCGGTTCGGCAGGCTGGAAAATCAAACCCATGATGGCTCCTTGAAACTAACGCTGTTTGATAACAGTGATAGCCAAGCTACCCGCAAAAGAAAATGACTGAGATGTAAAACCCGGTCACAAAACGGATTTCTGTTCCTGCATTCGGGTTGGTTTTCCATCCTCACGACAGCTGTCTGACATATGGTCGCCATTCCAAATCACTTGACCACGTCAGACGCAAACTGAAAGACTGGCAAAGCCATGCCGCACGACCACCGCCCGGACCATGGTCTGCACAAGGGGTATCGATGAAAAGCTCTCCCTATCTCCAAACGGCTCATCAGGTTCTTGATACTGAAAATGTTCGTCCGGAAAACGGTCTGGGCAAAAAGGAAATCGTTGAACGCCGAAGGAGATTTGGCCGCAATGTGCTTCGGCGAAGCAAGTCACGATCTGTCTGGAACATTCTGATTGATCAGTTCACCGGCCTGATTGTCTATCTTCTGGCCGGGGCAATGCTGCTTTCCTTTTATCTCGGTGACTGGACCGAAGGCAGCGCGATTGCAGTTGTCCTTGTCCTGAACGCTGCCATCGGATTTTCATCCGAATATCGCGCTGTCCAGTCAATGGAATCTCTGCGCAAACTTTCGCAAGTCAAAGCCCGTGTTCGACGCGATGGCATCGCAGCCGTCATCCCGGCAGAAGATATCGTTCCCGGTGATATTGTTCTGCTTGAAGCGGGCGACATTGTTCCGGCCGATATACGCATCGTTGATTGCAACAATCTGCAATGTGACGAATCCACACTGACGGGTGAATCCCTGCCAATCGCCAAAACCAACGATGTTCTTTCTGGTGATGACATCGTTCTTGGCGACCGGTTCAATATGGTTTTCAAGGGAACGGCAATTACCCGCGGCGATGGCTTTGGCATTGTCACCGCAACCGGGATGGCCACCGAACTTGGTCATATTGCCGATCTGGCCGAAACGGCAGATGCCGAAACAACACCGCTTGAAAAGCGACTGGATAAGCTTGCCGGTCAGTTGATCTGGGTCACACTCGGGCTGACCCTTTTTATAACGCTAAGTGGCATCTATGCTGGCAAGGACTTCCTGCTGATGGTCAAAACCGGGGTTGCCCTGGCAATTGCCGCTGTTCCCGAAGGTTTGCCGATTGTGGCAACGGTTGCCCTTGCGCGTGGTATGGCGCGGATGGCGCGGCGCAATGCCCTGATCAAAAATCTGTCAGCCGTTGAAACGCTTGGTGCCACCACCGTCATCATGACTGACAAAACCGGCACACTTACCGAAAATCGCATGACAGTTGTCCGCCTGCGCACAAGTACAGTCATACTTGACGAGACGAATGCATTCGGGACAACCGGGGCGACCAGACCGGTTGAAACACCTAATGATCCGACACAAGAAATCGCCTTGCGAACCGCGATGTTGTGTAACGATGCAATCCTCATTTCACCAGCATCCGCAACCGGTACAAAAACGAACATATCATCCGCGCCAATTGGCGATCCGATGGAAATTGCGTTGCTCGAAGCCGTTACAAGGCAGGGATACGATCAGAAAACCTTGCTCGAAGATTTTCCACTGGTTGCGAAGGAAGCCTTTAGCGCCCAGACCCGGATGATGGCGACCTACCATCATCAACCAGACAATGACGCCCTGTTTGTCGCGGTAAAGGGCGCGTCCGAAGCGGTGATTGACTGTTGTACTGATCTTCTCACGATCAATGGCAAGGTGCCGTTTGATGACAAGCTGCGCCATCAATGGACGGAATTTGCCACGGAGATGACCAGCGAAGGATTAAGGGTTCTCGGCCTGGCAATGAAAGAGGCACGTTCGGAGAACACCGCCCCTTATGAAAATCTCACGCTTCTTGGATTGATCGCCTTGCTTGATCCGCCAAGAAGCGACGTCGCAAGTGCGATCAAGGCATGTCACGACGCCGGTATTCGGACTGTTATGGTCACCGGTGACCATGCCGGAACCGCCCACAATATCGCCCGTCAGGTCGGCTTATGCAGATCGGACGCTCCGGTTTTGGAAGGCCGCGACCTTCACGATGTTGGCAACGCTGCCGAACATAAACGCGAGGCCATTCTCGCGACCCCGGTTCTTGCCCGCGTCAGCCCGGAAAGCAAACTTGATCTTGTATCTCTTCATCAGGAAAGCGGCGCTATCGTTGCGATGACAGGAGATGGTGTGAATGACGCACCGGCCCTTAAGAAAGCCGATATCGGCATTGCCATGGGTCAACGTGGCACCGAAGTTGCCCGCGAAGCCGCCGACATGGTTTTACGCGATGATGCATTTCCATCCATCGTTGCCGCCATGCATATGGGCCGGGTGATTTTTGCCAATATCAGGACATTCGTGATTTATTTGATGTCTTGTAACTTCAGCGAGATCCTGATCGTCGGTCTGGCTGTTTTAAGCGGGCTTCCCCTTCCTTTACTGCCATTGCAGATTCTTTTTCTGAACCTTGTTACCGATGTATTCCCGGCCTTCGCGCTTGGTGTTGGTGAAGGCGCAAAGGGTGTCATGAAGCAACCACCACGCGACCCGGCAGAGCCGATCCTTGGTGCTTTGCACTGGATGCGGGTGATCGTCTATGGCGGGCTGATTACGGCAGGAACGCTTGGTGCATTTATTCTGGCCCACACAGTCTTTGCGCTGGGCGAACAGGAAGCCCTTTCCGTGTCATTCCTGACATTGGCCGCCGCCCAGCTTTTGCACGTATTTAACATGCGCGCTTCCGGTTCGAATGCATTGATCAATGATGTAAGCCGCAACCCGTTTGTCTGGGGGGCATTGGCATTGTGCTGCGTTCTGGTCGGGGCAACCTTGTGGATACCAAGCCTGTCGGATCTTCTGATGATCTCGAGCCCCGGTCCGACGGGCTGGATGCTGGTGGCTGGCGGCAGCATCACCCCGTTGATTTTGGGACAACTGGTACATGCATTTGTACTGCATAAAAAAATCCCGGCCCCGGAAACCACGACCAAATGACAAATGCCGGGGAAATCCCCGGCATTTAAATCCTGACATCGTTGTCGAAAACCTGTCTAGAGCAGCCCTTCGATCACACGGTCTGGCGGTGTGTGGCCATCGACAAAGGTCTTGATATTGATCAGGACCTTTTCGCCCATATCCACGCGCCCTTCGATGGTGGCTGACCCCATATGCGGCAAAAGAACCGCGTTTTGCAGATCAAGCAGTTTGGGGTTTACGGCCGGTTCATGCTCGAACACATCAAGACCGGCACCGGCAATCTCGCCATCGGCCAGCATCCGGGTCAGTGCCGGTTCGTCAACGATCTCGCCACGTGCTGTGTTGACCAGAATGGCATGGGGTTGCATCAGCTTGAGACGCCTTGCCGAAAGCAAATGATAGGTTGCCGGTGTATGCGGGCAGTTAACAGAAACAACGTCGACATGGGCAAGCATCTGATCAAGGCTTTCCCAATAGGTTGCATCAAGCTCTTCCTCGATTTCCGGGTGAACGCGACGGCGGTTGTGATAATGAACCGACAACCCGAACCCCTTTGCCCGGCGCGCCAGCGCACGACCGATACGGCCCATACCGACAATGCCAAGACGCTTGCCCCAGATGCGATGACCCAGCATCAATGTCGGGCCCCATCCGGCCCATTCGCCCTTGCGGATAAGGCGTTCGCCCTCGGCAAGGCGACGTGATACCGAAAGGATCAGCGCCATTGTCATGTCTGCTGTATCTTCGGTGAGAACGTCGGGCGTGTTAGTGACCGTGATGCCGCGCGACCGTGCGGTCTGCAAATCAACGTGATCCACCCCGGTTCCGAAATTGGCAATCAGACGAAGGTTCGGCCCCGCATGGGCAAGTACGGCGGCATCAATCTTGTCCGTCACAGTCGGGACAAGAACATCTGCCACTTTGACAGCTTCGATGAGTTGTTCCTTGGTCATTGCGGCGTCATCGATATTCAGACGCGCATCGAACAGTTCCATCATGCGGGTTTCAATCGCTTCCGGCAGCTTCCGGGTCACGACGACAAGCGGTTTTTTCTTGGTCATCTGCCGATCCTATGCGGTCTTTTAACTCTTTTTCTGACAAAATATGGCATGTCACATTTTTTGTGCCCTGCCGCAATGCAGTGATGCCATGCAGCAAGGTACAAAAGCAAGGATTTTGACGCATTTTTTGTAATTTTATTACGTGAAGAGGATTTCTGACAGATCCCTGTCAGAGCTCCGAAACAAGGGAATACCAACAAGATGCCGCAGTTTTTGCGCACATTTATGTATCGCTTCATGGCTTTGGCTATTCTGGCAAGTCTGACCACCCCGATTGTGGCCAGCGCCCAAGAATCCGGTCTGCCCATTCCGCGATTTGTCGCACTGCGATCAGACAAGGTATTCTTGCGTTCCGGGCCGGGGCTTCGATATCCGAAAGTCTGGATTTATCAACGTCGCAATATGCCGATGGAAGTCGTGTCTGAATTTGATACCTGGCGCAAGGTTCGCGACTGGGAAGGCAGTGAAGGCTGGGTTCATCAAAGCCTTCTTGTCGGCTCTCGACATGTGATCGTCACCGATGACAGCATCACGCTTTATTCCGCGGCGGATGAAAATGCCCGCAAGATCGCTATGGTCTCGGCCAGCGTCATCGGAAGCATCGAAGACTGCCCGGCCAATATGAACTGGTGCCAGCTGCGCTTTGGCGATTTCGAAGGATGGGCACCGCGTCACGGTTTTTGGGGCGTGTATGAAGATGAAACCGTCGAAGGCTAGACGACAGGATAGATTTCCGAAAACCACCCGTCCTTTCGATCACCTGCCCTTTCGATCAAACGAACCAAAGGCCCCGCGGAACATCCACGGGGCCATTTAAATAATTACGGCTTTACGGAAGATATCAGGCATCGACAGACACACGGTTTTGCGAACGATCAGCCCCGCCACCGCTGTTTGATGTCGCATGACCACCGCTGTCATACCCGCCAAAGACCGGCGTGGAATAAGATTGTCTGGTTTTTGCACCCGACGATTGCCCAAAGGTTTCCTGTGCCAGCGGATCACGTTTATCGGCGTTCGGGTCAAAGACCGGCCTGTCATTCTGTTCAAGGAACGGATCAGGTCGTGGTTCAGGCAAGCTGAACCCGCCAATACTGACCGTCTGACTGGCAAGCTGGGTGGCGATATCCCCAAGATAGGCCTGCAGATTTGCCGAAATACGCGCCCTGATATCCTCGGCACCGGATGTTTCGGACGCCGCCAGTTGGGCCTGGACAATATTGTCGCCTGCAACTTGTGAAACGCGGTTTTGATCCTGCGCGACGGCAAGACTGCCGCGATCAGCCGACAATGAAGTCTCGCGATCACGCAATGCTTGCTGCGCTTCATCGATCAGGGCACGTGCATTTGAAACGCCCGAACCATCCGTCAGGTCAATTGATGAAAGCCCCGTCGCCAAATCCTCGGTCGACGATGCATAAAGTTCGATATTGATCCGGTTATCTGACGACGTTCCGGAACCGACCTGTACCGATATCGTTTGATCCGCATCCAGAAGGTTCCGGCCATCGAAGCTGCTGTTTGCAGCAATATCGTCAATTTTGCCCAGATAATCTTCGATCTGGCTATTAAGTTGCGCACGCTGCTGCGCCGAAAGGTCCGGGCTTTCTTCTGCGATTTCGATCAGGGATTCAATTTCGTCAAGCGCATCACCGATGCGCGACAAATCACTTGATGCCTGTGTCAGAAGGTTGCTGGCACTGCCAAGCGATCCACGAAGCTTTTCTGTGGTGTAACTCGCACCACGAAGCGAATCGGTATTGCGTTCAGAACTGCCCGATGATGTGGAATACTGGCTGCCATCAGACGCGATCAACCGGTTCTGCGGTGCAATCGCACGCGCAGTATTGGTATAGATCGTAAGCTGACTCGCAACTGGTTCCATTGCTTTTCCGCACAAACAAGCCGGCGAGGCAACTACATGCTGCACGGACAAAGAAATTGAAATCATTCAAAACTTTGTCCACCTGACCTTCCTGGTGTCCGGCGGAAATACCAGCCATTAGTATAGATTATTAGCGATGAAACATTAAGCCAAATCGCGCAATCAAGGCGCGATTTTAAAAACACCTACCCAATCTGGGCGCAACCACCTTGTAATTCCGCCTGCAAACGTCAATCCGGGCTGCCCCGAACAGCCCGGATCAGACCGCTTTACGGCGCAGAACAGCAAACAGTTCCAGATGTGACGACCACAGGAACTGATCCACCGGGACGACCTTTTGAATTTCATAGCCGCCATTGCGCAACACACGCATGTCGCGCGTAAAGGTCGCCGGATTACAGGAAACCGCAAGAACCCATTCAGGTCCGCCTGTTGCCAACTGCTCGCACTGGGCCAGTGCGCCTGCACGCGGCGGATCAAACAGCACCAGATCAAATGCCCCCAACTCAGCTGCGGTAAGCGGCTGACGGAACAGGTCACGTTTGACAACCTTGATCGGACTTCCTGACTGACCCACGGCATATTGCAAAAGTTCGACCGCACGCGGGTCACTTTCAACAGCAGTCACCGACCGGCGCTTGCCATGCAAGGCCAATGCGAATGTAAAGCTGCCGACCCCGCAGAACAGATCGGCGACCTGTCGCGGTGCAATTTCATCCAGTGCCTGCTTGACCGCATTTACAAGGGATTGCTGACCATCAAGCGTTGCCTGCAAGAACCCGGCAGGCGCAATCGACACTTCGACATTTTCAAAGGACACCAGCGGCGTATGCCGGGCGGCAACCGGTTCATCCGGACGATCCCCGACCTGCCAGCTCAGACGCGCAAGGTTCTGTGCCCCGGCGAATTCGGCCAGGTCCTGACGCATATCAAGATTGGGGTCCGCACTGGCCTGGATCAGAACATCAAGTCCGTTATCAACAAGGGTAACAAAGACCTCCTTGATATCGCGCGCGTAATCTGGCGGACAGGATGTCAGGAAATCGACAAAGGCAGAACGGAACGCCATCAATTCCGGGCGCAAAACAGCGCAGTCAGGAACATTCAAAACCGTATGACTGAACCGGCCATGGAAACCGACAAACACCCCAGTCGCCCCGACATGAACGGAGAAACCCGCGCGACGGCGACTTGCCGGTGGTGAAATTTCAACATCGGCAATCAGATCATCTGCATCCTCGGGATCAATCCCCGCCCGCAAAACAGCAGTTTTGGCCTTGTCATATTTCCACGCCCGGTAATCATCGTCGCTCATATGCTGAAGCGCACAGCCGCCGCATTCCTTGAAATGCGAACAGCGTGGCGGGTTGAACGCACCGGTTCGGGCAATTTCCTCGATGACTTCGGCGCCATATCCGTCACCGCGTTTCTGACGCAGGGCAACACGCACTTCATCCCCGGGCAACACGCAATCAACATAGACCAGAACCGCTTTACCATCCGGGGCCTGAATATGCGCAATGCCATCACCACGCGCACCAACCTGTTCGATGGTGACGGGCGCTTCAAAACCAATCAGCGGATCACGCCGGGACGGTTGACGCTTGCGTCCCCCACGGGCTCGGGGATTGCGGTGATGATGTTTCATAAACTCTCTCTCGGGGGTGATCTTCGTCACACTTTTATCTGGCAAATTATCGCGGCTACCAGAAGCCAGCCTCAGATACACCAGTTGGCGCGCCACGAACAGGGGCGAACAAAGATTTAATCCTGCTTCTGCCCGCAAAAATGGTGCAGACGCCCCGGCAACGAACTTATTGCGCAAAAAATTATATGCAAATGAACGCGACTAAACCCTTAAAATCCTGTAATAATGGCACCATTAAACATAGAGCGAATTGCTTATCGTCTGCGTGACACAAAACCGTTTGTAAGACATCATACGCATGATGCCTTTGCAAATGACGTGACGAATGCGTTTTTTTTTGCGCGCATATCCGGGTTTGGGGAACCTGTTTTGCGGGTCACGTATGGGGGAGAGATGGAAGAAGAAAACAAACAAGCTGATGAAAATGCATCCACGCAAACGTCCCGTTTGAAGAAACGGGCATTGTTGGCAGGTTTTCTGACGGCAGTTTTCCTTGGCTCTGTGACTTTCTTTTTCTGGCAAACGTTTGAAAAAAATCGTCGTACCATTCTTCTGTCCGCAGCCCAGATTACAGCCACGTCTGTAGCTCAGCAAGTCAGCCAGATTGTCACAAGCAACCTCGCCGTTCTTGAAAGCTTTGCGGATAACTGGCAGGACGGCGCGCCCGAGGATGAACGCGCATATCTCTCGATTGCCACCCCGCTGCAAAGCCGTTTTCCGGCGCTGCAGGCAATCAACTGGATTTCGCCCAATTACCTCATTTTATATGTAGCCCCGATCAAGGGGAACGTTCCGGCCATTGGTGCCGATCTGAAACGCCATCCGATGGCAGGCCCGGTTCTGGATATCGCCCTTGATCAGCGCAGAACCCAGATCACCCCGACACTTGAACTTCTTCAGGGCGGGCGCGGATTTGCGGCCTATAGCCCGGTTCTGGGCCGTGATGGCGAGATTATCGGCATCATCAACGGGGCATTCCGCATCCGCTCCATGCTGGCCTCGGTCATCAATACCGAACAGGTCGAAGATTACACCGTGCGTGTGCGCGAAGGTGACACTGTTCTGTTTGAAATCCGTGGCGAAGGGGATGACGAACAGTTGCAACGCACCGTCCCGGTCGAGATTGTCGGGCGTCAGTGGCAGGTCGATGTCATTGCCGACCCCAAACTTGCAAGCCAGCACACCATCAATCCCGAACTTATTTTGCTGTTCGGGACGCTGGTAACGGCGTTGTTTACCGTTCTGATCTTCATGCTGACCAACCGGCAGAAAACATCATCCCGACGCCATCTGCATCACATCAATGCCGGTGATGATATCAATGACCTTGCTTTGTCGATTACCAAGCTTGATGGTCATCTGAAATCAATGTCGCCGGAAACGGCCGAATTCTTTGATCTGCGCGAAGAAGATTACGGATTTATCCGCTTTTACAATCTGGCGCCGGAATTCCAGTCCGACGGAACCGCTTCGCGCCGATCGCAGGAAAAGATGCTGCTTGCCATCAATCGCGGCGAGGAAGAATTACGCCGTGAATGGATTGTTCGCAGCGCCGAAGGCGTTCATGTCGTCTGCAATCTGGCGATGAAGCCATCCGCCAGCAATCCTGATTGCGTTGATATCACCCTGCATCACAATCCGGCGGCCAACGCATCGGTTAATCGGTTGCGGTATCTGGCAACGCATGACCCGCTTACCGGGCTTCCGAACCATGCACTGTTTGAAGACCGCCTTAATCAGGCGGTTGCCCATGCCAAACGGTATGAAAAGCTTCTGTCGGTTCTGGTGGTTGATATCGACAATTTCCGCGCCATCAATGACCGGTTCGGCGCAGATATCGGTGACGAAACATTGCGCACCATATCCGGGCGTCTGCGCGCGACAGTGCGTGAAAAAGACACCTGTGCCCGGTTCTCGGGGGACATGTTTGCGATTATCGCAACCGACCTGTCAGAGGCCGAAGGCGCGGCACTGGTTGCCGAACGCGTGGTCGAAGCCATGTCACAGCCGATCCAGACCACGACAGGCGAAGAAATCCGTCTGCATGTCAGTGTTGGTGTCGCCCTGTATCCCAACGATGCGCGCGCACCGTCGCAATTGCTTGCCAATGCGGATGCCGCAATGTATCGCGCCCAGAAATCTGCGGAATCGTCTTATTGCTTCTTTGTCGAGACGATGAACAACGTGATGCATGCGCGTCTTTCAATGGAAACGCAATTGCGCCGTGCGGTTGATGAAAAGCGCTTTGTCCTTGAATATCAGCCGCGCTATCGCACATCCGACCGCACCCTGACCGGGTTTGAGGCGCTGTTGCGCTGGATTGATGACAGTGGCAAGCGCCGCCTGCCGCCTGACTTTATCGCGGTTGCCGACCGGACGGGGCTTTTGTCACCACTGGGTCAATGGATCATTGAAACCGTGTGCAAACAGATCGCCCAATGGCGTGAACAGGGCTATGTCCCGGTTCCGATTGCATTGAACGTTTCAAGCCGCCAGTTCATTCAGGCTGACCTGATCAAGAACATCATCGATCTTACGGCTGAACATGAAATTGATGCCGCCATGATCGAGATCGAGGTTTCCGAAGACATCGCCATGCGTGAACCTGAACGCGCGCTTGGCCAGTTCTATCGCTTTGCCGAGGCGGGTATTGGCCTGACGCTTGATCACTTTGCAGCGGGCAATACGTCGCTACGCTATCTGAAACGCTTCCCGGTTCAGCGGATCAAGCTGTCAAAATCGCTGTTCAATCTGGCCCTTGATGAGCAACCCGAAAACAGCATCCTGCAACCGGCAATCCGGCTGTGCAAAAGCCTTAATCGCAAGGTGGTTGCTGTGGGTGTTGAAACCGAAGAACAGCTTGCCGTGCTTCAGGCTGCGGATTGTGACGAGATGCAGGGCTTCTTGCTGTCTGCACCACTTGATGCAGTCGACACCGCCGAACTTCTGCCCCGGCAAAAGAGCCCTGCGCGCCCGAAAGCAACATCAAGTCCGGCAGAAGACGAACATTCAGGCTAGCTTTCGCAAATTGCCTGCTCATTGATTTGGCAGCTTAAAACCAAAGGCCCCGCAGCATTATCTGCGGGGCTTTTAATTTGCAAATCCGGCAGCCTCAAACACTGCGCTTGCCAGATACCGACTGGATTATTGAGGCCTAAAGCAGGAAAATCGCCGCCAGTCCAAGGAATGCAAAGAAACCGACAACATCGGTAATCGTCGTCAGGAACACCGATGAAGACACAGCGGGATCGATACCCGCACGTTCCAGACCAAGCGGGATCAGGGCACCAAACAGCCCGGCAAAAAGCAGATTGATAATCATCGCAGCGCCAATCACACCGCCCAGCAAAAGATCATCAAACCAAAGCCAGGTTACAGCTCCGGACAAGATGGCAAATGCCAGCCCGTTCAGACCACATACAGCGACCTCCTTGCGGATCACACGCCATGCGTTGGTGCTGGTCAGCTCACGCGTGGCAATCGCACGCACCGCAACAGTCAGGGTCTGCGTACCGGCATTCCCGCCCATCGAGGCTACAATCGGCATCAGAATCGCCAGTGCGACCAGCTTTTCAATCGTCCCTTCAAACAGGCCGATGACCACCGACGCCATGATCGCGGTTCCCAGATTGACCAGAAGCCAGGTAAAGCGCGACCGGGTGGTATCAAGGATCGCACTTGAAAGGTCATCCTCCTCGCCGACACCGGCAAGGCGCATCATGTCTTCTTCATATTCCTCGTCGATAACGTCAACGACGTCATCGACCGTGATCACACCGACAAGACGACCGGAATCATCCACAACCGGTGCAGAAATAAGGTCACGCTGACGGAACAGATGGGCGACGTTTTCCTGTTCCTCGGTCACAAGGACCGTGCGCATTTCATCCGACCCCATCACATCGCGCACCAGCACCGGACGGTTGGTTCGGATCACACGCGACAAAGGCACGATGCCGACAGGGCTGTAACGCGGATCAACGACGATGATGTCGTAAAAGTCATCCGGCAGATTTTTGGCCGACCGCAGGAAATCGATGGTCTGGCCGACCGACCAGTAATCCGGGATCGCCACCAGCTCGCGCTGCATGATACGACCGGCGGTATATTCCGGATAGGAAAGTGCTTCTTCAACACGCGCACGTTCGATATCGGAAAGCGCGCCAAGAAGTTCGCGCTGTTCGTCGGCATCAAAATCCTCGATGACCTCGACAACGTCATCTGAATCAAGCTCTGTGATGGCCTCAGCCACCACATCCGTGCCGAGCAGGTTGATGACTTCCTCACGAAGGTCATCATCAAGTTCGGTCAGGAATTCCGGGTCAAAGTCGGGGCGGATCAGTTCGACAAGTTGCGCACGCTGGTTCGAGCTTGCCCAGCCCAGCAAATCTGCAATGTCGGCAAAGTGCAACTCGCCAAGCAGTTCAGACGCAGTGTTGCTGTCTTCCTCGCCAAGGGCGTCAAAGATTTCGCGCGCATATTCAGGTGTCAGATCGACATATTCATCGCCGGTGGATGTATCCGCCGGACGGTCGAGTTCATCAACTTGACCTGCCATCTGCCCCTCCCTGAGTTACGTGCTGCTGTTTGCGCCCTGCACCAGATTGAAACTGTCTTATGAAAACGCCGCGCCGGGACGTTGATGATCAAAATCCCGACACGGCTGTTTCTGCGCTATCGCATGGCCCCGGTCAAGGGGCGCAACGACAGATATTTTATTGGCCTTCCTGACTACGCGTTACCGCATCAACAACCGCGATTGCAGTCATATTGACGATACCGCGCACCGTGATCGACGGGCTGACCACATGTGCCGATTTCGCAGCACCGACCAGAATCGGGCCAACCGGCAAACCATCACCCAGCATCTTGACCAGATTATAGGAGATGTTGGCAGCATCAAGGGTCGGCATCACCAGAAGGTTCGCAGCCCCCTTAAGCATCGAATGCGGGAAGATACGATCACGGATCGGCTGTGAAATTGCCGCATCGGCATGCATTTCACCTTCGACCTCAAGGTCCGGCGCCTGCGTACGGATCAGCTGAAGCGCGTCGCGCATCTTGCAGGCCGACTTGTTTTCGTGACTGCCGAAGTTCGAATGCGAAATCAAGGCGGCCTTTGGCGTAATGCCAAACCGCTTGACCACATCGGCTGCCATGATCGTGGTTTCCGCCACATGTTCAGGGGTCGGGTCAACCGACACATAGGTATCGGTCAGGAAGAAGGTCCCCTGCTTCATGATCATCATATTGACCGTCGAGAAGTCGGTCACGCCTTTCTGCAGGCCCACAAGATTGCGGACATAGCGCAGGTGACGCAGGAAACCGCCCTGACAGCCACACAGCATCGCATCCACTTCACCACGACGCAGCATAAGGGCTGCGATCACGGTTGGACGTGTACGCACGATGGAACGGGCATATTCCGGGTTGATCCCGCGACGTCCCATGATGTTGTGGAAGTCCTGCCAGTCCTGTTCGAAATGCGGATTGTCATCCGGATCATGGATTTCAATCTGTTCATCAGGGATCAGACGCAAGCCAAGTTCGGTGATGCGTTCCAGGATCACTTCGCGACGACCAATCACCACCGGAACGCAGACGCCGTCATCGACAAGCACCTGACAGGCCTGAAGAACGCGGCGCGATTCGCCTTCGGGATAGACCACGCGTTTTTTATGTGCGCGTGCCATGTCAAAGACCGGCTTCATCACCAGACCGGACCGGAAGACAAAGCCTTCAAGCTGCTGACGGTAATGATCGAAATCCTCGATCGGGCGTTTGGCTACACCGCTATCCATCGCAGCCTTTGCCACACGCGGCGGAATTTCAAGCATCAGACGCGGATCAAACGGTTTGGGAATAAGGTATTCCGGACCGAATTTAAGTTCCTCACCGCCATAAGCCGTCGCAACAACGTCCGAAACCTCTGCGGTTGCCAGATCGGCAATCGCCTCGACCGCGGCAATTTTCATTTCCTCGTTGATCTCGGTCGCACCGACATCAAGAGCTCCACGGAACAGGAACGGGAAACAAAGAACGTTATTCACCTGATTGGGATAATCGGTACGTCCCGTCGCCATAACGGCATCCGGGCGGATTTCCTTGACCAGTTCAGGCGATACTTCCGGGGTCGGGTTGGCAAGCGCCATAATGATCGGGCGTTCACCCATCTTGCGCAGCTCGTCCTCACCCATGACATTGGGCGCAGACAGACCAAGGAAGATATCAGCCCCTTCGATCACGTCACTTAATGTGCGGGCATTGGTTTCAATGGCATAATCCGCTTTCCACGGATCCATTTCTTCCTGACGGCCCTTGTAAACGACACCAAACCGGTCGGTGACCGTGATGTTGTCCTTGGGCAGCCCCATCGACACCAGAAGGTTAAGACACGCAAGCGCGGCGGCACCAGCCCCCGATGTCACCAGACGGACCTTGTTGATATCCTTGCCCGTGACACGCAATCCATTAAGAACCGCAGCCGCGACACAAATCGCCGTTCCGTGCTGGTCATCATGGAAAATCGGAATGTTGCAACGTTCGCGCAATGCTTTCTCGATGATGAAGCATTCAGGCGCCTTAATGTCTTCGAGGTTAACACCCCCGAAAGTCGGCTCGAGTGCAGCGACGATATCGATAAATTTTTGCGGGTCGGTTTCGGCGACTTCAAGATCGAACACGTCGATATTGGCGAACTTCTTGAACAGAACTGCCTTGCCCTCCATCACCGGCTTGGATGCCAGCGGGCCAATCGGGCCAAGACCAAGAACAGCCGTACCGTTGGAAATCACCCCGACCAGATTGGCGCGCGCAGTATATTCCGCCGCCGTATCGGGGTTTTTGACGATTTCTTCACATGCAAACGCAACACCCGGCGAATAGGCCAGGGCAAGGTCACGCTGGTTGGCAAGTGTCGTCGTCGCCGTTACGGACAATTTCCCCGGGGTGGGATACCGGTGATAGTCCAAAGCTGCTTCACGCAGCTTGTCATTTCTATTTGCCATCATAATACCTTTTAATTTCAGGTATTTACATTAATTAACCAGAAAATGGTTAAATCCTGATAATTCGTTCTAGTGGGAAACCCAGACTAAATGAGTTTTCCCTGTGATTGAAGCACTCAGTGCAACGTTCTGCCAAAGGGCTGCATTGCATAATTTTCAACGCGGCACTGCACAATAAATCAATCAGTTGTATCGCAACCGCGTTAACCCGACCGGCCCCGCCCAGAGCTGGCTGACAAAAACATTGTAGGGGATATATGGGGAAGGTCCACAAACGAAAAAACCCGCCGTTTCTGGCGGGCTCTTTTATCGGGAAACTCCGGTTGCCTGACCCGCAATCGAAAACCCGGAAACAAAAAAGCCCCCTCTTGAAAAGAGGAGGCGTTTTTGGTGCGGTCGAGAAGACTCGAACTTCCACGGGGGTTAGCCCACAGCGACCTCAACGCTGCGCGTCTACCAATTCCGCCACGACCGCATATTGTCTGCAGCAAAGCCCGTGAGGTGTAGAAGTGGGCTTGCCTTGGCGCGGAAAGGGAGATAGCAAATTGATTACCCCTGATCAAGGGCTCATTTCACTTAATTTCATTTATTTGTCAGGAAAAATGCATTCCATCGCCCCAACCGCGCAAATCATCGAGTGGCGCACCACCCCGGAGTTGGTTCCCTACCCCGAAGCCCTTGCTGAAATGGAGGCCCGCGCCGAAGCGATCCATGCAGGCGAAGCCAATGAACTTGTTTGGTTTCTTGAACATCCGCCACTTTATACGGCCGGGACCAGCGCCCATCAGGAAGATTTGGTCGATCCGGATCGCTTTCCTGTCTATGACGCGGGTCGCGGCGGGCAATATACCTATCACGGACCGGGTCAGCGGACGGTTTATCTGATGCTGGACCTCAAGAATCGGGGCCGCGACGTCCGGGCATATGTTCATAATCTCGAAGAATGGGTGATTCGCACCCTGGCTTTGCTGGGCATCAAGGGTGAACGACGCGATGGCCGCGTTGGCATCTGGGTCGTGCGTGAAGATGGTCGGGAAGACAAGATTTCCGCCATTGGCGTGCGCGTGCGCCGCTGGGTGACCTTTCACGGGATTGCAATCAATGTCGCACCGGATCTTTCACATTTCGGCGGCATCGTGCCCTGTGGCATTTCCGAGCATGGCGTCACCAGCCTTGCCGACCTTGGTGTCGATATTTCTATGGATGAGCTCGATCGCCTGTTAAAACAAACGTTTAGTGAAGTCTTTTCTGGGCCAACTGAATGAGTGACACGTCGCAACCAGCACCGCCCAAACCCGCAATACGCAGGGGCAATGACACGGGCCACAAAATGCCCGAAAGCGTTGCCGATGGCGGGATGGCTGATGCTGAACGCGACATTCTGGCCGAACTCGAAAAGGCCCTGAGCGAACATATCGCGCTCATTCTGCGCTGGAATCGCAAACTGATGCTTCCTGATTCTCCGAGTCCATCGGAACATGAAGAGGATGATCATGATTGCGATTTTGGCGCCTGGTATGCGCTTAACCGGCATAATCGGCTGATAGACCAGCCTGCAATGCATGCGCTGGCCACAACCCATCAACAATTGCACGATTCGGCACGACGGCTTTTGAGCGCGCGCGAGGTCGATGGCGAAATCGATTCGGCCGAGTTCGATATGATGGCGCTTCGTGCCGAATCGTTCTTTGCACAAGTACGACGTCTTGAACGCGCATTCCGCACCGCAAGGTCCGATGTTGATCCGCTCACCGGCACCTATAATCGTCAGACGATGCTGGGCGATCTCAATGCCGAACGCGAACGGTCGATTCGAACCGGTGTCCCGACGGCCATTGCCCTTGTCGACCTTGATCACTTTAAATCGGTTAACGACACTTATGGCCATCAGGCTGGTGACCTTGTGTTGCAATCAGTTGCCGGTATCCTGCAATCGCATGTCCGCCCGTTTGACAAAGTCTATCGCTATGGCGGCGAGGAATTCCTGATCTGTCTGCCCAATGCAGACATGAAGCAATGCGCGCGCGTGCTTGAACGTCTGCGCCGGGTGATCGAGGCATCACCTGTCACGATTTCCGACACCACCAACCTGCCGGTCACAGCCTCTATCGGTGCTGCCCCCATGACCAAAAGCCGGACCGTCGAACAGATCATCGAAAAAGCCGATCAGGCGCTTTATGCCGCCAAGGAAGGCGGACGCAACCGGGTCCGTGTCTGGCGAAACCCGGATGGCAAGGCCCCGGCGTCAAAGTCCGCAACCTCAAAATCATCCGGCTAAATCTGCTCCTTCGACAAGAAGCATGCGCGTCGCAACAGATGCCCCACGCCCTATGCCTGTCATCAAGACCTGAAAGCGCTATTTTTTTTAAGCGCGACTGAACCTGTGGCAGACGTTCAGATCAGCACATACTTTCAAGCTATTAGCCTGGATGTCTGCGTAAATTCACTTCTTTGCATAAAAAATTCCACCAAAGCGCAATCTTGTCTTCACAAGTTGGAAACATATCTGCAAACTATAATAATAAAAGGCAGCACGGTTTCGGCCCAAACGCCGACAACAAAGAATGGCTGCCTGCTTGGGAGGGAATTCGGTTCTATCTGAACGGAGGCCCCTGAATGTCCAGTTCTATGGATTTCGCGCCTGGCGATCCCGCTTTGATGCTTACGGTGCTACGCAGTGCCGAGGCCAATCTTGACCGTAACATGTTGTTGCGTCGTGTCCTTTCCCTTTTCTGCACAGATGATGATGGCAATCAGGTTGCCATTGAAGACGGCCCGGATTTGCAGCGGCGCATCGACAGTGCCATCGCCAACCTGCGACTGGCCGGTCTGATCCGCATCACGGCCGGTGACGAGCTTTCCATCACCTCGCTTGGCACGGCCATGATGATGGCCTATCCGCTTGGTATTGATGATGGTGTGCTGTGCTCTCTTCCGGCGTTCCGCAACCAGATCTACGAGACCTATGCACCGGTCGTGCATGAACGCCATCTGCCTAATTCGGCCTATGGTTCTGGTTTCTCGGCGGGTCTGGATGCGCATCGTCTGACAGAAAACCCCTACCCGTCTGATTCCCGTGATCATGAAGACTGGCTGATGGGATGGGACGAGGCCCTTGACCAAAGCAAGCGTGAAGCTGAAACACTGTTAAACTGATGACCGGTTTAACCGTGAAGTGATTTGAAGATTTGCGACCGGCACCAGATGAAAGACGATCTCCTGGTGCTGTGATTTGAATTCCCGGCAATAAGCCGGTTCTGCCGTGCATGCCCGATGTGACGGCTCAGTTCTGCCCGCGTGTATTGCAGTGTTGGCATCAGGCCCTTGTCACTGCGCTTCTGACACGGGTGGCGATACCTTGCCCCCTCTCCCCATCCAAAGCCGACCAGACCTCTCTCAAAGCGCCTGGGGGCACGCTATCCGCCCATCCATGGGATAGGAACACATGCAACCGGCAAAGCACGCCAACGATCACTGAAACCGCAAGACCATTAACGGATTTCAGTTCGACGAGCTCAAGGACTCTTCGTCATCAACCTGGTCAACCTTGTTCTTGGACACGACCAGTGCCGGAACGCCAACCTGACGTGCAAGCAGAATGTGCTCGCGGGTCTGTGGCATCGGGCCATCTGCTGCCGAAACAACCTGGATGCCACCGTCCATCTGTGCTGCAAATGAAGAGTCCCGTCACATCCGGAACGATGCCTGTTTGGCAAACCGCCCGTGAATGCAGGTTCTCTATTGATGGCCGTTTCAGCCGAGTGTCAGGCCGGATCGTTGCTGCTTTTATCGCGTGAGAAGATCGACACGACGTTCTCCGGCTTAGCCGACGGTGATTTGGGCTTGTCAGAACTGTCGGATACCGGCCGGGTCACCGGCTCATCGGCACCTTTATCACCTGTGCTGTCACCATCACCAACCGGCCCGGTTCGCTGATGCGCATCAAGATGCTTTTGGGCTGCCTGCTTTTCCGCATCCGAAAGTGTGCGCTCATGCCGCGTGCGCCCGTGCATCGCCCGGTTCTCGTCCGCCTTTTTGGCCTTTTCATTGCGCTGCTTGCGTTTGCGTGCCTGACGCAGATTGACGAGATCGCCCATCACTCTCTTCTTGCCCGGGGTGGATAAGGCATCGCGATCGCAAAGACCACAATGCATGATCGATCAAAAACAAACGGGTGCTTCGATTTCCCGAAGCACCCGTCAGAGCCGTTCTTAAAATCCCTTATGTCCGACCGGACTTAGCGCACGAAAACATGCACCTCGTTGGACGAAACAGATGCGCTGGTGGCATCCGATGCATGAACACGCGAGCTTGGCATGCCCATATCGGTCAGCGACCGAAGAACTGCCTGCGCATTACGCTTGGATTTGTTTGAATTCAGCGCGACTTGCGCCGGGGTACCACGATTCGGCGTTACCGCGACAACGTCAAAGCTGGCCTGCGGGCGGCGTTCCAGAACGCGGTTCACCGCGTTATAAAGCGCCTGCTCGTATTTCACGCTGGCAGTGTCGAAACGGATGACAACCAGCGGGCGGTCACCGGCTGCTGCCATGCGCGGGCTAGCCGACGCCGGAGCGGCCTGTGACTGGAAAACCCGCTTGGAAAGCGAATCCCCGAAGATTTCACCGTTTTTAACAGCCAGTGCCAAAGCGTTCAGGTTCGCACGTTCGGTGCTGACATAGGATGTCTGACGCGACAGGCTTTCGCTGATTTCGTTCAGGAGACGATCAATCAGCACCGTGGTGCGGTTGGTTTCGTCTTCAAGCAGGGCAAGCTGACGATGGTCTTCGTCAACAGCACCGGAAACCTGATAGGCGGAGCGAACAGACTCAAGCAGGAAAGTCGAAAGCGTGCTGTCAGCAGCAACCTTGTTCGCCAGCGAGTTCAGTGCGGCAATATCGTCATTCACCAGGTCCAGCTCGGACTGTGCGGTGTTCCACTGCTGCACAAGAACCGGGTTACCCGGGGTCGTGCCAACCTGCAAACGTGCGCTGATCGCTGCCACAGTGCCGTGATAGGCCTGCGAATGCGAGACAGTCTGTCCGCGAAGCTGTTGCAGTTCATTGTTGTGTTGGTTCAAAGCCGCCTTGAGACGGTTGAGCTCCTGCTGCATGTTCTCGACTTTGGAACCGACAAAGGTTCCGGTCTGAGACACACCGGTCAACGGCTGTGTGCTTGCAGCAACATCGTAACTGGTGGTGGCATTAGCACCGACCGGCTCGGATGCGACCATGTTTTCCTGGGTCGTATCTTCTTCACCAGCAAGTGTTGGCCAAAGGGCCTCAGAAGAAAAAGAACATCCCCCCAGCATCAGGGCGGTGCCGATTACGGCAAGGTAGGTTTTACGAACGGCCATTTCGATCTATTACCTAAGTAGAAATATGCGAATCTCCCTGGGCCTGCTTTTTTATGTGGTGAAACAAGCCCCTGTTCCCCCGGGATTGAATGCATCTTAGTCCACGACCACTTGTGGAACAAGACGCATTTGCCCCTTTTTTGCCGAGTCTTGTCCATAAGTCCGACAAACCGGACAAAGCCGGGCAAAACAAGTGCGTAGCAGTCCCGTAAACCGCGCCTTACGAAAAAATACCTTTTTTTGAAATTTACTGCTTGCAATGCCCTGCTCGTTTGCATAAGTTCCGCTCCGCCGACGGGGAGCACACCCAAGCAAACCGCCGGAAATTAAGGCAAAGCGCCCGTAGCTCAGCTGGATAGAGCATCTGACTACGAATCAGAAGGCCGGAGGTTCGAATCCTTCCGGGCGCGCCATTGAAAGGCTCGACGTTACCGCGTCGAGCCTTTACCATTTACGTAAGCTTGAAAAAGCGCCCGTAGCTCAGCTGGATAGAGCATCTGACTACGAATCAGAAGGCCGGAGGTTCGAATCCTTCCGGGCGCGCCAGTCAAAGGCCCGACGTTATCCGTCGGGCCTTTGTTCTTTTCCGGTAAAAGTCACGGGAAACAGTACCTTGCTTCCCGCTTTACGAATCACTTGCGCACTGCGCCAAGGAAGGTCGAAACCGATCCCTCGAGCGAGCTGCTATCGTCCTGAAGATTGACCGCAGCCCCGTGCACATCCTGCGAGACACCACCAACTTCCTCGATTGACTGCGCAAGTTCACCGATGCTGTTGGCAAAGGTCTGAACACCGTCTGAAGCCTTGCCCGCGCTATTGGCGATCTCGCGGGTTGCAGCACTTTGTTCTTCAACAGCCGATGCAATTGCCGTTGAAATCCCTTCGACCCGGCCGACAACTTCGTCAATGCGTCCGATGGTTTCGACAGCAGCACTTACCGATCCCTGAATGACGCTGATCTGTTCGGAAATTTCATCGGTTGCCTTGGATGTCTGGTTAGCCAGCCCCTTGACCTCGTTGGCAACAACCGCAAAGCCCTTGCCTGCCTCCCCGGCACGGGCGGCCTCAATCGTCGCATTCAGCGCCAGAAGATTGGTCTGGGCTGCGATATCCTGAATGATCGTCACGACTTCGCCAATCTGGCGCGCCTTGCCGTCCAGATCGCTGATATTGGTCGTCGCAGCACTGGCTTCCTGTGCCGCTTCGCGCGAAACGTCGGCGGCCATGGCGACCTGCTGTCCGATTTCTTCAATCGAGGCCAGAAGTTCCTCCGCGGCAGAGGCAACAACCTGCACATTCTCGCTGGCCTGATCCGCACCGCCGGTGGCCTGCGACATGCGGGTACGCGCCGTTTCGACAAGACGCCCCATCCGTTCGGTAATTTCACCCAGTGCCGCAGCAGCCGAACTGACCGATGCCACCGCCTTGCCCGAACTTGCTTCGAAATCATCGGCAACCTTGATCATTGCCTGCTTGCGGGTTTCCTCGGCGCGTTTTTCGGCAGCTTCGGCCTCTTCTTCAAGTTCCCTCGCCCGCAAGGATTTGTCCCGGAAGTTTTCAAGGGCAGCGGCCATCTTGCCCATTTCATTACTTTGCCCGATATGGGGAATCTCGGTTGCCAGATTTCCATCGGCCATTTTGCCCATCACGGCCGCCAGGTTCAAAATCGGGCGTGCCTGAAGTTTGCCTACCATAAGGGCTGCAACAATCGCCGCCGCCAGAACAATCAACCCGATAATGATCGCTTCACGCGCAGCCGCATTGGCACTGGCAAGAACAGCATCACTCGGAACCGCCCCGATGATCGTCCAGATTTGCGGCGCATTGCCGAACTGCACAGGCAACGCCACCAGATAGCTTTCAACCCCGTCAAGCTCGGCGGTCACAAATCCCTCGGAACGGGCGGTAGCAACCTGATCAGGGCTCACACCGGTATCTTCAAGCTTCGCTGCCAGCAACTCCGGATCAGGATGGGCCACCACCGAACCGGTATCGGTCACAAGCCAAAGACGCCCGACGCCGAACGGCTTTTCTTCTGCTACACGTTTCTGAAGGGCACTGAGTTCAAGATCGACACCAGAAACCGCAATAACCTTGCCATCGACAATGACCGGCGTCGTCGCCGACGTCATCACCACCTCGGAATTGTCATTCAGGGTCTCGACATAGGGTTCAAGAACCGCAGGCAGTTTGCTTGCTTCGGAAACCGCAAAGAAATCTTCGCCGAAATCTCCGGTCGCATCATAATCGGCCCCGGTATCCATGACGACATTTTCGCCATCTCGCACCCAGTAAGGGGTGTAAATCCCCGCAGAATCACCACCAGATTTGCCGACCCAGTCCGCATCGGATCCGCCCAAAACATTGGGGCGGGCCAAAGTCCATGTACCAAACCATGCAGGATGATCAAGAAGCGACTGGCGAAGGGTTTGACTAAGAACCTCACGGCCATCGCTGCTGCTTGCGGCCTTGCCGTTTTCAGCAACAGCTGCGGCGGTATCGGCAAAACCGGAACTTGCGATCAGTGCGGCTTCCACCACGCCCGACATGTCATTTGCTGCAGACCGTATTTCACTTCGCATCTGTGAAATACCGCTATTACGTGCAGCATCAAACGCGCGACTGGAAGATTGTGCAATGACAATGACCAGGGCCAGTGCAACCACAATGGCAGAAAACAACGCGATCTTTGCGCCTAGTGCGAGATTGTTCATGGATCCCCCTTGTCATCCGCAGCCCGGCCTTTGTGCCCCAAGACCAGCCAGGCATCCTGCGGGATGAAGATGTTACCCCGCCAAATGGTGGAGCAATCTGATACCAAGGGATAGAGTGCCTGAAATATCGGGCTTTTTCAAATATCTAACATGCGAAAATATCCGCCGGCTTTAAAAGAAATGGGCGTCGTGCCTTGCCGGTGATATGCTTTTTCCAAGACCAAGGCCAAGACAAGCCCCACGATGATGTACGAGGAGTGCCGACATGAAAGCCAATACCAGAATAACGATTTCTTGCACCGACCGCGTCGGTCTTGTTTCTGATATTTCCGGACTGCTTTTTGATATTGGTGCAAATCTTGGCCCGACATCCTTCGGTTTGGATGGCAACACCGCAAAGTTTGAAACCAGCTGTGAGTTGCCAGATGATTGCCCACCATCAGAATGTGCAGCCGGCCTTGCCGAACTGTCACTTGAAAATGCCGATATCTCGGTCGAGGCAATCGCTGCTGCCCCGGAACTGGTCGGTGCGCCGGGAGCCACTCACCTGATCGAATGTTCCGGCATTGACCAGCCCGGACTGATCGCGCGTCTTTCGGAAATTTTCATCGAATATAACGCCAATATTGTCCGCATGGCGGCATCGGCAACCGATGAAAAAGATGCCCGGATTTACACGACACGCTTTGCTGTCTCCATCCCGGCCGAACGCGCAAGCAACTGCCTTGCAACCCTTGCCAATACGGCGGGCTCGATGCGGTTGCTGTTCAAGTTTGATGAACTCTGACTTCTGAAATCCGGGAACTTTGAACCGGTGTCCAAAACGGGGTGCCGGTTCCCTGATTACGAAACAACCCGGTTGCGCCCGGCCTGCTTTGCTTCATAAAGCTTTTGGTCGGCACGTTTAAGAACATCCCACGGATCGGTTGCGTCCTCATCACGTTCGGAAATGCCCACCGAAATCGTGACGGAAACGGTCTTGTTCTTTTCCGGGATGACGATCTTGTTTTCCGCAATGCGTTTGCGCAGCGCTTCAAGCGGCCCCTGCGCCTTCTCGATGCTGCGCGCGCTAAAGACCACGGTGAATTCCTCGCCACCATACCGGAATGCCTTGCCTCCGCCGCCAACTCGCGCCAGTTCGCGGGCCACCTTTTTCAGAACGATGTCACCGACATCATGCCCATAGGTGTCGTTGAACTTTTTGAAGTGGTCGACGTCAAGCATCGCAATTGCATACTGATTGCCAAGTTCCGCCATCGCATGACCAAGGGCGCGACGCCCCGGCAATCCGGTCAGATCATCGACAAATGCCATCCGCCATGCTTCTTGCGCCAATCCCGCCAGGACAACGCCAGTGGCCGCCAGATATCCATACTGGATAATGCCGGTGCCCATCACGGTTGCCACATCAATGGCAATAATCGCCGCAGCAAAACTTGTTTCCAACGGCTTGTGCCGGATCAAAAGCAACACAATGGCGACGAACGAAACCACCATCGCGGGATGCGGCATTGCGCCCATCAAACCGGTGCTGGCAAAGAACCGCGTATCGAGCAGATGATAAAGCGCCGATCCGACATCGGGCTGACCGGCCAGCATCAGCATGACGAAGATCTGCAATCCCAGAACCAGCATCCGGGCAATCCCGCGCGGGTTCAAAACCCCGCGTTCTGCCGTAAAGCCAAGAATCAAAAGATTGATCGGGATCAGATAAAGGGTCGCAATGCGAAGAAATGCCAGACCATCGGGCGAGAAACCCGCCCCGTTTCCCACCAGAAGCCAATAGCAAATCAGCAACAGCAACATGACAAAAACCGCACGCCCACGGTTAAACCACCATGCAATTGCACCGCCAAGCATCGCCAGTAAGAACGGACCATACCGGACAAGTCCGGACAGCTCGCCAGGCACAAGACCGGGCGATATCGCCAGAGCCAGACAGGCCCCCATGATCAGAACGGGTGCCATACCAGCCGAGACAATGATGGAATAAGCGCGACGCATGGGTCGTTTGTTCTACCTGCTGACTTGACCATCGGGGCAAATGCGGAGCCGCCCCCGGATATCGGCGGTAATCTAACGGCTGAGCCGTTAAGGGGCTATTGCTTTATCAGGCTTATCTCGACTTTTTCTTATTTAAACGCCTGACTTTGCCTCCATGCGTCGAAAGCACAATGAGGCACAGGCTTTTTAAGCTTGCCAGCATTCGCATATGCACCATAAATTGGGATCAGGATTACCGCGACGCACAATGATCGCGGGCCACATAACTGTCACGGCGGCCACGGTACGATCCCGAAAACGGGACGCAAAATACGCCAGGGACATTGCATGGCCTTGTTTGCTTGCGATGCCCACTTGAAATGACAGGTTCTGGAGAAACGTAATCATGAGCTTCACCACCCCGACACCGGCCCCCGCGCGCCTGAACCGATCAGAGCTTGCCGTTCCCGGCAGTCGCATCGAACTGTTTGAAAAGGCCGCGAAATCCAAGGCCGATGCCATTTTCCTTGATCTGGAAGACGCGGTTGCGCCCAGTGACAAGGAACAGGCCCGCAAGAATATCATCGAAGCGATCAATGACATTGACTGGGGTGACAAGGTCTTGTCGGTCCGCATCAATGGTCTGGATACGCATTACATGTATCGTGACGTCGTCGATGTGCTTGAACAGGCCGGTGACCGGCTTGACCTGATCATGATCCCCAAGGTCGGCACAGCGTCGGATGTCTATGCGCTTGATATGCTGACAACCCAGATCGAAGCTGCCAAGGGGCGCAAGAAACGCATCGGGTTTGAGCTGATCATCGAAACAGCACTTGGCATGCAAAACATTCACGAAATTGCCGCCGCCTCCCCACGCAATGAAAGCCTTCATTTCGGTGTCGCCGATTACGCCGCATCCACCAAGGCCATGACGACCGGCATCGGCGGTCCTAACCCGCATTACGGTGTCCTGACCGACAAGGATGGCGACAATCCACGCGATTATCACTGGGGTGACATGTGGCATTATGCGATTGCACGCATGGTCGTTGCCGCACGCGCCAACGGCTTGCGTCCGATTGATGGTCCGTTTGGCGATTTTTCCGATCCTGACGGCTATCGCGCACAAGGCGCGCGCGCCATGGTTCTGGGCTGCGAAGGCAAATGGGCAATACATCCCAGCCAGATCGGCCTTGCCAACGACGTCTATTCCCCGTCAGAGGCCGAAGTCACCAAGGCCCGGCGCATCCTTGAAGCCATGGCAAAGGCGCAGACAGAAGGTGCTGGTGCGGTTGCCCTAGATGGTCGCCTGATCGACATTGCCTCGATCAAGCAGGCCGAAGTCATGGTCAAACAGGCCGAAGCTATCGCCGCACGCGACGCGGGTTAAACGCTCCATATAAAGATCACATCAAAAGGGCCGGAGTTTTCCCCGGCCCTTTTCAGTGTTATCTAGGATGCCAGTCGGCGCGATTGCCTGACCTGCCCGTGCAGAACTTCTTCAGGATCGCCTTCACGCACCAGATGCATGCTGATGCCATCGGATCCGCCACCCAGCCCCGGTTTCAGACGCTGCTTGCCATCATAATGGCCACCATTTTGTGTGCGATAGGGAATTGGCTCATCAGTGAACAAACCTGCGAGGCGTTCCTTGAACGCGGTCTCGATTTCTGCCCACCCGTCCTCATCCATACGATCGGTGCTATAAACCGGAAATGGCGGCATGACGTCCATACCGGGATAGAAAAGTACGCCGTGCTGGATCGGCCACAACACATCATCGATGCTGCCATTGACGCCACGCTCACTGTAATGCGGTAAATGTCCGCCAATCGGTACAATCAGCATCGCCCGCCGTCCGGCAAGGGTGCCCTCGCCATAGCGGTCGCCCCAGTGCTTCTCGCTATGCTCGCCAACACCATACGCAAAGCCATAGGCGAACACACGATCAACCCAGCCTTTCAGGATGGCGGGCATTCCGAACCACCACATCGGAAAGCTGAACAACACCGCATCCGCCCATAAAAGTTTATCCTGTTCGGCTACGATGTCTGCCGTCTGCAAGCCCGACGCATACGCATTTTTGGACTCTGCTACATAGATCAGCCGATCAGGATCGTGACGTTCGATAAAATCATGTCCATCTGCAAGGGGTTTCCATCCCATGGCATAAAGGTCAGAAACCTTCACGTCATGTCCGTCAGCGCGGAGCTTTTCAACCGCGACATCCTTTAATGCGCTGGTCAGGGATGCAGGTTCGGGATGGGCATGAACAATCAAGACATTCGACATTGGGTCGTCCTTCCAAAGGGGGTCACATTCGATGCGTGATCATGGCCTGATGTTCTGCTATCTTTGAAATTCAATAATTTTTGATCTGGTATAAATATGACAGATATCAGCAAGCTTGACTTGAACCTGCTGGTTACGCTCGACACCTTGCTGGCCGAACGCAATGTCACCCATGCGGCAAAGCGCCTGAATCTCAGTCAACCGGCGATTTCGACACGACTGACGCGCCTGCGTGACTTGCTGGGGGATCCGTTATTGCTACCGGCACAGCGTGGCATGATCCCGACCGAACGCGCACTTGAACTCCAGGAACCGCTGCATCAGGCATTGGAAGGGGTACGCAGGGTCGTTGCTGAAAACAGTCCGTTTGATCCATCGACAATCACCGCCACCATCGCCATTGCCGCCAGTGACTATGTGCAATACGCGATCCTGATGCCGCTTCTTGACGTTTTGCGGCGTGACGCCCCCGGGATCAAAGTCGCATGGCGCACGATTAACACATCCATGCTTGATACCCAGATGGCGCGCGGTGATGTCAGCCTTGCGCTCTCGACGCCTGAAACCGCGCCTGAAACGCTTCGTATGCGCAAAATCTATCACGAGGAATATGTCGCAATCGCCAGATGCGATCATCCGGCAATCAGCGAACCTCTTGATCTTGAAAGCTTTTGCGCACTTGACCATGTCGTCGTTTCCCCCGAAGGCGGCGGCTTCAAGGGGCCTGCGGATGATGCCCTTGCCGCACTTGGACGAAAACGCAATGTTGCCCTGTCTGCACCGGGGTTTCTTGTTGTCCCCGAAATCGTCGCACGCAGCGATATGATTGCCCTTGTGCCCAGGCGGGTTGCCCACGGTCGCACCGACCAAATCCGGGTATTTGATCCCCCGCTGCCCGTCACCGGCTTTGACATGGCGCTGATCTGGCATGACCGCACCACAACCCATCCACTGCATCGCTGGATCCGGGATCAGATCACGGCATTGATCGGAGATGCCGCCGCCGGTTAACCAGCCTTTCCTGCACATAGAAAAGGCCGATCCGCGACATTCACGCAGATCGGCCTGAAGCCTTTGAACTCACGGCACCCGAAATTCTCGGGCGTGGTGATCAGTCCGCAATACCGTCAAAGGTGATCTTGCCAATTGCCTTGCCACTTTCGAGCAATGCATGCGCTTTCTGCAGGCTTTCCGGTGACAGCGGGCCAAAGCTTTCATTTGCGGTATTGGTAATGGTTCCATCATCGACCAACCGGGCTACAGTCGCCAGAAGCTTGTGCTGTTCAATCATATCTGCCGTCTGGAACATCGAACGGGTAAACATGAATTCATAGGAGAAGCTGGCGGACTTGGCCTTCAGAAGATCAACATTGTGATTTTCCTTGGCCTCGGTGATGGTCACAATCCGGCCCTGCGGCACAATCAGCTTTGCCATCACGTCGAAATACTGGTCGGTTTCCGACGTACAGAAGATGTAATCCAAATTCGCAATGCTCAGAGACGCCAGTTCTTCGTCAAGCGGGTTGCGATGGTTGATAACCGCGTCAGCACCCAGTTTTTTGACCCAGTCGATGGTCTCGGGCCGTGACGCCGTTGTGATCACTTTCAAACCGGCAAGCTTCGCCAGCTGAATGGCGATCGAGCCAACACCACCTGCCCCGCCAATAATCAGAATGGACTTTGATGCGTTGGCGTCTACTGCCGCACGATCAATCAGCAAACGATCAAACATTGCCTCCCATGCGGTGATTGTCGTCAGCGGCAAAGCCGCAGCGGCCGCAAACCCAAGTGATTTTGGCTTAAGTGCAACGATACGCTCGTCGACCAGCTGTAACTGGGTATTCGAACCGGACCGGGTTACATCACCGGCATACCAGACTTCGTCACCCGGACGGAAAAGGGTCACGTCTTCACCAACTGCCTCGACAATACCGGCGGCATCCCAACCAAGGATCTTGAAGGCACCATCATCCTGCTTGCCCTTGCGGACCTTGAAATCAACCGGATTGACCGCAATTCCCTTTACCCGGACCAGAATATCGCGCCCCGTGGCGACCGGTGCATCGGTTTCGATCTGGGTAAACAACCCGTCTGTTTCGACCGGGGCGGATTTATAAACGCCAATGGCTTTCATCTTATGCAGTCCTTTTCATCAAAGGTTTGATTTGTGAATATCAAAGACCTAACGCATAATGACCATGAACATAAGTACGCACAATTTCTGCATATAGTGACAATTTGTATACTAATGCAGAATTCCGGGACTGTTACGACCTCTGCGTTGCTCGGAAGACCCTGTATGGAGAAGTTATATGGAGCTTTGCCCGCCAAATCGCAGCCCCGGCTGCCCTGTTGAAGGCGCACTTGACGCCATTGGAGGCAAGTGGAAAGGTGTTGTGCTGTTCCATCTTCTTGACGGTAAAAAGCGCTTTAATGAGCTGCGCCGCATGATGCCGGGCGTTACACAGCGCATGTTGACCCGCCAGTTGCGCGAACTGGAAGCAGACGGACTTGTCCACCGCGAAGTCTATGCCGAAGTTCCGCCGCGCGTCGAATACAGCCTGACAGCCAAGGGTGAAACATTGCGCGATATTATTCTGGCGCTCAAGGCGTGGGGCGAAACCCATGTTCCCTATTTTGCCCTGTCAAAGCCGCGCTTGCCGGAAGCTGAAACCGCCTAGTCCACAATAAGATCACGCGCCATTTTCCAGAATGTGGGGCGATCATATCCACCGTGGATCCCTTCGCCGGCAATTTCAAATCCGCGCGACCGGAAGAACGCGATGTTATCTTCCAGTTCCACGCGGACATGCAGACGCATCTTTTCCTTGCCGCGCTTTGCAGCAAAATCGCAGGCTGTCTCAACAAGCGCCTTGCCAATTCCGCCGCCCTTGATCGCCGGATCGACTGACAATTTATATAGATAGGCATCCTTGCCAATATCCTCGACCCAAATCTGGCCAACAACCTTACCGCTTGGATCAATTGCCAGAAACAGGCTGTCCCGGGCAAAACGCCATTGTAATTCGGACACTGTTACCGATTTTGCAGAACTTGGCGGGTCGACAATGTCATCCTGAAAGGCAAAGGCGGCCAAAAGGATTTCAACAAGGCGTTCAAACGGAACGTTTTCAGGTACTTGCGGAACTGTGATCTCGATACTGGACGTCATGGCAACCCGTGTGCAAAATATCACTGCATGAAGTGAGAACCTTACGCCATAATTCTTACGTAAACGGAAAATATGGTTCGCTTATCGGTCAACGCTTGACGTAGCGGGTTGATCAACTATGTTCCGCCCCATTGTTTCCCAGTCGGATATGATGCCCTGATGCATAACTTCCTCGATTTTGAAAAACCGATCGCCGAGCTTGAAGGCAAGATCGAAGAGCTCCGTCACCTGACGGGCAATGACGAAGTCAACATCGCAGACGAGGTTTCACGCTTGCAGGACAAGCTGACCAAGTTGTTGCAAAGCACCTACGGAAAGCTGACGCCCTGGCAGAAGACGCAAGTCGCGCGCCATCCGGACCGTCCGCATTTCACCGACTATATCGCAAACCTGTTTGACGATTTCACCCCGCTTGCCGGCGACCGCCAGTTTGGCGAAGACGCTGCAATCATCGGGGGACTTGGTCGTCTTCAGGGACGCACCGTCATGGTTATTGGTCATGAGAAGGGCCGCGATACCGAAACCCGCGTAAAGCACAATTTCGGTTCGGCCCGTCCGGAAGGCTACCGCAAGGCGATCCGTCTGATGCGCATGGCCGAACGTTTCAACATTCCGGTCGTGACACTTGTCGACACCGCTGGTGCCTTCCCGGGGGCCGATGCAGAGGCACGTGGCCAGTCCGAAGCCATCGCGCGTTCGATTGAAGCCTGCCTTGATATCAAGGTGCCGCTGATTTCGGTCATTATCGGCGAAGGCGGTTCAGGTGGTGCTATTGCCCTTGCCGTTGCCAATACGGTTCTTATGCTTGAAAACTCGATCTATTCGGTGATCTCGCCAGAAGGCTGCGCCTCCATTCTTTGGCGTTCGGGTGACGAAGCCAAAACCGCCGCCGAGGCCCTTCGCCTCACAGCACAGGACCTGCAACAGCTTGGTGTCATTGATGACATCGTTGCTGAACCGCTTGGTGGCGCCCAGCGCAACGCCAAGGAAGCGTGCAAGCGCGTTGGTGACGCAATCATCAAGGCACTCGAAAGCATGGATGGCGTCGAAGGCGGCCTTCTCAAGGCACGTCGTCGTGACAAATTCCTTGAAATGGGTCGCAAAGGCCTGAACTGATTTCCTGTTCAGGGCGCAGTGCACTGGTGCAACTGCGCCCTTTTTCCTTTTATCCGGCGCAACGTGTCCGTCGGTGACATCCGGCAGCCCACGCGCCCTGTTTCCGACCTCGTCGGGAGGCTAGGACCTAGATGGACATTCTTCGCCGGATCGTAGAATCCAACCGCTTTAAAAACTTCATCACAGCCGTCATCGCCCTGAATGCGGTGATCCTTGGCTTTGAAACCTCGTCGACCGTGATGGAAAAAGCCGGAACGATCCTGCATTTTCTTGATCAGGTTGCCGTTGCGATCTTTGTCATCGAACTGTTGATGAAGCTTGCCGTCTATCGACTGGCATTCTTCAAACGGGCCTGGAATGTTTTTGACTTTACCATCGTCGCCATCACCCTGCTTCCGGCAGGCCAGGGACTGTCGGTCTTGCGTGCCCTTCGTATCCTGCGTGCATTCCGCCTGATCTCGACCGTGCCCTCCATGCGCAAGGTGGTTGAAGCTTTGATGCGCGCCATCCCGGGCATGGTTTCGGTTCTGACATTGCTGTCACTGGTCTTTTACGTATCGGCGGTCATGGCAACCAAGCTGTTTGGTCAGGGCTTCCCGGAATGGTTTGGCAATATCGGTGCATCCCTTTATTCCCTGTTCCAGATCATGACGCTTGAAAGCTGGTCGATGGGAATTGTCCGCCCGGTGATGGAGTCTTATCCGCTGGCATGGCTGTTTTTCGTTCCATTCATTCTGGTGACGACCTTTGCGGTGCTGAACCTCTTCATCGCCATCGTGGTTGATGCAATGTCGTCCCATGTCGATGTCGAGGAAAAGCAGACCCGTGACGAGATCGAACTTGATCATCGAGAAATCATGCAGGAACTCCGCGCATTACGTCAGGAAATGAGCAAACTTTCCTCCGCGCAAAACGCGGTAAATCCGCAACAGGATTCCGCAAGAAACTGAGTTGCAAGCAGCTAAAAGACAGACGGTCAGAGCCCGCCAATCGATAAAAATTGATACTTTGCTCATAAAAGGGGGTGGTTAAACGCCCCGTACCTCGTCTAATCTTTCGACAAAATATCGGGAGAACGGGGAATGAAGCTTACGTTTGCGGGGACAGGCTCGGCCTTTTGCATGGCCGCCGAAAACTTTCAGAGCAACATGGTTCTGGAAACGACCCCGTCGGGTAACGAACAACCGCATCGTCTTTTGATTGACTGTGGTTCAGATGCGCGCCACTCGCTGCGCAATCTCGGCTACATGCCAAATGACTTTGACGCGGTCTATATCAGCCATCTGCATTCGGACCATATCGGTGGTCTGGAATGGATGGCGCTCGCCAACTATTTCATTTTTGACGGTCACCGCGCCAAACTGCTTGCGGTCAAGGAACTGCTTGAACCCCTGTGGGAACATTCGCTTCGTGGCGGTCTTGAAACCAGTGATCACGGCAACAGCCAGTTATCGTCCTATTTCGACGTATTGCCGCTTGTTGCCAAAACCGGCTTTGACTGGCAGGGGCTGCATTTTGATATCATCCCTGTTCCACACATTGTCACCAACGAATCCACGATGTTTTCCTATGCCCTGTTCGGGCGTGGAGAAAAGAAGTCCTTTTTCCTGACAACAGATGCGATTTTCAATCCTGACGCCCATATGTCGCTGTATCGTAAAGCAGATATGATTTTTCAGGATTGTGAATTGGGGCCACGACATTCCGGTGTGCATGCCCATTATGACGAACTGGTCACATTGCCCGCCGAGGTGAAAGCAAAGATGTGGCTTTATCATTATCAGGCATATGACAAACCGGATGCCAAGGCAGATGGATTTTGCGGATTTATTGAGCCGGGACAGAGTTTCGATCTTGGCTGATAGGACCGGCTCCGCGTAATCTGCACACTACCCAATAAAAACGAGCGACAGGGACGATAAAGTTCCAATGCAACATACGGGACGTGCGAATGCCAAAATCGGTCTTTGCCTATATCTGGCGCCATAGTCGCCTTCAGCAGATCATCCTGACAGTGGTGACGCTGCTTTCGTTTCCGTTCCTGTATTACTCTCTCGACCTGCCCAAACAAATCGTCAACGAAGCGATTGGCGGGGCCGGTGCACCTTATGACATTCTTGGCGCTCCCCTGAACCAGATCGAATATCTGTTTGCGCTCTCGGCGATCTTTCTGGCGCTGGTTTTCGTCAATGGCGGCTTCAAATATTTCATCAATGTCTATCAGGGCGTCATGGCCGAGCGCATGTTGCGCCGGATGCGCTATGAGCTTTTTGATCGGGTTCTGCGTTTTCCCTTACCGCATTTTCGCAAAACCAGTCAGGGCGAAATCGTTTCGATGATCACCGCCGAGGCCGAGCCACTGGGCGGCTTCTTTGGCGAGGCATTTTCTCTACCGCTTTATCAGGGCGGCATTCTGATTACGATTTCGGCCTTTATCTTTATTCAGGACCCGTTGATGGGAATTGCTGCGGTCGCCTTTTATCCGCTGCAGGGCTACCTGATTCCCAAACTGCAACGCCGGGTAAACCTGCTTGGCAAACAACGCGTGCAAAATGTGCGCCGGATGTCGGAACATATTGGCGAGGCAGTAGGTGGCGCCACCGATATCCGCGCCAACGATACCCGCGGGTTCGAACTGACCCACTTCACCCAGCGCCTTGGCCGGATTTTCGATATCCGCAAGGAAATCTATTACCGCAAATTCTTTATCAAGTTTCTCAATAACTTTATTGCCCAGATCACGCCGTTCTTCTTCTATTCCATTGGCGGTTATCTGGTGATCATCGGTGATCTCAGCTTCGGTGCGCTGGTTGCAGCCCTTGCCGCTTACAAGGACATGTCCGCCCCCTGGAAAGAACTTCTGGCCTATTATCAGCGCCTCGCCGATGCCAACATCAAATACGACCAGTTGCATGAACAGTTCGAACTGCCCGATCTCGGCCCGGAACATCAACTGAGCGTGAAGCAATCACCGGCACTTGCCGGCCCGCTGGATGTCAGCGCCCTGTCCTGGATTGATGATGATGGCACCCGCGTTGTAGAAAACGTGTCCTTTAACATGGCATTGCCGGGCAATGCCCTTTTGACCGGTTCTTCAGACAGCGGCAAGTCACAGCTCGCGCGTTTGCTTGCACGCATTCTTGATCCGACAAGCGGACGCATTCAGTTCAGCGACCTAGACGCCACGACACTCCCGTCTTCGATCATTGGTCAACGCCTCGCCTATGTCGGGGCTGATGCCTATCTGTTTAACGGCAGCATTGCTGACAACCTGTTCTATGGCCTCAAACATCGCCCGGTCATCATTGACCAGAAGGCAGAAAAGAAAAAAACCGGCAAAGAGGTTTCCAGGCTTGAACAGAGCGCGCAACAAGCCGATGCAGACCTCAAATATCCGCTTCCGAAATTTGTTGAGGCTGTCGAACTATCTGATCCCACGGAACTGCCGTGGAAACTGACGCGTGAAATGTATGACGAGATCAGGATGTCGGGGAACATCCCTTATGATCCGTCAGCCGAGTGGATTGACTATGTAGGGCCCGGCTACAAATCCGTCGACGAATTGCAAAGTGAACTTCTTCGTCTGCTTGAAGTTGTCGGACTGGATCGTGACATTTATCGCATCGGTCTTTCACGCCGGATCAATGCCGAAGACCGGCCCGAACTTGTTGAAGCGGTTCTTGATGTCCGCCCGCGCCTTAAGGCAATCCTTGCCGAACGTCAACTTTCCGATCTTGTCGAACCCTTTGACATCGAAAAGTACAACGACAACGCCCCTGTTGGCGTGAACCTGATGTTCGGTTCGCCGTCACGCACCGATTTCAAGCGCTTCGAATTCCTGTCCCATCCCTATATTCAGCAAAGCCTTCGCGAGAACGGCCTGTATGACAAGATGGTCAATATGGGACGCGAAACGCTTGATCTTATGATCGAACTGTTTACCGGACTTCCCCCCGGACACGAATTTTTCGATCGTTACAGCTTCGTCTCGGCCGATGAGATTCCTGATGTCAAAAACATCCTCAAACGCACAGATGGTGTTGCGGTTGATGACATCCGTAACGAAGACCGTCTGCACCTGATTGATGTTGCCATGCAAATCACACCGGCACGTCACCGTTTGCGCGTCATCGATGATGAATTCCGTGATCTTGTCCTTAAGGCCCGACCGAAAATTCGGGCCAATCTGCCCGAAGAACTGTCCAAACATATCGACTTCTTCGAAGCAGACGGCTATGCACCCGCCGCCCCCATCATCGACAACCTTCTGTTTGGTCGCTTCGCCTATGGCCGAGCCCATTCGGAAGAACGTGTTGGCGAGGTACTGTTTGAAATTGCCCATGAAGGCCGCCTTTATGAAGGCCTGGTCGCGCTCGGCCTTGAAAGTCAGGTTGGGGTCGGCGGCAGTCGCATGTCACAAACCCTGCGCCAGAAAATCGCTCTCGTCCGTGCCCTTATAAAAAATCCGGATCTTCTCGTCGTGGACGAAGGACTTTCTGCCCTTGATCGTGAAACCCGCGAAGGTGTTATCAATTATCTGACCGGTGAAAATGACAATACCAGCCTGATCTGGGTCGATGGTGATGATCAGGACAATGAAAAGTTCGACACATTTCTGCATATGTCGAATGGCAAGCTGGTCAAACGCCGCAGCCACAGCGAAGACGGAACAAGCGAGACCACCGAAGCCGAAGATGATGCCGCCATCTTTATGGATGGCAACATCGATCAGGAGGTCAGACTGCTTCGAACCATTCCGCTGTTTGCCGGTCTGGACCCGAGCGTCATCAAACTTCTGGCCTTTACCAGCCCGCGCCTGACCTTCAAACATGGCGAGGTTCTGGTCAAACAGGGCGACCCCGGCGATGCCGCCTTTATCGTCATATCGGGACGCGGTGAAATCTGGCTGACCACAGAAGAACATCAGACATTGAAATTGCGCGATGTTCACGCCAAGGAAGTCATTGGTGAAATTGCCCTTCTGGTCGACGCCCCGCGGTCTGCAACCATCCGTGCGGTCGACGACATGACCGTCCTTAAACTCGATAAAACCGAGTTCCTCGGCCTGGTTCGACAGGATCAGGCGGTTGCGGTTCAGCTGATCCGTGTTCTGGCCGAAAGACTTGACCAAACCACCAGACAGCTCACCAGCCGGCACAACGATTAAAGTCACCACTATACCTACAAAAAAAAACGCAGCACCGGAGATGGACTGCGTTTTTTCCATGGGCTTACGTGCAAGGTCAGGATTATTTACGAATGGCTGCAGGCTTCCAGTTTTCCGGACGCTCGGTGCTACCGTCGTCGGTGAAAGCTCCAAGTGCTGCATAAACACAGCTTTCCGGTTTCGACGGTACCATTAGTTTGCTTACAACATATCGCCACAAATGTGCGGAGACGATCTTGCCATGGTTTCGTCGGTCAAAGCGATAGGCACGCGCAATCGCGCGACGATATGCCTCCGCCATATGACGCTTGGAAACACCCGGGGCCTCAGTCATCAGCGTATAGAGCGCAAGAACCGATTCATAGCGAGACCGCCCCTTTTGCGAAGAAAGGCGCCCAGGGGCTGCGTCCGGCAAAAGTCCAACAGCACCTTCAAGGTGAACACCCGGTCCAGTCCGGAACAAACGCAGGAACAACATCTGATCGGGTGATACCAATGCCTTATTACATCCCCCCGCGCGCAGATAGAAGTCCCGTCCGATCAGCATTGATGTCGAATTTGCCGGGCAGTTCCGGATAAAGAAACTCAACCCGTCGTCAATACTTTGATAAGCCTCCGGAAGCATGCCGACAGGCCGATCCAACGGGTCCTGATCTCCACCAAATTTGAAATATTCCAAATCACCCCAAGCATGCTCGGTATTGTGACGCTCACATGCATCAAGCAAATTTCGAGTTGCATCCGGAGCAAGCAAGTCATCCCCATCACAGAATTTGATCCAGTCACCGGTCGCAGCAGCCACCCCAGAGTCATGAGCAACGGATGCTCCCTGATTAACCTGGCTTACGACCTTGACGTCGAACAACACATCCTTGGTGCATTCCTTGATGACCTCTAGCGACTTGTCGGAAGACCCGTCATCTACAAAAACATATTCCCTGTCAAAATCGCCAATCTGCGCATCAAGAGACCGAATCACCAGCGGCAGATATTCTTCTTTGTTGAAAACAGTGACGACGAAGGAAACTTTGGTCATACGCACAAATTCTTTATAAGGTTGGCATCAATTCAGTGAAGGTTTCGCACCTGACTGTGCTGCGGTCAACTTTTTGCCGCAATGGTCCTAACATTTGCGACCTACGTTACTCTACCAACAGGTTGAACCCTACTAAGATGAATAAAGTCGCCTCCGTTCTGCTTGCTGCCATTCTCGCAATTGTCATGCTTGGCGGGTTTGTTGCCATTCTTGGTGGCAGCATTCTGGGGGCGTTGCTGTTTGTCGTCGGAATTCCCTTTGCCCTTCCGATGTCGACCAGCATTGTTGTGCTGTTTTTTGCCGTGATCATTATTCGGACCATCATGGAAAAGCGCCGCCAGAAACGTGAAATGCAGAAATATATGAGTATACTTAAATAACTAGGTTGCTCCTTAAGTCACAGAGTGATTTTCAGTTTGCACTGTCTGAACTATTTTGTGATATCTAGCGCTCCAAATTGTTCTGACGACTTTTCCGAATGACAGTATCGAGTTCACAATGCACAGATCTGAAAAAAAGCAGTCCTTTGAAACAGAGATATCCAAAGGTGATCGTTTCTCATTCGGAGAAAACTGGCAAAAATTTTCCAAGCATATTTCTGAAATGAGAATTCAGGAGGCTGAGAAATCTCTTCAGCAAATGCTCAGCTTAGAAACTTTATCTGGAAAGACATTTTTGGATATCGGCTGCGGGAGTGGTTTATTTTCACTCGCAGCGAAAAGACTGGGCGCCACAGTTCATTCATTCGATTACGATCAGAACTCAGTAAATTGCGCTCTCGTATTGAAAGAAAAATTCTTCCAAAATGATGAAACATGGAGCATAGAACAAGGTTCAGTACTAGACTCAGATTATATTAATTCTCTTGGACAATTTGACATCGTCTATAGCTGGGGTGTCCTTCACCACACAGGGGAGATGTGGAACGCCTTAAGTCTGATCCATCCTTTAGCAAGACCTGACGGAAAAATTTTCATTGCCTTATACAATGACCAAGGGCGCAGCTCTGTGATTTGGGCTAAAATCAAAAAAGCCTATTGCGTATCACCAAAACCAATAAAAACGCTGATATTGGCAATTTGCATCCTACGGCTTTGGGGACCTAGAACAATCATTGATACGTTCAAAGGCAATCCATTGAAGACGTGGAATGAATACAAAAAAGACCGCGGCATGACACCTGTATATGATGCGATTGACTGGGTTGGCGGTTATCCATTTGAAGTTGCAAAGCCGGAAGAAATTTTTGAATTTTTCAAATCAAAGAACTTTAACCTCGAAAAAATTAGCACTTGCGCGGGCGGAATAGGCTGTAACGAATTTGTTTTCTCTAAGAAATCGCATTAATTCTCTGGTGACAACTTTTGATGTTTATGCGGATGAAACCGATCTGCAGAAAAAACATTCTGATTTGACCATGTGATGCGGAAAAAACCGCATCAATTGAGACAGAGTTCGGAGACCTCCTCTGAGAAACTGCTGTTAGCTTCCTTGTAGTTCAACAAACAGGCTCGACCCGATGTGTCGACCGGTTTTCAAGGAGGTCCGCATGACGGCACAATCAAAAGAACAGCGTTGCGTGTCGTTAGGCCAGCTTGCCGATCTGCGGCTGCTGCGCGAATACGCCTATATCGATGGTCGCTGGTGCTCGGCAGACAATCTTCAGGTTATCGAGGTTACCAACCCGTTCGACGGAAGCTTTATCGGCACCGTTCCGAACATGGGTGTCTTTGAAACCCGCAAGGCAATTGCTGCTGCACGCGCAGCCTTTCCGGCATGGGCAGGCTTGTTGCCACAGCAACGCGCAGAGGCACTTGGCCGCTGGCATGATCTTCTGATCGAAAACAGGGAAGACCTGGCTTTGCTGATGACCCTTGAACAGGGCAAGCCGATCAATGAAGCCCGTGGTGAAATCGATTACGCGGCAAGCTTTGTCTCCTTCTATGCCGAAGAAGCAAAGCGTGTGAATGTCGAAAACATCACATCGCACCTGCCCAATCGCAACATGACGGTCAAGCGTGAACCGATTGGCGTTACCGCCGCCGTGACGCCTTGGAATTTCCCCTGTGCAATGATCACGCGCAAGGCCGCCGCCGCATTGGCAGCAGGCTGCACCATGATTGTGCGTCCGGCAACCGAGACCCCGTTCTCGGCCACCGCCCTTGCCGAGTTGGCCGAACGCGCAGGTATTCCTGCTGGCGTGTTTAACGTCATCACGGGTGATCCGAACCCGGTCGTCGGCGAGCTGTGCGGCAACCCGCTGGTACGTGCATTGTCCTTCACCGGTTCGACCGAGGTTGGCCGTTTATTGCTGTCGCAGGGCGCGCAAACCATCAAGAAAATGTCGATGGAACTTGGTGGCCACGCGCCCTTCATCGTGTTTGATGATGTCGATATCGACGAAGCCGTCTCGCATGCGCTCAATGCAAAGTTCGCCACCAGTGGTCAGGATTGTCTTGCAGCGAACCGCATTTTTGTTCAGCGTGGAATCTATGACGCGTTCCTTGATAAATATGCCAAGGCAATCGCAGGCCTTCGGGTTGGCAACGGGATTGAGGAACATGTCGAAATCGGCCCGTTGATGCATGATCGTGCTGTGGCCAAGTGCGTTGAACATGTCGAAGATGCCCGTGCAAAGGGGGCGCGGGTTCTGATTGGCGGCAAGAAAATGGGCGGTCTGTTTTATGCCCCGACCCTTCTTGCCGATGTCACCAGCGACATGCAAATCTATCGCGAAGAAACATTCGGCCCGGTTGCCCCGGTCATGGCGTTTGATACCGAAGCCGACGTCATTGCACAGGCCAATGACAGTGAATACGGACTTGCTGCCTATCTGCTGACCAAGGACTACGACCGTGCCGCGCGCGTATCCAACGCTCTGGAATATGGCATGGTTGCCCTTAATTGCGTGAAGATCACCGGTGCCCCCATTCCGTTTGGCGGCGTCAAGCAGTCCGGTCTTGGTCGCGAAGGATCGCGCCATGGCCTCGAAGAATTTACTGAACTCAAATATGTCTGCGCCGCTTACAACGCGTAATGCGCGCTTCTTTGACCACCGCATTCACATGGGAGAAGCAAAATGAATGTCATCAAAAACACCACGGCCGACCTGAAGGAAATGGATCGGGCGCATTTCATGCATCCGTCGACCCACATGCGCCAGCACGCCGCAGGTGAAACCCCGAACCGTATCATCAACGGTGGCAAGGGCATCTATATTCACGACACCGAAGGCAAACAAACCCTTGATGCCTTTGCCGGTCTTTATTGCGTAAATATTGGCTATGGCCGTACCGAAGTCGCCGATGCGATTTATGCCCAGGCAAAGGAACTGGCCTATTACCACACCTATGTCGGCCATAGTAACGAGCCGATCATTCGCCTCTCGGACCGTATCGTCAAAAGTGCGCCTGAAGGCATGCAGCGCGTCTATTACGGAATGTCGGGATCGGATGCGAATGAAACGAATATCAAGCTGATCTGGTACTACAACAATATCCGCGGCCTGCCGCAGAAGAAAAAGATCATCTCGCGCTGGCGCGGCTATCATGGTTCGGGCATCATGACCGGCAGCCTGACCGGCCTTGCCGCATTCCACAATGCATTTGATCTTCCGCGCGCGCCCGTTCTTCATACCACCTGCCCGCACCATTACTGGAATGCAGAAGCAGGCGAAACCGAAGCCGAGTTCGCCAAGCGTTGTGCCGATGATCTTGAAAAAATGATCCTGCGCGAAGGTCCGGAAACCGTTGCCGCCTTCATTGGCGAACCGGTCATGGGTACGGGCGGCATCATCACCCCGCCAGAAGGCTATTGGGATGCCATCCAGACCGTTCTGAACAAATATGATGTGCTTCTGGTAGCTGACGAAGTTGTCACCGCGTTTGGCCGTACCGGTTCCTATTTCGGGTCACAGCATTACGGCATGAAGCCGGACCTGATCACGATTGCCAAGGGTGTGTCGTCGGGCTACCTGCCGCTTTCGGGCGTGATCATCGGCGAACGCGTCTGGAAGGTTCTGGAACAGGGATCGGATCAGATGGGTCCGATTGGTCATGGCTGGACCTATTCGGCACATCCGGTTTGCGCCGCAGCCGCCAACGCCAACCTTGATATCGTTGATGGTGAAAACCTTACAGGCAATGCCGCAGAAACTGGCGGCTATTTCCAGCATCTCTTGCGTGAAACCTTCAAGGATCATCCGCTGGTTGGTGAAGCACGCGGTGTTGGCCTGATGGCCGCACTTGAGTTTGTTGCCGACAAAACCAAAAAAGAACGCTTTGACCCGAACGCCAAGATCGGTCCGCGCGTCTCGGCGGCCTGCCTTGAACGCGGCATGATCGCACGTGCCATGCCGCACGGTGACATTCTTGGCTTTGCACCGCCGCTTTGCATCACCAAAGCCGAAATCGACAAGGTGGTCGACATCGCCAAACAGGCTGTTGATGCCGTCGCCGACGAAGTCGCAGCAGGCAAGTAGAACTGTCTGTTTCGGATAATCAAATGCCCGTCGCACCGATCTTCTTTTTGGTGCAACGGAATGACAGGGGCCGGGCCCATGACCGGCCCCTGCTTTCGTATATATCGACGATCACCGCGACCTAGCAGGTGGTCTCGTAGGTCGTACCTGTTTTGGTGGAGCTTACCTCGCAGGTGGCTTTGACACTGCCGTTCTGGCGAACTTCAATGACAAGCTCGTCCCCGTCTGGCGAGTCAGACCAGAAGGACATCACGGTCAGGGTATAACCATTCACACCCTTGACCCCGCTTGTGATCATGCGGCTGGCCGAATTGGTCAGCGCATCCCGCACCGTCACCTTCTTGCCATCGGTTGATGCTTCTTTCCATTCTGCCGAACTCAGCAAGACGCCATTTGGCGAATACACATCCGCCATCGCCGAAGATGACGGCACGGCAAGCACCAAAGCCCCCAGCAAAAGGGGCATGAACGCCATGCTAAGCGTCCATTTCCGAAAGTTAAAACAAGTCACAGTCTTTTCCTTTCATGTCAGTTAGGCCCGTTTTGTAATGCCCATGCCTTGCCAAAATCAGGCAACGGCCAGGCACATAAACGGGCCTTTCCATGACGGGACAGGATAGTGTGGTGTGACTTGCTACTGGCGGGAAGAAGCTGGCGCCTCAGGAAACCAGTCCAAGGGCGGTGACGGCATTTTCGATACGCTGGTCCATGTCATCGGTCACAAAAACGCTTTCACCCAGACAGAAATAGGATAACTGCAGGCTACCGGTCAGCATGTTCAGAAAATATTCCCCCAGCTGTCGGGACGAAACAGCGCGCAGATGGTCGGGCAAATCAAGGGCTGCAATCAATCGCGATGCTGCCCCGTATGTCCGCTCTGGCCCCGCTTCCCAGAATATCTGTCCCAGTTCCGGATGCTTAGATGCACGGGCCACCACATAGCGATGCAGATCCATCACGTTACGGTTCAGAACCCCGTGGGCAAATGCCGTACCGATCGCAATCATCGTTGTCCGTGGATTGTCGGGATCGGGCACAATGTCTTCAAGCGGATCACGGGCGCGCTCGCAAAGCCACGCAACCATCGCACGTTCCAGTCCGGTTTTGTCTCCGAAATACCGGTAAATGGTTGCCTTGGATGTACCTGATCGCTGGGCAATACGATCAACCGCCGTGCTGTCATCGCGCATATCAAGAAGTTCCTGCGCTGCCGCCTCAAGAATACGGTCGAAGCGTTCCTGTTGTTTGGGAGTCGTTGGCAGGCGCACGGCGTTTGCCTTTCGTTAATCCGGTTGGACACATCCCCGAATGCACGGCACGGCAATGTGGGTGGTCAGTTTCGACCAGAAACGCGAAACGGGACAGTTTCGTTTTTGCAAATTCCCTTTTATTGCCATGACCGACATTGCCACAACTTATCATTTGCCAAAATTGAAACTGAACGGTACAGTTTCGAAATTGGAGATCAAAATTAACATGAATAGGGATCATCTTCATGAACAATTTACCGCGCATTTGCTGGACAAGTTCGGCTCTCATCGCACTTGCCGGAATGCTTTGGGGGCTGCAAATGGCGATTAGCGGAGACCACAGCAACCTTGCCGCACATGCCCATCTCAGCCTTCTGGGATGGGTCAGTCTGGCGCTATATGGCACCTATTATCATCTGGCTGGTGTCACCCGCCTTCGTCTGGCCCGCCTGCAGGTTCTGTTTGCCATTCCCGGCTCGATTATCATGGGAATCGGCATTGCCATCGCCCATCAGACCGGCGCCGAAGAACTGGCAAAGGCAGGATCGCTGATGGTGATCATCTCGGCCGCCCTGTTTGCTGCCATCACGCTTACGAGTCCGCTTCGCATCAATAATGGTGGCTAACTGCCCCTCCACGAGCAAACCCCGCGAACAACCCCCACGAGCAAACTCTGCAGAAAAGAAACCCCCGCAAATCCGATTTGCGGGGGTTTTGCAATTCAGGTCGGATAAGAGGCAGAACCCTTACATTGCCGTACCGAATTCCTTGCGCAGGGAGTCGAGAACTTCCTTGGTGTCACCACCAACTTCCTCAACCAGCGATGCGCCAATGCCTTTGGACGCTTCCTTGAAAGCAGCGCGCTGCTGGTCATTCAGACGAATGACTTCAATGTCAGGCTTGGCTTTCTTGATGCGCTCAAGTGCAGAATCATTGGCTTTCTTCTGGGCTTCGTAAATGAAGTCATCCAGTTCGGCCTTCACTTCTGCAAGCATCGCTTTGCGCTCGTCCGACAGACCTGCATAGAAATCGGCATTTGACACAACGGTGGTCGTGTATTGCTGCTGACCGGCATAGATCAGGTAGTCGGTAACTTCATAGAATTTTGCACTTTCGATGAAGAAGATCGGGTTGACCTGGGCGTCGATAACGCTGGTCTGAAGACCCGAATAAACTTCGCCCCATGGCAGTGCAACCGGATCCGAACCAAACGATTTATAAGTCTCGATCAGGATCGGCGAGGTCATCACACGGAATTTCACACCATCGAAATCAGCCGGCTCCTTGACTTCTTTCTTGGTGGTCCAGACCATTTCACCTTCCGGATACATGGTATAGAGCTTAAGCCCCTTGGACTCGAAATCCTTGCCCAGACCATCATAAATGGTCGGGCTGCCTGAAAGGACTTTCTTGTTCACGTCGTTGTCCTGCGACAACAGATACGGAACACCAAAGACCTGAATTTCCGGAACGAACGTACCGAGATGGCCCGGCGACGCGTTCGAGAACTGAACCGCACCCGCGGCCGTCAGTTCCGTAATGTCATTTTCAGTACCGAGCTGACCATAGGTGTAGATGGTAACCGTCACATCACCATTGGTCTTCTCTTCGACCAGGCGTTTGAATTCCTGGGCATAAAGGTCCTGAACATCACCCGGGCTTTCCTCGTGGGCGAATTTCCATTCTTCAGCATGGACAGCGGTCCCGGCTACTGCGAACAGGGCGGCAGCAGACAGGGTCGCCTTTAAGAGTTTGTTCAAACTCATATCGAAGTCTCCCTTATTGTTACGCGCAACGACCGAGTATTGACCCGGAATCAGGGGCGTTTAGTTGGCACATCAATGTCATGAACGCGCAAAGTGTTGAAATGTTCCTGCATCAGGTCAATGTTAGTTTTGTTTCATGACAAAATAACATTGACGTCTACACATTAACCCGCAGCTCATGTTAGGGTTCGGCAAAACACAGAGGGTGGGAATCGAACCATGTGGCTGCCAGACATCAATCTCAGCGGCGAAACAGGCCCGAAATACAAGGCATTGGTCGAAGCGATCATCACCGACATCGAATCGGGTCGCTTGCGTCACGATGTCCGGATGCCGACGCATCGCGAACTGGCCTATCGCCTGAAAGTCAGCGTCCAGACAGTAAGTGCTGCCTATAAGGAAGTCGAAAGACAGGGCTATTTGCGCTCCGAACGGCGACGCGGGACCTTTGTTCAGGCCCGCCTGACCGACCGGGCTTCGACCTTCATCCTTGATAGCCGCCAGCCTGACCTGATCGATCTTTCGATCGTGCGCGCAGCCTATACCGATTTTCACAATGACCTGTCACGCCAGGTCCACGCACGCCTTGCCGAAGAACCCCATCATGGCTGGATGGAAAGCTGCCGACCGGTTGCCGGTTTCGAATATCACCGTGAAATCGGCCGCACATGGCTTGCCGGATATGGCGTTGATGTTGCCATTCCCAACCTGCTGGTAACCAACGGCGCGGCACAGGGCGTCTTTACGGCCCTTGCCACAGTTGTGCAGCCTGATGATGTTGTCCTGACCGAAAGCCTGACCGATCATGGCGTGATCGGAACGGCCAGTATCCTGCGCTTCAAGCTTGGTGCCCTGCCAACCGATGACGAAGGCATCCTGCCTGACGCCTTTGAACGGGAATGTCAGCATCGACAGATCCGTGCGCTTGTCGTCACACCGGTTTTCACCAATCCGACCAACTGTCTGATGGGGCTTGAACGCCGTAAAAAGATCGCCGAGATTGCCGAACATTACGGTGTCTATGTGATTGAAGACGACGTCTATCGCCCGCTTCTGGAACAGAACCTGCCGCCCATCACAAGCTTCCTGCCCAAGCTCGGTTTCCATGTGTCAAGCCTGACCAAGATCGTCATGCCCGGCCTTCGGACCGGTTTTCTGACCGTGCCACAGCACCTTTCGATTCGTGCCAGCAGCGTTTTGCGTGTCACCGGATGGATGGGGACTCCATTGATGGCCGAGATCGGGGCACGCTGGATTGCCGATGGAACCGTCGAACAGGCCGTTACGGTCCAGCGTGCCCTGATGCGCGAAAGACAGGCCCTTGTCGCAGAGGTTTTGGGAAGTGCAGTTGTGCGCCATCACCCGACATCGCTCAGCGCCTGGGTTCGAATTCCGGCCCACTGGCAGGAAGAATGGTTCGCCTCGGAATTGCGTAAAAACGGCATTGCCGTCACGATTTCCGACCCGTTCATGACGGTCAAGGTTCCCCGCCCGAATGCCATCCGCATCTGCCTTGGCGGCGCGCCTGACACCCCGACCCTGCATCACGCCCTGATGCAAATCCGCCATACGATGGAACAGATGCCCGGGGTCCATGCCTTCGACGTTATGTATTGATTTTTGTGTCATGACAAAAATCTGATTGAACCGCGACAAAGCGTTTTTATTCTGACCAAACCGGCGCGAAGCGAACGACAACACGTGTGGGAGGGAACCATTCACCGCACAGCACGTTCTGCAACAATGTCTCGCACGCGCATCAAGGAGGTCGTATGTCAGGTTCTAACGGGGAGACCCCCGCCCCGAGTGGCGGGGTGCTGGGCATTCTGAAACATCTTGATGACGGATTATCCGTGATCGAGCGCCAGCTTCTGGGGTGGAGCATCGTGATCATGGCGGTCAATACCGTCGCCAACGTGATCATGCGTCTCGGGTTCAGTTCGAGCATCTTCTTTTCCGAAGAGCTCAATCAGTTTCTGATTATTCTTGTTACTTTTGTCGGCATTAGCGAGGCGGCCCGCATGGGGCGCCACATTCGCATGTCGGCCTTTACCGATATGCTTGGCCCGAAGTCGGGCAAGATCATGATGATTATCATCACCACGGGCACCGCATGCCTTCTGTTCCTGCTGGCCTGGTATTCTGTTGATTATGTGATGTCGCTGATCAAGTCGAACCGACTGACACCGGCCTTGCGCATTCCCTATTACTTCACCGTCCTCTGGGTTCCGTTCGGTCTGACCGTTACCGGCATTCAGTTCCTGTTCGCTGCTGCGACGAACATCTTCAAACCCGGCACGCATCTGTCCTATCGGGTCGAAGACACGTTCGAAGCCGAAGATCATCACCTGTAAGGAGGACGGAAAAATGGATTTAGGAACCTCAATCCTTCTGGTGATGCTGGTCCTGCTGGTACTCGGCTTCCCGATGATGGTCCCGCTTGCGACTGCCAGTGTTGTGGCATTCGCCTTTTACATGCCCATTCCCGAACGCATTCTGATCCAGCAAATGGTGACGGGCATCTCGCCTGTTGCCCTGATTGCCGTGCCGATGTTCATCTTTGCCGCTGACATCGTGACAAAGGGCCATACAGCCAACCGGCTGATTGATCTTGCCATGACCTTTGTCGGCCATGTCCGGGGCGGTCTTGCCGTAACCACCGCACTTGGCTGCACAATGTTCGGCGCGGTGTCTGGGTCAACACAGGCGACTGTGGTCGCCATGGGCGGACCGCTGCGCCCCAAGATGCTCAAGGCCGGTTACGAAGACAAATTCGCCATCGCACTGATCATTAACGCCAGTGACATTGCCTTTCTGATCCCGCCATCCATTGGCATGATCGTCTTTGGCGTCGTTGGCAAAGTCTCGATTGGCGAGCTGTTCCTCGCAGGCATTGGTCCGGGCATTCTGATCCTGATCATGTTCTCGCTTTACTGCATGTATTACGCCAAGAAGCACAACATTCCGACCATTCCGCGCATGACCTGGGCGGAACGCGGTCGTGCTGTGGTCAATGCCGGTCCTGCCATCATGTTCCCGGTTCTGATCGTCGGCGGCATCTATCTGGGCTGGGTCAGCCCGACCGAGGTCGCAGCGGTCGCCGTGGTCTATGCCATCATCCTTGAAGTGATCATTTTCAAATCGGTCAAATGGTCCGAGCTTCTTGAAATCGCGCGATCAACCGGCCTGATCACGGCTGTTGTGTTTATTCTGGTTGGCGCAGGCACGACATTCTCGTTTGTGATTTCCTTTGCCCAGATTCCGCAACATGTGATCGGTGCCCTGGGTCTTGAAGGGGCACATCCCTATGTCATTCTGGCGGCGATCTGCATCGCCTTCTTTGTCGGCTGCATGTTCGTTGACCCGATTGTCGTCATTCTGGTTCTGACCCCGATCTTCATGCCGCTGGTCAATGCTGCCGGTCTGGATCCGGTTCTGGTCGGTACACTGGTTACCTTGCAGGTCGCCATCGGGTCAGCCACACCGCCATTCGGGTGCGATATCTTTACGGCAATTGCGATCTTCAGGCGACCCTATGCCGAGGTCATTCGCGGAACGCCACCTTTCATTTTCATGCTGCTGCTTGCAGCCGTGATTCTGATTTTCATTCCGCAAATCGCATTGTTCCTGCCCGAGCTTGCCTTCCACTAGGCAAAACCGGAACAGGACCGGGACTTCCCGGAAACATACTCGATAACAAGTGAAACCGGGGTGGTCCCCACTTGCCAGCAGGACCACCCCATCCATGGAGTTCAGGATGATGTCCGTATCCCCAACGGTCACGCCAGAGCCGGTAGACCTGCCCTATTTTCCAGACCCCGTTGGACCTGCGGGAAAGATCGGGCTGATCACACTGGCGACTGACTTCAATAGCGAGGATGACCTGCGCAACATCCTGCCCGATGATGTGCGCCTGTTCACCACACGCATCGAAAATGCCAATCCGGTCACCGTTGAGAACCTGCGTTCAATGGCAGCCGATCTGCCGCGCGCGGCACGGACCCTGATGCCCGGTTACGGCGTTGATGTTGTTATTTTCGGCTGCACATCGGGAACAGCTGTTACCGGATCGGACAAGATCGCCGAACTGATCAATCAGGGAATGCCCGGCGTGCGCGTCACCAATCCGATGCTTGCAAGCGAACTGGCATTGCGTGCTGTGGGTGCGCAAAAAATTGCCATCGTCACCCCCTATCTTGCCGAAGTAACGCAATCGGTTGCCGATGGCTTTACCGCCAGGGGCTTTGAGGCCCCCCGGATGATGGGATTTGGCCTTGATAGCGATCTTGATATGACCGCTTTGCCGCCAAGTGCCCTGCTTGAAGCAGCCTTGAAGGTCGATACACCCGATGCCGATGCTGTGTTCATTTCCTGCACCGCCATTCGGTCTGCCGAAATTGCCGCCAAAGCCGAACAGCAACTCGGCAAACCGGTGATCACCAGCAATCAGGCCCTGATCTGGCATGCGCTTCATCTGCTTGGCTATGACAAACCGGTCACAGGGTTCGGAACCCTGTTTGACCATGCCCCACAACCCGAAGAACAAGTCGAGGCCTCATGAAAGACCCCATCACATTTGCGGATGTTCTTTCTGCCCGCAAAACCATTGCGGGTCATGTGATCCATACGCCGTTGCGTCCGTCCACCGCCCTTTCCGAACAGGTGGGCAGCCCGGTCTGGCTCAAATGTGAACAGCAACAATATACCGGCAGCTTCAAGCTGCGTGGTGCGGCCAATGCCGTATTGCGCTTGAGCGATGCCCAGAAGGCCAAAGGCGTTGTTGGTGTATCCACGGGCAATTATGGTCGTGCCCTTGCCTATGCGGCGCGCAATGCCGGGGTGCGCTCGGTGATTTGCATGTCCGAGCTGGTCCCGCAAAACAAGGTTGATGGCATCCGCGCCCAAGGGGCAGAAGTCCGCATCTTCGGCCGGTCACAGGATGAAGCCCAGCATGAGGTCGATCGCCTTGTTAAGGAAGACGGCATGACCATGCTGCCGCCCTTTGACCATGCCGACATCATTGCCGGTCAGGGGACATTGGGCCTTGAGGTCATCGAAGCCCTGCCAGACGTTGACACCCTTTTGGTGCCATTGTCAGGTGGCGGGCTTCTTGCCGGTGTGGCGCTGGTGGCCAAATCGATCAATCCGGGCATCCGGGTGGTTGGCATTTCGATGGAACGCGGCTGCGCGATGATCTCAAGCCTTCAGGAAGGCAAACCCACCGCAGTCCGGGAACTTCCAACCCTTGCCGACAGCCTTGGCGGCGGCATTGGTGAAAACAATCAATACACCTTCGATATGTGTGCTGATCTGACCGACGATTTCGTTCTGGTCAATGAAGCCCAGATTGCCGATGGCATTCGCGCCGCCTACCACGATGACCAGCAGGTGATCGAGGGGGCAGGTGCCGTTGGTATCGCAGCCCTGCGTGCCGGACTGGTTGATAATCCCGGCCAGACGGTTGTTCTGACCACGGGCTGCAATATCGACATGGCATTGCATAAACGCATTGCTGGCGGCGAAGACGTCGACCTGATGGCGGAGTAACCGATATGCCCCAAATCAGAATTCTGACCGAAAGCGACCTTCGCAAGGTGATTGATCTTGATATGGATGCGATCACCTGTGTCGAAAACGCCTTTCATGCGCTGGCGACCAGGGATGTCCGGATGCCGCCGATCCTGCGTCTGGATATCGACGAATATAATGGCGAGGTCGATGTCAAAACCGCCTATGTTCCGGGCCTTGACGGCTTTGCCATCAAAATAAGCCCGGGCTTTTTTGACAATCCGAAACTGGGTCTGCCATCGGTCAATGGCATGATGAACCTGTTTTCATCAAAAACCGGCATGCTTGAAGCCGTCCTGCTCGATAACGGCTATCTGACCGATATCCGCACCGCCGCCGCCGGTGGTGTGGCGGCAAAGCACCTTGCACGACCTGATGCCAGACATGCCGCAATTTTCGGCGCCGGTGTTCAGGCCCGCTTGCAGCTTAAGGCGCTGACGCTGGTGCGCGACATTACATCGGCAACCATTTGGGCCCGTGACATCGCCAAGGCCGAAGCCTGCGCCAAGGCAGCTTCACGGGAACTTGGCATTCCGGTTACGGCCACCACCGATGGCAAGGAGGCGGCATCGGGTGCCGACATCATTGTCACCACCACCCCGGCCCGTGAACCGGTTCTGATGGCCGACTGGGTTGCCGCTGGCACCCATGTCACGGCCATGGGGTCGGATGCCGAACACAAAAACGAAATCGATCCTGCCCTGATTGGCAAGGCAGACCTTTATGTCTGCGACAGTCAGGCGCAAACGCGCATCCTTGGCGAACTTCATCATGCCATTGATGCCGGAATTGTCGGTACGGACGACACATTCCCCGAACTTGGACAGGTCATCGCCAAATCTGCTGCGGGAAGAACATCTGCCAGCCAGATGACGGTCTGTGACCTGACCGGAACCGGTGTCCAGGACACCGCAATCGCCACCCTCGCCCGCGAACGCTGCGACGCAGCCAACGCTGGTGTCGAGATATCGTCTTAACAACACAAGGAACATGGGTCAGGAAAAACTGAAACCCGCCTTTTTTGGAGGCCTGCGATGAGCCAGGTTGAATTGAATTTCACGCGCGAGGAATATGCCGAGCGTCTGGAGAAAACCAAAAACGCCATGGTGGAGAAGGGTCTCGATCTTTTGATCGTGACCGATCCGTCAAACATGGCCTGGCTGACCGGCTATGATGGCTGGTCCTTTTATGTCCATCAATGTGTGCTTGTCCCGATCGAAGACGACCCGATCTGGTTCGGGCGATCCCAGGACGCCAATGGCGCAAAGCGCACGGTCTATATGACCCATGATCGCATCATTCCCTATGCCGATTACTATGTGCAATCGACCACCCATCACCCGATGGATTACCTTGCCGAGGTGATCGAACATCGCGGTTGGGGGGCGCGCAGGATCGGTGTGGAAATGGATAACTACTATTTCTCTGCCAAGGCTTTCCTTCAGCTTCAAACGCATCTGCCAAACGCCAAATTCACCGATGCAACCGCACTGGTGAACTGGCAGCGCGCCGTAAAATCCGAGACCGAGATTTTCTATATGCGCCAGGCCGCACGCATCGTCGAGAACATGCATGAACGCATTTTCGAAATCGTCGAGCCGGGCATGCGCAAGAACGAACTGGTTGCTGAAATCTTCCGTACCGGCATCGCTGGCATTGACGGGATTGGCGGGGATTACCCGGCAATTGTGCCGTTGCTGCCATCCGGACAGGATGCCAGCGCCCCGCATCTGACCTGGGATGAAAAACCCATTCCGGGCAATGCCGGGACATTCTTCGAGATTGCCGGATGCTACAAGCGCTATCACGCGCCGCTTTCGCGCACGATCTATCTTGGCGATCCCGATCAGCGTTTCCTTGATGCCGAAAACGCCCTGATCGAAGGCCTTCAGGCCGGGCTGGAAGCCGCAAAGCCGGGGAATGTCTGCGAAGACATCGCACTTGCCTTCTTTGGCGTTCTTCAGAAATACGGCATCGAAAAAGACAGTCGCTGTGGCTATCCGATCGGTCTTTCCTATCCGCCAGACTGGGGCGAACGCACCATGAGCCTGCGTCCCGGTGATCGCACGGTTCTTGAACCGGGCATGACATTCCACTTCATGCCCGGCCTCTGGTTTGATGACTGGGGGATCGAGATCACCGAAAGCATGATGATCACGGAGACCGGCAGCAAAACACTGACCAGTTATCCGCGCCAGCTGTTCGTCAAGAACTAGCCCGATCAACGCCGCACCGGATCATTTGTGAAACACCAGATATCCGGTGCCCGATACCACAGCCCGGGAACGACGGTCGCGTGACCGGGCTTTTTTCAAGGATACGGCCATGACAAAACCATCACCCATCAGCCCGACGATCCCGCTTGATCAGGATGGCGTCCATCACGGCTTTTTAAAGCTGCCCTATTCGCGTGACGATTCCGCATGGGGGGCCGTGATGATCCCGATCACGGTTGTTCAAAATGGCGATGGCCCCACTGCCCTTTTGACCGGTGGCAACCATGGTGACGAATATGAAGGGCTGGTATCGCTTTTCAAACTGGCAGGGTCGCTTGAACCCGCGGATATCCGCGGGCGCGTGATCATCCTGCCTGCCATGAACTATCCGGCATTTCGCAGTGCGTCGCGCACCTCCCCGATTGATGCGGGCAATATGAACCGGTCCTATCCCGGCAAGCCTGATGGCACCGTGACGCAAAAAATTGCGGATTATATCCTGCGCTATCTGGTGCCCGGGGCCGATATCGTTCTTGATATCCATTCCGGCGGCAAGACGCTTGATTTCATCCCGTTTGCGGCGGCCCATGTCCTGCCTGACAAGGAACAGGAAGCCCGTTGCGTTGCCGCGATGAAGGCCTTTGGCGCCCCCTATGCCATGATGATGCTTGAACTTGATGCGGTTGGCATGTTTGACACCGTGGTCGAGGAAGCAGGCAAAACCTTTGTCACCACCGAACTGGGGGGTGGCGGGTCAACCACCGCAGAACGGGTTGCCATTGCTGATCGCGGTGTGCGCAACATCCTGATCCATGCGGGCATCATGTCAGGTGATATCGATCCTGCACCGGATGGCACCACCATGCTTGATATGCCTGATGACAATTGCTTTGTCGCATCCGAGGCAACCGGCCTGTTCGAACCCTGTGTTGATCTGGGTGCCATGGTCAGGCAGGGTGATCTGATTGCCCGCATCTATGATGTTGAACGCACTGGCACAGAACCACGTGAATATCATGCCCCGCGCGATGGTATTCTATCGTGTCGTCACTTCCCCGGGCTGATCAAGACGGGGGACTGTCTGGCCGTGATTGCCGAGGTACTCTGATCATGGTCAGGCTGGATGAGCTGGATCTGAAAATCCTCAAAACCCTGCAACGCGAAGGGCGCATCACCAAGGTCAAACTGGCCGAGGCGGTGAACCTTTCGCCAAGTCCGTGCTGGGAACGCCTGAAACGCCTTGAAGACCTTGGCGTCATTTCCGGATATCACGCCCATATCAATCTGGAAAAACTGGTCAAACCGACATTGGTGATGACCGAAGTCACCCTGCGTCATCACCAGCATGCCGATTTCGAAATCTTCGAAAAGGCCGTGCAGGACATCCCCGAAATCATCGAATGCTATGCGCTTGGCGGCGGGGTCGATTACATGCTCAAGGTGCTGTGCCATGACGTTGATGCCTATCAACGCCTGATCGACCGGTTGCTGGTGTCCGATATCGGGATTGACCGGTATTTCACCTATATCGTCACCAAGAAGGTCAAGGTCACATCAATCCCGCCGATTGAAAACCTTGTCACCACCCCAGACCGGAAATAACAAAAAAGAGGCAGGAACATGTTCCTGCCTCCTCAGTTTGCTTGCATCTTTCGGGTTTCCCCGACAGATCAGTGCTTGTCTTCCTTGTGGCCCATCGCAACATGCCAGATATCCCATCCGGCAAGTCCGACGCACAATGCGACCATGATGCCAAGATCCCAGCGCGGCACATAGACCACCAGAATGCCGACAAATCCGACAAGGACGACAAAGGCCAGCAAGGCCATGACACGATTTAAAAGACTGTTTTGCATCACGCGTCCTCCTGAGCTTTCAGAAATTTGTTCAACCAGTTCGCTGTGCGCATCAACCGCGCATCATCGCCAATCCGCCCGACAAGCTGAACACCGATCGGCATACCGTTTTGCGACCATAACAGCGGAATGGTGACAGCCGGGGTGCCACAGAATGTCCAAAGCCCGTTAAAGATCGGGTTGCCCGTGGTCCTGAGGCTTGCCGGGGCGGGTCCGGGTGCCGCCGGGGTGATAATTGCATCACACCGCTTGAACACTTCGTCCAGTCCCGCATTCAACACCTTGCGCCAGTCAAGGGCCGCCAGATAATCACGGGCCTTGACGTCATTGCCCTTGTCAATTGCCTCAAGAATTTCAGGCGACAACTGATCGCGGCCACGCTTTTCATAACCGTAATAATCTTTGGCCATTTCGGCAAAATTGATCCTGGCCCGAAGCGAAGCCGCATCATCAAAGGCCTTTGGCAATGGTGTTTCAAAGCATTGATCACCAAGCATGCTGGTAATTTCGCCAAACGCCAGAATGCTTTCCTCGTCTGCGACCTCCTCGAATTGCGGCGGACGGACAAAGGCAAACATCGGGGTCACCAGCGGATCGCTTTTGGCAATATCAAGCAAGCGCGGCGTCGGGCTTGGTGTGGTTGCCGGGTCTTTCGCGTCATAGCCAAACAGGCTTTCCGCAACCATCGCAGCCCCGTTGATCGAACTGGCAAAAACACCGATTGTATCAAGGGTCGGACTTTGGCTTAGCACACCGGTTCGGGCAATTGCCCCGAATGTCGGTTTGAACCCGACCACACCGCAAAAAGATGCCGGACGGATGACCGATCCGCCGGTCTGGGTTCCCACCGCCAATGGCACCATTGCCGCGGCCACCGCTGCTGCCGATCCGGCGGATGATCCGCCCGGTGTATGTTCCGGGTTGTGCGGGTTGCGGGTTTTGGACGGATGCATAAAGGCAAGCTCGGTCGAGACCGTCTTGCCCATAATGATCGCACCGGCCGCCTTAAGACGCGAAACCAGAACAGCGTCTTCCTCGGGCACCCGGCCCTCATCAAGTGGTGTGCCATTTGATGTCGGGATTTTTGCCGTATCAATAACGTCTTTCAGTCCTACCGGCAGACCATGAAGCGGGCCGATCGGGGCACCTGATTGACGACGGGCATCAAGGGCACGCGCCTGGGCAAGGGCATGATCACCGTCAAGCCATGCCCATGCCTGCACCTGTGGCTCGACCTCGGCGATCCGGGCAAGACACGCCTCGACATATTCGACTGCACGGACCGCCCCGCTGGCAAGGCGGTCCCGCAATTCGACGACATCAAGTGTCAGTAACGGATGAATGCTACTCATCAATAAATCCCCTTACCGTGCGCCATAGAACAGATCGGGCAGATGGAACACGATTTGCGGGAACGCATACATCAGAACCATGCTGACAATCACCATGAACAGGAACGGCATGATCCCCTTGAAGATATCGGTCAGCAACAACCCGCTTGGTGCCACCCCTTTGAGGTAATAGGCCGACATGGCCATGGGCGGGGTCAGGAACGAAGTCTGAAGGTTCAGGGCAACAAGAATGCCAAAGAACAGCGGATCAATATCAAACAGCGGCAACAGCGGCAGGAAGATCGGCACAAAGATGATGATGATTTCCGACCATTCCAGCGGCCAGCCCAGCAGGAAGATGATCAGCTGTGCAAGCAACAGGAACTGAAGCGGCGTCAGGTCAAGACCGCCAACGAATTCGGCAATCACATGTTCCCCGCCAAGATAGGAGAACACAGACGAGAAGGTATAGGAACCGACAAACAGCCAGCACACCATGGCCGATGTCCGAACGGTCAGATAAACCGACTCACGCAGACGATCAAAGGTCAGCGCACGATATGCCGCCGCAAGGATCATCCCGCCAAGCGCACCAATCGATGCTGCCTCGGTCGGAGTGGCCAGACCAAACAGGATCGAACCCAGAACCGCCAGAATAAGGAACGCCAGCGGGAAGAACGATGTCGCCAGCATCCAGAGGACTTTGGGCAGCGGAACTTCCGGGATTTCATCACTGGTCGGGCGCGGGGCGGCTTTGGGCTGCAACATTGCGCGGCCCATCACATACAAAAGATACAAACCGACAAGGGTCAGGCCCGGCAAAAGCGCACCGGCATAAAGACGCACAATCGACACACCCGATGCTGCGGCATAAACAATCAGCATGATTGATGGCGGGATCAGGATACCAAGCGTCCCGCCGGCACAAATGATGCCCGCAGCAAAGCTTTTATCGTAACGCGCCTTAAGCATCGCAGGCAGGGCGAGCATCCCCATAAGGGTCACAACCGCACCGACAATCCCGGTTGCCGTCGCAAACAGCGCACAGGTCACAAGTGCGGCAACGCCAAGCGATCCGGGAATGTTGCGTGCGGCAATGTTAAGTGTGGAGAACAACCGGTTGACGATATTGGCACGTTCAACGATGTACCCCATGAACAGGAACAGCGGCACTGCGGTCAGCACCTCGTTGGACATCACCGTATATGTCTGGTTGATAAACAGATCGAATATTCGGTTGTTAAACGCCCCTTCAACCCACGTTATCGCAGATGTAAGGGTGTCACTGTCTTCGGCAAGCCGGTTAAAGGCCCGCCACATGCGGCCGTCGTCGAAATAGGCGTAATAGCCAAATCCGATCCCCAGCGCCATCAGGGTAAAGGCAACCGGAAAACCCAGAAATACCAGTATAATAAAGATGCCCAACATCATAAGGGCGACATGTGCGTCAATCACTTTGGAAGCTCCGTTCGGGGGCGTATCTGGCGTATGGCTGGCAAAGGCTGAACATCATCAGTCTTCTTTGACCACGCGCTGCTTGATCAGCAGTTCTTCGGTTTCTTCAACATCATCATCTGCATTGCGCCAGTACCCTTCACGGATACAGAGAATACAGCGCATCACCTGTGCGATGCCCTGGATGAAAAGAAGAATACCGGCCGCGACCATCACCGCCTTGAATTGGAAAATCGGAACACCCGCCGGGCTGTTCACACTTACTTCGCCATATCCCCACGACCGGATGGCATATTTGCTACCGACCAGAATAAGGGCGGTCACACCGGGGAAGAAGAAGAAGATATAAAGCACCAGATCGACCATCGCCTGCGTCTTGGGCTTCCAGAGACGGTACAGGAAATCCCCCCGGACATGCCCGCCGCGTGACAGGGTATAGGCCCCGCCCATCATGAACAGCGTGCCATACATGATGAATGAAACATCAAGCGACCATGTCGTGGGTGCGTTAAAGAGGTATCGCGCAGCAACCTCATAGCTCATGCCGACCGTCATCAGAATGATCAACCAGCCAAAAGCCTTGCCAAACCAGCCAGAAAGCTTGTCCGCGAATTCAATAAATCCAATCATGAAACCCTGTCCGTTAGCCTATGAACCACCCCGCCTGATGCAATCGCACCAGACGGGGCAGTCAGATTTCATCGCAACACTGAAAAACCTTGGCCGGTTGATCAGAGTTTCAGTTTGCCCGGGAAGTAGTGATCGTAGGCAAGCTGATAATCAGGCGAGTTCATCAGTTCGTAATAGGTTACGCGTTCAACCCACGCACGCTGGCTGTCCAGAACACGCTTCATGAACGGATCAGCTTCAAGTGTCGGGATCAGTTTGTCCCAAGCCTCAAGCTGTGCTGCGAGGATCTCTTTCGAGGTCCGGTGGACTTCAACACCTTCGTCCTGGAGTTTCTGCAAGTCGGCAGAATAGTTATCCATCGCCAGCGCAGTGTTCGAGGTCGAAGCTGCTTCGACTGCGTGACGCAGAATTGCCTGCAGATCCGGATCAAGGTCTTCCATCAACGATTTGTTGAACAGGAATTCGAAGCTTTCAGATGCCTGGTGGTACGAAGACAGATAATAGTTCTTCGCAACGTCCTGCGCGCCGAAACGCATATCCGATGACGGGTTGTTGAATTCGAACGCATCAATCACACCGCGTTCCATCGCCGGGACGATCTCGCCGCCCGGAAGCTGTGCGACAGACATGCCCATCGACTGCAGAAGGTCCGCTGCCAGACCAACGGTACGGTATTTGAAGCCCTGAATATCAGCAACCGAGTTCACCTGGCCCTTGAACCAGCCGAACGGCTGTGCCGGCATCGGGAAGCCAAGAAGACCAACGATATCAAGACCCATAACGTCCTGGATCAGTTCGCGATAGAACTCTTCGCCGCCCCCCGCATAGAACCAGCTCAGCATCGTGGTTGCAGAACCACCAAAGACCGGACCGGTGCCAAACAGGGAAGCCGCCTTGTTCTTGCCGTACCAGTAAACCGGAACGGAATGGGCGATATCGATAACACCGTCATTCACGCCATCCAGAACCTGGAAGGCAGCAACAACCGCACCGGCCGGAAGAAGGTCGATCTTCAGGCGACCACCGGACATGGCTTCTACGCGGTCAACATATTGCTGGGCAAACGTCATCCAGATGTCGGATGACGGCCAGGAAGTCTGCATTTTCAGCACCATCGGTGCCGGCTGTGCATGAACGGCAGGTGCGGCAAACAGCCCTGATGCTGCTGCACCGCCGGCAACGACCCCGGTCGCACCTTTGGTAAGGAACGAACGGCGGGATACTTCCTTGGACTTCACGTCTTTTGACTTGGTCTTCATATCCATTATTTCCTCCCAGATTTATCGCTTTTTCCGACAACCATTGCCGGAAAACCAACGATAACTGTCAGCCTTCAAAAGTCCCTGACCTCAGTAATGAAAGTCATTGATCATGCGCTTATCCCGTTTCGGGACCAGAAAAACGGCACGCATTTTCTTATTATTAGAACTTGTGAACTAACTGATATTCGGCGGTTTTCCCGCCTTTTTATGCCACCCGGTCGCCCGGTTCACGGCCAGAAAAATACGCATCAAGATTATCAAGCGCGCGATACCCCATCGCATCGCGTGTTTCTTCGGTAGCGGAGCCTATATGTGGCAACAGAAATACGTTTTTCAACGCGCTAATCCGTTGATTTCCACCGGGTTCACTCCGAAACACATCAAGTCCGGCGGCAAAAAGCTTGCCGCTTTCAAGCGCATCAACCAGCGCATCCTCGTCCACCAGATTGCCGCGCGCGGTATTCACAAGGATCGCCCGGTCCGGCAACAATCCGATGGTCCGGGCATTGATGATGCCGGTGGTTTCCGGTGTTGACGGACAGTGCAGTGACAACACATCGGAATTGGCAAACAGCCCTTCAATGGTGTCATGGTAGATTGCGCCCTTGGCCAGATGATCCGGGACCGGCTGGCGATTGTGATAATGAACAGTCATTCCAAAACCACGCGCGCGTTCGGCCGCCACCTGCCCGACACGTCCCATCCCGAGAACGCCAAAACGCTTGCCGGTGACCTGCCGCCCGACCATAAAGGCCGGTGACCAGAAATCCCATTTCCCGGCCCGCACCATGGCGTCCCCCTCGGCCCCGCGACGCGCAGCCCCAAGCATGCACAGCATGGCAATTTCCGCCGTGGCATCCGACAGGACGTCGGGCGTGTTGGTGACCACAATGCCCGCATCCCTGGCCGCTGACAGGTCAACGTGATCGACACCGACCGAGTGATTGGCAATGATCCTGAGGCGCTCGGGCAATGCCGCGATCACCTCGGCCGAGAAATGTTCGGAATGGCACGGCAATACCGCATCAACATGCTGACATTTCTCGATCAGCTCGTCGCGGGTAAAGACACGGTCTTCATCATTTGTCAGCACCTGATAGTCACGCGCCGCACGTGCCTGAACGGCATCGCGAAGACGGCGTGTAATCAGAAGCCTTGGCTTTTCGGGCATGCGAACGCTCCCGGTTTTTCCCTGAAGGTAGATTTATTTATTATCTTTCAAGCAAACACCCTTACGAAAAAACCATCAATAGGGGATCAATCAACTGGTAATTCTTTTTCACTTCGTGGAAAACCAGCGGTGGTGTGAACTGCGGCACACCCACGCCAAACGTTCATCAAGTTTATGATTTCAATAAATAAAAAGGCTGCCGGAGCTGGGAATTTTCAAACCGGACATCTGGCCTCTCGCCCCGGATATCACACCATCCAGAAGTATAAACCAGGCCACATGCCGTGAGAGAATCGCACGTAAAAATTCACATTCCCTGATAAATCATCCCGGATTTCGTGAACGATCCGACGTTTTCGCCCCCCCCCCCCGTTACAATGATCGAAAGCAATAATTTCATCCAAAGCAGCGCCGAAAAAAAAGCCGCTGCCATTGAGGCAGCGGCTGCGACGCCGACAAGGTGCCGGTCGGGAAGAATCCGTATCACGTGATCGGCTGGTATCTGTAATCCCCAGATGAACAGATCCGCACGGCAATCACATCTTGACCCACACGGCCCCGTCCCGCCCGGACCGCACGACGGCCTCGACAAATTTCATACCCTTAAGACCCTCAACCACGCCGGGCACCAAAAGCGATCCGGCATCGGGTTTGGTCCCGCTGATATGGGCGTTCAGTTGATCGGCGAAATCCGTGTAAAGGTTGGCAAAGCCCTCAAGATATCCTTCCGGGTGTCCCGGCGGAACACGCACCCCGCGCATCCCCTCCGCACCGATGCCCGCCCCGCCACGCGTCATCAGTTCCGGACGACCGTCAAGCGGTCGGAAATGCAGGTGGTTTGGATGTTCCTGGGCCCATTCAATACCGCCCTTGTCCCCATAGACCCGAAGACGCAGGCCGTTTTCGTGGCCAACGGCAACCTGGCTTGCCCACAGCATGCCACGCGCACCATTGTTATAGCGCAGCAGGATCTGCACATTGTCATCAAGCTTGCGCCCCGGAACCAGCGCATCGACATCCGCACACAGTTCGCTGATCTCAAGCCCGGTGACAAACTCGGCCAGGTTATGGGCGTGCGTTCCGATATCGCCAAGCGCCCCCCCCATGCCAGCCTTGGCCGGATCAGACCGCCAGGCAGCCTGTTTGTTATCGGTATCCTCAACCCGTGTCGCCATCCAGCCTTGCGGATATTCAACCTGCACCAGACGGATATCGCCAAGCTTGCCGTCGGCGACCATCTTGCGGGCTTCGCGCACCATCGGATAGGCGGTGTAATTGTGGGTCAGCGCAAACAGAAGCCCCGTTTCCCTGACCTTGGCAGCGATCTGTTCGGCCTCATCAACCGTCAGACAAAGCGGCTTGTCACAAATCACATGAATCCCGGCATTCAGCATCGCCATCGTTGCCGGGAAATGCACATGGTTGGGCGTAACAATTGCGCAAACATCCATGCCATCTTCACGCGCCGCTTCGGCCTTTGCCATGGTTTCAAAACTGTCATAGCTGCGATCCGGCGCAATGAACAATTCCGCAGCTGATGCCGCCGCAACATCAGGTTTCGATGACAGCGCACCGGCAACCAGTTCATAACGATCATCAAGACGGGCCGCGATCCGGTGTACGGCACCGATAAAGGCCCCCTGACCACCGCCGACCATGCCAAGGCGAATGCGACGACCGGGATTGGAAGGATTGCTCATAACTGTCTCCAGATGTCTTTTTGACTGTATGCGAACGGGCTGGCCTCAATCAGGCCGCCTTAACCAAGACCAAGAATGCGGCGATTTGCGGCTTCGTCGGTGCCACCATCGGCAAAATCGTCAAAGGCCTTTTCGGTCACGCGAATGATGTGGTTTTTAATGAATTCGGCCCCCTCGCGGGCACCGTCTTCGGGATGTTTAAGGGCACATTCCCATTCCAGCACGGCCCAGCCGTCAAAATCAATCGCCGCCAGTTTCGAGAAGATTGCACCAAAATCCACCTGCCCGTCACCAAGCGATCTGAACCGCCCGGCCCGCCCGACCCAGCCTTGATAGCCGGAATAAACGCCTTGCCGCCCGGTCGGGTTGAACTCGGCATCCTTGACATGGAACATGCGGATACGATCCGCATAAATGTCGATAAAATCAAGGTAATCAAGCTGCTGTAAAACAAAGTGGCTCGGATCATAAAGGATATTGGCGCGCGGATGGTTCTTGACGCGTTCAAGGAACATCTCGAATGTCGCACCATCAAACAGGTCCTCGCCCGGATGGATTTCATAGCAAACGTCAACACCTGCATCCTCGGCAGCATCAAGGATCGGCGTCCAGCGTTTTGCAAGCTCGTCAAAGGCGGTCTCGATCAAGCCTGCCGGGCGCTGCGGCCAGGGATAGACATAAGGCCAGGCAAGTGCACCCGAGAACGTGGCATGGGCGTTGATACCCATATGGTTTGATGCCTTGATCGCCGCTTTGACCTGGTCAACGGCCCATGCCTGACGGGCCTTGGGGTTGCCGCGGACTTCCGGTGCGGCAAAGCCGTCAAACATTTCGTCATAGGCCGGATGAACGGCAACAAGCTGACCTTGAAGATGGGTAGAAAGCTCGGTCACCTGCACGCCATGCGCGGCAAGGGTGCCGGTAATTTCATCGCAGTAATCCTTACTGCTTGCCGCCTTTTCAACATCAAACAGGCGCTTGTCCCAGCTGGGGATCTGAACCCCCTTATATCCGAGCGATGCAGCCCAGCGACCTATGGAATCAAGGTTATCGAACGGGGCTTCATCGCCTGCAAACTGGGCAAGAAAGATTGCCGGTCCCTTAAGCGTTTTCATCACGGGCCTCTTTGACTGCAATAGGGTGGATAGTTCAGGAAAATGGCGGTGTCGGGCGGGCTTCCGCCCGACACCAAGGTTTGCCGATCCCAATCAAGGATTGATTAGAACGGGCTGTCCGGGAAATAGAAGTTCTCGGCGTTTTCCTGGGTCACGACAGTCGCACCAAGGATGTAACGGCCTTCGACCGGCGCGTTCGAGGTAAACTTCATCACGGTAATATCAATCGCGGTTGCGATCATTGCCGGCGGATAAAGCACATCAATCGGGGTCAGTTTGTCGCCATCCATCACGCGCTTGATGATGTCTTTCATGCCAGCACCGCCGACGATGAACATTTCATCTGTACGATCAGCCTGTTTGACAGCCTCGATCACACCAAGGGCGATGTCATCATCCTGTGCCCAGACTGCATCGATTTTCGGGAAGCGCGACAGGAAGTCCTGCATGACTTCATAGCCGTCATCGCGGTTCCAGTTGGCGTGCTTCATATCAAGGATTTCGATCTTGGAGCCATCAAGCGTATCGACGAAGGCATCCACACGTTCGGTGTCAATGGTGGTCGGAATACCGCGCAGGACAACGATCTTGCCCTCGTCATTCAGACGATCACGGATATATTCGCCAGACACACGGCCGAGTTCCGGGTTGTTACCGGCAACATAAACGTCCTCGATCCCCGGAATTGAAAGCCCGCGGTCAACAACCGTTACAAACTTGCCTGCTTCCTTGACCTGCTGGACCGGAATCGTCAGCGGATCGGATTCAAACGGCAGAACCACCAGCGCATCGATGTTCTGCACAGACACCAGATCTTCAAGGTCGTTGGCCTGTTCGGATGCACCATTTGCACTGACGACAATGACATCAATATTCGGATAGGTCGCCTCAATGCGCTTTTCAGCTTGTTCGGCGTGCCAGTTCAGACCACCGGCCCAGCCATGCGTCGCCGCAGGAATAGAAACCCCGATCTTGATTTTATCTGCTGCGAGTGCAGTCGTGGATGCAAGGCCAAGACCCAGCACGCAAGCTGCCCCCAGATATTTTGTAAACGTTTTCATCAACGCTTCCTCCTGATCAAAAAAAATGATGCGTTTTCACATTCTTCCCGGACGTTGATCGCCGGTTATTTGCTCTTTTTGCGTCGCCAGTCCCCGCGTTGCAGGAACACGGCAACGATAATGATCAGCCCCTGAACCGCTCCGTTCAGATAATTACTGATCGCATCCGTCAAATTCAGAATATTGCCAATGGTGGTCAGCATGATTGCGCCAACAACCGTGCCCCAGATGCGGCCGTAACCACCCTTGAGCATCGTGCCGCCAATAATCACCGCAGCAATCGCTTCAAGTTCCCAAAGAACACCGGTCGAACTTGATGCCGACCCAAGACGCGGCACATAGATGATGGTGGCAAGCGACACACAAAGTCCCTGGATCACATAGGTCAGGGTTTTGACCCGGTCGACATGGATCGCCGAATAGCGCGCAACCTGCTCGTTGGATCCGATGGCAAAGCATTTCCGGCCAAACGGCGTCATATTCAGCAACACATAACCGGCGACCGCCACAGCAAAGAACACAATCACCGGCACCGGAATACCCAGTACATCGCCATAATAAACCGGGCGATAAACACCGCGCATTTCGAAATCAAGCGACAGGGTCCCGCCATCGGCCATATAGGTCACAAGCGACCGGTAAATCCCCATTGTGCCAAGGGTAACGATAAAGGCTTCGATCTTGCCCTTGGTGCTGACCAGTCCGTTGACGGCACCCGCCGCAACCCCCAAAACCACGCTCAGCAACACGCCAATCAGAACCGTCTCGATCCCCGCGCCAAGGGTTGCGACCAGCGTATTCATCACAACAATCATCGCACCCGAGATGAATGCCGCCATCGAACCAACCGAAAGATCAATTCCCCCTGCCGTGATCACAAAGGTTGCACCCACAGCGATGATCCCGATAAAGGCCGCGCGGGTGAAAATATTGGCAAGGTTACCACCACTGAGGAACGCATCATTGATGGCTGCACCCAAAACAAACAGGGCAACAAGGGCTAGAAACGGCCCCAGGGCCTTGAAATCGATTTGGAACCGGCTTGACGATGATGCTTCGGTTCGCTCAAGGCTATTCATGAACAGACACTCCCTGCTTGCCTGAAATTCCTGTCGCGTGCCGCATGATTTCATGCTCATTACGGTCGTTACCTTCAAGAATGCCGGTAATGCGTCCGGCTGCCATGACCGCAATACGGTCAGACAGCCCAAGCATCTCCGGCATTTCAGACGACAGGAGGATGACGGATTTTCCGCGATTGGTCAGATCGCCGATGAAATGATAAATCTGGCTTTTGGTGCCGATATCGATGCCGCGTGTGGGCTCGTCGATGATCACGATCTCCGGGTCGGTTTCCATGACCTTGGCCAGCAAAAGCTTCTGCTGGTTCCCGCCGGAAAAATCGCCGACCTTGGATTTGCGGTCGGCTGCGCGAATATCAAAAGCCTCAATTGCGGCTTCAAGTGCTGCTTCCTCGGCCTTGCGGTCGATAATCACGCGCCCGAATTTCTCAAGCGCCAGCAAAGTCAGGTTGGGCCGCATATCCATATTCAAAAGCAGCCCACTGCCCTTGCGGTCCTTGGTCAGATAGGCAATTCCGCAATTTTTGGCGTCCTGAAGATCCTTGATTGTGACCGGCGCACCGTTGCGCTCAATCGTCCCGGCGCTGCGTTCACGCAGACCAATGATCGCCTCCATCAGGGCCGTGCGCCCCGCACCGACAATCCCGGCAAAGCCAAGAACCTCGCCGCGTCTCAGATCAAAACTGGCATCGCGAACTTGCCCGTCGACCGACAGATTACGCACCGAAAGGGCGATATCACCGGCATGTCCCGGCGCACGATCAGGAAACATCTGCTTGATATCACGCCCCACCATCAGGCGCGCCATGTCATCTTTTTCAAGACCGGCAACCGGTTCGGTGGTGATGTGCCGTCCGTCACGCAGAACCGTGACCCGATCAGCAATCGCTTTGATTTCATCAAGCTTGTGGGAAATATAAAGGATCGCGACACCCTGATCGCGCAGGCGCTTGATCTGATCAAACAGGATATCGACCTCGCGCCCGGTCAGAACCGCCGTCGGCTCATCAAGAATAAGAATCTCGGCTTTCTTTGACAGCGCCTTGGCGATTTCAACCATCTGGCGGTCGGAAACCGAAAGATCACGGATGCGCGTGCGCGGATCAACATCACATTGCAACTGATCAAGAAGCTTCTTGGCTTCAAGGCGCATCGTCGTCTTGTCAAGGAACCAGCCGCGCTTGATTTCGCGCCCCAGGAAGATGTTCTCTTCAACGGTCAGCTGTTCGGCAAGGTTAAGCTCCTGATGGATCAGGATCACACCATGACTTTCAGCAACTTCGCTGTCATGAAATTCGACCGGCGCGTCATCAAGAAGCAGCGCGCCACTTGTTGGCTGATGATAACCGGACAGAATTTTTACAAGTGTGGATTTACCCGCGCCGTTCTCTCCCAACAGCGCATGAACCTCGCCTGCTTTCAGATCGATGGAAACATCGAAAAGAACCTGCGCAGAACCGAATGACTTGCAAATTTGCCGCCCCGACAGGCGTGTTTGCGCCCGCAGATCGGCATTAACGGCGTGAACGGCCGCATCCGTCATGAATATATCCTCCCTGGCGTCGCATTTTTTGCGATCAGCTCTTGATTACCCTCTGTGTAAACGTTTTCATTTTCAATGTAAACCTTTACATTTGACTGATTGTGACCAAAATCACCCCCTGCAATGACGCATAGAATGCCGCTGGACAGGGTTTATCCGGCGGAGTAGGAAGAAGCATGAGTGAAAAAATCGCGACGATTGAAGATGTTGCCCGTCATGCCGGAGTGTCTATCGCCACTGTCAGCCGGGCCCTGCACAAACCCGATGTGGTTTCCGAAACCACACGTGAAAAAGTGCAAACTGCAATCACCGCCACCGGCTACACCGCCAATGTCATGGCACGGAACCTGCGCCTGAACCGTTCAGGCATGATCCTTTTGTTGGTACCTGACATTGGAAACCCGTTCTTTTCGGCGATTCTGTCGGGAATCGAAAAAGGCGCAAGCCAGGCAGGATATAACGTCCTGATCGGTGACACTCAAAACGATCCGGAACGCGAAGCAACCTATGCAGCCTATCTGCGCAGCAATCAGGCCGACGCCATGATCCTGCTGAACGGGCGTCTTCCGGCGTCGCTTGCCAATGCGCCTGCCAATGCAACCCCGCCGGTTGTTGTTGCCTGCGAACGTATTCCGGGATGTGCCCTGCCGACCGTGATCATTGATAATGACGAGGCATCCTTTATCGCCAACCGTCATCTGACCGATCTGGGCCATCGGCGCATCGCCCATGTCAGTGGCCCCTCGGGCAATATCCTGACCATTGACCGTGTCACCGGATATCGCCGCGCGCTTGAGGCCGCCGGTATCGCCCATGATCCGTCACTGATTTATCGCGGCGATTTTTCGATTGATTCGGGAATTGCCGCAGGCCGCGCACTGCTTGGTGATCCAAAGACCCGTCCGACGGCTGTGTCCTGCGCAAGTGACGGCATGGCAATTGGCGTGATTGTCGCGGCAAAGGAATATGGATTGCGCATCCCGCAAGACGTCTCGGTTGTCGGTTTTGACGACATCCCCCATGCGGCTGCCTATGACCCGCCGATTACCACGGTACGTCAGCCGCGCCGCCGATTGGGCGAACAGGCCATCACCCTGCTTCTGGATCGTCTGGGATCAAAGGGCCTGCATGACCCCCGCGACACCGGCCCGGTCATCATTCCGACCGAACTGATTGTCCGGCAAAGCAGCGGCCCCTGCCCAACCCTCTGATCGCAGGCATCCTGATCAGATGTTTCTGATCAGCTCCCTGAAATCCTTTGCCATTCCCCCATGACGGAACGTGCATTTCCTTCGTGCTCCTGCCCCGATTTGGCCGTTTCAGACGCAAAGATCTCATAGCGGATACCATTCGGGTCGCGAATGAACAGGCGGCGCGATTGTCCGTCATCCTCGCTATGATAGACGACCTTGTGCTGGAACAGATGGTTCTGCCAGGCAATCACGTCGCGTGGCGCGGCACAGCGCAGCCCGATATGGAACACATCATCGGGCATGTGCGGATCATCGGGATATGGCCCGGTATCGGCAGGCCAGTCAAAAAACGAAATCCGCGTGCCGTCCGGCAAGGCATAGGTAATCAGCAAGTAATCGCTTTTCCATGACGGGCTGTATCCGCTTTCGGCATGAACAAGTCTGGCCGCCATGACCTTGGAATAAAAATGGTCGGTTGCCTCAAGGTCGCGGGTTGGAAACGCAAGATGGTCGACACTGACAGCTGCAGGTGACATGGCCCCCTCCGTCTGAGTTTATCCTTACTGCCCCAACGCCTGTGCGCCACATTTGATCCACAAGGGACATCAAAATTTCCCGATCATTGAATACCAGTGGTTTAGATGTCACACTTGCCACAGGATCGGCATGGTTTTGGGGGCGTGCTCGTTGCCCGGACGTCCGCATTAACCGGTGCGTTTGCCCTTAAATATCAGATGGTGAATAACAAATCGAAATCAATGCGACGGACGTTCGTGTAAAGCTTCATGAAACGACAACATGCGCGGAATGACGAAATCGCATTAGATAGGGGTCAATGCGGTATTGACCCCCATGCGCCCCGCTGCTATTGGGTCGCGGAAGATACGCAGAATCACGCGCAGCCGTCCGGTTGACCCGAAACGGGTTTTCCCACCGGCTGATTTTGGCAACAACTTTTAGACGGAGAAGAAGTGATGAATGAACACAGTTTATCTGTCTCTGTCTATTGGATCACGCATCGTCTTGCTGATCACTAGTTGATCTGTTGATTTCCACCATATTGGTGACTGCCCGAAACCCGAAATTGGCGTAATGCGCCACTGATCGCGTTTCATCCGTATTTTTCCCGTGACATCGTTATAGAGAGCCGCCCATGCCCGCGACGCCCTATTACCTCATTGATAAGTCCAAGCTGCTGCGCAACATGGAAAAGATCGCCTATGTGCGCGAACATTCCGGTGCGAAGGCGCTTCTGGCACTTAAATGCTTTGCCACATGGTCGGTGTTCGATTTCATGTCCGACTATATGGATGGCACCACGTCTTCGTCGCTGCACGAAGTCAAACTCGGGCGTCAGAAGTTCGGCAAGGAAACCCATGCCTATAGCGTGGCCTATTCCGACGGCGAAATCGCCGAGGTCATCGAAAATGCCGACAAGATCATTTTCAACTCAATCAGCCAGCTGACCCGATTCAGCGCGCAGGCATCGGGCATTGTGCGCGGCCTTCGCCTGAATCCGCAGGTATCGACATCAAGCTTTGATCTTGCCGATCCGGCACGCCCGTTCTCGCGTCTGGGCGAATGGGATGTCACCAAGGTCGAAGCGGTGATGGATCAGATTTCCGGCTTCATGATTCACAATAACTGTGAAAATGCCGACTTTGATCTGTTTGACCGGATGCTTGGCAATATCGAGGAAAAATTCGGCTCCCTGCTGTCGCGTGTGGAATGGGTAAGCCTTGGTGGCGGCATCCATTTCACCGGTGAAAACTACCCGCTCGATAAATTCTGCGCGCGCCTTAAGGCATTCTCCGAAAAGTTCGGCGTGCAGGTCTATCTGGAGCCGGGCGAAGCATCGATCACCAAAAGCACGACCCTTGAAGTCACCGTGCTCGACACCCTGTTTAACGGCAAGAACCTTGCCATCGTCGACAGCTCGATCGAAGCCCACATGCTTGATCTTCTGATCTATCGCGAAAATGCCAAGGTGCTGCCCAATAAAGGCGATCATCACTATATGATTTGCGGCAAGTCCTGCCTTGCCGGTGACGTCTTTGGGGAATTTGATTTCGAAAACGAGATCAAGGTTGGCGACCGTATCTCCATTCAGGATGCGGCCGGTTACACCATGGTCAAGAAGAACTGGTTTAACGGGGTCGGCATGCCGTCCATCGTGATCCGGGAACTGGACGGAACTGAACGCGTTATTCGCGAGTTCACCTTTGATGACTACGTATCGAGCCTTTCGTAAATCGAAAGCGCACTTTTCATAGCGAACCGGGGCACGGGTGCCCCACCTCTCAAAGCAAGGGAGTTTTTGGCCCGACATGAAAAAGAATGTTCTGATTATCGGCGCAGGTGGCGTCGCACAGGTAGTGGCACATAAATGTGCGCAGCATAACGACGTGCTTGGCGATATTCATATCGCTTCGCGTACGGCTGCGAAGTGCCAGGCAATCATCGACAGCATCCATGAAAAGAAAAACCTCAAGAACCCGGGCGTTCTTGAAGGTCACGCACTCGATGCAACCAATGTCGACGCGACTGTCGCCCTGATCGAAAAAACCGGTTGCGAGATCGTTATCAATGTCGGGTCTGCCTTTATCAACATGCCGGTCATGTCGGCCTGCATCAAGGCAGGTGTAGCCTATCTCGATACCGCCATCCATGAAGAGCAGGACAAAATCTGCGAAACCCCGCCATGGTATGCAAACTATGAATGGAAACGCCGCGCCGAATGCGAAGCTGCTGGCGTCACCGCCATTCTGGGCGTCGGCTTTGATCCGGGTGTGGTGAATGCCTATGCCAAGCTGGCAGTCGAAGACTATTTCGACAAAATTGACTCGATTGACATCATCGACATCAATGCCGGCAGCCATGGCAAATATTTTGCCACCAACTTCGATCCGGAAATCAACTTCCGCGAATTCACCGGCACGGTCTATTCCTGGCAGGATAACGAGTGGAAATCGAACAAGATGTTCGAGATCAAAAAGATCTGGGACATGCCGGTTGTTGGCGAAAGCCAGACCTTCATGACCGGCCATGACGAGGTCCATTCCCTGTCCCAGAATCTTGACGTTCCCAACGTTCGTTTCTGGATGGGCTTTGGCGACCATTACGTCAATGTCTTCACGGTTCTGAAAAATATCGGCCTTCTGTCCGAACAGCCGGTCACCACGGCTGAGGGCCTCGAAGTCGTCCCGCTCAAGGTCGTCAAGGCCTGCCTGCCGGACCCGAGCTCGCTGGCACCGGACTATACCGGCAAGACCTGCATCGGTGATCTGGTCAAGGGGACCAAGGACGGCAAGGAAACCGAAGTCCTGATCTATAACGTGGCTGATCACAAGGACGCCTATAACGAGGTCGGAAGCCAGGGTATTTCCTATACCGCGGGTGTGCCGCCGGTTGCGGCTGCCATGCTGATCGCCACGGGCGAATGGGATGTCAAGAAAATGGCCAATGTCGAAGAACTTCCGGCCAAGCCGTTCCTGAACCTGCTCAATGGCATGGGTCTTCCGACCCGCATCAAGGATGCCGATGGCGACCGGGCGCTGGATTTCTCCGCAGCCTGATCGCAATAGCGATCAAGGACGAGGGTCAAATCCTCATACAATTATATTTGCAGCAAAATGGCGGGCTTCGGTCCGCCATTTTTGTTGGTTTTGATTAACAGGAAAAATTGAACAATAAGCCTGATTATTAGATATGATCTAACAATCAGGTCAGGCAGACCGGGCGCCAATCTGCCCGCGCAAAATCGCTATTTCAGCGATCCCAGCACCGCAAGGCTTTCATATCGCTTGATATAGGGTTCATGAAACACCCGTTCGACAAAGGCGCTGTATTCTTCCATGTCACTGACCTGAATACGCAACACAAAATCATGTGCGCCGGTCACATGATGGCACTGCACCACTTCGGGCATTTTGGCGAATTCCTCGCGCATCAGTATGTAACGATCCGGGCGGTCACGTTCCATGGTCAACAGCACGATCACCATCATGCGCTTGCCAAATACCTTGGGGGAAACCACCGCAACATCGCGTTCGATCACGCCGGTTTCGCGCAAACGCTGAACACGGCGCAGGCAGGCCGCCGACGAAAGGCCAACCTTGTCTGCCAGTTCATTGCCCGTCATGCGGCTGTTTTCCTGCAACAGCTCCAGCAGGCGATAGTCGAATTTATCGAGTTCCGCCACGTTTCGATTTCCCGGTTCGTGATGATGTAACACCCTGCAAACAAACATGACCGAAGCCGCAAACGAAAGAAAATCGTTTTTGCAGAATTTTTGCGAAAATCTCGCACGAATTTGCGAAGTTTGCGCGCCATTTAACAAAGTGCAGGCGTAGATTGCTTGTGGGTCAGACGAAACTTTGACCCCTTATTAGCAAACAAACTAGCGAGCCAGCATCATGCCAGCACAGTTTACGAATGACTCCCTCGTCGCCACCACCAATGTCGCGCCGGTTTCGGGCGCATCCATCTGGCGCTGGCTCGTCCTTTTGCCCCGTAAATGGGCACAAGCCACCAAGGTCGCCCGTGACACCGAAATGCTTCGCAACGCCCCGCGCGAACTTCTTGATGATATCGGCATTGCCCGCAGCGACGTCGCCTTCATTTGCGAACATGGACGCGCACCGCGCTGACAAACACTTCACGCCCCAAATGATGACAGGCCGACGCCCCAACCGGCCTGACCATATAAAAAGCCTGTCAGTGCATCGCGCATCGACAGGCTTTTTTTTCAAAATATGTCATGATCGATATCGGGGACGCTATGCAATCCCCGCCGTGCGCAGTGCATCAATATCCTTGGCACCGGCAAAAACCAGATTGCTGTGCATCTCGTCGATCAGCATGGTCAGGATATCAAGTGCCCCCTGCTCGCCACCGGCGGCAAGCCCGTAAAGGGGTAACCGCCCGACCATCACCGCACGACTGCCAAGTGCCAGATATTTAAGGGCATCGCTCCCACGGCGAATGCCACTATCAGCCATCACCAGCATCTCTGCGCCGACCGCATCGACAATTTCGGGCAACACATCTGCCGGGGCCAGCGCCACATCAAGGTTCCGTCCGCCATGGGCAGAAACAACGATGCCATCAATTCCCATGTCGCGGGCCCTGATTGCGTCATCAACCGACAACACACCCTTTATGATGATCCGGCCAGACCAGCGTTTCTGGATTTCGGCAATATCGGCCCAGCTGATCGCACTTTCGATTTTGACACCTTCGGCAATCGCGGCACGGGTGATGGCTGTTTTGAATTCTGCCGGATAATGGGCATAGGTCGGCATACCGCTTGTCATCAGATAGCGCAGCATAACCGAACAAAGCCACTTGGGACAGGTCGCAACATCCCAAACCCCGCGAAGGGACGGGACGAACGGCACGGAAAACCCGTTGCGCTGGTTATAGTCGCGCTTGGGCGAAAGCGGTGTGTCCGCTGTAATCACAAGCGTTGAAACACCTGCTTTCTGCGCCCGGTCAAGCAGCCCCCAGGTCAGATCCCGATTGCGCCAGACATAAAGCTGCAACCACAATTCGGCCTCAGGTGCGCCTTTGCGAATATCGTCAATCGATGTCACGGACTGGGTTGAAACGCAGAACGGTATGCCAAGCTTACTGGCAACCCGCGCCAGCTTGGTTTCCCCGTCATGGGATACCAAACCCGCAAGCGCGGTCGGTGCAATGATCAGCGGGCTGCAATAGGTCCGGTCAAACAGCGACGTCGTCATGTTGCTGCCCGCATGCCCGGTCAGAACCGATGGACGAAACCGGATATTATCAAGGGATCGACGGATGTCTGACATCGCAAGCTCTGCTTCGGTGCCGCGATCAATATATTCAAACAATCCCTTGGGCAGATGCCGTCTGGCAGCCGCCCGGTAATCGTCGGCAATGAGCAACTGCATCGGATCAACTCGTCAGCACCCAAAGAACAACTGCTTCTTCCGGCCCCTTGCGTGTCCAGACATGTTCGGCACTCGCATCATAATACATCGAGTCCCCTTCATGGAGCTCAAGCGGCTCATAGATCTTGCTGTGAACAACGACAGTGCCACTCAGGATCGTCATGAAAATCTCGGCGTCGGTTTTCGGCCAGACGTCATATTCCTCGACATCACGGGCAACCACGCGGGTCTTTATCGGAGTCATGCGCTTGTTTTTGAGTTCGGCACATAAAAGCTTGTTGTCGCAATTGCCCGACAGATGCGGCTTGCCTTCATTGGCACGTGTCACACTGCGACGCCCCAAAAGGGTCGGCTGCGCTTCCGGATCGGAAAGCAGGCTGACCACATCCATATCGAACCCGCGTGCTATACGCTGAATGGTCGAGATTGTCGGCGACAGTTCACCACGCTCGATCTTGGAAAAGGCGGATGCCGAAATTCCCGATGCCTTGCTGGCATCCTGCAAGGTCCAGCCGCGCCCTTTGCGCAGATGATGCAACCGCGGTCCGATTTCATCAGACTGGTTGCTTGTGACGCTTACTTGTCGTCGGTTGGCCTGAAAATCTTCCAGATCGACATTCATCCTAGCTCAATCCCTTTCGCAAACACCTTGCTTTTATTTCCGGCACTTATTGGTCTGACAACCATAAATTGCACATGTCCAGATTCTTCTTATGACACACCATAATATACCATCTTGCACATTATGCCATATTCGACAAAAAATATACTATAGGAAATTTTTTGTCATATTGTGTTGACTTGCATCATATCGGATATATTTTGGTTTTACCGGATGCGATCGGATTCCTTGATGTTCTTCTCGCCCAATCATCATTGCACAACCGTTCGGTCCGCATCCGGTAACAACGCTAACGTCAGCGATCTGGCACCCGATAAAGCCTGACGCCGTCGTTAAAACCTTATCAGGGAAACCAGGCAACCTTCGAAGCGCCACTGCTTTGTACGTCGCCCGGCAAAGGAGTAAAAATGACGATTCTTCGTAAAATTCGGCATGTCACCCTCGCCGCCACCATCGGCCTGAGCACCGTACTGCCTGCATCCGCCTACGCACAAACCATTGTCAAATTCGCCCATGTCGATGGCGAAGGCAATCTGCTGGACAACCCGTACTGGACCTTTACCGAGGTCTTTGACAACGCCCTTCAGAACCAGTCCGGTGGCCGCTACAAACTCGAAGTTTTCCCGAATGGACAGCTTGGTGATCTTGAATCCCTTGCCGAACAGAACTCCATCGGCCTTGTCGACATGGTTGGCGGATTGAATGCAGGCCACCTTGCGGCTTATTACCCGCCGGCACAGATCCTTGAAATGCCTTATACCTTCCCGACCACCGAGGTCGCGCGCGAGGTTCTTAACGACGGCCCCTTTGGTAAAAAACTTTCGGACATGATCGCCGAAGGCAGTGGCGTTCGCATCCTCAGCTACCTGACTGGTGCATTCCGCAACTTCTCGAACTCGGTGCGTCCGATCCGTACGCCCGAAGACATGAAGGGTCTGAAAATCCGCACCCAGACCGTTCCGCTGCATATGGAAATGGTCAAGGCCCTTGGCGCATCCCCGACCCCGATTGCATGGGCGGAACTTTACAGCGCGCTTCAGACCGGTGTTGTTGATGGTCAGGAAAATGCGCCTTACACCATGCTTCTGACCAACCTTCAGGAAGTCCAGAAGTACTACACACTTGATCACCACCTGATCAACATGCCGCTGATCACGATCAATGATAAGTTCTATCAGGGCCTGAGCGCCGAAGATAAGCAGATCTTTGACAATGCCACCCGCGAAGCAACCTTTGCGATGCTTGGCATTATCGCGGCCAAGGAATCCCAGGATCTCAAGGTGATCCGTAATGCCGGTGTCGAGATTTATCAGCCGACCCCGGAAGAATTCCAGAAATTCGTTGATGCCACCAAGGGCCCCATTCGTGCCTTCATGGAAGAAAAGGTCGGTGCCGACCTGATCAACGAACTTGAAGCAGCCGTCAAAGCGGCGCAGGAATAATCAGTCAGGGCCCGGGCAGTTTCTGTCCGGGCCCAACTGTTTCCCGCTTGATTTGCGAATTGTGACCGGTCCATTCGCACGCCGTTCTGTGATTGATGTTTCCAGCGCGAAACGCAATCCGAGAGAGGACCTTCCATGCTCCAGACCCTCGACAAACTTTCGTTGTCCGTCGCCTATGTCACATCCGTTGTGGCCAGGCTGATGCTGGCATCCGTTGCCGTCGTCCTGTTCATTCAGGTTGTTTTGCGATTTGGCTTTAATTTTTCCCTGCCTTGGCCCGAAGAGGCATCGCGCTTTCTGATGGTCTGGGTGGTGATGCTGGGCGGCAGTCTGCTTGTTCGCGACGAACAACTGGTCTGCGTCGATTTCTTTGACAAGTTCTGGCCTCGCAGATGGCTTGGCTATCGTAATGCCCTGTTCCGGTTGCTGCTTGCCATCCTGCTGACCGTCCTTCTCATCAAGGGAATTGATTCGGCAATATTCGGCATGAGACGCACGTCAGCCGCCCTCAATCTTTCGTGGTTCTGGATTTATCTTTCGGTGCCGGTCGGTGCCGCGCTGATGCTGTTCCACATGGTCATTCTTGCCATTCGCGATCTGGTCAAGGGACCAGAAGCCGAGCAGGAAGCGTCCCTTCTTCGCGCAGAGCTCTGAGGAACATTATGGATTACGCACTTATCACCATGATCGGGTTGCTGCTGTTGCTGATGTTCCTTGGCAGCCCGGTAATCTTCGCCATCGGCTTTGCCGGTCTTTCCTATTTCTTCGTCAAGCCCGGCATGACCGACATGCTGCACATGTATTCCCACAAATTCTTTACCGGGATGGATGTGTTTATCTGGCTTTCGATCCCGCTTTTCATCATTGCCGGTGAAATCATGACATCGGTCGGCATGACAGAACGCCTTGTTCAGTTTTCCCGTCTTCTGGTCGGTCGCTGGCGCGGTGGTCTGGCCTATGTCAACGTGGTCGGATCGATGATGTTTTCAGGCGTATCGGGTTCTGCCCTTGCCGATATCTCGGCCCTTGGTCCTGTCGAAATCGACATGATGAAGAAGGATGGATATCGCGCCGATTTCGCAGCCGCCGTAACGGTCAGTTCCGCCATTCAGGGACCGATCATTCCGCCGTCCATTCCGCTAATCATCTTTTCGAGCCTGACCAACACTTCGGTTGCAGCCCTGTTCCTTGGTGGTGCCGTCCCCGGTGCGCTGATGGGGATCGCACAGATTGTCGTGATCTATTTCATCGCACGCAAAAACAACTTCCCGGCCAACCCGATCAAGGCCCTGACACTCGGTCTTGCCTTCCGCATTTTCTATAATGCGTTCTGGGCCTTGTTCATGCCGCTGATCATCATTGGCGGGATTATTTCCGGTATCTTCACTGCAACCGAGGCGGCTTCGATTGCCGTTGCCTATGCCATTGTTGTTGGTATCTGTGCCTATCGTACCCTGTCTCTTAAGCAGGTCTGGGATATTCTGGATCGCGCAGTACGCACATCGGCATCGGTTTATCTGATTGTCGGCTTTGCCAGTGTCATCAGCTGGATTCTTGCGACCGAACGTGTTCCTTCCGAACTGACCGAACTGATTGCAACGCTTGATATGCAGCCATGGATGTTGCTGCTGTGCCTGAACATCTTCTTCCTGATCAATGGTCTTTGGATCGGGGATTCCGTTCAGTTGCTTTTGTTTGCGCCGCTTTTCACCCCGATTGTCGCGGCAATGGGCGTCGACCCGGTGCAGTTCGGCGTGATCATGGTCGTCAATGTCATGATCGGCCTGATGACACCGCCCTATGGATTGGGACTTTATCTTGGATCGGCCATCAGCGGACAGCCCCTTGCCGCGATCGTCCGCAAAAGTTTCCCGTTCCTGGTTTCAAACATCGTCGTGTTGCTGGTCGTGACATACATCCCGGCAGTCTCACTGACGCTGCCACGTTTGCTCGGCTTCCTCGATTAATCGCCACCACCCAAAAGATATGAGACTAAAATGACGCTCACCAAAAACGATATCAGTGGCCTTTATACCGCCATTGTCACGCCCTTCACCGAAGACAAATCTGTCGATCACAAAGCCCTTGCAGCTCTGGTCACCCGCCAGCTTGCCGCTGGTGCAACCGGTATCGTCCCGATTGGCGGCACCGGTGAATATCCGGCGCTGTCGCGTCAGGAACGCAAGGACATTGTCAAAACCTGTGTCGAAGCCGCAGGCGACGCACCGGTCATTCCGGGTGTTCTTTCCACCGGTTTCCTTGATGCTGTCGAAGCCGGCAAGGATTTCGAAGCTGTCGGTGCCGCCGGGGTCATGACTGTTACGCCCTACTATGCAGCGGGCACCCAGGACGGCATGCGCGAATATTTTGCCAACTACCGCAACGAAATCGGTGTTCCGGTTCTTCTCTATGAGATCCCGCGTCGTACCACCGTTGCCACCAAGGCCGAAACCATTCAGGCAATGGCGGAAGACGGTTCGATCATCGGCATGAAATGTTCAAACTATGACATGCCGGAATTCATCAAGACCATGAAGCTTGCCGGTGATAAAATGGCAATCCTGAGTGGCGAGGAACCGCTGTTCGCGACCCATGTGACCATGGGTGCCAAGGGTGGTGTTCTGGCTTCTGCCAACATCTATCCGGAAATCTGGATCGAGATTTTCAATCTCGCACGTGAAGGCAAACTGAACGAAGCGCTCAAGCTTCAGACCAAGCTTGATTGTGCGATTGACGCGATCTATCGCGAAACCAATCCGGGCCCGTTGAAAAAATACATGGAAATGGCCGGTCAGCCGGTTGGCGATGTCCGCCTTCCGCTGCAAAGCCCGTCCCGAGACACGATGGCAGCCCTTAAATCTGCCTTCGATGTCACATCACTTGCCAACGTCGCCTGATTTAGCTTTCCAAGGACCAGCCATGATTGATCGTCTCCACCAAATCCTCGGCGACAAAGGTTTGATCACCGATCCTCAAGAAATGCGCCCTTTCTTGACCGATTGGCGCGATCGCAGGCAAGGCAATGCCGTTTGCGTTGCCCTTCCAGCCTCAGTTGAGGAGGTCTCCCTGACGATGAAAGTGGCTGCCGAGGAAGGGCAGCCGGTATTTCCCCTCGGGGGAAATACCGGTCTGTGCTATGGCGCCGTGCCTGAAAGCCCGTCGCCGAAAGACAAACCGGGCATCGTCATCAGCCTGCAACGCATGAAGCAGATCCGCGAAATCGATGTTGCCGCCAATATCGCAACTGTTGATGCCGGGGTGATTCTTGCCGAACTGCATGAAAAGGCCAAAACCCACAAACGTCAGTTCCCGCTTTATCTGGGCAGCGAAGGCAGTGCACAGATCGGCGGCCTGATTTCGACCAATGCCGGGGGCACCGGGGTTGTCAAATACGGTCCGATGCGCGATCTGGTGTGCGGAATCGAGGTTGTTCTGGCCGATGGCCGTATCCTGAGCGACCTTGAAGGGCTCAAGAAAAACAACACCGGCTACGACCTTAAACATCTGTTTATCGGGGCCGAGGGTACGCTTGGCATCGTTACCGGTGCTGCCCTTCGCCTGCATCCCGAAAACACCAATGATGCCCATGCCTGGGTTTCGGTCGATTCACCGGAATCCGCGGTGCGTCTGTTTACAGAGTTTCAGGAAAAATGCGGCGCCTATGTCGAGGCATTCGAACTGCTTTCAGGCACCGAGATCGACGCCGTTGTTCGCCATATCGACCGCGTTCACGTCCCGTTTGACACGGTTCCCGAATGGTCATTGATGATCGAGCTGACCTCAAATGACAGCTCGGTTGATCTGAATGGCGTGTTCGAGGAAATCCTTGGCGAGAACCTTGAAAACGGTTCGGTCCTTGATGCCTTTATCGCAACCAACTCCCAACAGGCCGAACAGATCTGGCATGTTCGTCATTCCGTGACCGAGGCCAACAAGCTTGAAGGCATGGGCATGGTGCATGATGTCGCCGTGCGCGTTTCCAAGGTCCCGGCATTCATCGCCAAGGCCAAGGAAGTCACCGCTGAGAAATTCCCGATGGCAACGCCGCTTCTGGTCAATCACCTTGGTGACGGCAATGTGCATTACATCCTGATGTTCCCGCATGATTACTGGAAAAGCCTGTCTGACCCGGATGCGGTTACCCATGATGTTCAGACCTGCGTTCATGACATCGCGGCAAGCTTTGGCGGAACATTCAGCGCCGAACACGGGGTTGGTCGCAAACTGACCGACGAACTCAAACGTCTTGCCGATCCGCTGCGCTATGAACTTATGAAAAGTGTCAAACAGACCTTCGATCCCGAAAACCGTATGAACCCGGGTGTCCTGTTTGAATAACCCTTTTTGATTACGGCAAAGTCCGACCTGCTTCTTCTCCCAAGCTTAAGCAGGATCGGCAAGAACGGGCGCAGCTGGTTTGCGCCCGTTTTTTTATTCTGTTCTTTCGCCCGCCTTAGATCCACGACGACACACCTCCATCTGCATGGCGACCAGCCGATCTGATGGCTTGGAATGCCGGGTCATCACTTATGCGCCCAACCGATCAAAGGGTAATCGGGCGTTTACCGCTTGGTTACCTGCCCTTGCGCGAAGATCGGGCATAACAAGCCAAGAGAGAGATGAGGCGGCCATGCAATATCAGCTTAAAATCAATGGCGAGACCCGCACCGTTGATGCCGAACCCGGCACACCGTTGCTTTGGGTTTTGCGCGACGAACTTCAATTGACCGGAACCAAATTCGGTTGCGGCGTTGCCTATTGCGGTGCCTGTACCGTGCATGTGGATGGTTACCCGACCCGTTCGTGCCAGACCTTTGTCGAAGACGCGGTTGATACTGACATCACCACCATCGAAGGCGCGACCGACAAGATCGCTCAGGCCGTTCAGGAAGCCTGGCGCGAAAAAGACGTCGTGCAGTGCGGCTGGTGCCAGTCCGGTCAGATCATGTCGGCCATCGGTCTTCTGACCGAAAATCCGAAACCGACCGATGACGAAATTCGCGATTACATGAACGGCAATGCCTGCCGTTGCGTCACCTATGTCCGCATCAACGAAGCCGTCAAGCTCGCATCCCAAAAGCTGGAGGCCTAAGTCATGACAATCAATGTTTCACGTCGCGGCTTCCTTAAGGCCTCGGCTGCTGGCACCACCGCCCTTCTGGTTGGCGTGAATGCCAAGGGTGTTCTGGCCGCCGGTTCCGCTGCTGCGGCTGCGACCGATCTTAACCCGTTTGTCAAAATTGATGCCGATGGCACAGTCACCGTCATCATCAAGCATTTCGAAATGGGTCAGGGCACCACAACCGGCCTGACCACACTGGTTGCCGAAGAACTTGATGCCAACTGGGACACGGTTGCCACTGATTTCGCGCCAGCAGATAACAACCGCTATGCCAACCTGTTCTTTGGCGCACAGGGAACCGGTGGATCAACATCCATTGCCAACTCCTTCATGCAGTATCGCGAAGCCGGGGCTGCTGCGCGCGACCTTCTGGTCCGTGCTGCCGCACAAAGCTGGGGTGTTGAGGCATCAACCATCACGGTTGAAAACGGCATGCTGAGCTCTGGCGGAAAATCCGGTCATTTCGGCGAGTTTGTTGCCATTGCCGCAACCCTTGAGGCTGTCGCAAAACCCGCTGTGAAAACCCCTGATCAGTTCAAACTGATCGGAAGCTCCAAGCTTCATCGCAAGGACAATACCGGCAAGACCAATGGCACCGCCATGTTTGCCATGGATGTCAATCTGCCCGGCATGATCCATGCCGCCATCATGCGCAGCCCGAAATTTGGCGGTACCGTTGTCTCGTTTGATGACAGTGCTGCCAAGGAAGTCGGTGGCTTCATCGCTGCACAGGTTCTGCCAAACAAGGCTGGCGTGGTTGCCTTTGGTAAAAACACATGGGCCGCGTTTCAGGCCCGTGATGCCCTTTCGGTCGAATGGGATTTCAGTGCCGCGGAAACACGCAGCACGGACGCCATGATTGCCGATCATATTGCAATGCTTGATGCCCCGCAATTTGATGCCAATCACCAAGTTCCACTGGCATCGGTTGCGTCTGTTCTGTCGGGTGCTGCCAAGACAATTGACGCCCAGTTTACCTTCCCGTTCCTTGCCCACGCGCCACTGGAACCGGAAAACTGCACCATTGAACCGGTCGGTGATGGCGTGCGCGTTCATGACGGCTGCCAGTTCCCGACCCTGACCCGGCCGATGGTTGCGGCAACACTTGGCCTTGATCCGGCCAAGGTTGAAATTAAAACCCTGTATGCCGGGGGCTCCTTCGGACGTCGCGCCAATGCGGCATCCGATTACAATGTCGAAGCCGCCATGGCCTTTGCCGTTTCGGGACGCAAGGTTCCGGTCAAACTGGTCTGGAGCCGCGAAGACGATATCAAGGGCGGTTACTATCGCCCGATGTCAGCCCATCGCGCCAAGATCGGCCTTGATGGAGATGGCAAGATCATCGGATGGGACCATCGACTGGCGGTCAAATCCATTGCCAAGGGTGGGCCGTTCGAAATGATGGTCAAGGATGGCGTTGATCCGACCTCGGTCGAAGGTGTCGCCGAAAGTCTTTATCGCCTTCCCAATATGGGGATCGGTCTCAGCGACTTTACCACCCCGGTTCCGATCAACTGGTGGCGTTCGGTTGGCCATACCCATACCGGTTTTGTTATGGAAAGCCTGATGGATATGGTCGCGACCGAAACCGGTCAGGACCCGATTGAAATGCGCCTTGCCATGCTTGATCCCGCTGGCGCCAATCAGGCCCGCATGATCGAGGCCATCAAACTGGTTCGCGAGATTTCCGGCTGGAAGGCGGGCGATACGCGCGGCTTTGCTGCCCACTACTCGTTCAACACCTGTGTGGCGGTGGTTGCCGATGTCACGGTCGAAGACACAAGTGTTCATGTCAACAAACTGTTCATGGCGGTTGAATGCGGTGTTGCCGTGAACCCGGATGTGATCCGCGCGCAGATGGAAGGCGGGGCGGGCTATGCCCTTTCGGCCATCTTCCGCAACGAGGTCACTCTCACCGACGGGGAAGTCGATCAATATAACTTCCCTGATTACGAACTTCTGCGAAACATCGAAATGCCTGAAATCGAGGTCGCAATTGTTGCGTCAAACAATGCACCTACTGGCGTTGGCGAACCGGGCGTTCCCCCGACCGGTCCGGCTGTTGCCAATGCCATCTTTGCCAAAACCGGCAAGCGGATCATGGATCTTCCCATGACCAAAGCCGGTTTCGACTTCGTCTAAGGCATGACTGCCCGGGGAACCAAACATCTTCCCCCCTCCCCGGTTCTCCGGGCAGTTCCCCTTCTATGGAAAGGGCGATGTGATGAATAACCAGCTTTCCGCCATGCTCAACGCCTGGCAGGAAAACCGTGAAGGCACCAAATGGGTGTTGGGCACGGTGTACCGCACCGAAGGATCGGCCTATCGCAAGGCCGGGGCCATGATGCTGATTAACGGGCACGGACAGCAGTTCGGCCTGCTCAGTGGTGGCTGTCTGGAAGCCGACATCATCCGTAATGCCCGCAAGGCCATGCATACGGGACGCCCGGTCATGCTGACCTATGACGGCAATGACGAAGACGATCTGTCCTTCAAGCTGGGCGTTGGATGTGGCGGCACGGTCTATATCATGCTGCAACCGATCACCGGGGGTAAGGACCTTGGATTATCGGACCTGCACAGCGCATTGACCAGACGCGAAAGCGGTCTTTATTTCCAGAAGATCAACGCAGTCGACGGGTATTTCCAGACCGGAACCCTGCACGCCAACCATCCGGCCCATATTGAAAATCGCAGTGATGGTGAATGGCTTGTCACGCCGATTTCACCCGAGCCCCATATTCTGGTGGTGGGTGGCGGCATTGACGCCCGCCCGGTGATCGGGATTGCCCATAATATGGGGTGGAAAACCACACTGGTTGATCCGCGTCCGGCCAATGCACGACCCGAACATTTCCCGCAAGCGGGTACAATCCTGCGCACTATTGATCGCGATCTTGCCCGTTATGTTGCGAAGCAACGTGTCGATGCCGTCATCCTGATGGCACATAGTGTTGGCATTGACGCCAATGCGCTGGCCATTTTGCACGATGCACCAATCAAGCATCTTTCGGCCCTTGGTCCGCGCCACAGGTTCGAAGATGTGCTCGAGCTTGCCGGGATCAGCCGCAATGATCTGGGTTTTGATATATCCAGTCCGGCCGGGCTTGATATCGGCGGGCAATTGCCCGAAAGCATCGCACTTTCGATGCTCTCAGGCATCCATCATGCCCTGTTCAAACAGCGCGCCGCACCGGCAATGGCACAGGCTGCGGAATAGTCTGACCCGGTCATGAACATGCGAACAGATCACACCACACCCAAACTTGCGGCCCTTGTTCTGGCTGCGGGCGAAAGTGCGCGCTTTGGTGGACGCAAACAACTTGCCGATATCAATGGCGTACCAATGATCCGCCATACGCTTGATCGCGTTGCAGCCTTGCCCGGTATCGAATGCTTTGTCGTTCTGGGTGCCTTTGCCGATGAAATCCGCCCGATCATCGGATCGGATGCCAGTATCGTCGAGAACGATGACTGGGCATCTGGCATGGGAAGTTCGATTGCGGCTGGCATGACCGCGATCCTGGAACAGGACAGATTTGACGGGGTCCTGATTGCCCTGTGCGATCAGATCGAACTTGCCACAACCGACTATGCCAAACTGATCGGGACCTTTGACGGCAACGATATCATCGCCACCCGTCACCCCGATGCTTTGGGCGTTCCTGCCGTCTTTCCAAGGGCCACATTTGACACACTTGCCGCACTTTCGGGAACAGTTGGTGCGCGTAAAATCCTGAACGGCCCTGCTCATCACGGGATCGGCATTGATTTGCCCAATGCCCGGTTTGATATCGACACCAAAGACGATCTGAAAGCAGTCCTGAAACACCCTGCCTGAACAGGCATGCCTTCGGGTCTTGCCATTTCCGGCTGACCTGCGGGTGGAATTGCGGCATGGTATCCATGCCTGCCGATAACGAGATGACGTGAATGAAAGCAACCGCCAACATCATGGTCCTTCTGGTCGAGGACAATATGGATATCGCCGCAACCGTCAGTGACTATCTGACGATTGAAGGGGTCGAGTGCGACCATGCCTATGACGGCGAAACCGCATTCAAAATGGCTTTGACCGGGGAATATGATGTCATTGTTCTTGATCTGATGCTGCCGTTCCGCGACGGGATCAGTGTGTGCAAGGCGCTGCGCGATGAAGGGGTGGACACCCCCGTCCTGATGCTGACCGCGCGCGATACGCTTGATGACAAGATCGAAGGGTTTCATGCCGGTGCAGATGACTATCTGGTCAAGCCGTTTGCGCTGGAAGAACTTTTGCTGCGCACCCGGGTTCTGTCGCGCCGGCGCAGCGGTGAAGTCAAACGGTTCGCGCTTGGTGATCTCAGCATCGATTTTGAGAACCGCTCGGTTGTGCGTGCAGGCAAAAATATCAGTGTGTCGCCAACAGGTTGGACGATCCTTGAAGTTCTGGCGCAAAACAGCCCGCGCGTGGTAACCCGATCACGCCTGTCGATGGCGCTGTGGCAAGGCGATCCGCCCGATACCAATGCGCTTAAAACGCATCTTTACAAATTGCGCCATCGGATCGACAAACCGTTCGAACAAAATCTGATTCACACCATACCGGGCCAGGGCGTGGCCCTTCGCGAGTAACTGTTATGTCGTCAACCTGCTGTGCCCCAAAGACCCGATCCTTCTCGCGCTTTGTGCGGAACTACGTGTTGCTGGGCCTGGTCATCACGCTGGTTCTTTATACCGTCGTCGTGAATTTCTACATGCTTTATGGCAAGTGGATGGTGGCATCATTTCAGCTTCAGGTCATCGCCGAGCAATATGAAGACCAGCTTGCCAAGATACCCGACGCGCCGCTTCCAAACGGGTTCAATATCCAGACCTTTGACCGTTTTGACGAACTGCCTGCACAATTACGTGCGCTTGCATCTCCTGATGATCTGGAACCGGGCGAGCTTTTCTATGTCAATACCGACAAATATGCCGAGAACGAAGATCCGGAAAACCCGGTCTTTCTTCTGTTTCCCTATGCGCTGAAAGACGGTCGCGAAATCCTGATTTTGCAGACCTATCACGCTGGCGATGAAGACAACGTCTATTTCGTGCGCCTGCATAAACTAGCCTTGCTGTCGATCCCGTTTGCGATTGCCATTGTGGCGATCTTTGCCTGGTTCCTGTGGGTTATCGGCAAACGGCTGACCAAACCGTCCGAGGATTTGCAAAGCTGGGCCAACAGCCTGACCGCTGATCGTTTGGGTGATCCCATCCCCGATTTCGGGTTTGAAGAACTCAATGACGTGGCCCATGAACTTCATCGATCCGTTGACCAGATCGACAAGTTCGTTGCCCGCGAACGGGAATTCCTGCGTCAGGCCAGCCACGAATTGCGCACCCCGGTCACCATTGTTTCGGGCAATGTGGAACTTCTGGAAAAAAGCCCGCTTAACGAAACCCAGTCGCGCGTGATGTCACGCATCAAACGTGCGAACCGCAATATGCAGCAATTGCTTGAAACCCTTTTGTGGCTGGGTCGGGAAAACGCGCCGCTCGGTGAAACCGAACATATCCATCTTTCAAGCTTCATCGAACAGGAAATCAGCGATCTTTCCTATCTGACCGATGGCAAGCATGTCAGTTGCACCTTTGTCCCTGACAGCACGGAAACAGAAATCGCAACGTCGCGCGCAGCTTTGATGATCGTTGTTTCGAACCTGATCCGCAATGCGTTCCAGCACACACCCAAAGGTCAGGTCACCATCACGCTGACCGGGACGGAACTGCGTGTCGAAAACACCATTTCGACCTGCAATGGCCAATGCACCACCCCGCAGGGCGAAGGCATCGGCTTGCAACTGGTCAAGCGGATTTGCCAGCGGCTTGACTGGCATTGCACCCCGACCCATCTGCCCAATGGTGGCATGTCGGTCAGCTTCGATCCCGGTGCCAGAACCCTGATCAAACCTGCCCCGGCACTGGTGAAAAGCCAGGTTATATTGCAATCTTGATTGTGGTATCGAAAAAACCGCGACAAGGGCGCAGCCATCGCCTATCGTGATGGCATCATGGCATTTACCATTCGACAGCTTCAATATTTCGTCGCCGTTGCCGAACAGGGAACTGTATCAGGGGCGGCGCATATTCTGTCGATTTCCCAGTCGGCGGTGACCGAAGCCATCAAGGAACTTGAAGCCGATCTTGGTGTGACGCTTTTTGATCGTCATTCACGGGGGCTGAACATCACCCATAACGGCCATCAGTTCCTGCGCCATGCTACCACCATTCTTGCCAATGTCTCGGACGCCAAACAGGCCTTTGAAGATACCGCCAAGGCCGAACAGGGCGAGTTGCATCTTGGCGTGACCTCGCTTGTTGCCGGTTATGTCCTGTCTGACATTCTTGCGCGCTATCGCCGCGCCTATCCACAGGTCACGGTCAGCGCGATTGAAGATAACGGCGATTATCTGGAACATCTTCTGATCGGGGGTGAAATTGATGCCGCCGTCATGGTGATTTCCAACTTGCGCGACCGGCTTGCCCTGCAGTCGGAAATTCTCGAAGTCTCGCCCTATCGCCTGTGGTTGCCGCTTGGCCATCGGCTGGCAACCGCCCAAAGCATCACCCTTGACGATGTCACTTCCGAACCCCTGATCATGCTGACCGTTGACGAGATCGAGGAAGCAACCGGCAAGCTTCTTGGCGCCCTTGGCACGCGCCCGCGCGTGGCCTTTCGTACCCGCTCGGTCGAGGCTGTCAGAAGCCTTGTCGCAACGGGGGCCGGTTTGTCATTGCTGCCCGATCTGGTTTATCGCCCCTGGTCACTCGAAGGTGACCGGATCGAAAGCCGCGATGTATCCGGAACCCTTCCAATGGTTCAGGTTGGTGTGGTCTGGCGCAAAGGATCACCGCTTTCACAGGCCGCACGTGACTTCATCGGGCTTGCCCAGGCCCACCGCGCAACACGCCTGCGTTAAAGCACATTGCCTTAGGTCATCCAATCGCCGTGTCACCATACGCCTCAGAACGATATCGGAAAAACCGATAACGTGTTTCTGATAAATGAAATTGTGAATGCTCAGGATCAGCGTACCCTTGGCTGCGGGAAATAAAAGTCACACGAATTGACGCCCTGCAACTGGGAGACATCACAATGAAATCGTTACTGAAATCGGGCACGTCCGTGATGGTCGTGCTTGCCTTGGCGGCAAGTCAGGCCGCCGCAGCCGACATGATGACCGCACTTGGCACCCCCGAAGGCAATGTAAATATCGTTGCCTGGCCGGGCTATATCGAACGCGGTGAAACCGACGCCAACTTTGACTGGGTGACCTCGTTTGAGAAAGAAACCGGATGTAAGGTGAATGTGAAATCCGCCAACACATCCGATGAAATGGTTGCCCTGATGAACGAGGGCGGTTTTGACCTTGTCACCGCCTCGGGCGATGCGTCGCTGCGCATGATTGCCGGCAAACGTGTTCAGCCGATCAATACCGACCTTATTCCAAGCTGGAACAGTGTTGATGACCGCCTGAAAAGTGCCCCTTGGCACACGGTCAATGGCGTGCATTACGGCACCCCCTATCAGTGGGGTCCGAACGTTCTGATGTATAATACCGAGGCCTTCAAGGAAGCGCCGAAAAGCTGGGATGTCGTTTTCAAGGAAATGACCCTTGCCGATGGCAAATCCAACAAGGGCCGTGTTCAGGCCTATGACGGCCCGATCCATATTGCCGATGCGGCACAATATCTGATGGCGCATAACCCGGAACTCGGCATTAAAAGCCCCTATGAGCTGAATGCCGATCAATATGCCGCCGCCCTTGATCTTCTGCGCGGACAGCGTGAACTGGTTTCACGTTACTGGCATGATGCCTTCATCCAGATGGATGATTTCAAGAACGAAGGTGTGGTTGCATCGGGTTCCTGGCCGTTCCAGGTCAACCTTCTGAAATCCGAAGGCCTTCCGATTGCATCGACCATCCCCGAAGAAGGTGTGACCGGCTGGGCCGATACCACCATGCTTCACGCCGATGCTGAAAACCCGACCTGCGCCTATCTCTGGATGGAACATTCCCTGTCGCCCAAAGTCCAGGGCGACCTTGCCGCCTGGTTTGGCTCCAACCCGGCTGTTCCCGCCGCATGTAAGGGCAATGCCCTTTTGGGTGACGAAGGTTGCGCAACCAATGGCTTTGATGATTTCGACCGTGTCAGCTTCTGGCAGACCCCGGTTTCGAAATGCGAAAGTCAGGGTGAATGCGTGCCCTATTACCGTTGGGTATCTGACTATATCGGTGTGATCGGCGGTCGCTAGGACCAGCCATGTGACCGGGACCGGCTTTGGTCATCGGGTGTCTCGTACACCCGGCACCTGATGCCTTGCCTGATGTGATGATGTCTTGCGGCAAAACCGGGGGGCAAGCCGCGAATGGCACGTCATGTCCCGGTCACAAATCACCCGATTGGACGCCACCCGCCACCTTCCCTTGCTACCCGAAGCCCGCCCCGCGCGGGCGGGCTTCAAACAACTGGTTTACCCATGACGAATGCAGTTTCCTTTTCCAGTGTTTCACGTCATTTCGGCACTGTCCGTGCTGTTGATGATGTGGACCTGTCGATTGCCGAGGGCGAGTTTTTCGCCATGCTCGGCCCGTCAGGATCGGGCAAGACCACCTGCCTGCGCCTGATTGCCGGCTTTGAGCAACCGACAAGCGGTCATATCGAGATTTTCGGCACCAAGGTCGAAAACGTTCCGCCCTATCGGCGCAATGTGAATACGGTGTTTCAGGATTACGCCCTGTTCCCCCATATGAACATCATCGACAATGTGGCCTATGGCCTGATGATCCAGGGCATGGGCAAGGCCGAACGCCACAAAGCCGCCAACGAGGCCCTCGAACTTGTGGCCCTTCCGGGGTATGGCGATCGCAGACCCGGTCAGCTTTCCGGCGGTCAGCGCCAGCGCGTTGCGCTTGCGCGCGCATTGGTCAACAAGCCCAAGGTGTTGCTGCTTGATGAACCGCTGGGCGCACTTGACCTTAAATTGCGCGAACAGATGCAGGAAGAACTTAAAACCCTGCAACGCAAGCTTGGCATCACCTTTGTCTTTGTCACCCATGATCAGGGCGAAGCGCTTTCGATGGCGGATCGGGTGGCTGTCTTTAACGATGGCAAAATCCAGCAGGTCGGAAGCCCGCAAGATATCTATCAGCGTCCGCAAAGCCGCTTTGTCGCTGATTTCGTCGGTTCATCCAATGTCCTTGAGCCGGGCTTTGTCAAACAGCTGACCGGCAAAAATGCCTATGCCAGCCTGCGCCCCGAGGCTGTGCGTATCGTTCAATCCGACGGTCATGCCGCAACCGTCACCGGAAGCAGCTATCTGGGTGGCACCACCCGGGTTGGTCTGGCCCTTGGCAATATGCGGATCAATGCCCTGATCCCGGCTGATCAGAGCGTTCCCGAAAACGGTGCATCGGTTCAGATCAGCTGGCAGGAAAACGAACTGCATTTGATGGAGGATGCCCAATGACGGCCGCCTCATCCGTCACCCAAACAGCTCAAAGCAGCGCCATTCTGCCCGGTCAGGGCGGATGGACCGGATCGCTGTCTGACAAGTTCTGGCGCAATCCCAAACTGCTTTTGATCCTGATGCTGACCCCGCCTGCTTTGTGGCTTGGCATCATCTATCTCGGATCGCTGTTTGCGTTACTGGCGCAAAGTTTCTTTTCCATTGATGAATTTTCGGGGATGGTTCAATACGACCTGACGCTGAAAACCTATGGCGAGCTGTTCCGTCCGGCCAATCTCGACATCATAATTCGCACCGTTTCGATGGCCGCCATCGTTACGGTTGCTGCGGCCTGTGTGGCCTTTCCGATTGCCTATTTTGCCGCCCGTTATGCACGCGGCAAATGGAAGGCACTGTTTTACATCGGTGTGATGCTGCCGCTTTGGTCGAGCTATCTGGTCAAGGTCTATGCCTGGAAACTGATCCTGGCCAAGGAAGGCATTCTGACCTGGATTTTTGCCAAGCTGCATCTGACATGGTTGCTTGAAGCCTGGCTTGCGATCCCGATCATTGGCGGTTATTCCCTGTCGGTCAGCTATACCGGAACTTTCCTTGTATTCCTTTATGTCTGGCTGCCTTTCATGGTGCTGCCCGTGCAGGCCGCTCTTGAACGTGTCCCGGGAAGCTATATCGAGGCATCGGGTGACCTTGGTGCCACACCGGGTCAGACATTCCGCCATGTCATTTTCCCGCTGGCCTTGCCGGGCATTGTCGCGGGGTCGATCTTTACCTTCTCACTGACCCTTGGCGATTACATCATTCCGCAAATCGTCGGGTCATCGCGCCTGTTTATCGGTCAGGCTGTTTATGCCCAGCAAGGCACGGCGGGCAATATTCCGCTGGCTGCGGCCTTTACGGTCGTGCCGATTGTCATCATGGGCTTCTATCTTTGGGGCGCAAAACGCATGGGGGCCTTCGATGCGATCTGATGGAAAGCAACGCGCACCCTTTGCGCTGAAAGCCGCCGCCGGGCTTGGTCTTGCCTTTATGCACCTGCCCATTGCGCTGATCTTTGTCTATGCCTTCACGACCGAGGACAAATCATACCAGTGGCCGCCGCCCGGTTTCACCATGAAGTGGCTGGAAGTCACATGGAACCGTCCGGATGTCTGGGATGCCTTGAAACTGTCGTTACAGGTCGCAACCATCTCGACCGTGATTGCCATGGTTTTGGGAACGCTGTGCGCAGCGGCAGTCTCACGGACCAAATTCTTTGGCCGGGAAACTATTTCGCTTCTGGTGATCCTGCCGATTGCATTGCCCGGCATCATTACCGGTATCGCGCTTCGGTCAGCCTTCAGCATTGCCGACATTCCGTTCTCGATCTGGACGATCATTCTGGGTCACGCGACCTTCTGTGTTGTTGTTGTCTATAACAATGCGGTCGCGCGTTTCAGACGCACATCGGGATCACTGGTCGAGGCATCAATGGATCTGGGTGCCAACAGTTTCCAGACATTCCGCCATGTCATTCTGCCCAATATCGGCACCGCCCTTCTGGCGGGTGGCATGCTGGCCTTTGCCCTGTCCTTTGACGAGGTGATCGTCACGACCTTTACCGCAGGCCAGCAATCGACCCTGCCGATCTGGATGCTTGAAGAACTTGTCCGACCGCGCCAGCGACCGGTCACCAATGTGGTGGCGATGGTTGTGGTTCTGGTCACGGTCCTGCCGATCCTTGCGGCCTATTACCTGACGCGTGATGGCGATCAGGTGGCCGGATCCGGGAAATGAACAACGCGATAATGATACAAACGGGAGAGCTTATTATGGATACCAAGATGCTGATCGGCAGCAGCCTTGAAATGGGCGTCGAAGCCGAAGAAAACATCATCAATCCGAAAACCGGCGAAACCATCATGATGCTGCCCGAAGCATCAATGGAACAGATCGACCGGGCCGTGAATGCCGCAGAACATGCATTCAAATCCTGGTCGCGCACCACACCGTCAGAACGGTCGGGTTATCTTCTGAAAATAGCCGACCGGATCGAGGCCGAAGCCGAAGAATTCGTCAAACTGGAATCCCTGAACTGCGGCAAACCGATCAATGCGGTGCGCGATGACGAAATTCCCGCCATTGTCGATTGCTATCGCTTCTTTGCCGGTGCTGTGCGCTGTATGCAGGGCTCGCTTGCCGGTGAATATATGCCCGGACACACTTCGATGATCCGCCGCGATCCGATTGGTGTGGTTGGTTCCATCGCGCCCTGGAACTATCCGATGATGATGATGGCCTGGAAACTCGCCCCGGCGATTGCCGGGGGTAACACGGTTGTCTTCAAGCCGTCTGAACAAACACCGCTGACCGCCCTTAAACTGGCAACCATTCTGGCCGATATTCTACCCGAAGGTGTGGTGAATATCGTGCTGGGTCGCGGGGCCACCGTGGGCAATGCCCTGATCAACCATCCCAAAGTCGATATGATTTCGATCACCGGTGATGTCGCAACCGGCAAAAAGGTTCTTCAGGCTGCGGCCAAATCGGTCAAGCGCACCCATCTGGAACTGGGCGGCAAGGCACCCGTCATTGTCTTTGATGATGCCGATGTCGATGCCGTCGTCGAAGGGTTGCGCGCCTTTAGCTACTATAACGCCGGTCAGGATTGCACGGCAGCATGTCGCATTTATGCTGGCCCGAAAATCCATGACAAGCTGGTGGCGGATCTGTCATCGGCGGTTTCCAGCATCGCCTATGCCCGTGCTGATGACAGCGAAAATGAAATCGGCCCGCTGATTTCCGAACGCCAGCGCGACCGCGTGGCAAGCTTCGTCGCCCGCGCATCCGAGCAGAAACACATTGAAATCACCACGGGTGGCAAACTGCATGACGGGCCGGGCTTCTTCTATCAGCCGACCGTGATTGCCGGTGCCCTTCAAAGCGATGAAATCGTGCGCCGCGAGGTTTTCGGGCCGGTGGCGTCGATCACCCGCTTTACCGATGTCGACGAGGCCGTCGCATGGGCCAATGATTCCGATTACGGTCTGGCATCGTCGATCTGGACCAAGGATATCTCGCGCGCCATGCAAACAAGTGCGCGCCTGCGTTATGGCTGCACATGGATCAATACCCACTTCATGCTGGTCAATGAAATGCCCCATGGTGGTTTGAAACAGTCCGGCTATGGCAAGGATATGTCACACTACGCACTCGAAGACTACACCGCAGCCCGTCACATCATGATCGCGCACGGTTAGTCACAACCACCAATCATCAGACAAAAAGGGCAGCCGGTTGGCTGCCCTTTTTTATTTGTATGACTTATGGACGAAACAGCTTTGCGGCGGGATGTTCGAACGTTACCCGCCCGTCTTTCATGCCCCAAACCGGGCGGCTGATTTCGGAAACCACCTGTGCACGACTTTGGGCGGGCAGGATGATGAAGCTTGCCGCTTCGCCCACTGCGATCTTGGTGGACCGGCCCAGAAGTTTGGCCGGGGCATCGGACACCATGGCAAAGCAGTTTTCAAGTTCGGCTTGCGTTGAAAGCTGACTGACATTGGCATAAAGGTTTGCCATCCGGGATAACGAACAATCCCCATAAGGCGTAAACGGATTAAGCACATTGTTGGTCGCAATTGTGCAGCAAACACCATGATGGGCAATCTTGTGCGCCGGGGCCACGCCGCGCGGAACGCTATGATCATGATCGCGCCCGGTCAGGAAAAGGTCGGTCGCCGGAAGCACGGTTAATCCAATCCCGGCATCGCGCATGATTGCGATTGTGTCTTCAAGTTCCGCTTTCGGCAGGACCGAAAGCTTGGTCACATGACCAATCATCACCCGCCCTTGCCAGCCAAAGGCAATCGACTGGCGGGCGACTTCATCAAGATGACGCCACGAACCGTCCAGATCAAAATCAAGATGGAAATCAAGATCGACATCATATTGGCGCGCCATTTCAAACAGACGCAGGATCTGACCATTCGGGTCCGTATCCATATAAGGACAGCCACCCAAAAGATCGGCACCGTTTTCAAGGGCCTCGCGCAGGAGTTCTTCTGTGCCGGGATAGTTGAACAGGCCTTCCTGCGGGAACACGCAAATCTCGATATCCATCGCCCAGGCGTAATCTTCCTTCAGGCATTTAACCGCATTAAATCCCGCAAGACCGATGCCCGGATCAATTTCCACATGGGTTCGGATGGCGTTGGTTCCCTCGGTAATTGCCTTTTCAATCACGCGTGCGCCGCGACGATAAATATCATCTTCGGTAAAGCCGCTTTTGGCATTGGCAACCGCACTGATTGCCCCGGCAAGGGTCCCGGTTTCATTCTTGGCCCGATCAAGAATACAGGCCTTGTCCAGATGCAGATGACTTTCGACAAAGCCGCAACTGATCAGCTGGCCGCTGGCATCGAAGCTCGGTGCCTCGGTTGAAATGACCTTTGCGATCTCAACAATTTTCCCGCCCTTTACGGCGATATCAACAAGTCCGTTCTCGCCATGCAGGCAGGCGTTCCTCACCAGATAATCAAGCATTTGCAACGGCTTCCTTTTCTTGATTTTTATCGCCCTGTTCGCTGCCACCAAGATAGGCCGCAATCAGGCGTTCATCCTGTCGCAAATCGGCCGCAACGCCCTCGGCAACCACCTGCCCCTGCTCAAGGACATAGGCGTAATCGGCAACGGCCAGCGCCATGGTCGCCATCTGATCGACCAGAAGGATCGTTACCCCGTCATCGCGAAGCTCGCCCAGAATGGCATAAAGTTCTTCGGTCATGGCGGGTGCCAGACCAAGGGACGGCTCATCAAGCAACAAGGCCTTTGGCTTGGCCACCAGACCGCGCGCGATTGCCATCATCTGCTGTTCGCCGCCCGACAGGAGCCCGGCCGGACTGTTGATACGGTCCCGCAAACGCGGGAAACGTTTCAGGATGGCTTCCAGTTCGTCATGACTGACCGGTCTGGGTTGCTTATAGGCCCCCAGTTCGATGTTTTCGCGCACCGTCAGTTCCGGGAAGACCTGCCGTCCTTCGGGGACAAGGATCAGTCCCTGTTCAACAATCTGGTGCGGGGCAAGCGCGTGGATATATTCGTTATTGAGAACGATCTGCCCCTTCACTGGCCGGAGCAACCCGGCAAGAGCCGTCAGGAAGGTTGATTTGCCAGCCCCATTGGCACCAAGCAGGGCAACCATTTCGCCCTGCCGGACCTTGAGATCAACCGAATGCAGAACCGGGGCCGCGCCATATCCCGCCGTCAAACGCAGGGTTTCAATGACGGGTGATTCACCCGCCTCGAACGGCACCGGACGCGGGCGGGCTTTCATTTTGCCATCCCCCAGATAGGCGGCAATGACTTGCGGATCATTCTGGACCGCCTGCGGACTGCCAAAGATGATCGGGGTTCCGGCATCGACCGCCAAAATCTGATCGGAAATGCCCATGACCATTTCCATGTCATGTTCGACCAGAACCACCGTGATTCCGGCATCGGCCAACTGACGCAGCAATTTTGACAACGCCACCTTATCGGCATGCATCAAACCGGCGGCCGGTTCATCAAGCAACAACACACCGGGCTTGGTCGCAAGCGAGCGCGCAATTTCGACCAGACGGCGATCCACATGCGGCAAGTCACCGGCACGGGCATCAATATCGCCCTGATATCCGCAAAACGCCAAAAGTCCCGCCGCATGATTGCGGTTTTCATCCGATGCAATGGCGCTGAACGGCTTGCCAAAACGCCCGACCGGAATCCCGGCAATCACGTTATCGACAACCGACATGTTTTCAAAAAGCCGGGTTGCCTGATAAGTGCGTGCAATTCCGTTGCGCGCGGCAAAGTCGGTCGGCTTTCCGGCGATGTCCTGATTGCCGATCCGAACGGCCCCCTCGGTTGGTTTGTAGAAGCCGCTGATGATGTTCAAAAGCGTGGTCTTGCCTGCCCCGTTCGGGCCAATGATCGACGTCACCTGTCCCGGTTTGGCAGCAAAGGATACGGAATTGACCGCCTTCACCCCACCAAAGGCGATGGAGATATCATCAACCACCAGTCCGTCTGACTTGCCATAGGCCTTAAGCCCGGCTTCGATTTCGGCGGCGGGGATTGCATTGACCGTGCGTTTTTTAAGCGGGATGAAACGTTCAACCACGCCAACAATACCGCGTGGCGCGATCAGCAGAACCACGATCAGAAGTGCCCCGAAAATCAGCAAACGATATTCGGCAAAATCGGCCAGAATTTCGGGCAGCATCACCGAAACGATCGCGCCAACCAGCGGCCCCAGAACCGTGCCCGCACCGCCCAGAATAACCGCAAACAGATACAGGATCGACTGGCTGAACGGGAAGTTCGACGGGGCAATGAACATCATAAGCGGTGCAAACAGCGCACCGGCAAGGCCCGCCATGGCCGCGGCAATCGCAAAGCCCGACGCCTTGACTGCAAAGGCATTATAGCCCAGCGAACTGGCCGCAATTTCGGCATCGCGCATCGACGTCATCGCCATGCCCCAGCCGCTTGTCGCCAGACGACGGAATGCCAGCAACGCAACCCCGCCCAGAACCACACACAGCATCACCAGATCGGTTTCGCCAAACATATAGCCAAACAGTTCGGGCATGGGAAAACCCATCAATCCGTTCTGCCCGCCGGTGAGTGATCGCCATTCAATCGCGCCATGCTCGACAATAAAGGCAAAGGCAATGGTCACCATGGCAAGGAACGGCCCGGCCATCCTTGCAGCCGAAAGCGCCAGCACACAGCCAGCAACACCGGCAATCAAGGTTGCTGCAACCAGCGACAGCCAGAAATTGACCCCGGCAAGGGTCAGGATCGCACTGGCATAAGCGCCAATGGCAAAGAAGCCGACCTGACCGAGTGACACAAGTCCGGTCAGACCATAAAGAACGTTCAGTCCCACACACAGAACCGTGGTGATGGCAACAAGGCCGATGATGAACTGGGTATAGCCACCAGTGATCGAAACACCGATCAATCCGCCAAGTACGGCAAGGACAATCACGCTATCAAGGGCGACAGGTTTATTAAGCCCGGGCATTGGATTTTTGAACTTCATATCGCGCTTCATCATCAGACCTTCTTGATCGCTGCACGGCCAAACAGGCCGCTTGGTTTGATGGTCAGAACCGCAATCACAAGTGCGAATACGACAATGAAGGTATAGGACGATCCGAGATAGGTGGTCACACCGGCCTCGACCAGACCATAGATAAAGCCCGCCAGCATCACGCTGTAGGCCGACGTCATCCCGCCCAGAATGGCAACCGCAAAGGCCTTAAGCCCAAACAGCGTGCCCATATCCGAATGCACGGAAAACAGCGGCGCGATCAAAAGACCGGCACAACCCGCAAGCATCGACGAAATGGCAAAGGAACCCGTGACCATCACCGTGGTGTTGATCCCCATCAGCTTTGCCGCCTGAAGGTTCTGAACGACTGCCAGAAGCGCACGCCCCTGACGGGTATGGCGGAACAGCGCATGAAGGGCCAGGGCAACAGCGATGGCTGCAATCGGGATCAGGATCTGTTGCGGATAGACACCCGTGCCAAAGATGTTCCAGCTTTCGCCAACAAGGGCGGAAGGCAGGGTGCGCGGTTCATTGCCAAAGGTGAAAAGCACCGCGTTATCAAGCAAAATGCCGCCTGCGACGGTTGCCATCAGCCAGGCTTCGGAATTGCGAACGGCAAAGGGACGGACAAGGAAGAATTCGACAAGAATACCGGCAAGACCACAGCACAGGATCGCCAGCGGATAACCGACAATGACAGGAAAACCGTATCGTTCACAAAAAACAAAACCCAACACCGCCCCAAGCATCACCATCGACCCTTGGGCAAAATTGACTTTCGAAGACACGGAATAGGTGATCTGAAAACCGAGCGCGATCAGACCGTACATACTGCCCAGTCCGATCCCGGTAATCAGGGCTGCGATTAATAATGTCATTGCCAGTCGCCTGTTTATGTCGCGCCCGAAAGCGCATCATTCAAAAAGGAATAAAACCCGTGCGATACGGGATGGGACCGCACCGCACAGGGATTAAAAGATGGCTTATTTGATCGGAATGATCTGACCTTCGACGAAATGTGCGAAGGTGTAGTCTTCCGGACCAAGCGCGTCCTGATCGTCCGGGGTGAACGGCTTGTCATAGGTTTTGATCATGCCTTCGATGCCCGAAATCTCGTACATCGCTTCGCGGATCGCCGGGCCTTCGGTTGAACCGGCCTTTTCGATAGCCGCTGCAATCAGAAGGGTCGCATCATAGGCGTTGGCGATACCGGTTGCCGGGGTCACATCGGCAAGGGTTTTGATTTCAGGGAACTTTTTCTGAAGTTCGACGAACATCGGGCTGGTTGCATCGGTAAACAGATAGGTCTGGATGAAATGAACCTTTTCGCCGGATTTGCCTGCGAGTTCGGTAAAGCGACCACCCGCCGGACCCCAATGCGAGGAAATCGGAACATCCCAGCCCATGCGATCAAGCGATTTGATCACCTGTGCGGTCGGGGCAACGTTGGCAACCACGAACAGGGAGTCCGCACCGTTTTCCTTAAGGCGGGTCAGCTGCGGGACCACATCAACGTCGTTTGATTCAAACTTTTCAATCCCGGCATGGGTCATGCCACGTTTTTCAAGCGCCTTGAGCAGGCCCTTTTCGTTGGACTCCCCCCAGGGATTGTTAATCAGGATCATGCCCGGCTTTTTTGCACCGTAATTTGCGATCAGATATTCAGTGATCGCTTCGTCGACATATTCATCAACGGCCGAGACACGGAAGACATAGTTTTCTTCCGCACCGTTTTTGGTAATCCCGGTGCCTGCGGCCCACGGACCGATGAAGGGAATTTTCTGCTGGTTGGCATAAGGCACGATGGCAAAGGAAACCGGCGTATCAAGACCACCAATGATCGCAGCAACGCCTTCGCGCTGAGCCAGTTCACGGGCAGCAACCAGACCTTTGCCCGGGTTGCTTTCATCATCACGCGAAACAAGTTCAAGCTGCTTGCCCAGAACGCCGCCTTCGGCATTGATCTTGTCAATCGCAAGGGTGATCCCACGCGTAATTGCTTCACCCGATTTGGCCGACTGGCCACTAAGCGCAGCAACAAGGCCGAGCTTCACGGTTTCATCAGCACGGGCGTTATGGGCAGGCAAGGTGGCAGCAAACATCATCACAGCCGCAGCCCCCAGAAGGGCGGCACGACGCGTCAGTTTCGGAATAGGCGAAGAAATAGGCATGTGAGACTCCCTGATTATGTGACTTCGCATTCGGTCGTCGCAGTTTCACGATACGCGCCGAACAGCCACCGCATTGCAGCAAAGCCCGTGCCAAGAATCAAAATCACATAAAATCAGATACTTATGGAATTTCGTATCATTTCTCAAAAGTCATTTGCCTCATGCATACGCAAATTGCATGCAATTATTGCATAAAATTAATGCATGCAAATTTTCCGCCTACGTATTATGCTGATCCCAGATCAATCGCAGTGAATGAGGATATCCAGATGACCGACCAGACTGCGGCAAATGTGCTTGATACGCTGCCGCCCGAAGCCCAGACCGTGCGCGAATTTCTTGATGCATCGATGAAGCCCGACCCGGAACTGGCAGCGACCTTTATGTCAGATGATGTGGTCATCACCTTTACCGATGGTCAGAAATACGACCATCCGTCGGGAACGACCGCCTTTAACGCTGCACGTTATAAATGGGTGAAAAAGAAGTTCGGTCAGTTTGATGTCGCGCACACCAATGGCCAGACCGTGGTCTATAGCACCGGCTGGCTTTACGGCGAATGGCCCGACGGAACGCCATTTGAAGGCAACCGCTATGTGGACCGTTTCGTGATTGAAAACGGCAAGATCATCAAAATGGATGTCTGGAATGAAAGTGCGGAACGCATTCTTGTGCGTAAAGGCATCAAGGCCTGATCCCGCCAGACATGCAGCGCACGTATTTTTACCCGCGTGACCCGAACCTAATCCGGAATGCCAATCGCCTGCTCTTGCGGGCAGGTGATTATGTGCGCGCGCGCACTGTTGCGTTATGCCCCGCCGTCGCGCACTTTTCGGGCATAGGGTTCAAGCGCATCCAGATACAAAAGCGGACCGCGTTCCTCGGTTGTGAACAACGCACGATCAGCCACCGCCGTCAGATGGTGGCGCATCAGTTTGCGCGCGGCTTCCTCGTCACCATTGGACAGGGCTTCGATGATCTGGCGGTGTTCCTGAATGCCGCAATCCGTCGAATGCGGACGCGCATAGAGCGACAGTGTCAAGCCGCAGCGATATCCGATTTCCTCGACATAGCGCAGCAAAACCGGGCTTCCCGAAAGCTTGGCCAGCAAGATGTGAAATTCGGTGGCAAGGCGGATCGAAATCGGTTCGGATGCGTGTTCGGCCTCGACCTCCTTGGCCAGATGGGCTTCAAGTTCGGCCAGAAGTTCGGGGGTCATATTCTTGATGACGCGACTGATCACAAGGTCTTCGATCTGGGTGCGCAATTCAAAAAGATCGCGTGCTTCTTCAAGGCTTGGTTTGGCAACCATAGCACCTTTGTTGCGACGAAGCTCGACCAATCCTTCGGCGGCAAGCCGTTCAAGCGACTGACGAATAAGGGTACGGCTGACACCGAACCGTTCGCCAAGGGAATCTTCGGGCAATTTCATGCCGGGCATCAGGACGCGTTCAAGAATGGCCGAACGCAATGCCGAACTGATCATGTCCGTACGATGTTTTGCCTTGTCCGCCGCCTTCATCCCGACCGCCAATTTTTATGGTGCATACAATAAACTGTTTGCGTTTGTATAATTGATTGCATGCAATTTCGCCACAGCTGATCCGACTTTACCTGCTCCGCATCGCATTGCATTCCGAATTGCTGAAAGAATTCATGACCATGTCCGATAAAGAAGTATCGACCAAAATGCACCGCGCCATGATCACAAGCCCAAGCACTGCGGCAAGCGAAGCCGGGGCCGCAGTGCTCCGTGATGGCGGAACCGCGATAGAGGCCGTGGTCGCAACCGCTGCGATGCTAGCAGTAACATACCCGCATTTCTGCGGCATTGGCGGTGACGCGGTCTGGATGGTTTCGGACGGATCGGGCAATGTGCAATCGTTTATGGGTATCGGACAGGCGGCTCAAAATCCCGGCAGTTTTGCCGATGCTGGCAAACCGATCCCGCTGCGCGGTCCGGGTTCGACCCTGACCACGGCCTGCACGGTTGATTCCTGGCAACATGCCCTTGATCACTCCGCCAAACATTGGGGTGGGAACAAGAAACTGGCCGATCTGATTGCGCCTGCCATCAGTCTTGCCGAAAACGGCTTTCCGATCAGTGCATCGCAATGCTTCTGGCTTGATTTCCGCAAGGAAGACATCGCCAACTGGCCGGGCTTTACCGATATCTTTGCCCCCAATGGCAAGATGCCGGTGGCGGGTGAGATGTTCTATCAGCCGCAACTGGCCGAAAGCCTGAAACTGATTGCCCAAAACGGTGCGCGCGACTTTTATGAAGGCGAACTTGCCGGGCGGATCATTGCCGGACTGTCTGCGGTCGGCTCGCCGATCACCGCTGCTGATCTTGCCAAAACCCGCACCCGGACGGCTGATGCGGTATCCCTTGAATATGGCGATGTCACCCTGTTTGCCCCGCCTGCCCCGACGCAAGGATTGGCGACCCTGATGACGATGGGGGTCTTGCGCGAACTCGGTGCCAAGAACTGGGCCGAAGGCGATGCTGATCATTTCCATCTGGTGGTCGAGGCCATCAAGCAGGCATTTCTTGAACGTGATCAGATTGGCGATCCGGATTTTGCACTGGATGATTTCACCGCCATGCTTGATCCTGCCAAACTGCAAAGTGCAGCGGGCAACATTTCCCCGTCGCAGGCCATGGACTGGCCCCACCCGTTCCGCCATGGCGATACGGTTTTCCTTGCCGCCAAAGATGCAAACGGGAACTCGGCAAGCGTTCTGCAAAGTACCTATTTCGATTGGGGCAGCGGGGTTGTCGCGGGCGATACCGGCATCGTCTGGCAAAACCGGGGTGCCGCGTTCACCACCAGGCCCGGCCACCCAAACAGCTACAAACCCGGCAAACGCCCGTTCTATACGCTTAATCCCGGACTGGCGCTTAGGAACGGCAAGCCGCATTTGCTGTATGGTACCCAAGGGGCTGACGGACAGCCACAGACATTGGCGATGCTGCTGACCCGTGTGCTAGATTTTGGCCTTTCTCCGGCAGAAGCACTGGCAAAGCCGCGCTTCCTGCTCGGCAAGACATTTTCCGATACCAATGACAGTCTGAAACTTGAAGTCGATGCCGGGGATGCCGTGTTCGACACGCTGTCGGAACGCGGCCATATCCTGCGCGCGATTGAAGCACAAAGCGCCCTTGCCGGTCAGGCCGGGATCATCCGCATTGATGAAGACGGCTTTGTCGATGGTGCCCATGATCCACGCAGTGATGGCATGGCGATTGGTGTCTAGGCGCCAGCACGCCTAGCGCGGGCATTTGTCGGGATCGGCATTGGCGAAGGCATCAATGGATGCGCAATTTCGTTCAATCGCCCTGATTCGTGGAAAGTGAGCAAGGCTCACATTCCAGCGGCGGGCATTATAAAGCTGCGGAATCAGGCAGATATCAGCCATCGACGGGCGACTGCCATGGCAGAAATCGGCGCTGCCCGCACCAGCTCCAACGTCAGCTCCGGCACCGCCCTTTGCCAACATCGCCTCGAACCCGGCCAAACCACCCCCGATATATTTTGCCATCCAGTCAAGCCGCGTGGCATCGGGGTCTTCGCCATGGGCGGATACCATATCCATGACATGGCCAACCACGCCCAGATTACAAATGGGGTGAATATCCATGGCAATGGCATGCGATAGCGCGCGCACGCGCTGCCGCCCCAAAGTGTCGGTGGGCAACAACCCCTGCCCCGGTCGGGTTTCATCAAGATATTCGATGATTGATACCGACTGGGTCATCATGATGCCGTCAATCTCAAGCGCGGGGACAAGTCCCTGCGGATTGCGCTTGAGAAAATCGGGGATCTTGTGAATACCGGCCAGCAAATCAATCGGAACCGTCCGGTAGGGAATATTCGCAAGCCCAAGCGCAATCCGCACCCGGTAACTGGCCGAAGATCGCCAATAGTCATAGAGGATCACGTCGCTCATGACCGGCCATCACATCTTGTATTGGCGCACAGTCTGATCAATCGCGCCAAAGATTGATCGGCCATCCGCACCGAACATTTCAATTTTGACCTGATCCCCAAAATTCAGAAACGGCGTTGACGCGGCTCCAGTCTGGATGGTTTCGATCATGCGGATTTCCGCAATACAGGAATATCCCGCCCCGCCCTGATCCACCGGTTTGCCCGGTTCGCCATCAAGTTTGTTCGATACCGTGCCCGATCCGATGATGGTGCCCGCCACAAGCGGACGGGTGCGCGCGGCATGGGCAACAAGCTGTGCAAAATCAAAGGTCATATCAATCCCGGCATTGGCACGACCGAAAGGCTTGCCATTAAGATCAACATGAAGGGGCAAATGAACTTTCCCCCCATCCCAGGCATCGCCAAGCTCGTCAGGGGTCACCGCAACCGGCGAAAAGGCCGAAGACGGTTTGGACTGGAAAAAGCCGAAACCCTTGGCCAGTTCACCGGGGATCAGACCGCGCAGTGACACATCATTGACCAGCATGATCAGGCGAATGGCTTTGCCGGCCTGATCAAGGCTTGCCCCCATCGGGACATCATCGGTGATGACGGCAATTTCGCCTTCCATATCGATACCCCATGCGGCATCGGCCATCAGGATATCATCACGCGGGCCCAGAAAATTATCAGATCCGCCCTGATACATCAGCGGATCAGTCCAGAAGCTTTGCGGCATCTCGGCCCCGCGGGCCTTGCGCACCAGTTCCACATGATTGACATAGGCCGACCCGTCCGCCCACTGATAGGCGCGCGGCAAGGGGGAATGGAGCTTGGTCACATCAAGCTTGATGCGTTTGGCAATCGTCGAGCCCGCTTCGACCTCGTCGGAAAGTTCCTGCAAGCGCGGGGCAATCAACGCCCAGTTATCAAGGGCGGCCTGAAGGGTTGGCGCAATGGCGCTGGCATCGACATAAAATTCGAGATCGCGGGTCACCAGAACAAGCTGTCCGTCGCGGGTACCGTTTTTAAGAGTTGCGAGTTTCATGTGGGTATTTTGCCTTTATTTACGGCCTTCGGGGGTGCCATCAAACTTGCGCTCAAGCCCGGACCAGCAATCAAGATAATCATCCTGAAGGCTTTCAAGCTCGGCGGCAAATCTGGTCAGTTGCTGCGGGAAACGGGTTTCGAACATAAACGCCATGGTGCCATCAAGCTTCTGTGGCCCCAGTTCGGCATTGGATGCCTTGTCAAACCCGAAGGCATCAGGACCATGGGCCAGCATCATGTTGTGCAAACTCATGCCGCCGGGAACAAATCCCTTTTCCTTGGCATCATATTGCCCGCAAATCAGGCCCATGAATTCGGACATGATGTTGCGGTGATACCATGGCGGGCGGAAGGTATGTTCGGCCACCATCCAGCGCGGCGGGAAGATCACGAAATCAACATTGGCCGTTCCGGCCTCGTCGGTGGGGGCGGTCAGCACGGTAAAAATCGACGGATCGGGATGATCAAACAGGATCGCGCCGACCGGCGAGAAGGTCCGAAGATCATACTTGAACGGGGTGTAATTGCCATGCCATGCCACCACGTCGAGCGGTGAATGGCCGATATCTGTTTCATGGAACTGACCACACCATTTTATCAACACCCGACACGGGGTTTCCTTATCCTCATAGGCCGCCACGGGTGTTTTGAAATCACGCGGATTGGCAAGACAGTTCGCCCCAATCGGCCCGCGGTCGGGCAGCGTGAATTTCGCACCATAATTTTCGCAGACATAACCACGCGCGCCCCCCTCAATCCCGGGTTCAAGGATACTGACCTTGAACATCATCCCGCGCGGGATCAGCGCGATTTCAAGCGGTTCGACATCCATGATGCCAAGTTCGGTAAATATCCGAAGCGTGCCGCTTTCGGGCACGATCAGAAGTTCGCCATCGGCATTGAAGAAATAATCATCGACCATATCGGCATTGCAGACATAGACATGGCTTGCCATGCCGGTCTGGGTCATGACATCGCCTGCAGTCGTGATGGTCCGCATGCCCGAAATGAAATCGGTTGCGTCCTTTGGCATCGGCACCGGGTCCCAGCGCAATTGCCCCAGCGCAAGACTGTGATCATTCAGGCAGGGTGCTGTTTTCCAGTGCGGACGATCAATGGCGCTAAAGCGGCCATTATGTTTGACACTGGGCCGGATACGATAGAGCCAGGACCGTTCATTGGTCCCGCGCGGCGCGGTAAAAGGCGAACCGGAAAGCTGTTCGGCATAAAGCCCGTAGGCACATTTTTGCGGGCTGTTCTGCCCTTGTGGCAAGGCACCGGGCAGGCTTTCGGTTTCAAAATCATTGCCGAAACCGGACATATATTTCAGATCGGCTTGATCAACGGTCGCGGCGACCGGATCACGGGTCGGTTTATCAAGCATGGCGATAACCCAAATGCGACAAAAACGATGCGATGGCAACAAACCGTCAGGACCGCGCGAAACGCGGTCCTGAACTGGATATGGGGTTGGCGGAGCTATTCCGCAGCATCAACTTTCAGAACACCGCGACGGATCTGGTCTTCTTCGATGCTTTCAAACAGGGCACGGAAGTTGCCCTCGCCAAAGCCTTCGTCGCCTTTGCGCTGGATAAACTCAAAGAAGATCGGGCCGATCACGGTTTTCGAGAAAATCTGAAGCAGGATTTTGGTCATCCCGCCATCAACGACACCTTCGCCGTCAATCAGGATGCCATGCTTTTTCATCCGCTCGATCGGTTCATCATGACCATGGACGCGGTCACGGGACTTTTCGTAATAGGTTTCCGGCGGACCGGGCATGAATTTCAGATCATTGGCCGCAAGCTTGTCGGTGGCGTCATAGATGCCATCGGTACCCACCGCGATATGCTGAATACCTTCGCCCTTGTATTTGCGTAAGTATTCTTCGATCTGGCTTTTGTCATCGGTCGATTCATTGAGCGGAATGCGGATCTTGCCACAGGGGGATGTGATCGCACGGCTGACCAGACCGGTGATTTTACCGGCAATGTCAAAGAAGTGGATCTGCTTGAACCCGAACAGGTCGCGATAGAAGTCCCACCATTTATCCATATTGCCGCGATAGACGTTATGGGTCAGGTGATCGAGATAATAGAAACCAACACCTTCGGGCCTGGGATCGCGTTCGCCAAGCCATTCGAATTCCGCGTCATAGGCCGAACCGGTTTCACCATATTTGTCGATGAAATACAAAAGCGATCCGCCAATCCCGACAATCGCCGGAACATCGATGCTTTTATCGTCACCCAAATAGGGTTCCGCCCCCTTCGATACGGCATGATCGAAGGCATGCTTTGCATCGACAACGCGCCATGCCATCGACGGTGCACAGGGGCCGTGTTTTTCAACAAATTTCATGCCGTGCGAGGTCGGCTCGGCATTGAGGATGTAATTGATGTCGCCCTGACGCCAGACGGTGATGTTTTTGGTTTTATGCCGGGCAACCGGGCTGTAGCCCATGCGCTCAAACAGGGTTTCGAGTTTTTGCGCATCTTCATGGGCGAATTCGACGAACTCGAACCCGTCAGTTCCGGCAGGGTTTTCATCACTGATGGTGGCACGGGGGGCGTCATGGGGGAACGGACCCATCGGAAGTCTCCTTTGATTGAAACATTCGAATTACTGGAATTATTCGAATTCTTGTTATGTCCCAATCGTGCGCCAAACCGCATGCAACGTGCGTGCATTTTGGGTTGATTTCTGCAAATGATTGCACACATCATGCATCAATCCACATCTGGACGCGGAAAACATGCAACTTGATCGAATAGACCTTAAACTGCTTGCGGAACTGCAAAAGGACGGGCGCCTGACCAACAATGACCTGTCCGAGCGGATCGGGCTGTCGGCATCCCAATGTTCACGCCGGCGTGCCCGCCTTGAAGAAGACAAGGTGATCAGGGGATATCGCGCCGATATCGACCGTCAGAAGATGGGGCTGGGTCTGCTTGTGGTGATTTCGGTGACCCTTGCCACCCATAACCGCGACAATGCCAAACGGTTTGCACGATTGCTGGCCGATCTGCCCGAAGTGCTTGAGGCCTTTTCACTGACCGGCGAAATGGACTACCACCTGAAAGTCGCGACCAGGGACCTTGCCGCATTGTCGCATTTCGTCAATGAGGTGCTTTTGCCTCATGACTCGGTCCAGCATGTGAAAACATCAATTGTGCTTAATGTTCTTAAGGACTTCGAGGGACTGGCCGTCGGCATAGACACTTAAAAAGGGAAAAGGCCGCGCCCAAAAGGCACGGCCTCATCTGTCCCGAAGCTCCCCTTACAACAAAGCTTCGGAGACGCCCCCCTGTCCCAAGATCTAGATTGCCAGATACTGATCACGCAGTTCGGCATCATCCAGAACAGCCTGCGCCGTCCCGTCAAAGACGATCTCGCCACTATCCATGATGATGGCACGGTCTGCCAGTTTCAGGGCCGCAATCGCGTTCTGTTCGACAATGATGGTAGTGATGCCCAGTTTCTTGACGTTCTGAAGCGTCTTTTCGATTTCCTGAACGATTACTGGCGCCAAGCCTTCATAGGGCTCATCAAGGAGCAAGATCTTGATGTCACGCGCCAGCGCACGGCCGATCGCCAGCATCTGCTGTTCGCCGCCCGAAAGCGTGATGGCTTCCTGTTCCGCCCTTTCGCCAAGACGCGGGAACAGCTCGTAGATGCGTTCGACTGACCAGCCAATCGGCTCGGCGATCTGGGCTAGTTCGAGGTTTTGCTGCACCGTCATGCCCGGAATGATCCGGCGGTCTTCAGGGACAAGCTGCACACCGATACGCGCAGCCTGCCAGGCCTTCATCTTGTGCAGCGGCTGGTGATCAAGCCAGATTTCACCATGTTTGAGTTCCGGGTCACCCATTCGCGCAAGGGTGCGAAGGGTCGATGTCTTCCCCGCCCCGTTACGTCCGAGAAGGGCAAGGATTTCGCCCTCGCGGATGTCAAAGGAAAGCCCCTGAACGATGTAGCTTTCACCGTAATAGGCATGGATATCATAGACCGAGAAAAATGCCGGATCGCCACCCTGTCTACGCACAGGTTCCTGTTTTGGTAGCGCGTTCATTCTGATTCCCCTCCGAGATAGGCTTCCTTGACACGTGGATCATTGCGCACTTCTTCAGGCGTGCCTTCGCAAATGATCGCCCCCTGAGCCAGCACACTGATGCGGTCAGCCAGACTGAACACAACATGCATGTCATGTTCGATAATGACCTTGGTCATGCCGCGTTCCTTGATCCGTTTAAGAAGATCAATCGTGCGGTTGGTATCATGACGGGCCATACCGGCGGTCGGTTCGTCAAGAAGGAACAGCTTGGGCTGTTGCCCAAGACACATTGCAAGTTCCAGACGGCGTTTGTCACCGCGCGACATCGAACCGGCAATATTGTCCTTTTGCGAAATCAGCCCGACATCATCAAGAAGATGCTCGGCATGTTCGCGCACTTCCTTTTCCGCAAACAGGCTTTTGATGAAGTTCATCTTGAAGATGCCTTCACGTTTGGCAAAGGCCGGGACCATCACATTTTGCAAAAGCGACAGTTCCGGGAAGATTTCCGGCGTCTGGAACACGCGGGCAACACCAAGCTGGTTGATTTCGTGGGGCTCCTTGCCCGTCAAAACCTGATCGCCCAGCAACACCCGGCCACGGTTCGGGGCCAGACGCCCGACAATGACGTTCAGCAGTGTCGATTTACCTGCACCGTTTGGTCCGATAATCGCGTGAACTGTGCCTTCCTTGACCCGAAGGTTGATGTCGGAAAGGGCGCGCAGTCCGCCAAAGTTCTTGTCGACGTCAGTGACATCAAGAATGTATTCGGACATGGATCAGACCTCCCCCGCCGATGCTTGTTCTTTTTCTTTGTTTTCATGTGTCCCGGCGACCGGTTCGGCCTTGTTGCGTCGGGTTACCAGTCGCCAGAGGCGGCTGATGCCTTCCATGATGCCCCCTGGCAGGAAGATCACGATCAGCATGAAGACAAGACCAAGGGTCAGATGCCAGCCTTCGCCGACAAACAGCCCGACCACAGAGGCAACCGGATGAGCCAGCCAATCAGGCAGGAATGAAAACGCATTGAGAAGGACCGTCTCGTTAAAGGCCGAGAAGATATTCTCAAAATACTTGATGATCCCCGCACCGAGCAGCGGACCGATAAGGGTGCCGACACCACCAAGAATGGTGATCAGAACAACCTCGCCCGATGCCGTCCATTGCATGCGTTCAGCACCGGCCAGCGGATCCGTCACCGCCAGAAGCGATCCGGCAAGACCGGCATACATGCCCGAAATGACAAAGGCGGTCATCAGATAGGGACGTGTGCTAAAGCCGGTATAACCCATACGGTTCTGGTTCGACTTGATCGCACGCAGCTTCAACCCGAAGGGCGAACGGAAGATACGCAGATAGATGAAGAACGAAATCAGCAAAAGGGCCGCACAGATATAGAAACCGGAATAGCCTACCCCCTCGATCCCGAACAGGTTCGGGGTCGGAAGAGACGCATTCGCCTCAATACCCGACATGCGATCAAGCACACGCGGATCACCCTGTGTCAGCTGCAAACCGGTTTCACCATTGGTGATCGGGGTGAGAACCGAGTAGGCCAGATTATAGGACATCTGCGCAAAGGCCAGCGTCAGGATCGAGAAATAGATGCCCGAACGACGCAGGGACACAAACCCGATGGCCAACGCAAACAGTCCCGACAGAACCGTTCCGAAAATCAACGCCGGAATGACATTCATCGACAACAGCTTGAACGACCAGACGGCGGTATAGGAACCAACCCCCAGAAAGGCCGCGTGACCAAAGGACAGATAGCCGGTCAGACCAAACAGAATGTTATAGCCGATGGCAAAGATGCCAAAGATCATGAATTTCTGCATCAGGTCGGGATAGGCCGCACCAAATGGCTGCAACCAGATCGGCATGGTCAGGACCACTGCCGACAGGATCGCCATATAGATGAGGTCCTGCTTTGGGGAGACGATTTTTGTGTTTGTCATTTTAGCTCTCCATCACGCCACGACGACCCATCAGACCGCGCGGGCGGGTCAGCAGAATGACGACGGCAACTAGATAAATGATGATCTGGTCAATACCCGGGAAGATGTCCTTCACCTCGGTCATCGACGAGAAGGATTGCAAGATACCCAGCAGGAACCCTGCGAGAACCGCACCGGGCAACGAGCCCATGCCCCCGACGACCACCACAACAAATGACAATACAAGGAAGTCCATGCCCAGATGGTAATCCGGTGGCAGGACAGGCGTGTACATAACCCCGGCAAGACCTGCAACCACGGCTGCAATGCCAAACACAATCGTAAACCGGCGCTCAATATTGATTCCAAGCAGTTCGACCGTTTCGCGGTCAGCCATCCCTGCGCGCACCACCATCCCATAGGTCGTGAAATGCAGGAACGAGAAGACAAGTCCGATGGTCAGAAGCGAGAAGGCCAGATAGATCAGGCGCCACCAGGGATAGACGACCGCATCCCCAAGACCGAACACAGCGCCGATTGCGGCGGAACCAGCGACAATATCGGGTGCGCCTTGCGGCAGCGGATTGGCACCAAAGAAGGATTTGATCAGTTCCTGCAAAACGATGGCAAGACCAAAGGTCACAAGGATCTGCTCGGCATGAGGACGCTTGTAGAAATAGCGGATCAGACTGCGTTCCATCACGATGCCGATCAACAGCATCACGGGTATCGCCAGAATGATCGAAAGCGGTACAGACCAGTCAATGATTGCCGTGCCGGTATCGCCAAACCACACTTCGAGATAAGGCGTTTCCTTGTAGGCTTCAAAGAAAGTCACAGACTCGTCCCTGACCCGAACAGACAGGGTCAGAAGTTTTTCGACCGTAACCGCACAAAAGGCACCCATCATGAAGATGGCACCATGCGCAAAGTTCACCACGCCGAGCGTGCCGAACACCAAAGTCAGACCAAGCGCGATCAGCGCATAGGCGCCGCCCTTGTCCAGACCATTCAGAATTTGAAGAAATATAGCGTCCATCAGTTATCCGCCGCGTATTCGTAAGGGACTTAGTCAAAAGTCGTATAGGCCGGGGCCAGAGGGCAAACGGGCCGACCATTGGGAGATGGTCGGCCCTGCTTGCATCAATTTGGCTGTATCAGACCTGATACGGGCCGAGCTCCCCGCCGAACATGTCGGCCGGATACTCAACCTGTGCACGCGGCACTTCTTTGACGACTTCAAGAAGGTCGAAGTTGGACTGCGGGTTTTCTTTACCACGCACGACCAGAACATCCTTGAAGCACTGGTGGTCTTCTGCACGATAGAGGGTCGGACCGTTGCCCGCGCCATCGAACTCGAACCCTTCGAGCTGTTTGATGACTTCCCAAGGTGCAAAGGTACCGGCCATTTCGCAGGCGTTTGCATAAAGCAGCGCCTGGACATAGCAGGTGTGTGCAGCCTGGGACGGCGGGAAGCCGTATTCCTGACCAAACGATTTGACAAAGGCCTGCGAACCCGGATCCTGCAGCGACCAGTGCCAGTTGGTGGTACCAAGGATGCCCTTGGCAGCGTCACCGGCACCCTGTGCCATCAGACGGGAATACAGCGGAACGACGATTTCGAACTGCTTGCCATTGACCATCTTGTCGCGCAGACCGAACTGAACGGCCTGCGTCAGCGAGTTGACCATGTCCTTGCCATAGTGGTTCAGGATCAGGACGTCAGCGCCGGAATTCAGAACCGGAGTGATGTACTGGGAGAAGTCACCTGCACCAACCGGGGTACGGACGGTATTGACGGTTTCCCAGCCAATATTCTCGGTCGCGGCCTTGATCGACTCTTCCTGGGTCCAGCCCCAGGTGTAATCGGCGGTAAGGTGATATGCACGGCGTTCTGCGCCATATTCATCCAGAAGAACCGGCGCAATTGCCTGACCGGACATGTAAGCGTTAAAGAAGTGGCGGAAGCCATAACGCTTTTTATCCTTGCCGGTGGTGTCGTTCGAGTGGGTCAGACCCGCCATGAAGATGACGCCCATTTCCTGACAAAGACCCTGAACGGCAACAGCCACACCCGATGACGAACCACCGGTGATCATTGCAACATTGTCTTTTTCGATCATACGCTTGGCCGATGCACGTGCGGCATCCGACTTGGTTTGCGTATCACCTGTCACGAACTCGACTTTTTTGCCGAGAATACCGTTCCCCTTGAGCTGAAGCGGCTTGATCGTGTTGAGCATCCCGCCATCGCCTTCACCGTTCAGGTGCTTGACCGCAAGCTGATAGGCACGCAATTCGTCAGCACCCTCGTCGGCATACGGACCGGTCTGCGGTACGTTAAAGCCGAGTTTCACGCTGCTGGCATTGCCCGGATCGCCACGGAAAGTCTGGGCATGGGCATTCTTGATGAAATGCATCGGGAAAGTACCGCCGATCAGGGCAGCACCGGTGGTCGCAGCAGTGCCCTTCAGGACCGTACGACGAGATACATTTCGGGTATTTTTAGTCTCCGACATGGTTTTCCTCCCCAATGTCTTGGGATCTGTTTCAGAGAAATCTGAGGTCTGTTTTCTGGTTAATTTTTTTCATGACCTGTCAAAACAATGGGGATGTTCTGAAAATGAATCAACACGTAGTTGATATGTAACATTTTTTTTGTAAAGATACTGGCGCAACGAGTGAAAATTTGTAAATTTTGTCAATAATGAGGTCACAGCATGTCTCGTCAGGCCCCGATCGGACACCGCATTCGCGGACGACGAAAAGACATCGGCATGACCCAGAATGCCCTGGCCAAGGCCGCGGGAATTTCAGCAAGCTATCTTAATCTGATCGAACATAACCGGCGTTCCATCGGCGGGGGTTTGCTGATGCGGATTGCAGCCGTTCTGGAAATTCACCCGCATACATTGTCGGGTTCCGAGGAAGGACGACTGCTTGCCGATCTGAGCGAAGCCGCATCAGACCCGGTTTTCTACAACACCCCGATCGAAAACCGGGAATTCCCGGCCATGATCGCCGCAGCTCCGGGGATGATCAGCGCCTTTTTGGCCCTTTACCGGGCCTATCGCAGTGGCCTTGATGAAGTGGATGCCCTTTCCGAACGCCTGAGTCACGACCCGTTCCTGACCGAGGCCAGCCATTCAATCCTGACCCGGATCACATCGATCCGAACTGTTGCTGAAATCTTCGATGATTATGACAATCTGTCACCCGAACAGCGCGCACGGTTCAATGCGACACTGGTCAAGGAATCCCATCGGCTTGAGGAATCAGCCGCCGAAATTTTCAATTTCCTCGAACGCGGAAGCGCCGGACGTCCGGCCAACAATCCCGCCGAGGAAGTTGATGATCTTTTGTATGACAATGCCAACTATTTCCCGACCCTTGAAGACAAGGCTGCCGAAATGCGCCCCGGAATTGATCCTGATGGCGGTTTGTATCTGACGGATCTGATCAATTATCTCGAAAGCGAGCATGATATCAGGGTTGAACGCCTGCCTTCGAACATCTTTGCGACCAACGGATATCAGTGGGACAGCACAGAACGGACATTGCGCATCTCGCGCGCCCTTGCCATCACATCGGCACGCTTTCAGGCCGCCCGGGTCATCTGTCAGCTTGAAGCAAGGGATGCGGTAAACGCGGTTCTTGAGGGGGCCAGTATCAGCAGTGACGCCGGGCGGGCGCGCGCCTATGAAGCACTGATCTCATATTGTGCTGCTGCCCTTGTCCTGCCCTATGATGCGTTCCTGGCAGATGCCCATGATCTTCGCCATGACATCGAACTTTTGCAGCAACGTTATGCCGCAAGCTGGGAGCAAATCTGTCACCGGCTGACGACATTGCGCCGCCCCGGCGCAGAAGGCATTCCGTTCCACCTGATCCGGACCGACATTGCCGGGAATATTTCAAAACGCTTTTCGGCATCCGGTCTGCAATTGCCGCGCTATGGTGGTGCGTGCCCGCGCTGGGCCGTACATGAGGCCTATCTTGCGCCAGAACGGGTAATTTCACAATTTGTCCGCCTGCCAGATAACAGCGAATATCTGTTTGTCGCGCGTGCCTTGCGGTCGGGTGCGGGTGGATATGGCACCCCGCAATCGGTGCATTCGGTCATGATCGGGTGCGACACAGCGTTTGCAAATGAGGTCATCTATGCCGATGCCCTGCCGCTTGAACGCACGGACTCAGCTGTACCGGTCGGGATTGCCTGCCGTCAGTGCCCGCGCGATGATTGCGCACAACGTGCCTATGAAATGTCAGATACCGCCGACGGAAGACCCTAGGCGAGCCGCTATGGATTTCCTGCGAGCCGCAGCACAAATCCACCAGATTTGCCATCACCCAAAGTAGCATTATAATTTGATAAATTAACAGATACGATAACTACTATAAGAATCAGAAAAATCGGGGAGAGAGTCCTTTGAATGCCAGACCAAAGGTCCTGATTGCTGAAGATGAGGAAACCATTGTCGAATCGCTAAGCTTTCTTATGGAAAAAGAAGGCTATGATGTGCGCGTGGCCACAGATGGCCAATCCGCGATCGCCATGATTGCCCGCGATGTTCCAGATATGGTTCTTCTGGACGTGATGATGCCCGGCTGCGACGGGTTTGAAGTCGTGCGCGCTGTACGCAACGACACCAACACCAGATTGATCCCCATCATGATGCTGACGGCCAAAACACGCGAAGTCGACCGCCGCAAGGGTCTTGAGCTTGGTGTGGATGATTTTGTGACCAAACCGTTTTCCACCCGCGACGTTGTCTCGCGCGTTCGCGCCTTGCTTGAACGGGCGGCTCAGTAACCCGTCAAGAAACAAGCCAACGCCCCGCAATCAGGAGAACTTCCCATCTCATCACCGCGAAGACTTACAGAACGCGCTCTTGCCTTGACGCTCGCAGCTCTTTTTTTGTGGATACCGCCACTGGTCGGGATGTTTTCCCTTGATGGCATGGTATTCGGGCTGCCGATCCTGTTTGTCTATTTCTTTGCCGGATGGGCGATTTTGATTGTTTTCTGCGGACTGTTAACCCGTGCCTTGCGCAACGCCGCACGTTCCGAAGGGCAATAAAAGATGCTGTCTTCGGAACTCGTGATCATTGTTTCGCTTTTTTATGTCGGATTGCTTTACGCCATTGCCTGGTGGGGGGACAAACGCGCACGCGACGGTCATTCCTGGGTCAGGAACCCGACGGTCTATACCCTTTCGATTGCGGTTTATTGTACGTCATGGACCTTCTATGGTGCCGTCGGTACGGCTGCACGCAACGGTCTTGAATATCTGACGATCTATCTTGGGCCGACCGTCATCTTTCTGGGATGGTGGTTTTTACTGCGCAAGATGCTGCGTATTTCGAAAGCCCACCGCATCACATCCATCGCCGATTTCATTTCATCGCGTTATGGCAAAAGCACCCAGCTATCGGTGCTCGTGACCCTGATCGCTGTGATCGGGACAACCCCCTATATCGCACTTCAGCTTAAGGCGATTGCGACCAGCTACACGGTTCTGACCGCCATTGATCCCGGGATTGTCGATACTGCCCAGCACGGCCTCAGCGTCTTTTCCGACAGCGGCTTCTGGGCTGCCCTTGGACTGGCGCTGTTTGGCATTCTGTTTGGCACCCGCTTCATTGACGCAGACGAACATCACGAAGGCATGGTTGCCGCCATCGCCTTTGAAAGTCTGGTCAAGATGTTTGCCCTTCTTGCGGTTGGCATCTTTGTCTGCTTTGTGATGTATGGCGGCATCGGGGACCTGTTCGCCCAGGCCGCAAGCAATCCCGACACGGCCAAGCTTTTGCGACTGCCCGAGGATGGCGCCCCACGCTGGCTGACCCTGATGATGCTGTCCATGGCAGCCATCCTGTGTCTGCCCCGCCAGTTTCAGGTGATCATTGTCGAGAATGTCGATGAACGTCATCTGGCGACTGCCAGCTGGGCATTTCCGCTTTATCTGTTGTTGATGAACCTGTTTGTCTTGCCGATTGCCCTTGCCGGGCTTGGTGCCCTGCCAGCATGGGCTGACCCGGACTTCTTCGTGATTTCGGTTCCGCTTTTTGAAAACCAGTCGCTTCTTGCATTGCTTGCCTATGTCGGGGGACTTTCGGCCAGCACCAGCATGGTGATTGTCGCGACCATCGCCCTTTCGACCATGGTCTGTAACGACCTGATCGTCCCGGCGCTTTTACGCATCAAGCCGCTTCGCCTGACCGAGCGCGATGATCTGACCGGACTTTTGATTTTCATTCGCCGGGCATCTATCGTGGTCGTGGTGTTCCTTGGATTTGCCTATTACCGGTCGGCCGGGGCAACCGATGCACTGGCCGAGATCGGCCTGATTTCCTTTGCCGCCACCGCGCAATTCATCCCGATCATGATCGGCGGACTTTACTGGAAGGGCGGCACCAAAACCGGCGCACAGGTCGGGCTGGTCGTCGGCTTTGCACTTTGGGCCTATACCCTGCTGCTGCCATCGCTTGCCGATAGCGGCTGGATGGACCCGGCATTCATCCAGAATGGCGCATTCGGGCACCCCTGGTTGCGTCCCGAGAGCCTGTTGGGACTGAGCGATTTTGCCCCGCTGACCCATGCACTGATCTGGTCGATTTCGCTCAATACCGGTTTTTACATCCTGATCAGCCTGTTTACCCAGCCCAGTGCGCTTGAACGTATTCAGGCGACCCTTTTTGTCGATGCCTTTTCGCGCAAAGGGCAGGATACGGTAATCTGGCGATCATCGGCATCAATTGACGATCTTTATGAACTGGTCGAAAGGTTCCTGGGACGCGAGCGCGCCTTTAATTCGTTCCGTGAATTTGGCTGGCAAAAGGATACCGCCTGGCGGGGCAAGGGCGAAGCCAATGCTGATATGATCGCCTTTACCGAGCGGCTTCTGGCCGGTTCCATCGGGGCGGCATCGGCACGTGTGATGGTTTCTTCGGTTGCCAAGGGGGAAATGGTCAGCCTAGAGGAGGTTCTCGAAATTCTTGAGGAAACCTCACATGTGATTGAATATTCCCAGCGCCTTGAGCAGAAATCCCACGAACTTGAACAGGCAGCCGCCGAATTACGGGCCGCCAATGACCGGCTCAAGGAACTGGACAAGCTCAAGGATGAATTCCTGACCATGGTCAGCCATGAATTCAGAACTCCGCTGACATCGATCCGGTCATTTTCGGAAATTCTGGTTGATACCCCGAACCTTGAACATGACAAGGTCGAGCACTTCCTGAGCATCATTGTCCGCGAAAGCGAACGTCTGACCCGCCTGATTGACGATCATCTTGATCTTGCAAGACTGGAAGCCGGCCATTCAGACTGGCGGGCGGTTGATGTCGATCCGCGCACGGTCCTTGATGAAAGTGTCGAGGCCGTCAAAGGCCTGTTTGACAGCAAAGGCGTTTCACTAACCACCGAACTTTCACGGCAATCGGTCATGCTGCATGTCGACCGGGACCGCCTGACACAGGTCTTTATCAATCTGCTGTCCAATGCGGCCAAGTTCTCGGACCCGGACTTCCCGAGTGTGACGGTCAGGGGCGAAGCAATGGATGGCGGGTATCTGGTATCGATCACGGATAATGGCCGGGGCGTTGCCCTGAACGAGCTTGAAACCATCTTTGACAAGTTTTCACGCAGCGGCAAATACGCCGATGATCAGCCCAAACCGTCGGGTTCGGGGCTGGGACTTGCGATTGCACGCCATGTTGTCGAACATTGTCAGGGCAAAATCTGGGCGGAAAGCCCACCCGGCAAAGGGGCGACTTTCCGCGTTTTCATCCCCGGCCAGATCATGGAGGCCATCGACGCCGCCAAACCTGAAAGCTTTGGCACCTGATCCTAGCTAACCGTTTCCGGATCAAAGATCGAATTATCAAGAAAGCTGTCGGGTCCGACAAAGGCACGATCATCGGCATTATTGACACCCTC
>Ga0207828_100080_pt1 | contig 131964 bp, 110 predicted proteins | sample TtaePargueraPR_11_FD_187276 | JGI IMG/M metagenome (GOLD analysis project Ga0207828, IMG submission 187276) | Aerobic enrichment media microbial communities from Bioluminiscent Bay, La Parguera, Puerto Rico - Tt and P2 (3) (SPAdes) | ecosystem: Environmental > Aquatic > Marine > Unclassified ... | reverse complement strand
AGCGCACGGACAATACGGGCTTAAACAGCGGGGATGTCTTCCCGGTAGGGGTAACGACCCTTACATGGAGCATCACGGATGCCTCGGGCAACAGCACAAGCTGTAGCCAGACCATAACGGTGGTGGACAACCAGGCACCGGTAGCGAGTTGTCCGGCAAATATCACCCAGAGCAACGATCCGGGTGCATGTAGCGCGGTAGTGAACTACACGGCCCCAACGGGTACGGACAATTGCGGAGCGGTAACGGTAACGCAGGTAGCGGGCCTACCAAGTGGAAGCAGCTTCCCGGTTGGAACCACCACGAATACCTTTACCATCACGGATGCCTCGGGCAATAGTACCACATGCAGCTTTACCGTTACGGTGAACGATACGGAAGCTCCGACGGTAAGCTGTCCGAGCAACATCAACACCACCTCGCAGTTTACCCAGTGCGGTGAGATTGTGACGTATTCGGCTCCGAGTGTAACGGATAACTGCAGCGGCAATGTGAGCATTCAGCAGACTGCCGGACTGGCCAGTGGAAGTTTGTTCCCGATTGGAACGACGACCAACACCTTTGTGGTAACGGATGGATCGGGCAATACCGCTACGTGTAGCTTTACGGTAACGGTTCAGCAAGGATTTACCGTTACCTTGCCAAACGACACGGCACACTGCGGACCGTATACCTTGAGTGCGAACATTCCAGGGGCTCAGTTCCAGTGGAGTACAGGTTCGACCAGTCCGAACATCACCATTACCCAGAGTGGAACGTACAGTGTTACGGTGACCAATCAATCGGGTTGCGTGGATAGCGATCAGATCAACGTGACGATCTTCACTCCACCGACAGCGAGTATTGTGGGTCTGGGTAACTTCTACTGCGTGTACGATGCACCGGTGAGCTTGGTAGGTACACCGGCCGGTGGAACCTTCAGTGGTCCGGGCGTGAGTGGAGGAAACTTTGATCCATCGCAAGCGGGTATTGGCAATCACGTGATAACGTATGACTATACGGACAACAACGGCTGTTCGGCAACGGCGAGCCACACCTTAACGGTGAGTGGCTGCGTGAGTGTGGATGAGCAGTGGATCGAGACGGTGAGTGTATATCCGAATCCGTTCAGCAGTTCCTTTGAGGTGGTCTTCACGGGCAATAGCACCGATCAGATGACCATGGAACTAACGGACATGACCGGACGCATCATATACTCCGAGACGGTGTATCCTCAGGTTGGTGAGAACCGCTACCAGATCACACCGGATCACCTGGCAGCCAGTGTCTACTACTTGACCCTACGTCAAGGAGAAACCATCACCACCGAGAAGTTGGTGAAAGGGAAATAAATTTCATGGGCGGTAGATAGTGGTTTATCTAATCGCAGGTTACCCCGCATTGTCTTCGGATGATGCGGGGTTTTTTTTATTTAAAGATGTAATGACTTCAGACTATAGAAGAAAAACTAAACAAGCCTTTAGATAGACACAAAGAGATTCAACATATTGAAGGTAAAAATTACTCCCTCGAAAAAATTTTGAAAAGGATTATTTTAAAAGTCTCCGGGTAAACGTTAACAAAGCATAAACAGACAAATACGAACCCAAATAAAGGTTCAAAACAACTCAACCGAGGGCCACATCCAAGGACATCATAACAATAAATCCACCAATAAACCCAAGCGTAGCAATATCCGTGTATTTGTCTCTTTGTGTTTCGGGAACAACTTCTTCAATGACCACGTAAATCATGGCTCCAGCCGCAAAAGCTAGTGCGTAGGGCAATATGGGTTGAGCATAAATAACAGCAACAGCACCGATAACCCCAGCGATGGGCTCAACAATGGCACTGAGTTGTCCGTACCAAAAACTTCGGAAACGCGATACACCCTGTCGACGCAACGGCATACTTACGGCAATCCCTTCTGGGAAATTTTGCAAACCGATTCCGATAGCCAACGCTATGGCCGCACCCAGCTCGGCACCTTCCATTCCCGTTGCAAACGCGCCAAACGCGACCCCTACAGCCAGCCCCTCGGGAATATTGTGAATGGTAATGGCCAATACCAAAAGCGTCGTTTTATGCCAATTCGTTTCAACACCCTCTTTTTCTTCTTTCTTGAAGTTGATATGCAAATGCGGGACAAATTTGTCCAAGAAAAACAAAAACAACGCTCCGGCACCAAAACCGATTGCTGGCGGAAGCCATCCGGGTAAACCCTGCGCCTCACTCATCTCAATGGAAGGAGCTAAAAGCGACCAATAGGAGGCAGCAATCATCACCCCTCCTGTAAATCCGAGCATTCCATCCAGCCATTTTCGACTCATGCTTTTGAAAAACAACGCCGAAGATGCGCCAGCGGCTGTAAGCAACCACGTAAATGTAGTTGCCAAAAAAGCCTGCATCACAGGATCTTGGCTGAGAAACCACTCTTTTATTCCTTCAAACATGCTGCGCGAATAATTTTAGTTGTGCAAATATAAATAATTAGACTAGTCTAAAAAGATTCGTATCCTCAAATCCATTCAATAATTTGGTAGCTTAGTAGCTCAATTAAAACGACCGATTATGCAGTTGCTCAATTATATCAATGGCGAATTACAAGCTCCTGTTTCAGGAGCGTTTATCGACAATATTGATCCGTCCAAAGGAGAAGTGTATAGTTACATACCGGATAGCGATTCTCGCGATGTTGAACGGGCTGTAAACGCAGCAAAGGAAGCATTTGAATCGTGGTCGAAATTATCGATTCAAGAACGGTCGAAGCATATGTTGCGTGTTGCCGACCGAATTGAAGAGCGAATGGAGGAGTTGGCCGCTGCCGAATCTCGCGACAATGGAAAACCTCTTTGGTTGGCCAAATCCGTTGATATTCCTAGAGCCTCAGCCAATTTTCGGTTTTATGCTACAGCCATCTTGCACGACTCAAGCGATGCACATGACATGGGTGTTGATGGGTTTAACTACACGCTACGCCAACCCATCGGAGTGGCGGGATGTATTTCGCCATGGAATTTACCACTGTATTTATTTACATGGAAAATCGCGCCTGCCCTCGCTGCGGGAAATACCGTTGTTGCCAAACCATCGGAAATTACACCCATGACGGCTCATCTACTGAGTGAAATATGTATTGAAGTAGGTTTTCCAAAAGGGGTTTTGAATATTGTTCACGGATTGGGGGGAAAGGCCGGTCAGGCAATCGTTGAACACCCCAGTGTTCCGATGATTTCATTCACAGGTGGCACCAAAACAGGCGAACACTTGGCCCGAACAGCCGCCCCGATGTTCAAAAAACTGTCCTTAGAATTGGGTGGAAAAAATCCCAATATCATATTTGCCGATTGTGATTTTGAGGAAATGATGAAAACTACATTGCGTTCCTCTTTTGCGAATCAAGGGCAAATTTGTTTGTGTGGATCGAGAATATTAGTCGAAAGACCGATCTATGAAAAGTTTCGGAACGAATTCGTCCAACGCGTGAGTGAGATGAATGTTGGCGATCCAAAATCTCCTGACTCCAAATTGGGAGCGGTGGTTTCGCAACCCCATATGGAAAAGATATTGAGCTACGTTGCATTGGCACAGGAAGAAGGAGGTAAAGTCCTCACAGGCGGCCAGCGCGTTTATCCGGGAGGAGACCTCGACAGTGGATATTATATTCGTCCAACCGTAATCGAAGGCCTCGATGCCTCGTGTCGCACCAATCAAGAAGAAATTTTCGGTCCTGTTGTGACCATTATGCCTTTTGATTCGGAGGAGGAGGCCCTCGCACTTGCAAACAGTACGCAATACGGTCTTGCCGCTACGCTATGGACGTCCGATTTGAAAAGAGCACATCGCGTAGCAGCTGAATTGCATTCGGGAATTATTTGGATCAATTGTTGGCTCGTACGGGACCTTCGTACGCCATTTGGAGGAGTAAAAGCTTCCGGCGTTGGTCGCGAAGGAGGGTTCGAAGCGCTTCGTTTCTTTACCGAACCCAAAAACATTTGTGTGAAACTGTGATGAATCCTCCATTCCGGAAAATTATTCATATTGATATGGACGCGTTTTATGCGTCTGTTGAACAGCATGATCATCCGGAATTAAGAGGAAAGCCCCTCGCCGTCGGTGGTTCACAACGAAGAGGAGTAGTAGCTGCCGCGAGTTACGAAGCGCGGAATTACGGCGTTCGATCAGCGATGCCCGGAGCTCGTGCAGCAGAGAAGTGTCCGCACTTAATCTTTGTCAAACCCCGATTCGACCGATACAAAGAAATCTCCAATCAAATTCGACAAATATTTTATGACTATACCGATCTGGTCGAGCCATTGTCGCTCGATGAGGCGTTTTTGGATGTGACAGAAAACAAGAAAGGATTACCCTCAGCAACATTGATCGCCGAAGAAATCCGACGGAGAATACATCAGGAGACAGGGCTGACGGCATCGGCCGGAATTTCAATCAATAAGTTCCTGGCCAAAGTAGCTTCGGATATCAATAAACCCAATGGTCAAAAACTGATTGCACCCGATGAGGTCATTCTATTTTTGGAGGAGCTTAAAATTGAGAAATTCTTCGGGGTAGGTGCGGTAACGGCTCGTAAAATGAAGAGCCTGGGAATTTTTAACGGAAGGGATTTGAAAGAAAAGGACCTTCTTTTTTTGACGCGTAATTTTGGTAAGTCCGGGTTGCATTATCACCGAATTGTGCGCGGTGAACAGAACTCTCCTGTTCGCCCAAACCGAGTGAGGAAGTCTATCGGAGCGGAACGAACTTTCTCCGAAAGTGTATTTGGCCGAGATATCGATGGAGAATTGAATCGAATTTTTGAAATTTGGGTAAACCGCATCGCTCAAAACAGTGCGCGAGGTAAAACCGTTACTTTGAAGTACCGTTACGATGACTTCGAAACGCATACCCGAAGTTCTACGGCTCCCAATTATATTTCCACTCGGGAAGAACTGGGAGAGCAAGTGGATCAAATACTGGAAAGTACGGCGATCGAACGTCCCGTTCGGCTTTTGGGATTAACGCTTAGTCAATTGGAGCCCAAAGCCTCAGGTCGGGAAGGAACACAATTGACCTTGGAATTTTAAAATATAAGACAATGAATCTATTACACGATAATGCATTTATCAATGGAAAATGGGTGAGAGCTCAATCGGGAAAAGTGTTTGCCGTTAAAAACCCGGCAACAGGAGAAACCATTTCCAATGTACCGGATATGGGAGAGAAAGATGCCCAAGATGCTATCGAAGCTGCATCCGTAGCTTTTGACTCCTGGAAGATAACATCAACACGAAAAAGATCCAAAATCCTTCGTTCTTGGTATGAATTGATTCGAAGCCATGCAGAGGATTTGGCTCAGCTGATTACAGCTGAGATGGGTAAGCCTTTTGCCGAAGCAAAGGGAGAGGTGTTGTACGGCGCTTCATTTGTCGAGTGGTTTGCAGAAGAAGCCAAGCGAGGCTATGGCGATGTGATTCCCGCTCCTCGTTCCGATCAACGCATGTTTGCGATCAAACAACCGGTTGGAGTTGTCGCTGCCATTACGCCTTGGAATTTTCCCGTCGCGATGATTACCCGAAAAGTGGCTCCCGCTCTAGCCGCCGGATGTAGTGTAGTCATCAAACCGGCTGAGGATACACCATTAAGCGCATTGGCATTGGCAGAATTGGGAGTGCGTGCCGGAATTCCCGAAGGAGTTTTCAATGTAGTAACGACCAATCATGCTCCGGAAGTAGGGAATGTTCTTACCTCCGATTCTCGTGTGCGCAAGATTAGCTTTACGGGGAGTACCGAGGTGGGAAAAATTTTGATGAGTCAGTCGGCCTCCACCGTTAAAAAAGTAAGTCTCGAATTGGGCGGAAATGCGCCATTCATCGTTTTTGATGATGCCGATATCGATGCGGCTGTTGCAGGCGCAATCAACGCGAAATACCGCAATACGGGACAAACCTGCATATGCGCAAACCGAATTTATGTTCAAGATAAGGTGTATGACGAGTTTGCTGAAAAGTTTGCATCGGAAATGAAGAAATTAAAAATGGGTGATGGAAAGGAAGAAGGTGTGCGATTGGGGCCATTGATTAACCAAGAGGCGCTTGAAAAAGTGGATCGACTGGTGGTCGATGCGGTAGACAAAGGTGCTACTGTAGTAACAGGAGGCAAGCCCAGCGAATTGGGCGGAACCTTTTATGAACCCACTGTTTTGACGGGTGTCACCATGGAAATGGCGTGTGCCACAACGGAAATATTCGGCCCAGTAGCTCCTCTTTATCGCTTTGATTCTGAAGAGGAAGTGATAAAAATGGCCAATGATACGCCCTACGGTTTGGCGGCCTATTTTTACGCCCGAGATAATGCGCGAATTTGGCGTGTTGCTGAAGGATTGGAATACGGCATGGTCGGGATCAACGAAGGGGCCATTAGCAATGAGCTCGGTCCTTTTGGGGGAGTTAAAGAAAGCGGAATTGGCCGTGAAGGATCTAAATACGGAATGGATGAGTTTATGGAAATCAAGTACCTCTGTATGGGCGGGATCTGACTTTGAAAAGTAAGAGGAAGCCAGCGATCAGCCATAGGCCTGTTCCGAAATAGAAAAATAACCCGATCCTCGGCCGGTTAAAGGTCAACTCAATGCGTGTATCTCCTTCGGGTAGTGGGATTTTCATAAAATTGACTTTATCGCGCTCAATGGCCGTTTCCATGCCTTCTACTTTTGCATTCCAATATGGAAAATAGCTTTGCGAAAGGTACAATGTGTCATTTGGGTTCGCTTTTGTGGCAAATGTCATTGCGGTTGGTTCGAACCGTTGAATGGTAACACCAGATCCACTTTTGGTATACACTACAGGTCGAGATAATACGCTTGCGCGGACAAGAGAGTCCGCCTGCCATTGATCAAAGGACGCTAGCCAAAACGAGCTAAAAGCGTCTTCCGAAGGTTGCTTGCGGAATATGGCTGTATTTCGCCAGATTGCTGGGAAATGACTCATCTTGGGATCTTTGTTTTCATTTAATGGCCGCATCACAGGCGGAGGAAAACCATTCGGGATTTCATCAAATAAAGCATGAATCGCTTCCGGACTTCTCGGGTTGACAACAGTTCTTTCCAAATTGGTTTGCACAAAGATAGCCGCATGGAAAATGGCCATCCCCAAGAGCAAATTGCCTTGGGCTTTACTTCTGGGGAAAAGTAAAAAGGCAATCCCCGAAACAAAGTAGACCCATCCCGATAGGAAGACCAATTCACCCGTATTTAAAGATTCCGAAAAGGCATACCAACCGGTACCTTGAACTTGCCATTCTGAATTCAAAGCTCCGTAAATAACGCCCACTGCGCCCGTAGTTAGAATAGCGATACCTATCCATTTGTGTCGCGTGTTTTTGGGCAGGGTCGAGTGTACTTCAGCCGCCCATGCTATTAGCACTAAACTCACCCAGTAGATGTAGTAGGCAGGAAACCGGAAAAGGTCTAAACCCGGTAATACCTTGGCGAGAAAAGGTTGTACTGGTGTTTGGTCACCAAGGGCCAAAAACCAAAAAATGAGTCCTACAAAGAGTTCTCCACGGCGTTTTTGCCAAAGGGTTTTTCCATTTAGTAGGATTATCAAAAGAGGGATGATCCCGATATAGGCATTCCGCATACTCACATCCGTACCCCAAAAATCGCCATGAATCGTTGCCGAAGGATAGATAAAGGAGAGGTGACTGGACCACGTAAATGGATTTTGAAAAATGTATTTATCCTCGAGTCCCGACAAGCGGTTGACATATTGAACTCCATCGTACAAACCATCCCAAATAAAGGCAGTGGAAATGAGCGTAAGAATAGCGGTCAAAGCCACCGAAACAATCATTTTGCGATCGGGTCGAAATGTGCCGAAGACCCATTGAAAAACCCCCATGAACAGCATGAAATATCCGAGCTGTAAGGTGAGTGTGGGGTATCCACCGGTGATCAATAGAAAAGAAAAGAAAAACAGACCGATGAGTGAATAAGACCGTTTTGTTTTTCGGTAGGATTCAAAAAAGTAGAGGATCCAGGGTATAAATGCGCCAGAAACGGTAGCGAAAAGAACTTGCCCGTGGCCAATAAAAAAACCTGAAAGTGCATAAATCAGCGCATATCCCGTGCTGATTTTTTCCGATGTAACTCTTGAAACAAGCCATTTGCGAAACCCGGCAAATCCGATCAGTAAATAGGCGATAAACCAAAAATGAAGCGTATAGTTGGTGTATCCGCCAAACAGCGCAGTGATCCATACTTCAGGAAAAAAAGAGGGAGATTGCAAATCGGCATAAACAGGATATCCCAATGCCGAATACGGATTCCATAAAGGAAGCGTGCCGTTTTCAAAGCATTGCGATGCGAAATAGCGAAAAGGTAAGATTACGTCCAGATTATCCCATTTCAGGCTGTTGACCAAAAAACTGACAGGCCAGTACACCAGCACAATCAGCAATAGCGGAAAGAAACTTTTTCGCAACCAACTCATGGGCTAAAGGTAAGGTTTTGGGTTAAATCCAATTCGGTAGAGAATGCAGCAGAGTATTTTGAGTTTTTACTTAGAATTGGCTCGTATCCGTAACCCGTGATCCGAAATCCGCGACTTGTTGCTTGTAATGCACATTTTTTATATACGGCTCGCTAAAAATGAGGGTAACAAGGAGTTTTTAGTTTATAAAAATAAAATTAGCCTATTCATGGAACTGTCGTGACACAAAAAGAAGAGTTCAGAATAGCATTTTATTTCCAATCCTTACATTTACCAATCCAGTGAATAACACCAACACATGAGTACACCTTCCGAGCCTGCGATTAAAGGGCAAGTGCATACAGATTTTCTTCATCGCGTGCTTTACGCAACGGATGCCTCCGTCTACCGGGAAATTCCGGAAGGGGTGTTTGTTCCGATGGATAGCGAAGATTTACACCAAATCGTAAACTGGGCCATTGCGAACGGCAAATCGCTCATTCCGCGAACGGCGGGGACTTCCTTGGCCGGACAGTGTGTGGGTGGAAGTTGGGTAGTGGACACAGGCGTTCACATGAATCAGATTTTAGGGTTTGATCCAGAAAACCGTACGGTACGTGTGCAGCCCGGTGTGGTGCGCGATGAGCTCAATCGTTTTCTCAAACCTCATGGATTGTGGTTTTCGCCCAATACATCTACTTCTAATCGGTGCATGATTGGAGGAATGGTAGGGAACAATTCCAGTGGATCCACATCGATCAAATATGGAGTTACACGCGACAAAGTAAAATCGATAAAGGGCATTGCTGGAGATGGATCTTGGATCAATTTGGGTCCGCATGCGGATCCAACAGTGCTTTTGAATTCAGAAAGAAACGATTTTGAGGCCGTTCAATTCCGAGTGTTGTACAACGAGTTGTCGGATGATGCCGTTCAAGAGCGAATTCGAAAGAATTATCCCGATTATTCCATTCATCGTCGGAATAATGGGTATGCCATCGACGAGTTGATTCGTCACAAGCCTTTTTACTCTAACGGAGATTCGTTTAACTTATCTCGACTCATTTGTGGCAGTGAGGGAACGCTTATGCTCATGAGCGAAATTGAACTGCATCTCGACGAATTGCCGCAACCTTTTGCCGCATTGATTTGTCCGCATTTCAAGTCGATCAACGATGCCATGTCGGCCGTGGAGCCCGTCATGCAAATCGTTCCAGAAGCGTGTGAGCTGATGGATAAAGTAGTTTTGGACTGTACCAAAAGCAATCGGCAACAAGCAAAAAACCGTTTTTTTATTCAAGGTGACCCCGAGGCCGTTTTGATGATTGAAGTGCGGGGAGCTACCGAGCAGGAACTGAGAGCCGAAGTAGAGAAGCTCACAGCGGTCTTGTCGCAAACCAATGCGACTTCTTCACCCGTATTGAAAGGGGATGAAATAACTGCCGCATGGGAATTGCGAAAGGCAGGGCTAGGAGTTTTGAGCAATGTGAAGGGAGATAAAAAACCCGTTGCATGTATCGAAGATACAGCCGTGAAAATTTCTGATTTGCCCAACTATATTGCCGAATTTCAAGAACTGATGGAGTCGTTTGATCAGCGTGCAGTGTACTATGCCCACGCAGGAGCGGGCGAATTGCATTTGCGTCCAATCCTTAACCTGAAGCTCAAATCCGAAGTTGAACAGTTTCGATTGATTAGTGAGGCGTCTGCACGACTGGTACGTAAATACAACGGATCGTTGGCTGGAGAGCATGGTGTTGGACGCGTTCGTGCGCCTTTTTTGGAAGAGCAAGTTGGTGAGCAGAATTATAAGCTTTTGCAACGGATCAAGGATAGTTGGGATCCTCATGGTGTTTTTAATCCGGGAAAAATTGTACGAGCAAAGCCAATGGATGAGGATTTGCGCTTTGTACCGGATCGAGTGGAGCCCAGCCCTGAAACGTATATGAATTTTGATGATGACGGCGGAATTCTTCGTCATGCGGAACGGTGCAATGGAACCGCACTCTGTAGAAAGTCGCCGTTGGAAGGCGGAGTAATGTGCCCGAGCTTTCACGCTACGGGATTGGAAAAAGACAACACGCGCGGACGAGCCAATGCGTTGCGGGAATGGTATACACACGGAAGCTTGCAAGGTGAAAATGCCGACTGGGTGGCCGAAACTCTCGATTTGTGTCTGTCATGTAAGGCTTGTCAAAGCGAATGCCCGTCCAATGTAGATATGGCCAAACTCAAAGCCGAATTTCAGCACGCGTATTATCAAAACCACAAACGGCCCTTGAGGGATTATTTATTTGGTCGATTTGCACTGAATATGCGGCGGGGTTCGCTGTTTCCGGAGTTGACCAATATTCTTCTTGGTGAAAATGCACTGGCAACATGGTTCAAGCATCGGGTGGGGATTACCACTCAGCGTGCACTACCTAAATTGGCGGCTAAAACTTTTCGAGATTGGTGGAAACGACACAAACCCAAAAGAGGTGGAGATGCGCTGGTGCTTTACGTGGACGAGTTCATCAATTATAACGAACCAGAAATTGGGATTAAGGCCGTTTTGTTTTTCGAAAAATTGGGATTTCGGGTGATGGTTCCTTATTACGGTCCAAGCGGTCGTTCCGAGCTCAGTAAGGGATATTTGGAAGAAGCCCGAAAACATGCCGATTGGAATGTTGAGTTTTTGCGGGAGTACGTCGACCAGGGTGTACCCATTGTAGGTCTAGAGCCCAGTGCGATTCTTAGCTTTCGGGACGAATACCCGGATTTGGTATCGGAAAAATGGAAGGCGGATGCGATAGCATTGGCCGATAATTGTTATTTGTTTGAGGAATTTGTTTGGCGAGCTTTTGAGGAAGGCGTTATCCAGACCAATCATTTTCACGACGTGAAACGCAGCTTGGTATTGCACGCTCATTGCCACCAAAAAGCCATTGCGGATCCCGGTATTTCGGCTCATGTACTCTCAATCCCAGTGAATTACCACGTGGAGCATGTGCCTTCGGGCTGTTGTGGTATGGCGGGTGCCTTTGGTTATGAGGAGGAGCATTATGAGGTGAGCATGAAAATAGCCGATCAAACGCTTTTTCCTCATTTGAAGAATCAACCCGAAGAAAAGGTGCTGGTAGCCAACGGCACGAGTTGCCGTTCCCAAATCGCCGACGGCCTTCAACGTCAGTCCTACCATCCGGTTGAGATTTTGTTTGATGCGCTGGTAGATTTTTCAGCGAACGGTTCTGAATAGCTAACAGCTAAAAGCCAAGCCCAATAACCATCCAACCGGTCCATGGGTCACGGGTCTACGGGTCACGAACATCACCCTTTCCGATTGGCGAGCAACTCAGGGGGAGCGCCGCTAAACGGATTAATCATTCGTCCAATTGTTCGGGCTTCCATTCCCGAAGCACGGCGTACAGCGGTATCGCCATAGCGGTTGCGAATGTGATCCATAGCTTGGTACAAATTCATCATTTCCTCGCTGTCTTCAAACAAGTTGATTTGGTATCCTCCACCGACTAAGTGGCTAAACCGCACTCCGACCAGTCGAACGAGCATTCGGCGGTGGTAGAGTTTTTCGAATAACTCGTGAACCACCGAAAGCAATAGATGATCTGCACTGGTGTACGGGATATGGCGTTGCAAGCTGTGGGTCGAAAAGTCGGAATATCGAATTTTCACCGCTACACAAGCCGTGAGTTTATTTCCCCGCCGAAGCTGAAAAGCGAGGTTTTCTGTCATAGCAGTGATGAGGTTTTTGAGTTTGTGTACGTCGATGGTGTCTCGCTCGAACGTGCGTTCGGTCGAAATGGACTTTCGCTCGTGGTAGGGCTTTACCGGACGGTTGTCAATACCGTTGGCTTTGTTCCAAATGTCGATCCCATTTTTACCAAAAACCCGCTCCATCATATCCATTGGCATCTCTTGCAAGGTTTTGATTTTTGCAATGCCGAGCTGCGATAGGGTTTTGTAAGTTACCGCACCAACCATGGGAATTTTTTTTACAGAGAGAGGGGCCAAGAACGGCTTTTCTGTTCCATGTTCGACCAAGCGGTGTCCGTACGGCTTGCCCTCTCCTGTAGCTACTTTACTGACGGTCTTGTTGGCCGATAGTCCGAATGAAATGGGAAGGCCCGTCTCATTCTTCACCCTTTTTTGCAACTCAAGGGCAAATTGATAGGTTCCGAAAAAACGATCCATACCCGATAAATCCGCATAGAACTCATCGATGGATGTTTTTTCTAAGACAGGAACCGATTCGGTTACAATATCGGTTACCATTTTGGAGTATTTGGTGTAGTTCATCGAATTGCCTCGAACGACGCTTGCCTCGGGACAAAGCTGCCGAGCCATTTTCATCGGCATGCCCGAATGTACGCCATAGCGCCGCGTTTCATAGCTGCACGAGGCCACCACGCCCCGACTGCTCGTTCCCCCGATTAGCACGGGTTTTCCCTCCAGTGAGCTGTTGAGTAATCGCTCTACACTCACGAAAAACGTGTCTAAATCCATGTGAACAATCTGCTTGTTCGCTCCATTCTGCTCCAGCATAATCTCGAAGTTTCACGTATGACGATAATTTTGACATAATTGCGTTAATAATATAGTCGTTTTTTGTATTTTTGATCGTGAAATGAAAAAACATTGCCTATGTACTTCGGAGGAAATATTCGTCTTTTGCGCAAACGAAGAGGGTATTCGCAGGACGTTGTAGCACGTGAGTTAGGGGTTACGCGTACATCGTTGAGCGGGTACGAAAGCGGAGCTGTTCAACCACCGTTGAAGAACTTAATGGCCATCTCTGATTTTTTTGGAGTAACCATCGATAAGTTGTTGCGGTACAATTTGACCGAACTCAGTGAAAAACAACTGATCGAGCTCGAGCAGGGATATGACATCGACATCAAGGGAAATAAGCTGCGGGTTTTAGCTACAACGGTAGGTGCGGATAATGAGGAGAACATCGAATTGGTAAGTGAAAAGGCGAGAGCGGGCTATGCCAACGGGTATGCCGACCCCGAATACATTTCCGAATTGCCTGTATTCCGTTTGCCTCATCTGAATCCATCTAAGAAATACCGCGCTTTTCCCATCCAAGGAGATTCTATGCCACCTGTGCAGCCCGGCGATATAGTTGTTGGTGAATATGTTCAAGATTGGAGTAGGATCAAAAGCGGAGAAAACTACATTTTTCTGACACTGAACGACGGAATCGTTTTTAAGAAAGCTTATCCAAAGTGGGAAGATACCCAAAAAGGCATGTTGGCCATTAGCAACAATCCGATTTACGATCCATACTTTATTCCGGTTCACGAGATTATCGAGGTGTGGAAGTACAACTGTCACATCAGTTCGGATAGCGACACACCAATAGGCGCGAACCTCAGTCCGAATGTGATTTCTGAATTACAGCGTCAAGTAGCGGATTTGAAGCTGCGTATGGATGGTAGGAGTTGATTCGGATTCCGTTACAGCGGCAGTCGGGTTGAGGAACAACTGCCGCATGAGAACGGAAGAGAGATATAGAGAACTGTCAGACAGGTTAACGGTGTAAAACTATAAAGTGAATAAGGTTCGTTTGTGTCGAAAAACGACAAAACGGAAAAAACTTTGTCGAAAAACGACACTAGCCGAATTTAAACGCTTAAAATCAGATCAAGAACAACCCGCATGAACGAATTGCAATTCGCCTCCATGCATTGATTAAAAAACCAGTAACCGGTAGCCAGAAAATCAAAACCAAATAATAAGCGGATAGACGAGATAGACGGTAAAGAATAAAATCCAATACTGGCGATAGAACTGCTTGAGCGACGTTTGGTCGTGTACATTGACCTTCGAGGCAATAGCCGCAAAAACCAAGAGGAAGCTGAAAAATGAAACCAGGGCAATGATACGGGCTGTGGATTCGAAAAAGATAAAACCCATTCCGATCGAAAGAGCAAAAGCGGAAACGACTAAAATGACTCCATTTCGAAAAGCGAGTCGTCTGCCACTAACGACGGCAAGTGTTTTCAACTCGTATTCACGATCGCCCTTTTCATCGGGTAAATCCTTGAACCAAGCAATTCCCACACTAAATACTGTAATCATCCAAACCAACGGAATGATTTCAGGCGGAAAGCGGTATTCTCCTGTGCTCAAAAACATGAAAAATAGGAGGATGCCCACATTGACAACCACGCCACGAACCAACGAGATCAACATCGCTGCATATACATGGTGCTTTTTTAGTCGGATAGCGGGATGGGAATAGGCAAAACCCAACAGGGCGACGAAACTCAATAGACCGGTGATATACCAACCCACAAAGTAGCCGCAAAACCACATCAGGATTAAAGCGAGGATGGTGATGATCCATGCACCAGTCAAACTCAACTTTCCCGACGCCAGAGGCAATTCTGGTTTGTTGATTTGATCCAGCTCGCGATCGTAGATTTGATTAATTCCCGTGATAAAAACATTGCATCCCAATGCAGCGATAAGTGTAAGGGCAAATGTTTCGAATTTCCAATGCCCAAAAGAAGCAGAAATCACAAACAAGGAGGACAAACTCACCACCGTACCAATGACGGTATGCGGTCGAGTAAACTTCCAAAGTGCTGTAAAAAAAGTGCTGATTGCGTTCAAGATCTGGCCGTTACGTCCTATATTTTTTCGTCGTCAGAACATTGATGGAAAAGTGTGGTTGAGAATGACTGACAGTGTTTTTCAAATATATTTGATAGCTTTCACATTCAAAAGGTTTCCGTGAATAATATTCTTCTATACCTTCTTCCCGCTGTTGTAGTTATTGCGGTGCTTTCCGAATGGTTGGCAAGGCGAGGATATCTATCGGTTTTTACTCTTCGCAAGGCGATTCATATCATCGTATCCGGCGTTTGCATCTATGCTTTTGCTCACGAGTTGGATTATCGTGTTTTATCGGCAATTGGAGCCGTCGCCTCGGGGGTATTATTCTTCGTTATACGATCGGGCCAAATGCTTTCTGTTGAAAGTCAGGAGCGGAAGTCCTGGGGAATTGTATTTTTTGCGTTGGCCTTCACGTTTAATGCATTTTTCATTTACCCCGTTTCCCCTGAAATTGCCATTTTTAGTGCATTTCTCGTTGGATTTTCTGATCCATTTGCCGCAATTATTGGACGCAACTTTCCTTTTTATCCGGTTCGGTTGACCGGAGACCGAAAAACCTTGTCGGGTGCGTTGGCTTTTGCGTTGACCATTCCTGCCATTGCGCTCTTTTCGGACATCATTTCACCCACGCCTATTTTTTATCCGTTAGATGCAACCAGCGTATTGTTTATGCTCTATTCTGCGATTGTTTTTAGCGCCGTAGAGCTAACGAGTTCCCGAGGTAGCGATAACCTCACTCTAACGATGTTTTCGTCCGCCATACTTTGGGCTTACGTGTTTATTTTTCCCGATGAGATTCACTGGCTTACCACTTTTGGACTTTCGGTTTTGGTGGCCTGGTTGGCTCATCGCTTTCGATTATTGTCATTGAGTGGTTCCGTAATGACCTTCATCATGGCTTTTTTCATTTTCGGAACGGGGGAGTGGAAATGGACCTTGCCGTTGTTTACCTTTTTTGTCCTGTCGAGTCTACTGTCTAAACTCAAAACCAAACGCAATCCCGAGGCTGAACTTGTGCATGAAAAAACGGGAATTCGCGATTACAAGCAGGTATTGGCGAACGGAGGTTTGCCTTCGTTGATTTTACTGTTCGGACTGATTAATGGACAAACGGATTCCCTCTATGGAGTGTATTTGGTGGCCATTGCCGCCGCAACGAGTGATACATGGAGTACAGAGTTTGGAGGTATTTTTAGAGGTAAGACGGTCAATATCATCGGGTTTCAACCCATCCGCGAAGGCCTTTCTGGAGGAGTTTCTTTTTGGGGTACGATAGGAGGTTTGCTGGGAAGTATGGTTATTGCATTTTTTGCCTTACCATTCTCTGAATTCTCAATTTTTCATACAATCGGAATTGCATTCTTTGGGTTCACGGGCACTATCATCGACTCAATTTTTGGGGCCTTGTACCAAGTAAAATACATCAATCCAGATGGAGAGTTAACCGAAAAAAGGAAATTTTTCGATTTGGATAATCAGCGGTATTCTGGCTTGGTTTGGATGAATAACGATGTGGTAAACCTCATGAGCACCACTTTGAGCTCCGTGGTATACTTTATTTGGCTTTGGACAGTTCTCAGTCCTTAGAGAGTAGTGAATGAAGCATACTTTTCATTTCCTCTATTCGAAACGGTTTTCCCATGGCGTCATTCATTCCAGCTCGGAGGTATTCTTCTTTTTCATTTTTCATAATAGATGCCGTCAAAGCAATGATGATCGTCTCATTCATTCCTTCATCCTTTTCAATTTTTCGAATCTCTTTGGCAGCATCAATTCCGTTCATCACAGGCATTTGAATATCCATGAGTATAACATCGTAGGGCTTGGCCCGAAACATCCGAATGGCCTCGGCGCCGTCGTTAGCTAAATCAAACTGATGACCTAGGCGTTTGAGAACCATTCCTCCTACTTTCTGATTTAGAGCGTTGTCTTCGACCAAAAGAATGCTCAGAGACTCGTTGTTTTCATCGACCTCATACACTTCTTCCACACGAGGAGGTTGTGCTTTTACAAATTCCAACTCCACGGTAAACGTGCTGCCTTTTTCGGCTTCACTTTCCAATCGAACACCACCACCCATGAGTTCGCTCAAACTCCGCACTATGGCCAATCCAAGGCCACTTCCGCCAAAACTGCGCTTGGCCGAACCGTCTACTTGTGTGAACTTATCGAAGATGGTTGCCTGTTGTTCGAGGGGAATACCTATGCCCGTGTCTTCCACAGCTATACTTACGAGAACTCTTCCATCCTCTAAATCATGTGAAACCACAGTAGTTTCGATCTTTCCCTTCTGGGTAAACTTAATGGCGTTATTGACTAGATTCGAAATGATCTGCTTCAACCGGAGTTGGTCCCCCTCGACATAATCGCATTGAATTTCTTGTGTATTCAAGTTGAATTCCAATCCTTTTTCTGCTGCCCGGTAACTAAAGAGTTTATAAATGACTTGAAGTGTCTCGGTCAAACTGAAAATTTCATGATCCAATTTGACTCGGTTGGCTTCGATCTTACTCAGGTCGAGAATATCATTAATCGTTTGCAAAAGGTCACGCGCCGATACATCGATTACATCGACCAACTCACTTTGGTCCTGTCCGAGTTGTTGAGCTTTAAGCAGATCGATTGCACCGATAATTCCGTTCATCGGTGTGCGAATTTCATGGCTCATGTTGGCCAAAAACTCTGATTTTGCTCGCGTACTGGCCTCGGCTTCCTCTTTAGCGCGAATAATGGTTTGCTGGGCTTTTTCTTGTTCGGTCACATCCCGCATTGCAACGATTCGAACCGTTTGTCCGTCCAACTCGATATCCCGTCCGTAGCTGTCCACCTGGATAACCGTTCCATCCTTGCACTCCAAGTTAAACCGATCCGGTAGATTCTTATCCGAATCGATTACTTGGTTATCCGAACGGTGCATAATGGTATTTATGGAAATACCGATAAACTCCTTTTCGTCGTAACCAGTCATTCGTGCAAGCTCACGATTCACCTCAATGATCTGCCCTTCTTTATGAATCAAAATACCCGTAAACGGGGCATTGGCAAGTTTTCTGAACTTGTCTTCGCTTTCTCGCAAGTAGTTGGTTACCTCCCTTTGTTTGTAAAACTGATAAAACAAACCTCCTAAAATCACGGAAAGAAGTACGATAATCCCGATGGTCGTCCATAAAACACGTGACTCTTCTTTCTTTTCGATGGCTTGAAGCTGGTTTTGGGACTTTAAATAGGCGTTTTGGGCCTCCAGTTTTTCTTGTTCATAGCTCAACTCGAGCATTTTAAAGGATTCCGAAGACTGAACCGTGCGCAAAGAGTCGTGTATGGCATCATACGACTTGAAGTATTGCAATGCACTATCCTTCATTCCCAGCTCCTCGAAGGAGTTGGATAAGCTGTATAAAATGCGGGATTGATACTCGAGGTATCCGTATTCTCTCGCCTTTACAAGAACAGGTCGCAGAGAGTCAATTGCGCTTTGATAAAACCCCATCTTGGACAGCAATACACCGATGTTGATTTGACTGCTGATATAGTCGTAGGGACGACGACTGTCCTTTCGAAGTGCCAGGCCTTTTTGATAGTAGTCCAAGGCCTCTGAATACCGTTCAGTTCGCTCCATGAGCAATCCGATATTGTTATAGCACTGCGCAATATCCAATGGGTTGTTTAGACGCTTTCGGATTTCGAGCGAAGCGTTGAAAAAATACAAGGCCGAATCATTGGCTTCCATGGCTAAATAAACCGTCCCCATGTTGTTGTATGTGCTCGCTAAATACGCCGAGTCCTGAATAGCTTCATATATCTGTACAGCTTGTTTTGCAAAAACAATGGACTTGGAGTAGGCTTCATTTTTGCGGTATAAAACGGATATGTTGTTGTAAACCTTTGCAATACCAACGGAGTCTGTTTTTGACTCCATGAGTATGTCAAGCGACGCAAAGTAATTCTCAAGGGCTTCGTCAAATTGGTTTAACCGAGTATAAACGGCGCCTAAGCTGTTGTGTGACTTGGCTTTTAACGAGTCGTTGTAAGCATAGTTCAAAGCCGATGAAAAGGAATTGGCACTTCGCCCAAACTGACCAATTCGATAATATCCCAACCCCAAATAACTCCATTTAAAATGAGAGTTGACAAGGTCTGTTTCGTTGTATTCAAGATTTTCGAGGTAGGTTATGGCGGAGTCCAAATCGCGATTCAATAGCTCCTTACCCCGGATGAGTGCGGAGTCGAGATCTTCCGCTGCCCACGAAGTCATGGAAAGAAGAAGTAATACGATAATTGCTCTTAGGTGTGGGAGCATGTTTCGAATTTTCGTAAAAATACTATTTTATCGCAGGCAAAACTTGAAGTAAAAGTAAAGAATCCCACTAATTCTGATTCAGCTGATCTAAATATTCTTGTGATACGCGCTCGCCGAGTTGTTGAGCCGTTCGTGCATCGTTTCGAGCAGCGCTGAAATCACCCATCTGTGCGTAAACTTGACTTCGGTATAAATAGGTTCTACCAAAGTTGGGATTCAAGCGCAAAGAGGAGTTAAAATCTTCAAGTGCTTTTTGATATAAACCCTGTTCCATATAGCTGTATCCCCGATTGAAATACAATTGAAAGTTATTGGGGTTGAGTTCAATCGCAGTCGAGTAATCTTGCAGGGCTTTGTCAAAATTACCCAATACGCTATGGGCGATCGCCCGATTGACATAGGCGTCGAAGTAATCGGGTTTTAATCGTATCGCGGTGTTGAAGTCCTGCAATGCCTCATTCATTTTTTGCTGCATCCCATAGATGTTTCCGCGATTGACGTAACAGTTCGGATAATTCGGTTCTACTTCAATTCCCTTATTCAAATCGGCCAATCCCCTTTCCAGGTCGTTTTGCTTTGCGGCATAATACTTTCCTCGGTTGTTGTACGCCAATCCTACAGTAGGTTGTTTTTCTATCAAGTCGGTAAAAAGCGTAGGCGTATCCTTCCAGACTTCAACCCGATTGATGGTTCCTATCATTAAACCCAAAAGAAATACGGCCGTAATACCGAAAACCAAGTTTTTGTACTTCTTATATTTGGCCTCTGATATTCCCTTATGGATTAATATTCCAACTATAAACGCGATTCCGACATAGGGAACGTAGGTGTACCGATCGGCCATGATCGCTTGGCCTACAGCAAGAATCTGCAATACCAATGCAACCATTAACGCATAAAATCCCAGACCAAAAGCCCATAAACGTGTCTTTTTCATACTCCATATGACGGCTCCAACGATGGCGAGTGATACGATGGTGAACAGGTAGTATTTTGGCGGTAGCGAATCTCCTGCCATAACGCGTGGATACGGATAGAGCGCTGCCAGATCGAACGGAGCAAAAAACTTGGTGATGTACATCAGGAATGAACTTCCGGCAAAGAAAATCTTTTGTCCAAAATCAAAACTTTCGGTTATCGCAGAACTGGACTCTTGTGCGGTAATCGCCAACCGACCGAAATAGAGCGAAACGAGAAGAAAAGGAACCTTTTCCAATCCCATCCTTACATTGAAATTCCGTTTGGTGTAATAGTCAATCAACACCAATACCAACGGCAGCGGTGCGGCCATGGCTTTTCCCAGAATACTCAGAACAAAGCCAACGAATGCAGCTGCAATTAAGGCGTAGTTTTTTGCACCTCGTAGGACGTATTCGGTGTAGGCCCAAAGCGAAAGAAAAAAGAATAAAGCATAAACTTGGTCTTTGCGAGAGGCTATCCAAGCTACGCTTTCCACATGCATTGGATGGAGAGCAAAAACGGCTGCGGTAAAAAATGCAACGATTGTTTTCCCACGCGTCAAGCTTCGAATGAAAAGAAAGACCGCGATGGTCGCTAGAACGTGATAGAGCAGGTTCATTTTGTGATATCCACTGGCTGAATCGACACCGTATCGCGCATAATCCCAAGCTAGGGTTTGCATCGTCAAGGGATGGTAATTACCCATGACAAAGGTTTCGGTGTCCCAGAGCGAACTCGTGTTTTCCGGTTTTAATAACCCGTTTTCGGTAACATAACCGGGGTCGTCCCAATTGGTAAAGTCATGTTCCAAACTGCCGTTGTAGGCAAACACCGTAGCGATGATTATGATAGCGACGGCCAGGATATCCCATTTGCCAAAACGATTGGATTTGGGTTCGTCTTTTGCCTTTTTGTCGACGGCCTTTTTTTGTTGTAATGCCTGTTTTTCTCTTTTGGTCAGTTTACCTTTGCTCATGGGTTGAGTTTAAGATTTGATCTAAGGTACGAATATCTATATCATGCACGCCTTCAAAACGTTTCTCAGAAAACTTTAGTCCCGATTCGATCAAGAAATCGGTATGTGATTTCCACTTTTCATTATCGATGAATTCATCTTTTGTCCCACACACCAAAATTACTTCCGAACGGTTGAATTTTGGGATGTCAAAACTGTAGTCCATATCTGGTGGAAAAACACTTGCCCAAAGAATAAAGCGATTGGGTAAAATGCTCCCTTGCGCCACCCAACGCGATGCCGTTGCCGCACCTTGTGAAAATCCCAAAACCGTAATTTTACGAGGGTTGTATTTCTTTTTTATCTCATCGTGCAGGGATTCGAGGTAATTCACGTAATTCGAAATGTCCGTTAGCCGGTCTTCACGGGTCATCCATGTCGCACCGACTCGACCTGAATTGTGGTTCAGATAATATCGATACGGCGCTTCTGGAGCCACAAAGAGTGTTCGATCGTTGAATAACGATTTGAACTTTCGCAAAAAATAATACGCCAACTGACCGTATCCATGAAGAACATAAACAACCTCTTCGACCGAATCGAATTCATTGTTGCTGGTGAAATACCGTGCACGGGTCGTGTATTTAACGTGGTTTTCAATCATTCCATCCGGTGATAATACAAGGTGTAGGGTTCGTGCTGGCTATTGGTGAGCGTAATGGACAGGGTTTCGGCTTTATCCAGTTTCAAAACAAATATTTCTGAACCATTGCCAAAGCGAATTTCTCGCTCGTTGCGTTTTTCAAAGTTTACTTTCATCCCGTTAGGGAATTCAATGTATGAGTTAGCCGAATCGCCCGTTATGCGATAATTTTCAGAAAATAACGTATCGTCATGATCGATTAAATAACTGTGCATCCTCCAATGGTTTTCGTCCGGTTGAAATGAAAGATGATTGACCATTTCTCCTTCTACACTCTTCCAGTCTCCTTCGAAGTCGGATAAGTTCACAGGAGTTTCGTTCTGGCAACCTACTGTGCTTATCCCGATGATGAACGCTATAATCAACCTTTCCATACGGCAGCATCTACAACGGACCAAAGGTGAATTAGCCATCCCAAGAGGAAAATCCACAGGACGCCTGCGAATACAAAGAACAAAATAGCGGCCAACACCCTCCCTTGGAGCAGTTGACCCAGTCCGGGAATGAAAAAACTAGCCAATGCGGAAATTACATTTCCAGCGGATCCTCTTTCGGGCATGATTATAAAAATTTAGATTTTTCCAATTGAAGCCAATCCAGTGTTGCGTTGCAGAAAATATCTTCAACTTGCTTGTCGCTTAGACCCATATCGTGAATAAACGCGCCAATTTCGAGATCGCCCAGTGGAAATGGATAATCCGAACCCAACGTCACTTTCTCTGAACCGACCATATCCAAAATATAATGCAACAACTTGGGATCGTGTGTGATGCAATCGACCCAGAATTTACCGAGGTATTCTCGCGGCCCTTTGTCGTTATCGATAGCGACTAAGTCTGGACGGCAATTGAAACCGTGTTCAATTCGTCCGATGGTAGGCAGAAAACTTCCTCCTGCGTGAGCAAAATTGACACGCAGTTTCGGAAATTTCTCAAATATTCCTCCGAAAATCATCGATGTAATGGCGCGACTCGTTTCGGCGGGCATTCCGACCAACCAAGGAAGCCAATACCTGCGCATATCGCTCATTCCCATCATTTCCCAAGGATGAACCAATATGGCCAATCCGAGTTCTTCACAAGCCTTATAGATCGGATAAAACTGTTCTTCGTTTAGGTTGTGGTTGTTGATGTTCGAGCCGATTTGAATGCCGACCAAACCAATTTCTTTGATGCGTTGAAGTTCCCGAACAGCGTGCTCTGCGCTTTGCATGGGTACCGTTCCCAGGCCGATATAGTTTTTCGGATAATCGGCAACAAGACGGGCAATGTCGTCGTTCAGAAAACGAGCTAACTCCAATGTATCCTCCGGTTTAGCCCAATAGGAAAACATCACTGGAATTGTACACACTACTTGCACTTGGGTTTGGTGTGTAGCATACTCATCGATGCGTTCTACTGCATCCCAACAATTGGATTTGATTTGTCGGAAAAATTCATCGCCTTTGATCATGTTTGCAACGCCTTCTTCTACATGATCGAGATAGATAAAGTCGCCATATCCAAACTTTTCGGCAAACTTGGGAATATGTTTGGGTATGATATGCGTATGCATGTCTATTTTGAGCATCGGGTGGGTTTTTTGGGGGTTATACGTAGCGTTCGTCCACGGGCATTACTTCGCCAGTTTCTGGACAAGTTCTCAGTTTTTCATCCGAATAAAATCGTTTGAAAACAGGGAGAAAATCTTTTTCTATGTTGGTTAGGTGGAAGTATTCTTCGTAGAGTTTTACGTTGGCTTTGTCGCTAAACCACATCAAACCATCCTTGTGATGCGGCTCGCGCTTGCGCTCGATTACCAAACCGATACTTCCTTCAGGCCGAATTGGCGAATGAGGTATTTTACCGGGCAGTAGAAACATTTCTCCTTCGCGAATATTGACCTCTTTTCGCTGTCCATCCTCTTGAATCAACACTTTGATGTCGCCTTCGATTTGGTAGAAAAGCTCCTCCGTTTCATTGTAATGATAGTCTTTTCGGGCGTTTGGACCCGCAACAATCATTACGATGTAATCGCCACTTTCACTGTACAAGTTTTTATTTCCGACAGGAGGTTTGAGTAGATCGCGATTTTCATCGATCCACTGCTGCAAATTGAAAGGTTCTCGAATGGCCATAGTTCACATGTTTTTATCCGTTAGCCGTAAAGTTAGAAGTATTTCTAGAATCTGACGAATCTGCCCATATTCAAAACAGAGGTTTTTATTTTAGGAGACTGGGAGACTGGGAGACTGGGAGACTGGGAGACTGGGAGACTGGGAGACTCGGGTACCGGAAAACAGCAAGAGTTTGAGTTTTGAGCATACAGGTTAAAAAACTAGTAACTGGTAGCTGGTAACCAGTAACTAAAAAAAAACGGGTCACGGATAACAGCAAGAGTTTGAGTTTTGAGCATACAGGTTCAAAAACTAGTAACTGGTAACTAGTAACTGGTAACTGAAAAAACGGGTCCACGGGTAACGGAAATCAGCATGAGCTGGAGTATACGTATAAGAAAACTCCAAGAGACAGGATTACTCCCATTGTATAAACCTCTAAAAAGGAAGTATTACCTTTGAAGCGACTAAAAGGAAAACTATGGATTTAAATCTGGAAGGGAAAAGTGCTTTTGTTTGCGGAAGTACCCAAGGTATTGGTTATGCAGCTGCTGTGGAATTGGCTGAACTCGGCGCTAGTATTACGTTTTGCGCACGAAATGAGGCTAAACTAAAAGATGTCGTTGCCGAATTTTCGTCGCGGTATTCCAACCGCAGCTTCAATTATGTAGCTGCCGATTTTGGGTTTCCCGATCAATTGGAAAAAGCGCTGAAGGAACACCTCGCTCAACATGCGAGTCCTTATCATATTTTGATTAATAATACCGGAGGACCGGCTGGTGGACCTGCTCATAGTGCGGGAATTGATGAATATCGCCAAGCGTTTAATGCACACTTGATTTGCAATCAAATCTTGGTACAGCACCTCTTACCGGGAATGAAATCAGCGGGTTACGGGCGAGTGGTTAATGTGATCAGCACGAGCGTAAAACAACCGTTGAACAACCTGGGTGTTTCGAACACGGTTCGCGGGGCTGTAGCCAATTGGAGCAAAACCTTGGCCAATGAATTGGGCCAGTTTAATATCACCGTCAACAACGTTTTGCCGGGAGCTACTGAAACGGCTCGATTGTCGAGTATTCTAGAAAACAAGAGCGCAAAGCTAGGTGTATCAATTGACGAAGCTGCTGCTCAAATGACAGCCGCAGTCCCTATGAAACGTTTTGCAAAACCCGAAGAGGTGGCGGCAGCAATCGCTTTCTTGTGTTCACCGGCTGCGGGCTACATCAATGGAATTAACGTACCGGTGGACGGAGGTCGTACCGGTTCACTTTAAGTCGACATTATGCGCTCATTCATCGCTTTTCTCATTTTATTCGGAATCATCGCTTGTTCCGAACCCAAAAGTCCGCAAAACTGGACCTCTGAAGTGGTATTCCAGGATTCGGCTATCGGAGTTATGATGGCTCTTGACGTCCATAACGATAGCGCGATTTTGGCCACTGGGCAATCGGGGTATTTCGCTTTCTCGTCAAATTTCGGGACGGTCTGGCAATTGGGTCGAGTACCCGAAGCCGATAGCATGCAATTGCGCGCCATGCAAATGCTCGATGACTACAGTTTTGTTGTTGCAACAGCGGGGCAGCCCGCTCAAATGTTTAAAACAGTTGACCGCGGAGAGAATTGGCGCAGGGTCTATTCCGACACAACGGGAAATGCTTTTCTCGACGCGATGTTGTTTTTTAATGGCGCTAAGGGAATGGTTTATGGCGACTTGATCGATGAATGTCCATTTGTGCTCATCACCGAAGATTCGGGAGAATCTTGGCGTCGTGTAAAATGCGATCGCTTACCTGAGCCCATAGCGGATGAAGCGGGATACGCCGCGAGTAATTCACTGATCAGTTCCTTCGGTCGAGAAGTTTGGGTAGCGACATCATCGACCGATTCGGGAAGAATACTGCGCAGTTCAGATTTTGGCGAGTTTTGGATCGGAGCTCCTAATCCCTTACCCTCAGATTCTATAGCCGGTGCCATGGCCATTCGATTTTTTGATGCCAAGCGTGGAATAGTCGCCGGCGGAGATTGGACAGAACCGACAAAAAAAACAGGGACTGTGGCATACACCCGAGACGGAGGAACCAACTGGCAATTACCAGAAAACCCTCCTGGTCACCTGGCCGATGTGGTCTATTTACCTCGCTATAACGGAAAGGTAATTATCGCTGCTGGACAGAGCGGGCTATGGCAGTCCGATGATGGCGGAGCCAATTGGAAAAACATAACCGAAGAGCCCATTTACAGTTTGGAAACCAATGCAATCGGCACCCAACTCATTACCACGGGTCGAGGTGAAATACGCATTTGGAAAATGGTTCAATAACCCTTCTCAATCGTAAAATCGCTTTCCATCACGTACCATGCGACGCAATAATGCGCTCGGACGGTACCGGTCTTCACCGTACTCGGCTTGCAGTCGCTCTAGCGCTTTCAAAACATCTTCCAACCCCAATTCATCTGCCCATTGGAGTAATCCTTTCGGGTAATTTACTCCGTTGGTCATGGCGAGGTCCACATCCTCACGGGTGGCGATATTTAGGAATACAGCATCGACGGCTTCATTGATGAGCATGACCAAAATGCGATGCAGAATTTCCTTGCCAAGCTCGCGGTCTTTGTTGGGTTCGGCAGGGACAGCGCCTTCGGCATAATCGTAGTAACCGCGCCCAGATTTACGTCCGTACCAACCGGCCTCAGAATGGCGTTTTTGCGTGAAGCTGGGACGGTAACGCGGATCGTAGTAAAATGCTTCAAAAACCGATTCGGTAACTTTATAGTTGACATCGTTTCCGATAAAGTCCATCAACTCAAAGGGTCCCATTCGGAATTTTCCGATTTCTTTCATCGCCCAGTCGATGGTAGCAAAATCGGCTACACCTTCTTCGTAAATACGCAATGCTTCGCCATAGAAAGGGCGAGCCACTCGATTGACGATAAAGCCCGGGGTATCCTTGGCAATTACCGTAACTTTTTTCCAACTGTCGATGATTTCGCGACTCTTTTCGAGCACAGAATCAGCGGTTTGTACCGCCGGAATAATCTCGACTAGCGGCATCAGTGGAGCGGGATTGAAGAAGTGAATTCCAACGATTCGATGAGGGCGATTCAGCGCTGAACCGATGGAGGCCACCGAGAGCGAACTCGTATTGGTGGCGAGAATGCAGTCTTCACCAACAATGGCTTCGAGCTGTTTGAAAACGGATTGTTTGATCGATAAATCTTCAACAATGGCCTCGATGATGAGGTCAGATCCGCTGTAGGCATCGAGCGTATCGACGTATTGAATGCGTTTTTGTACGGTTTGTGACTGTGCTTCGGACCATTTTCCTTTTTCTACCAATCGGGCGGCCACTTTGGCCAACTTGCTTTTGGACAGTTCGAGGGCTTCGTTCCGGGTGTCGAACAGTACAACGTCACACCCGTTTTGTGCAGCCACCTGGGCGATTCCCGAACCCATTGCTCCGGCACCAATTACTCCAATCTTCATGCTTTATTTTCCTTTGAATTTGGGTTTTCTTTTTTCTAAAAAGGCATTCACGCCTTCCTCGTAATCTTCGGTTCCACCCGCTTTGGTTTGTAACTCATCTTCCAGAGCTAGCTGGCGATCGAGATTGTTGCCAAAGGAGCGGTTGAGCGCACATTTTGTAAGCCCTAGACCAACGGTTGGCATTTGAGCCAAACGTGTGGCTATGGACCAAGCTTCGGCTTCGAAATCATCGTCGGCAACGGCTTTGTAAATCATTCCGAGCTGTTCGGCATCGGCGGCGGAAACCTTATCGCCCAACATCATAAGGGCAGCAGCCTTTTGCATTCCAATAATGCGCGGTAAGAAATACGTTCCTCCGCTATCTGGGATTAACCCGATCTTGGAGAAGGCCTGTATAAAGCTCGCCGATTCGGTAGCAACCGTAATATCGCAGGCCAGGGCAATGTTTGCGCCAGCTCCAGCTGCTACGCCGTTTACTGCGCACACGACGGGCTTTCGAATTCGTCGAATTCTTACAATCATGGGGTTGTAATGCTCGCTCACTATTTTGCTCAATTCGGGCCCTTCTGGGTCGATGGCTTCTTGAAGGTCTTGCCCAGCACAAAATGCTTTTCCTTCACCCGTAAGGTAAATGGCGCGGACGGCTTCGTTGCGCTTGCACTCATCCAGTGCCTCTTGAACCTCCATGGCCATGGCTCGATTGAAACTGTTGAATACCTTGGGTCGACGAAGGGTGATTTTCCCCACACCGTCTATGATTTCAAAACTGATGTACTCCATGTATAATCGATTTTTACGCCTCTAAGATAGAAGTTTTGGAAGGAATGCGAAGGGAAAAATGGAGAGGATAAATTGAGTTCTAAGAAATTATCCGAACGGGTTTTATGGAATATTTGGAGTAACGATATACGCCTCTTCAGGAATGTCACTTCTTCGTTTTTGGTAGGTTTCCCAAATGTGGTCGATGTACCATTCTGGTTCACGCCCCCAACGCAGGTCTTTTCTTTTTCTTTGGTAAAACGTGGGTTTATCTATTTCAACTTCGATATACACATCGGTCATTTCGCGGATTACAGGATCCGAAAAGGCAAAGATGCCTTCGACGATGATTATTGGAAACACCTTGTCCAATTTGCCAATCTCAGTGCGCAGAGCAGGCCAGTTCATCGATTCGGGAACTTCCCAATCGATATGGTCGCGAATCATGGGAATACTTTTCTCCGGCCGTACCCAATCGTCTTGGTGGAGAATAGCGGTACGTTTGTGGCCCCAATAATCCGCCAGCTTTTGGGCCAACATGGTTTTACCCGAACGACTGCATCCTCCGATGGCGATGATCATGTTTTGTCTTTTTACGAAAATACTTTTTTCATGGAATTTTACAGGCCTCGTATATTTTTTACCTTAGTGCAAAACAGAAATATGCAATCCGAAGAAAACCCCTGGAAGACGCTTAGTGCAGAAGTGATTTACGACAATCCGTGGATCGAAGTATCGCATCGAGAGGTAATAAATCCGGGAGGAAAAGCGGCGATGTACGGTGTTGTTCATTTCAAGAACTTGGCACTGGGGATTTTGCCTCTGGATGAAAATAACAACACTTGGGTAGTGGGCCAATATCGCTATCCCATTGATCAATATACCTGGGAAATACCCGAAGGCGGGGGCGATTTGGAGGTTGAACCATTGGAATCGGCAAAGCGAGAACTGCGCGAAGAGGCGGGAATTATTGCGAAGCGTTGGGATTTGATTCAGGAAATGTACTTGAGCAATTCGGCTACGACCGAGAAGGCGCTACTTTATATCGCGCGAGATTTGGAGTTCGTCGAACCGGAGCCCGATGAAGATGAGGTGTTGCAATTGCGTAAAATTCCGTTTGATGAGTTGTATCAATGGGTTTTGGAAGGGAAGGTAAACGATTCCCTTACTGTTACAACTGTCTTAAAAGCCAAATTGATGTTGGAGAACGGAGAGCTGGATCTACAATAATTTTTTGGGCTTAATCGCGACAAAATCTTTCAGATAATACGGTTCGAAATAGGCCAGATCTTCGAATTCCTCCTTTTTAAATTTTCGGTGGACTTCAACTCCCATATCCGATGCCGATGGAAAGGTATCGGTAAAGTGAGCGTTCGGCAACACATCTTTTATTTTACCTACGCAATCTCCTATAATTTCAACGGATCCATTTTGAAAATACTCCGCAAAGGAATGTTGATCGATAACCTCTGCCTGAATAGCTCGAACGGCATTTCCGCTTTGGTCATACACCGCTGAAAAAACTTCCATACGCCGTGCATCGAGTACGGGTACGATAAAATCTGTTTTTTTCTCGGATTGCAAGGCGAGCACGTGAGTCGAGGAGATTGCGATGAGCGGAATTTCCATGGGGAAACAAATCCCTTTCGCCGTACTAACACCGATGCGCAAACCCGTGTAACTCCCAGGGCCTTTTGAGACTGCTACGGCGGACAGATCGCGATATTCAAGCTGATTGCGTTGAAAAATATCGCGAATAAAAACGTGTAGTTTTTCGGAATGGATGTACTGATCATCGTGCTGTTCGATGCAATCTAAAAGTTGTTCATCACGAAAAAGCGCCACGCTGCAGTTGCGGGAGGAAGTTTCTATAGCGAGATAGAGTTGCGCCATATTATTCGTTGTCAAACACGTTCTCCGCCTCGGTCACCTCTATGGCTTGACCGTTTTTTAGTTCGCGAGAAACGACGTTGTAAGGACCTGTAACGACTCGAACACTATCGGACAATCCTTCGGTAATCTCGATGTATGAATTGTCTTGAACTCCAGTTTGAACTACGGCAATTTCTACGTTTCCATTTTCTCCTACGACGAATACAACTTCCATTGCATCCTCATTGGCGTCTACTTTTCGATACGTCACCGCATCACGTGAAGTGTCCGTTCGCAGGGTAACGGCTTGAATCGGCACCGTAACGATATCCTCTGCAACACGCGTGCGAATATCTACCGTCGCCGTCATTCCTGGTCGGAATGGTGTGATCTCTCCTTCTTTGAGAAGGTGACTATAGCTATCGGGAATAATCCCAATTTTCACTTCAAAGTTGGTCACTTGATCTGCACTGTTGCTCACCAGATTTGCACTGTTTGCAATTTCGGTAACGACACCTTTAAACGTTTCGCCCAAGTAGGCGTCTACCTCAATTTCGGCGGTATCGCCGTGGCTTACGCGGATAATATCATTCTCATTGACCTCAACCACAACTTCCATGCGACGTAAATCCGAAACACGCATGATTTCGGTACCGGCCATCTGTGCGGTACCTACAACGCGCTCTCCGAGTTCTGCATTGAGCGCAGTTACTGTTCCCGACATCGGAGCATATATCGTTGTAAGCAATAGGTTTTCACGAGCCTCTTTGAGTGTTGCCTCGGCACTTTTTACTTGGTATTGCGCGGCTTCTACCGCTTTCACAGCCACTTGATAAGCGCTCACGATTCGATCCCATTCGGCATCAGAAATCACTTTTTTCTCGTGTAGCTCCTTGTTTCGATTGTAATTTTTTTCCGATTCAATCAGTTGTGCTTCGGATTGGGAGAGTTGAGCGCGCGCTGAATTCACGGCGGCTTCGGTGCGGTTAACGGCAGCGATGTAGATGTCTGGACGAATTTTGACAATCAAATCCCCTTCTTCGACCATTTGTCCTTCGATAACCGGTAGCTCGACAATTTCACCCGAAACTTCTGCGGATATCGAAACGTCTTTTTCGGGTTGAATCTTTCCACTGGCCGCCACCGTTTCTACGATGGTTCGTTTTTCCGAATATTCGGCAGTTACCTTGGTCGTTGAACTTCCACCTACTACGCCGGCTCGTTTTGCCACGACTAAAATGACAACAACGGCAACAATCGCAATGATGATAATTTTGGCTGTTTTACTCATGGCAATTACAAGCTAATTTCGTTAGCATAATAGAATTCGAGCACCATTAATTTAAAGATGTAGTCGAACTTATCGCGGATCATTTCAGACTCGGCGGCAGTGAGCTGGTTTTTGCTCAAGTTGTATTCATACGCATTGATTAACCCCACGTTGTAGCGTTCCTCCACATACTTGAAAGACTCCCGAAGAGAAAGTACAGTTTTCTCATCCGCTTTGTATTTGTTAAATGCAGCTTTAGCGTCGTTGTAGGCTGTTTGAATATTTTGCAAGAGATTATATTTCTCTTGTTTTAGGTTCAATTGTGAGTTTTGGTAGTTCAGCTGTGAACGGTTCACGTTACTCTTGATCTGCCGACGGCTATAGATGGGGATGTTAAGTGAGAAAACAAGGTTTTCACTGAAGTTTTCTTCCCACTGCTGTTGAAATGGATCGGCAATACGATCAGAAGCCCCCGTGGATATGGACCCGTTCATTCGAAGAGAAGGGTAATACGCCGATTTAGCAATACCCACGCCGTATTCGGCGCTTTGAACATTGAGTTCAGCACTTTCAATCTGCGGTTGATTTTCCAATGATTTTTGATAGATCTCCGTTGGAGACATGCTCAAGAGTACGGTGTTTTTCATCTCCATTTCTGGAGTTTCTATTTCAAATGATTCATAATCGTCGAGCATTAAGAGCTGCGCGAGCTGCAGCTTGGAAGCAATCAAGTTATTCTCTGCCGCTACCAGACTTTGCTCTTCCCGCGCCAGCTGAGCTTCAATATCGTACAAATCACCCATCGGTCGGCTTCCCGCGTCGACTTCTTTTTGGATTCGATCGACTTGCATTTGCGTGACGTTGACTTGATTTTCAGCCACACGAACGAGCTCCATGTTGAAAAGAATCGCCACATACGCGCTCGAAACTTGCAATCCAACATTATTCAGAGCGGCTTCATAATCCAGTTGTGCAGACGAGTAGTCGATTTTGTTTTGCTGAATGCTGTAATGGTTTTGCAATCCTTGAAAAAGGGGAACGGAAGCGTTCACGCTACCGTTGACGTTTTGAATGCGAAGCTGTCGATCAATTTCGTTTGTAAATGGATCCACAAATAGTCCCCAGTTGTTTACCCAACTCGCTCCAGCACTCACACTCGGTAAAATCGACTGTTTGGATTCTTTGAGGTTTTCCTCTTGTACGCTCATGTTGATCAGGCTCTGGCGAGCTTGAATGTTGTTTTCTTTTGCGTACTCGATGCATTGTTGTAATGTCCAAGGGCCTTCGTCGGTCTGTCCAAAAACAACGAATCCCAATAACAGCAGCAATCCTGTTAGCTTTTGTGTTTTGTGTCTCATGATAATGTGTCCTTTATTTGGTTCGCTCGAAAAATGAACCTCAACAAATATAATTATTTCGTAAACGATTTGAAGACAACAAAAGTGTAATCTTCGTAAGGCGTTATTTTTTTGTTTGTTATCCGTTATTTGGAACCCGTAGACCGGCAGACCCGTAGACCCGTGTACCCGAAACCCGGAACCCGTTTTTTTAGTTACCAGTTACCAGTTACTGGTTTTTAGTTTTTTGGACCTGTATGCTCTCAACTCAAACTCTTGCTGTTAACCGTGACCCGTGACCCGTTTTTTTTCAGTTACTGGTTACCAGTTACCAGTTACTAGTTTTTTAACCTGTATGCTCCGAACTCAAACTCTTGCTGTTATCCGTTACCCGTAGACCCGGGATCCGTAATCCGGGATCTGAGATGATGATAAATAACCATGGTGGCCGAACCTTACGAAGCCCCAGTCTACCAGTCTACCAGTCTACCAGTCACCGAGTCACCGAGTCACCTAGTCTCCCAGTTTCCGAGTCACCTAGTCACTAAAAAAAACGCCCTGAATTATCAGAGCGCTTTTCGATACGATGTTATGTTGAATGAAATCAAATGTCAAACTTGATTCCTTGTGCCAGTGGCAATTCATCCGTGTAATTAATGGTATTGGTCTGGCGGCGCATGTATGCTTTCCATGCATCCGAACCCGACTCGCGACCGCCTCCGGTCTCTTTTTCACCACCGAAAGCTCCACCAATTTCCGCTCCGGATGTTCCAATATTTACATTGGCTATTCCGCAGTCCGAACCCGCATGCGAAAGGAATGCTTCGCTTTCACGCATATTGGTAGTCATGATGGCCGAAGAAAGACCTTGTACGACATTGTTTTGCAAATAAATAGCTCGGTGAACATCACCACTGTATTTGATCAGATACAAAATCGGCGCAAACGTTTCGTTCTGTACGATTTGGTAATGATTTTCTACCTCAGCAATAACGGGTTTTACGTAACAACCGCTTTCAAAGCCCGGCCCTTCAATTACGCCTCCTTCTACCAAGATTGTTCCACCTTCCTCTTGCGCGAGAGCTACGGCATCTTCGTACATCTGTACGGCGTCTTTGTCGATAATTGGTCCGACGTGGTTGTTTTCATCCAATGGATTACCGATGCGCAATTGATCGTATGCTTTCACCAAGCGATTTTTCACCTCGTCGTATACGTCTTCGTGTACAATCAATCGACGAGTAGAAGTACAGCGCTGACCAGCAGTTCCTACGGCACCGAACAACGTACCGCGAATGGCCATGTCCAAATCGGCCTCTGGCGTAATGATAATCGCGTTGTTTCCTCCGAGTTCGAGTAATGAACGTCCCAAACGAGCAGCTACGGCTTGTGCAACGATTTTTCCCATACGGATAGATCCCGTAGCAGAAACTAACGGAACGCGTTTGTCGGTACTCAAAAATTCCCCTGCGGTGTAATCTCCATTGATGATGCACGAAATTCCTTCTGGCAATTCATTTTCGCGAAGAACTTCTTGAAATATATTTTGACAAGCCATACTGCACAGAGGCGACTTTTCAGAGGGCTTCCAAATGCATACATCTCCACAAACCCACGCCAATGCAGCATTCCAACTCCATACGGCTACGGGGAAGTTGAATGCACTGATAATTCCAACTACACCAAGCGGATGGTACTGCTCGTACATGCGGTGTCCTGGACGTTCGCTGTGCATGGTGAACCCGTGCAACTGACGAGAAAGACCAACAGCGAAATCACAGATATCAATCATTTCTTGAACCTCACCTAAACCTTCTTGGAATGATTTTCCCATTTCGTACGAAACCAGCTTTCCCAAAGGCTCCTTGTATTCGCGCAATTTGTTTCCGAACTGACGAACAATTTCGCCGCGCTGCGGAGCGGGCATAAGACGCCATTCTTCAAATGCATGTCCAGCTCTTTCAATAACGCGTTCGTAGTCCTCACGTGTGGTGGAAGTTACCGTGGCAATCAGTTCACCGTCGACGGGACTGTAGCTCTCGATCTCAGGTCCAGAACCAAAATGATTCATTCCTGTACTTACTCCATGGTTGCGGGCCACAAGGCCAAGGGTTTTTAATGCTTCTTCAATTCCGAAGCTTTCTCTGATTGAAGTACTCATAATATAAGGTGAGTTTGAATTTTAATCTATTTTTGTGCGAGAGCAAAAGTAATAAACTCAGCACGGATGAAAACATCGAAATTCAATTCTTTCCAGATCTTAGCCTTTCTATCGCTTTTTTTGACTTCCATAGTGGTCGTTGCGCAGCCAGATGATGAGGATATTGAGTTTTTCACCGACAGCGATATTAAAAAGTCCATTATTGGATTGGACCTTTACGCAACACCGAATATCACATCATCCAATGTTCTTCAAGCGCATCGTGCGCGAATCGATGAGCAGTTCAGTTATCTGTCCAATGATAATCGCGGTGGATTTGGAATGAATTACGGCTTGGGCCTTATCATCGCTCCGAACCGCACGCTGGATTTTCGTTTGGGTGTGCAATACGGGGTGTATAGTTTTCAATACAATGAAGTTGAGGTGTTCGATTCCAACGACCAAGTGGTAACAACGGGAACTTCCAACATCGATGTAACCTTTATCGATGTTCCCATCAAAATGGCTTTTCACCAAGCACTTGGCGATAAATGGGAGGTAGAGTATGGAATTGGAGTAGAGTTCAATTTTTTGCGCGATTATACCAATACCCTTCAAATAGAGCCCAATAGTTTTTTCGACGAAAATTCCATCGAACAGAATTTTACCGATTCGGCGAATGTCAACAACCTTACGCTTAGCATTCAATTGGGAGTAAACTACCGGATCACTCCGAGCCTTCACTTGATTTTCACCCCGAATTTCCGGTATGTATTCCGCTCACTCGTACCTAACGAGTCGCAGAATCAAGAGGCGTTTTATACCATCGGAGCGATTACAGGATTGCGCTACCGTTTTTAAAATGCGACAAAAGTATATATAGTTATATATTTTTCTTAAATTAGAGTTGATGAATAAATTCAGATCCGTCGAGATGATTTTTCGAGGGGTTTGGTAAAACAACTCGATTATGATTCAGCGCGTCTTATTGTTGGCCTTCCTGTTTAGTTCTCTTTTCCTTGTGGCTCAGGAGGCGCACTCCATTGAATTTGGTCTGAACTACGGAACCGGTTATACGAGTTTTAATGGAGATATAAGCGATCAACCCATCGGTAACTATCACCTCGAATGCTCTGTTCGAGCACCATTAATCTCTCGTGAAGACCGCCGGAGCAGAGTGTTTTGGATAACTTCGGTTCGATTGCACGGGGCGGATCTTCGAGATGTTATCTATCAATTTGGAACGAGCTATGAACTCTACGAAACACGCGGACGTTGGCGGGGTTATAATGTCTTATCTGGGTTGGGTGTAACCTTTGTGCAAAGAGAAAAGATCTCCTTAGAAATGTATGGCGCGCTGGGTCTAAGCTCACTTTACCTTCCGGAGATGTATGTACAAAGTACGGGCGATCAACAACCTTCCAATATTACGGATCAGGTTCTGGAAAGCGACCCGTCATTAGCCATTGGCGGGGCATTTGGGTTGATACTTGCCTACGATATTACAAAGCGTTTCGGAGTTCGTCTTGGCGCAGACGTCACCTCTTTTAATCATCACTTTAGGAATGGCAGAGGATATGAATTTGATTATGATGAGGGTTGGAATAGTCTGAATGTTGGTTTTGACTTTAAAGAAATTGATGCACACTATTTCGCAGTACGAGGAGTATTGGGAACCTACTACCGATTTTAATGCGTTATGAAACGACTGGAACGAGTTATCTGGAGCATCCTTCTACTTTCCCTCGCCATGTGGGTTTGTTTGGGCTGACTTGACGATCTGCTTTTGTCTGAGTACATTTGTCATATGCGGATTGACAAGTATTTATGGTGTGTGCGATTGTACAAAACACGATCTCAAGCTACACAAGGTGTTAAGAAGGATAGGGTGTTGGTAGACGACCAAGAGGTGAAACCTTCCAAAGAACTAAAAGTGGGGGATGAATTTGAGGTCAAACGCCACGGATTTACGCTGCGATTCAAAGTGCTAGGTTTTCCAAAGTCCAGAGTTGGAGCCAAGCTTGTTTCCGATTATTTACTGGACATCACGCCCAAGGAAGAAATGGACAAAAAGGCCGTACTGGATTTTTCTCGGCAGAGCCAACGACGTAAAGGACTGGGTCGCCCGACCAAAAAAGACCGCCGCAATTTGGACGATTGGTTTAATGAGCCATAAAGGCTGCTTTGACGAAATGGGGTTTGTTCGTATATTTCGATAAACAAATCGCCATGAACACAACCGGTACAATCGTTCTAATCTTCGCACTGTTTACCATTATGCTCGGTATGGGCTTAACCTTGACCAAGCGAGACTTCGGACGTATAGTATCCGATCCGCGTGCGGTAATCACCGGGTTGGTCAATCAATTGATACTACTTCCACTAATCGGCTTTTTATTGGCCATTGGGTTTGATTTGAGCCCTGAAGTAGCGACAGGGCTAATGCTCGTGGCGGCTTGTCCGGGAGGAGCTACATCGAATTTAATTGCGCACCTTTCCAATGGAGATACAGCGCTCAGCGTATCGCTTACAGCGATTAGCAGTCTGATTACGATCCTGTCTATTCCACTTATCGTCAACTTTTCGATGAATTATTTTTTAGGTGTAGATCGCACCATCGAACTCAATGTGCCACAATTAATCGGCCAGCTTTTGATCATTATTGTTATCCCGGTGTCCATCGGAATGTGGATTCGGGCGAGAAAACCCGAATTTGCCGATAGGATGGAACGTCCGGTAAAAGTGGCCTCAGCACTTGTTCTGGCCCTTGTAATAGCCGGAATCATCGCCAGCGAGCGCGAGAACTTTATTCCCTATTTCGAAACAGCAGGTGTTCCAGCACTGTTGCTCAATGTGATAACCATGATCGTAGGAGCGATTACAGCAGCTATCATGCGTCTGCAGCGCAAACAGTTGATAACCGTAGCCATTGAATCGGGAATTCAGAACGGAACACTAGCCATCGCCATTGCAACCATCACACTTCAGCGCACCGATTTGGCAATACCCGGAGCGATTTATTCCCTAATTATGTTTGCCACTGGATTTGCCATCATCTTGATATCGACCCGTAGCTCGTCTATAGCAAAAGCTTAATTACTCGTTGATTAGCTCCATCAATTTGCTGATATCGGGCTCAATGATGATTTCGATTCTACGGTTTTGTGCTTTTCCTTCTGTCGATTCATTCGTTGCTACCGGCAAGTATTCACTTCTTCCAGCTGCGGTCATTTGCATGGGATTTACGCCGGCGTCCTCTAAAATTTTCACAACAGCCGTTGCGCGCATCACGCTCAAGTCCCAGTTATCGCGAATCACTTGACCACCGTAGTATTTGTCGCTATCGGTATGCCCTTCGATGAGTATCGATATATCCGGATTTTCGGAAAGTACCGCTGCGAGTTGTTGGATGGCTTTTTTACCGTTTTCGTTCACCTCCCATTTTCCCGATGCAAAAAGCAAACTATTTTCTAAGGTTACATAGAGTTTCCCGTTTCGTTCTTCGATGGACAGTCCTTTACCTTCATATCCCAAGAGGGCTTCTTTTACACTCGCCGTTAGGCTTCCGAGAATGCTGTCTTTTTCGGCAATTCGACTTTCCAATTCTCGTACGCGTTGTTCTCTTTTTTCCAACTCGGCGCGAGTAGCTTCCAGTTTTTCTTCTTGAATCCGAAGGCTGTCCTCTTTGGCTCTAAGAGAAGCTTCTAATGTTTCCATTTCGGCCAAGAGCTTTCGGTTTTCTCGTGCGTTCTTGGCAATCATGCTGTTGTTATTCTCCACGAGCAGGTCGTAACTCTCCTTCAGCTCTTCGTAGCTTTTTCGAAGGTTTCGCAAATCGCGTCCCATCTCGGTGGTATCTTTTGTCAACTGCGCTACAGAAGCATCCAAGCGGTCTTTTTCGGCAGTTACTTCCGTAAAATCGGTTTGTAGCGAATTGAGCTCATTGCGCATGTTTTCGTTGTTGGTCATGCAGGAGTCGTACTGCGCCTGGAGTTTGTCAAACTCTTTTTGGGGAACACACGCGATAAACATCGCTGGGAGCAAAATCAGAAGCAATCGTTTCATAGTCGGTAGTTTGTGTAAAATTAGGGATTTAACCCTTGGTGTAATAGGTGCCCATCTAAGGGATATCAACGGGGATATGTTGATACAAAAAACCGCCTGCTCATTGAGCAGACGGTTAATAATTCATGATAAAAAATGGGTTTAGAACCAGCCTTTGTCCAATTCAAATTGGCTGCTTCCAATCATCATGTTTTCCATGTAGATCTCAACGGTGTAAACACCTTCTTCTAAATCACGGTCAACCGGAGTATCTACGTAAATGCACATATCCATTTTTTCATTTTCGTAAAAAATAGACTGCTTCTCGCTACATACGATGTTCTCACCGTTTACCTCAACAGCGTACTCTTCCATGCTTTTTCCGATAAGGTTACCCTGCGGATCGAGTAAGCGGATATAAATCGTTTTTTCACCGCGATCAGCAATGGTGTTTTTACTCAATACAAAACACGACTTGAATTTATCTGCCTTATTGACTTTATCGGTTTCTTTTTCCTTATCGCCTTTGAGTTTGACCGCTCCTGTGATAATCTCATAGGCGAGGATTCTTTTTCCTTCCTCTACTGTTTTATCCAGGCGTGCATTTTCTTCTTCAAGGTTTTCATTGCGAACTTGCTCTTCGGCGAGTTGGTTTTCAACCTGTTTCTTTTCAGCGGCCAACTGTTTGTTCACGACGATCAATGAGTCGGCGCGTTCCAATAGTTGTTTCTTTTCTTTTTTCAGACGATACACTTCATTGCGGTAGCGACGAAGGGTGGCTACATCAACGTTCAATTGGTCAATGCTGTCCATTAACGCTACAATGCGATCGCGTTCAGAAAGTAATTCGCGATTTATGCTGTCATTGTCTTCGATCAAAGCATCGTATTGGCTCACCATCTCGGCCAACTCCATCTTCAATCCGTCTCGTTCGGTAGTCAAATCTGCTTCCATCGTATCTTTTGCCTTCTTTTGGAAATACAACATCCCTGCTGCGCCAATTAAAAGTACGAGGAGGACCAGAATTATGATTCTCGAGTTCTTGTTTTGATTCTCTGCCATTGTTAATGTTTGATAGGTTTGTCTTTCATAGTTCAACGCAAATTTATATATTTATTATACAAGCTATGGAGAAATGCAATTAGAATGCAGTTAATGGCTTAAAATTTAGCCTTTTCCACAGTGTAAAGTAGGAAATCATGTATCCCATGCTCGAACATTCGCTCAACCTGGTTCGGGATTTTGTGAATCTGTGGTATCCGGAGTTGTGTTTGGCTTGCGAAGAAAAATTGGTTCGCGGTGAATCCCAGCTCTGTACTTCCTGTCGTCTAGAGCTCCCGATGACAGACTTTCATTTGATTCCCAATAATCCGGTTGAAAAAACCTTTCACGGACGCGTTCGTATTCGTCGCGCGACGAGTTTATTGTATTTCCAAAAAGGCGGAGCCGTTCAGAACTTGATGCATCATTTCAAATACGATGGACACAAGTTTATTGGCGAGGTCATGGGTGAATGGTTGGGCGATACATTGGCTGCAGATGCGGTGCTATCCAAATGCGATGGAATTGTCCCCGTTCCCTTGCACCCCACTAAACTGCGCTTGCGCGGATTTAATCAGAGCTATTGGTTGGCAAAAGGGATTTCAAACCAATTGAATGTTCCGATTTACGACGATGTACTACTACGGTCAGAGCATTCAGAATCTCAAACGCGAAAGTCGAGATACAACCGATGGGAGAATGTCCGATCCATTTTTGAGGTCACCAAACCCAATAAGATTAGCGGCAAAAGAGTTCTTCTTGTCGACGATGTACTGACCACAGGAGCCACACTCGAGGCGTGTGCGCAGAAATTGCACGAAGTAGACGGTGTGGAGGTCTGCATTGCGACTTTGGCCTACGCCGGAAAATAAAAAACCCCTCTTGGAATGCGAGGGGTTTTCAATTGATATGGTATTGAGAATTATTCAGCCATTTCTGGAATTACTTCGGTGTTATTTTCGCCACCATCTTTTACTTCCATAACCGGCATGGTAGTCACAAGTTGCATCTCATCGATGAGGTTTTGCGCTCCCGCCATTTTATCGATGCAGAAAAGCACGTAACGAATATCGGTAACGATGGTACGTTGAAGGGTTTCATCGAATTGGATATCTCCACTCATCGCTTCCCAGTTTCCATCGAATGCGGTACCTACCAATTCACCGCGACCGTTGATCACGGGACTTCCGCTGTTTCCACCGGTGATATCGTTATCGGTGATAAAGCAAATCACCAATTCACCGTCTTCATTCGCCCAACGTCCGTAGTCCTTGGCCATGTACAATTCCTTAAGTTTTGCTGGAACGATAAATTCTGGATTCGTCGGATCCTCTTTTTCCATGATTCCTTCGATGGTTGTGTAATAGTCGTAATGCACTCCATCGCGAGGTTCATACGATCCCACTTTACCGTAGGTCATACGCATGGTAAAGTTTGCATTCGGATAGTATTTGGTATCTGAGTTCATTTCGCGCAATCCGCGGATGAATAGGCGATTTCCCTTATCGAGCAAGGCTCCTGGTTCAGACCTCAACGGACGAATACTGCCCATATAATTGGAGAAAATATCGTTCATCAACGCGTACAATGGATCTTTTACCAGTTTTTTCGGATTCGGATCGTTCAAGAACTCCATCAACTCTTCTTCGGTATCAAAGAAGGATTTCTTGAAGGCTTTCTCGGCCCACTTGTCCCATTTTCCGTCCCATTTTTTACCGATATCGGCCAATAGAGGAGGCATTTGGTCTTCTGGAACATCGTGGTAGAACATTTCCATCATGGCAGCGAGCAAGTCGCGATCTAAGTTGCGGTTGTAGTCCTTAAAGAATCCGGGAACCTCAGCTTTCATGTTTTCAGCCATAGCGGTAAGCTCTTCTCCTTCGGCATCGGCCATACCCGAACGAATGTAACCAAATGTATTTGCCATCGCCTCAGATCCTTGAAGGACACCCTCAACGAGGTAGGTAAGCGAAACTTCTGTTTGATTCAGGCTTTTGTACGCCTCGTCGATCAGGTTGAGTGCATTTCCGTACTCTTCCTGTCTCGCATCGCTTGCGTTTACCCAGTTTGTAAATTCATTTTCGATGGCTAGTTTCTTATCCATCACGTTGTTGTTCACCAACTGCTCGGTCTGACCGATATAGTATTTCCAGTAGTTGGCCGTACTCGCAAATTTAGAAGCGTATTGAAGGCGAATCTCCGGATCGGCGCTCATGTATTCGCGCATGATGTTCAACTTGCGATCGCGGATATCCACGATTTTTTGGTTTTTCACGTTCAGTGCTTGATCGATACCGTGACTGGTCAAATAGCGATCGGTGCTTCCGGGGTAACCGAAAACCATCGTGTAATCTCCATCCTTTACACCGGATACATTTACCGGAAGGAAGTGCTTCGGAACCAATGGAATGTTTTCTTCTGAATAGTCAGCGGGTTTTCCATCAGGACCTGAGTAAATACGGAACATCGAAAAATCTCCCGTATGACGCGGCCACATCCAGTTGTCGGTATCTCCACCGAACTTACCAATGGCCTCTGGAGGCGTTCCTACCAAACGGATATCAGTAAAGATTTCATAGACGAACATGTAGTATTCATTTCCGCCAAAAAACTCTTTAACCTGAACGCTGTAGTGCGTTCCTTCTTCGTTTTCTTCAATGATTTCACTCGACACTTTACGCACAGCTGCTGCGCGGTCCGACTCGGTCATGTCTGGCGTAACCGCTGCCAATACGCGCTCTGTCACATCGTCCATGCGAACGAGGAAAGTAGCAGATAGTCCGGGCGATGGAATTTCTTCGTCCATGCTGTAGGCCCAAAACCCATTTTCGAGAATGTTGTTTTCTTCTGTACTGTGCGATTGAATAGCACCATAACCGCAGTGGTGGTTGGTGAGGATCAATCCTTTTGGAGAAATAACTTCAGCTGTACAGAAGTTTCCGAAGTTGACAATTGCGTCTTTCAGACTTGAATTGTTCACACTGTATAATTCTTCGGCAGTCAATTGCAATCCCATCTTTTGCATATCGCGCTCGTTCAAGCGTTTGATAAGCATCGGGAGCCACATCCCTTCGTTGGCTACAGCAGCTGTATTCCATCCGAGCACGGCGACAACAGCAAGGGCGATGATTCTTTTTAGCATAATTTTCGATTTATTTATTGAAACGGGCACGAATTTAATGAATTTTCACGTCATTTTTACGCTTCTACTCCCTTTGCATTATGTGGTACAGTTCTGTATTTATTGCGAATGAGGTTAGGCTTACCCTTTTTTTGCAGTAGGTTTTTTTGTGGACTGGTGGACTAGTAGACTGGTATACTAGTTTCCCAGTTTCCGAGTCACCCAGTCACCCAGTTTCCGAGTCACCCAGTCACCCAGTTTCCGAGTCACCCAGTCACCTTAGTCATAAAAAAACCCCATCTGTTTGAGACGGGGTTTTGGTTTTTACTATTCGTTCGGTTTTACAATCCGAGGGATTTGCGCACGTTTTTCTCACCACCCATTAGTTTTTCTACTGGGTTTTCGAGTGCTTCCTTAATGGTTTTCAAGAAACCAACCGATTCGCGACCATCAATTACGCGGTGGTCGTAGCTCAATGCGAGATACATCATAGGGCGAATGACCACTTGACCGTCGATGGCCACTGGGCGCTCGATGATGTTGTGCATTCCTAAAATTGCGCTTTGCGGAGGATTCAAGATCGGTGTGGATAGCATTGAACCGAATACTCCACCATTCGAAATAGTGAACGTACCGCCGGTCATTTCATCTACCGTAATTACCCCATCGCGAACGCGAGATGCCAAACGGCCGATTTCAGCTTCGATTCCTCTGAAATCCATGTTTTCCGCGTTGCGAACAACGGGAACCATTAATCCTTTTGGTCCACTAACAGCGACACTGATATCGCAATAATCGTATACGAGCTGCTCTTTTCCGTCGATCATCGAATTGACTTCAGGGAATTCTTGAAGTGCGAGAACGACTGCTTTGGTGAAGAAGGACATGAAGCCCAAACTCACACCGTGTTTTTCTTTGAACTCTTCTTTGTATTCTTTGCGAATATCGAAGATCGGCTTCATGTCTGCCTCGTTAAACGTGGTCAGCATGGCCGTTTCATTTTTAACGCTAACGAGACGATCGGCCAATTTGCGACGAAGGCTGCTCAAGCGACGTTTTTCAACGCTTCGACTTCCATTGCCCGGTGATCCCATGGCCGCAACGGCTTTCTCTGCATCTTCTTTGGTGATGCGTCCGTCTTTGCCCGTGCCTTTGATATTCGAAAACGATAAATCATTTTCGTCCAAGATTTTTCGTGCGGCAGGAGAAGCTGTTCCCGATGCATAGGTTTCCTTGGCAGGCTCTTCCGATTTAGCAGGAGCTTTTTCTTCTTCTGCAGGCTTGGATTCTTCGCTTTTTTCTTCTTTTGGAGCCGAATCTCCGCTGGGTTTCCCATCCGTATCAATCAGGGCAACCACTTGGCCAACGGCTACTTCATCCCCTTCCTCTGCTTTGAGGGTGATGGTACCACTTTCTTCTGCGGGAAGTTCCAACGTGGCTTTATCGGAATCTACCTCCGCGATAGCTTGGTCTTTTTCGACGTAGTCGCCGTCTTGTACCAGCCATGTAGCGATTTCTACTTCTGAAATTGATTCCCCTGGACTGGGAACTTTCATTTCTATGATCATCTTCGAATTATTTATTCTTTACAATGAAAAAACATCATCAATCATTTGATTTTGACGGGCAAATGCGCGTTGGCTTGATCCCGTTGCCGGTGCGGCACTTTCAGGGATACTGGCCAATTGCAACTGCACATCTGGGAAATTCATGAGCATAAAACCCCATGCACCCATATTTTTTGGTTCTTCTTGCGCCCAAATATAGCGTTCAGCATTTTTATACTTCGCTAAGATGCCTTTGATTTGGTTGACAGGAAGGGGATATAGCTGTTCGATACGCACAATGGCGACATCGTTTGCCTTCAATTCTTCTCGTTTCTCTTCCAGCTCGTAATATACTTTTCCCGAGCAGAATACCACTTTTTTGATTTTTTCAGGCGACTCCGTTTTATCGTCGAAGACTTCGTGAAAACGACCGGTAGCCAATTCTTCAAGCCCACTCACCACCTTTGGATGACGCAATAGGCTCTTAGGTGAGAATACAACCAATGGCTTGCGGTATTCATTTTTCATCTGACGGCGCATCATGTGGAACAAATTGGCAGGGGTCGTGGCATTGACCAACTGCATGTTGTTCTCCGCGCAAAGTTGGAGGTAGCGCTCCATCCGAGCACTGGAGTGTTCTGCGCCTTGTCCTTCGTATCCGTGCGGAAGAAGCATGACGATTCCACTTTTGATCTTCCATTTATCCTCAGCCGAGCTGATAAATTGGTCAATCATAATCTGTGCACCGTTGCTAAAATCACCGAACTGCGCTTCCCAAATGGTCAGCGTTTCAGGACTTGCAATGGAGTAACCGTAATCAAAGCCCAATACGCCGTATTCGCTCAATAGCGAGTTATACGCCGAGAAACGACCCTGGTTTTCGTTGATTTCATTCAACAGGCATACTTCTTTTTCGCTGTCCTCCATTTTCATAATGGCGTGGCGATGCGAAAAGGTACCGCGCTCCACGTCTTGACCGCTTATGCGGACGTTGAATTCTTCGGTAAGGAGTGAACCATACGCCATGAGCTCGGCCATACCCCAATCGATTTTATTGGTTTCCTGAACCATTTTCCGACGTTCCTGAAGCAGACGAGTCATTTTTTTATACAGCTTTCCGTCTTCCGGAACTTCGGTGATTCGCATGGCAATCTCGCGAAGACGATCGATGTCAAAAGAGGTATCGATGGATTCGTCAAAGTCCTCCTCGGTAGCAAAACGGTATTTCTTCCATTCATCTTCCATGAATGGCGTGATGACATTCTTTTCAATCTTCTTCGACTCGTCGTACTGGCCTTCAAGTAAGGTTTTGAATTCATTTTCCATCTCGAGCAGCACCTCTTTTCCCAATACTCCTTCGTCGATGAGTTTTTGGTTGTAAATCTCGCGTGGATTGGGATGCTTGGCAATGGCCTTGTACAACTTGGGCTGGGTAAAGCGCGGCTCATCTCCTTCGTTATGTCCGTACTTCCGATATCCCAGCAAGTCGATAAAAATATCTTTGTTGAATCGTTGTCGGTATTCGATGGCCAACTGCATGCAGTGCACGACAGCCTCGGCGTCATCGGCATTGACGTGGAAAACAGGGCTTAGCGTTACTTTGGCCACATCCGTACAATAGGTACTCGTTCTTCCGTCCAAATAATTGGTGGTGAAACCTACTTGGTTGTTGACCACAATATGAATTGTTCCTCCTGTTCCGTATCCTTCCAGCCCGGCCATCTGTATGACTTCATAAACTACACCTTGCCCGGCAATTGCAGCATCTCCATGAATCAGGATTGGACAAACTTTATCTTCGGCCGCATCGTGACGGTTATTGATTTTAGCTCGGGTGATTCCTTCTACTACGGGATCTACCGCCTCGAGGTGCGAGGGGTTGGGCGAGATATTGATATTCACTTGACGCCCATTGTCCGTGGTGCGATTGGTCGAGTAACCCAAGTGATATTTCACATCTCCATCAAACAGCTGATCTTCAAAATCTTTCCCTTCGAATTCAGAGAAGATTTGCTCGTATGTTTTGCCAAAGATATTGGCTAACACGTTCAGTCGTCCGCGGTGAGCCATGCCCATCACGAATTCCTCTACACCGAGTTCAGCACCTTTTTCGATCAGTGCGTCGAGAGCGGGAATTAATGTTTCACCGCCTTCGAGTGAAAATCGTTTTTGACCGACGAATTTGCGGTGCAAAAAGTTTTCAAAAGCTACGGCTTGATTGAGTTTATGAAGAATATGTGTTTTTTGCTCTTTCGAAAAGTTCGGTTGATTGTTGTTTTGCGAAAGGCGTTCTTTCAACCAGCGAACCTCTTCCACATCGCGGATGTACATGAACTCCACTCCAATGGATGAACAGTACACTTTTTCGAGGTGATCGACGATATTGCGCAGCGTCGTTTTTTCGAGACCGATTAATTTGGCCGAATCAAAATCGACGTCCAAATCTTCTTCTGCTAAACCGTAGTTGTCCAAGGTTAATTTGGGCTCGTATTTGCGGCGTTCGCGCACGGGATTGGTCTGTGTAAACAAGTGACCTCGCTTGCGATAATCCTCGATGAGGTTGATTACTTTGAATTCCTTATCGACGTGATTCGGAACGATGTTTTGATCTACAACGTAGTTTTCTTCTCCATTGTACGATTCGCGAGCAAAGTCATATCCTTGAAAAAAAGCACGCCAACTCGGTTCAAGGGCGTCCGGATTTCTCATGTATTGCTCGTGGAGGTCGTCAATTAATGCGATATGTGCGGCTCCTAAAAAGGAAAATCTATCCATGATATTGGCTGTAACAGCTATTTTCAACATGCAAAATTACAAACTTTCGCGTCATGTAATGCGAAAGTTCAATATTTCGATTTGTTGTCGATGCATTTTGAACTTTTGAGACCTTTTCAAAAGAAAAAAATCATCCGATTGACTGATTTTATGTAAAACTACGGATAATCTGTTTTGTTCGGCAAGGAATTGCACATAGACTTTTTAAATACGGATTCAGAAGATTCTATGAAAACTCCTTCCGAATAATAACCTTCATCAATTCGCGCCGAATAATCAGGTCGGCCAAAAGGGTCGTAAAATCATCGTTTTCCGAACTATTCTGGCGGATGGTATCTTCATTCAAGTCGATGCGGTAGAGCAGATTGGCCAGTTTATCGTCATTTCTTTCGATCAAGAACTGCAGTATTTCTTCCATCTTTTGGCGAAAGCGCCCGTAGGGATCTTCTTCCGTCAGGTCGATCTGAATATCCAGATCCAGCATCGCAAAGTCTTTTTGCAATTGAGCGACCGTCGCGTTGAGGTATTCCAGGTCACGGATTCGCGCTTCAATTTGACGGTTGTTCAGAAGTTTCATCAGTGTTCGCGGTTGATCAAGAACTGAGCAAGGGCTCGAAGGTCTTCTTTTCTCTGCGGCTCTACATCAATCTTATCCAAGTGTTCGAAAGCGGTGTCGTGGTACTCCTCGATACGGCGCTTGACTTTTGTCGCTACGCCCATTTGGTCGAATGCTTTTTTGACCTGTTCTACTTTATTCTCCAAGCTTGAGTTGTACAGATCGATCAGTTTTTCGCGTTCATCTCCGTGAATGGATTCGAGTGCGTCGATGAGTAAAATGGTTTTTTTACAAGCCAGTACATCGCCACCCACTCGTTTGCCCACTTTGTCGGCTGCACCATACAGGTCGAGGTAGTCGTCCTGAATTTGAAAAGCCAATCCGAGGTTGCGACCAAACTCATAGAGATGCTGTGCATCGGACTCGTCTGCACCACCGATGAGTGCGCCCAGTTTCAGGGCGGCAGCGAGGAGTACGCTGGTTTTGTACTCGATCATGCGCAAGTACTCGTCGGCGTGGACCTCACGGCGAGTTTCATAATTCATATCCCACTGCTGGCCTTCGCACACTTCGATAGCTGTTTTATTGAACAAGTGCAATAATTCGCTTTGGATATCGAGCGGTGTTTCGAGGAGCAGGTCGTAGCATTTGACCAATAGGGCATCCCCGGAGAGAATTCCAATCGAGGTATTCCATTTTTCGTGAACCGTGGCTTTCCCTCTGCGAAGAGGAGCATTGTCCATGATATCGTCGTGAATAAGCGTAAAGTTGTGGAACCATTCGATGGCGAGTGCAGCGGGTAGTGCTTTTTCGGTATCGTCATCAAACAGTGCACATCCCATCAGCACGGAAATGGGTCGCATGCGCTTGCCTCCCAAACTCAGAATGTAATTCATCGGCTCGTAGAGCTCGTTCGGTTTTCCGTCGAAAGCGCGTTTTTCAAGCTCTTGCTCTACCGCGGTCAGGTATTTTTGGTACGTGGAATTCATGGATTATTTAGGAAAACTGAGTAAACGCAAAAGGTATTGGCCATACCCGCTCTTGAGCAGGGGTTGGGCAATTTGTTCGAGTTGCTGGTCATTGATAAAACCATTTCGCCATGCGACTTCTTCGATACAACCCACTTTAAGGCCTTGGCGGTCTTCGATGACTTGCACGAACTGGCTGGCTTGCATGAGCGAAGGAAAAGTGCCCGTATCCAACCAAGCGGTTCCTCGGTCGAGTTTGGCCACTTGTAGTTTTCCCTGTTGCAGGTATTCTTTATTCACATCCGTAATTTCATATTCTCCTCGTGGAGAAGGGCGTAAGTTTTTTGCGATTTCCACTACGTTGTTGTCGTAAAAATACAATCCCGGAACAGCGAAATTCGATTTGGGGTTTTTGGGCTTTTCTTCGATGGTCAGCGCTTTTCCATCCTCATCAAATTCGACTACACCATAGCGCTCGGGGTCGCTCACGTGATAGGCAAATACCATTCCTCCGTCGGGATTGGTGTTTTCCGAAAGCAGTTTTCCCATGCGGTGGCCGTAAAAAATATTGTCACCCAAAATAAGTGCCGCATCATCGTTTCCAATAAAATCCTCACCAATCACAAACGCCTGAGCCAATCCATTGGGAACTTCTTGAACTTTGTAGCTGAAATTCATCCCGATGCGTTCTCCTGAACCGAGTAGTTTCTCGAATTTCGGAAGATCTTCGGGCGTGGAGATAATCAGCACATCGCGGATACCAGCCATCATGAGGGTCGACAAGGGGTAGTAAATCATGGGTTTGTCGTAGATGGGCATCAGTTGCTTGCTCACACCAAGGGTAATTGGATAAAGACGTGTACCGGATCCACCGGCGAGAATAATTCCTTTCATGGTCATTGGTTTATTTTGATTTCAAGGCGCTGAATGAACGCTTGGCAAATCAAGATTAAACTTCATTGTCGTTTTCCGTATCGGTCTTTTTGACTTTTAGTTCCTCCAAGTCGATATCTTCTTCCTCGTCGAAGATATGAATTAATGGCTCTTGAAACGAAGTTTGATTGATCCGTTTGGCCATTCCGAGAAGCAGTGAAGGAAGCAATAATAGATTGGCCATCATCGCAAAGAACAGGGTAATGGACACCAAAAGCCCAAGAGCTACCGTTCCGCCAAACTCCGATGCGATGAAAATAGAGAATCCAAAGAACAACACGATACTCGTGTAGGTCATGCTCACTCCCGTTTCGCGAAGGGCCAGGATGGCGGATTCATAGATGTTCCAATTGCGCAACTTCAGTTCTTGCCTGAATTTGGCCAAAAAGTGAATCGTATCGTCTACCGAAATACCAAAAGCAATGCTGAATACGAGAATGGTACTCGGCTTTATCGGAATATTGAAATACCCCATAATTGCGGAGGTCAGGAGCAGTGGAAGCAGGTTGGGAATAAGCGAGATGAATACCATTTGGAACGAGCGGAACATGATACTCATAAAAATGGCGATCAAAAGAATCGCTAGGGAGAGCGAAACAAATAGGTTTTCCACAAGGTAATCGGTTCCCTTAATAAAGACCACCGATGTACCGGTCATATACGCTTCGTACCGATCTCCTCCGAACAGCGAATCGATCACGGGCTGTATTTTTTCTTGCAAGGCCGCCATTTCCTGTGTTCCGACATCCGCAATATTTCCAGAAATGCGCGCGTATTGTCCCGTGCTATCCGAGAAAGATTTCATCAAACTAACATCTTGTTCGGCATTATCCACGTAGGAAAAAATCCAGTTTTTCTCCTGGGAAGTCGGCAGGGCATAGAAACTGCTATCTCCGCCATAAAAGGCCTGTTTGGAGAACTTCACCAAGTCGGTAATACTCAGGCTTCGGGAGAGGTCCGAGTGGGTGGCCAAGGAATCCTGAAGGCGTTCCATCTTTTTCAGCGTAGCAAGTGAAGTAACGCCTTTCGGGCGTTTGGTGTCGATCAGGATTTCAAAAGGAAGTACTCCGTTGAAGTTGCTTTCGAAAAATACCAGGTCCTTGTACAGCTTGGCATCGCGAGGCAGGTCTTCGGCCAAACTTCCTGTTTTTTGGATGCGGAACAATCCCACCACAGCTACAATGGCTAAGGAGCCCGATACCAAATAAATTTTTCTTCGGTGAAAACGGACCAGATTCACCATCCAATCCACCACGCGCTGGATCCATTGCTTTTCGAGATGAGCAGTATGGCGCGGTTTGGGGGGCTTTGAGAAGCTGAAAATAATGGGAATGAGCAAAAGGGCCAATAAGAATACGGCCATGATGTTGACGGAAGCCAGAATACCAAACTCAACCAATACGCGACTCGAGGTGAGGATAAAAGTCGCAAAACCCGATGCAGTAGTCGCATTGGTCATCAACGTGGCATTTCCAATTTTATGAATTACACGAGAAAGTGCTTTTACCTGATTGCCGTGTTTGACGTATTCTTGGTGGTATTTATTCAGCAGGAAAATACAGTTGGGCACGCCAATGACAATCAATAGTGGAGGAATCAGAGCCGTGAGCAGTGAAATTTTAAAACCGAACAACACCAAAAACCCAAACGACCAAATCACTGCGATGATCACCACGAGCATGCTAAAGAGCATGGCGCGTACCGATCGGAAAAAGAAAAAGAGGATGGTTGCCGTTACGGCGAGTGCCAGCAATACGAAAATGAGGATTTCGTTGGCTACTTTTTCGGCATTCACGGTACGGATGTACGGGAATCCCGAGGTATGGGTTTCGAAATTCTCTCGCTCCTCAAATTCGCGGATGATTCGTCGGATATTGTTGACGACCTTGACCCGTGATTTGTCGTTCAATATTTTTTTGTCGAGGGTAACGGCCATGATTGTGGCGCCTGTTTCCTTGTTGAACAGAATCCCATCGTAAATCTTCAACTTAAAGAGTTCATCGCGCAAACTGTCGAGCTCGGCTTGGGTGGAAGGAATGGATTCGAAAACGGGTTCGATATCGAAGCGCTGCAGCGAATCGTTTCGTCGAATGGTAACCACGTCGGCAACCGAAAGAACGTTCACGACACCGGATTGTCCAATCAATGAGTCGCGAAGCTCGTGCCAGGATAAGAATCGATCGAGTCGATAGAGGTCGGGATCTTCTACACCGATAACCAAAATATTTCCCTCATCGCCAAAGATGGATTTGAATTTCTCGTAATTCAGATTGGTTTGATCATCCTTGGGTAGAAGACGAGCGTACTCGTAATCCATTTTTGCGTCCTGAGCTTTAAAGCCCATAAACACAGTGATTGCGGCAACTATGGCAAGCCAGAGAATGCGATTACGTAGGATGATTCGAGCGACGACTGTCCACATTGGAATACGGCAAAAAATGAGCCTACGAAATTAGCAACATTATTCGGAATACCCAAGGGTTAATTCAGTGACAAGCCTTCACTCTAGACATCAACTTGCCAATTGGAAAAAAAGGAAGTGAGTTTCGGCTTGCGAAGCCGGTGATCGGTGAACAGTTGTGACCCGTGACAAGCCTTCACTTGTGTCACTGTTTGCAAAAAAACAAGTTGTAAGAATACGTTTCGGCTTGCGAAGCCTGTGACCCGTGGTTGAAATCCGTTACTGTGAAAAGCAAATGAGGAGATCTTTTTAAAAAGAAATAAACCTGTCTACCTTTTTTAGGGATTTGTTAGAGACGCAAGATTTTGCGTCTGTACAGAGAATTTCAGAATTCGTTAAGGTAGAAACGCGTCATTACATCCACGCAACAAGCTTATAATTCACCGAGTTACCAAGTCTCCCAGTCTCCGAGTCTCCCAGTCTCCGAGTCTCCCAGTCACCTAAAACGGCGAACTGAACGTGAATTGAATGGCCATCTGTCGTCCTCCTATTTCAGCTGCATCGAACCAATTGCCGTAAAAAACGCCTAGACCGAGGTTGCTGATAATCCCTTCGACAGAAACCCCAGCCTCCCAATACGGAGAAGAACGCACTAGCAATGGGCGTCCGTCCAAAAGAATTCCTTCCGAGCTGGATGAACCGTAGAGCGATTTGAGGTGAACGACCGGTGTGGGCGACATATTCAGCTCTTCGAATTCAAACAGGGTTGGAAAGCGGTGATGGTATTGAACGCTTGAAAACTGGCGCCACTGGAGTGCGTGAACTCCGAGTGAATTAAAGGCGTAGTAATCCGCCAATCTATTGGGCGAGTTTCCGTTCAAATTGAAGTAGTTGCTCACGGTGGTTTGACCGGAAAGATTTCCGGCTTCGACTTGAAAATACGAAGTTCCCGCGTTGCGAATCCGTTTTTTGTACCGCAGGCGAGCCAGTGTTCGGTGGTACGCTTCGAACGAAGCATCGGTAGGCAAGCCCATGCGGTGCTGGATAATCGCTGTAAAGTCGCTTCGCTCCACGTTCACCGTTCCGTATTGCGTTTGCATGATCACCGCTCCGGGCGACCACTGCAACTCCCCGATGAACTCGTTGTACGTGACGTCACCATTGAAAAGCGGCGTATCGTAGGCATAGTTGGCCAAGTGACGGATGGTGCGGTTTTGGTAGGTTGCATGAACTTTCAATGAAGGGCGAATCAGCGCCGAGGTCTGAACAGCAACACTTGTATTGAAATCCATTTTAAAGATGGCGAGCTCTCGAATATTGGCGTAAAGAAAATTTCGGTCATCACTTAAGTAGTGAATTTCTCCCGTTTCATTCAGGTCGTGGCGGTAGGCAACGCGCCATTTCCAATCGTACTTTTTGTGCAGGGTGTATTCGGTAAACCCACCGTATTTGATGGCTTTGTCGCCGAATCCGTACGCAATATTTCCGCCAAAAATCCATCGATCGAACAAGCGGGGATTGGTTTGTAGGCCGATATTCAGTCGAAACTTTTCGTAGCTGTTGTAGCGCATCAGGTCGTAGATATCCAAATCAATAACTCCCAAGCGCAAATACCCTGAAAATAAAGCCCGAGCGAAGTTAAGTCGTCGATCGAGGTTGAATTCTTCGCCAATGCTGTCAATGAACTCGTACGTTCTTTTTTCGCGGGAATCCAAGGTGTCACGGCGAAAGCTATTCCAGTATTCCTCGGGTCGTTTATGGGCGTATTTATCTACCGTAATCTGAGCTACTTCGATTGCTTTGTGGTTCATATCGATACCGATTTCTACGCTATCGATATAGGTTCGGCCCACGCCAATGGGAGCAAATCCATTGACCGATACGTTCATGAAGTTGACATCGGTATTGAGTTGGTAGGGAAACCATTTACCCTCAAATCGCTTGTATTGCTGTTGAATACGCACGCGAAGCTGATTGGTGTCGGCCGGTTCGGCCGTTACGTTTTGTATGGCCCATCCATTCGTATTGACGTTGATTACCCCTTTGAGCCCATTGATGTTGGCATTCACGCTGGGTTGATACGAAATCCGGTAAATGGTATCGCCATCGTGGTAGGTGGTGTCTTGCAAAATGAATACGTAACGTTTTTCGCTATTGGGCGAAATCGGATTGAGGTATTCGCTGGAAAGAACTTGAATATAGTCCGTGTAAAACGTAAAGGATTGGAGCTGATTGGCCAGGAGAACGAACTGCGGATCGCTCAAACCCGAAACTCGGGAAGCGATGACGTTTTCGTTGTCTCGTTTACCCTTGATGTAGGACTTTTTACTCACGCTTTCCATCAAAAAAACGTGTTGTTCGTCGGCAAACTCCTTTACCTCGGCCCAGTTGGTATCTACCTCACCGGTTTCGGTAAATACGGTATCTGAACTGACCTCGTCCATGGTTACAATGAACTTGTTGTAGGTCGTATGGCGGTACGAAGGGTAATTTTCGGGTTGATTGTTTTTTCGGTTTTCGACCACCCTGCGAATAATCGGAATGGCTGGATTTTCATCAGCAACCACTTCGACTTCCGACAGTTCAAGTGCCGAGGGAGTGAGTTGGATTTGAAATACCCGCACATTGGAATTCGGATCCAAGACCAGTTCATAGGTTTGATAACCGATCAAACTAAACTGAATAACCCCGGGCTCATTCCGAACCGATAACTGAAACTTTCCATCGATATCGGTATACGTGCCCAGACGCCATTGCTCGGAATAGACATTCACAAAAGCCAGCCGCTCTCCCGACTCCGCATCGGTAACAATTCCTGAAATCGATTGCGCAAAAGACGCGCTAAACCAAAGAATTCCGCAAAAGAGGAGAAGTGTTTTTTTCATATTTCCCAAGTGTTGGTGTGTCCGTAGGTAAAGGTAGGTTTTTTGTGTTTCTCGAGAGTCGGGGTTCGATAATCGAGGTTCGGGGGTGATATTGAAAGTGTTTCATTTCGTTTCTCTGGTCAACCTTGACAACTTACTTACTGAAGGATCCCAGTATCCTAATCTAAATGTTTAAAACTCTTTCCCCTGATGTTATTCCTGTCTGCAATGAGTTTCCCTTTTCATTTATAGGCAAAATCGGCATTTGAAGAAACGGTGTTCTGATCAAAATGAATGGATAGTGAGACCGGGAAGCTCGGAAGGATGGAGAGATCACCCGGCCGAACTTGGCATTCATGCAGAGCAGGTTGCCGATTTCTTCAACAGCCTTGATTTTTTGTTTCTTTTGCATCAAGGCAAAAGAAAATAAAGGAGATTGGATTGAGCGAAACAAAAAGTACACAATGAGTAATAAAGGTTTCAATAAAACGAGTTGCTTTTATTTATCATACGTTTTAAAAATTAAATTCGTTATTGAAAAAAAGCAGCATAATGATGAAATGGTTCTTATCTATTTTTCTCTCCCTGGCACTTTTCGCATGTGATAAAGAATTGGGAGTTGGTTTACATGAAGACGAAAAAATGGCCAAACAATTACGTAATGCTCCTGAAGATCTTCGTTTGGAAGGAATCAACTTGGATCTCTCGGCGGATGTTTGGCGTGATTTTATGCCGCCAAGCGAACCGGACGGAAGTCCAATGATGGCGGTGGTTGAATTGGACGGGGAGAATGGTTTGTTGCCAGATGGCATTGAGCCGGTTCGACTATACGTCGTTTATGGAAATGACATTTGGGCCACGGGGTTCGATGATGTTTCAATGAGCGATGATGAAATACAGGTCTCCAGCCGAAACGGTCCGAAATGGGGCCCCGATGTGGAAGTCGATGTCGTGTTGATGTTCAATTTTGACGGGAAGTCGTACGAAATTCGTGATGACGATGTGACCATTGAAGCCACCTATTAAACATCGATTGGATAACAACACAGAATCAAGAAGCATGAAAGTAAAAGGATTATGGGTATTGGCGGTTTCACTGGTATTGTTCGCGTGCGACAAGAGCAGTGGCTTGCACGAAGATTCCGATTGGGCCGATGAGTTGCGCAATAGCTCGGAGCAGCTTGAAATCAATGGCGTGGAATACGATTTAGAGGCCTATGCGGTTCGCAATTTCAATGCCGAGGCGTATCCGAATGGAAGTGCGCTTTACGCGGGGATTCGCTTAGAGGCTGAAAATGGAGAGCTACCCGCTGGACTCATGCTGATATCCATAAGCATCGTCCATGAAGATGAGATTTGGATGCCGCCCATTCTCGATGCGAACTGGATTTCGAACACGATTGAATTCGTTGTGCAGAACGGACCGCGCTGGGCCGAAGGCGAGGACCTCGACTTCGTGCTCCAATTTATTGTCCCAGAAGATGGGCGCCTGCACTCCATCCGCGAAGGAGATGTAGAAATCGAGGCTGTGTTTTGATGAGGGTGCAATGGGTCGCGACTTATTGGACATGCTTATCTTTTTTAAAAACAACAAATCTTGCTCCAAAACACCTCAATACAACAAACCCACTCCGACCACCTCGGCAGCTCGAGTTTGATCACCGATGCCAATGGCCAGTTGGATCAGCATTATCAATACCTACCATTCGGAGAGCCTTTTGTATCTCAAAAACTCAACACCGGCGTTCGGTTTACATTTAGCGGGAAGGAGCGGGATTCGGAGACAAACCTCAGTTATTTTGGAGCGCGGTATTACACCAGTGATTTGGGGGTTTGGTTGAGTGTGGATCCGTTGGCGGGTGTATTTCCATTTCTTACTCCATATAATTTTGTTGAAAATAATCCCATTATGTTAATAGACCCGACAGGCCTTGGTTCTGAATCTCCATCATATCTACTTAATGAAGTAACTTTAGTTGGCAAGGCACCAGGTTGGTTTTCACGTATTTGGAATAAAATAAACCAGTTTTTTGGAAAACATGAATTTACTGCAACTATTAGAGCAAATATTGATATCGGGGTTCAAGCGGGCTTAAAAACGCCACTTGGTCAGGCTAAGATTAATGCTACGAGTATACAATTGTTTGATGGAGAATTTGATTTAACAGACCGTAAGGGGTATATACATAACACAATACTCAGCGAAGGAGCCATTGTAAGTCAAGAAGCAAGTGTCGTCGTAAAGCTACCTGTTAAGCTTCCAAATGAAAAAGTGAATCTATCAATCTCTGCTTCGGCGGGTCAAAAACAAAGAATTACAGATAACAATGGTTGGTTACAAAATGGAGGTTTTTCTTCAAGCGATTATGAAACTTATTCAAACGTAAATGTATTAGTTCCAATAGTTCAAAAGAATCCTACAATTACTACAGTGGGTCAGAATGATGTTAAAGCGAAGACTAACGCAAATATTTCAGCTGAAAATAACTTTAAAGGATTTGATTCTGGAATTGGTGGAACTTTTATATTAGGAATTGATTTACAAATTAAAATTGGCTTTAATGAGAATAATTAGAATTGAATTTATCGGACTTTTATTTCTTGTAATAATCGGTTGCGGGAAACCAGAAAGCGATGAGAATACACAGGTCAAACCTAATAGAGTTGAAGAGACTCAAATACAAAGGTCCAATAACGGATGGAAAGGAGTGTCGGTAGGAGACTCAATACATTTCTCGGTACCAAAAAATTGGCAGATAATTGAAAGTGATAACTTTACAATCAAAGATGATTGCAATGAGTCTTTTTGCTCAAACTTGATAGTTTATCAAATGGAGAACGTTGATCAGTATTATAGATTGGAGCTTGCTCAAACATTTGTTGAAAGTTTAGCCGGTAATTATAATAATTTCAAACTTATAAACAGTGAAGTGAATACTCCAGATAGCTCCATGATATCATTTGACTATCTACTTACAAGTCAAGGCTTGAAACTTGGAGGAACAACCTACATTTACATTAGGAGTAACTCTAAGGCTTTAGTATTTAGCTTTATGGGGTACAATGGAAATAATGGAGATTACGTAGATGTACGAGGAATTATAACAAAAATAGTTGAGACCATCGAGTTTGATTAAACCTAGTCAATACTGCCCTTTCGGAGTACAATTCGTCTCCCAAAAACTCAATACCGGCGTTCGGTTTACCTTTAGCGGGAAGGAAAGGGATTCGGAGACGGATTACAGCTACTTCGGAGCGCGGTATTACACCAGCGATTTGGGGGTTTGGTTGAGTGTTGACAGACTGGCTAAAAAGTACCCAAGTTTTAGCTCCTACAATTTCTCTCTCAATAATCCGATAAATTTAGTTGACCCAAATGGAGATTCAGTTTTAGCCATATTTGATAGTCAGGCCAATGTGATGTTTATGGTTGATTATGACCACTATAAAAAAGGCTTGCCAACCGTATATGTTGGACCAGATGACTATGAAGTTGGAGGGGTTTATGATAAAGACGGTAACCTGGCCGTTAATCAAGTCCTAATAGTTGAAGGAGTATTTACCGGTGGTCAATCCGACTACAGTGGAAACATAACCTATGGAAACACTCCAGAGCAGATTCCAGCACCCTCAACAACCTACGAGATTTTAGCAGACACTGACGATCCCGGGCAATTTAGAATCGATGCCTTAGACTCTAGACCAAGAAATGATCAATATGATAATAACACTTATAGGAATTCGGAAGGAGGCCCGAGAGCCCATATGAGGTTACACGATGGCTCCCTAAGTCATGGATGTGTAACGGTAAATAACAAAAATTCTCAGGCACTGAAAGGTTGGACTGTCATTGAATCAATATTAAACAGTACCACGTCAAGCCAAGTACGCGACCGTTACGGACGCTTAAACCGCTGGGGCCTTAGAAACACTCAAGTCACACGATATGGAAGTCTGATAATTAGATAATTATGAGGAAAATATATTTCATTTATTTATGCTTTGTGATGTTTTTAGGATGTCACCAGAGTTGTCCTGAAGGTTTTAAGCACAAAGGAATTTTTGCTAGTGAGGTTAAACAGTACGACTATTGCGAACTACTATCAAAAAGTCTTAAAAATGATTCCAGAGCATTTCAAGAATTTATTTCTATTGATCTGGAAGGTGGATTAATAATCAACCATGCAAATGACTTAGTACAGTTGATTGATAAAATTGGTATTACAACAGTTTGTGATTGGATTAAAAAAGGAAAGGTAGATAAGGAAAGGTTGGTTTATGTTTTAAAAGCAGCAAGTACTGATCATATGAGATTAATAGCTGACGGGGAGAAGCAAATTTGTGATTAGTATTATATCTGTTGTGAAGGTGACTTTTTTGAATAGACATAAATCAATTTGCGATAATTTTATAAATTATTAGATTGTTTGAGTTGAAGCAAATCCTTTAACCTTAAAATCGTGCAGAATTTGCATTACAGCTATTTCGGAGCGCGGTTTTACACCAGCGATTTGGGGGTTTGGTTGAGTGTGGATCCGTTGAGTGATAAGTATCCGAGTTTATCGCCTTATGCTTATGTAGCAAATAATCCTATTTTGTTTGTAGATCCGGATGGGCGGGAAATTGATTGGAATGGAAATTTTTGGGGCTCTATGCGTGCGCTATTTTCTCATTTAAAAACAAAGGAAGGACGATCAGAGTGGCGTAAAATGAAAAATGATAATAGCACGTTATATTCATTTAAATTTCACCGGACAGCAGCAATTGGCAATCGAGAGGATGGTACTTGTGGATTAGTGGAGGGAGCGGTCTCAGTTAATGATGTTGCTCCCGAGGGGTATGAATCAAAACAAACTATTAATATTTTTTTAGGAACATATAAAATAGAAAAAAAGGCAAGGAGTCTTGCAGGGGTAGAAAACCTTTATGATTTACCAAGTGAATTGAGATCTAATGCAATCCATCAAGCAATGGAGGCAAAAAAGAAAATCAAGATTTTTAATATTCACGCAAATGAATTTGAAAAGGGCGGAATAATAACATTTTCTAGCCATCCTAGAATTCCGCGACCACTCAACAGCGAAAAGAGAGGAGAGTTTGTCCATAGGGTGCTAATTCATGAAGGTATTCATGCGCTGATGAATTCTGGAGTCTTATATCAAAACCATTTACACAGCAAAAATCCTGAGTTTTACCCATGGAGTCATGAAAGTCAGGCAATGCTAGGTTTAAGGAAACTTCGATTATTTAACAAATATTAGAATAGTGATATGAGGTTTCAGGTAGTGTTACTTTGCGTTATTTTATCTATAAAATCCTTCTCACAAGGAAACACATTGACGATATTCGATGGAGTAATTCCTCCAAATACGTTGTTCTGTGACACCTGTGTATATGAGCATATCTCGATTAATGGGCCGTTCGAAATCGGGGTATTAAATGACATTGTAGGTAAAAAAGAGTTTGTCAAAAGCATCACCATTCATGGAGCGAAATTAAACCACATATATTTTCTGGCTTGCTATGACCAATTAAAGAGAATTAATATTTCTGGAGAAATTAAATTATTTGATTGGAACAACTTGCCCCCCAAGGTCGAAACAATTTCAATTTCTGGAAATGTAATCAATTGGGTAACTCCATGGAATGAAATGAAGATCAATAATGCAACTTTTCACATGAATACAAATCAGGAGAATTTTTTAAATTCTTCCCTTAGTTTCGTTCGAGTTGATAGTTTAAGAATAAGCAATGTTAATTTACATAATATATACTTAAAAGATTTAAAAATGTCATTTCTTGAACTCCAGGAGTGTAGGATTGATGGTATTAGTAATATTACGGAAATATTCAACTCTTTTAATTTAAAACATTTACGGATAATTAACTCACGTTTATCTTCGAATCAAATTGTAATCAACGAAAATCTCAACCTGCTTAATCTTGAAAGACTTGAAATAGTTAAATCTAGATTAACGAATTTAGAGCTAACGGGTTTAAATAATTTAAGCCTATTAAACTTATCGAACAATAGAATTAGCCGATTAGATCTAAGTGAATTACCAAATTTACACAAGTTAGACGTCTCCTTTAACAGGCTAAAAAAAATAAAAATGAGAACTAGTCATTCGGAATCATTATCAGTGTTTTATTATTTCAGTAATAAAGCCTTTGAAATATCCCCTCAAATTTCCTTCATAAACCTTGAATCGACATCAATATGTAACTTTCCTTTTGAAAGTAATATTAATATTGAGGGATTGGATTGGTATTTTAGTTTTGCAGGTGATGGGTATAATCCTTCGGTAATTGGGTCCACGAAAAACTATCGTGTTTTGGGTGAAGCTTATTACTCTTTAAGGGATATAATAGGCGGCCAGAAACCTGATGTTTATTGGTCCAATGAAATACATTAATGCTCGGAGTTGACACATATAAGCCTCAATAAAGCCCTTAAACATTTTTGCAACAACTTTGGATCAACGGTTTTTATTGGGGTTAATAATTGCCCGGATCTTAAAAACTACTATCATCGTTTACTCTATTCAGATTGATGACTTAGATCCGGATCGTTACGAGGGACTTAGATTCGTAAAGGGTTACAACTTAATGCAGGAAACTTTTCAAGAAGAAAAAAGAAATGGAACAACACATTAGAACGAAAATACTCCGGTTATTAATTTTAGCAATAACGACATCTGCTCTAAGTTTTGGTCAATCCACAATTCCGTTGCAGTCATTTATTTCACTGAATGACCCAGACCAAAACAGTATTGAAATTACACTTTGTAATAGAAATTCAACTGAGTTATTTATACAGTGCCCAAATAATGTCGGATGTGATTCCCTATTTCTCAAGCCTTATATACTTAGTAAAACTGAAATCGAAACGCACATCGTCGACTTTTCTTATTCTTATCGATTGTCTAGCTTGACTGGTTGTGATAATGATAGGGGATATGATATAGTAAATGAGGACAGTCTTATCAGTTTTCTGACTATTCAGCCTTTTAGTCAGGTCAAAATTGTGATAAGTGCTCCAAACAAATATGTTTCCAAAGAAGCCATTTACATGGTTTTACTGCTGGAGTATTACACTTCTCAGGAACAGTTATTTTCCAACTCTCCAGGTGATCGAAAATACTTTACCCACTATCAAAAATTTTATATAAAGTGAAAAATACTCCCGTTAATGCACAAAAATGAAATACTTTATTCCACTCATTCTGATTTTCCTTATCGCGTGTGATGATTCTTCAGTCTCCTATGAAAAACTGTTGATTCAGCGATTTGAGTCTAGCACAGTGAGTAGGTCATCGATTTTTTATGTCGATTCTGCCTTTTATCTGCATACCACAAAACCGTTAAATCTAGCCGTGTTAAAACCAAAAGATTCAGTACAATTTGTTTCCAATCTAAGGTCTTTTTTGGCAGAATCAGTGGATGTGCAATTCGATAAACTTGAAAGTTATGACCCTGTGGACGTTTGGTATCGAATGTATTTTCAGGGTAATGGTGATGATTCGCAAGGAGAAGTTTCAACCCATAACCTGAACGACAAACAACAATCTAGCCTGGCGTACTTATTTGACTCGACCAATTACACCCTCGGTGTTCTCACTCCTTCTTTGGACTTAAAGTGGATAAACATTTATTTCCCAAGCCATGACAATTCCTATGAACACATTTACGCTTCACTTGTAACCGAAAAAAGGCTATGGAGTGGGGTCCTTAAGCCAACTAAATTCTGCGAAACGCGAATAGAACACACGGAAAGTATTATGTTTGACTATCACGTTGCTTTTGATGGAAACCCAAACCTTGAACGCATATACAGAGATAGCAGCGGAAAATTGATTCTCAAATACAAAAGTGGAGAGTGTTACGAACTGAGATGACAAGATTCTTTTTAATATTTGGTTTCATTCTATTGAATTTGCATCTATTTGCTCAAAATGACGATTTTGAAAAAGTATTGAGGTCATTTATTGAACATGACACAAACAACGATTCCGCCAGCTATTATGATAATTTTAAGCTCTATGTTGTCGAAATTGAAAGTTATAATGAGGATTCGGGAGAAATATGTTTTTCTATGTCCTATCGATTGCAGACACTAGAAATGAATGATTTTCTTAATCGACAGGAGTATTATATCGATATTGACGACCGGAGAATTTGGGTTGTAGCAAACAAACCCAATGATTGGATTAAAAGTCAATTGGGATTATCGTTGCCCACGAAATACGAGCGAATCGATATTCTGCAACAAATGTATCCTCAAATCCAAAACGTGTTTATTAACTATAAGCCCTTTATTCTTCACGCTTGCGGAAATGTGATAAAGGGGTACTTTGATTATCAGATCAATGATTGGGATGATACTTTACCCGTTCGATATCCGAAAAGATAGAAGTTTTAACTTTAGGAGCTTTAAGTTCTAAATAATGAAACGGATAGTATGGATATTTGTCGTCTTTCTCATTGGGTGTGAAGTTCCTTTATCACGTAAACAGAATGTTCACAGTGAATCTACTTTGACTAGGGAAAAGGAGGTTTATGAATGTTTAGACCCTAAAAAGGTCATTCAAAATGATTTTATCGTTACATCTATTTGTGATGCGATTGATTCGGCCGATAGCATATTAGAAGAAAAAGATGCCAAATTCGTTAATATAATAATGTTAGACTCAACGAGTTTAGATTTCGAAATATTCGTTGGTCAGTCTATTCTTTATAGTCTTCCAAATAAATTGGATTACGGTTGTTACATTGCTTTTTCCAAGTATATCTATATTGTTCAAGATGCGTATTATCCATATAGAGAAAAAAGATATTTAGGGGAGCAGTTCAATTATTACTCCAATTCGGATTCAATAAAAAACACCTTGGAAGAGCCGGTTTTGAAAAGTGATGATTGGATAAATATAGTTAATACTGGTTTTAATGGAACTTATAAAGAATGAATCATAAATATATTTTACCCACAATGGTTCAGAACTACATTGTGTTCAACGAAAAAACGCTGTACACCAGCCCGTACATGATAGTTACCGAGGCGGAATACACCAAACACTACTACATCGAATCCGAGCGCGTAACCACCAAGCTAGGCGGCGGCTTCCAACCCGCCCCGCTCAACCCGATGACCGATCACGTGCAGTATCCGGTGGGCAAAGAATACCCGATCCTAGCCGATGCGCTTTGGGAGCGGTTGAAGTACACTGAAGAATGCACGGGGCTGAACCCCAACTACGTTACGGGCGAGCACAACAACCTGCTGTACGCCTTTGACCAATGGGTGGGCATGGACCAGTACGAATCCAACGCCTTCTACTACCACTCCGACCACCTCGGCAGCTCGAGCTTGATCACGGATGCCAATGGCCAGTTGGATCAACATTACCAATACCTGCCTTATGGCGAACCTTTCGTTTCTCAAAAGATAAATACTGGCGTTCGGTTTACTTTTAGCGGTAAGGAAATGGATTCGGAGACTGGGCTTAGCTACTTCGGAGCGCGGTATTACACCAGCGATTTGGGGGTTTGGTTGAGTGTGGATCCTTTAGCTCATGAGTTTCCTTGGAGCTCTCCGTATGTTGCATTTAACAACAATCCACTATATTTTATTGATCCTGATGGTAGAGCAGCGGTTGCTGCTGATGATTATTATAGGGATGAAAATGGTGATGTTCAGTACAATGCAACAATAAAAAGTCAAGCCGACATGGAAGCAAAAGGGATTAAAGGAACCTACTTGGGTGAAGAAGGAGAGTGGTTGGCAAATGATAAGGATCTCAATAGCATGACATATTATTCAACGGTTAAAATTGAAACTGAACATGAGTGGTCATTTTTATTTGGTTTATACTCTAAAAATTTTATGCTAACCAATTACGCTCCTATCAACTCAAATATGACTTATGCTGAATTTGAAGAGCAGTATAATAGACATTTAGCTGCTAATATCTACGTCGGTGAGTTTGGAGATGATGCCTTTAAGATTGCTTTAACAGCCAATTTTACTTCATTTATGAACGCCATGACTTTGCCAAAGAATGGGTCATTTACACTTAATAGTGATTGGAAGAATTGGAGTCGTTATATGGCTCAACGGGGTTGGTCTAATACAAGAATTCGTTCAACTCTACAAAATGGTAAATGGCAGGTTCATAAAGGAAGCAACCACTTGAATCCAGGTAATCCCATGTTTAGAGTAACAAATCAAGGTAAGTCTTTGATAATTGACGCTAAGACTCGTGAAATAATAATGTTAGGCGGTAAAGGGTTTAAGTATTAAAGTATGAGAAACATTGTTTTTATTAGGGTTCTTGATGGGACAGAAGTGTTTGTTCCTTGTTTAGCAGAAAATCTTAGTGATGATATCTTTAAGGTTATTGAAAATAAATACTTTGATAACGATGATTTTACCTCAGTATGGGAATTTTTTATTGGAGACACAATATCTGTTCAAGAGCAAAATGGGGATCTTTATGCCAAGAAGTTAATTGATTCTAATATTAAGGATAGATCTGTTTTTTCTTTAATCTTCGAATTAGTCCATTCGGATGGTAAACTATCTCTAGAAAAGGAATCTACTTATAGCAATGAGATTAGTACTCTTAGGAGCGAAAGTTTTGCTAGTAATTATAAAAGACACCCAATAATTAAACGTTGGTTGGCTGATAACTAAGTAAGCTTATCAAGATTATCAAATTAGATGGAATGAAATTACTGAAAATGAATAAATCCTACTCTGGATTTTTTCTAGCCTTTTTTTTGATTTTGATTTTTGATACCTTTAGATACATATTTATACTTTACAAATATAAGCAAGAAGAAGAAAGCACGCAGATATTTATACAATATGAAATTGAAACATCCTGGACGATAATACTCAAATGGATTATATTTATTTTTTTATCGCTCAATATGAATGTACGATTAAAAACAATAATACTTTCTGTATTATTTATATACCTAAATATTTTATTTAGATGGCTAGATGGTTGGTATCCATTGCATTCCTTTTTATTTATGTTATTGTTCGATGTTTATGCTGTTTTGTTGGGTTATAAAACCATAACGAAGAAAACCGCTTGATGCACGTAAGAGACCAGAACTACATGAGCAGCTACATCTACGACCACACCGGTGAGCGCGTGTGGAAGATGGCCGGTGAGGTGCAGCAGATGAGTATCAATGGGCAGTATTTTATCGATCAAATGGTATTCAACGAAAAAACGTTGTACACCAGCCCGTACATGATAGTTACCGAGGCGGAATACACCAAACACTACTACATCGAATCCGAGCGCGTAACCACCAAGCTAGGCGGTGGCTTCCAACCCGCGCCGCTCAACCCCATGACGGATCACGTGCAGTATCCCATAGGAAAGGAATACGCCAACTTGGCCGATGCGCTTTGGGAGCGGTTGAAATACACCGAGGAATGCACGGGGCTGAACCCCAACTACGTAACGAGCGAGCACAACAACCTGCTGTACGCCTTTGACCAATGGGTGGGCATGGACAACTACGAATCCAACGCTTTCTACTACCACTCCGACCACCTCGGCAGCTCGAGCTTGATCACGGATGCCAATGGCCAGTTGGATCAACATTACCAATACCTGCCTTATGGCGAACCTTTCGTATCTCAAAAACTCAACACCGGTGTGCGCTTTACGTTTAGTGGGAAGGAAAGGGATAGCGAGACAGGTCTTAGTTATTTTGGAGCTAGATATTACAGCTCGGATGTAAGTGTGTGGCTTTCTGTGGATCCGTTGGCTAGTCAAGCTCCTGGGTGGACACCATACCGGTATGGTTTTAACAACCCAATTTCTTTTATCGATCCTAGTGGAAAGTTTGAGGATTGGTATCAGGGTAAGGAAGGCCTAGTATGGTCATCACAAAGTGTAGATGAAATAACCTTTAATGGCAACATATACACCAATGTAAATAAGGGTAGTGACGAATTGCCATTGGTAATGCAAGGAACTGATGGCGCAAACCTATTGATTTCTGGACACAAGTCGGGTGATTACTTGAATTCAGCATGGGAAAGACAGACAGTTGGCATTGCAAAGGGTACCAGCGGAGACACCAGAAATGTTTTTGCTATTGTGAATAACAAAGAGGATATGATCAAGGCCTTTGAAGTGGTAACCACCAATTTTGGATCTGTTGAAGGTGCAACAATACGTTCACATGGTTACAGTTGGGGAATCAACCTTGGTTTTTCTTCAAGTGATGATTTCACAGATCCAACAAGTATTAACACATTCAATACTAGCCTATCTTCTGGACGTATTAACATTAGCGACAACGCTACAGTCTGTTTCCTGGGGTGTAATCAGAAGAATTTGGCCTATAGTTTTACAAGTACAACTGGTATATCCTCAGTGGGCGCAGATGGATTTACCGGTCCTCAGAATTCCACAGGCACTTTCAATGTTGATGGAGTGGGATATTATAGATTTCAACGAGCTTTAAATACTCCTTCCGGAGTACTCCAAATAAACTTAGGTAAAAAATTTAATGCAGCAGAGGAATTATGAGACACCTATTAATTGTATTCGGCTTTCTATTTCTTTTAGTCCATTGTAGTTGTCAGGATCCAGTACACACTCAAGGTAAGCTGGCAGGGAATGAAGATATGCGAGAGGTTAAATATTTTCATAATACAGATGCTGTTTCGCGAAATCTTAACAGATTATCCGATTTACTTTTGCAGGTTAAAGAGGTTAACGAATCCTTTTTGGATAGCATGGTAAATAGCCCCTTATTTTCAGTTTCTGATGTGATGGTAGCAAGCCTGACAGGAGATGAACGGCTGGATGAGATTACTCTACTTTTCCTTCTAAAAGCTTATCGAAACAACATTACTGGGGATGATTATTTATATAATCTCTCATGTTGCTATAGTCAGAACCCGTATTTGCTTTTATTCGTACAACACTTTTATCGAATCAGTGAAATAGATCCAACAACAGGACTTCTTTTATCAGATGTATACGAATGGACAAAGGAACAACCTAAAGGATCATTACCCAAGAAGGTATTGACAGAGCTAGAAGAAATTGAGGTTTTATCAAGAGAGACACGATGACCAAAGTGAATAAATTTTTCCAATATACTTCTGCGATATTCTATGTTCTTGGTTTCCTCGTACTTTTCGTTTGCTTACTTGGAAATGAAATAGGAGTAGGTTTTATTGATAACAACATCCCCTTTTTCTATTTGGTGGTCATTATTCTTCTTTGTCATCATGTAATACCACCATCATTGAATATCCGAAATTTTAGACTCTGGGCACTTGTAGCAAGCAATTCTTTAATCGGCGTCTTCTTCAACATGCATGGTTTGATCGGTGCGCTTTTAACTCTTAGTTATATTACTTTTCAAGTTTTGTCTATTCAAATAAACGGCCGGAAACTCTTATCAATGACATCATCAACAGTAGCAGACTTCATGAGGAAGCCAACAATTGCAAATCAAATAAAGCCTTTAGACTTATTCTCGGACATCTTGCCTATCATAGCTATAGTACTTACTTTTCAAATAGACGCAACAACTGGTTTGATTTCCGTTTTTAAATGATAAAGACTTATTACGACAAAATGGTTATGACCCTAAAACGGACTAGAAAATACTCCTAATTTAATAGAATGAATCTAACCTTGCCCAAACACTACTACATCGAATCCGAGCGCGTGACCACCAAGTTAGGCGCCGGCTTCCAACCCGCCCCGCTCAACCCAATGACGGATTATAACTCATAAACGGATCACGGGTCACGGGTCACGGGTCACGGGTTTCGGATCACGGGTTTCGGATCACGGATCACCGGCTTCGCAAGCCGAAACTCGCTTCCGTTTTTTCCAATTGGTAAGTTGATGTCTAGAGTGAAGGCTTGTCACTGAAAAACCATCCCCAACGCCCATTCTTCTTCACGGCGCATTTGGGCTTTTTCCTCGTCGGTGTAGTCTCGAAGTCCCATCAAATGGAGTACACCGTGGATGATTACGCGGAGCAACTCTTTTTCGGGAGCAACTCCGTATTCCTTGGCGTGATCTTCCGTGCGATCCGTGCTGATGTAAATTTCAGCCGATAGTTTTTTGCCCTTCGAATAATCAAAGGTGATGATGTCGGTGTAGTAATCGTGATCGAGGTGTTGTCGATTGATTTCCAACAGGTAATCGTCCGAACAGAATACGTATTGGATTTGGTCTACGGTAAAGCCTTTGGCCTCGGCTACGTTGTGAATCCACTGCTGTACGGCGGGGATGTCCAAGTAGTCGGGAATCGCGTTTTGTGCGTCGAAACGGATCATCACTCGCTAATTTTTTGGAAGTAATTGTCCACCAAACTGCGGTAAAACGGACTCAAACTGGGCGGTACCGTCTTGAGCAATTCGGCTTGGCGAGATTTCATTTTCTGGTATTCCAAGAAAGCGGGATTGGGTCGATTGGCATTTTGGTTTCCTTCCCGACTTTCGCGTTTGTCGTCCCATTCGCGCTCGCGCTCGGCTTTTTCGTGGTCCAGCATCCGTGTAAGGATTTCCTCTTGTCTTCTGAGCGTTTCTTCAGTGATTTCCATGTTCAGCAAATCGCGCTCTACTTCGTCCATCATTTCCATGGCATCGCCCAACCCGCCCGGCTGACCGTTCGGACCGTTCTCCATGCCTTGCATCATTTCATTGAGTTGTTTGCGCAGCGCTTCTTGGCGCGCAGCCATTTTGGCGTACTGCTCGGCCATTTTTCCTCCACGGCCGCTTTTACCTTTTTGTTTGCCGCCTTCTTTTTGCCCTTTTTGCTGCCCCATCATCTGCTCCATCTCGTTCATCATCTGCTGTTGCATCTTCATCATTTCGCTCATGCTCGGCTTACCACCGGGTTTTTCACAGCTCTGCGTTCCTTGCATCATGCTCGACATCTGCTGTTGCATTTGTTGCATCACCTCCGATAGCATCAACGCCAAGTTGTTGCTCGATGTCATCACGTATTGTTGGCGAGCCATGGCATCATTGGTTTTTCTTTCGGCCAAAAACTCGATGGACTTACCCATGTTGCGGTTGATTTTGCCCATTTCCTCGTTGATAAATGGCTCGATCTCAATCACGCGCTTACTCAGGGCGTACAAGCTATCCTGAATATGTCGGGCATCGTCGCGAATTTTATTCTGCTCCCGCATCAAGTCCACATACTTGGGATCGTTGACGTTCACTTCACCGAACTCCTTCATCAAACGCTCTTGCTCGAGCGAAAGGAATACGAGGTTGTCCAACAACTGGCGTAGGTCTTCCATATCCTCCATTTTGGACTCCATGGACATGGAGTTTTGCATGCCTTGCAGCTGGTCGCTCATTTCCTCCATCTTATCGCCGGCATTTTTCTGATTTTCGCCGGACTTTTGCTTGTCGCCTTTATCCAAATTCTCTTTGGACTCCTGCATTTCTTGCTCAATTTCCTCCTCCAACTGCTCGGTATCGGGCATTTCATTCGGAAATTCCAACTCGCTGTTTTTCTCTTTCAGCTCGTCCATGTCTTTTTGCAACTCTTCAAACTTCTCGTTGAGTTCCTCCTGTTTTTTGGCCAGTTCTTCTTCGGATGTCTCGCCTTTTTTGGTCTCTTTTTCGAGTTGTTTTTGCTCTTCTTTCAACTGGTCGAGCTTCTCCATGGTTTCTTCGAGCTTTTGCTCAACTTCCATTTGCTTGAACAATTCGATATTTCGGTCCAGCTCTTTTTCGAGTTCTTCATTCGATAGCTTCATTTCGTCCAGCTGTTTCTGAAGCTTTTCTTTATCGAGTTCGTCCATCATTTTTTCCATCTCCTCGAAGAACTTCTTCATCTCCTCATCCATCAACTCGTTCATCAAGTTTTCGAGCTCCTTCTGTTTTTTGATGAGCTCCTCGTTTTGACGATACTCCTCTTGGCGCTGATTGCTTTCCCGATTTTGTTTTTTCATCTCCTCGATGTTCTTCTCGAGTTGTTTTTGCTTTTTCATCAACTCTTCGGCGCGCTTTTTATCTTCCCAGCTCAGTTCTTTTTTCTGAAGCATGCGCTCCATCAGTTCATCGATTTCCTTCTGAATATCCTTCGCCAGCTCCATGGTTTCTTCCATTTTATCCACGGTTTCCTGAAGGTTTTTCTCGGCTTCTTTTTTCAGTTCTTCCTCCGTGGGTGCGCGGAAGGTCTGGGTGCGCGTACGGGCTGTTTTTGCTCCGTTAATGCCATCGTTATCCCACACCTGGAAGTAATACTCGACCTCATCGCCCACTTCAATGTTCAACGCGTTCAAATCCCAATAGTGGTAGTACTGATCGGCGGTACTGCTGCGGTTAAAGTCCACTTCGGTGGTTTTCCAACCCGTTTCATCATCGGCTTTGCGGTAGTTAAACGTCAGACGCGTAAATCCGTAATCGTCTTTGATCGTTCCGCGAAAGAAGTAGACCTTCGGATCGGCCGTATCGCGTTGTTCTTCAAAAGTGATTTTCGGGTATTGATCGCGGTTTACGGCTATAGTAAAGATCGAGCTATCGCGGCCTTCAACGAATTCGTTGGCCGTACTGACGATGTATCGCTCCGTTCGGTCAAACCGTTTTTCCAGTACAAATCGACTTTCGGAACGCCTAGTCAGGTTCATGGTTGTGTCTTCGAACGCGATGCGAAGAGCTTCGGTATTTCGCGTGTTGAAATTCCATTTGGCTACCGTTCCTTCCGGTACGGTGATGTCGCCAATGTTACTCACCGTTTCATCTTTTTTACCCGTGTAAGTCGGATAGTCGAGCTCGATTTCAAAACCGAGTAATACCGGATTGGGCAGTACTTTTAAATCGTAGGGCTGGGATTCGAAACCACCGCCTTCAAAGCGAAAGCGCATGTCCTCGCGCACGTTTCGAAACGTATGGGTGAAAGAAGTTCGACCTTCGCCATTTAAGCGAAAGCGATTTCCACCGATCACGACGTATGCTTTTTCAGGCAATTGCTCGCCAGTGATACTGACCTCCAGCACATAGTCGTCGCCCTGAACCGCCTCCAAGGGCGAATTGACTTGAAATTCGAACGGAGCAGTGGGCACATATGCCGTTTTGTAATCGATGATCCGCGTGGTACTTTCGGTAAACATCGATCGATAATCCGTCAACGTGATAACCGCGATGAGTGCCAGCGGAGCTAGTGCATACTTCGCATATTTTAGATTGCCACGAAAATTGATGGCCGTATGAAAAGGAACCGGAGTTAGTTTGGATGCTTTTTGCTGAATACTGGCTTCGATCAAATCGCGACTTCCCGATGCATTTTTCAGTTCGAGCACATTGAGGAGTTGGTCCTGAACCTCTTCGAAATGATTTCCGATGATCTGTGCTGCTTGGCGGTGTGAGATCACTTTTCCGATTTGGAACAAATGCAAAAGCGGCGTAAAAACAAAGCGAAATAGAATGATGGCAAAAACGCCAAGTGTTCCGAAAAACAACGCAGCGCGAACAGTGGAGCCAAAGTTCCCGAAATACTCCAGTGCCGATACGATAATAAATACCGAGGCGATCAGCGCCACAGAGTAAATGGCTCCGCGGAGCAGCTGGTTTTTATAGTAACGGCGGATAAAGTTGTCCAGTCGTTGTATGAGTAGTTCGTATGGATTCATGCAGTCGTTTTCCTTCTATCTATCAATTTCTACACCAAGAATATAACAAAAGTACGAGTTATAAATGTTCTGCCCTTGAAAATAAGAACGAATACGTACGTTGTTTAATGTATGACCGAGAAAGAAAAGTACTGGATTCCCTCAATTTTAATTTAAGTCGATGTACACATTGGTAAATCCTCCGCATAAATTTGTTTGTCCATCAAAAAACGGATATCTGCCTCTTCCCCATTTATCGGTACTTTTGAAGTAAAAACTACAGCCCCAGTTCGAAGATTCCTCACCCATTCCGATTTTATCGTAACCCACATGGCTAGGTATTCGGGTATGGATCGTATCCAGAATTTGCCCATCAAAGAAAGGACCTACATATACTTTTTCCGTATTTGGCACTTCGTATGATGGGACTCCTATATGGTCTGGGAAATTAACATAATTTACGAATAATGTATCTTGACTGTTGCCATACGCCATTCCTTGGTTATCTAAATTAATGGTGAGTACCGAGTAGGTGGCATTGTACAAATAGATAAAATCAATGGTATTAAGGTCCTTTGGGAGCCGATCATAAAAGTCCATGAGGTAATATCTATTGTTGTCTGTCGTCTCGCAAATGAGAAAATATTCTCGAAGTGATTCATAATAACGCCGTCGAGGTAACTCGTATCTTCCTTTGAGGTGAAAATCTCCATTTTCATCCGTTGTAGTCGATAGTATTTCATCTAACCCTTTGTCCACGATCGAAATTTTGGCATTTTTGACAGGCTCTACACCACCGCATTCTTCGATCATAACACCTTGTATATTGATATCGCCTTTGATCTTGCCACAAGAGATAAGATTCCAAACGATAAAAACAAGCCAGCTGAATTGAACGATTCGTTTCATAACCTATACATTTTCATCGTTAAAAGTAGTCAATTTTTATACTAAAACTAGGATTTTAATCCATCTTCCATCCTTTTCTGATAATAAATCGCTGGAATAAGCATCAACATGAGCACGGGGTTGAGCACCAAGCGATGGATGTGGTTGAGGGTGGAGTACACTTCAGGCAGAAAATAAAACACGGCTATAAAGTAGGCGGGCAATAAAACGACCAATCCGAATAGGAAAACGGCCAATGCCAACCGAAGGTATTTCCGATCGGCAAAAAGGCCCATCAGAATAAAAATTGCGAATACATCATTGAGGACGTACCGTATGACCTTACCTGCGATAAAGCGAAAGCCTTCAATACTGGGACGGTTATCGATTACTGGATTGTAAACGAAATCTTGCAGTGGATCGTAGAACAATTGGCGCTGTAGCAAATACATCAAAACCAAACCAACGGCTCCAATCGCAATGATTCCGAGCCGTTGATAGGGTTTCCATTGTATTTTTGAATGCGAGGTCACTTTTCTTCTACCAGAATAAAGTCCAATTGTTTTTTGTTCAAATCGGCGTTTTTCACCTTCACCTTCACTTCGTCTCCCAATTGCAGTTTTTTACCGCTGTACTCGCCAATAATGGCGTAATTGGCTTCGTCAAAGGTGTAGTAATCGTCGTCAATATCCGACATACGAACCAATCCTTCGCATTTATTTTCCACGATCTCGACAAAAATTCCCCACTGCGTTACACCGGAGATCACACCATCAAACTCGCGGTCGGTGCGGTCGCTCATAAAGAGCACTTGCATGTATTTGATGCTGCTGCGCTCTGCTTCACTGGCGAGCTTTTCCATCTGGCTGCTGTGTTTACAGTCCTTGACATACGGATCTTTCGCCGGCGACTTTTGTCCGTCGAGGTATTGCTGAAGCAGTCGATGCACCATCATATCGGGATAGCGGCGAATCGGGCTGGTGAAGTGCGTGTAATAATCGAACGCCAATCCGTAGTGTCCGATGTTATCGACCGAATAAATCGCTTTGGACATGGTGCGTATCGCCAATGTTTCGATCATATTTTCCTCTTGTGAGCCCTGAGCTTTTTCCAGCACTTCATTGAGCGAGGACATGATCGTTTTTCGGTTTTCGAGATTCAAGTCGTAACCAAACTTTTTCACGAAATTTCCGAAATCCGCCAGTTTGGCTGGGTCCGGATCATCGTGAATTCGGTACACGAAGGTTTTATTGGTCGGTGTGCCATCTTTTGCCTTGCCGATAAACTCCGCTACTTTGCGGTTGGCCAAAAGCATGAAGTCTTCGATCAGTTTATTGGCGTCCTTGCTTTCCTTGAAATACGTATCAATGGGCATGCCTTCTTTATCCAGGTGAAACTTCATCTCGATTTTATTGAAGGTAATGGCCCCTTTTTTAATTCGGTCGGCGCGAAGCTTTTTGGCGATGGCATCGAGTTTTACAATGGCTTCATCGCAATCTCCTTCACCAGTTTCGATCACTTGTTGGGCTTCATCGTAGGTAAACCTTCGGTCGGAATGAATCACCGTGCGGCCAAACCACTCGTTGTGGATGTGTCCGTTGTCATCCAGCTCGAATACAGCTGAAAAACATAGTTTATCCTCATTCGGGCGCAGGGAACACACATCATTCGAAAGTACTTCGGGCAGCATCGGCACCACGCGATCGACCAAATAGACGGAAGTAGCTCGTTCACGTGCTTCGTCCTCAATAATTCCATTGGGCTGGACATAATGACTGACGTCGGCGATGTGGATTCCCACCTCATAGTTGCCGTTTTCCAATACGCGATACGACAGCGCATCGTCAAAATCTTTGGCGTCGTCGGGGTCGATGGTAAAGGTTAAAACATCGCGCATATCTCTGCGGCGCTTCACCTCTTCCTCCGAAATGGTTCGATCGATCTGTGCGGCTTCTTCTTCCACATCGGTCGGGAAGCGATAAGGCAAACCGTACTCCGCTAGGATGGCGTGCATTTCGGTCTCTCTTTCGCCCGGCATTCCGAGCACTTCGATGACCTCACCAAACGGACTGGATGCCGATTCGGGCCAATCGGTAATCTTCGCAATGGCCTTTTGACCGTTCACAGCTCCTTTGAGTTTTTCTTTCGGGATATAAATGTCCACTGACATTTTTCGGCTGTCCGGAACGAGAAACGCATAGCTCGGACCCATCTCAATGTTCCCCACGAACTCAACGCGCGCTCTTTCGATGATTTCCACCACTTCTCCTTCGGGTTTGCGGTTTCGTCGGCGAGCCAAGCGCAATACTTTTACCGTATCGCCGTGCAAGGCGTTGTGAACGTTTTTGGCAGAAATATAAATATCGTCCTCTCCTTCGTTTTCGGTGACCAAGTAGGCCGCACCGGATGAGGTGAAGTCCAATTGACCGGTAGCGTACTTATCGAGCGGCTTCATCACGTATTTACCCCGGTCTACCTGCTCGAGGTTTCCTTCGACGGCCATTTCGGCCATCAACTGAATCACTCGATTGCGATTCTTGGCATCCGAAATCATGAGCCGTGAGCAAATTTGCTTGTAGTTCAATGGTTTATTCGGACTATCGTGGAAAGCGCGAAAAATCTTTCTTTTTAGTTCGGCCGTTTTCATTTTCGATCCGCCCTTTTTTGACTTTCCGTCTTTCCCTTTCTTTTTTCTTGTCATTCTGTTTTTAATTTCAATCGAATATTACAAAATAAGCCTTCAAATGGCTCTATTTTTATCGTTTTCTTGTGGTTAATAATTGAAGAGCAGGGATTTTTTTATGTATTTTTAAAAAATTATATCGCTGAATTTCAGTTAATTGCAAAATAACTCATCTTTTTTTTACAACCCCATGCAACCGATTTGTCAAAACTTGTGTCATTACTAATGAAAGCTCATTGAAAGTGAAACTATTCAACATCAAAACTGAGGAAGAGAAAATGATCGACGGTTGTCGCCGTGGCGATCGACGCTGGCAGCGAAAGCTCTACGATACTCATTCCTCATATATGTTGGGAGTTTGTCGCCGATACATCGGAGACCTTCACCATGCGGAGGAGGTACTTAGCAATGGCTTCATCAAGGTCTTTGACAAAATTGATCAGTACAAAGGTACGGGAAATTTACGAGCTTGGATTAAATCGATCATGATTCGTGAATCGCTGAACTTCATCCGGTCTTTTCATTCGGATATGTACGAGTCGGATGAAGAAGTCTTGGAATTTTATGCCGAGGAGAAACTATTCGCCGATCAAGTTCAGCCCGAGCACCTGATCCATTTGATTGATCAATTGCCGGTAGGCTATCGAACGATATTTAATATGTATACCATTGAGGGATACAGTCATCGGGAGATTGCTGAAATGCTCGAGATTGAGGAGGGAACTTCGAAATCGCAATTGAGCAAGGCACGGAAGATTTTACAAAAAAGAGTAATTGAACTTAATTATTTATAACCATGAGTGTAAAGATGGAAGATCTATTTCGCCGACAACTCGGAAATCACGAAGTAAAGCCTTCGGATCGAGTTTGGGATCGCATCGAGTCGAAACTCGACGAGCGCGAGGAGCGGTCGGGCTTTAAATGGTACTTGGCCGTTGCCGCGGGAGTTGCGCTACTTTTTGCACTCGCTGTAATTTTTACTCCCGAAAACGCAGTCATTGAAACACCAATCGCCTCAGAGGATAGCGTTAAAACGAACGTTCCGACTCCTTTTGAAATTCCGGAAGTGACCGTAGCGGTTAAAGGAGAGGAAGAAAACAACGAAACGGAAGAGAGTACACCGATAGAAATTCGCAATAACTGGACAGAACGAAGAACTATAGCCCAGACAGAAACACCCGTGAAGCGCAAGATCACTACTGAAGGACTCGGTGAATACGAGCGCTTCACGGAAGGGCAAATCGCCGAGCGCCCCGTGGCATTCATCGATCCGTTCAATCAGCCTGAGCCCAAGTGGTATGTAAAGGCGGAAACACCGGAGGCGGATACGGCAAAGTCGGGGATCACAGTAGCCGTTATTGGCGATTATGCAAAAGATCAGTTCAACAACTACATCCGAGGAGAGCGTTTGGAGCTCCCAAAAGAAAAAATTCAATTTCCGGCCGTCAATAAATTGTTGGCCAATATCAATAACCCTTTTAATTCATCAGAAAAGTAACCCTTAAACACGAACCATAATGAGGACAATCAAACAAACACTAGCACTAGCATTATCGGCTGTTTTCTCCATCACAACGATGGCGCATACAGCAGGGACGGGAACTACAGCTGGAAAACAGCTTATTTCTACCGAAGGACTAGAAGAATTCGAGCGCTTCACGGAAGGACAAATCAAAGAGCGCCCGATTCAATTCACACCAGAAGTCGCAACACAAGACGGAGACACTGTTTTTGTGAATGTAGGAGAGAAAACCATCGTCATTTCCTCGGACAGTATTGACGATGTGATGGATTTCCTCGGCGGCGACTTTGCCGATGAGATAAGCGACATTTCAAGCGAAATTTCTACAGCGGTGCGTATTTATCGCGAAGAAATGGCCTTGATTGAAGGCCAGCTCGAGGACGGTGAAATAACCGAAGAAGAAGCGGAGGCTGAACTGAAAATGGCCGAAGAGAAAATGGAAGCACGCATCGCAGAACTCGAGGCGGAACTCGAAAGTTTGGCTGCCCGAGTGGAGCAGATGAGCGGCGAAATTGAAGGACAGTTATTCGTGAGCATCGAAGAGCGTTCGGAGGAGGACCTCGAAGAGGAAGAGGAGTTTTGGAGTTCGGAAGAGTACGAATCCGAAGAAGAGGAATTTGAATTCGAGTTCGAAATCGATGAGGACAGTGGCAAGCGCACCGTGGGCTCTTTTGACTTCTTGTTGGGAGCAAACAACTACTTGGATGCAAACAACCAATTGCCTACAGATGCCAATTACGGCTTGAAAACCTTTGGGTCATGGCATTTGGCGGCCAATTTTGGACGAAAAACACGCATCGGAAATGAGGGAAGCCCGTTGCATTTGAAATATGGTCTAGAGTTTTCATTGCGCAACTACAACTTGTTGGACGACAAATACGCGATGATGCGCAACGACTCAGCCGTTATGTTCAGTCAGATTCCGACGGGATCGTATGAAAAGAACAACTTCAATGCGCTTTGGCTCAATGTACCTTTGATGATTCAATTGGACTTTAGCGATAACCGCGCTTTGGAAAACGGGTTTAATATTGCATTGGGTGGCTACGCAGGAGTTCGCTTGTCGAGCAATACCAAAGTAGAATACCGCGATGATTATGGAAACTTGGTCAAGAATAAAACCCGCGGAAATTTCCTCATGAATGACCTTCATTACGGATTGCAAGCGCAACTCGGAGTGGGCTGGGTGAATCTGTACGCTCGTTACGAGTTGAGCACCCTTTTCCGTGAAGATCGCGGACCGCAATTGAACGGTTTGATGTTCGGAATCATCATTTAACAAAGTTTTAAGAACTGGGCTGTAATATTTTCAGTTCAATCACCGTCTTATACTTGGCATTGAATTTGTAATAAATCAAATGCTAATGTTTTTCAAAAGACAGTTTTCGTAGCGTAGACCTCATACTATCGTTTATGTAGCAGTAACCAAAATTTCCATGAGGTCGACATAAGAAAAAAGGGACCGCCGGGATGGCGCTCCCTTTTTTTGTTTTCCGGGATTTTCTCAGTGCAAACGGTACAAAGAACCCCCACGAAGAATCGCTCCCAGTCACCGACTTCGTAAGCCGAAGCTCGAAGAGCGTAGGCTTAGTCACCCAGTCACCCAGTCTCCCAGTCTCCCAGTCTCCCAGTCACCCAGTCACCCAGTCACCGAGTCACCCAGTCACCCAGTCACCGAGTCACCAAGTCTCCCAGTCACCAAGTCTCCGAGTCACCAAGTTAAATATCATAATTCACAATCACCTCCTCAGAGCGCGGATGAGCTTGACAAGTCAAAACGTAGTTCGCTTCCAATTCGTCCGGTTCGAGGGAGTAATTCATATCCATTTCTACCTCACCTTTCTGAACCTTTGCCTTGCATGTAGCACAAACCGCTCCTTTGCACGCAAACGGCACATCGGCTCCAGCTTTTAGTGCCGCATCGAGTACGTTGTCGCCATCGTAGCCCAGCGGGAAAGAGAATTCTGTACCGTCGATGATTACCCGTACAGCGGATTTTTTTCCTTTATCTTCTTCTGCAATGGCTTTTTTCTTGGCGATTTGTTCTTTGGCCTGGCCCGGAGTTGTAAACAACTCGAAGTGTACTTTTTCACGAGCAACGCCTTGTGATTCGAGCTCCTGCCGAATGTCTTCAATCATGGTTCCAGGACCACAGAGCATAAAGTGATCGACCTGTTCGGAATTGAACACTTTTTCACTCCACGCTTTGCACTTGATGCCGTCGATGCGTCCGCTGAAAATTCCGCCGTTCAGTTCTTCGCCGCTCAAGAGGTGATAAACAGAAAGGCGATCAATGTATCGATTTTTGAGGTCTTCAATTTCTTCTTTGAAAATAATCGAAGGCGTGTGGCGATTTCCGTAGAACAGGACAAACTCGCTTTTTGGCTCTTCGCGCAGTACGGTTTTCATAATGCTCATGAGCGGAGTAATTCCGCTTCCCGCGGCAAAGCCGACATAGGTTTTTCCTTTTTCGGGTTCGATGGGCACCGTAAAACGGCCCATGGGGGTCATCGTGCTGAGCTCATCACCCACTTTGAGTTCTTCATTCGCGTAGGTCGAAAAACGTCCACCTTCTACTTTTTTCACCGCTACTCGTAACTCGCCGTCCGAAGGAGCCGAGCAAATACTGTAGCTGCGGCGAATATCCTCGCCATTAATTTCGGTTCGGAAGGTTAAATATTGACCGGGAATAAAGGAATACTCCTCGGATAACTCCGATGGGACATCAAACGACACAGAAACACAATCTGCTGTTTCTCGACGTATATCATTCACTTTTAAAGGGTGAAATTTTGGCATCTGCTTTTTCTTTTTTGGCAATATCCGACAAAAATATCATTTCGAAAATAAAGAACAATTGACATGTGTCATGGTTTGAAGGTTGAAAAGAAATTAGTTTTGTGCACAAATTGTGGTTAAATTTGTAGTACAAAGTGAAGAACCATAAAGATTTGACCTATGGATGTGAAGCAATTAGAAGAAGAATTCCAGCGGAAAATTGACAACGAACAGCGCATTGAGCCCAAAGATTGGATGCCCGAAGCGTACCGTAGAACGTTGATTCGCCAAATTTCGCAGCACGCACACAGCGAGGTTGTGGGGATGTTGCCCGAGGCGAATTGGATTACGCGTGCACCATCGCTTCGTCGCAAAGCGGCATTACTCGCCAAAGTACAAGACGAGGCCGGGCATGGATTATACCTGTATTCGGCGTGCGAAACATTGGGAGTAAAACGCGAGGATACCATTGAAGATCTGTTGTCGGGTAAGGCGAAGTATTCGAGTATCTTTAATTACCCAACCATTACATGGGCAGATATCGGAGCAATCGGCTGGTTGGTTGACGGTGCTGCCATCCAAAATCAGGTTCCACTTTGCCGCGCATCGTATGGTCCGTATTCCCGTGCGATGATTCGCGTTTGTAAAGAAGAGAGTTTTCACCAACGTCAGGGTTATGAGATTATCATGACGTTAGCGCGCGGTACGGAGGATCAAAAGAAAATGGCCCAAGATGCATTGAACCGCTGGTGGTGGCCTGCATTGATGATGTTTGGACCGACCGATAGCGACTCGCCACACAGTGCGCAGAGCATGGCATGGAAAATCAAGCGATTCAGCAACGATGAGTTGCGTCAAGCTTTTATCGACAAGACTGTTCCTCAAGCTGAATTTTTGGGATTAACCGTTCCTGATCCAGACCTGAAATGGAACGAAGAAAAAGGTCATTACGATTTCGGCGAAATCAATTGGGACGAATTTTATAACGTGATCAAAGGAAATGGTCCTTGCAACAAGCAACGCCTAGACGCTCGCAATAAGGCTCACGACGAGGGAGCATGGGTGCGCGAAGCGGCAGTGGCCTACGCCGAAAAGAGAGCGAAAAAGAAAGAAACTAAAGCTGCATAATTATGTCAGACAAAAAAGATTGGCCTCTTTGGGAGGTGTTTATTCGCAGTAAGCAAGGATTGAACCACAAGCACGTGGGTAGTCTTCACGCCTCGGACGCCGAAATGGCGGTGGAAAATGCGCGTGATGTATATACACGTCGCAGCGAAGGAGTAAGTATTTGGGTGGTTAAAAGCCAGGATATTTATGCCTCAGATCCAGGAGATAAAGAAAGCTTGTTTGAACCTGCGGAGAATAAAGTATATCGCCACCCGACGTTTTATGACATTCCGAAGGAAATCGGCCACATGTAATACCGTATTATGACACAACAAGAAGCGATTTTTGAATACATACTTCGAATGGGAGACAACTCCCTCATCCTTGGTCATCGATTGAGTGAGTGGTGCGGACATGGCCCAATTTTGGAACAAGATATCGCCCTGACCAATATTGCATTGGACTTGATTGGGCAGAGTCGGAATTATTTGACCGCTGCGGGAAATGTTGAAGGAAAAGGACGGAGCGAAGATGATTTGGCTTTCTTCCGTATTGAGCGCGATTTTAAAAATGTTCTTCTGGTCGAACAGCCTAACGGAGATTGGGGTGTAACCCTGGCTCGTCAGTTTTTGTTTGACCATTTTCACTATCTCGTTTTGCAGGATTTGCGCAACAGTTCGCATGAAGAATTGCGCGATATCGCTGAGAAATCGATCAAAGAAGTGACGTATCACGTTCGGTACAGCAGCGATTGGATGAAGCGCTTGGGCGATGGCACCGAAGAAAGTCACCGCCGCGTGCAACAAGGCATAGATGACTTGTGGCGCTATACGGGTGAAATGTTCGAAATGGATGAGGTCGATGCGATGCTTGTCGAGGCGGGAATAGCACCCGACTTAAGCCTTTTGAAAGAAAAGTGGCACGAAAACGTGAGTGCAGTGCTCAAAGAAGCAACCATCGATGTGCCCGAAGAGCAATTCATGCAGACCGGAGGAAAGAAAGGTATTCACACAGAGCATTTGGGATATTTGCTCGCCGAAATGCAGCATCTTCCACGAACCTATCCCGATGCGAAATGGTAAAATTACCATGGCAACAACGGAACAAGTAAAAGCATATCTGAAAAATGTAATGGATCCGGAAATTCCGGTGTTGTCCGTTATGGACATGGGTGTGGTACGCGATGTAATTCATAGCGATGAGGGCTGGAAGGTAACCATTACACCCACCTACAGTGGTTGCCCAGCCATGCAGACCATCGAAAGCGATATACTGGAGTGCTTGAACGCAAAACTGGATGAACCTGTGACTGTAGAAACTGTTCTTCGCCCAGCATGGACGACGGATTGGATGACCGACGAAGGAAAAGCCCGGTTGCGCGAATACGGTATTGCACCCCCTGAAGATCCCACAGTTGATAAACGAGCACTGATGGGTGAGACGGATGCCATCGCATGTCCTAACTGTGGTTCAAAGAACACGCAAATGGTGAGTGAATTTGGCAGTACGGCTTGTAAGTCGCTGTTCAAATGCAACGACTGTCTCGAGCCGTTCGATTACTTCAAATGTCTGCGGTAAAAACACAATTTATCTGGTGACCTGTGATAAACCTACACTTTTCAAGTTCCGGTTTACAAAGCCCGTGACCCGTAGTTGAGCACCGTGCCAATCAAATCCCGACTTCCGACTTCCGACTATCGACTCTCGACTATCGAGTCCCGACTTTCGAGCCTCGAAAAATCCCCGAAAAATAATACCTTTGCGGCCATAAAAAAGAAAAGAAAATGAGTGATATACGCGTTCGATTTGCGCCCAGTCCAACCGGTCCTCTTCACATGGGAGGAGTTCGTACAGCATTGTACAATTACCTCTTTGCACGCAAGCACGGAGGCAAGTTTATCCTGCGACTGGAAGACACCGATCAGACCCGCTTTGTACCGGGTGCGGAAGCTTACATTATCGATGCTTTAAAATGGTCGGGTTTGGAAATCGACGAAGGAGTTTCGGTGGGCGGTGAATACGGCCCGTATCGCCAGAGCGAGCGTAAAGATTTGTATCGACAGTATGTCGACCAAATGATCGAAAGCGAGCATGCCTATATCGCTTTTGATACTCCCGAGGAATTGGATGAGATGCGTGATCGAATGAAAAAAGCAGGGGTTCCTTCGCCTCAGTACAACTCGGTTACGCGAATGAACATGAAGAACTCCCTGACTTTGAGTGCCGAGGAAGTTCAACGTCGGCTTGACGCTGGCGAGCCCTATGTCGTGCGCATAAAAATGCCGCGCAATGAAGAGGTTCGCTTCGAAGATATGATTCGCGGTTGGGTAGTGGTCAATACCAATAACCTTGACGACAAAGTATTATTTAAGTCGGATGGAATGCCGACTTATCACATGGCGAATATCGTGGACGATCACTTGATGAAAATAACTCATGTTATTCGTGGAGAAGAGTGGTTGCCAAGTGCTCCGTTGCACGTGTTGTTATATCGCGCATTGGGTTGGGAACGTCCGCAGTTTGCTCACTTACCGCTTATCCTAAAACCTGATGGTAACGGAAAGCTCAGCAAACGCGATGGCGATCGTTTGGGATTTCCGGTTTTTCCGACCGAATGGAAAAGCCCCGAAAATGGAGAAATTAGCAGCGGGTATCGCGAACAAGGATATTTCCAAGGTGCATTCATCAATATGTTGGCCTTTTTGGGATGGAATCCCGGTACCAACCAAGAAATCTTCAGCTTGGAAGAGCTAATCGAAGCATTCAGCATTGACCGCGTGGGAAAAGCGGGAGCTCGTTTTGACCCCGATAAGACGCGTTGGTTCAATCAACAATATCTGCGAATGCAAGACGATGAAAAGACCGGTGAGCAGTTGATGGATTTGTTGAAAAACGAAGGAATTGAAACAAATCTAGCAACAGCGACCAAAGTTGCGGGATTGCTCAAGGAGCGTGCGGTCTTTGTGGCCGATATGGTGGAAGACGGGATGTACTTTTTCAAAGCACCGGATTCGTACGATGAAAAGACCATTAAAAAGAAGTGGAAGGAAAATTCAGGGGAATTGCTCCATGAATTGAAAGTTCGATTCCAGGGGGTTTCAGATTTTACGAGTGCAAATCTTGAGGCAGAGTTCAAGGCTTTTCTCGGTGAGAAAGAATTGGGATTTGGTGCGGTAGGACCGATTCTACGCGTTGCCATTTCAGGACGTGGAATGGGACCAGGGATCTTCGATATCGCTGAGATTATTGGAAAAGAAGAAACCATTTCACGGATTGATCGCGCGATTGAAATCAACGGCTGATGGGAGTAATCAAGGTAAACGGAATTAAGCTATATGCCTACCACGGATGCATGGCCGAGGAAGCAAAAATCGGGACCAACTATATTGTTGATGTAACCGTTCGAAGTGATTTACAAAAAGCTGCCCGTACGGATAACCTTTCTGATACGGCCGATTATGTAACCATCAATCGCGTGGTTGCCGATCAAATGGCCATACGCAGCAAGCTGATCGAAGTGGTATGCAAGCGTATTTTGGATCAGTTGATGGAGGAAATGCCCATGGTAACCCATGCTGAAGTTACGATTGCCAAAATGTATCCACCCATCAACGGGAATGTCGAGAGCGTGAGTGTGAGCATGGAATCATCACGATAGTCTTGGTCGCCCGGATGCTCGTGGAACACTCGTCGTCGAAAATCACTAACTTTGTGGTACATCGAAAAATCCAAAGGCATGATGAAATTTATCAGCACAGTGGTTTTATCCATCGTGCTCACCTGTACTGCATGGGCGCAGATTAGCGAGGGTGGAACACCGGCGACGTTCAATGAAAACACCGAGTTTACTGCACCAGTTGTTGAAATTACCACACCCGATGAAGACTTTTTGAGTCAACAGGATCAAGAACGGGAGAAGAATGGTGATGTCTATCGCGTGGGTATAGCTATTGAGCAAGCGATGAATCCTTCTACACACGGGGCTTGGCATACATTGACCAACGGGACAGAAGTTTGGCAGCTCGAGATTGAAGCGAGTGGTGCGCAAGCCATTGGCGTATTGTACAACCAGCTCAACTTGCCCGAAGGTTCTAAGCTTTTTCTCTATAATGCGGATAAAACGCAAGTTTTGGGAGCCTATACCGCATTCAACAATACGGACGGAAAATGGGCTACACAACCCGTTGGAGGTGAACGTATAATTCTGGAATACAATGCTCCTTATTACATCACGGAACTTCCCGTAATTGATATAGAAGGAATATCATTCAACTATCGTGGATTTGAACGCCTTGCTCAAAGCACGGGGTTTGGATCTTCGGATCCTTGCCAAGTTAATGCAAATTGCTCAGAGGGGGATAACTGGAGGGATCAACAACGCTCAGTTGCCAGAATGTATATGCGAATTGGAATGACCTTCGCTTATTGTACCGGATCATTGATCAACAATACCGCGCAGGACTGTACACCTTATATTCTATCCGCCGATCATTGCGCTACAGGAGCAAGTGCAGGAGATATGGACCAATGGATTTTCATGTTCAACTATGAAGGACCGGGCTGTTCAAACCCTCCGACCCAAGTTGGCATCAATACAGAGACCGTCGTGGGATGTGAAACCATAGCCAGAACCAACGGCTCGGTACAAAACGGGTCCGACTTTTTATTGGTCGAACTAAACAACAGCGTACCCGCTTCCTATAATCCGCATTTCAATGGTTGGTCGCGTCAAAACTTAGCCAGCCCAAATGGGGTAGGAATTCATCACCCGAGTGGAGACATTAAGAAAATATCGACGTATACCTCCAACACGCAATCGGTTACCTTGGGAAGTCAACCCTTGACCCATTGGCAAGTGACATGGTCGTCAACAGCGAATGGTCACGGAGTAACAGAAGGAGGCTCATCTGGAAGCCCGCTTTACAATTCAGATGGACGAGTAATGGGAGTTTTATCTGCTGGATTGAGTTTCTGCAGTGCCACGGGTGATCCCGACTGGTACGGGAAATTCTCCTACGGTTGGCTCAGTAACGGCTCGACGGATCAGGAAAGGCTCAAGCCCTGGTTAGATCCGATTAACGCCGGCGTCTTGAACTTGGACGGAACCGATATGCCTTGTTCCGGAACGAGTTTGGAAGAAGGTCATATTCGGGGTGTAGAGTTATTCCCCAACCCAGCCAGTGACGCGGTGATCGTTCATTGCGAATTGACCATGGAAACCGATGTAGAGATTTCGATGGTGAACATCACCGGACAGACCGTTTACCGCGCAGAATATCCGAACGTCTTCAACAGTGATATCCGCATTGATGTAACGGGTTTATCGGAAGGAATATACACCGTATTGGTTCAATCAAATGGAGAAACACATGCACAGCGCTTGGTTATCACGAAATAAATGGATGATTAGCGGAATTCTGCTCATGATGGGCGTATTGAGCGGATGTAAGGGTCCCGACCACATCGTCAACTCTACCGCCGATACGCGCTATTGTGCTCCGATGATAGAGTCAGTGATTCGATTTAATACAGAAGAGGAACTGCGTTTAGTGGAGGTGGAGCGAGGATATCAAATGCAAAATTGTTTGGTGCTGGAAGTTTCACATTCGGGATGTGGAACCGAGGAAGTGGAATTGATTTGGGATGGTGTATTGATGAAAAGCAGTCCTCCTCGAATTCGCGTTAAGCCACAGTTGAATAAGGATGCGATGTGCGAGATTAAAAAATTTGAGACCGTTACATTTGATTTTGAAAAACTCCTCCAGCAACACGGAAAAATAATCGTCATTTTACCCGGAATCAGCGAGCCGGTACAATTGGATATAAATTGACGAATTCTTCTTGGCGGGGTTCAAAGGTTTTTGTTACTTTTGCCCTCCGCATGGCATCGTGGCCGAGTGGCTAGGCAGAGGTCTGCAAAACCTTGTACAGCGGTTCGAATCCGCTCGATGCCTCTAAAAACCCTTCAGAATTTTCTGGAGGGTTTTTTGTTTTTTGTGTTGTTGACTTCACTTAACTATAAAAGTCATTTTCTCATCCGCTATAGCATCCGTTTTTTACTATATTTATATAATGTCGGTTTTCAGGAGAAGTTATTCAAAGGCTTCAGTCAGAAAGGGAAAATGAAATATCAGGAATTAACACATAAGATTATCGGAGCGGCGATGGAAGTGCATCGATACTTAGGTAATGGATTTCAGGAGGTGGTGTATCAACGTGCCTTATCCATTGAGCTTAATATGCGAGGTATTGAACATGAAAGGGAGAAGGAAATACCACTGCAATATAAAGGCTTTCCAATTGGAACAAGAAGAGTAGACTTTTTTGTTCACGAGAAGATTATGGTCGAAATTAAAGCACTTATCCAATTGGAAGATGTTCATTTAGCACAGGCAATGAATTATGTAGAAGCCTACGATATGGAAATAGGTTTATTGATCAATTTCGGCGCAAAAAGTCTTCAGTTTAAAAGAGTGCATAACAATAATGATTCAAGTTATCGTGATCAATATGACAATGAGAATAACTTGGATTAGCTGGTTAGTTTGGAGTTGACCGAGTGTTTTTGGGTGTTTATTGAATACTGTCTTGACCATGATTAGTTGGATTACCATGATTTCTGTATTTGGTTATGTTGAGTCCTCTTCTTTTTTTTTGATAGCTTAATTGCGTTCGTAACACTCATGATTTGTACAATTAGCAAAATCAAAAATCAAAAATCAAGGCAATCATGGCCATCATGTATATCAAGATCAAGACGATTAACGGAGAATATTCAACACATTTACAGCACTTTGCAAAATTAAAAATCAAGGCAATCATGGCTATCATGTATATCAAGGTCAAGACGATTAGCGGAGTATATTCAACACATTTACAGCACTTCGCAAAATCAAAAATCAAGGCAATCATGGCCATCATGTATATCAAGGTCAAGACGATTAGCGGAGATTAATCACCACCCATCAAGTACATCGATTCCACAGTCACACTTACTCATTGTCTTTCTCGACGGTTTTATGTTTTATAAAGAATTAACTAGTTTTATAGAGTTAAAAGAATGTCTTTTAATTAAAGCATGGGTTTTGAATTCGTGTATTAAGAACTAAATGGCTTTTAGATAAGTATGCAACAAATGAACACTGCCCTTGATCAAGCGCAAACTCAAACGCTCATTCTTAACCCTTCTACTATATTACAGCAACGTATTATGTTAATAGGTTTTGGAGTTATTTTCTTCATTTTGGGCGCAATGGCTGTTGTCATTGTTTTGGCTGTTTTATTCGGACTGATCGAAGGACCGATTACTGTACAAGATATCGTTCAGCTGTTGTTGTTTTTTGTCTCATTTATTCTGTTTGGTATCGGGTTGTCGAAGGAAGGGATGATTATTTCGGATGATGGAATTTTTCATTGCTACTTTTTATTTGGTAAGCGTGTCCGATCGGAGAAGATCAACTTGAAAAATGTATCCGATATATCGATCTTACGATTTAATATGGGCCAGAAAGCCGCTATTGGAGTAACCCTAAATCCGGATCAAACCGCTCAATTTGCTGAATATCGGGTATATGGCTTGTCGGAAAACCACGGGAAACGCACGTTGTTTTATTCTACGAAAAACAAGGAGCACGCCAAACAAATCGTAGAGGCAATCACGACTGTTTATGATTATGATGAAGCGGTATACAATCCACCGCGATCCAGAGGGAGAAGGAGGTGAGTGATGACTATGAAAACGGTATTCAATCTATTTATTGTTTTGATTTCGTATTCGTCATTTGCTCAACTTGACACAAATGCACGAGGTAAAATTGTAATTCCGGAATGGGAGTGTGAAGGAGGACGTATTATTCCGCATACCTATATTTCCGGAGATACAGTTGTGGTTGTGAAAGGACTTGTCTTTACGGATCAGCTATATATGGTAGACTCCGTCGTCGTAAAGGAAGTTTACCAGCGAAGAGTTGATAGTTCAAATTATGAAGTGACCTGTACTGGATTCAACTGCTCTTTCGAACTTTGGTTTCCCTACGAACGGATTTCGTTTTCTAAAGATCGTCTTTACGACGTTTTAATGATGCTCGAAGTAGAACAAAACGAAAGTGCGATAAGACGGAAACTTGAAGAAGTAGGGTTAAAATTGTGATGATGTTATGTGAGTGTTGTAAGACTATATTGGAATGGTGATTATAGAAAGCAAGTGGAAATCATTAGTTTTGAATGTTACTTAGAAAGAGAATTTTAAGCCATAGATTTAAAGAAACTTCCATGACTGACATCAGCGAAATTACCGAAGCATTAATTGAATTTAGAAATGAACGCGATTGGGAACAGTTTCACAATCCCAAGGATCTTGCTGTGGCGCTGAATATTGAGGCGGGTGAATTGTTGGAGAGTTTTTTATGGAAGTCACATGAGGAAGCAAATGTTGAAAAGGTCAAAGAAGAGTTAGCTGATGTTTTGGCATACGCATTTCTATTGGCTGAGAAATATAACTTCAATGTAAAGCATATTCTTCTAGAGAAAATCAAAAAGAACGGAGAGAAATATCCCGTCGAGAAATCAAGGGGTACGGCAAAGAAGTACAACGAGTTATGAATTCGATAACGGACATTGTTATTGACTTGCACAAATACCCTTTCTCAAAAAATGCTTTTTCTGAGATTGCGGATAACCAGTGGGTAAAGAGTCAATGGCCATTGGTTTACCTGATTAAAAATGACCAAAAGAGATTGGCCTATGTTGGGGAAACTACCAATGCCTACAATCGTATAAAGAATCACTTTGCCAATGAGGAACGGATGGTGTTGAATACCATTACGTTAATAGGTTCCGAACGATTCAATAAATCAGCTACGCTTGATATCGAATCACAACTCATTCAATACCTTTCTGCCGAAAACACATATAAACTTCAGAACGGAAATGGAGGCTTAACGCATCATAATTACTATGAAAAGCCTTTTTATCGAGATCTTTTTAAAGAAATATGGAATCGACTTAAAAGCGAGAAGCTGGTAAGTAAGTCCATCGAAGAAATTGAAAACTCCGATCTATTTAAGTATTCCCCTTACAAAGCACTATCGGATGATCAGCGAGCGTCAGTGATGGAAATAATAACAACGATAACCTCAAGACAGCATCGGAGTATCTTTGTGGAAGGAAGCGCGGGGACTGGGAAGACCATTCTTGCAACGTATTTGATGAAATTGTTGCATTCTCCACTTCCAGCTGCTGATGAGATGGAAGATGTAGAGGGATATCGTTTAGAAGAATATCGTTTACTTGAAAAGTTTTACGACCAGTTTAAGAATGCAAACATTGGTTTGGTTGTTCCAATGACATCGTTGCGTAAAAGTTTAAAAACCGTATTCAGCGCTATTGGAGGATTAAAAACAAATATGGTTATTGGTCCAGCAGATGTTGTCAAGAAAGAATATGATATTCTCATTGTAGATGAAGCGCATCGCTTGGCTCGCAGGAAGAATATTCCGAATTACGGTTCGTTTGATGCCACGAATCGTACTTTAGGATTAGGAAATGAGGGTACGCAACTCGACTGGATTATACGGAGCAGTAAGCATCAAATTTTCTTTTATGACGATGCTCAATCGGTTAAACCTTCGGATATTCCTAAGGAGAAGTTTGACGCACTCAAGGTTGAATCCGCCACACCCATAAAATTGATATCGCAAATGCGCGTTTCTGCGGGTAACGATTATATAAATTTTGTCGACCGTTTATTGAAATGTGAGCCTTTAGATGAGATAACGATTCCTCAAGATTATGATTTTCGTCTATTTACATCTTTTCATGATTTTCATAAAGAGATTACTGCCAAGGAGAAAGAATTGGGTTTGAGCCGAATCATCGCTGGATATTCATGGCCTTGGGTTTCAAAGAATGACAAATCATTATATGATATTGAAATAGAGGGAGTGGAACTGCAATGGAATAATGTAAACATAGACTGGATTAATTCCGCTGACCCGGAAAAAGAAGTTGGATGCATTCATACGACTCAAGGCTATGATTTGAATTATGCAGGAATAATATTTGGCAAGGAGATTACGTACAATAAGAACTTAAACCGCATCGAAATCATTCGGGAGAATTATCATGATCGGAATGGAAGTGCGGGAATACACGATGATGAAAGGTTAAAAAAATACATCATCAATATTTATAAGACGATAATGTATCGTGGGATAAAAGGAACCTTGGTTTATGCATGCAATCCGGAATTGCGCGAGTATTTGGCAAGCCATATCAAGGTTGTTACGACTGATAATGTATTGGAAAAGGTTCAAAATGAAGGGCAATCCATCTTAAAAACGCTTGATTTTGAAAAAGTACAACCCTATGTAAATGCGGTTCCTTTAGTTGACATCCAAGCGGCAGCTGGAAGTTTTAGCGAAAACCAACAACACTCTGAATTGAATTGGATGGAAATTCCCGAAGGAGTTCGAGTTCGTGAAGGAGACTTTATATGCAAAGTTGTCGGTGAGTCTATGAACAAGCGCATTCCCAATGGCTCTTTATGCCTGTTTAGTCGATATACCGGAGGCTCACGAAATGGTAAAATTGTTTTAGTCGAATCGACCCATATTCAAGATTCAGATTTTGGATCTGGATATACAGTAAAGGAATACGAAAGCATAAAGTCAAATACCGATGGATCTTGGAATCACGATTCTATAATCCTTAAACCCCTTTCAACCAAGGAAGGTTATTCAGATATTGTATTGAGTGAAGATGAGCTTATCGATTTTAGAGTGGTTGGTGTTTTTGAGCGTGTAATTAGGTAGAAGGCACATCAATTTTAGAATCCTTTAAATAAGTTTCTTTTTCTGTGCCCTCTCAAAACCCCCAAATAAACCGCTCAGACTCCAAGCGCTCCTCTTTTTCATCTTCCAAACGAAAAAAGAAATCGATTCCCGTGAGCAGTTCGATGTCATCCACGGTAAGGATATAGGCTTGCAAGGGTTTTTCGCATTTTTCGTTCGGAATCAGAAATGCAATCATTTTTTCCGAACCGGTCGGGTCGTAGATTACCTTGAAAAAATAACCCGGAATGGTAACTTCGTTTGGTCCGATGGTTCCTAAGTTGTCAATAAAAACTGGACCCGTTACTACATAAAGGCGCGACTCGGCACGGGTCCATTCCATTACTTTACCTTCGAGGTTTTTCCAGATTCCGCGGTTAAAGGATGGAAACTGTGGAGAGATATTGGAATAGTAAAACGTTTCGTCCATCGCCTTTTGCGAAAAGCTCATGCTATTGGCTGGGATTAAGTGCCCGCGATCGTATCCGCTTTTGTAGTAATCTGCATTTCCAGCCGTTACGGTGGATACGGAATCATCCATGCGAAAACTGCTTTTCCTCTTGGCATCGCCAATGTAATATCCCGGTTCGAGGATATAAAAAACCCAACGCGCTTGTTCGTGTTCTTCGTCGTACTCGAGCGAGAATATCGATTTGAGAATCACTTTGGTTTCCGCCTTGGGCTCGAGGTAATAGCCGTAGGGTTGAGCTACTCCACCGAACCAGCAGAATAAAAAGAGTATAGCAAGAGTATGACGCATGCGATTCAGTGCGTTTTATTTCTGAAGCGTAAAAATAGGTTTTTGTTTGAGAGAGTTTAGTTTAGAAAAAAGTTGACGATGTACCAAGATAAACACAGACCACTTTGATGATATACTATTGTTTGCAATTTAATCTTGGGCTTACCGAGGCTGCGCTCGGCATAAACTTCTCGCCCTGCGTTCCGTCACAAAAAAAAGAGCCACACTTTCGTGCGGCTCTCGTTTTTTTTGCTCCTCCTCTTGGGCTCGAACCAAGGACCCTCTGATTAACAGTCAGATGCTCTAACCAGCTGAGCTAAGGAGGAAACACAGTCCTCATTTTTGAGGTGGGCAAATATATTATTTATTCTTAACTCAAAGCAATATCTTTGCGCAAAATTTTTAAAAAAAAAGTTCATGAATCTCCTTGTAGTTGGTACCGTCGCATTCGATGCAATTGAAACCCCTTTTGGTAAAACCGATAAAATAATTGGTGGTGCGGCCACCTACATTTCCATCTCATCTTCCTTTTTCAACGTAAAGCCTCATTTGGTGAGTGTTGTAGGGGATGATTTTCCGACCGATTTTGTCCAGTATCTGCGCGATCGCAATGTGGATACAGACGGGCTTCAGGTGAAGGACGGCGAAAAGTCGTTTTTCTGGAGCGGAAAGTACCACATCGATATGAATACCCGCGATACCTTGGACACACAACTCAATGTGCTATCTGATTTCGATCCGGTATTGCCTGAAAATTATAAGAATTGCGATTTTGTAATGCTCGGGAACCTAATGCCTTCCATTCAAATGCGCGTTCTGGACCAATTGGAGAACAAGCCCAAGCTCATCGCAATGGATACGATGAACTTTTGGATGGACACGCAGATGGACACCCTCAAAGAAGTCCTTAAGCGGGTAGATGTTCTCACCATTAACGATGAAGAAGCACGTCAGCTAGCCGATGAATACTCGTTGGTACGCGCCGCTCAGAAAATCTTGCGCATGGGGCCGAAGTATCTGGTCATTAAGAAAGGAGAGCACGGTGCCTTGTTGTTTAATAACGAAGAGGTATTCTTTGCACCAGCACTACCGTTGGAAGAGGTTTTTGACCCAACAGGAGCAGGAGATACATTTGCTGGAGGTTTCATCGGGTACTTGGCACAATCCAAAGACGTCTCTTTCGAAAACATGAAACGAGCGATTATTCACGGTTCAGCAATGGCTTCCTTTTGCGTCGAGAAGTTTGGAACCGAGCGTTTGGTAGAGCTATCAGACGAACAACTCAATCGTCGACTTCAGGAGTTTGTAGACTTGGTTCAGTTTGATATTCAGTTGGGATAAGATAAATTACAGTTTTCAAAAGTCTTCCCCGATTTCTGGTCACGGTTTGCGGTTGTCGAAAAATGTTAAAACCAAAACTTTAACACTTCAACCGCCAACCTTCTGGTCAATGTTATTCGTTTAGTGCAGTGTAACCAGACAGAAAAACTTTTAAATTAAACGCATGAATATGAAATCTACGAAAAAAGTATTTTTAACCCTTTCGATGCTCTTTGTTGGGCTGATGACCTTTGCTCAGATTGGAGTATGGGGAATGGTAACCGACACCAATGGTCAAGGAATGCCCAATGTTCTTGTAACTCTTGAAGATTCCCTCAGTGGAACAATTGTCACTACGACAACTGATTCCAATGGGAACTATTACGACACATTAAATGTGAACGCTACACAGGGCTATGTCGTCGGTTACATTACCGATTGTACAGGAAACTATTTATTTGGCTACACGTCGTACTCTCCTTTTATGGGAGCAAATATTGACTTTACGTATTGTGCCAATTCCGGTGGTGGTGGAAACCCTGGTGGCGGTGGCGGCGGTACGCCCGGTTGTTCTGCTAGTTTTTGGTGGAATTACGCTGGTGCGGCCAATACGATCGTGTTCTATCCCGATTCAACGGGTCCGAACTTATCATACAGTTGGGATATCAATGGAGTTACGTATACATCGGCTAGTCCGACCGTGACAATGAGTTCTTCGCAACCTGCAAGCGTGTGCTTAACCGTAACAAACAGCGCATTGAATTGTAGCGATACGTATTGTGACACAATTAATTTTTGGAGTGTTCCATGCAATAGCGCATTTACGCCAACGTCCAATCCTTCGAATCCTTACGTATTCGATTTCACTCCAGTTTCAACATCTACCACATTGAACTACATGTGGGACTTTGGCGATGGAAACACATCGACACAACTTTATCCAACGCATACGTATAATAGTTCAGGTCAATACTCGGTATGCCTTACAGTATCTAATCCAAATGGATCTTGTTCAACCACAACTTGTAACACGGTTGTAGTTCAGACTAGCGGTGGTGGAAACAACCTTTGCGATGCGACATTTGGTCAATCGAATGCTCCGAACTCACCAATGGCATATTGGTTCTATCCAATGAACTACAGCTCATCGTTAATCTATAGTTGGGATTTCGGTGATGGAAACTTCAGTAGTATTGCCACACCACTCCATACCTATTCGATGACGGGTACGTATACGGTTACACTAGCAGTATTTGACCCAGCGACTGGATGTACGGATACGGCTTCGACACCTGTTACTATCGGTGGATTACCCACCTCGTGTTCGGCACATTTCTACCCAGTTAATTCAGGAGTAAACACCATTTCTTTTGTCAACCTGAGCAGTTCGGGTGCCGGAACCACATACAACTGGGACTTTGGGGATGGAGGCACCTCTACTCAGATGTATCCAACTCATACGTATCAAACCACTCCAGCGAACAACACGTTCAATGTGTGTTTGACAGTTACGACGGCTTCGGGCTGTGTCGACTCCATCTGTATGCCTGTAACGGTTCAATCACAGTCGGGATGTCAGTCTACGTTTACGGCTTACGCGGATACCAACAATTATCTGACTACTTATTTTAATGCTCAGGCCGTAAATCCTGGTTTCTCAACGGGATACTTCTGGGATTTCGGTGATGGAAATAATGCAGTAGGCCAAAATGTTACGCATACCTATGCACAGGATGGGTTGTACATTGTTACACTTGCTACAGTTGATAGTTTGAATAACTGTTCATCTGTCTATGTTGACACTCTTACAGTCGATAGCAATAACATCATGAATGTGACGATCAACTTCTTCAATACGGGAGGAAATACGGTCCAATTATCGACCCAAGTAACCTTTGGTGGGAATAAACGCAGTGGAAACGAAATGGACAACATGCGCTTCCATTGGGATTTCGGTAACGGTAGCGTGAGTACCGTACCTAATCCGGTATACACTTTCCCTCAGTCAGGAATGCACAATGTTTGTGTGACCTTGACCAACGAAAGTGGATATTCTACAACGTATTGCCAAGATGTAGAAGCGACATTACTCAATGTAGCCGAAGTTCCATCCGAACTGAAATATGCCTTGTATCCAGTTCCAGCATCCGACCAAATTACTATGGAATGGAACGAAGATTCGAATGCAACCTTGAAAGTATATAACCTCCAAGGTCAAATGGTATGGACCGGTTCGGTAAGTGCGAACAGCGGAAAAAATAATATTGATGTGAGCCAACTTTCTGGTGGAATTTACGTCATGCATATACAGACAAGCAATATTGTTCGAGCACAGCGCTTTGTGATCGAGTAATATAGGTTGGGGTTTAGAAGTAGAAACCCTGGCGTGTAGTCAGGGTTTCTTTTTATATCTTTATATGGATGATTGATGCCGACCTTATAAACAGATGCCGAGAGGAGAATAAGCGAGCACAGCTTGAAATGTATAAGCAGTGTTATGGGATTCTTATGAGCGTTTGTTTTCGGTATACGAAGAATAAGGAAGACGCGGAATCATATCTAAATCAGGCATTTCTGAAAATACTTACCAATTTGGATAAGTACAATGACGAAATTTCCTTTATCGCTTGGATCAAGCGAATTACGATCAATTCGATCATCGATGATTTCCGTAAGAACAAAAAGTATATTGAGAAAGAGCATCAATTGGATGTGTTCAACGATCACTTTACGCGTCGGGTAGATTACAACCAGGCCGATAGAGAGTTGGATGCGGATGAATTGAGAAATATGATCATGCAATTGCCTCCGGTGACACAGAAAGTGTTTAACCTGTACGTAATTGACGGATATAAACATGAGGAAATTGGCCAGTTATTGGGCATTTCCGAAGGAACTTCCAAATGGCATTTGAGTAATGCACGGAAGAATTTAAAAGAAATGATTGCGGTATCCTTAAATAAGGAGAATGTTGAAAGATAAGGATTTAGACAAATTATTTAAGTCGAAATTCGAGGGAACGAGTTTTGAACCGGACGCCAGTTCAATGGAAGCGGCGGAGCAGATGGTAGATATGACCTCTTCGGGAGAGTTGGATCAACTTTTCCGCGAGAAGTTTGCAGCTATGAATCCCGCTCCACCAGCAGAGTCCATTGCGCACATGGAGGGCTTGCTCGCGGCTAAAAAGCGTTTCGCATGGGGTCGATTCGGAATTGCTGCTGGAGCAATTCTTCTATTGTTATCCGCGGGTTTATGGTATTTCATGAAGCCCGATGCCATCAATGAACCTATTCCTACCGAAGAGGTCGCAGCACCAAACGGAGGCGATGGAGAAGAATCATCGACAACACCATTTGAAAATAGCAACGATTCCGATACAAAGTCTTCGGAAACGGATAAGAATGAAAGTGGTGCAGAAGATGGAACGCGTTCATTCGATTCTGAAGAGACTCAAGCAACTGAAAATATTGCTGGAAGTACAAATGAGAAAGCGTCTCCATCGAATACCCCAACATCTGATAATGAGCCTATGGCGGGCGTTCCGATGGATGGAAATGACGATGTGGACCATACCCATTCATCTTCTTCAACGGAGGAACAAACGGATGGAGAAACAGCAGTTGCCGCAGCAGAGTCTAATTCGGAGGAGGTAAACGAAGCAGAAAGTGAAATCGCAACTGGGGAATCCGTTCCTCCGATTGATAATGGAGGTACAACCGAAGCCCAAAAACCGGAGCATTCGGGCGATGAAAGTGATGCCCATACGATGGCGATGGGGTCGGAAGAAGTTGCCAACGAAGAAACTGCCGATGAGTCGGAAAATGAGCTGGATAATACAGAAGCTTCAAATTCTGAAACGGCCAAAACAGAAGCAGAAAACAGCGAGAGTACGGAAGGTTCCGATTCTGAAGAAACTACCGATGAGGATAGCGAGGCGGTGGCTATAGAGGATGAGCAGGTTGAAAACGATGTTGAAGAAGGATCAGCTCGCAATCCAAAAGCTCCAGGCTTTGACAACCGCAAGGGATACAACAACTACTTTGGATTAATAGCTGGCTTGTCTGTTGCACCTTCGTTCGATGCAGCCAACTCCAGTAACCCAGTTTCAACCAACGTCATCTTGGGATTGCGCTATGCGTATCAAATTCGTCCTGAATTGACCTTGAACGTGAACGCGTTGTACAGCGATCGCACGGGCATTAATCAAACCAAAGAAGTGCACGATACCATTTATCACTTCGGAATGGCGACACGCTCGCATTATATCACTCCAACGAGATTGCACTATGTCGAGATGCCTATTTACCTTTCGTGGCAAATGGATCGCAATCACAGCTTATCGATAGGGGTTTCACCTGCCGTATTAATTGGACAAAACAATCGCATAGACTTGGTTTCTCAAGACAGTTTTGACAATATGGATTACCAAACCGAGACGCATGCAGGAAGGTCCGAAGGAATTTTAAACTATGATGCATCGGTGATGATGGGGTATACATATCGTGTCAATGAATATTGGTCTGTCGGCGTACGCGGACAGTACGGTCTGTTTGATATCACGAATAACGAATATTATCATTCACCCAAAACCCATCGAAATTTATTTATTCGCTTTATGGCGGAGTATAAACTTCCGTTTTAATCAACGATGAAGAGGCTGTACTACATACTCGTTTTGTTCGGCGCCGTTGGATTGACGAACGGGTGCAACGAAATAGAAGACCCTACACCTGTTGTCGAAAATCCGTTTTTTACGGTTCAAGCCTCGGTGGATGGACAAGCCATTCAGTTGCAAGCAGGCATAGACGACTATTATCTGTATACGACACAAGACACGGATTCGCTCGGTGTTCCAGCTTTTCGTGGGCATCTGCGCAAAGAAAACTGCAACCCCTGCTCCAATAGTGTGGCGGTATTTTTTCGCGGTGACGACTTGAATCAACCATCGATTCAATCCATTACTACAGAAGGTGAGCGCGACTTTTTTGAACCGACCCATGTGGTTCAAGACGAGTCGTATCAGATTCGTTTGATTTCGGAACAAGATAGCGGAACCGTTAGCCATTATTGGCAATTGAGCGATGGGACAACATTTACCTCGGCCAATCCCGTTTATAATTTCGTGGCCTCTGGGGCACAGAATTCATTCAACGTACTACACGTGACCAGTGTAATCAATGATACGTGTAGCGCGGCGCTGAGCAATGTGATCGAGGTTCAAAGTAGTTGTCAACCGAACTTCTCAACGCAATCGCAAGGCTATACGGTATATTTCGATGCCAATTATTCAGCGGGAACGCAAATCGTATGGAATTTTGGCGATGGAAATGCGGGATACGGAACATCTACCTCGCATACCTACAACGCACCTGGAATGTACTCCGTCGAGATGCAGGTGTTTGAGCCTGCAAACGGTTGTTTTGGGCATATTTATAAGCAAGTGATTGTGAGCGATACCTTGAATTGTCATGCCAATTTTCACTATCAAATCGATTACCAACCGCAAGTGATGAGTGATTCCCTTCAGTTGGGTACTGTCGGTGTTGAATGGTACAATGAGTCGGGAACGAAATATTCAAGTGCCTTGCAAAAACAACCCGAAGGATCCTATTTTGAAATGCTCGAAAGCCACGCTTATCTGCAGAATGAAAACAATCAATCTACGGTTGAATTTTCGGCAAATGTTGATGTGTATCTTTACAGCGAACAAGGGGATAGTGTGCGCTTTATCTGTCCTGAACTTCACATGGCTGTTCCGATGCCGCAGTAGTTTGGAGTTACTCAAATTCGATTAGAACCTGATTTTTTTCAACAGCTTCACCCGATTGAACGGTGATGTTCTTCACTACGCCATCCGCGGGGGATTTCAGTACGTTTTCCATTTTCATTGCCTCCAGTACCAATAGAGAATCGCCTTTGGAGACGGAAGATCCTTTCTCGGCAATAATGTCCAGAACCAATCCGGGCATCGGTGCTTTAACTTCGTTCACGGCTGCTGTCATCAAGTTGCTCAATCCCATTTTTTGGAGTAAGAGATCGTATTTATCTTTGATTTCACCACCAATGGTCACACCATTGATCATAAGCGTGAACTCTTTTTCATCCGAATCAAAATGGACTACCTCGATGCGGTATGATCGGTTGTTTTGAATCAAGTGCCACTGATTGGGCCCGAGCTGAATTAAATCTCCCTCAAAGGTTCGATCACCAATCGTTCCGTTGAACTCGCCCGAAGCATTTGCTTCTACTTCGCGCTCTGCGTTGTCGAAAATAATCTTTGCCATGGGTCAAAAGTAGCCAAATTTTCATAAGAACGAGAATCTCTTATTTTTGTTCTCCTCAAAATGGACGTATGAAAAAAGCATGGATTGTAGTTGCCGCGTTGGCGGCATTGGCTGGATGTAAGCCACAGGAAACGTTGAGCATTCAAATGGATGAAGTAGAGGTGACGGACCGAATGCCTGGAGAGCGTCCGATTTACCGCGAATCACGCCCTATTGTGGCTGACTTGATTCACACCCGGTTGGAGTTGCGCTTTGATTGGGAAAAGCAACACGTCAATGGAATTGCCCGGTTGGACTTCAAACCGTATTACTACCCGATTAGCGAAGTGGAGTTGGACGCCAAAGGAATGGATATCCTCAATGTTGCGATGAATGACTTTACCGGTAATGAGAAACTCGAGTATACGTACGATGGGGAAAAACTGACGATTGATTTAGGTAAGACCTTTATTGAAACCGATACCTTCCAAATCGAAATCATCTATACAGCCAAGCCGAACGAGTTGCGGGTAACGGGAAGTGAGGCCATTAGCGAAGCAAAAGGATTGTACTTTATCAATCCAATAGGTGAAAATCCATATCGTCCTCGCCAGATATGGACGCAAGGAGAAACAGAAGCCAATTCATGCTGGTTTCCGACGATGGATCAACCCAATGAGAAAATGACGCAAGAGTTCTTTGTCTACTGCGATACCGCCATGGCTTCGTTGTCGAATGGGGAGTTGGTTTATTCCATCGATGTCGGTGACGGAACACGTTTGGACTACTGGAAGCAAGACCTTCCGCATGCCCCTTACTTAGCGATGTTAGCAATAGGTGAGTACAGCGTCATTGAAGATACATGGCGCGATATTCCGGTGAATTATTACGTAGAGCCTCAGTATGAAGAAAATGCTTCGTTGATTTTTAACCATACACCGGAAATGCTAGAGTTTTATTCCAAACTGCTCGGCGTGGATTATCCATGGGATAAATACAGTCAAGTTGTTGTTCGCGATTACGTGTCGGGTGCGATGGAAAATACCTCGGCGGTAATTTTTGGTGAATTTGTTTATGGAGATGAACGCTCTTTGATGGACGATGGCAATGAGGACATCGTGGCGCATGAGATGTTTCACCATTGGTTCGGAGACTTGGTGACTTGCGAGTCTTGGGCGAATATACCTTTGAACGAAGCATTTGCCACCTACGGAGAATACCTCTGGCGCGAATACAAATACGGTCGTGAAAACGCAGATTATCATCTGTATCGTGATTTAATGAGCTACCTCAACGAATTCAATCGGGGAAAAGCGGTGGATATGATTCGCTTCGATTACGATGATAAAGAGGATATGTTCGACAGCCATTCCTACGCTAAAGGAGGGCGTATTTTGCATATGCTTCGAAGCTTTATGGGAGATCCAGCTTTCTTTAAAGGGCTGAATATTTATCTCGAAGAGAACGCTTACGGTGCAGCTGAAATCCACCATTTGCGATTGGCCATGGAAAAAGCGCTGGGAAGAGATCTAAATTGGTTTTTTAACCAATGGTTCTTGGACAACGGCCATCCCCAGCTGGATGTGGAATATCAATGGATCGACTCCACTTCTACGCAGCGGGTTATTGTGAGGCAGACTCAAAACATCGACGAGTTTCCCATTTATCGCTTGCCCATCGAGATTGACTTTTACAAAAACGGACAGCGTATTCGCAAAAAAGCAGAGATCGATAGCCAAACCGAAGTGCTGGAGTTTGAAATGCAAGAACGTCCCGATTGGGTGAATTTTGACGCCCGCAAAATGTTGCTCTGCGAAAAAGACGAGAATAAAACCACCGAACAATGGTTTATGCAGCTCGAACAGGGTCCTCTCTTTATGGATCGCTGGGAGGCGATGAGTACAATTATTGCAGAAAACGACAGCGCCGACCTCGAGCAACTAATAATCGTTGGAATGCGCGATTCCTTCTGGAAAATCCGTTATGATGCCTTGGATGTACTTCAGAATTTGGACTCTGAAAAGCTCGATCAGTTGCTCGACTTGGTTATTGGTATGGCCGTGGAAGATGCGGACAACCGAGTACGTGGAAAAGCGATTGAAGTGTTATACGATCGTTTCGACTACGATAGCCCAGATATGTATTACGACTTTACACAAGATGCATCGTATTACGTTGCTGCCGAAGGCTTTAATGCGATGTACAAATTCAACACAAGCGATGCACTAAAATTGGGACTCCGTGAAATAGATCATGTTTTGGGAGCGTACGAAATGGCTATTCTGACTGCTTTTTCCGAACAAAAATCGGGGGAGTATTTCGATTTCTTTGCTCGCAGAGTGCGTTCGTACGGCATGGGCAGTGCCGCTCGAATGTGCGGTATGTTTGCCGATTATTTGATTGAGCAAGAAGTGGTTTTGATGTTGGATGGAGCGAATGTATTAAAGGAAAAAGCCATGATAGCCGAACCTTGGTGGCTTCGGTTTAGCGCTTATCGCGCACTTTCTAGAATTGCCGATGAATTGGAGTCTCGAGAAGACGAAGCCTCTGTCCAAGCATTGGAAAAGGTTCAAAAAATGATTGCTGAAATCAAATCGACGGAAACCCATCCGCAATTGGTTTCTGCCTACAAACGCTATTAAAAACCAAAACCTGAACCGTCCTCGGATTGCTCATAACCGCTATCTGGGGGCAGGTGGGGTTGTTCTGCCGCTTCTACCGCGAGACGATCGCATCGCTCATTTTCCGGGTGATTGTTATGTCCTTTTACCCATTGGAATTGGACGTTGTGTTTGGGGTAAACTTTCAAAAATCGACGCCATAAATCGGGATTTTTTTTGCCTTTGAATCCTTTTTTTACCCAACCAAAAACCCATCCTTTACTCACGGCATCAACCACGTACTTGGAATCCGATACCACCAATACATCACTTCCCGGTATTTTTAGCATTTCCAATCCGATGATAACGGCCAGAAGCTCCATTCGATTGTTGGTCGTCCGTCGAAATCCACCCGATGCCTCTTTGTAGTGCTTTCCCGCCTTCAATACGATGCCGTATCCTCCGGGTCCTGGGTTGCCTTTCGCTGCACCGTCGGTATAAAGTTCTATTCTCATGAATGCGTTTCTATCCAGTTTTTAATCACCAACGGGTAGTACTCGTATTCGAGTTGGTGAATTCTATGTGCGAGGGTTTCTACGGTATCGGTTTTAAAAACGGGGCATTGGTATTGAGCGATAATCTTTCCCTCATCGTAATTTTCATTCACATCGTGAATGGTAATCCCCGACTCCAGCTCTCCGGCTTGAAGAACCGCCTTGTGTACGTTATCGCCATACATTCCTTTTCCGCCGTGGCGAGGCAAAAGTGCAGGGTGGATATTGATGATGGCATTTTTATATGCACGCGTGAGGAATGGTGGTATTTTTAATAGAAATCCAGCCAGAACAATTCGGTCAATTTCCCATTTTTCGAGTAAACCGAGCATGCCTTCCCGATCTTCGAGAACATTTTTTGGCACCCAAAGAACCGGAATATCTAACTTTTTCGCTCTTTCATACACTCCGGCCTCTTCCTTATTACAGATAATGCAGGCCACTTCGATCATTGGGTCATCGGCGAAGTAGCGTGTGATGTTTTCAGCGTTTGTGCCTGAACCCGAGGCGAATAGGGCGATTCGTACCTTTTTTTTCATGGGGATAATTCGTTTTCGGGAGCAAATTTAATGTTCTGAAATTTTTATTAAAGCAAAGAGGTTTATATTTGCCCGCTCAAATGGACAAAAGTATCGTTCATTTGAAATATTTTTTTTTCTTTGTAAACAAACAACTTAAATATAAGAGTCATGTCTGACATTGCATCAAGAGTAAAAGCGATTATCGTTGACAAATTAGGAGTTGACGAAAGCGAAGTAACAACTGAAGCAAGCTTCACTAACGATTTAGGAGCTGATTCACTCGATACTGTGGAATTGATCATGGAATTCGAGAAAGAATTCGATATTCAGATTCCAGACGATCAAGCTGAGAACATTTCAACAGTGGGTCAAGCAGTAGCATATATCGAGCAAGCAAAATAATTCGATATGCAACTCAAGAGAGTCGTAGTAACAGGTATGGGAGCGCTAACTCCCATTGGTAATTCTTTACAATCGTATTGGGAGGGATTGATCAATGGAGTAAGTGGTGCTGCCCCAATCACTCGATTCGATGCCGAGCTATTCAAAACGCAATTTGCCTGTGAGGTCAAAAATTTTGATCCTCAGGACGTAATGGATCGCAAGGAGGTTCGCAAAATGGACCCTTTTGCACATTATGCCATTGCCGTAACCGACGAGGGAATAAAGCATGCGGGAATTACTCCCGAAAATGCGGACTTTGATCGCGTTGGGGTTATTTGGGGCTCGGGTATTGGAGGAATTCGCACTTTTCAGGACGAATGTGAAAATTATTTTGGTGGAAATGGTACACCGCGCTTTAATCCGTTCTTCATTCCAAAGATGATATCGGATATCGCACCGGGGCTGATTTCTATTCGCCATGGTTTTCGCGGTCCGAACTTCGCCACTGTATCGGCATGTGCATCATCCTCAAATGCGCTCATCGATTCGATGAACTACATTCGACTCGGTAAAGCAGATGTAATCGTCACGGGTGGATCAGAAGCTGCGGTAACCGATTCTGGAATTGGTGGTTTTAATGCAATGCATGCCCTCAGTACCCGAAACGATGATCCCAAAACAGCTTCGCGTCCATTTGATAAAGATCGCGATGGGTTTGTACTTGGCGAAGGAGCCGGATGTATCGTGTTGGAAGAATACGAACATGCCGTTCGTCGGGGAGCAACCATTCTCGCTGAAATTGTCGGCGGTGGTATGTCGGCAGATGCCCATCACTTAACGGCGCCGCATCCCGAAGGTCTCGGAGCGCGCAATGTGATGAAGTTTGCGTTGGAAGACGCCCAAATGACCCCAGAGGATATCGACTATGTCAACGTACACGGAACATCTACTCCACTTGGAGATGTGGCCGAGACAAAGGCGATACGCGAGGTATTTGGTGAGCATGCGTACAAACTGAATATCAGTTCGACAAAATCCATGACGGGGCACTTACTCGGTGCTGCCGGAGCGATTGAGGCGATTGCGAGTATTATGGCTGTGCGCGAGGGAATCATTCCTCCAACCATCAACCACTTTACCGACGACCCCGAACTGGACGATAAATTGAATCTGACTTTCAATACGGCCCAAAAGCGCGAAGTCCGCGCCGCATTGAGCAACACCTTCGGGTTTGGAGGTCATAATGCGTCGGTCATTTTTAAGAAGTTCGATGAATAATCTTTTTGTTCGGATAAAGCATTTTTTTAATCCCCATGCCAAAGGCGATGGGGATTTTTTATATCATATTGAACAGATGGTCGGGTATAAACCGATGCACGAAGAGCATTTTCATACCGCTTTTCGTCATCGTTCGATGGGATATGTAAAGGCGTTCAAAAACAAGGACAGCAATGAACGGCTGGAATACCTCGGAGACGCAATTTTAAGCGCTGTGGCGGCCGATTATCTCTTTTTGGAGTATCCGGATGCCGATGAGGGTTTTCTTACGCAAACACGCGCAAAACTAGTCAGTCGGCAAACGTTGAATCAACTGGGAAAAGATCTCGGGTTGGAACCGCTGATCACTTCGATGCTCAACGAGAAGAATCCGAGTAAGCATATTCTGGGAAATACCCTGGAAGCACTGATTGGAGCCATTTATCTCGATGGGGGCTACCAAAGGGCAAAGGCGTTCATCGTCGAGCGTATTTTTCATAAATACATCGACTGGAAGCAAATTACTCATGAGGTATTTAGCTATCGATCTAAGATTCAGGAATGGGCCCAAAAAGGCAAGCGACAGGTCGAATTCAAAACCGTAAAGGAAGAAGGTCCACAACACCAGAAGGAATTTACCGCAGTCGTATTGATCGATGAAGCGGAAATTGCCCGCGGAGTGGGTTTTTCAAAGAAAGCAGCGAAAGAACTTGCAGCACGAAAAGCGTTTGACTATATAGCCGATCATGAGTAAATTGGTATTGGATATTGAAGACGATTACTTTGAGTTCGAAGCGATAGCTATACGGAGCTCGGTAAAGATGCATCGTCTCGCGTTTGCAGTAAATGAAAGGTGGGAAGGTCGTTTTCGTCAAGTCGCACAGTGGGAGTTTTTTCATCGCGGTGAAAAACGCCTTACTCCCCGATGCCGGGCAGTGCATCCCACGTTGGATAGCGAGTATTTTTTAATTGAAAACCGCTTTTATCATCAATCGGCTGCCGGCGAGGGATTATTCGAACAGGTAAACGGTCCGCAATGGGCTTCACAAAAGCTTATTCCACAAATGCGTTCCGTTGATTATTTTATGCTCATCTTTGACTGTGCTTCCGAAGCTGAGCTCAATAAACTCAACCTCCAGTTGAAAACCGTTCGCGAAGTCGAATCGTCTTGGGTGATTGACTTGTCAGCGGCGAAAGGAGTAGAAGCATTATTGGATTTTAATTACAAAGAGAAAGATGAACAAAGCGAAAATAGTTGCCACCTTAGGCCCAGCGAGCTCCTCACTTGAGGTTATGCGTGCAATGGTCGAGGCCGGCGTGAATGTATTTCGAATCAATTTTAGTCATAGCCCTCACGACGAAGTGCGCGAGATTATGAAGCGCATCCGTCAAATTAATCAGGAGATGGATCATTACACCGCAGTCTTAGCCGACCTTCAAGGTCCTAAGATTCGGGTGGGAAAAGTAGCTCCTGATGCGTACTTGAAAAATGGCGATCGATTCGACCTGTTCACAGGCGATGCAGAGGGAAATCAGCGTGAAGCATCCATCAATTACATGGAGTTTGCCCGAGATGTACGTCCCGGAGAGCGGATTCTACTCGATGATGGAAAAGTGGTGTTGCAGGTGGTTGAAACCAATGGCGAGGATCGTGTTCAAACGGAAGTGATTCAAGGCGGACCACTCAAGAGCAAGAAAGGCGTCAACTTACCCAATACCCATGTTTCGCTGCCATGCTTGACAGAAAAAGATTTGGCCGACCTCGAGGTCGCACTCGAGGTCGATGTGGATTGGGTAGGATTGTCCTTTGTTCGAAAAGCCGAGGACATTCTCGAACTCAAGGCCATTATTGATGAGAAGAAAAGTAGAGCCAAGGTCATTGCCAAAATCGAAAAACCCAGTGCGGTTTCGGACATTAAACGCATCATGGAAGTAACCGATGGCGTGATGGTTGCGCGCGGAGACCTGGGCGTGGAGATTCCGATGCAGGGTGTTCCGATTATTCAGAAGATGATTACCGAACTGGGTAGAAAGTACGCCAAACCGGTGATTATTGCCACGCAAATGATGGAAACGATGATTTCTCAACTCACACCGACACGTGCCGAGGTGAACGATGTGGCAAATAGTGTTTTGGACGGTGCTGATGCGGTGATGTTGAGCGGCGAGACCAGCGTGGGTGAATATCCGGTACAAGTAATCGAAACCATGAGTAAAATCATCGCGCATGTGGAGGAGTCGGGGTCCATTACTCGCGAGGAATATCCTCCCTCGGACCCGATGGAAAAACGATTTGTGAGCGATTCCATTTGCTATAACGCCAGTAAGATGGCAGATCAAATCGGAGCGAGTGCGATTTTGACGATGACCCATTCGGGCTATACCGCTTTCAAAATCAGCAGCCACCGACCCGATACGTCGATCTTTGCATTTACGAGCAACCGCAAAATTTTGAGTACGCTAAGTCTTCTTTGGGGAGTGCGTGCTTTTTATTACAATAGCTTCGAAAGTACGGACGAGACTTTTCGGGATATCAAGAACATTTTGCGCGACAAAAACCTTGTACATCGCGGAGACATGATTATTAAAATGGCGAGTATGCCGATGAAAGAACGCGGCATGACGAACATGCTAAAAATTGGAGAAATCAATGAGTGATATAGATATTCAATTGCTGAGTGATATATGTGAAATCCCTGGAGCGCCCGGATACGAGCAGCGTATTCGACAGCGTGTAATCGATGAAGTCACACCTTTTGCCGATGAGGTTCGGACCGATAATATGGGGAATGTAATTGCCATCAAAAAAGGATTAAAAGACAAAAAAGTCATGCTCGGAGCTCACATGGACGAGATCGGCTTTATTGTGACCCATATCGACGATAAGGGTTTTTTGCGCTTTCATACCCTGGGAGGATTTGATCCGAAAACGCTCACGGCACAACGTGTTATCGTACACGGAAGAAAAGATTTAATCGGAGTAATGGGCAGCAAACCCATTCATGTAATGTCGCCCGAAGAAAGGAATAAACCCGCCAAGACGAAGGAGTATTTCATCGACCTGGGCATGGGTAAAGAAGAAGTTGAAAAATACGTTCGCGTGGGCGATACCGTTACCCGCGAACGCAGTTTGATCGAAATGGGTGATTGCGTGAATTGCAAAAGCATTGACAATCGCGTATCGGTGTATATTTTACTCGAGCTTTTTAAGCGCATACAGAATCCACCGTTTGATGTGTATGGCGTATTTACCGTTCAAGAAGAAGTGGGAATTCGCGGAGCGAGCGTATCGGCCATGCAGGTTCAACCCGATTTTGGAATCGCACTGGACACGACCATCGCATACGATACTCCGGGCGCACCTGCACACGAGCAAATCACACGATTGGGCGAGGGAGCTGGAATTAAGGTGATGGACTCGGGTACCATTTGTGATTACCGAATGGTCAACTTTATGCGCGAAACAGCTGAGAAACACGGAATTCAATACCAAATGGAAGTCCTTACAGCAGGCGGAACCGATACGATGGGAATACAGCGCATGACTCCAGGCGGTAGCATTGCCGGTGCTGTAAGTATTCCTACGCGTCATATCCATCAAGTGATCGAAACGGCCAACAAAGCCGATATCGCAGCGGTCATCGACTTGACCGAGAAATGCATCTTGGAATTGGACCAGTACGATTGGAGTTTTCAATAAGTCGATTAAGAAAATGGACGGGTTAATCAAACGAAATATAAAACTCAATGTACTCCCCACAGGTATTGGGTTGTTCGGGGATAAAGGGGTATTGCTCAGGGTTCAATGACGCTATGTCATAAACATCATTCAAATAAAGAGCACGAGTGGGTCTAGTATAATAGAGAGGGTACCCTACGTGAGTTGATGCCCTGGTATTGAGTGTGTCCAGAATTTGTCCATCAGTAAAGGGTCCAGCGTATTTGAGCGTTTTTAATTGATTTGTATTTGGAAAATCATCCATGTCCTGGTATTGAAAACGCAGTGTGTCGGTCTCACTACCAAAAGTAGAGCCTTTGGTGTCTATAATCAATATGGAGTACATGGTATTGGTCATGTATATCGTATCATTAAACGTATCCGGTGCATCTTCCAATAAGATAATGGATCCAAACCCCCCACCGTTTTGTCCATTGGAAGTGATTTCAAGACGCGGGGAGATTTCTTTTCTCGTTGTGTATTCATAAGGGCCATTAATGTGAAAATATCCATTGGCATCTGTCGTGGCGGAAAGCAATGTAGCTCCTGCTGTGAGAGATACCGTAACATTCCCCATGGGGTCATTGCTGCCGCATTTGTACATCAATACGCCTTTGATATCTGCTTTTCCTTTATACGTCCGGTCGCATGATACATTAAAGTAAGCAATGACCAATACGACAAGAATTAGGCTTATGTTTTTCATAATGCAATCAGTTTAATAAATCCAACTGAATATAGGAATCATAATAGTTCCCGCAGGCATCATTGGGTTGACCTTCAATGAAGACAGGTCTTGTGTTTTGAAAAGGCTGACCATTGAAAAACACTGTGCAAGGACTTGTACCAAGTGCTGAACCGCCATAACCTACGTGGGGTTCTAAAATCATATGGATGGTGTCTAAAACCCGTCCATTGTAGAAAGGACCAGCAAACTTTAGGATTCTTTCTTCTCCGCCGTGCGGGGCATCCATATCGCTATATCTTACCATTAGGGTATCGGAGTTATTCCCAAAAGAAGATTTATCCGTATCTATAGTAAGAATCGCATACGTAGAATTAAAAAAATAGATCGTATCGTTAAACGTATCCGGTGCATCTTCCAATAAGATAATGGATCCAAACCCCCCACCGTTTTACCCATTGGAAGTGATTTCAAGACGCCGGGAGATTTCTTTCCTCGTTGTGTATTCATAGGGGCCATTAATGTGAAAATATCCATTGGCATCTGTCGTGGTGGAAAGCAATGTAGCTCCTGCCGTGAGAGATACCGTAACATTCCCCATGGGGTCATTGCTGCCGCATTTGTACATCATCACGCCTTTGATGTCTGCATTTCCTTTCACTCTGTGGTCGCACGATGTAGTGAGAAACACGATGTTGAATAGAACGAATAGAAGAACTAGATTTTTCATAACTGAATTAGTTTTTGGATTGAACTTCCCTAATCAAACGAAATATAGAACTCAATGTACTCCCCACAGCTATTGGGCTGTTCTGGGATGAAGGGGTAAAGAGGTGGGCTAACCGTCCCATCTCCCCAAACATTGTTAAACCAAAAGTTAAAAGGCCCTACATAAATGTTGCCAGGATAACCTACATGCGATTCCGACCTTGAACATATGGTGTCCAATATTTGTCCATCGATAAATGGACCTGCATAATTAACAGTTTTAAGTGCCCCCCATTCAGAGGAGCCTTCCATGTCAGAATATTCAATGCGTAACGTATCAATCTCACTACCAAATGAACCCCCTTTAATATCTACAATCAAAACAGAATAAACCAAATTATTCATGTATATCGTATCATTAAACGTATCCGGTGCATCTTCCAATAAGATAATGGACCCAAACCCCCCACCGTTTTGTCCATTGGAAGTGATTTCAAGACGCGGGGAGATTTCTTTTCTCGTTGTGTATTCATAAGGGCCATTAATGTGAAAATATCCATTGGCATCTGTCGTGGCGGAAAGCAATGTAGCTCCTGCTGTGAGAGATACCGTAACATTCCCCATGGGGTCATTGCTGCCGCATTTGTACATCAATACGCCTTTGATATCTGCTTTTCCTTTATACGTCCGGTCGCATGATGTAGTCAGAAATACGATGTTGAATAGAACGAATAGAAGAACTAGATTTTTCATAACTGAATAAGTTTATGGGTTATAATTAGGGCTCCACGGGTATTGTATATACGAAGATAATAGATACCCGGTGGGGTATCCAATTGGATTTGGTGAAACGTAGTTTGGTTTTTACTTAATGCAACGGTTTGTTCTGTGATTTTTACGCCCATCGTATTAATCACCTCAACCATGCAATCTTGTGATACGGATGAATGGAAGGCCAGATTGAAGCGATCGGAAAAAGGATTGGGATATATTGTAACTCGAACGTCTTCCAAATCCTGTTCTTCTTCGACTTCTTCTACCACCTCATTCTCATCTGTTTTGTAATTAGACCAATGGATACAACAAATAACCAGTGGTTCTTGGATAAATATAGCTTGTGATGGCTCTAGTGGATAAGGTTCGTCGTAAAGCATCTCTTCTTCCGCCTTAAACGTGGCGATAGGAATTTGCCCGTCCACCGGGTTAGTTGCGGTAATGGTAAAGGGGGCTGACTTGCTGTAAAACCCGCGCCATTTTGTAGCCGAGGAGCTAAATGTAAGAGGGTACAGCATATTTATATCCGGAGTAACGGACTCATACTCGTAGTGCGGATTATTCGTCCCTGGATTAATGTAGATGTCCCGCTCAGCTTCAAACCGTGCATTCCACGGAAGTTCTCGGTTGTTGAGGTACAATATTTCATCGCCAATTTCTCGATTGAGGATATATGCATCAAGAAAATAACAAGTTCTTAACGCATCATCATCCGTGGTATTTTTTATGGGATCATTTTCCACATTTAAGTGGTCTCTATTCCACCTGTAACAGAAATCATCATTATCATCATTATTTTCATTTAAGGAGCTGATTCCCCCAATGACATCAAATGGAGATTTATTAACTTTAGCTGGCCAAGGAGTGTTTTCAATATTAGGGCTTAGGCTGGCAAATTGGACATTCCCCCAATCTAAACCGGATTTAACAGGTATAAAGGCAAAGTGGAAGCCATCGGATTCAATCCCTGCTGAAAATCCTGCTTGAGCAACATAGGGTAAGCCAACCTCAGTGACTAAGTTGTATGCGCCATTTCCGTTACTTGTGCCACTTAGTTTAAAAATGGGAAACCCATCTCCAGGCCAACTTGCCGTATTCGAGAAAAACTGCGTACCTGGATGAGTTTTTATGACTGCCATGACCCCTCCTGCGTTTGTACAATACGCATTTAGCCCATAACCGTAAAACTCATCATGTCCTAAAGAGTTAAGCCCTACATTAACTTGAAGTCCAAACCAATAGGGTTTTATCTTTATTCCCCAAGTCCCCCAACCAAACTCACATAGTTTTCCTGTGCCTTGTGGGTTTGTTCTTAGTTCAATGTTTGCACCGAATACTTTGATTTTAATAAAATGAAGGACTCGAGCATAAACATCCGCATCGAATTTCAACAGAATGTCGTTAGCAACTCGATCCAATTCATTATAGCCTCTCGTTTGTCTTTTGCCTGCTATGGATCCGTTCGAAAGAGCCATCAATTTACAGTATTGAGGATAGTCACCCGCGCTTTCCAAGGCATCAAAGAAGAGCTCATGCATAGGGTGAGCATAGTAACAGTTATTAACGGAGCCGTTACATGAGGATCTCGTCTCTACATGGTAAAGAAGGAGTTGTTTTGCGGCAGTGGAACTTAGTGTTTGATTGTAAAGGTTTCCAAGGAGATATCTTTGTGATGAAGGCAAAATATCCAAGAAGTTACTCGAAAGGTTTAACCCCATTGCACCCTCAGTTAGGGCTTTATAAAATTCCTGTATGGATAACGGTACATTCGCCCCTTGGTGTGGCGAATCAAAAGTCATCAGGAGGCGAGTTTTGTGCATGAGCTCTGGGAAACAGGGTTCATACCCCAAATTGGTTCCATTCAAATAGGCATCACTTTCCATAAATAGAAGAGCTGCTCTAGCAATCACTCCTCCCATACTTTCGCCGATGACTACAATTTCATGGTCATTGGGGTAGGTGCATTTCAGATAATCAATTAGTTGAACCACATACATCATGTTCGTGAACATATCGCTGCGACTATTCTTCCAATCAACGACAACAAAATTGTAGCCAAAATTTCTTAATTCAACGAGTTGTTCGTATTTAATCATAAACTCATATATCTGCTCAATATCCCGATTTAAAAGGGAACAAAAGTCCATAACATCAAAACCTTCTAAGTAGATAACAAACTTTTTATCCTCAAGGGCTTGAGTGCCATTGTCGGCACAGCTTTGATATACCCCGGCATTGATACCGGGTAAATTCAAGGTAAAATCAGGCGGTACGGAAGGGTTGTTTGACAATACACGGACTTGAAACCTCGAGTGATTGATGCGTTGGCCACCATCAATGAATTCTACTTCGGTTAAGAACGTACCATCGGAAGGATAATTTATAGTGATATATGAGGCTACTGAAGGGTCGAATTCATGCCAACCCGTACCATCACCAAAACGGATGCGAAGTTTGACCTCTGGAAAACTGGTTTTTTTGTATTCATTTCGCTCGCAAAAAGACATCAAACTGGGGTCAATGGCATAGGTAACGTTGGTAAAGTCATGAGCTTCTATACCATTTGCCGCCATGAACACTTCGCCCAGAGAAAATGGATCACCGACCGGATTGGGATGGTCGTCCAACGTATTATTAATGGTATCAAATACAAAGTAATCTCCACAATTTAAAGCGGTATCTCGCACATCGAGAAAATCGTAATTAAAAAGTAAAAATGGAATGGTATCCGAATGATATTGATAGACCCTATGGGCAAGTGAGTCTGATTCCTCCCAAAGAAGCGTATCTCGCGCAGCGTAATACATGGCTTGGTACACATAGAAAAAATTATCGAGATTCGAAGTGTCCTGTGAAATGGGCTGATAGAAATTGTCATCGGCAATATGAGCGGACATGCTATACAAGAATTCGGGCGTAGCATTATATCCACTAGTAGCATAAGTTCCAACGGGATTCCAATCCAGATGACCAAAAACATCACGTAATGCGGAGTTTGGATTCGTGTAACCTTGAGCAATTGCTAAATTGAAAAATAAGCCGATAGAGCCGAAAATGAGGAAAGCTTTCTTCATTTTAATCTGTTTTTAGGTTAAGCGTAAAATGTACTGAGTAAAGATGTAGATACCTCTACATCTAACAACACATCCCCTAAAATAGATAATTATTTTTATTTAGCAAGTTTTTTTTATATTTTAAAAGTAAATTAAGATTAAAGCTCAACGATATGAATACTTGGAAAGAAGACAACAATCAATTACTTCGAGAGATCAAGTTTGCGGATTTTAGCGAGGCTTTAGCCGCCGTAGTACGAATTGGGATTTTAGCTGAAAAACACATGCACCATCCCGACATCGACATCCGCTACAATCAAATAAAAATTGCCCTCACCACGCATGACGAGGGCAATACCATAACTGAAAAAGACCGAAAATTGGCGGTAGAGATTGATAAGTTATTTTAACTTTTCAAGTCACCAAGTCACCAAGTCACCAAGTCACCAAGTCACCAATTAGTGATCATGTCCACCTTCGGCTTTTTCAAAAACGCCGTATTGAACGTAGTATGTTCCCGTGAAAACGATCTCTTTTCCACGTAAATCGGCGGCGTTGATGATTTCGACGTAGTCGTCGCCCGCCAATCCCGTTTGGACTTCGATTTGCTCAAAGTGTTCATCGGTCTTAGTATAGACGAATTGTCCCTCTTCGGTTTGAACAATCGCGGTCTTGGGCACGGCATAAACGGTATCACTCTCGGTAAATATTACCGCTCTCAGGTAGGTTCCGGGAGCCGGTGCGTTGGCCTCATCATCGATGTGACCGTGAACATGGACCAAATTGGATGACGGATCGATTGCTCTGGACACCAGAAAAACATCTCCATAAATCGTATTTCCTCCATCAAATCGTGCTTCGATTTTTTGTCCTTCGCGCAGCAAATTCATGTATCGAGCATATACTTCGAGCTCCAAATGGCTGTGTTCGGTGCCGGTGATGGAAAACATCATGGCATCGGCCGAGATGTACTTCCCTACATTGATCATCGATGCGGTCACGGTACCTGAGATAGGTGACCGAACTTCGATGCGGTTCTGCACCCCTGTAGACTCGACCATTTTTGGCGAGATTCCCAGGTATTCCAAAACAGCTTTGGCCGCTTGATATGCGGCGACTGATTTTTCCATTTCGGCTTTGGCATTGATGTACTCTTTTTCTGATATGGCTTCTTGATGAAAAAGAGTTTGTTTGCGGTTGTATTCCGCCACAGCCATTTCCCACTGCGCCAGGGCATTGAGGTAATCCTCTTGCACCCGAATGATCGATGGATGTCGGAGCTCAGCTAAAACCTGATTTTTCGCAACGGTTTCACCGGGAAGGATATCCGTTGCATAGACGATCCCTTCGATTGGAGCGTGTACGCTTGCTCGATTCTGGGGTGGAGCGTCTACACGTCCGGTACATTCGATTTCGGAATGAATCACGGTCTGTTGCAGCATTCCCGTGGTAATATCATTGGGATTGACTTCATCGTGTTGCGCTGAAGATTCGGAGTTACCTTTCTCTGATTCTTCAGGGCTTTGGGCACACCCTACAAACAGGGCAGCTATAAATAATAGGCTATATCGTATCATGGTTGTATGTATTCGAGTTGTGCTATAGTGAGTTGATATTGATAAATGATTTCCAATTGAGTGAGCTGAATTTCATAGGCTGTACTAATGGATTGAATGTAGTCGAACTGACTGATTTCACCTGCGGCCAGTTTGCGGTTGGCCAAATCGACGACTTCATCTGCGCGATTAACGGCGTTTTGATCGGTTAAAATTGCCGAGTAATACATCGCCTGTTCGATCAGTGCGCGCTCTTGATTTTCCAGTTCTCTCGTTTTTTGTTGCGCCTGGTTTTCGACCATTAACTGCTCTATTTCAAGCTGCTGAGCACGGCTTTTCTGCGGACCGAACCAAAGCGGTATGGTAGCTCCGATGGTGAACGCTTCAAAACCCTGCACCAGACCGAGTTGCTGGTTCATGTAACCCAGAGAAATACTAGGAAACAATTGGCTCCATTCGGCCGATTTCATCTTTGCTACATATTCTTTTCGAAGCTCGAGATCACGCACCAAGGACGTATCAATAGAGGAGCGAAAATCTCTCAGTTCAAAAGTAAACTCCGGAGCGTCATAATTGAATTGCTCCACACCCATGGCAGTAGCCAGACTGGCTTTGGCCTGTTCCATCTGTCCCTTGAGCAATCCGAGCCGTTGTTCGATTTGCCATACGCGGTTCATCGCAATACTTCGTTCAATGGGATCCGACTCTCCTGCCGCGACCCGTTGTTTGGAAATGGTCGAGTACGTATTGAATAGCTCCAATTGTTCGTTATACAGCTCAAACATTTGCGTGTAATACACCCAGTTGGCCCATGTGGAATGGATGTTCATGCGAAGCTGTTTTTCGGCGATTTGGTACCGAGCTATTTCTTCTTGCACCTGGATTTGTGCTCCTTGTTGTCGCTGAATATGCGCTGGGATACTACCGAAATTTTGCGATAGATTCCATTGATAATCGTTATCCGGTCCATCAATTTCACCTCGTGTGTAACTCGCACTGAACGGTGCAATTTGCCAAGCTTCACCTTTGGCATGTTCGGCCTGTTCGATCTTCAGTGCAGCGTTTTGTAAGATTGGATTATTCGTTTTTGCCAGTTCGAATGCGGCATCTACATCCAAGGTTTGGCCAAAAGCCGATGAACTCAAAAACAGAACAATCGCGGTAAGTCCGGCGGTAGATTTCACGCCACGTCGTTTTTCCAGCCATTTAAAAGCAGCGGGCAGAACGACCAGCGTTAAGAAAGTCGCCGTAACCAGCCCACCGATGACTACTGTGGCAAGCGGTTTTTGAACTTCAGCTCCGGCCGATGATGAAAAGGCCATGGGAATGAAACCCAGAGCAGCAACGCTAGCCGTCATCAGAACGGGGCGCATACGGTTGAGAGCACCGCGACGAATGATTTCATCGAGCTGAGTCTCGCCCTCGTCTCGAATTTCGAGAAAGGACGCCAGCAGGACAATTCCATTCAACACAGAAACCCCAAAAAGCGCAATAAAACCAACGGCTGCGGAGATACTGAAAGGCATTCCGCGGAGATACAGCAGCACAACTCCACCAATAGCGGAAAGTGGAATGGCCGTGTAGATCAAAGCGGCATACTTCACGTTTCGAAAAGCCAAGTACAGTAGGATAAAAATGATGAAAAGCGCAAGCGGAACAGCCACAGACAGACGTTGCGATGCGGCATTGAGTTTCTCGAACTCACCTCCGATTTCATAATAATAGCCCGGAGGGAGCTCCAACTGTGCTAATTGGGATTCGATATCACTTGTAACTGAAGTAATATCTCGATTTCGAACGTTTACTCCGACGGTTAATTTTCGACTGGCGTTTTCACGGGAGATCTGCACGGGACCTTTGGCCATTGAAATATCGGCCACTTCTGTAAGTGCGACGTGTTTACCACTGGCAGTTTCCAAGAAAATATGATCGAAGTCGGCTCTTTTCCGATCCGTTGGATTCAGCCGGATCGTTAAATCAAAACGGCGCTCTCCTTCATAAACCGTTCCTGTAGTAGCACCGGCAAAAGCTGCATTAACAGCGAGATTTACATCCTCAACCGACAGCCCGTATTGCGATAATTTAATCCGGTTTACACTGATTCGAAGTTGGGGCAAACCTTCAGTTTTTTCAACTTTGACATCCGCTGCCCCTGGAACATCTACAAACAATGCCGCGGCCTGTTCGCCGAGTTCGGCAAGTACAGCTAAATCTTCACCATAAAATTGAATAGCTAAATCCGATTTGGCGCCGGTCATGAGCTCATTGAAACGAAGTTGGATAGGTTGCGTAAACTCAAAAGAAGCGTAGGAAATAGGGTGGAGAGTTTCCTTCATTTTCTCGACCAACTCTTCGCGTGATTCAGCGCTAACCCATTCCGATTTTTCTTTCAGAATAATCATGATATCCGCATCTTCAATCGACATGGGATCCGTAGGTATTTCCGGGGCACCAATTTTGGAAACCACATGCTCGATTTCTGGGAAATTCTGCAAGAGTATTCGCTCGGCCTCGGTAGATGTTTTGATACTCTGCGATAGGGAAGATCCTGCGGGCAGTGACATTTGCATGGCGAGATCACCCTCTTCTAGTGTTGGAAGAAACACCGAACCCATATTCATAAAAAGTACAAGGGCTCCAGCGAAACCAGCAACGGCCAATCCCATTACGAGTCGGTATTTTCGCAATGCAAAATTCAGAACCGGTTGGTATTGTTTTTTTATCGCGTTGACGATTCGGTCGCTGAAAGTGGTCTTGTTTTCGATGTTACGGGATAAAAACCAAGCGCTCATCATCGGGACATAGGTCAAGGAAAGAATAAAAGCACCGAGAATGGCAAAGGATACCGTAATAGCCATCGGGCGGAACATTTTTCCTTCGACACCTTGAAGCGTTAGGATTGGAACAAATACAATCAGAATAATCAGAATTCCAAATGCGGCTGTTTTGTAGATTCGTGCAGCGCTTTTGGAAACGATATCGTCCATTTTGGTCTTAGCTAATTTTTGTCCGGCGTACGAGGCGAAGAGCACATGAAGTACATTTTCTACTACAATCACCGCTCCGTCAACTACGATTCCAAAATCAATGGCTCCCAAAGACATGAGATTTGCACTTACGCCAAAATAGTTCATCATGGTAATTGCGAATAGCATGGATAGCGGAATGACCGATGCTACGATAAGTCCAGCTCGCCAGTTTCCGAGAAGAAGAATGAGAATAATAATTACGATAACCCCTCCTTCAATCAGGTTTTGACTCGCTGTATTGATGGTTTTTTGAACCAAGTCGGAACGATTCAAATAAGGATAGATGTCTATCCCTTCGGGAAGCCCAGTTCGTATTTTCTCTACGCGATTTTCAATACGCTGAACGACTTCGTAAGCATTTTCACCTTTCAGCATCAGGGTAATTCCACCCACGGCTTCTCCTTTTCCGTCCATGGTTAACGCTCCGAACCGTGGCGCATGACCAATTCGTACGTCGGCCACATCGCGAACGAGTACCGGAGTGCCCTCATCTACGCGAATGACGATGTTTTCAATATCGGCAGTGGTTTCGATCAGTCCTTCAACGCGAATATAGTTTGCCGATTGATTGACCTCGATATAGCTTCCTCCCGAATTTGCATTGTTCTTTTCGAGCACATTGAACAGCTCATTGATTGAAACGTTTTTGGCATTCATCCGGTCGGGATGGATGGATACTTCGTATTGTTTTAAGTATCCGCCAAAGGAACTCGTTTCTACCACCCCTTCAATACCGGCGAGTTGTCGTTTCACGATCCAGTCCTGAATCGTTCGCAAATCGGCGAGGTCGTATCGATCGGCGTATTTAGGGTCCACCGTCAGGACGTATTGATATACTTCGCCCAAACCGGTCGTAATGGGCATGAGCTCTGGTGAGCCCAATTCGGGTGGAATATTTCCCGCGGCAATATCCAATTGTTCGCGAACGTATTGCCGAGCGTCGAGAATAGGAATATCTTCCTCAAATACGACGGTGATAATGGACAAACCGTATTTAGAAAGCGAACGGAGTTCGACAATTCCAGGTAAGTTGGAAAGACTCGTTTCCAGCGGAAAAGTGATGATTTGTTCGATCTCTTGGGTTGCAAGTGAAGGAGATACGGTCACAACCTGCACTTGATTATTGGTAATGTCGGGTACGGCGTCAATAGGAATTTCTTTGAGGGAATACACTCCTGCACCGATCAATACGGCCAGAAATATTCCCACAATTAACTTATTGCCCACCGAAAACCGAATGATGTTTTCGATCATAATTTATGCGATTAAAAAAGAGTTTTTTTTGAGTTAAAAAAGCGGAATTAACTCAATACAGGCGGTGCTCTCGAAGGAAGTGTTTTACGGAGATCAAATTCGGTATGAATTTTTGATTCACGCGGAGTAAAATGGGGTTCAACAGGAATCCAAACGACTTTTTCAAAATGCACAAAGTTGGGAGGAAAAATGAAAAAGAATGGAGTCGAGTTGAAATCTTCAAGGTGATTATCCCCCAAATTGAAATGAAGAAGAAAAGCGAAAGGACTTTCTAATTCACTGTCCAGGTCGCATTGTACCTGAGTACATTCCGTTGAGCATGTTTCGTGCTGATGGGGAATAAGTGAATGGAGCAGCAAGAGGCTACTGGCAGTAAAAAGAAGTATGTTTTGCATCCACTTCATGATACAAAGGTCGTAAAATTGTCGGACATGTCTTTATTTGAGGCTATAAATAATTCTCTTTCAGCGTGGTCTCTTATTTATTGATGTGTACTAGAAAAAGATCGACAGATTCATAAAAGTATATCGACAAATAATTGTATTTTCGATGCTGATAAACCAACATTACCCACCGCTGAAATGAAAGGAGTACTTTCTTTATGGTTCGTTTTGGCTTGTCTGTTTGTTGCGCATGCGCAGACAGATGATGCCGAGGAATACATGAAGCGTTTTGCGAAAAAGGAAATTTCAGGCGAGCAAGCTTGTGAGGATTATCCGGAACTTTTAGCAGAAAACGGGGACGATCAATTGGTTTTTCTACTTTCTATTCTCAGTGAAATCACTTTTTATTACGATGCCGAATGTGCCGCTCAATACGATGCAATGGTTCGCCGGCGAGTGATGAGTTCGGGTCGCCCTGTTCATTACCGATATTATGCCCAATACAAAGCGCATGCTTTTATGGGAAAGGGTTTGTACGATTCAGCACTGGCTGTTGTGGACACTGCCTTGAGTTTAGATCATGAAGGGCGTTATGGGCTGGAAGCATCTTTGAATACCATTCGGGGTTCTATTTTTTATTACCAGCGGCAGTATCAAAACTCAGCGAAAGCTTTTTCCAAAGCAGTCGAGGCAGCACAAATGTCGGAAGATACCGCACAGTATATTTCTGCCCTTGTCAATACGGGGTCGGCATATAATGGATTGGGATATAGTCATACGGCTTTGGGTTATTTTGAAAAAGCCTACGAATACTCAAGTCACTTTGAAGCCTATCAGGATTTGTTAATTCGAAATAATTTATCGGCCATTTTGATCGGTCTAAATTATTACGATCAAGCTTCCGATATTTTGGAAGATATGATCAGTGATCCGGAACTAAAGGATTACCCGAATCACGAAGCGCGGTACTTGGCCTATGCTAATGCGGGGTCGGTTTGCGCGGAAGACTCGAGCTTGCTCTCACATTGCGATTCTATTTTCGAACTGGTTGAATACGCTTATGCAAACACCGAGCATTATCGTGTGGTTGTCAGCAGTGTTCTCTTTGAACTATATCACTCGTATTACGGTCTTGATCGAGCCATTGAATATTTTGAGTCCGTTCGCGGTGAAATAATGAAAGATACGGGTTCATTTGTTTCGGATTATGACAATGTATTGTACCACGCCTTCAAATCAGATATTGATAAACTTCCCTTTACCTATGACGAGTGGAAGGCGCTGGAACCTGCGTTTTTGGCAACGGATAACGCGCATGCACTGGAACGTTATTACAGCCTTACCGCACGAATTATGGAGCGCCGAGGAGACTTTGCATCCTCAACACAGTATTGGCGCATGACGGACTCACTGGCCGAAATCAATCAAAGGGAATCAGACTCAACGCGAATTCAAGACTTTGCTGCAAAGTACGATTTGGAAGTGTTAAGCTTGGAGAAAGAAGCAGCGGAGCAGGAGTTGCAAAACGAAAAACGAATTTCAAGACTATTTCAAATGGGCCTCTATGGAGCGCTGACACTGGGAATGGTGATTGTATTGCTTCTGTGGTCGAATATGCGTAAATCGGCGCGGAAAAGAGAAGTATTGGAGGAGCGTGCACAGGTAATTCAAAAAGAAAAAGTCGTACTTGAACGCGAAAAACTTCAGATTCAACGGGAACTAGAGTTGGACAGTCGTATTATTTCCTTTAGCTCATTTGTAATGGAGAATGGGATGAGGTGGTATGAACGACTCAAGAGAATTACTGAAAAAGTAAAGGATCCAGAGGTCAAGCGTGAATTGCTAGACATCCGTCACAATCTTCACCTCTTTCTCAAAGCCAATGAGAATACTGAGTCCAATGAATTGTTGAATGTAGCCTTGAGAAATCAAGAGAATTTGATAAAAGATCAAGAAGTAGCAACGGAATTGAACTCCACGGAAAAACGTGTTTTGGCATTATCTGCAAAGGGCCTTTCAACGAAAGAAATTGCCGAACTTCTGGGCTTTTCTGTTGCTTACATTAATAACATTCGATCATCCATTCGCAAGAAACTCCACATCCCTCCGAAAACCAGTATTGAGGACTTCATTGCTACGGAAGGGCTAGATCGCTAGAAGAGAAAAAGGTTACATCACATCATGACAGAAACGGGAATACGTTCTACACGATTCGGTTTCGATGTTATCTACCGAATACATATTCATATATCGATATCTCCCAAAATAAGGGCTTTTCGCTTTTCTTTTTCATTATTTACCACTTTACTAAGTGGCAGTATAACTCACTGAGTATTATATTTTTTTATAGGTTTTGTAGATATGTTATGTTTTGTGATGTCGACAAAATACCACAGTTATATAATGTCTTAAGTCATTGAAAAACAATGTTTTAAATCATGAAATGATAAAATGTTAGTCACTCCAGACGCCGAACGGATGGATTTTTAAAATAAATTGGTCTCAGTTAAAACCAACTAAAAACCACAAGTATGAGACCTACCATGAAAAGCCTCTTCGTGAGTGCATTTATGTTGTTTGCTACTATTGCATTTGCGCAATCCAAAGAAGGAAACAACGTCCTATTCGAAAACGACCAAGTTCGAGTAACCTACCATATTGAAACCTGTGCGGTTGCCAATTCCGATTTAACTTTTGAGTATTACCTTGTAGAGGTTACGAATAAAACAGACCGAAAAATAAATCTGCAATACTGGTCTAAGCCAAAAGTAGAAAACCCATCACAAGAGAGTTTTCATTCTATCATTTTACTGCCAAATCAAGAGCTTACAACGCCTTGTGACGAAAACAATCCCGATTTGCGATTTTACCGCAGTCGTCCGGTCAATGGTGAATCTATCGAAACGATGGATCTTCAATTGAATGCGTTCGAAATTTTCCAACTGTAAACCACTTAATCCCTATATCATGAAAAAGCTTGTTCAATTGATGCTGGTTTTGTGCATCAGTTTACCGTTTTATGCCTTTCAGTCGGCAAATGACAATGAATGGAAGGTAGTTACCCAACAGGATGGAGTAATCTTGTCAAAACAAGTAGTGGATTGTACGAATCCAGACGCTCCATTTACATTTTTGATTCTAAAACTCGAAAACACCACGGATAAGTTGGTCCAGGTGGAGTTTTCATTTGATATGATTAAAAATGGACAACTCGTGAGTTCTAACATAAATGATGTTAGCCCATCGGTTACATTGCGCCCAGGAGAATCCATTCAAGGGGAATGTTCTTGGACCGACCAATCAAAACTCAGTCATTTCAAAGCAGAAAGCGCCAATGCGGTTAAGTTTGACGACATCGTATTGTCATCTTTCACTGTAATCACCCAATAAAACCAGCCCCATGAAAAGAATTTTACAAATTTTAGTCTTGAGTTTGTGGACGACTTGTATGGTTAGTGCACAATCCATTACCGGTTTTACGCCAGCAGCTTACTCAGAAGGAAACGGTTGGCAATTATTGGACAATTCAATAAATGTTAGCCATTCTGCCAATTTTGATGGAGGGTACGTTCAGTTCGACGTTACCAACGTAAACGATCTTTCAGATGAGTTCAGATTAGTTTCAAGTGCGAGCCCGAATACTGTTAACGAAATTTCAATTATTGGAAGTACAGTATATCGCGGCACGGGTTCTGGAACAGAAGTTATCGGCGTGGTTGATAACGTCTTAAACGGTTTAAACGGAAATGCTCTTCGGATCAACTTTGTTGCGAATTTTACCAATGCATCGTTCGAACAAGGAATTACTGGTTGGACGCAATTGAACTACCAGATTGATTTAGGTTCAACTGTAATAGCGGGATATACATCTCCTGACAGTGATCCTTATCCAACCAATACCAATCCACCTAATGATGACGCAGTAGCAAATGGATGGAACTGGCAGATTTCTGTTGATAATAGTACTTTTACAAATGGTACATCATCTTTGCGACTATTAAGTAGTGGTACAACGCCAGCGTCTTCAACTAATAATAGTACAGCCTGTCAGGTAATTCATGGTCCGGCTGTTTACAGTGATGTTTTTCAAGCATCCGCTGGGGATGTGCTGTTTTTTGATTGGCAAGCACAAAATGGTGGGGACGATTACGATGTGTTCGGGTATATATTGAACACAGATAATGGAAACACCATCGAGGTGATTAATGCAAATGGTGGTACTCAAGCTTGGACAACGGCAAGTGCAACGATTCCAACGACAGGAAACTACCGGTTTGTGTTTGTGAATGGTACCCATGATAGAACTTGCTTTTATGCTGCAGGTGCTTCCCTATACATAGACAACTTCCAAGTTTTCGGAAATAAAGTTACACCTTCGTTGTTGCAGAATTTGGTACGTCAAGTAGAGTACAGAAATGACTGCGGAACAAGTGGAGCGAATCGAACGGTTAATATTTCTACAGAGGATCAAAACGGAGCTACAGCATCAGTAAATGGTACCATGTCATTTACCACATTTGCTCCAACTGCAGTTGCACAGCCTGTAACGCTAATACTTAACAGCTCTGGTAATGCAACGTTATCGCCTGCCTCAGTCGATAATGGAAGTTCTGACACACACTGTCCACTTACCCTTAGTTTAAGTAAAACAAATTTTACGTGTGCTGATTTAGGAACACAAACGGTAACATTTACGGCTACGGATACGTATGGAAATTCGGATAATGCTACGGCAACAATTACAGTTATTGATAACAGTCCGCCACTTCTTTGGACCAATAATTATACCTTACAATTGAATAGTTCAGGGGTTGGAGTTTTAACACCGGCAAATGTTGACGCGGGGACAACAGACAATTGTTCGTTTACAATGAGTGTTAGCCCAAACACTTTTACCTGTAATAACTTAGGACTTAATGGGGTAACACTTACGGCAACTGACGGATCAGGAAACTCGGATACAAGAACGGCTCAGGTAACTGTTGTAGACAATGTCGATCCTTCTTTCGCGAGCTTCCCATCCAATATTTCTGCCAATACTGATCCAGGCGTTTGTGGGGCCGTTGTAACTTATTCGACACCCACAGGAGCCGATAATTGTGTGTCAACAACAGTAACTCAAACCGATGCGACGGGATTATCTAGCGGATCGACGTTCCCTGTTGGAACGACCACGCTTACTTACCGCGTAGAGGACGGGTCTGGGAACAATATTTCACAATCGTTCACCGTAACGGTTGTGGACAATGAATTCCCTCAACTTTCATTACAAAACTTAACGCGTCAATTGACCGATATCAATGGTTTGACGGTTCCGGCAACCGACTTTATCACGTCGGCATCCGATAACTGTAGCTATACCGTTTCGCCGACTAACTTTACGTTTGATTGTAGCGATGTGGGTACACAAACCATCAGTATTTCAATAACGGATCCTGCAGGGAATGTAACTACCGAAACGGCAGATATCACCGTTCAAGATCCCGATCCGTTTGTTCAAACATCCGCAGGTCCTTCGTATTCGGCTCTTGCTGGATCGAATACAGTTGTAGATGGATCCATCGTAGTTACTTCTCCTTCCGGAGCAACTTACTCAGGCGCACTGGTTTCGATTGATAACAATTTTCAATCGGGTGATATTCTCGGATTAGCCAGTGGTTATTCAATGCCAACAGGCTCTTCCTCGTACAATGGAACCACAGGGGTTTTGACTATTACTGGAACATTTACTGCATCGCAGATTCAAGATGTATTTAGAAATGTCGTGTTCCGTACAACCAGTTCGAACACCAGTACGCGAGATATTAGCTTCACGCTGAACGGAGGTGTTGCGAACCCGACTAACGGACACTTCTATGAATATATTCCAGGGTCGTTCACTTGGACACAAGCCAAAGCTGATGCTGCAACGCGTACTCTCAACGGTTTGCAGGGGTATTTAGCTACTTCAACTTCCGCCACTGAAAACAACTTTATTTTAAGTAAACTCACCGGGGACGGATGGATTGGCGGATCAGATGACTTTAATCAAATCAATCTAGCTCTAGGTGGTCCAGTTTATGCTAACCAAGGAGCAGTAGAAGGAGGATGGTTCTGGGTTACTGGACCCGAGGCTGGGACGCAAATCTCTATTGGAAATGTATCTCCTACTCCTGTAGCGGGCGCTTATACCAATTGGAATACAGGGGAGCCAAATAACTCGGGTAGCGAGCATTATATGCAGATTTATTTCTTGCAGAACGGAAGATGGAATGACTTGGCAAATACTTCAACTCTTGGTTACATCGTTGAGTATGGAGGTTTGGCTGGAGATCAGAGTTGTTTCTCGTATACCAACAGCATTCAAATGGAGGTAAATCAGCCACCTGTTCTTTCGAGCGTTCCGGATTTCACCGATTGCCCGGGTACAGATTACACGTTCTCACTTCAAGTGTCGGATGACGCACAGACGGCTCAACAAGTCAATGTAACCGCATCGTCGTCGAACACTACGCTTGTTCCAAATGGAAACATCACCATTCAATACAATATGGTTTCAGGTGATTACGATATCACCGTTTCTCCAGCCGTTATCCAAAACGGGAGTTCAACCATTACCATCACAGGTACGGATGCCGGCTCAGCGAGTACTTCGGTGAGTTTCCTTTTCACTATGGAAGACAATACACCGCCAACACTAAGTACGATCAACCCAGCTACGATTTATGTAGATGCCAGCGGTAATGCTACTTTGACAGTAGCCGATGTGGATAACGGAAGTACAGATAACTGTTCAATTGCCTCGCAAGTACTATCACAAACGGCATTTGATTGTAGCGATGTTGGAGCCGCGGCAACTGCGTTTAACTTTAATTCCGGTCTACTTCCAAGTGGGTGGATTAGTACGCCGTTCACGGTTGGTCAGCCTTGTGATCCAGCAAATGGAAACACGCCAGATAATTCCAATTATTATTGGGCAGCTGATGTTGCAGGTGTGCGATATGTTGAAACGAATGCAGTGAATGTTTCCTTGGGAGGTACACTAGACTTCTTATTGCGATTTGGAAACGATGACCCACAACCAGGTTGTGAGGAAGCGGATTTTGGTGAAGGAGTAGATGTCGAATATAGTACCGATGGTGGATCTACTTGGGTTTCAATTGTCTATTACGACCCAACGAGCTACTATGTTTGGACATCATTGAGCGTTCCGATTCCGGCAGCGGCACAAACTACGAGCACTAAATTCAGGTGGATTCAGCCCACTAGCAGTGGGGTTGGTTTTGATAATTGGGGATTAGACGATGTGGAAGTAAACGCAACGCTTCCACCAGTGGTATCCAACTATACTGTTACGGATCCCGTCGGTAACTCATCTTCAGAGATTATTACGGTGACGGTACTCGATACCATTAGTCCTACCGTTGTTACGCAGAACATTACCGTTCAATTGGATGGAAGTGGACTCGCTTCTATTACTCCACTGGATGTAGACGGTGGTAGTTTTGATAATTGCGATCCTGCCCCGCTTCTCAGCTTAGATATATTTAATTTTGACTGTACAGATTTAGGCCCAAATACCGTAACCCTTACGGTTGAAGATCGTTATGGAAATATTAAGTCTGGAACGGCTGTAGTCACTGTCGTGGACACGGTATCACCTACGGTGCAAACTCAGAATATTACCGTTCAGTTAGACGGTGATGGATTGGCTTCCATCGTACCAGCTGATGTAAACAATGGAACATTTGATAATTGTACGGTAGTCAATTTGAGTTTGGATATCACTGATTTTGACTGTTCAGATATCCAAGGTGCGAACAACACCAATAATACAGTTACCGTAACACTTACTGCAACGGATCAGTCGGGTAATCAAAACACCAACACGGCCATTGTAACTGTTGAAGACAATGTTGAGCCTTATATGTTCTGTAAGGACGATACGGTGCATTTGGTCAAAGTATCGGATGGTGTAGGTCAGGCTATCTTGACACCTGATTCTATCAACGATGGAACAGTGGATTCATGCGGGATTGCGAGTTATTCATTGATCAACTATCCCAATCCGTTTAGTATTCAAGATACAGGTGTAAACGTGATTGTACTTGAAGCAACTGATGTGAACGGTAATGTGGATACATGTTGGGCAAATGTGACGGTAGTTGCCGACCCACCAGAAGCTCAGTGCAAGCCTCTTACGGTTGATTTGGGAACCAACAATTTGGTAACCGTTCAGCCGAATCAGTTTGATAGTCTTTCTTATATTCCTTACGGTGATCCCATTTTCTATGCCGAGCGTCTCGGTGGAGGACCCATTACCTTTGATTGTTCGGATGTAGGAATGCACGATATCATGTTTGTGGTAACGGACGATGCTACCATGTTGAGCGACACGTGTTATACGACAATTATGATTGTTGATCCCGTTGCTCCGGTATTGAATTGTATTGCTGATATTACAATTCCTGCCGAACCAGGTGTATGTGATGCTGAAGTAACCTTTGCATTGCCCACGGTTACGGATAACTGTTTACCAACCAACATTCCGCTTGGTTGTCCAGATATTCCAAATGGTGGATTTGAGAGCGGCGATTACACGGGCTGGACAATTAACTCCGATAGTGTTCCAGTGGGTTTAACCCAGCTACCTCCTTTCCCTGGTACAACGAATGCTGTGTACTCTGCAACTACCTTCGGAATCATTGCAGACAATCAGCCTGTTGCGGATGGGGATACGATCTTCGACTACTTGGAAGGCAGATGGGAGATTTATTCGCCATTTGTATTCCCACCGTCAACCGCCATAACTGATGTTCCGGAAGGAAACTTTGCGGCACTGTTTGTATCAACCTTCCCGTCTTTTGATAACTCAATTTCACGTGTACTCACCGTTGATAACGGTTGTACGGATTTATGTGTAACGTTGGGGTATCTTCCTGGTTTGATTATAGGGCCTGGACCGATACCGAACAATATCGGACCAAACAATGGTGGCGATGAAATCCGAGTTGTTTTAAGAGATCCTATATCGGGGGCTGAAATTATTGAGCTCTATCAAAATTCTACATTTTTTGACGACTCTCTTTGTTTTGATTTATCTGCATATGTGGGAACAAACGTAGAGTTCAGTATTGAATGGGATGCGATGTATGCTCCAATCACAGTCGTTATTGATGATTTGCGTTGGAACTCTGGAGCAACTCCATTGGTTCAAACAACAGGTTTGGCCTCTGGTGATCGTTACCCATTGGGAACGACTACCAATACCTATATAGTGACTGACGAAAGTGGAAATGCAGATACGTGCAGCTTTGATGTAACGGTAATCGATACCGAAGCCCCTGTAGTGAACTGCCCTGCAAACCAAACGCTGTTTACTTCCTCAGGATGTGATGCCACGGCCATTTATAGCGTAACAGCAACGGATAATTGCGATGCGAACCCAATGATCACACAACTAGCAGGTATTCCTAGCGGAGGATCTTATCCATTGGGAATCACAACTAATATGTTCGTTATTACGGATGCCAGTGGAAACGCAGATACGTGCAGCTTCACAGTAGAGATTATTGACAACGGAACGCCTCAAGTATTTGCAAACGATACGACGATCTATCTCGACGCTAATGGTCAGGCGAGTATTACGGCTGCGAGTATGGACGATGGAACGACGGAGCTTTGCTCGGGGGTTCAACTTTCTTTGAGTGATTCGTTGTTTGATTGTGGTGATTTAATGCTAGAGTCAGATGTTTCTGTTTCAGGCTTGAGTGGATCAACTTCTGGTTGGTCACCTTACGTTTGGAATCTTGACGGTTATCTAACGGGAACTAAGCCTCTGGACTACGTTTCCTTTAGTTTCAATGCTTATGATCAGGGATGGGGAGGTACTGGTGCCAATGCCACGATTAGAATTAATGGTGTGGTCATCGGCAATGCTCAGCTTTTCCCTTATAGTCAGACATTTAATATACAGTATAGTGGAAGTATTCCTGTTTTACCTTCAGGTAACGAAATGACATTGCATTTTGTGGGCTGGCCAGGATGGGCTTCATATTTGAATTCAGGAAACTTAACCATGTCTTATCAAGATGGTCCAATTGTTACCTTAACGGCAATTGATGCCTATGGTAACGTGGGTTCAGCGACGGCTCAAGTCATTGTCCTTGATACGATTTCACCAGTGATCACTCCGGTAACGGATGTAGCTATTGCCTCTTCTGGATCGGATTGCGGCGAGCCGTATTCATTTGGTTTCCCTATGGCTACGGATAACTGTTCTCAAGTATCGGTCACCCAAATCGGCGGTCCGGCCAGCGGCAGTGTCTTCCCGGTAGGAACCACCACTTTAACTTTTGAAGCTGAAGATCCGAGTGGAAATACTTCTCAGATGAGTTATACTGTAACGGTAACCGACGGTACACCACCAGTTGCGCTATGCCAAAACTACACCTTGGTTTTGGATGCGAGTGGCAATGGAAGCATTACCACGGCGGATATCAACAACGGCAGTTACGACAACTGTGCGTCGGTGGTTGGTTTATCGCTGGATCGCA
>Ga0207828_100079_pt1:0-130000 | contig 132638 bp, 135 predicted proteins | sample TtaePargueraPR_11_FD_187276 | JGI IMG/M metagenome (GOLD analysis project Ga0207828, IMG submission 187276) | Aerobic enrichment media microbial communities from Bioluminiscent Bay, La Parguera, Puerto Rico - Tt and P2 (3) (SPAdes) | ecosystem: Environmental > Aquatic > Marine >... | reverse complement strand
TTCCCGCCTTTGGTGAGAAGACCGTCCGCTGGTGGATTTATAACGGTAAGAGCAACGGCTTTGAGGCTTGCCTCATTCGGATCGGCTCCCGCATCTACATCGATCGGAAGCGGTTCATTGATTGGGTCAAAAGCCACCGCCCGGTTCAAGACGTCCCAGAGGACTTCTCAAAGCCGGAGGAAGAGCTCGAAACCGTAGAATAGGCCGTTGGCCAGAATGATGGGAAGCTGGCCCGCATCGGAGGAGGTAGCCACCGATGCGGCTTTTTCATTTCCTAACGGTGATATGGATTCGGATCGTAGAGCGGGTTTCCGTCCGCGTCTTTGAACAGGTCTTCCGTGAGATAATTGATCTTGGCGGCGCTCACCGCCTGTTGACCTTGGAAGAACAGGAGCTGGGTGTTTCCGTCTAAGCTCATCACTTCGTTCGGCGTAACCAGCGGACGCTCGCCAGCACTGGTCGAAAGGCTTGCTGGTTGGAGTATGAGACCGCTCTCGCTCGAATAGCTAATGTGCGGAATGGTTGTCGCGCCACACATGTGGCTGACAAGCTGCGCGGTCTCGTAATCTGATACACCGAAGAACTGCTTCACCGCGCAATTTGCGATGATGGATTCAGCTTTGTCACCATATGTGGACGCTAGCTGCTTCAAGTCCTGGGCGAACAGCCAGAAATTGATGCCATAGCCTGCCATATAGCTGATCCCGTCCTCGACGATTTTCATCCGTCCTAGCGACGGGAACTCGTCGAGCATGAAAAGCACCGGATAATCGCATTTGCCGCTGTAGCTGGAAAAATGCTTGATCAGCGTGCCCATAAACAGACGAATGACGGGCGCGTAGCTGTCGAGCTTTCCGGGCGGAATCGAGAAATAGACCGTCATCGGCTCAAAAAGCATACGCGGCAGTCGATAGCTGTTTTTTGCCATCATGTGCTTCAGGCGCGGACTGTCCCAGATCCCCATGTGGGAATTGAGGGTGCTCAGGATGCCGTCTCGAACCTTCACATCCGCTCGAAGGAACGTGGTCGCCGCTCGTTGCACCATCGGCTCTTTGCTCGTCGCCATCTCAGCCACGAACAGATCGAACTCCTCCTGCTCCTGGGTCAACAGATGGCGGAGGTTCCACATGGTGCGCTCTTCTAGCGGGAGCGTCGTGTGCATATGAAGGATAGCGCCCGCCACGAAGTTTCTCGCTTCACTGTTCCAAAACTCTTCGTTCTGAGTGCGCTCCGGCAAAAGCAGTTCAGCAAACGTCCTCACTTCTTCCCATGCGTCTTCATCGTCCTCTTCGATGAGATCGAAGGGATTCCAGAAGTCGGTGTCACTTTCGAAGGGGGCAAATCGCAAGATGCGATGACCCATGCGCCGTCGCCACTCGGAAGTTACGGCGAAAAGCTCACCCTTCACGTCATTGACGACCATTGAACCGCTGTAAGTCATCAGATTGGGGATCACAGCCGACACACCTTTGCCTGATCGCGTCGGCGCAACCGTCAGGATATGGCCGTCTCTATCGAGCATGTTCACGGCGAATTGGTTGCTGAAATCGGTATAGCCGAGCAAACGGAATGTCTTTGGAGCGTTTGCTCCCACCCTTTGGTGAAATTCTTCGCGGGTTACACCGATCCCTGCCGAGATCATCTGCTCCGGCGTCATGAAATAAGCAGAGCCGAAAGCCTGCTCCCACGGCTCACCGAATGGCTTTTCACCTTGCGCGGCGCGGCGAGCTAAGCCCTGACGCTTGGCCTGATTGAAGCTGTCGTTGTAAACCGTCTTTAAGCTTTGGGCATAGAATTTGCCAAAATATATGATGCCGCCGACTACCCCGAAGATGACCAACAGAAAGAGGATATCCATCGTTCAGCTCGCCTTGCCGATCGAATAATCTTCACGTCGCGGCATCCAATCGTGCATTGACTCTCTCCCGTTGCTGAAGGCCAAGCCCTCTCTTTTCATTCTCGATGGCTCTTTCGAGCATCGGGACTAATCGTAAGCATTCCGTTGCGGTTGGCAATTTTCGCCCCATCTTTGCTTGATCCCGCGCTTGGTGGCCTTTCCCTTGTGATGGCTGTCTAGCGTCCGGTTGGCTTCCGGCGCGCAAAGGCGCGGCGGCAGTTTCTTCCCCGCAGTTCCGACGAACGGCTCCTCGCGCCGCTTCGCTTCAAGAAACAGCCTTCTTGCCCTCGTTCGCTTCGCTTCCGCCCTTCGGGTGCGCGCAGCCAGCCCGTCCGCTTGGTCGAGCCTCACGAAAGGCCGCGATCAAGCGCGGCCTCCAACAGCAAAGGAGGCTATGACCAATGAAATCCGCAACGAGAACATCAACGAAATCGCGTCGTCCACGCCGCGCAAGAGCTGAACGTCGAGATGTTCACCAGCAGGTAACGGACAACATCATTGCCGCCATCGAAGCAGGTGCTGGCGAATGGCAAATGCCCTGGCACCGCTCAGGGAAGGGGCTCAATCGACCTGTCAATATCGACACGCGCGCGCACTATCGCGGCGTCAACATTCTCAACCTTTGGGTTGCTGGCGAAGTTCGTGGCTACACCGAAGGCGTATGGGGCACCTATCGCCAGTGGCAGAACCGTGGATTCCAAGTCCGCAAGGGCGAAAAGGGCTCGCTTGTCGTGTTCTACAAGGAGCTGGAATTCGAAGATCAAGATGCTGATACCGGCATGACCTCGACGGAGACCCGCCTCATGGCGCGTGCGTCCACCGTCTTCAACGCCGAGCAGGTTGATGGCTACGAGCGTGAACCGCTGCCCATGCCTGAGAATCCCGCTACGCCCATCGAGCAGGCTGAAGCCTTTGTCGCTGCAAGCAAGGCTCTCGTGCGTCACGGCGGTGGCCGTGCCTACTACAATCCCAATCAGGATTTTATCCAGATGCCAGAGCGTGAACGCTTCCTTGGCACGGATACCAGCACGCCTACCGAAGCCTACTATGGGACGCTCCTGCATGAGCTGACTCATTGGACTGGTCACAAGAAGCGTTGCGAACGCGAATTTGGCAAACGCTTTGGCGACGAAGCCTATGCCATGGAAGAACTGGTCGCCGAGCTGGGTTCAGCGTTCCTCTGCGCCGATATCGGGATTTCACCGCAGCCGCGCCCCGACCATGCGGCATACGTCGATCATTGGCTGAAAGTGCTGAAGGCTGATAAGAAAGCCATCTTCACCGCTGCGTCGCAGGCGTCGAAAGCCGCTGATTTTCTTGCTGGGCTACGTGACGAAGCTGCGAATGCTGACGCACTTGAGGCCGCCGCTTAGGCGGCCTCCTGGCTAACTTGAGAACCAGCGCTTCACACGCGACCAGAAGCCGCGCTCTGTCGATTGAGTTGATGCTGGGGGCTTTGAAGAGGAGCTTGCAAAATGGCGGTCCTTGTTGCGCTTATCGCTGGCGCGACCCGCTGCGATCTCCTCATCTGACCAGTCGCCTGCCCATTGGATCTGATTGCGCCTCACCCAGTAGTGTGAGCGACAAGGAAAACTCCAGTTACCAATAGAAGGTGCGAGCGAAACAGAAACGCCATCGAACGTCAGATTCCAGTCTGTCGGAGAGAAGGGCGTCACCACCTCCATTCCGCAACCACACGCGCAGCTATGCACTGCGGTTGCAAACTCCATGGAAATATACAGTTTTCCGCTCTCAATTTTCGCCGGGATGGCATCAACAAATTCCGGAATTAGGCTAGCGATCTTATTCATTCGATATGTGGTTCCCATCTATTGTGTAATTCGAGTTCATCTCTCCTTCGAGGTCGAGGTAGATGCCGTTAAGTTTCTTCCACTTCATCACGGCTTGGCAGGCGTTGAGCGCATTAAGCTCTGCGATCTGCACATTCTTGGTGTAGGCGGCGTCGGGATCACCATCGCCGAAGCGGACATGCTTTCTGAAAGCGTCACGATTATCTGCCGTACTCGCGGTTGTTCGAACAACGCCGAGCAGCTTTCCGTCCGCCACCACGATACCCATCCCCACATCAATGAAGCTCTTGCCCACAGCTTCCAGATGCTCCGCTACGATTTTCTTTGCGCTTCCCTTGTCGACACAAATGAACACGAAATCGAATGTGTCCAGCTCGGACACATTCGCTTCTGTCAGGAAGTAGGGGTGAGAGACGACGCCTTTTCGGAACGGCTCATACTGTGCTGCATAGTGATCGGATTTCATTGGCCGGTCCAAAAGCGTGTCCGCTGACACCGCTCCTGGGCAGCGAAACGCATTGTGCTGAATGAGGTCGTCGCCATCGAAAAGATGGATTTCTGCGACCCAGCTTTTCGCTACCAAATCGAGAACGTAAGACCCCGTTCCGCCAAGGCCGACAATAGCGACTTTATGGCCAGCGACCCGCTGCGCCATTTCTGAAATTCCAGCTAGACCCGAGGCATTGTCGAGATACCGAAATGGCATGTCCGGCTCGTCGATTTGCGTCACCGCATGTGTGCGGGGCGTTGCTTCGGGATCGATTTGCTGCGCGTGGACTGAGATCATTGACGCATAGGTCGTGATCTTGTCGTAGTAATTCGCGTATGCGCCAGTGGTCGGCTTGCAAGAGAATGAGCGGGCGACGACGATGCCATCGCCAATAACCTCACGGCTTGTGCCGTGCTTCATGTACGGGAGCTCTTTTCCGTCTTTGTCGCAAGGGTGCTCGCCAGTGAAGCGCATGACGTGTGTCTTCGGCTTCAACGTCTGGTTCGCATTCAAGTGAAGTTCGCTCACCAACGAAGCGCGCTTCACCGACTTGTCTGCTCCAACGTATGGAATGTTGCTGACTACGAGCTGCCCGCCGACAATGGACAGCTCGTAGCCATCATCAAACAGCCGCTTCAGGTCGTCGTTATGACTTATCAGTTGCGGTAACATTGAAGATGGTGCCTTTCTTCACCTTCACGTCCTCGCCTTCCGCGAGCGTACCCTCAGGCTTGTTGCCCTGGGCTTTGCGGTAGGTGATCGTGAAGCAGATGTTCTGGCCGGTCGGCGGTGTTTCGAAGGCAAGCTGAACCAGTTCATTGAAACTGATTTCCTTGCCCGTGACCGTCTTTTCGCGACCGTTCACGATGATGGTTGTTTCTTTTTCGTTCTTCTCTTTGTCGTTCGCCATTCGAACCTCCTATTTCTTATCTTTGGGCGGGAAGGGATCGTTGCCGTGGCTATCGCTGCGGGCAATCCGTCCGTCTTTGTTGTGAATGCGAAACTCCGTGCTCTGATTACGGCTGATCTCGCGGCCGCGATCAATCGCATCGCGTTTGGTGTCGTGGTGGCTGCTGGCGCGGCTTGCGCCGCCCTTCTTCACGTCCCAGCCACCGCCAGGGTTGGGCACAACATGGTGTGTTTTCGGGCCTTTGCTCATTTCGTCTCATTCCTTCTTTGTTCACGTTCTTGGCGCATAAAAAGTGCGCCTACTCCGAACATGATATATCCCTTGAAAATCGGAAGTCAAGAGGTTATTGTATGCCTACACCGAACTTTTTGAGGAGGACCGCTTATGGCCAATGTCTTAGGCGACAAGATTCGCGACTTGCGTAAAGAGAAGAAGCTCACACTGGATAAGCTCGCCGAGCTGACCGGCTCTAGTAAGAGCTATATCTGGGAGCTGGAGAACAAAAACCCACCCCGTCCGTCAGCGGAAAAATTGTCGAAAATCGCCGAGCAACTCGGCGTAACGATCGAGTACCTTCTGGACGATAAGAACGAGGTCAAGGCAGAGGATGCCGTCGATGCGGAGTTCTATCGCAAGTACCGAAATCTTCCCGACGAAACACGCGAGAAAATTCGGAAGATCACCGACATGTGGGACGATGGCGAATGATGGAAACCAAGTCGCCGCAACGCTGGGCTATCGACCTGACTTTGATCCTCAAGGCGCGCGACGGCGACGACCGTTTCCCAGTTGATGTGAAGGCGCTGGCCAAAGACTATTCACACCAAGTTTTCCCCGCAGACCCAATCACAATGGTGAAGGGTGGAGATTTGGCCGGCTTCGAGGGGGGCTTGTACAAAGCCCCTCCCGGCAAGAAGGGCTGGGGAGTGATCTACAACTCGGCGATCACCTCCCCAGGCCGTATCAACTTCACACTCGCTCACGAATTTGGTCACTATCTTGTCCATCGGCACCAGTTCCCCGACGGGTTGCAATGCAGTGCCGAGGATATGGCGAAGTGGGATAGCGAATACGGGCAGGTTGAGCAGCAAGCAAACGAGTTTGCGGCGAGCTTACTGATGCCACGTGATGACTTTGCCAAACAGGTTTCGCCGAATAGCCAGCCAAGCTTTGATGAACTTGGGGCGTGTGCCGAGCGATATGGTGTTTCGCTCTCGGCCGCGACACTCCGCTGGCTTCAGTTCAGCGAACGACGCGCACTTTTCGTGGTGTCCACTGATGGATTCGTTCTGTGGGCACGCTCCAGTCCGAAGGCCCTTCGAACGGGTGCGTATATCAAGACGGCAAACGTACCGCCGGTCGCGCTGCCTTCAGCGTCACTAGCGGCACAGCCTCACTTGCTTGACAGCGGGAAAGGCCGCGCTGAACACGACGCTTTCGTGTGGCTCAAGGAACCGTGCGTCGAAGAAACTCTCGTCTCCGAGCGTTACGATAAAACCTATACACTGCTCCATCTTGGAACTGCGCCTTCGTGGCGCTCCCAAGATAATGATGACGAAGAAGATACCTACGATAGAATGGTAAGTCGGAAACCCGGCTCGTCTTGGTTGGGATAGATGGAAGGCGATTTAGACTGACATCGCTGCCAATGCCGCCTCGCTACGCAGCGGCTCCTTGGGGAACTCATCCCAAGTTTGGCCGTCGAGCGTCCGGCCAGTCTTCTTCTTATTGACGCCGCCCCACTGCTTAAAATGGAAGGCCACATCGGCGCTCTGGCATTGGTCGCGGATCGATCGCACCCAGCTAGGGTCCATCGGCCTCGCACCTGGCCCGCTTTCACCGCCCGCAATAACCCAGTCGATGCCTTGGAGGTTCATGTTCTCAAGCGGCCCGAGCAGGGGCTCTAAGCTTAGAAATTTAATGGCGGCATTTGTGCGGCGCAGGTGGTCGATGCGATAAAGGTAGTCCGCGTTTTCAACGCTGACACCCATCCAGACATTTGATGGCCAGTCCAGTTTCGGAGCGAGCTCCTCAAGCCGCTCGGCGCGCTTGGTTAGGATTTGATAGGTGTGCTGCGGGGTCGCTCTCATGGTTTCAAACACGCGCTGCACAAATTCCAACGGCACTGCATCGTGAAACAAGTCGGACATTGAGTTCACGAAAATCATGCGGCCCGTGCGCCAAGTGGCGGGCAGCTTCAGGCTTTCCTCGTCAACCCGTACAACGCCGTTCCACTTCGGTCGTCCACCAGACATTCTGGTGGTGCCTGCGTACTTGGGCTGACCCATGGCTTCGAGCCGTCGCGCCATCCGCATGGCGTAGCAATTTGTGCAGCCAGGCGAGACCACATTGCAGCCTGCCACGGGGTTCCACGTCGCCTCTGTCCACTCGATTGATGAATTCGTCGCCATGCTCAGCACTCTTCCTTGAATTGGATCTTCACATGGTCAGGGTAAGTCTCCTTGCGGCGCTTCCCTGTGGTCGAAAATGCCGACACGCTTTCAGCCGCTTCCAGCGCGATAAGCGCCTCGCGATAATTCTTTTTGATGTATGGCTTGCCGACGCTGTGGTGCTCATAGATTTCTGTGAGCGACAAGGTTTGCCCCGCGAAATCTTGCAGCAACATTTCTTTCAGCTTGGACATCGGTTGAGCGAGCGAAAACAGCAGCGGCATCGACGCATCAGCAGGTGAATATGTGAGCGACGGGACTCCTTCGTCGAGAGTTGAACTCTCAGCCGCCATGATGTCCTTCATAATCTCATAGCCCTTGAAGTGCTTTGAGACGAAAATCAGCTTGTGAGATGTGCGCGTGCCTTCGCTGTTGCGGAATGTGAAAGGCAGCACATACTTGCCACCAAGCGACTGAATCTCATTGGCCAACTCTTCGAGAATGGCGGCCTCTCGCAATTCCGGCGTTAAACCCGGAAGCCTCGCGCGAAGTGCGTCCGCACGCTCTTCTCCGAACAGCGCATCCATATGCTTCTTCACGCCGGGATTGTTGATCCCTGCGTTGATCCGGTTGTAATTGAAGAAGAAGACGCAATCGCATCCCCAATCTTTGATGACACCTTGGACAATCCTGAGCGACAGGCCTTTGTAGCCGAAAGGATCGACAAACGAGAATGAGGGGACGAGGCGCGTTTCGTTGAAATAGGTCGCGGCATCATCATCCACCTCGCCGCAGGTAACGACGGGCTTGTATTTGAGCTTAGCCACCCCCGGAAGGCTGTCAATTTCGGTCTGGAGCGTGGAAGTCTTATCTCCGTCTGCGTCATTGAAATAAGCGGTGAGCATTTGTGACATCAGCGAATGATTGATCGCCGTTTGCAGTACGAGGAGGGGTGTGGATGCTGCTCCATCTTTGTAGCGGCCTGGCCCTGCATAAAGGTCCATATAGGCGATTTTGCCGCCCCGTTTCGCGACAGTCGGCATCACAACCTGCGCCCAAGTGTAGAAGTACTTGTTTACGATGCGGGCTTTGACCTCAGACTGGTCAGTGCGTTCTTCGAAAAATTTCTGAGTTGCCATCCTGCGTCTTTGCCCCAATTTCAATTTCGGCCATAATAGAACAAAATATGAACGAGGGCAATTTGATTGTCTTTTGAGGGGGAAAGCCTTCCCCTGCCTGCAACCGCCGCAAAGGATTTGCGCCGTTTTTCGTCACCCCTTCTAGCGGGGGAGGTCTTACAGTCCCCCGCAACGCCCCCTCGAAATCGTCGCAGCGTATCCGCTGCGGCGTTCTTTGCTTGACCCTCACCTTCGAGCTTATGCCAGCCGCGACCGCTTGCAAGGTCGCCGTCCACCGCTGCCCGAAACGGGAATGGTCATACATATTTTGATGAACATTCGCGTGGCGGTGGATTGCCCCCTTCGAGCCAGCTTGTGGCTGCCTCATGCGGGGCGGCTTCCTTGCCGCTTGGCGCTGGGCTGGCGCTCGCCTCACTTTGGATACCGTCGTCACCGTCTGTGACGCTCGCCGCTGGGCAGAGGGTCAGGCGCGACCGGCTTTGCCGGTTGGGCGGCCAGCATGGTGCTGGCCTGTCTTTCGCCTTGAACCATCAGGAGGCGAGAGAATGTATAAGCCCTATGAACCCCATCAGATTGAATGGCGCGGTGTGCCTATTGAAGTGCGCTACTGCCCAAGCTGGTCGAAGTCGCATGAAGATATCTACGGTGAGCGCATGGCGCATCTGGAAATAAGGGTGCTCGATGAGCCTCGCAGTCCACTGCCCATGACCGAGACGGGGTATCGGTCTCATTTCATCCACGCCAAGGCCATCGAGCATGAAGGAGGCCCTGTCGCTTATGTGCGCGCTTGGCTAGAAGAAGAGGCGCAGTCGCCCAAGTGGAAGGAGCTTGAAGCTGCCTCCCGCCAGATGTCGCTGCTCTAAGGTTTGCCAGCCTTCCGAATTGCCCGTCTTGGCCAAATGCTGAGGCGGGTTTTTCTATGTCGCGAGCGGGGCGGAGCGGGCATCGGCTAGCCTGTATCCCCGTTCCGGCGATTATCCTGCCACTTTGAATAGCGGCATTCGTTGGCGACGTGCTCTCTGAGATCCTTTCGCTCTCCAGCCAAAGTCGCCCTGGCCTTTACTCACTGGCACCCTTGCGGGGGCGGCGTCCGATGCAACGGTGCACTTGCCAGTTTCTTCCCCGTCGCCTGACGGCGACTTCCTCGCGCAACAAGAAACAGCCCGCTTCCCGTCCTCCACTTCGTTTCGTCCCTGCGGGTGCATTCGTCCGCCTGAAGCCCCCGCCCTTTGGTTGCCAGAAAGGCCGAACGACCTCGGCCACAACCAAAACCGAAAGGACGAGACCAATGATGTACACCAACGAACGCCACCTCGACATGAGCTGGGATGAATACACCTACGAAGTAGACATGATGCTGATTGCCGAGTTCGGTGAGCCCGCCACCCACGAGCAGCTTTGCGATATTACCACCGCATACAATCGCGGCGTTGCGCCCGACGATGTGTTCTCGGCGATGGCCGAAGCTCAATACGGCAACGAGTACGACGACGGGTTTGATGGCTTTAGCCCCATGGTCAGTGCCGCCGCCTGACCAGCATCATCTCAAAATCAAGCGCTCCATCGGGGCGCTATTTTTTTGCCTCCCTTCGGATCTCGTCTCAGCATTCCATCGGCTGCGGTGGATGGTGACGCGGTCACGATCGAGCCCAGTTGTCGCCTTTCCAAATGTCGCAGTCCCTTCGATTGACGCCGTTTTGGCAGGCGCCGCCTTGCTGTCCATGAGCTGCCCGCACCAGCCATGACAAGCAGAGCTTGCCGATGGCCCGTGTGGCTCAGGACAGCCGCGGCTTCAGCCGCCTGCCTTTCGGTTGGCGTCCTTCGGGACAGCAACAATCAATCGAAAGGAAACTCGACAATGGGCCTAGATATGTACGCCTTCACCACTAACCAGAACCCACCGCAGCCAACGGACTTCCGTGAGCCTGACGATGCCAGTCAGATTCACTACTGGCGTAAGCACCCCAACCTTCACGGCTGGATGGAGCGCCTTTACCGCGAGAAGGGTGGCAAGGAAGAAACCTTCAACTGCGTTTCCGTCGCGCTCGCCGCTGATGATATCCATCAGCTTGAGATCGACATCGAAGCTGGAAACCTTCCGCCAACCAGTGGCTTCTTCTTCGGTGCCAGTGATGGCGACGAGTCTGACGACGACCTGGCTTTCGTTGCGAAAGCCCGCTCGGCGATCAGCGAAGGTAAGACGGTCTTCTATTCGTCTTGGTGGTAACGCTCCGGCGCATCAAAGCCCTCTCAGGAATGAGAGGGCTTTTCTTTTTGTGCTGAAGTTAGCGGCGCATGGTCAGGATGTAGATGCAACCTTTGGCAACCAGTGCAGCGAATGGTGCATCCGGCAGGATGTCGGGATGCAGGTAGACCGCGTAGCAGCCCGTTATCAGTGTCCGGGCTTCGCGCTCCCAGTGGTTCGGCTGGGCATGTTCGGGCACGACCAGCATTTCGGCCACGAGCCGTGCATCATCGACTTCGTAGGCAGTCGCGATACGGATGAAGTCGAGCGGATTGAAGGTGGCGCGGTTCGCCTTTGCGCCGCCAAGTGGGGCAAGCTCGTAGACTGGGCCGAGGGTCGCACGATATGTGCGCGTGATGTCGCTGTTTTCGCCCTTGATGTCTGTGACAACCACCGAGCCAGGGTATTCGAGCAGGTTCGGAATTACGCAGCCCACGCCTTTACCGCTCCGAGTCGGAGCAAAGGTGAGTAAATGGCCTTCGCCGCGATATCGCAGCATTCGGCCATGTTTGCGGCCAAGGATCAGGCCCTTGCCTGTCAGCAACTTGCCCTTTCGAGCATCGCCCAATCCGGCGAACCGCGCAGAACCGTGCGTGTCACGCTTGGAGAAGAGCGCCGAGGCGGCGCTCTTCGTTAGATGTCCCACCAGCGCGAGGATGGCGGCCATAATGCCGCCCAACCAAGTTGGGGGCGCAAAGAGATAGTAGCCCACCAACCCGCCGACGAGAGGCAAAGCTTTCCAGCAAAGGGTGAGGATCGCATAAAGCGACAAGAAGAATGTGCGTGCAAAGCCCATGGCAAAGCCTCCAGATTATTGTCTCTGAAAGCTTCTGGTGGTGTGCTTGAGCGGGAAAACTGGACGAAATGAGGCAGACTGACCGAGTGCTGTGAAGGATGTCCATACTGACCATTATTGGCCTCATCGCGCTAGAAATAAGTTGCCTAATGTGACAAAAATAGCCAAAATGGCTACAAATTTGATGCGGGGGTTCCAGTGAAATCCATGTCCGCGCGAGACGCGAAAAACGGATTTGGTCGTCTGATCGATCTGGCACGGCTTGAACCTGTGACTATCGAAAAGCATGGCCGCGCCGTCGCTGTCGTTATGAGCGTAGAGCGCTACGACGAGCTGGCTCTAAGCGCTAAGCAAAACGACAAGAACAAAAAATCAAAAATCTGAGGACGGCATGACCGAGATAACCTTCAAGGGCAGAGAGTTTGTTTACAACCATCATTTGGCCGTGCCTTTTCGCCCTCTTGTGCCACACGCCGACAAGGGGGTTGGCAAGGTTGATTTGAGTGGGAATTTGATCGTCCAGGGTGACAACTTGGTTGCCTTGAAAGCTCTCTTGCCAATGTATGCGGGCAAGGTCGACTGCATCTTCATCGATCCCCCATACAATACCGGCAACGAGGGCTGGTGTTACAACGATAACGTGAACGCGCCCATGATACGGGACTGGCTAGAGTCCAACCCGATAGGCATTGAAGATGGCCTTCGCCACGACAAGTGGTGCGCGATGATGTGGCCCCGCCTTCGACTACTTTACGAACTGCTTTCCGATAAAGGCACGATCTGGATCACATTAGATGGCAATGAAGTTCATCGCGCTAAATTGATGCTCGATGCGATCTTCGGTGACGAGAACTGTCTCGGCACACTCATCTGGGAAAAATCCGATAGTCCACGTATGGACGCGAACACTTTTTCATCGAGTCACGACTTCATTTTGGCTTATGCCAAGAGTCCGGCAGACATGATTTTTCAGAAGCTCGAACCTGACGACGATAACGCTCCAGAACATTATAATCTTCAAGACGAAGATGGGCGAAAGTACTATCTCAAGCCTTTGCGCGCGATGGGCAGCGGCGAGGATACGAGAGAGGCGCGTCCTAGCATGTACTTTCCTCTAACCGCGCCCGACGAGACGGAAGTATACCCTCTCCGGCCGGATGGCACCGATGGCCGATGGCGTTGGGGACCAGAGAAGGTCGTGAGCGACGCGAACCGCATTGAGTGGCGACAGGGCGATAGCGGTTGGACTCCGTATTTCCGTATTTATGCCGACACATCATCAGGACGCCCTCCTGAAACGATATGGTACCACCGTGACGTGGGTAGCTCGCGCGGTGCGAAGGCGCAAATTAAGAAAATTTTCGGTAGCGCCGCCTTTGATACTCCAAAGCCGTTGGGATTACTCTCTCGCGTGCTAGAGATCGCTTCGGAACCCGATTCCATAATTCTCGATTCTTTTGCAGGCTCAGCCACCACGGGTCATGCCGTTTTGGAGGCCAACAAGAAAGACGGCGGCTCACGTCGCTTTATCCTTGTCGAAATGGAAGACTATGCAGACCGCCTGACAGCGGAACGCATTAGAAGGGTTATGCAGGGCTATGATTTTCAAGGAACGCTTAAGACCGAGCTCCTTCGAGAAAAGATCACCTGGACCAACCTAAAAGGCGCAGAGAAAATAGTCGCCACGGTCGAGAGCATTGAGAACCTTCACGGCCATGAATACGACGCCATCAAAAAGACTGTCAAAGAAGGTGAGTTGATCGTCACGGGCGAAAAGTCGGTGGATGAGAGAGCCGAGGGCCTCGGCGGTGAGTTCACTTATTGCACTCTTGGTGAGGCTGTAGAGCTTGATAAGATACTCACCGGCGATGCGCTGCCTTCATTCGAAGCACTTGGTTCGGTTCTGTTCCATATGGCGACAGCTCAAGCGTTCGAGCCATCGAAGAAGCGTGAGGATGAATTCTACCTTGGCTCAGTTGAAGGGCAGGAAATTTGGCTCATCTACAAGCCTGATCTGGAATGGCTGAAGTCTCCAGAAGCCGCTTTGACATTGGCACGAGCTAAAGCATTCGCGGCAACCAACACCGATAAGAAGCATTTGGTGTTCGCACCCGCTCGCTACGTCAGTCAGAAGATGCTGGCCGAACAACACATTCCTGTGGAGTTCGTGCCGCTTCCGTTCGCTCTATATCGCATTGACCGGAGCTGACGCCATGTTTCGCCAGCTCGACTATCAAGACCGCGTTCTCACGACCCTCGACACCTATCTCGATGCGCTTAAGGACAAGAAGGTCCGCGCCGACAAGGTGGCGGCCCTAGCTGCGCAAGACCCAGACTTGGGACTAGCCGTGCCAGATTTCGCTAAAGGGGCTTGGGAGCAGCTCAACGACGCGGCGCAACTCCCTGCCTCACGCGCCGCAATCCCATTCTCTCCGCGCATGGATGGTTGTGATCGACCCGTCCCGAATGCAGTGCTGAAAGTGCCTACTGGCGGGGGGAAAACCTGGCTTGCGGTTTCGGCCGTCTCGCGGGTGATGGGGCGTTACCTCGACCGGAACACAGGTTTCGTGCTCTGGATCGTGCCGAACGAAGCGATTTACACGCAAACTCTGAAGCATTTGAAGGATCGCCAGCACCCATACCGACAGGCGCTCGATCGCGCTGCGGCTGGGAGGGTTAAAATCATGGAGAAGACCGATCCGCTCGATGCGCGCGACGTGGAAACGCATCTTTGCGTGATGCTGCTGATGTTGCAGTCGGCGAACCGCGAAACACAAGATTCGCTGAAGATGTTTCAGGATCGCGGCGACGTGCATGGCTTTTTCCCGCCAGAAGGTGAGCAGCAAGCTCACCAGACTGCGATAGAGCGCACTCCAAACCTTGATGCCTATACCGGCATGTTTCCGATGGTGAAGGACTCCCTTGGAAACGCCCTGAAAATTATTCGGCCCGTTGTCGTGTTGGATGAAGGCCATCGAGCCATTTCCGACCTAGCTTTTCGAACATTGTATGGGTTCAACCCGTGCTTCGTTCTTGAACTGACGGCTACCCCACAAGACGTTCAGCCGAGAGGCGGTCGAAACCCTCGCGAGGGACGCTACGCCAACGTACTGGTTGAAGTTACTGGGCGCGAGCTTGACCGCGAAGGCATGATCAAAATGCCGCTCAATCTTGACCCTCGACAGGGCAACGATTGGAAGGCGACCCTGAATGTCGCGTTGGAACGACTTCGCAAACTCGACCAGTCGGCCAAGGCTTTGAAGGCAGAGACTGACCGCTACATCCGGCCAATTATGCTGGTGCAAGTGGAACGTACCGGAGCAGATCAGCGTGACAGCGGCCACATCCATGCCGATGACGTAAAAGAGTGGTTGCTGACAGCAGGCTTCGACGAAGCTGAAATTGCCATCAAAACGGCTGAGCAGAACGATCTTTCTCAGCCCGAAAACCAAGACCTCGCGAAGCCCACAAACCGTGTTCGAGTGATTATCACGAAGCAGGCTTTGCAAGAGGGGTGGGACTGTCCATTCGCTTACGTTTTATGCGCTCTTGCTGCGAGCTCGAACCTGAAAGCCATGACCCAGCTCGTTGGCCGTATCCTTCGCCAACCTGGCGCGATGAAGACAGGGGTGGATGAATTGGATGAATGCCATGTCATCACCCATCATGCCGATACAGCTTCAGTCGTCGAAGCCATCAAGGATGGCCTTGAACAAGATGGTTTGGGCGATTTGGTGCTGCAAGTCAGTCAAGATGATACTTCGACCAAAGGGAAAACCTCCCGCGCCATTGATCGGCGACCTGCATTCAAGAGCACAGAAATCTATCTTCCCAAGGTGATGATTTCAGAAGGCGAGGACGTTCGGGATCTCGACTACGAGACCGACATCCTTGCAGCGATTGATTGGCGTGGATTCGACCCATCGCCTATTGCCGAGGTGATCCCCGAGAACGCTCAGGCTGCGGAAAGTCAGCTTCAAAGGATTAAACTATCCGACGATGGCGACGAGCTCTTCGTTGGCGAAACCGTTGCTGAAAACGACGAAGCGCTGTCTTTTGAGCCCGCTCATGCGGTGCGAATGATTTCCGACCTTGTACCCAACCCATTCGTTGGCCGTCAGATTGTGGCTGACCTGTTGACCAAGCTCCGTGAGCGCGGCTTCTCCGATGTCAAATTAGGTCAACTGGCGAGCCTAATCGTTGAGGAGCTGCGGAAAGGTCTGGAAGTCGCCAGAACGTCGCGCGCCGAGGCATTGTTCAAGGACAGGGTTCAAAAGGGGGTTATCCAATTCCGCCTTCGCATGGACGGCCAGAACTGGCGAATGCCATTCCAGATGGAAACTACCGAACCAGACAACGGTCGCCAGCTCCTGAATCGAACAGGTGGCCCGCTCGAAAAGAGCCTTTTCTCACCCGTCTACGAGGCCGAGCTGAATTCGGCTGAGCGCGACGTAGCGGTCTATCTCGATGGCGAAGGCACTCTGGCGTGGTGGCATCGCAATGTGGCCCGAACCCAATACGGACTACAAGGTTGGAAGCGGGCGAAAATCTACCCTGATTTCATTTTCGCCGTCCAAGCCGATGGCGAGGCCAAGCGCATCACGGTTTTGGAAACCAAGGGCGACCAACTCGACAACCTGGACACCGCCTACAAGCGTGACGTTCTCGATTTTCTCTCCGAAAACTTTGCCTGGAGCGATAAGGTGCCGGCTGGTCAGCTTGAGCTCGTCAAAAACAATGGTGAGACAGTCGATTGCACCCTCATTCTAATGAGTGAGTGGAAGGCAAAGCTCCCTCAGTACATGACCACCGAATAAGAAAGAGCCCCGCCATTTCTGGCGGGGCTCCCGTCCAACAAAATTGGACTGTTCGCTAGGCAGCTTCGCTGTCGGGGGCAGCCAAGCGTTGGCCTTCGAGCCATTTGTTGAATGCGCGCTTATCGATGTAAACACGGCCTCCGATTTTGATCAGGACGGTATCAAAACCATTGCTGTTCGCATGATAAATCCACCACCTAAGCGTACTCTCGGTCACAAACGGCGCCTCTTGGGCGAGCTGCTTCACTGTCCGAAGGTCGGTATAGTCCACCGGCCTTTCCTCCATTGCAAAGAAAAAGCATAGAAAAGAAAAATCGGACTGCCGCGAGGATAGCCGACGACGGCTAAACAGACAATGAAGGGCGCGGAAGGGCCTACGAGCCAGCCATATCGAAGATTTTGTCGTTCATCTTCTCCACCACGTCGCGGGTATGGTCTTCTGACAGGTGTGAGTATCGCTTCACCATCTGAAGCGTTTTGTGTCCCAGCACCTCGGCGATCTCCAACTGGCTTGCGCCGTTCATGGCAAGGTAGCTTGCTGCACTGTGCCGCAGGTCATGGAAGCGAAAGTCGATGATGCCCGCTTTGTCGCGCGCGTTCTCCCATGCCTTGCGAATGTCGATAGCGCCCTTGCCGTCGCTTCGCGGGAAAAGGTAATCCGACTTGATGTCGCGCTTCGTGAGATACTTCTCTCGCCACTTGAGGTGCTCTTCGAGAACCGCCTTGAGATAGCTCACTATCGGTGCCTTGCGGGTTTCACGGTTCTTGGTCTCTCGCAGAACCGCCACTTGGCGTTCGAGATCGAGATCACGAAGCGTCAGCTTCAAAATCTCATTCTTTCGCGCACCCGTCGAAAGGGCGAACACCACAACCGGATATAGCTGCTTGTTCGGGCTCGCCTTGCACGCTGCAAGGATGGCTTTGCGTTCGTCGTCATCGAGGAAGCGCACACGCTCTTTGGTCGCCTTCGTAATCCGGTTCACACCTTCCATCGGGTTGGCAGAACCGATCCATCCCCACTTCTGAGCGAACTTGAGCAGTATCTCCAGATTATCGCGGTAGTGCTTCACTGTTTTGCGCGACTTCGGCTTGGCAGGTTTCTCGCCACCCTCAAGCTGCGCTCGTTGATCACCCGCGTTTGTCAGTTGGGCAATCTTTCTGCTGATAATCTCATGCGTCAGGAAGGAGAGGGCGTACTCGCCTAGCTCGCGCTCCCAATGGTTCAGGTAAGTGGTTTCCACTCGTTGGCTCGATGGAGCCTTGTGGGGGAGAATGTCCTCTTTGTATTTTGCAATCACGTCACTGATGGTGCGCTTCTTCGCCTCGCTCGCAGTCGAGCGGATATCGCCCCGGCGCATCCCGAGCTCAGTTTCCTGTGCCCAGGCCTTTGCATCGGTAAGTCGCTTGAAACTGCGCTGAACTGGCGGATATCCGTGCATTCGGATCATTACACGATAGGTTTGCCCGTTCTTACCCTCTCTTTTCTGAATGGTCGCCATTTACGATTGTTTTCCAGCTAGTTAAAATTTATGATACATTCTAACTGCTTATAGGGTGCGGCGCAAAGAAAATTTGGCACAATTTTGGCACAGTAAGCCCCAAAAAATGCCCGTAATTCACAACAAGCCACAACAACGGAGATGCACTAAAACATTGAAAAATATACTGTCTCTTGTTGAGGGTTGTTGAGAATTTTGTGGTTCTTAAATCTCATAACCTGAAGGTCGTTGGTTCAAATCCAACCCCCGCAACCAGCTATCCCATTAAAACAGAGCTTTGATGCGCAGCATATTTCTGCGCCCGGGGTGCGATCCACATGGATTTCGCGCCCCTTTCAGCATGCCCGGGACCCCGCTGCGCCGTACCACTATGAAGATTGCGGCGAGGCGCGCCGGGTTCTGCCTGGTTCGGACAGGCTCAGCCGCCGGGCTTCCATCCGGGACCGAGGTGGAGCGTGTCGAGGTCCACTTGCACGCTCTCGCCCAATGCGCGCGAAGAGGTTCCCACAGTGACCGTGTAGCTCCCGGCCTTGCGCTGCCATCCGGGTTTGGCGAGATCCCACCGCGCCAGCAGGCGCGGGTCAATCTCGAGTTCGACATTGCGGCTCTCGCCGGGCTCGAGCTGGACCTTGGCGAAGGCTCCGAGCCGTTGAGGCGCTTCCCATCCGGCCCATGGCGCCGAAACATAGATCTGCACCACATCGCCGCCGGCGATCTCCCCGGTGTTGGTGACGGTCAGCTTTACCGCAATTCCGTCGCCCCTCGCGCGGGCCGTCAGGCCGCGATGCGCGAAGCTCGTATAGGATAGCCCGTGACCGAAGGGGAACAAGGGTTCGATGCCGCGGGCGTCGAACCATTTGTAGCCGACCGTCGCGCCTTCCTCATAGGTGACGTGGCCGCGGCGGACTTCGCCGGCCCAGGGCATCTGGTCGAGAGCCACGGGGAAGGTCGCCGGGAGGTGGCCGGAGGGATTGACCATGCCGGCAAGCACGTTCGCGATCGCCGCGCCGCCCATTCGTCCGGGATACCAGGCCTCGACGATCGCCTCGACATCATCGACCCAGGGCATGGCGACCGGTCCGCCGGTCTCCAGCACCACCACCGTATCGCCGCTCGCCGCGGCAATGGCGGCAATCAGCGCATCCTGCTCGCCGTCGAGCCTCATCGGGATGTCGATGCTCTCGCTCGACCATTGCGTGCCGAACACGATTGCCAGATCGGTCTCCTGCGCCAGCCGGACCGCCGCGGCGGGGTCGCTGCCGTCGGCATAGAGAATTTCGGTATCCGGAAGGAGCGCGCGCAATTCTGCGAGCGGCGAGGATGGATACCACACCACCGGCCCCGGCCAGCCGGTCGGTTCGATCCCCGGCACGGCGTTCTCGCCGTCGGGATAGACCTGACTGGAGCCGCCGCCGGAAAGCACGCCCTTGTCGGCATGGCCGCCGATCACCGCGATCCGCTTCGCTCCTGCAAGCGGCAGGACATTGCCCGCATTCTTCAGCAGCACGATTCCGGCCTCGGCGTCGGCCTGGGCGATCGCACGATTGGCTTCGAAGTCGATCAGGGATTCATCGCCGACGACCGGATTGTCGATCACGCCCTTGTCGAACATGGCATGGAGGATGCGGGTCACCATCAGGCGGAGCCGTTCCTCGCTCACTTCGCCCGTGGCCACCGCCTCGGCCAGCTTGTCGCCGAAATGATCGTCGCGCTGCAGGCCGAAGCCCGATTCCTGGTCGAGCCCGGCATTGGCCGCCTTGGCGGTCGAATGGACGGCGCCCCAGTCGCTCATGACATAGCCCGGCCAGTCCCACTCCTCGCGCAGGACCTGCGTCAGCAGGAAGCGGTTCTCGCAGGCATAGTCGCCATTGAGCTTGTTGTAGGCGCACATGACCGAACCGGGATTGCCGCTTTCGAAGGCGAATTGGAAGGCCAGCAGGTCCGACATGCGCAGATCGTCCTCCTCGAGGAGGAAGTTCGCGACCCCGCGCTCGGTTTCCTGGTCGTTGACCGCATAGTGCTTGATCGTGGAGATGATGCCGTTCGCCTGCACGCCGGCAATCTGTGCGCCAACCATCCGCCCTGCGAGCAGTGGGTCCTCGCCCGCATATTCGAAATTGCGGCCGTTGCGCGGTTCGCGCAGCAGGTTGACGCTGCCGCCGAGCATGACGTTGAATCCGTCGGCCCGCGCCTCGCTGCCGATCATCCGGCCGCCCTGGTTGGCAAGCTCGACATCCCAGGTCGCGGCGGTGGCGAGGCCGGAGGGGAGCGCGGTACGCGGACGCTTGATCTTGGCCGTGCCCTGCGAGGCAACCCCGAGTCCGGCGTCGGTTTCCCATTGCGGCGGGATGCCGAGCCGCGGGATGCCGGGAACGAAACCAGCCGAGCCGTCGATCGCATCGGGATGGGCAACATATTCGGTCGGCGGGAAATCCCCCCCGAAATAGCCCTTCACAAGGGTGAGCTTTTCCTCGCGGGTCAGCTGGGCAACCATCTGCGCGGCCCGTTCTGCCGGCGTGCCGGTCGTATCGGCGGCCAGCACCACGTCTCCATCCTCCGCGGACAGCGGCGCATGCGCGGCCATGGCCGCAAGGGCAAGCGCCAGTCCGGTGCCCAATCCTCTTCCGATCGACATCCCGTTCTCCCCTGTTTTTGCGAGGAAACAGGGGAAGCGCCGCTATGTCAATCGGCCAGCGTGCGCAGGATGTGGTCAGCCGCCTTGTCGCCGATCATGAGGCTGGTGGCGTTGGTATTGCCCTGCGGGATGGTCGGCATGACGGAGGCATCGGCCACCCACAGGCCAGCAACGCCGCGCAGGCCCAGGTCGGGATCGACCACCGCCATCTCGTCGTCCGCCGCGCCCATGCGGGCGGTCCCTACCGGGTGGTACATCGGCAGGCTGGCCGCGCGGATATAAGGCTTGAGCGTCTCGACGCTGTCGGCGGCCAGGCCCGGACGGATCTCGTCGACGACCTGGCCCACAAGGCTCGCCTGCTGCGCGATCCGGCGCGAGAGCAGCAGGCCTTCGGCCAGTTGTTCGACATCGTCCTCGCTCCCGAGCAGATGGAACTCGATCTTCGGAGGAGCCGAGGGGTCGGAGGAAGCGAGCGTCACCTGTCCCCGGTAGTCCGGACGCATCAGGGCGACGAAGGTCGAGATCGACGGCTTCGCCGCCAGCGCAAGATTGCCCTCGGGCGTAACCTCGAAGGAGAAGGCCGAGAAGGCCAGCTGGATATTGGGAGCGGGGAGGTGGGCGCGGGTCTTCACGAAGGCCTGGGCATGGCCGATGCCTGTCGTCAGAGCGCCGCTGCCGTTGAGCGCCAGCTTGAGCACCTGCAGCGCGCCGCGCAGGCCGCGCGAATCGTCGTTCAGCGTATGCGCACTGACCTCATGGACCATGTGCACGCCGGTATGTTCCTGCAGGTTCTGCCCGACCCCGGGCAGGTCGCGCTTCACTTCGATCCCATGCTGCGCGAGGTGCGCCGCCGGTCCCAGGCCCGAGAGCATCAGCAGACGCGGGGTGTTGAGCGCGCCGGCGGAGAGGACTACGCCCTCGCGTGCGGTGAGGGTCTTTTCCGCGCCACCTTGCCGGATCGTCACGCCCTTTGCCCGGCCGTCCCCGATCTCGATCCGCAGCACCTGGGCTTCGAGCAGGACCTGTAGCCCGCCCCGGCCGATCGCCCGGGCGATATAGCCATGCGCGGACGAACAGCGCAGGCCGCCGCGCTGCGAGAGCTGGATGAAATCGACCCCTTCGGCCCGTTCGCCGTTGAGATCGGGCGAGCGCGGGATGCCGGCTTCGGTCGCGGCCGCGATCCAGTCCCCGGTAACCGGATAGTGCGAGCGGACTTCGGACACCGCGATCGGTCCGCCCGTTCCGCGCCAGGCGTCGGCGCCGCGCTCATTGTCCTCCAGCCGCCGGAAATAGGGTAGGCAGCTGGCGTAGTCCCAGCCGGTCGCCCCGAGTTCGGCCCAATGGTCATAATCCCACCGGTGGCCGCGAATGAACATCATCCCGTTGATCGAGGAGCCGCCGCCGAGCCGCTTGCCGGCGGGCCAGACGTCGGGCCGTCCGCCGACCGAAGGGTCAGGCTCGGCCTTGTAGCACCAGTCGAAATCGGGCTTGTGGACCACACCGCTCATCAGCGCGGGCACGGCGAGGCGGATGTCCTTGTGGCCCTTGCCCGCTTCGAGGAGCAGCACGCGCTTGCCCGCTTCGGCCAGCCTTGCCGCCACCGCGCAGCCGGCCGAGCCGCCGCCGACGACGATCAGGTCGGGTTGGATCTCCATCGCTCTCCCCTCACTTAGTAACGATCGTGATAGTCGCTGGCTCCTGCTTGGCAAGCGTCAAGCGGAGCTGCTCCCGAAACCGCCGCCGCCCGGCGTATGGATTTCCAGCCGGTCACCGGGATGCATCGCCACCTTCTCCGAGGAACCGAGCGCCTGCTCGCTGCCATCGGCGCGGATCACGCGGTTCTCGCCGCGGGCGCCGTCCTCGCCGCCGGCCAGTCCGAAAGGCGCGGTCTGTCGGCGGTTAGATAGGATCGCGGCCTCCATGCCCTCGAGAAAGCACAAACGCCGCACGACCCCGTCGCCGCCCTGCCACTGGCCCGCGCCGCCCGAGCCGCGGCGAATAGAGAATTCCTCCAGCCGGACCGGGAAATTCGTCTCCAGAACTTCAGGGTCGGTCAGCCGCGAATTGGTCATATGCGTCTGCACCGCATCCGCCCCGGCAAAGCCGGGTCCCGCGCCGCTGCCGCCGGCGATCGTCTCGTAATATTGGTGCCGCTCATTGCCGAAGGTGAGATTGTTCATCGTCCCCTGCGACGCGGCCATGGCGCCGAGCGCGCCGAACAGCGCATCGGTGACGATCTGGCTGGTCTCGACATTGCCCGCGACCACCGCCGCCGGCGGGCGCGGGCGGAGCATGGAGCCTTCGGGCACGATCAGCCGGATCGGCCGCAGGCAACCCTCGTTCATCGGCACGGCATCGTCGATCAAGGTGCGCACAACATAGAGCACGGCAGCCTTCACCACCGGCAGCGGGGCGTTGAAATTGTCGGGCAATTGCGCGCTGGTGCCGGTGAAGTCGATCACTGCCTCGCCGCGCCCGTGGTCGATCGACACCGCTACGCGCACTTCGGCGCCATCGTCCAGCGGGCAGGCGAAGCTGCCGTCGCCCAGCCGGCCGAGCAGCGCGCGCACCGCTTCCTCCGCCGCGTCCTGGACATGCCCCATATAGGCATCGACCACCGGCCGGCCCTGCTCGTCCGCGATGCGCCGCAGTTCGCTCGCGCCCTTGGCGCAGGCGGCGATCTGGGCGCGCAGGTCTTCGAGATTGCGGTCGGGATTGCGTGCGGGCCAGGGGCCTTCGGCCAGCAGCGCGCGCAGTTCGGCCTCGCACAAGCGGCCCTCGTCCACCAGCAGGAAATTGTCGAGCAGCACGCCTTCCTCCGCCACCGTCCGGCTCGCCGGTGGCATTGAACCTGGAGCAACCCCGCCGATGTCCGCATGATGGCCGCGCGCCGCGACCCACCAGGCGGGCTCGGCATCTCCTTCTGCGGCAAAAACCGGCATGATCGCGGTGATGTCGGGCAGGTGCGTGCCGCCCTCATAGGGCGCGTTGAGCGCATAGACGTCGCCCGACCGGATCCCCCTGCCGTCCGCCGCATTGCCGCGGCGGCGGATCACCGTGCGCACGCTCTCGCCCATTGAGCCGAGATGGACCGGCATGTGCGGGGCGTTGGCGATCAGATTGCCCGCCGCGTCGAAGATCGCGCAGGAGAAGTCCAGCCGTTCGCGGATGTTGACGCTGCTGGCCGAGAATTGCAGCGCGGCGCCCATTTCCTCGGCAATCGCCATGAACAGCGCGCCCATGATCTCGAGCCGGACAGGGTCGCGCGCCGTCGTCTCCGGCTGGTCCGGGGCCCTCGGCACGGCCCGGGTCAGGACAAGGTTCCCGATCCGGTCGACCTCGGCGCGCCAGCCGGTCTCGACCACCGCGGTCGAAACCGGATCGACCACCAGCGCCGGGCCGTCGACCGCGAAACCGGCCGCCAGTTGCTCGCGCCGGAACAGCGGCGTGTTACGGGTTTCGCCGGAGGAGTGCATCGCAACATGCTCCGCAGGTCCGGCTGATTTCGCGGGCAGGACCACAGGCGCGGCGCTGGCGAGATGGACCGATGGCGCGATTACCTCGACCCGCGCGGTCTCGACCACCAGCGGCCCTTCGGCGACAAATCCGAAGCGTTGCTGCCAGCCCGCCGCGAATGCACGCGCCATTTCGGCGACCGGGCCGTGGCGGACGGGAATGGTGCTGTCGGTTCCCTGGGGGCGGACGAACAGCGTCGTCTCGATCCGGAACCCGGCGGACTCGCTACACTGGCGCGCCAGTTCCGAACGGGCGGCCTCGTCGAGCGTCGAGAGGGCTGCCGTGCTCGCCTGTTCGTCGCCGAGTGCGCAGCCGAGCGTCGCCTCCTTGACCACGCTGCGTTCGGCAAGCCCCATGCCATAGGCCGAGAGCACGCTTGCCAGCGGGTGGCACAGCACCGTGCCGATTCCGAGCGCATCGGCAATCGCGCAGCAATGCTGCCCGCCCGCGCCGCCGAAGCTCGACAGCGCCGCGCGGGTCACGTCGTGGCCGCGGCGGAGCGAGACGGCCTTGATTGCATTGGCCATGTTGGCCACCGCGATGGCGAGGAACCCCTCGGCGGCTTCCTCGCGGGAATAGCGCCGACCGCTGGCTTCGCTGACCGCCTCGAGCACCGCGTCCATGGCTGCCTGAGCCGCAGCGAGGTCGAGCGGCTGGTCGGCCGCTGGGCCGAAGGTTGCCGGGAAATGCTCGGCGCGCAGCTTGCCGAGCAGCAGGTTGCAGTCGGTCACCGTCAGCGGACCGCCGCGGCGATAGCAGGCCGGGCCGGGCACCGCCCCCGCGCTTTCCGGGCCGACCAGGAACTTCACCCCGTCGAAGCGGCAGATCGAACCGCCGCCCGCAGCGACCGTATGGATCCGCATCATCGGCGTCCGGATCCGCGCCCCGGCAAGGCGCGTCTCGCTGTCGCGCTCGTAGGTGCCGGCAAAATGCGAGACATCGGTCGAGGTGCCGCCCATGTCGAACCCGACGACATGCTCGAAGCCGGCTTCCTTCGCGGTTGCCGCCATGCCAACGATTCCGCCGGCCGGGCCCGAGAGGATCGCGTCCTTGCCGTGAAAGGCATCGCCGATGGCCAGACCACCCGAGGATTGCATGTAGAGCGCGGCGATTGCCTCGCCGAGACCGGCCTCGAGCCCTGCGACATAACGGCGCAGAACCGGCGAGAGATAGGCGTCGACGACGGTGGTATCGCCGCGGGCGACGAGCCTGATCAGCGGGGCGAGCTCATGGCTGACCGAGACCTGCGCGAAGCCGATCTCGCGCGCGATCCGGGCCAGCGCCTGCTCATGCGCGGTGTGGCGATAGCCATGCATGAGCACGATCGCGAGCGCGCGCAGGCCGCGGTCATGGGCCGCCTGCAATCCGGCGCGGGCCTGTTTCTCGTCCAGCGGGACCACCAGGCTCCCGTCGGCGCCGATTCTCTCCTCGATCTCGAGCACTTCGGCATGGAGCGGTTCGGGCAGGGTGATTTCGCGGGCGAAGAGGTCGGGCCGATCCTGCGTCCCGATCCGCAAGGCATCGGCGAAGCCCCGGGTGATCGCCAGCAGCACTGGCTCGCCCTTGCGTTCGAGCAGGGCATTGGTCGCCACCGTGGTCCCCAGCCGCAGTTCCGCCGCGGGCAGGGGACCTTCCCCTACCCCGGTGATCCGCCGCATCGCCTCGGTGGCGGCATCGGCATAGTGCTCGGGATTCTCGGACAGCAGCTTGGCCCTGTGCATCGCGCCATCGGGGGCCACCGCCACCACGTCGGTGAAGGTTCCCCCGCGATCGATCCAGAATTGCCAGGCCATGGCGCACTCCATGTCGCAGGCGGGCGCGGCGCGCAATGTGCGATCGGCCAGGTTCATGCACGGTCGATGTGCCGAATTGGCAACTATCGGCTTGCAAGCGGGCGGCTTTTTCGGAAGGGGAGGGGAAACGCATTTCTGGGAGAAAAGCCATGAATCTCGAACTCTTGAACGGCCGCGTGGCTGTCGTCACCGGCGCCAGCAGCGGGATCGGCGAGGCTTGTGCGCTGGGCTTTGCCCGCGCAGGCGCCAAGGTCGTGCTCGCCGCGCGCCGGGCCGAGCGGCTCGAAGCGCTGGTGGCGAAGATCGAGGACATGGGCGGCGAAGCGCTGGCGGTGGCGACGGACGTGACCAGCGAAGAGGCGGTCACCAACCTGTTCGAGCAGGCGCTCGACCGCTTCGGCACCGTCGACGTACTGATCAACAACGCCGGGATCGCCGATTCCACCGCGGTCGACGTGCTCGAACTGGACTTGTGGAACAAGGTGATCGCCACCAACCTCACCAGCGCCTTCCTCTGCGCCCGCGAAGCCTTCCGGATCATGAAGCCCAAGGGGCGCGGGCGGATCATCAACATCGGCTCGATCAGCGCGCGCGTGCCGCGGGCGGACAGCCCGGCCTATTCGGCCAGCAAGTGGGGTCTCGACGGGCTGACCCGCTCGCTGGCGATCGACGGGCGCGAGTTCAACATCTCGGTCTCGCAGTTCAACCCGGGCATCGTGGCGACCGAGATCGCTCCCGGCGCGATCAAGCTGGGCGACGATCTCGCTGCCAAGGCGGAGGACATTGCCGATGCGATCATCCATATGTCGGCGATCCCCGACCACCTCAATTTCTACGAGGCGATGATCGTCCAGAACAAGATCCCCTTCCTCGGGCGCGGCTGACCCACAGTGGCCGGGGCCCCCACGTTCGGCTGCTTCAACATCGCCGACCTGCGCGCAAGCTGCCGGCGGCGCCTGCCGCTGGGCGTGTGGGAATATCTCGAACGCGGGGTGGAGGACGAGACCGGCATGGCGCGCAACCGCGCCGCGCTCGATGCGGTGACCTTCCGCCCCAGGGTCCTGCGCAATGTCGAGGCGGTAGATGCCTCGACCAGCTTGCTGGGCACGCCCGCCAGCTTCCCGCTCGCCATTGCCCCGACCGGGGCGGCCGGGCTGGTCTGGTACCAGGGCGATCTCGCGCTGGCCCGGGCGGCGGCGCGGGTGGGGGTCCCCTTTACCATTTCCAGCGCCAGCACGATGGATCTCGAGCAGATCGCCGCGGCCGGCGGCCGGCTGTGGTTCCAGCTCTATATGTGGGCCGACCGCGCGCTTTCGCTCGACGTGGTCGATCGTGCGGCCGCGCTTGGCTGCGAGGCGCTGCTGGTCACGCTCGACCTGCCGGTGCCGCCCAACCGCGAATATCTCCACCGCAACGGTTTCGGCACGCCCTTCCGGCTCAATGCCCGCAACATGGCCGATATCCTGCGCCATCCACGCTGGCTGGCGGGTGTGATGGGGCGCTATTTCCTTGATGGCGGGGTGCCGAGCCAGGCCAACCTGCCCGACCGGCTGCGCAACAAGGTGACCGAGACCGCCCATCCCGGCGCGCTGTTCAAGCAGGACAATCTCGACTGGGACGAAGTGGCGAAGCTGCGCGAACGCTGGCCCGGCAGGCTGGTGCTCAAGGGCATCCTGCGCGCCGACGATGCCGAGCGCGCCGCGGGCATCGGGGTCGACGGGATCGTGGTCTCCAATCATGGCGGGCGCGGGTTCGATTTCTCGGTTGCCCCGCTCGATGCGCTGCCCGCGATCCTTGCTGCCGTGGGCGAGAGGGTCGAGGTCCTGCTCGACAGCGGGATCCGCCGCGGCAGCGACGTGGTCAAGGCGGTCACGCTCGGCGCGAAAGGCGTGCTCGCCGGCCGCGCGCCGCTCTACGGCCTCGGCGCGGCGGGCGAGGAGGGCGTGGTCCGCGCGCTCGAACTGCTCAGGTCCGAGACCGTCCGCAGCATGGGCCTGCTCGGCGCGCGAAGCATTTCCGAACTGGACGCGGACCTGCTCGGCTGACATGCTCCGGCCCAGGCCTCGCTGAAGGGGCAGGGGAGAGTTCATGGTCATTTCGTTCAGCGACGCCCTGTCGCGCGCGCCGCTCAAGGCGTTTTCCGTCGCCACTTTCGTCATCTGCATGCTCGTGCTCGTCGCCGACGGGATGGACGCGCAGGTGCTCGGGATCGTCGCGCCGATCGTGATCGAGGAATTCGGCATCGATCGCGGGACCTTCGGGATCGCGATGAGCGCCGCGCTGGTCGGCTTCGGGATCGGTTCCTGGGGTGGCGGCTGGCTCGGCGACACGATCGGGCGGCGCTGGTCGCTGGCGCTGGCCACCGTGGTCTTCTCGCTCGCGACCGTCGCCGCCAGCCAGGCCGGGGACGTGTGGCAGATGGCGGGCTGGCGCGTGGTCGGCGGGCTCGGCTTCGGCAGCGCCTATGCCAATGCCATTGCCCTCGCCGGCGAATGGCTCCCGGCGCGCTGGCGTTCGGTCGGCGTCACCACGCTCTCGGTCGGCACGCCGGCCGGCGGGCTGCTGGTCGCCGCGCTCGCGCCGACGCTGGTCGAGCTTTACGGCTGGCGCGGGTCCTTCATCATTTTCGGGATCGGGACCTTCCTCGTCGTCCTGCTGATCGTGTTCGTCCTGCGCGACAGCCCGAGTTTCCTGCTCGCCCGGGGAAAGGTGGAGGAAGCCCGTTCCGCCGCGGCCCGCGTCATCGAAGGGCCGCTCGAACTCGAGGCCGAACGCCACCATACCGACCGCGAGGGCGGCTCGATCGGCGTGTTCGACCGCAGCAACCTGCGGCTCAACCTCGGGATCGGGATCGCCTTCGCCGCGGCCACGACCTGCGCCTACGGGATCCTCAACTGGACCACCACCATGCTGACCGCGCAGGGTTTCAGCTTCGAGGAGGCGAGCTATGCCGTCTCGGTCGCGGGACTGACCTCGATCGCGGTCTCGATCGCGGCCGGGCTGCTGATCCAGCGCTTCGGTTCGAAGCCGGTTGTGGCGAGCTTCAGCGCGCTGCTGGTGCTCACCTTCCTTGCCCTCGCCTACAAGGTCGAGACCCTGCCAGAAGTTCCCGGCGAGGGCGACGGCCTGCCGATCGTGGTGCTGATCGGCCTTTCGGCAACCTTCTTCAGCGGCTCGATCGCGAGCTTCTACGCCATGATGACCCATGCCTATCCGCCCTCCTGCCGCTCGGCCGGGATCGGCTTCGGCATTTTCGTGGGCCGCGCCGGGGCGATCGCGGCAAGCGGGCTGGGCGGCTGGCTGCTCGACCTCGGGCAGGGCAGCGTGCTGCCCTTCTTCGCGGTGATGATCGTGGCCGCGGTGCTGATCCAGTCGGCGGCCTTCGTGGTCGATCGCCATGTCCCGCCGACCCGCTGAGACAGGCCGCGTTTCCAGCAGGGGCAAGGCGCCCGCGGAGAGGATGCGGTAGCTTCGCCGGCAAAGAGGCAACGACTCGGGAGAAGGATGCCATGACACGCAAGGGGCTCGTCGCCGCCGCCCTGCTGCTCGCCCCGGTGGCCGGGCAGGCGCAGGAGCTGACGCTGGACCAGCGGGTGGAACGGATGGAAGCGGAAGCGGACATCCGCCGGGTGCTGGTCGAGTATGGTGCCTATCTCGATGCACGCGATTACGCCGGATATGCGGGGCTCTTCGCGCAGCAGGGCGAATGGGTCGGGGGCTTCGGCACCTTCACCGGGCCGCAGGCGATCGAGGCGATGCTGGTGGAAAATCTCGGCACGCCCGAGCCCGGCTTCGTCAACACAAGCAATTTCCACATGATCACCAACCCGCTGATCGCGATCGACGGCGAGCGGGCGACGGTGACCTCGCGCTACCTGTTCTGGAGCGCGGATCCCTCCAACCGTCCGACCCCGTCGATCGCCGGACGCTATGTTGACGAATTCGTGCGCGAGGGGGGCGCGTGGAAGATCGCCCGCCGCACGACCTGGGGCCAGATCCCCTTCCGCGACCCCGCGGCGCCCGCCACCGGCGCGCCGCCCTATTCCGGACCTTCGGTGGAGGAACGGCTGCGCCGGGCCGAGGACATCCTCGCGATCCAGCGGGTGATCGTCGACTATGCTGCGCGGATCGATGCGCAGGATTTCGACGCCTATGTCGATCTCTTCGCCGAGGACGGGATCTGGCAGAACGGCACCGTGGTCCACCAGGGACGCGCGGCGATCAAGGCGATGCTGGTGGGCATCTTCGGCAATCCGTCCGAAGGGTATGTGAACAGCGAGAGCTATCACCTCGTCTCCAACCCGCAGGTCGAGGTCAATGGCGACCGCGCCACCGCGCGCAGCCGCCACCTGCTGATCATGCGCGGGGAGGGCGGCAGCCCGACGCCCGAGCTGACCGGGCTCTACGAGGACGAATTCGTCCGGGTGGACGGTGAATGGAAGATCGCCCGGCGGGTGGACAATCCGGTCATGCCAACCCGCGAGGAATGGCTGAAGGAAATGCAGGCACGGCAGGCCGGCCGGTGAGAGTCTGGCCGCTGCTCGCCGCGGCCCTGCTGCTGGCCGTGCCCGCTTCGGCGCAGCGCGAGGAGACGCAGGACCGCGCGGCGATCCACGCGCTGCTGGTCGCCTATGGCAGCACGATCGATGCGCGCGACTTCGACGGCTTTGCCGCGCTCTTCGCCGAAGACGGGACCTATGGCGCGGGCAATGGTGCGGGCGTGCCGGGCAAGGAGGCCGGCGAATTCCTGCGGCGGGTCTTCGCCGAGAACGCGCAGGGTTTCGGCGAGCCCAATTTCTATCTCTTCTTCAACGAGGTGGTGACCTTCACCGGGGCGGACAGCGCGCAGGCAAGCTCCTTCTCGCTCTACATGGTGCCTGGTGAGGGCGGGCGGCCGCAGGCGGCGCTGATGGCGCGCTATGCGGATGAACTGGTGCGCGAGGACGGCGCCTGGAAATTCGCGCACCGCCGGGTCGAGTCGCTCATGCCCGCCCCGGGCAGTTGAAGCGCGCTTCGTTCATGATGGCCGGCGCAGCGGTGAATGAAATCCCGGTGCAAAGTTGACGAAGGCGACAGGGTGTCAACCGCGGTTTTCGTGTATACTGAATTGAAAAACAGAAACATTTTCTCTTTTCGGCCGGTTGACACCTTGCCGGCCGATTACCGTGTGCGGGCGCTTTCGGCGCTGCCGGGCATTGCGGTCGGAAGCCTGTGGATAGCGACGATGCGAAAGAGCCGGGGCGATTGTCCCACACTCCGGGCTCTGTAGGAAAGCCCGATTGTCTCCGCTTCATGCCCGGGTCATCCTGGCGCCGGCAGAGGCATGAAGGCAGGACTTCGGGGACAGGCGATGGTGGACAAGGACGGTTTCCTCGGATCGGCGCTGGCCGCCTATTCCGATGCCAAGGTGGCGATCGACGACGCGACCGGGGCGGGGCAGGACCTGCTGCATGTCCATGTCGGCCTGGTGATCTTCGTGCTCGTCGCCCTGCTGCTGCGCAAGAAGATGCGTTCGCCGATCCCGCTCGCGGTCGTGGTCTTCTTCGGCCTGCTCAACGAGCTGGTCGACTGGCTCGGCGGCAAGCCGATCGACACGCTCGAACCCTATGTGGATTTCGCCAACACCGTGTTCTGGCCCCTGGTGCTGTTCGTCCTTGCGCGCCGCTGGCGATAGGGCGCTGCGCACCGCCGGGCCGGATTCCGCCATGCCGCTTTATGTTGGTAGCAAAATAGGATAAGAATTCGCGCTTACCGGCCCAGGGGACGCGAGCACGAAAAGAGGGCCGACTCCAGTACGATTTGCCTGTTTCCTTCAACCAACCAAGGGGAGGTTGGCCGTGGCATCTACGACACCTGAATTCGCCCAGCCGCTGGCCGGACCGGCCACGCCCGACATGGACCGTGCCGGGCCGACGCGCGAGCGTATCGTCGCGCTCGATTTCGTCCGCGGGGCGGCGCTCTTCGGCATATTGCTGATGAACATCACCGGCTTCGGCCTGCCGAGCGCCTACAGCAACCCGCTCAATGCCGGGGGTGCCGAGGGCGCCAATCTGTGGTCCTGGATCGTGATCCAGGTCTTTTTCGAAGGTACCCAGCGCGGCCTGTTCTCCATGCTGTTCGGAGCCGGCGTGATACTCTTCACCAGCCGGCTCGAGGCCAAGGGGCGCAGCGACGCCGCGGACATCTTCATGCGCCGCAACATGTGGCTGATCGGCTTCGGCATGCTCAACGGCTTCATCCTGCTGTGGAGCGGGGACATCCTCTATTTCTACGGCCTGACCGCGCTGCTGGTCTATGTCTTCCGCACGATGGCGGTGAAGGGCCTGCTGGCGATCGGGATCGCCGGCCTGCTGATTGGCGCGGCCTGGAGCGCCAAGGAGAACGCCGATCTGATGCGCAATTACGAGGCTTACCAGGCCTCGCAGGTCGAAGGCGCGCAGCTGAGCCCCGAGCAGGAAGGCTGGGCCAAGGGCTGGGAAGGTGCGCTCGAGAACTTCACCCTGACCCCCGAGGAGCGTCAGGAGCACGTGGCCGAGCGGCTGGGCGGCTACTGGAGCGCGCTCAAGCAGGTCGGGGAGGATACGATCCACGCCGAGAGCTGGTATTTCTACCGCTATTTCTTCGACATCTTCAGCATGATGCTGATCGGCATGGCACTGTTCCGGATGGGCGTGTTCACGCTCGAACGGTCGACCCGCTTCTATGTCGCGCTGACGGTCATCGGCTACGGCGTGGGCCTGTCGGTCAATGTGGTCGAAACGCGCTGGATCCTTGACCACGGCTTCAGCCTGCTGTCGTTCAGCCAGGCCGATGTCACCTACGATCTTGGCCGGCTGGCGCTGACTGCCGGCCATCTCGGCCTGCTGCTGCTGGTGGTGCGGTGGGGGATCCTGCCGCTGTTCCAGCATGCGCTGGCCTCGGTCGGGAGGATGGCCTTCACCAACTACCTGACCCATTCCTTCGTCTGCGCGATCTTCTTCGTCGGGCTCGGCTATTATGACCAGCTCGAACGCCACCAGCTCTATTACGTAGTCTTCGCGATCTGGGCGGCGCAGCTGGTGGCCAGCCCGATCTGGCTGCGCCACTACCGCATGGGGCCGCTCGAATGGGTCTGGCGCTACCTGACCTACCGGCAGGCGCCGCAATTCCGCAGGACCCCGGTGCCCGTGGCCGCCTGACGCGGCCGCGCCGGCTCAGGCGGCCACGCCCAGTTTCTTCGCGGTGGACCAGTTGCCATGCAGCCCCTGGCGTAGCTTCACCGGCAATTTGGCGCGCGCGATCGGGCCTTCGTCCACGCGGGTCGCTTCGAAGAAGCACAGGTCCGAATAATTGGCGACATGGTCGTCCACCAGGCAGACGATATAGCCATCGCCCTCGGTGGTGCTGCCCGGCCTGGGGATAAAGGCCGGTTCCTGGATGCCGCAGGTTGCGCCGGGCCACCAGATCTTCTCCTCTCCGGTGGCGAAATCCTTGTGGCACAGGCTGTTGAGCGTGGACACGAATGGCCCGGGCGGGCCTTCGTAGCTCTTCGTCGTGTCGAAGGTCAGCATCCAGCCATGGCGGTACTCCTGCCCGGCGTAGCGATCGTCGATACGGGGGAATTCGTCGGGGCGCTCGGTCAGCTTCGTCACGCTGTCGAACTCCTCGCCATTGCTTGCCATGTCCACGGTCCAGCGGGTGAGATAGCTGAGGCCGCCGACCGGATCGAAGGGCGCGCCGGTGACGTCGGGGAAGAAGGGGAAGCTGTTCTTCTGCGCAATCGGCAGGTCGAAATGGATCTTCGTCCCGTCCTGGAAGGCGTTCATCACATGGCCTGTGAAGCAATTGCCCGGCGCCTTGAACCAGCGCACGTCCCCGGCGTTCGCGCCCGGCTTGCGCGGCACCACCAGGCACCAGGTCGGCAGCGAATGGTCGAAGCCGAAATAGGGCATCCGCTGTTCCAGCCGCTCCAGGCTGGTGATGCAGGGCATCACGTTGAAGACCGCATAATCCTCGGTGATGCCGAAATCGTGCATCATGCAGAGATACTTGTTCCGGAACTCCACCTTGTAGAGCAGCTCGCCTTCGGGGCTGATCTCGAAATAGCTCATGTCATGGGTCAGCGGGCCTTTGGACATGTAGGAGAAGGCGCACATGTTCCCCGTCCTCGGGTCGATCTTGGGATGAGCGCAGAAGGTCTTGTCGTCGAGCCGTCCGCCGAAATCGGTGTAGCCGGATGTTTCCAGCGTGTTGGGGTCCATGATCAGGCAGGGGCTGTCCTCCTTCATGGCGTAAAGCTTGCCGGCATGGACCATGACATTGGTGTTGGCAGTGCCGCGATATTCGCCTGCGACGCTGGGATCGTCGGTCAAATGGTTGCGGTAATGGCCGAACAGGCTGCGCCCGGCCCGGTTTTCGAGCGTCCACTTGTCGGTCCGGGCGTAGCGCTGGCGGAAATCGACCTTGCCGCCGTGGACGCGGAACATGGAGACCATGCCGTCGCCGTTGAAGAACTGGTCGTCCTCATACATCGGCGCGAACTGGTTGTCCGGATGGACGCGGTGGAAGGCGCCGTCGAGCTCGGCCGGGACTTCGCCCTCGATCTCCATGTCGAGGATGTCGCCCTGCAGCCGCAGCGGCCGCAGCGTGCCGGTGAAGCCCGGATTGTCCGGAAAATGTGCCATGGCCAGTCGCTCTCCCAGTTTGCGCGCAATGGTATTCCGGATAGCGGCGGGGCGACGGCGGGGAATTGATCCAGGCCAATTCCATCGGTCTGGCGGCTTGTGCGAGTGCGTAAACCGGCCATCGCAATGGATTGCAGCGGGGCCTCCGCGCTGATAAGCGACGGGGCATGAGCTATTGTGACACCTGCGTTGTGCGAAATCGCGCGATCTGCGCGGCGCTCGACGACGGGGAGATCAAGGCGCTTGCCCAGATCGGGCGGCGGCGCAAGCTCGAGGCGGGTGAATCGCTGATCTGGGAAGGCGATGATTCGCTGCTGGTGGCCAATGTCATCGACGGCGTGCTCAAGCTTTCCACCGGGACCGAGGACGGGCGCGAGCAGATCGTCGGCGTGGTCTACCCCTCCGATTTCATCGGGCGGCCCTTCGGCGCCACCTCCAAGCACAGCGTGACCGCGCTGACCGACGCCGAGGTCTGCGTCTTCGGCCGCGGCGAGTTCGACGGCTTCGCCGGCGATCACCCGCAGCTCGAGCACAAGCTGCTCCAGCGCACGCTGGCCGAGCTTGACCGCACGCGTCGCTGGATGCTGCTGCTCGGGCGCAAGAACGCCGAGGAAAAGCTGGCGACCTTCCTGCTCGACATGTCCGAGCGGCTGGTCGATCCGGGCTGCGAGCATGAGGAAGGCGAGGAGGCGCTCGACAGCTTCGTCCTGCCCTTCTCGCGCCAGCAGGTCGCCGACGTCCTCGGGCTGACGATCGAGACGGTCAGCCGCCAGTTCACCAAGCTCAAGAAGGAGGGGATCGTCGACCTCCCCTCGCGCCGCGAGGTGACCATCCTCGACCGCTACGCGCTGGAAGACCGCGCGGGGGGATAGCCCGACCGGGATCCGGCCCTGCCACAATGAAAAGGCCGCCCCGCATACGCGAGGCGGCCCACCCGAGAGATGAAGGGACAGCTCAGAAGCGGAAGTAGACGCCGCCGCTGAGGACCCAGGGATCGAGGTCGTGCTCGGTCGAGAGCACTTCGGTGCCGGCGGCGTAGAAATGCGTGACCGGCTGGATGAAATAGCGCTTGGCGTCGAGCGAGAGGCCGAGCCCTTCGCCGACCGGAATGTCCACCCCGGCCTGCAGCGCGAAGCCGAAGGTGTCGTCGATCTTGAGCCGGTCGGCACCGAGCACCTGCGCGGTCGCGCCCGGCTTCTCGTCGATGTAGAAGAACAGCGCCGGGCCCGCGCCGACATAGGGCTTGATCCCCTTGCCCAGATCCATGTGCAGCTTGGCCGTGACCGTTGCCGGAAGGATCATCACGTGATCGGCGATTTCCGCTCCGTCGATCGCGCCGGCCCCGCTGACGTGATGGCTGGTGAAGCAGCAGATCGTCTCGACCGAGAACGTGTCGCTGAAGAAATATTCGACCGTCGCGAGCGGCACGACATTGTCGTTCGCCTTGGTATCGGTGCCGGCGGGCAGGCCGATCGCGTCGAGCTTGACCTCATTGATCTTGCCGTCGGGCAGGACGCCGGTGGCGAGCACCTTGACCTGCAGACGGCCCGCCGGGCCCTCTGCGGCCTGGGCGATCCCGCCGAAGCAAGTGGCGGCCAGAAGGGCCGCGGCGGCCGTGGTAATCCGTTTCATTCTCTTTCCCCGCATTGCAGCGCCTGCCCCATGCAGATGCCCCATCGCAATGTTGCCTTTGCATTTTTCGATTTTTGACTTTCAAACATTGATTAGTCTCAATAACGGGGTCAGAAGGCCGGACCACGGATGCGTCACAGGCGTTTTGATGCTAATCAATGTGAGTGGAGGCGGCGGCAGCCAATGCGGCCGTGAACAGGGGTTCAAAGGAAGGATTCGCTGATGGAAAGCGTAGTATCGCGGGCAGGGGCGTGGTTCGCGCTGCTGGTGCTGGCGGTCGTTGCGACGGCCATGGCGCACGACTCGGGCTTCGCTGCCCATATGGTCATCGTTAGCTTGATCGCGGTTGTTGGTTTATGGTTCTCCGTAAGCAAGGTGGATTATAACGCGATTGCCAAGGGCATCCTGCGAACGCCGGACGAATCCAGATATGACGACGACCCGATCCGTTGGGGGGTCATCGCGACTGTCTTCTGGGGCATGGCCGGCTTCGCTGCCGGGCTCTTCATTGCCTTGCAGCTCGCTTATCCGCAGCTCAATTTCGGGTGGGATTTCACCAATTTCGGGCGCTTGCGGCCGCTGCATACCTCGGCGGTGATCTTCGCCTTCGGCGGCAATGCGCTGATCGCCAGTTCCTTCTACGTCGTCCAGCGCACCTCCCGCGCGCGGCTGGCGCTGCCCGGGCTCGCCCGTTTCGTCTTCTGGGGCTACCAGGTCTTCATCGTGCTGGCCGCGACCGGCTATCTCTTCGGCATCACCCAGTCGAAGGAATATGCCGAGCCCGAATGGTATGTCGACTGGTGGCTGACGATCGTCTGGGTCGCCTATCTTGCGGTCTTCGTCGGCACGATCCTGAAGCGCAAGGAGCCGCATATCTATGTGGCGAACTGGTTCTATCTCGGTTTCATCGTGACCGTGGCGATGCTCCACGTGGTCAACAATCTCGACATTCCGGTCAGTTTCCTCGGCTCGAAGAGCTATCCGGTCTTCGGCGGGGTGCAGGGCGCGCTGGTGCAGTGGTGGTATGGCCATAATGCGGTGGGCTTCTTCCTGACCGCGGGCTTCCTGGCCATGATGTACTATTTCGTGCCCAAGCAGGCCGAACGGCCGATCTTCTCCTACCGGCTGTCGATCGTGCACTTCTGGGCGCTGATCTTCCTCTACATCTGGGCCGGCCCGCACCACCTTCACTATACCGCTCTGCCCGACTGGGCGCAGACGCTCGGCATGGTGTTCTCCGTGATGCTGTGGATGCCCAGCTGGGGCGGGATGATCAACGGGCTGCTGACGCTCAACGGCGCCTGGGACAAGGTGCGCACCGACCCGATCATCCGGATGTTCGTGATGAGCCTGGCCTTCTACGGCATGAGCACCTTCGAAGGCCCGATGATGTCGATCAAGTGGGTAAACTCGCTTTCGCATTACACCGACTGGACCATCGGCCATGTCCATTCGGGCGCGCTCGGCTGGAACGGGATGATCACCTTCGCGGTGATCTACTTCCTCGTCCCGCGCCTGTGGAACCGCGAGCGGCTCTACAGCCTGCGGATGGTCAACTGGCACTTCTGGCTGGCGACCGTGGGGATCGTCTTCTACGCCGCCTCGATGTGGGTGGCGGGCGTGACCCAGGGCCTGATGTGGGCCGAATACGGGGCCGACGGCTATCTCGTGAACAGCTTTGTCGAAACCGTTGCGGCGCTGCATTGGGAATTCGTGGCGCGGGCCTTCGGCGGGCTGCTCTACCTCGCCGGCGCGGTGGTGCTGGTGATCAACGTCTGGCGCACCATCCTCGGCCACCAGCGCGAGGAGGCGCCGCTCTACGCGCCGGCCTACGATGCCGAAGCCGACCGTCCCGTCGTGGCCCAGCCGGCCGAATAAGGAGCGCGAACCATGGGAATCATGAACAAGCACAAGGCGCTCGAACGCAACGTCACCTGGCTCGGCATCGGCGCCTTCCTGGTCGTGTCCATCGGCGGGATCGTGGAGATCGCCCCGCTCTTCTGGATCGACAACACGATCGAGGAAGTGGAGGGGATGCGCCCCTATACCCCGCTGGAACAGGCCGGCCGCGACATCTACGTCCGCGAGGGCTGCTATCTCTGCCACAGCCAGATGATCCGCCCCTTCCGCGACGAGGTCGAACGCTACGGCCATTACAGCCTGGCCGCGGAATCGATGTACGACCACCCCTTCCAATGGGGTTCCAAGCGCACCGGACCGGACCTGGCGCGCGTCGGCGGGCGCTATTCGGACGAATGGCACGTCCAGCACCTGATCCACCCGCAGAGCGTGGTGCCGGAATCGGTCATGCCGCCCTATGCCTTCCTTGCCGAACGCGAACTCGAGATCGCCGATCCTTCGGCCAATCTCGCCACGCTGCGGATGGTGGGCGTGCCCTATAGCGACACCGACATCGAGAAGGCGATGGACGACCTGCTTGCCCAGGCCGATCCCGACGCCGATGCCGGCGACCTGGCCGAACGTTATCCCAAGGCGCAGATCCGCGATTTCGACGGCAATCCCGACAAGCTGACCGAAATGGATGCGCTGGTCGCCTATCTCCAGATGCTCGGGACGCTGGTCGATGTGAACAGCGCCGCGGCGCAGGAGGAACTGGCGACGGAGAAGGGCCGATGAGCGTCCATTCGACCTACGAATTCCTGCGCCACCTGGCCGACAGCTGGGGCCTGCTGGCCATGGTGTTCGTCTTCCTCGGCCTGTGCCTGTGGGCCTTTCGCCCGGGGGCCAGGCAGCACCATGAGGATGCCGCGCGGATGATTTTCAAGGACGAGAACGATGGCTGACAAGAAGCGTATCGACGAGGCAACCGGGGTCCAGACCGTCGGCCATGAATGGGACGGGATCGAGGAACTCGACAATCCCATGCCGCGCTGGTGGGTGTGGACCTTCTACCTCACGATCGTCTGGTCGATCGGCTACGTGATTGCCTATCCGGCAATCCCGATGCTGTCCAAGGGCACCGAGGGCGTGCTCGGCTGGACCAGCCGCGGGCAGCTGGCGAAGGACGTCGAAGCCGGCGAGGCGGCGCGGGCCGCCGACCTGGCAGCGATCGACCGCACACCGCTGGACCAGATCGCGGCCGATCCCGCCCTGTTGCAGAAGGCGGTCGCCGGCGGCAATGCGGCGTTCAAGGTCAATTGCGTCCAGTGCCACGGCGCCGGCGCGGCGGGGAGCAAGGGCTATCCCAATCTCAATGACGATGACTGGCTGTGGGGCGGCAACGTCCACGAGATCGAATACACGCTGGTCCATGGCATCCGCCAGCCCGATGCCGACGAAACGCGTTTCAGCCAGATGCCGGCCTTCGGGCGCGACGGGATCCTGACCCCGGCGCAGGTCGCCCAGGTCAGCGATCACGTGCTGGCGATTGCGGGCGAGGGCGCGGCCAGCCCTCAGGGCGCCGAGCTCTTCGCCAACAATTGCGCCATCTGTCACGGGCCCGACGGCAAGGGCATGCGCGAATTCGGCGCACCCGACCTGACCGACGCAATCTGGCTCTACGGCGGTTCGAAGGACGAAATCGTCCAGACCGTCACCAATGCGCGCTACGGCGTGATGCCGGCCTGGGGTGAGCGGCTCGACCCGGTCACGATCAAGATGCTGGCCGTGTACGTCCACTCGCTGGGGGGAGGCGAAGACTTCGTGCAGGATATTGCACAGGCAGATGCCGTCCCGGCGGAAGAAGGAAGCGATGACCAACCTTGAGCATGCGGATGCCCTGACCCCCGGCAAGGGGCATCCTTCACCTCCTCCGGCCGCGCCGGGGAAGCTCTATGCCAAGCGCGAGCCCGTCTATCCCAAGGCGGTGGACGGGCCGTTCCGGCGTTTCAAATGGCTGGTGATGGCGGTGACGCTGGGGGTCTACTACGTCACCCCCTGGCTGCGCTGGGACCGCGGGCCCTATGCGCCCGACCAGGCGGTGCTGGTCGACCTTGCCAACCGCCGCTTCTACATGTTCGGGATCGAGATCTGGCCGCACGAATTCTATTTCGTCGCCGGGTTGCTGATCATGGCCGGGATCGGCCTGTTCGTGATCACCAGCGCGGTCGGCCGCGCCTGGTGCGGCTATTCCTGTCCGCAGACGGTCTGGACCGACCTGTTCCAGCATGTCGACCGGCTGGTCGACGGGGACCGCAACGCCCAGGCCCGGCTGGCCAAGGCGCCGTGGGGCCCGAAGAAGCTAGCCAAGCGCGGCCTGAAATACGCGATCTATCTCTTCATCGCCTTCTGGACCGGCGGTGCCTGGATCATGTATTTCGCCGACGCCCCCACGCTGGTGCGCGAATTCTGGAGCGGTGAGGCAGCCCCGGTTGCCTATGGCACCGTGGCGGTGCTGACTGCCACGACCTTCCTTCTGGGTGGGTTCATGCGCGAACAGGTGTGCATCTACATGTGCCCCTGGCCGCGGATCCAGACCGCGATGCTGGACGAGAAGAGCCTGATCGTCACCTACAAGGACTGGCGCGGCGAGCAGCGCGGGAGCCTCAAGAAGGCCGAGAAGAATCCCGATCTCTATGGCGACTGCATCGACTGCAACCAGTGCGTCAACGTCTGTCCGACCGGCTACGACATCCGCAACGGGCCCGACGTGGCCTGCATCACCTGCGGCCTGTGCATCGACGCCTGCGACAAGGTGATGAAGGGCATCGGGCGCCCGCGCGGCCTGATCGACTACGCCACGCTGGAAGGCTGCGAGATTGAGAAGAAGGGCGGAGAGACCCATTCGCTCGTCAAGGCGATCTTCCACCCGCGCACGCTGGTCTATCTGGGGATCTGGGGCGGGATCGGGCTCGGCCTGCTGTTCGCGCTGGGCAATCGGGCCCGGACCGACATCTCGGTGGCGCAGGACCGCAACCCGCCCTTCATGCTGATGAGCGACGGTTCGGTGCGCAACAGCTACACGGTCAAGCTGCGCAACATGGAAGCGCGCCCGCGCGAGATGGAAATCGCGCTCTCCGGGCTTGAAGGCGGTGCCATGTGGACCGGCGACATGGCCAACGAGCAGGCGGCCGCGACCCTGACCCGGACAGTGCCGGCCGATTCCACGCTGCCCCTGCGTGTCTATGTCATCGCCCCGCGCGGCACCGGGGGGCATGAAATCACCATGACGGTCACCGCGCTCGACGAAAAGGGCGAGACCGACAGCAGCGAGGCGCGGTTCGACGCGCCGGGAGACTGACGATGAAGCGAACCTTCACCGGCCGGCACATGGCCTTCACCCTGGTCGCCTTCTTCGGAGTGGTCGCGGCAGTCAACTTCACCATGGCGGGCTATGCCCGTTCCTCCTTCACCGGCGTGGTGGTCGAGAATTCCTATGTCGCGAGCCAGGAGTTCAACGGCTGGCTCGATGCCGCGGAAGCGCAGAAGGCGCTCGGCTGGAGCGCCAGCACCTCGGTGCGCCCGGACGGACGGCTCGCGGTGGAACTCTCGGGCGTCCCGGCAGGCGCCAAGGTCACGGCGCTGGCCCGCCATCCTTTCGGGCGCGAGGTAGAGACGCCGCTGAGCTTCACCCGTAGCGGCCAGCAGGCAATTTCGAGCCGGCCGCTGGGCGCGGGGCGCTGGATCGTGCGGCTGGAAATCACCTCCGGCGAGCAGGTCTGGCGGCATGAGGAAGAGGTGCGCGCTTGACGGCCCTACTGCACGACGCGCTGAAGGCGGACCTGCGCGAGACCATTCTCGCGGTGCCCGGGATGCATTGCGCCGGCTGCATGAGCAAGGTCGAGCGGGGGCTGGGTGCGCTGGACGGGGTCGCGGCTGCGCGGGTCAATCTCACTGCCCGGCTGGTCAGCGTCCGGCATGGCCCGGCACTCGATGCCAAGGCGCTGGTCCGCGCACTGGACGAAATCGGCTTCGATGCCCAGCCGCGCAAGGACGAATTCGGCCCGCGCGTGTCGGCGGTCCGGCCGCTGCTCGCCCCGCTGGCAGTGGCGGGCTTTGCGGCGATGAACGTCATGCTGCTTTCGGTCAGCGTGTGGTCGGGGGCCGAGGGCACCACGCGCGAGCTGTTCCACTGGCTTTCGGCCGCGATCGCGATCCCGGCGATCCTCTTTTCCGGCCGCCCGTTTTTCAAGTCCGCCTGGAGTGCCCTGAAGCAGTGGCAGACCAATATGGACGTGCCGATCTCGATCGGCATCCTCGTCGCGACCGGTCTGAGCCTCTACGAAGTCGTGACCGGCGGGCGGCATGCTTGGTTCGACGGCGCGCTGATGCTGATCGCCTTCCTGCTGATCGGCCGCGTGCTCGACGCGATGATGCGCGACAAGGCGCGCGCCGGGGTCGACGCCCTGCTCAGCCAGGCGGCACAGGGTGCCATGGTGGTCGGCCATGGCGGCGAACTCGCCTGGGTCGAAGCGCGCGCGTTGGAACCGGGCATGGTCATGCGCGTCGCGGCCGGTGAGCGGCTCGCCGCCGACGGGACGATCCTGCAGGGGACTTCGCGCTTCGATCAGGCGCTGCTGACCGGCGAGACCGTGCCGGTGGCACTGGGCGAAGGCGAGCTGGCGCTGGCCGGTACGCTCAATCTCGATGCGCCGGTCGATGTCACCGTGTCGGCTGCCGGGCGCGATACCACGCTGGCGGAAATCGCCAGGCTGATGGAAGCGGCGAGCCAGGCGCGCAGCAAATATGTCCGCATCGCGGACAAGGCCGCGCGGCTCTACGCCCCGGCGGTCCACACGCTGGCGGCGCTCACGGTGGTCGGCTGGCTGCTGGCCGGGGCGAGCCTTTACCAGGCGCTGGTGATCGGGGTCGCGGTGCTGATCATCACCTGCCCCTGCGCGCTCGGCCTGGCGGTGCCGGTGGCACAGGTGGTGGCGAGCGGGGCACTGATGCGCGCCGGGCTGATGGTCAAGGACGGGACCGCGTTCGAACGCCTGGCCGGCGCCGACCGCGTGCTGTTCGACAAGACCGGCACGCTGACGCTCGGCCGGCCGCTGCCCGATCCCGCAGCGTTGGCCGCCCTGCCGGCCGAGGCCGCCTCGGTGGCTCTCGCGCTCGCATCGCACAGCCGCCACCCGCTCTCGCGCGGGCTGGCCGAAGCGCTGGCGCAGGCTGGCCACCGCGCGGCGAAGCTCGTCAGGATAGTGGAACGGCCCGGCGAAGGTGTGATGGCGAACTGGCAGGGCCGCGAGGTCACGCTACGCCGGCCCGAGGCCGCCAGCGGCATGGCGGTGGCGCTGACCATGGAGGGCGGACCGACCTTCCTCATCCCCTATTCCGACCGGCTGCGACCCGATGCGCAGGAGGCGATTGCCCAGTTGCGCGGCCTCGGTCTCGAAAGCTCGATCCTCTCGGGCGACCGCGTCGAAGCGGTCGCCGAAGTGGCCCGCGAGTTGCGGCTCACCGCACAGGCCGCTGCCGGACCGGTGGAGAAGCAGGAGGCGATCGCCCGGCTGCAGGCTGGCGGGCACCGTGTGCTGATGGTCGGCGACGGCCTCAACGACGGCCCGGCATTGGCCGAAGCCACCGCCTCGGTCGCGCCGGGTTCGGCCAGCGATGTCGGGCTCCAGGCGGCCGATCTGGTCTTCGTGCAGGATTCCCTGCTTGCCGTCCCGCGCGCAGTTCGCGCCGCACGGCAGACCATGGCGGTCGTGAAGCAGAATTTCGCGCTGGCGATCCTCTACAATGTGCTGGCCATCCCGCTGGCGGTACTCGGCTTCGTCACGCCGCTGGTCGCGGCCATTGCCATGTCGACCAGTTCGCTGCTGGTGGTCGGCAATTCGCTCCGTCTGGCGAGGGCGGCGAAATGAACGGGCTGCTGCTGCTGATCCCGGTCGCACTGCTGCTCGGGCTGGGTGGGTTGGCGGCCTTCTTCTGGGCGCTCAGGAGCGGCCAGTTCGAGGATCTCGACGGCGCAGCCAACCGCATATTGATCGACGACGAGGAGGATGACGCGGCATGAGGCTGCCCCCTCTCGTGATGCTCGCCGCGCTGGTCCCGGCCGGGGCCAATCCCTCGCTCGTCGCCCGGGCCGCCGGCATCGCGGTGCCGCTGTGCACCGCCGAGGAGGGTGCGGCACAGATCACGATCCGGCTCGGGGATCCCGTCCTGCCCGGCAGCGAGGCGACACTGTGCTGCGCCAAGGGCTGCCACGCGAGCGAAAGGAAGAAGAAGGCGAAGCGCGCACGAACCTAATTGACGGAGCGCAATGAGGCACTGCCGTCCGCCCGCTTTAAGGGCCTGCATGTGGCCCTATCATCCTGACCTGCTCTCTGTTCCGGTCCCGCGCTATACCAGCTTCCCGACTGCGGCGGAGTTTTCCGACGGCATTTGCGAGGCGGACTATCACGCCGCGCTCGAGCGGGCGGAAGGCGACGTCTCGCTCTATCTCCACATCCCTTTCTGCGAGAAGATCTGCTGGTATTGCGGTTGCAACACCGGTGCGGCCAACCGCAAGCATCGCCTCAATTCCTATCTCGATGCGCTGCACCGTGAAATCGAACTGGTTGCCGAGCGTTTGCCCGCAAGTTCCCGCGTACACCGGATCGCCTTCGGTGGCGGCAGTCCCAATGCGATCGCGCCGACCGATTTCGTGCGGCTGATGGACGCGCTGACACTGCATTTCCATCTGGCCGACCCGGTGGTCTCGATCGAACTCGATCCGCGGACGCTCGACGAAAGCTGGGGCCAGGTGATTGCCGGCGTCGGGGTGACCCACGCCAGCATGGGAGTGCAGACCTTCGCTCCGCGCCTTCAGGAAGCGATCGGTCGTGTCCAGCCGCTGGCGGACATCGCGCGCTCGGTCGCCATGCTGCGGCAGGCCGGGATCAGTTCGATGAATTTCGACCTCATGTACGGCCTGCCGGGCCAGACCGCCGACGACCTGGCCGAAACGCTGGCGCTGACGGTCGATTTCGGCGCTGACCGGATCGCGCTGTTCGGCTATGCCCATGTCCCGCATATCATTCCGCGCCAAAGGCGGATCGATGCGTCCGGCCTGCCGGGGCAGGATGCGCGCTTCCGCATGGCGGAGCAGGGCTTCCAGCATCTGGTGGGGGCCGGCTATGCTCCGGTCGGCTTCGACCATTTCGCGCGGGCAGATGACCCGCTGGCGATTGCGGCGCAGGACGGCTCCCTGCGCCGCAATTTTCAGGGCTTCACCGAGGACCAGGCGCCGGTGCTGGTCGGTCTGGGCGCGTCGGCGATCTCGAGCTTTCCCGAATTGCTGGCGCAGCAGGAGAAGAATTCGGGGCGCTATCGCATGCTGCTTTCGCAGGACCGCCTCGCCGCCAACCGCGGCCTCCGTCGTTCGCCGGAGGACCGGAGGCGCGGGAAGGTGATCGAGCAGCTACTGTGCCAGGGCGAGGCCAGGATCGACCGAGACCTGCAGCAGGAGGCGCAGCCCCGGCTCGCGCCTTTCGTCGAGCGCGGCCTCACCGCCTTCGACGGCGATCGGCTCAGGATCGCGCCTGAGGGCCTGCCCTATGCGCGGACTATCGCCGCGCAGTTCGACCCTTACCGCCAGGATTCGCTGACGCGCTTCAGCTCGGCGGTATAGCGGGCGGGGAAGAAGGCAGCCCTCATCCAATTCCGGCCAAACCCCGCCTTCGCGGGGCCACGCCTGCGTATCCTTTTCCGGCCATCTGGAGAAGGCGGGCGGAGCGTGCCCCGCGCGCGGCTCGCGCAGCCAGGATGGGGCTCCGTGACCTTGCGGCCTTGCCCAAGAAAAAGGCCGGTCCGAAGACCGGCCGTGAAGTGGGGAGAATTCGAACTGGCGAGTGGTCGACCGCCTGTCCAAAACCTTCCTAACAACTTTCCGCCGATACCAATTGATGCCGGTCAAACTTGGCCGAATTCCCCGGGAATTTGGGGAATCCCCGGCGCAAAGGAACGGGGCGCCCGCTACCCCCCGGTTGCGAGCGCCCCTAAGCCGGCCGTCAAGGAAGGAAGCGTTAGGCGGCCAGCTTGTCCTCCAGCTTGGAGCCGTCGGCCCAGTTGCCGTGCAGCCCCTGGCGGAGCCGGATCGGCAGCTTGGCGCGGCAGATCGGGCCCCGGGCGACGTCGAGCGCATCGAAGATGCAGAGATCGGAATAATTGGTGACGTGATTGTCGACGAGCGCGATCAGCCAGCCGTCGCCCTCGGGCGCGTCGGCCGCGCGCGGGATGAAGGCCGGTTCCTGCAGCGCGCCGTCGGGGCCGCACCACCAGCTCTGTTCCTCGCCCGTCGCGTGGTCGTAATGGGTGAGCGAATTGATCACCCCGGCGAAGGGGCCGGGCGGGCCGTTGTAGGGATTGTCGAAGTCGTAGGTGATCATCCAGCCGTGGCGATAGGGCCGGCCGGCGAAGCGGTCGTCGATCCGCGGGAACTCGCCCGGCATCTTGCCGAGCGGCTCCATCGACTGAATTAAGTCCGAGTTGGAGGCCAGGTCCACGGTGAAGCGCATCAGTTCGGTGACGGCCTCCTGCGGGTCGAACGGCCTGCCGTCCTTCTCGGGGAAGAAGGGCAGGCTGCCCGTCTTGCTGGTGGGCAGGTCGAAATGAATCTTCGTCCCGTCCTGGAAGGCATTCATCACGTGGCAACCACACACGCTGGGCTCCATCCTGAACCAGCGCATGTCGCTGCCGTCGCCGTCGCGCCGCAGCACGCCGAGGTAGAAGGGCAGCTCGCGATCATAGTAGAAATGCGGATGATGCTGTTCGAGCACGCCCCAGTCGGAATGATAGGGGCTCACGTTGAACACCGCGTAATCGCCCGCGATGCAGAAATCGTGCAGCATGGTGTAATAGGGGACGGTGAAGTCCGCCTTGCGCACCACCTTGCCGGCGGGATCGATTTCGAAATAGTGGCAGGCCTCGGTCAGCGGCCCGTCTACTGCATAGCCGAAGCCGCAGAAATTGCCGGTTTCGTGGTCGATCTTGGGATGGGCGGCGAAGGGTGCATCGCCCAGCACACCGTCAAAACCGGTGTAGCCCTCGGTGGAAAGGTCGTCCTTGTCCATCAGCAGGCAGGGGCTGTCTTCCTTCATCGCGAAGAGCTTGCCGGCATGGACCATGACATTGGTGTTGGCAGTCCCGCGGATCGCGCCTTCGACGCTGGGATCGTCGGTCAGCGGATTGCGATACTGGCCGAACAGGCTCTTGCCCGCGGCGTTTTCCAGCTTCCACTTGTCGGTCTTCGCATAGCGCTGGCGGAAGTCGATCCGCCCGTCCCTGATGCGGAACATGGAGACCATGCCATCGCCGTTGAAGAACTGGTCATGCGGGTATTTGGGCGGGAATTGCGGGTCGGGATGGACCCGGTAGAAAGCCCCGTCGAGCCCGGCGGGAACCTCGCCCTCGATCTCGAGATCGGCAATGTCGCCTTCAAGCCGGATCAGCCGGAGCACGTCCTGATAGAGCGGTTCCTGCGGGAAGTGGGCCATGGCATCTCTCCTGGATACGATGTGCAAGGATAATGGCTTCGGACGGCGCCGCCTTGATGCGGGTCAATTCCGCAAGCGGGTTTCGGGCGGGAGGCGTTAGGGGGTCTCCTCCCGCCCGAAGGGGTCAGGCCGTCACCGCGTCGCGGGTTTCGACCAGCATGGTCGCGGCGGCCGTGTTCGAGATCGGCACGTGGTAATTGCGCGAGAGCTCGGTCACCTCCTCGCCCAGCGCGGCGCGGGCGGCGATCCAGTTGAGGATCTCGACCCCCTGGCTGCCCGCCAGATCGACGATCTCGAGCGAGGAGTGCTGCACCAGTGCGCCCGGATTGGCGGCCAGATTGTCCATGCAGAACCTGTCGTAATCGATGTTGAGATGGCCGGCGCGCTTGCCTTCGAGCTGGTGCGACAGCCCGCCGGTGCCGAGCACGACGACCGTTTCCTCGCCCGACCAGCTGCGCAGCGCGCGGCCGACCGCCTGGCCCAGCGCGGCGCACCGCTTCGGGCTCGGCAGCGGGTGCTGGACCGTGTTGATCGCGATCGGCACCAGCCTGGTCGTAAAGCCTTCCTCGCCCGGCCACAGCAGCTCGAAGGGGACGGCCACCGCGTGGTCGACGGTCATCTTCTGGCACATGACCGGGTCGATCTCGCTCGCGACCACTTCCTCGATGATGTGCCAGGACAGCTCCGGGATGCCGGGGAAGGGGCGGGCGAAGGCAAGGCCCCAGCCCTCGTCCTCGTGGTGGTATTCGGGCGCCGCGCCGATCGCGAAGGTCGGCATCTTGTCGAGGAAGAAATTGAGGCCGTGGTCGTTGTAGAAGACCACCGCCACATCGGGCTTGTGCTCGGCCAGCCAGCGATGGACCGGGGCGAAGCCGTCGAAGAAGGGCTTCCAGTAAGGATCCTGCTGCAGGCCCCTGGCGATGGCGTTCCCGATGCCGGGCACGTGGCTGGTGAAGATCCCGCCGAGAACCTTGCTCATGCTCCTTCTCCTTCCTTGACCATCGCGCCGGACCGCAGGGTGACACCCTGATCGAGCAGGCGCTGCTTGAAATCCTCGAGGCTCATGCCGGTCTGCAGCGAGCCGAGGTCCTGGACGTTGAGGCCGAAGATCCCGGCCAGCTTGGCGAGGTAATAGACGTTGCCGCCGGCCTCGAGCATGGCCAGCACATCACGGTTGCGCACGGCCTGCTTCTGCTCCTCGGTGAGGGCGAACTTGGCCATGTAGCCGTCCTCGTCGGCCCTGAAGGCCTCGCGATTGGCTTCCTCGTTGAAGGAAAAGCACATGTCGTTGAGCGCGTAGCCGCGCATGGCGAGATCGCCGTCGAACGGGTCGGTGCCGAAAATCTCGGGCTTCTTGCCCATCGCTTCCACTCCTCAGACTTCTGATGGGAGCGGTCTAGGCGAGTCGGCGCGAGCCTTCCTTGCGCTGGGTCAAATTATGCATAGTTACTTACAAATTTGCTGGTCAGGCAGCGTCGGTTGCGGCAGGCATTTCCTCGCGTGCAAGCCGTTGAACCAGGCGGTTGAACAGGGTTACGCCGCGATCATGCGCGGTCGGCATGATTCTGGGGCGTTCCGTGGCATCGATGACCTTCTGTTGGGCCTCGATCATCACCTTGTCTTCGGCGAAGGCCTTTGCCGCTATGCCCATCAGCATGTCGCGATGGGCTTCGTCGCCGAACTTGCGGTGCGGGCCCCAGGAAAAGAAATAGCGGGCCGTCTTGTCGCCCATCGGCGTAACCGCCTGGCTAGTGAAGGTGACGCCTCCTACGGCCAGTTCCGGGTCGGGCGCGCCGTAATCGAGCGATCTGGCGGTGCCGAGCGGATAGATCCCGCCGGTCATCAACAGCACGCCGGGGATCAGGAAATCATAGACCATGAAGCTGTCCATCGGCGTTTCGCTCCGCCGCGAGGAACTGCCGATGGAATTCTCGGTCCAGCGTTCGTAGCGGATGCCGCGGTCGAGCGGAGTGATCCGGGCCGGGGTCGCCGCGAATTGCGGCCCCGGTCCGAAGCTTTCGGCGTGGACATAGGTCAGGTGGCTGAAATCGAGCAGATTGTCGTTGATCAGGCGGGCTTCCGCCTCATAGTCGAGCTGGCCGTGACCGAGAATGTAGTCGGGATGGTCGAGGCCGACGGCCGGCGGGATCAGGGCTTCGTCGGCCAGCGCCGGATCGCCCATCCAGACCCAGGCCCAGCTGTGGCGGATCACGGCGGGATAGGACCGGACCCTGGCCTGAGGAGGGATCGTGTCCTGGCCCGGAATCTCGACGACGGTCCCGTCGCTTGCGAACAACAGGCCGTGGTACATGCAGCGCAGCCGCTCACCCTCGCAGCGGCCGAGCGAGAGCGGTGCCATCCGGTGCACGCAGCGATCCGCCAGTGCATGAATTGCGCCGCCGGCGGACTTCCAGAGCACGATCGGATCGCCGAGAATGGTGATCGCCGCGGGCTTCCCCGGTTCGATTTCGTCGGCCCATCCAGCCACATACCAGGCGTTGCGGACATAATTCACAGGCGATTCTCCTCTCTCTGGCCGAGATCCAGATTGATTTAACAGCGTTAAATAGTCAAGTATCGATGGATGCGAAGGAAAACCGCCCCCGGACTCGATGTCGGCCAGCTGGTCGGCGCCGCCTTTGCCGTGCTGGAGAAGGAGGGGCTGGAAGGGCTCAGCATGCGCCGGGTCGCGGCGCAGCTGGGTGTGCAGGCGCCGGCGATTTACTGGCATGTCCCGGACAAGGCAGCGTTGATGGGGCTCATGGCTCGCCGGATCTACGCCGACGCGCTGGACAGCGTGGGCCCGGCTGTGGACTGGCGCGACTGGCTGTTGGGCTACGGTTTTGCGCTGCGCGGACGTTTCTGCGCGCATCGCGACGGGGCGCTGCTATGCGCTAACGCCCAGCCGCCGAAAGATGCCGACGCCGCCGGACAGGCTGACCGGATCGCCGCTCCGCTGGAAGCGCGCGGTCTGGGACGGCGCGATGCGATCGTGTTCCAGGCGGCGGTCATCTCCTTCACGCTCGGCTGGTCGATGTTCGAGGCCAATGGCCCGATGCATGCCTTTCTGGACCGGATGATCGTGTTCGACGACAGCTTCCGGGTCGGCCTCGCCGCGATGGTCGGGGGGCTGGAGGCCTGACCGCATCTCAGCCGCCCCGGAGGAGGTCCGCCGCCTTTTCCCCGATCATCATGCAGGGCAGGTTGGTGTTTCCGCTGGGCAGTTCGGGAATGATCGAGGCGTCGGCGACCCGCAGCCCGGCGATCCCGCGGAGGCGCAACTGGGGATCGACCACCGCGCCCTCGTCGCTGCCCATCCGGCAGGTCCCGACCGGATGGGCGCGGTGGCCGGCGTGGCGGCGGAGATAGTCCCTGAGGTCGCCGGCATCGGCTCCGGGCAGGCATTCGTGGTCGATCAGTTCGCGCAGCGGGCTCTGGCGGTAGACATGGCGTGACAGTTCGAGCGCCCGAACCATGCCGTCGAGGTCGCCTTCCTCGGCAAACATGCCGATTTGGATGCGCGGAGCGTCATGCGGATCGGCCGAGCGCAGCGTCACCTGTCCGCGCGATTTGGGATGGAGATAGCCGCTGCGGACGGAAAGCTTCGGAAGCTGCGCCCTTTGCAGGCCCGGAACCCACAGCCGGGCGTCGCCGCTGATCGGCATCGTCATCATCTGGATGTCGGGCCGGTCCAGCCCCGGCAGGCTGCGGTGGAAGATGTTGGCGCTGGTGCCGGTAAAGGAGAAAGGGCCCGTGTGCCGAGCGAACCAGCGGCCGGCTGCGTGCATCGCGCGGTCCAGCCGGAGATGCTTCGTCAGACCGGCATCTTCGCGCAGGACATATTCGTTGATGATGTTGGGGTGGTCCGCAAGGTTCTGCCCGACGCCGGGCTGGTCGTGGACGACGGCAATTCCGTGCTGTCGCAAATGATCCGCAGGGCCGATGCCGGAGAGCATCAGCAGCTGCGGGGAGTTGTAGGTTCCGCCACACAGGATCACCTCACGCAGGGCGCGGGCCGTTGTCGTGGCGCCAGCTTGCAGGTATTCGATCCCGGTCGCTCGCTGACCTTCGACCACGATCCGTCTGGCCAGCGCTCCCGTCGCGATCGTCAGGTTGGGGCGGTCCATCGCGGGGTAGAGGTAGGACCGCGCGCTGCTGGCCCGCCTCCCCTGGCCGACAGTGGATTCCATCTGCGAAAGGCCGTCCTGGACCGCGCCATTGGCGTCCGGGTTGAAGGCAATTCCGGCAGCCTGCGCCGCCGCCAGGAGCGGTTCCCACACCATGTCCGGCCCGTCCATCGGGCTGATCGCCACGGGCCCGTCGCCGCCGTGAAACGCGTCGGCTCCGCGCCAATGGCTTTCGAGCTTCCGAAAGAAGGGAAGGACCTCGTCATAGCTCCAGCCGGGCAGGCCCCAGCCGTCATAGTCGGCCCGGTTGCCGCGGATGGCGATCATGGCGTTGATGCTGGATGTGCCGCCAAGCGTCTTCCCGCGCGGGATCGGCAATTGCCGGCCATGGAGGCCCGGCTCGGGTTCGGAGAGATATTGATAGGTACCGATGCGGCCACTCGCGATCCGGGCGAAGGCCAGCGGCATCAGTTGCAGCGGGTGCCGGTCCATCCCGCCCGCTTCGAGCAGGAGGACGGATACATCCGCATCCTCGCTCAGCCGCGCCGCCACGACGGACCCGGACGAGCCCGAGCCCACCACTATAAAATCGTATTCCCTCTCCACGCGCGCCTTGTCGCGCAATGCGCGAAGGGCGTCCAGCCTAGTCGAGGAGTCCCATGGCAAGGATCTCCGCGATCCCGCCCAGCACGCGGTGCGGCCGCGTCTCCGGCCCGCAGGCCTCCCATTCCGCCATGCTGGTGGTCCCGGTCGTGACCCCGAAGCCGATCGCGCCGCCGGCGCGGGCCATTTCGGTTTCGACCCTGGGATCGTCTCCGATCACGCAGACTTCGTCCACCGGGACACCGAGTTGCGCGGCGACGAAATGCATCGCGTGCAGGCTCGGCTTGCCGGTGACTTCGGGCTGCCTGCCGGTGACGCGGGCAATCGCGCCGTTGATCGCGCAGCTGTAGCCGAAGCTGCGCCCGGCCTGGCTGGCGAAGAAGGGAACGTCGCTGGCGGAGAAGAAATGCGCGCCGTTCAGCACTGCCTCGCAGGCGGCGTGAATGTCCGGCATGCCGCATTCGGGGAACCAGCTGGAATAGACCGCATCGGCATCGTCCGCCCCGTCATCGGTCGGGAAGCAGGTGGCGATCCCGTCACCCTGCAGCGCATCGGCCACGCCCTGCGTGCCCAGCACCATGACCTTCTTCATCCCCCGCTGCCTGAACACATGGGCGGCGACGCTGTTGGGCGTGAACAGGTGCTCGTCCGGGATCGGCAGTCCGATGCTGCGCAGGCGCGGGGCCTGCACGCTGGCGGGATAGGCGCTGCCATTGGTGAGTGCGAGATAGGGAATGCCCTTATCCTTCAGCACCTCGAGCACTTCGACCGCCCCCAGCAGCACCTTGTAGTCCCCGAGGTTCTTGTTCGACAGGATCAGCGTCCCGTCGAGATCGAACATGAAGCCGCCGACCTTGCCGAGCGGCTCGTTGAAATGCGTCATGGGATTCAGGCTTCCACTTCGAGTTTGAAACCGGGCTTCTCGACTTCGACCTGGTCGACGTCGGAGCGCGCGAGGATGTCGCGGATGAGATTCATCACCGGCTGGACCTCGGGATCGTAATCGCGCCGGGCGGGGCCGGCCGCGACCATGGCGTCGACGAGGTTCTGCGGCATGGTCGCACGAAGGAGGAATTCCTCGTCCGAGAGATGGGCGTCGAATTTCTTGCGCAGGTCCTTGAGGTCGAGCATGCCCCGTTCCGCTTCGAGTTCCTTCGTGCGCGGATTGGCCATGATCCGGTCCATCACCGCGGGATCGATCGGCATGTTGGGCCGGCCGAACTTGCCGAGCGCGAAGCGGATGATCTCGTCCGGGATGATCGCGTAGCGTTCCTTGCCGGTCACGTTGAGCATGGCCTGGGTCTGAAGCATTTGGGCGAAGGGCGTCATCACGATTGGCCAGCCGAGTTCGCGGCGGACCCGCCCCATTTCCTCGATGACCTTGCCTTCGAGTTCGGGCACGCCGTGATCGGCGAGGTGGCGGCGCATCGTGCCGACCATGCCGCCGGGCAGGTTGTGATGGAAATAGGCGGCGTCGAAGGGCATCGGGTGACCGGTCGGGAAACCCTCGGCCTCGGCCAGTTCGGTGAAATAGCGATCGACCGCGGCCACCGCCTCGTCGTCGACATCGACCGTGTGGCCCATTTCGCGCAGGTTCCTGACCGTGCGCAGGACCGGCGGGTGCGAGGTCCCGTCGGACGCACCGCCGCTGGCGCATTGCATGCAACTGGCGCCGAGGTCGGCGGCCTCGAGATACATCTGTTCGGCAAGCCCGATGGTGGAGTGCGAATGGACTTCGAGCTCCTTGTCGCCGATCTCGGAGAGGATCGCCGGGATCAGCGTGCGCGCGCGCTTGCTGGTCAGAAGACCGCCGGGATCCTTGATGTAGAGGCAGTCGATGTCCGGGCTTGCCGCCATGATCCGCGCCGCCTCGGCGTAATGCGCGTCGTCATGGATCGGGCTGATCGAATAGACCAGTGCGCCGACGACCTGATCGCCGCCCGCGCGCTTGACCATCCGCGCGACGTCCACGTTCGACTGCGCGTCGTTCATCGGATCGGCAAGAGCGAAGCGGCGGATGCCGTTGGTCGCCAGCGTGCGGAAAGCGAATTCCATGAACTCGGGCGTCGCGGTCTCCCAGGCGATGAAGCGGAAGCCGGTAGAGAGGAACTGCAGCGGCGTGTCCTTGCAGATCTCGGCCATGCCGCGGATCCGTTCCCACGGGTCCTCCTGCTTGTAGCGCACCGCCACGCCCATGTGGGTGCTGGTGGTGAAATCGATCGCCTTGAAGCCGCAGCGTTCCATCATCGGGGCGATCGTCAGCGTGTTGGCAGTGGTGACCCCGGTGGCGCCCCAGAGGCACTGATTGCCGTCGCGTAGCGAGGTTTCGACGATGGAGATGTCGGCCATCAGTCGGCCCTCACCCGGATCAGCGCCTGGCCTTCCTCCACCGCAGTGCCGTTCTCGGCAAGGATGGCGACCACCGTGCCTGCCACGCCGGCGCGGATCGGGTTCATCAGCTTCATGACTTCGATGATCCCGATCGTCGTGTCTACGCCCACAGGGTCGCCCGGCTGAACGAAGGGATCGTCGCCCGGACGCGGGGCCGAGTAGAAATTGCCGAGCAGCGGAGCGGGAACGTCAACCTCGCCGGAGCCGGCGGATGCTTCGGCCACCGGAGCGGCCGGCGCAGCGGCAGGGGCCGGGGCGGTCTCGGGAACCGGCGCGTCGTCGCTTTCATCGGCATGGTAGCGCGGGGAAGCGCCGCCGCGGCGGATGCGCAGCTTGAAGTCGCCCATCTGCAAGCGCAGGTCGGAAAAATGGCTGTCGTCGAGCAGCCGCGTGATCTCGGCAATGTCGGCCGCGGTCAGCTTCACTTCTTGCCCCCGAAAATGTTCATCACATGCGCCATCGGGTTGGCGACCGGCGCGGCGACCGGCCTGGCCTCGGCGTCCTTCACCGACCACACCGTCTCGGGCCGGCTCTGCAGCAGCAGCACCTGGCCTTCGGCGTCGAGTGCCCATTCGATATCCTGCGGCTTGCCGTAATGCCGCTCGATCTGCCGGCCGACATCGCGCAGCGCCTGCAATTGCGCGTCGGTCAGGCAGGGCGCGCCGGCGACGTCCTCTTCAAGTGCCTCGTCGACGATCCCGCCGCCTGAGGCCGGGACCTGGCGGATGTGCTTGTGGCTGATGTCGCGCACCGAGATCTCGCCGGTGATCTTTCCCATGACCCAGCGGTCGGGGGTGACCTCGCCCGAGACCACCGCGCTGCCGAGGCCCCAGGCGCCCTCGATCGTGATCACCGACTTGTCGCCGGTGGTCGGGCTGCGGGTGAACATCACCCCGGCGCAGCGCGCGTCGACCATCTGCTGGACCACCACCGCCATTGCCACGCCCTCTTCGGGCAGGCCGTGCTTCTTGCGGTAGGTCATGCTCTCGACCGAATAGAGGCTGCCCCAGCATTCGCGCACCCGGTGGACCATGTCGGCGGCGTCGAGCACCCACAGGAAGGTGTCCTGCAGCCCGGCGAAGCTGGCGTCCTCGGCATCCTCGGTGGTGGCTGAAGAGCGCACTGCAACTGGCTGGCCCTCGGGGCACAGCGCGGCATGGGCGGCGGTAATCGCCTGCTCGACCGGGGCCGGCATCGCCTCGTCCTCGATCCGCGCCCGCAGATCCTCCGACAGCGCCCGAACCGCGTCGAGGTCGCTGCCGTCGAGCGCCTCGACCCGGGCGCGCAGCGGCTCGCGCGCCTCGAGCGCGGCTAGGAAATGCTCGAAGGCGTGGGTGGTGACGACGAACCCCGGCGGCACCGCGATGCCGGCGCTGGTCAGCTCGCCGAGCGATCCGCCCTTGCCGCCGACGGTGGGACGATCCTTGATCCCGACTTCGCGGAACCAGGCGACAGAGTTGTCGGTGGTGGTCATGAGTGGGTCATCCAGTCCGGCCGCTTCGCGCGGCCATCGACAGGCTCAGAATGAGAGGATTTTGGGATTGGGTAGCCATGCCAAAGGCCGTTCGTCCTGAGCCCGTCGAAGGATCTGCGCCGACGGCAACCTCGCCACCCATCACGCGTCCTCCAGCACCGGCTCGTCGTCGAGGATCGTGACCGTGCCCTTGCCGCCGTCGACCCGGATGCGCTGGCCGTCCTTGATCCGCACGGTCGCCTTGCCGGTGCCGACCACCGCGGGCAGGCCGTATTCGCGCGCAACGATCGCCATATGGCTCATCGAACCGCCGATGTCCGAAACCGCCGCGCTGATCTTCTGGAAGATCGGCGCCCAGGTCGGGTTGGTGACCTGGCACACGAGCACGTCGCCCGGCTGGATTCGGCCGATCTCGCTGACGGACTTGACCACGCGGGCCGGGCCTTCGACCACGCCCGAACAGGCGGCGAAGCCCTTCAGCTCCTTCACGTTCTCGCTCCCGTCATCGAGCCAGCTGTCCAGGTTCTCGCGGGTGATGCCCCACAGCATGTTGATTGCCGGATCGTCGATTGCATCCGGGACATTGCCCAATGCCGGCGGGGTCGGGTGCTTGCCCCACTCCGCGATCGCCGCCTTGCGCTCGGCCACCAGCGCCGGCCAGTGGCGCGGCCCGCGCGGTTCGCAGCCGACGCCCCAGGCCAGCATCAGGTCGATGATCGCGCTCTCGAGTTCGTACTGCGTCAGGTGGAAGACGTCCTCCTCGACCCCCGCGGGGCCGAAGAAGCCGTGGTCGCGCAGCAGCCGGCCGAACTCGCGGATCTTGTTGAAGAACAGGTTGGTGTACCAGTGCTCGCAGTAGAACTTGTGCCCCTCGACATAGGGGAAGACGCGGTGCGCGAGCGTGATCAGCTGGTCGTAGGTGGCCTTGTCCTCCTCGCTGTCGAGCAGTTCGCGGTAATCCGCCACCAGCGCCTCGCGCTCCTCGATCAGCTGCGCAGTGGGGCGTTCGATGTTCTCGCCCGCCTTGATCTTCTCGATATAGCCGGGCAGCGCTGCGAAGGGCAGCGAGAGGTCGTCCTGCCAGCTGCGGTGATAGTGGTAGAAGCCGTCGCCCGAGGAGACGTTGAACCACGGGTTGCGGCTGGTCTCGAGCTCGGCCAGCCAGTCCTGCCCGGCACTCCCGAGCGCGTCGAGCTCGGCCAGCACGCCCTCGATGTCCATATTGTCGGTGAAGTGCCGGTCGACGCCCAGTTCCACCGCGCGGCGGGCCAGCCGCTTGACCTCCTCGTCGGGGCGGAAGATCTCCGCCTCCATCCCCGCCACCATCCGGCTGATCGCCTGGTCGGAAATCTCGGGGAAGGCCTTCTTGCAGAAATCGAAGAAGGTCATGTAGGCGCCGTAGCCGAGCAGCAGGAACTCGAAATGGTGGTGCCACATGCGGTGGTAGCCCTCGATCTGCTGCTGGTAGATCTTCAGCAGATCGTGGCTCGCCGGAACCGCGTCGCCTTCCTTGAAGGTTTCCACCGGCTCGTATTTCGGCAGCGTCGGGCTGGGCAGGGCCTGGGCATCGGCGATTAGCGCCTTCATCTTGCCCTTCCACTGGTCGTAGAGATCCTCCCAGTGCTCGTAGTAATAGAAGGCACGCTGCTGGAACTCGGCCACGCGCTCGGCGATCTCCTCGGGGTCGGTCACCACCACCCCGCCGATATAGACGCGCCCGTTGACGATCCGGTGGTCCACCCCTTTGGCTGTCGGCAACACATGGACGCGGGTGTTGAAGGCCCCCATCGCGACATAGGCCGCCTCGGCGGTGATCATGTCGAAATGATGCATCGGCTCGGGGAAATGCATCGAGTTGTAGAACCAGAACTTCTGGTCATCCTCGGGCACGAACTGGGTGTAATAGGGATAGGCCGCCTGCGCGCCCTCGGTGCCCGGCACCACCGCGATCGAACTGGGGAGGGGGAACCCCTTCGCCTTGTCTGCCATTGCCTGCATCCTCTGATCTCTCGCCGGGCCCTCGTTTGCCGGAGCCCTTGCTTCACTTGCAGCATAACCGGAGATCCACCCCGAAGGTAGGATTCGCGCACAAGACGATCAGGACGATCGAGCAAGGGCTTTGTCTTGATTTGCGACGGCCGATGGCCGGGAATCAACTCTGCGGCGCGTGGCCGGCGCGCCATTCGCGCGGGGTGATGCCGAAGCGCTTGCGGAACAGGCGGGTGAAATAGCCCGGATCGAGGAAGCCACAGCGATAGGCGATCTCGGCGATCGACAGGCCCTGCGCGCGTGGGTCGGACAGCATGTCGCTCGCCCGTTCGAGCCGGGTGGCGTTGAGTTCCTGGACGAAGCTGGTCCCGCTCCCGGCCAGCAGGGTCTGGAGGTAGCTCTTGGAGATCCCGCAATCGCCGGCGACGCGGTCGGGCGAGAGGTCGGGATCGGCGTAGTCGTTCTCGATCTGCTTGAGGATCTGGCGCGCCAGCTGTCCCCGGTGGCGGCTGGTGCCGGGCACTTCCTGGAAGCCTGTGGCCAGCGCCAGCAGGCTGCCGATCTGTTCGGCGATCATCGGACGGGGCAGGGGGGCGTGGTCGGGGTCCGCGAGCAGCGCCTCGAGCAGCGCGCCGAGCGGGGCGCCCCAGCCCGTGCGCAGGTCGATCGGCTGGGCGAGCAGCGCGCCGGGGTCGGGCAGGTAACGTTCGAGCCAGCCCTGCGGCATCATCAGATCGACCGCTTCGTGCGGTTCGTCCATCTCCATCTCGTAGAAGCGGGTGTTGTCGAGCAGGACGAACTGGCCCGGTTCCACGTTGAAGCGCTTGCCTCCCATATGTGTCCGGAGCGTGCCCCTGCGGGCATAGACCAGTTGGATCGAGGGGGCCGCCCGGCCGGAGGAGCCGCCGGCACCGGTATGGACGACGCGCTGAGCCGGCGCATGCAGATGCAGCAGCCGCAATTGCCCGATCCCGTGGCTGACCCAGCGCGCGGCGAAACTGTCGGCGTCGAAGACCGTAACCTCGATCGGGGCGATCGTGCTGGCGGCCCAGTCGCGCCACTGGTCGATCGCTTCGCGCTTGGCGAGCCCCGAAGAGCTCCATTCGCGGTCGTCGCTTGCCTGTCTGTCCTTCGGCGTCACCCGCGCCTTATGACACAGCCGGTCACGGGCAGTCACGCGCCGGCTTGGGCGCGATCCAGGCTGAAGGAATGCGGGATGTCGGCTGCGAACACACAGGCCCTCGCAAGCGAGGGCCTGTGCCGTCCAGCATGTTCAAGCGACCCGGAAGGCTCTTCGGCATTCCTTGAGCAGCAGGCTAACATGCGTCAGGCCGTTTGTTGCAGGACGTAAGCGCAACGATACCCGGACAATTGCGCAGGCGCGTTCGTCCGGTTTGGTTGCTCTTGTGATCAGTTCATCTCGCGCCAAGCGCGCGGTGTGGCATCGAAGCGACGGCGGAACTGGCGCGCGAAATAGGCCGGGTCGAGATAGCCGCAGCGAAAGGCGACCTCGCCGATCGACATTTTGCGCGTGTGCGGATCGGTCAGCAATTCGCTGGCCCGGTCGAGCCGCACGGCGTTGAGTTCCCGGACGAAGCTGGTGCCAGAGTTGGCGAGCAGGGTCTGCAGATAGCGCTTGGAGATGCGGAATTCCGCGGCGACCCGGTCCGGCGTCAGTTCGGGATCGTCATACCCCCGCTCGATCTTGAGCATGATTTCCTGCGTCAGGCGCGATTTCCGCCTGCCCGGCGGAGTCTCGCCGGTGCCGCAGGCAAGGGCGAGGAGGTGACCAATCTGCTCGGCAACCATCGGTCGCGGGAGGGGATAGTCGTCCTCCTGCAGCGAGATCGTGTCCATCATCGCGGCGAGCGGCGGAGCCCAGCCCTTGCGCATCGCGATCGGCGAACCCAGCCGGTCCATGATGTCGGGCAGGTAGCGCACGACCCATTGCATCGGCATGATCAGGTCGATTGCTTCATGCGGTTCGTGCATGTCGAGAATATAGGGACGGGCGTTGTCGAGCAGCACCGCTTCGCCGGCGAGCACCTGGCATTCGGCCTCGTCCAGCGTGACGTGGATCGTGCCGTGGAGCGAATGGATAAAATGGACGAGATGGTCGACCGTGCCCACCGCCGGATGCGCGCCGCGGTGGAATACGCGCTGGGCCGGCGCAAGCAGCCGCAGCAGGCGTACCTGACCGACTCCGCGATTGATCAGCTTGGCTGAAAACCCGCCCGGATCGTAGAGATCGACCTCCACCGGCGTGCCGTGGCGTTCGGCGAAATATTTGCGCCAGCGCCGGGCTGCCTCCTCGCGGCCGAGCCCCTCGGAGGACCAGTCATCGGCGTTGGACGGTATGCGTTTCTCCATGGCGGCAGCGTAACGCTTGTGTCCGGACAGGGGCAAGTGGCTGCGAAGGAACCGCTCAGTCTTGCGTCATCCCTTCGGTGATTCGCCGGGTTTCCGCACGGGTCGACTCCGGGCCGGTGTTGCGCTTGTGGATGCCGCCCTGGCCCTGCGGGGCGAAGAGTTCGGGATCGCCTTCGCGGCGCCGGAGACCCCAGAGCGGAAACAGGCCGGGATGGTGACCGAGTCCGCCGAACAGGGCGCGCACCCGCTCGACCCAGTCGCGGACGGGATCATCCTCCGCCAGCGGCGGGATGGTGGCGACCGAAGCGAGGAAGAGAAAGGGGCCGATGATCCGGTAATCGGCGTAATTGGGTGCATCGCCGCCGAGCCACGGCGTCTCGCGCAGGGCGATCCGTAGCGGCTCGAGTTCGGCCGAGATCTGCGGCAGACGATCCTCGCGCCCGGCCTGCTTCTCCTCCAGTCTCATGCCGACCATGATCTCGCGCGAATGAGTGACGTAAGCTTTGTCCTGTTCGAAGCAGAGGTCGCGGTAATCGGCGCAGAAGCAGCGCATCCACGGCCCAACGATCATGCGCCAGAACCAGGCGTCCACCGCCCGGGCAAGCGACGCCACGCCCGGATGCGGGATTAGCAGCGGCCGGTCGGGATAGGTAGCATCGAGATATTCGACGATGCCCCAGCTATCGAGCACGAACCGGCCGTCGTCAACGATTGCCGGCAGGCGCTCGGTCACCCCGCCGGTGCGGTCGAGGATGCCGGTGAAGCCGCCGGGAACCACGTCGAGGTCGAAGCCCTTGTGCTTCAGTGCGAACTTGGTCGACCAGACGAAGGGGCTGGTAGTCGCCCCATGCGCCATGGTCAGGTCGAAGAAGGTGATCGTGTTGTTCTGTGCCATGGCGCGTTCTCCCTTCGCGAATGGCGAGGGCAGGCTCAGGCCCTGGCCATCCCCTCGGTGATCTTCTTCGTTTCGGCCTGGGTCGATTCCGGGCCGGTGTTGCGCTTGTGGATGCCGCCCATGCCGGGATCCATGAACAGCGGCGGATCGCCTTCGCGGCGTTCGAGGCCGAACAGCGGGAACAGGCCGGGATGGCGGCCGAGGCCGCCGAACATGTCGAGCAGGCTGTCGATCCAGGGCCGCAGCGGGTCGTCCTTGGCCAGCACCGGCGAGGTCTTGCAGACCGAGGCGGTGAACAGGATGCTGCCGAGGATGCGGTAATCGGCATAATTGGGCGTATCGCCGCCGAGATAGCTGCCTTCGCGCAGGGCGATCCGCAGCGGTTCGAGCGCGGCGGAAATCCCGGCCAGGCGGTCTTCCCAGCCGGCCTGCATGTCCTCGAGCGTCTGGCCGAGCATCTTTTCGCGCGAATAGGTTATGTATTCGTGGTCTTCGGGATTGGCGAGGTCGCGGTAGTTGACGCAGAAGCAGCGCATCCAGGGGCCGGTGGCGACGCCCCAGAACCAGCTGTCGAGCGCGCGGGTGACCACGGCGACCGAGGGGTGCGGGATCAGCGCGGGACGGTCGGGATAGGTTTCGTCGAGATATTCGACGATGCCCCAGCTATCGAGCACCCACTTGCCGTCATCGACGATTGCGGGGAGGCGTTCGGTCTTCCCGCCAGTCCGCTCGGGGATCCTGGTGAAGCCGCCCGGCACCACGTCGAGATCGAAGCCCTTGTGCTTGAGCGCGTATTTGGTCGCCCAGACGAAGGGGCTGATCGTCGCGCCGGTGGACAGGGCCAGGTCGTAGAAGGTGATCGTGTTGTTCTCGGCCATGGCCGGTTCTCCCGCATGCTGAAATTGACTTTATCCGGTTTCTAGCCGGGTCTTATACAGGCGTGCAACTCGAAAGCGCCTTGCGCTGGATCAAGCGGGGCGAGTCAGCGCCCCTGCCATTGCGGAGTGCGCTTTTCGGCGAAGGCCGCCATGCCTTCCTTCTGGTCCTCGGTCCCGAAAAGTCCGCCGAACAGCGCGCGCTCGATGCGCAGCCCTTCGGACAGCGGGGTTTCCAGCGCGGCGTTGACCAGTTCCTTGTTGGCCATGGCGGCAAGCGGCGGCATGGCCGCGATCTTCTCCGCCGTCTTCAGCGCTTCCTCCAGCAGTTCGCCGGCGGGCACTACCCGGGCGACCAGCCCCGCGCGCTCGGCCTCTTCGGCATCGATCATCCGTCCGGTCAGGCACATTTCCATCGCCTTGGCCTTGCCCACCGCGCGGGTCAGCCGCTGGGACCCCCCCATCCCCGGCGCGACGCCGAGCGTGATCTCGGGTTGGCCGAACCGTGCATTGTCCCCCGCCAGGATGAAATCCGCCATCATCGCGAGTTCGCAGCCGCCGCCCAGCGCATAGCCGGAGACGGCGGCGAACCAGGGCTTGCGAGTAGCGCATATCTGCGCATAGCCGTCGAACAAACCCTCGCCCCACACCGCGGAGAAGCCCTTTTCGGCCATTTCCTTTATGTCGGCTCCCGCGGCGAAGGCCTTCTCGCTCCCCGCCAGGACCAGGCAGCGCTGGCTCTCGTCGGCCGAGTAGCCGGCAAAGGCTTCGACGAGTTCGGCCAGTACCCGGCTGTTGAGCGCATTGAGCGCCTCCGGCCGGTTCAGCGTAACGAGCGTGACGGCATCCTTGCGTTCGACCAGCAGGGTTTCAAAACTCATAGGGGGTCCATTCCTCTTGCGCAGGAAGCGGTGCGAATATCGCATCCAGCAGTGCATCCGTCACCCCCTCGGGCGCAGCCGGATTCCAGTGCGGCGAATTGTCCTTGTCGACCAGCACAGCACGCACACCCTCGGCGAAGTCGGGCTGCAGGATGATACGGGCCGCGAGGGCATATTCCTTGCGCATTTCACTCGCGAATTCGGGCATGGCGCGCCCTTCGGCCAGCAGCCGCAGGGCCGTCTTGCATGCCAATGGGCTCTTCGCCTGCAGGGTCGCGAGTTCCTTGCCCGCCCATTTGCCGTCGTCGCCTGCGAGTGCGGCGAGGATGTCTTCGAAGCGGTCGGAGGCGAAGAAATGGTCGATCCGGTCGAGATTGCGCGCGAGGCGCGCTTCCGGCGGGGCTTCGGACAGCTCCGCGAGGATGGATTCCAGTTTCTCCGGGGCGGCGGCGATCCGTTCCTTGGCTGAGGGCAGGGCGGCCGCCGGCAGGTAATGGGTCGCCAGTCCCGCGAGCAGGCATTCCGCCCCGTCGAGCCGCGCGCCGGTCAGCGCAAGAAACGGGCCCAGCCGCCCCGGCAGGCGCGAGAGATACCAGCCCGCACCGACATCGGGGAACAGGCCGATCGCCATCTCGGGCATGGCGAAGAGCGTGTTCTCGGTCGCCACGCGGTAGCGGGCAGGCAGGGATAGCCCGACCCCGCCGCCCATGGTGATCCCATCCATGAAGGCCACCACCGGCTTGGAAAAAGTGAACAGCAGGTGGTTCATCCGGTATTCCGCCTGGAAGAAGGCGCGGCCCGCCTTGCCGCCGTATTCCAGCACGCTGCGGCGCACCGCGGCGACATCGCCGCCCGCGCAGAAGCCCCTGCCTTCGGCATGGTCGATCATCACCGCCTTCACGCCGGCATCGGTGCGCCAATCCAGCATGGCGGCGGAAATCGCCTCGCACATTTCCGTTGTCAGCGCATGGATTGCGCGCGGACGGTCGAGGCGGACATGGCCAACCGCTCCGGCGCGGCGGGCGTGAACCCATTCAGTCATCCTGGACCACTGCCTCCGCCTCGATCTCGACCAGCATTTCGGGGCGGTAGAGCGCGGCAATGGCGACCAGCGTGCCGGTTGGCGTGGCGCAGGCGCAATGACGCGTGAAGGCGGCGGAGACAGCGTCGGCATCCGCGATATTCGTGACGAACATCCGCACCCGGACGAGGTGTTCCATCCGGCCGCCGAGTTCCTCGATATAGCTCCGGATCAGTTCGAAGGCGCGGTCCGCCTGCGCGCCGGCACCTCCGGGCACGACATGGCCGTCCTCGCCCGTGCCGATCGTCCCGGCGACCAGGATCCGGTCGCCGGTGCGCACGGCGCGGGTAAAACCGACCTGCTCCTCGAACGTACTTTTCGGCGGGATGCGGCGGCGGTCGTCAGGCATGAATTCCTCCCTCGGGATAGGCTGCAACGATAGAGTGTAAAGGCGTGCAGGATCAATCCTTTGCCCGGTCTCTTCCCATGCGCGGGGAAAAAGAGTAGGGAGCTACGGAAATCCGATTTGGGAGTCGCCTGACCATGAGTCTTACCGTAACGCCGATCCTGCCCAAGTTCGGGGCGGAGATCTCGGGCATCGATATCACCCGGCCGCTCACGGCCGAACAGCAGCGCGCAGTCATCGAGGCGCAGAACACCTGGGGCGTGACGGTCTGGCGCAACACCGGCCTGACCGACGAGACCCATATCGATTTCAGCCGCATTTTCGGCCATATCGAACTTGCGCCCAAGCGTGCCGGGGCCAAGACCCGGCTGAGCCATCGCGAATTGTTCGATGCCTCCAACCTCAATGCCGAGGGCGAGATCACGCGCGATCCGCGCGCGATCCAGTACCGCAAGGGCGATCGTCTGTGGCATACCGACAGCGCCTTCATGGAGCAGCGCAGTTCGGTCTCCCTGCTGCTTGCCCATGCCGTGCCCAAGGAAGCCGGCGAAACCTGGTTCGCCGACGCGCGCAGTGCCTATGAAGACCTGCCGGAGGAGATGAAGGAACGGATCGAAGGCCTCGAAGGTCTCAATTCGGTCTGGTGGTCGCGCAAGCTGGCCGGGGCCGATATTCCCGACGAGCAGATTGCCAATACTCCGCTTGCGCGCCATCCGATCGTGCACACGCACAAGGGTTCCGGCCGCAAGTCGCTGTTCATAGCGGCGCACACAATGGATATTGTCGGTCTGCCGAGCGAGGAAGGTCGCGCCCTGATCAAGGAATTGATCGAATTCGCCACCCAGCCGCAATATGTCTTCAAGGTGAAGTACGATGTCGGCGACATGGTGATCTGGGACAATCTCTGCACCATGCACCGCGGCGGCGAATTCGACGCGGAGAACGAGAAGCGCGACATGCGCCGTACCACGATCCGCGAGGGGACTGAACCCTTTTCGCGGTTCGACGACGATCCGTTCAGCGAACTGTTCTCGACCGTGCCCAAGGTGGTCGACGCCATCGGCGTGCACGAGAAGGCCTGAGTTCAGCCCTTTGCGGCGGACAGCAGCAGTCCGTCCTCCAGCCAGCGCTGGAGCATGGTTCCGGCCTCGGCGGCGGCGCTACTAGCGTCCCGACGCCGTTCAGCCAGAAATTCGCAAACCGCGCCGAAAGAACCGCCGCACATCAGGGTCCGAAGGCAGGCGGCTTCTTCCGGCGCGGCGCTGCGGAACACGGGCGTCAGCCCGTCGCGCCAGACCAGCACCTCGGTCGGCCGTTCCAGCAGCATATCGGTCGGGGCGCCCTCGCCCGCGGCCAGTGCCGACCAGATCGCGATCGCCGCGCTGCGCAGCGGCCGGATCACCAGCCCGGGCACCGGCATCAGGCGCAGGCCGGCCCAATCTTCCTCCCCGAATTCCGCCGTCGCCAGCGCGAAGCCATCCCGGTCGAGCGCGACAAAATCCGTCGCGACGAAGGCCATGTGCATGTCCCATTCGAGCGCGGCCAGTTCGGACACTTCGGGATCGCTCGCGAACACTTGCGCCAATGTCCCGGGAAAGCCCTTTCCGGCGTGGTCGAGCGACCATTGGCCGGGCGGGTGCTGGATCAGGTGGTGGGCGGCGGCGCGGGCAAAGTTCTCTTCGCCGACCCATTGCTGCGTGCGAGGAAAGGTCTCCCCCAGCGCGCCGAGGAGCCTGGCGCGATAGGCGTTGCGATAGATCGCGAGGCCGGCGGACATGCCGGCGTTCCATCCCGAGGGTAGCGGGCTGTCTTCCTCCAGCACCTGTGCCATGAAGGCGCGCTGGCATTGCGGCAGGCTCATGCAGCCATCCCCGCGGTGACTTCGGCGATGTCGCGGGCAGTCTGCAATTCGGCCAGCAATTCCGCCAGCGGAGGAATAGCGTCGTCGCGCTCGATCATGGTCGCGACCGGCCCGAAGCGGGCAACGGCCTTGCGGTAGAGCGCCCAGACCTGGTCGCAGACCTCGCGGTCATGCGTGTCGATAAGGATGTCCCCCGGCGTATGTCCGGCGAGATGGATCTGGCGCACCCGATTCACCGGGATTCCAGCGAGAAATTCCTCGGGATCGAACCCGTGGTTGCGTGCGCTGACGAAGACATTGTTGACGTCGAGCAGCAGATAGCAGCCGGTTCGTCCGGTCATTTCGGCAAGGAACTCCCATTCGCTCAGCGCGCTCTCGGGGAATTGGACGTAGCTGGACGGGTTTTCGAACAGCATGGCCCGGCCCAATGCCTCCTGCGCCTGACCGATATTGCGGCAGACGATTACGAGCGCCTCTTCGGTATAGGGCAACGGCAGCAGGTCGTGCGACTGGTGGCCATCGACCCCGGTCCAGCACAAATGGTCCGAGACAAACAACGGGTCGATCCGTTGCTCCAGCGTGCGGAGCCGGTCGAGATAGTTCCGGTCGAGCCCCACTGCCGAGCCGATGGACATCGACACGCCATGGAGCGCGACGGGGTAATGCTTGCGGACCGTATCGAGAACCGCCAGCGGGCGTCCGCCGTCGACCATGAAATTTTCCGAGATTACCTCGAGGAAGTCGACTGCGACCGCACCTTCGAGGAAATCGCCGTAATGCGGGCGGCGCAGGCCGAGGCCGAAGCCTTCAAAACGATATGGGGCGGCAAGCACGCGCGATCTCCGGCAAAAAATGGCGGCCTGGCCGTGGATGGGGCAGGGAGTGGGCCAGGCCGCCCAGTGGTGTTGATCGGTTCCGGGTTAACCGATGTCGCCGATCACGCCGCCCTTGCTCAGGCATTCTCCGGCCTTGAGCGCCTTGAAGGCATGGCCCTTGCATTCGTTCATGCCCTTGCATTCGTGCGCGGTCGTTGCGCAGTCGCCCTGGCCCTTGCAGCTGTTGACGCCATAGCAGTGGACCGTGTCCTCCTTGCCGACGGCGCTGCCCTTGCTGCCTTCCGGCGCAGTTGCGGCATTGGCCATGGTGCTCAGCGCGAAGAGGGCGGCAGTGGCGGCAAGGCCGGCGCCTTTGCGGGAAATCGTCATGGGGTAGTTCTCCATCAAAATGCTGTGCCATCAGATTGGCTCGGAGTGTTTCGGCCGTGGGCAGGGAGCGGTTACAGCGCAGGACGGATCGGACGCTGTAACCGGGGCGGGAGCGGGCACGAAAGGGCAGGCAGTCCCCAGCAAGACGGAGTTGCCCCCGATGAATGTCACCCTGCCTTCCATGGCGGCCCTTGCCGCAGCCGCCGCGGCGGTCGCCGTCGCGGCGCCGGCCGGCGCGCAGGACAAGCCGAAGATGGAGAAATGCTATGGCGTCGCCAAGGCGGGCCAGAACGATTGCGCGGCGGGTGCGGGTACCAGCTGCGCCGGTACCTCCACCCGCGACTACCAGGGCAATGCCTGGAAACTGGTCCCCGAAGGCAGCTGCACCGGCATAGAAACCCCCAAGGGCAAGGGTTCTCTCAAGCCCGTTCAGCGCTAGGCCGAAGGCGATGGCCTCTGTCATGCGCACTCCTGGCGCCTTCTCGGGTCGCATGGTTGCGATGCTTTCCGCCCCGGCTGCGGAAAGCATCGCCCTTCTTCTCACGCGCCTTGCTTTGGCCGGCGTGTTCTGGCGCTCGGGCCGGAGCAAGGTCGTCGAAGGCAGCTTGATCGAGGTCAGCGAGGCGGCCCGCTACCTGTTCGAATACGAATATACCGGCCTTCCGCTGCTGCCGCCCGGTCTTGCCGCCACGCTCGCGATCTGGGCCGAGACACTGTTTCCGATCCTTCTGGTATTCGGTCTGGCGACGCGGCTCTCGGCGCTGGCCTTGCTTGGGATGACGCTGGTCATCCAGCTGTTCGTCTTCCCCGAAGCATGGTGGACGGTTCATTCGCTATGGGCCGCAATGGCGCTCGTGCTAATCAGCCGCGGGGGAGGAATCGCCTCGCTTGACGCCCTGCTCGCCAGGGTCCGGCGGGGAGGGAGGACGGCATGATTGCCGACGAACAGACCTTGTCACGCCTGGCCGGCAATGCCCAGAAGGGCGACCGGCGGGCCTATGCGACACTTCTGGAAGAGAGCCAGGGGTGGCTGCGGCGGTATTTCCGGCGGCGGATCGGTCCGGGACAATTGGATGATCTGGTTCAGGACGTACTGCTGTCGTTGCATGCCAAGCTGGGTACTTACGACGCGAAGCGACCGTTTCTGCCCTGGTTGGCTGCGATCGCACGTTATCGCTGGGTGGACCACCTGAGGCGTGTCTATCGCAATGAGGAAGTGACGATCGAAGGCTTCGACTTTGCCGAAGACCCGGAGCAGGAAGTGGTCGCGGCCCGGATCAGCCTCGAGCGGCTGTTCGAATATCTGCCCGAAGGCCAGGCTCGCGCGATCGAGCTGGTCAAGATCGAAGGGCAGTCTGTGCGCGAAGCTGCCGAACAGAGCGGGCAAAGCGAATCCCTCATCAAGGTAAATGTCCACCGGGGCCTGAAGAAACTGGCCGCCCTGGTCGAGAAAGCGGACTGAACATGAACGAACCTTCCAAGACTCCGCACAAGGACCCGCTGATCGATGCGCTGGTCGGGGATCTCCGGCCCGTGCGGGTGATGAAGCGGCGTGACGGTGTGCTGCTGGTGCTTGGCGCGCTTGCCGTGACTGTCGCCGGTGGCGCGCTGTGGATCGGCCTGCGCGCCGACCTGATGTCGGGCGGCGCGAGCCCGCTTTACGTGATCGTTCACGGCCTGTTGCTGCTGCTCGGCCTTGCCGCAGCCAGCGCCGTTGTCGTGATGGCCTCGCCGCAGGTCGGCGCGCATCACGACGCGCCCAAATGGGCCATGGCCATGGTCGCTCTGTTGCCGCTGGCGGCCATCGCCACCAGCCTGGCAAGCGGGGCGGGTGCGGAAGCGTTGTTCGACCGACAGCATGACCTCAACTGCCTCACGCATGGCGTCGGCTATTCCCTGCTGGTCGGCGTGGTCCTGTTCTACTGGCTGAAGCGTGGGGCGCCGGTCTCGCAGTCGCAGGCCGGACTTTATCTCGGCACGGCAGCAGGTGCGCTGGGGATATTCGCCTATGGCCTGACCTGCCCGCTCGAGGCGATGAATCACCTCGGGATCTGGCATGTCATGCCGGTCGCGATCGGGGCGCTGGTCGGCCGCTTCGCCATCCCGCCGCTGCTGCGCTGGTGACCATGCTTGCCCTCGATGTCCTCGACGACATCCTGACCACGCTCAACCTCAAGGGCGCGCTCTATTTCCGGACCGATTTCTCGCCGCCCTGGGCTGTGGCGGTGCCGGGTTATGCGCAAGCCGCGCGCTTTCACCTAGTGGTCCAGGGACGCTGCCATGTGTCCTTCCCCTCGGGACGCTCGGTCGTGCTCAACGCCGGTGACGTGATCCTGATCCCGCGCGGGATGGAACACGCACTGTCGGACGACGCGTCACGCGACGCTCCGCCGCTCGAGCGGGTGATCGAGGACATTGGTTATCGCGGGAAGGGCGTGCTCACCGTGGGTGCCGGCAAACCCGAAGCCGCGACCCGGATGATTTGCGGCCATCTCAGCTTCCGCGACGGCGCCGATCATCCGCTGCTGCGCGCACTGCCCCAGTTTATCCTCCTGGCGGCTGCCGACCGTGCTCGCAGCGTGTGGCTCGACGAGGTATTGCGGCTGCTGGTGCGGCGGATGTTCTCCGACGGTGAAGGCGTGTCCGCCAGCGTGACGCGCCTGTCGGAAGTCTTCTTCATCGAAATGCTGCGGCTCGACCTCGATCGCAATCCGCAGCTCGCGTCGGTGCTCGCCGCGATGAAGGACCGCCAGATCGGCAAGGCGCTGCTGCTGTTCCACCAGAATGCCGACCGGCCCTGGACCGTCGAGGCCGTGGCGACGGAAGTCGGCATGTCGCGCAGCAGCTTCGCCGAGCGTTTCCGCGAACTTCTGGGCACCGCGCCGATGGCCTATCTCTCCGAATGGCGCTTGCAGAAGGCGCTGTGCCTGCTGGAGGATTCGCGCTGCACGATCGGTCAGGTGGCGACTCGCACCGGCTACCGCTCAGCGGCCGCATTCAGCCGCGCCTTCGCCGCCAAGTTCGGCCAGGCCCCGCGTGAAATCCGCCAGGCGATGCGATGATTTCCTTGCCGGCCGTCCGGATCGCTTTGCAGAGGATCGGTATCCGCGCCCGTCCGGTTGCAGGGCGTCGGAAGCCTCGCAATCTGGCCCCTGCAACCAGCAAAGGAGCCAACATGCAACGCAAGATATGCCTTCTCACTCTCGCCCTCGCCGGCCAGGCGATTTCGCTCAGCCCGGTACATGCCGCCGAAGAATATAATGTATCCAACGGCCTGACCGCTGCGGGGGCTCCGCTCGGTTTGCACGGAGTCGATCCGGTGGCCTTCATCCGGCTCGGCAACCGCATCGAAGGCCAGGCGAAGTTCTCTGCAGTCCATGACGGCGTGGCCTATTACTTCGCCTCGCAGGAAAACCTCGATGCCTTCCAGGCCAACCCGGTGTCCTTCACGCCGCAGAACGGCGGCTACTGCACCTTCGGGGTCTCGGTCGGCAAGAAGTTCGACGGCGATCCGAAATACGCCGCGGTGATCGACGGCAAGCTTTACGTCTTCCTCAACGAGGACATCCTCAAGGCGTTCCAGCAGGATCGGCCCGGCACGATCGCCAAGGCCGCCACGAACTGGAAGACCATCCGCCCGGTGCCTGCCGCCGAGCTCTGACCTGCCACCCGGCGAACGGCGGCGGGCCAGGCAGCCGGCCGCCGTTCCCATCCCTGGAGGAACCATGCCCCTGATCGATCATCTCAGCCTCGGCGTTCCGGCAATTGCCGAGGCACGCCCCTTCTACGACGCCGTGCTTGCCGAATTCGGCGCCGGCTGCATACTCGCCAACGAACGGCTGGCCGCCTTCGGCAGGACCCGGCCCGAATTCCTGATCATGACCCCGGCCGACAAGGGGGCGGCGACATTCGGCAACGGGACGCATGTCGCGATGAAGGCCGCCAGCCGCGAGACGGTCGACCGGGCGCACGCCGCAGCGCTCGCCCATGGCGGGGCGGACGAGGGCAGGCCGGGCGTGCGCGAGGAATATCCGATGCCCGACGTCTACACCGCCTATGCCCGCGATCCCTTCGGCAACAAGCTCGAGTTCATCTTCAACGGCTTCTCGGCCTGAGCCATTCTCCCGCACCCCGGCGGGAGATAGGGAGATCCGCCATGCCCCCATCGGGGCTGGCTGGCGCCGGCGGGTCTCCCATCCCCGGTGCTGCGCGTCGGCAGCCCCAGTGGGCCGGACTCGCGATTGTATTGACCACGCGGCAAGCTCTGTGCATAGCGCGCCGGATTCGCGCGGGTGTAGCTCAATGGTAGAGCAGCAGCTTCCCAAGCTGACGACGAGGGTTCGATTCCCTTCACCCGCTCCAGCGCCGCCTTCCCAAAACATCCCGGAAACGCCAAAAACCCTCGGAAATCCGAGGGTTTTATGGCGTGGGATTGTCCTGCATTTGCCCGGCTACTCCACAGTTGCAAGTCCCAAAAATTGCCGCAGACAGGCCTTTGCGATTGGCGGGCTTGGGCAAGAAAATTGCTTGGACAGGAGAAATTTGACTCTCTCAAAAAAGTGTATCATCCATTTCGGCGAACAACCCGTCGAACACAGGCGGTACAACAGGGAGAGGAACGATGAGGATGATTTCCGCATCCACTTTGCGCATCGCGCTGCTGGCGAGTTGTGCATTGCCGGCAATTCCGGGAACCGCAATCGCGCAGGAAGCGGCCGAGGGTACGGCGAACGGCCCGGCCACGATCATTGTAACGGCAGAGCGACGCGCAACGGATCTGCAGGACACGCCTCTTTCGATCGTCGCGGTCACACAGGAAGCAATCGATTCCAAGGGGATTGAGGATCTTGAAGACCTTGCGACCTTCACTCCCAACCTCAACATTACCGGGGGGCGGGGAAGCGGCGGTTCGAATCCGCAGTTCACCATCCGCGGGGTCGGCGGTGGCGGGGGTGCTACCGGAGAACGCGGCGTCGGCCTCTATCTCGACGGCATTTACATCCCGCGCACGAACGGTTCCATCCTGCGGACGCTCGACATCGAGCGGGTCGAAGTGTTGCGGGGGCCACAGGGTACGCTGTTCGGCCGCAATTCCACCGGCGGGGCCATCCGCTACTTCACCAAGCGGCCCGATTCCGGCATCACGGAAGGTTATGTTCGCGCGACGATCGCCAACATGGATCGGCACGACCTTGTCGCGGCGCTCAACCTGCCGTTGGGCGAGAGCGCGGCGCTTCGCGTACAGGGTGCCTATCTCAATCAGGGCGGCTGGGTGCAACGCGGGCCGCAGGACCTCGGCAGTACCACCGATTACATTGGCCGTGCCGACCTCCGGTTCGAACCGAGCAGCGACCTGACTGTCGACCTCGGCTTCATCTACTCGGATTCCCGGAGCAACGGCACGCCGCATGTGTTCGAGGAATTCGACATGCGCCCCGGTCTGGAGGGGTATTGGGAAGGCAATTACGGGGACTGGTTGAACGATGCGCTCAAGCTCGACGGTCAGGCGCCGATCGCTGCCTACAATGATCCCCGTATCGTTATCGACGACTACACCGCGCCGGGATTTTGTCTGATTGATGACTTCGATCCTGACTGGGACGAGGCCTGCAGGCAGTTCGATAACACCGAATATTGGCAGGCTTCGCTCAACCTTGCCTATGACCTGTCCGAGACGGTCAGCGTTTCGAGCATTTCGGGGCTTGCGCGGCTGGACAATGAGAGCAATCTCGACTGGCAGTATCTCGGTACCGAAGCGCGCTTCAACGAGATTACGTCGGACGTCTTCTACCAGGAGTTGCAGTTGAACGCGGCTCTCTTTGATGACGCTGTCGACCTGGTTCTGGGCGGGAGCTACTTCTACGAAAAATCGTTTAATGACCAGGAAGTGATCAACCGTTGGGGCACCAGCGATACTCCGCGCGGGGGACCGTTCGCCAATATTCCGCAAGCGAATGGAAACGCCGATCGCGGCCTGTTCCATCGCACCGATACGGAAACTACGCAGAAGTCTGAAAGTTTCGGCGCCTTCGCAAGCGCCACCTGGCACATAACGCCCAGCCTCAATTTCACGGGCGGCCTGCGTTATGCGCACGACTACAAGGCTTATGAATCCACCGAGTTCGCGCACGAAACATTCACCCCTGCTCCGGGTACCGACCGGACCACGGTCAACAGCGACTACAACTGGGACCAGCTCGACTGGCGCGCGTCGGTGGATTATCACCTGACCGACACCTGGATGGTGTACGCAACAGCATCCAAGGCCTACAAGGCAGGATCCTACGGTGGGCTCGAGATCGTCGACGGGATCCGCGGCGAGGACCAGAGCGGGGAGTTCCTGCTCCCGATTGCCCCGGAGAAGGTGGTCAATTTCGAAACAGGCATGCGGATCGAGGCGCTGGGCCGCCGATTGCGTTTCAACCCGACCGTGTATTTCATGCAATGGTCGAACCGTCAGGCGGCGCGGCAGGCGCAATGCTCCGGCCAGGCAGGCTGCCCTGAACCGCCGGGCTTCCGGATCGAATTGCAGAACACGGGCGATGTCGACATCTACGGCGTCGAAGTGGACGCTCAGGCCTATCTCAGCGATAATTTCTGGCTCGATGCTTCGGCAGGCTACACGGGCTACGACCTGAAAGACGAGGTTGCAAATTCTGGGCCCAACCTGTTCCCCGGGCCGCCGGAGTTCAGTTTCAATGTCGGTGCGACCTATGTTGCCGACATCGGAGGGGGCGAACTGACCTTCAACGCGAACTACGCCTACACCAGCGATCAGCCGACCCATCCCACCGAAGAGGGGGATTCGGCCTACCGCCTTCCGTCGATCTCTCTGGTGAACGCGCGCATCCGCTTCGAGCCGGACAATGTCCCGGTTTCGATCAGCCTGTTCGCGAACAACCTGCTCGACAATACCTACGCCAGTTACGCTACCCGCTTTGGTGGCGGCTACTGGGATCGCGGCGGTCCTGTGGCCATCCAGATCCCCGAGTCCCGGCCCGAGCGTACAGCATTGTTCGTAGTGCGCGGGAAGCCGCGCGAGGTGGGGCTGACCCTGCAATACGACTTCTGAATGGAGGAAAGGCATTGTGGCAGAGTGGCCTGTTCGCTCTGCCACAATCTAATTTGACATAGTCAAAAAGATATTGGAAAGAATGCTTATGCTCAACCGGGTTACCTTCACGTCGGGAATCGCTTTTGCGTCTGCCTTGCTGTGGGCCGGGCCCGGACTGGCTCAGGATGGCGCCACGCCCTCGAGCGGCGGGTTGGAACAGCCTGAGGTCATACGCGAATACACGCCTCTGTCGGCCGAGCGACTGAACGAGATGGTTCCCAAGCATCCTGGCTATCTTGGGGCGCTGGCACCGGAGAATCTCGCCAAGGACAGGCCGCCTGCACCGATCGATCTGACCGGGACCTGGTTTATCGACCTCAAGGACGGGTTTTCGCATTACCTGTTCGGACCGCCCTATCCCTCATTCTACGAAGACGGGCGGCGCGCGTTGATCGATTCCGCAGCGGCGCAGGCACGGGGGGAGACTTACCGAGATTCGATAGGCCAGTGCTATCCGCCGGGCATGCCGATGATCATGACGCGGGTGTGGCCACAAGCCTTCATCCAGCTTCCGACCGCGATCTACATGATCTCGGGCTTCAACAATTCCGTACGGACGATTTTTCTCGACGGGCGCGAATTCAGCGATCCCGACCTGGTCGTGCCGAGCTACAATGGCGAGAGCGTTGGCCATTTCGAAGGTGAAACGCTGGTCGTGCGAAGCAAATATTTCGAGACCGACAATCACTGGATCGACCACGGCATCCCGATCTCCTTCGAGTTTGAGATGGAAGAGCGGATCCGACTGCTCGATGGCGGCAGGGTCATGGAAATCGAATACGTGATGACCGACCCGAATATGTGGGAGGGCGAGTGGCACTCGACGAAGCGGTGGACCCGGCAGGACTATACCGACATCAACGAATCCAATTGCGTACTGGCCTATAATGAGAACCTTCCCGGCACGAACCTGGGCCGGGCCGCGGCAGAGGAGCGGGGCGAAAGCCTTGTCGATGGAGTGGTAGACGATGAATAACAGGATGCTTGCCGGCGCGCTGGCGTGCGGGGTGGTGCTCGCGGGCGCGCTCCCGGCGCTCGCTCATCATAGTTTCGCCATGTTTGACCAACGCAAGATTATGACGCTGGAAGGCACGGTGACGGAGTTCCAGTGGACCAACCCGCACGCCTTCATCGAAATTGCGGTACCCGCAAGCGGGGGGCGCACGCAGGAATGGAGTATCGAGCTCAACAGCCCTAACAATCTGAAGCGTCAGGGCTGGTCGCGCACCGCGCTGCGAAATGGTGAGCGCGTCTCCTTACGCATGAGTCCCCTCCGCAACGGGGAACACGGCGGTCTGTTCCTGGATCTGAAGAAAGCTGACGGGACAGTGCTCGACTCTGGGCTCCCCAAGAACGGGCAACCCGTGAACGTGCCGCAACTGTAGAGAACGAGGACCCAAGCCATGAAACATCTGCACAGGATATCGCTGGCGGTAGTGGCGCTTGCTCCGCTCGCCCTGCCGGCATCAGCGCATCACAGCTACGCTATGTTCGACATGACCAAGACAATCATTCTCGACGCGAAGGTTGAGCAGTTCCGCTGGCAGAACCCGCATGCCTTCATTCGCGCCACCGTGCCGGCCGGTGGGGAGCAGGAACTGTGGTCGATCGAGATGACCAGCCCGAACAATCTGATTCAGTCGGGTTGGACGCGCACCAAGCTCAAGAGCGGCGACAAGGTCAAGCTGTACGTCCATCCCTTGCGCAGTGGTGCGCGGGGCGGGAGTTATGTCGGCGTCAAACTGCCCGACGGATCGACATTGGGTGACGTCGGCTAGTGCGGTTGCCTGGGGAGGAAGCAGAATGAAGCTGGATAGGCGCGGGATCGCGGTCGCTGTCGCATGTGTCGCGGTTCTGGGGCTGAGTGCTCCCTCGAAAGCTCAATTGGGGCAGGCGACCGCATCCCCCGTGCCTGAAGGCATCGAGGCCAGCCAAAGTGCCGGTTTTGCAAAGGGGAAATACGCCCAACTGGATAACCTGCCCGACTGGGGCGGCATCTGGTTCCTCCGGCGCGACCCGTCTGGCGGACCGGGGCCGCAGCCGCAGCTCAAGGGAAAGTATCTCGAACGGTTCGAGCGCTGGCGCAAGCAAGTCAATGCCAACGATGGTGTCGAATTGCGTGGCCGCTCCAATTGCAGTCCGCCGGGGCTGCCGCGGATCATGCGGCTGGCGCAGTACCCTTATGAATTTCTGTTCACGCCGGGCCGCGTGACTATCAATCAAGAGGCCTGGATGCAGACCCGTACGATCTGGACCGATGGGCGCCAGCATCCGCCACTGGACGAAGTCGATCCCAGCTTCCACGGCCATTCGATCGGCCATTGGGAAGGGGACACGCTGGTCATCGACACGGTGGGCATTTCCGACGCGCTGGAATTTGGTGAAGGCGGCAAGCATTCGGACCGGTTCCGTCTGGTCGAACGTATCTATCTTGCACCAGATGATCCCGATCTGCTGGTAAACGAGATGACCATGACCGACCCTGAAGCGCTGGCCGAGCCGTACCACGTGGTTGCCAACTATCGCCGCGACCGGCACGGCGCACTGATCGAATTCCAATGTGCGGAAAACGATCGAAACCCGGTCAACGAGGACGGCAGTACATTGTTCCTTTAGGGTGAGGCACCGCTTGCTGGTATGCCGCGTGTGGGTGGATAAGATTACACTTGGAGACGATCCGGGATCCGCAAAGCAGTACAGGAAATGCAATGCGTCAGGTGACAGACAGCGCGCGAACACACAGGCAACAGGCCGACCCGCTCCGCTCGGGGCAAAGATCGGGGCCGCTTTCCGACCTGGTGAGCATGCGTATCGTCGTCCTGTTCGGTTTGCTGCGCCGGTCGCAGGCAAGGACCTTGCGGCAATTGTTTGGTCTCTCCGAGACCGAATGGCGGATCGTCACCCAGCTTGGTCCCTTTGCACCTCTCTCGCTTAATGGACTTGCCGAATTGCTGACGCTTGACCGTGGACAGCTAAGCCGTGCGGTCAAGGGTATGGTAGAGCGGGGACTGGTGACCCGAGTGAACAAGCCGGGAGGTCCAGAGATCGAACTTGCGCTGTCGGGCGAAGGTGAAAAGCTTTTCGAGCAATTGGTGGAGCGCGCGTTCGAGCGCGACAGCGCATTGACGGCGGACATCGATCAGGACGATCTCTGCACAGCTAAGCGAGTGCTGGAACAAATGATCGTACACGCGGAGAAGTTGATTTGATGCGATTGGGCCGACAAGGCAAATCGGCTGGAAGGACGACTTCCATTTGAGCCAACGCACTGCGCACGGGCTCCTCTCGATGATCGACCAAGTTCACGCTTCTATGACGCTGGCCATGCCTGCCTACCTCCTTGCCCTGATGGCGACTGCCTTTGCCGCTACGGGCGGGCGGGACCAACTGCTGATGGCGCAATTGTCCGCCCGGTTGGGGCGGCGCGGATCGTTGCTCGTGAGCGGGGCGGGGGCGGCGCTGGTGACCAGCGGCATCATGGCGGCGGCCGGCGGCTGGATCGGCCCCTGGCTCTCATCACCTGTGAGGCTGGCGTTGCTGGCGCTGGCGCTGCTGTCGGCCGCGGTCATGCTGCTGCGGCCCGTATGTCTCAAGGCCGCGGTGGAGCCGACGCAATCGCTGTTCGCCATTGGCCTGGTCCTGGTTTTGCGCCAGTTCGGCGACGCTCCGCGGCTGCTGGTCCTCGCCATCGCGGCGACCGACGACGCTCCGTTCGAAGTCGGGATCGGCGGAGCGATCGGGGGTACTCTCGCCCTGGCGCTCGGCTGGATCCTTGGGGACGCGGCGAATGAGCGCCTGCCCTGGTGGGCGTTGCGCATGGCCCTGGCGGCGGTTTTCGCGGGCGCGGCGATCCATGCCGGCATGGCCGCGCGGCTTGCTTTCGCCTGATCGATAATTCCGATCAGATCCATCGTATTTTTGATCTGGGATTCGTCGCCAGCGGTACCCATTTGCCGATCATAAGAGATCAACTGGTCCCCCGGGGCGTCCCTCTTCACTCCCCCTCCCCCAATGAGGGCGTCCCAAATTTCGGCCACCATGGCGATAGAGCCATGGTGGCCGTTCTGTTATGGGCCAGGCAATGGACAATGTGACCGTAATCGAAGGCGCGCAGGACGCCGCCGTCGCCGTCTGGCTCGAGGATGTACTCGCACGGGCCATGGCGTCGGGCGAAGGCCCGGTGGCGTTGTGCATACCGGGCGGCTCGACGCCTTTTCCGATCCTCGCCCAACTGGCCGAACGCGGGCTCGACTGGCGCCGGCTCGAAGTCTGGCCGGGCGACGACCGAATCGTGAGCGAGACCCATGAGGCCAGCAACACCGGGCGCATCCGGGCGATCCTGGAGCCGCTCGGGGCGCGAGTGGTCGCGCTGGCGGAAGGGGCGCGTCCCCCGCATTTCGCGCTTACCTGGTTGGGCATGGGGGCGGACGGCCATGTCGCGTCGCTCTTTCCCAACACCAATCCCAGGGCGGACGATCCGCAGGCGATCCGGCGCCTGACACCCGATCCCCTCCCGCCCGAGGCGCCCTTCGACCGGATCAGCCTGACCATTCCCGCCCTGCTGGACAGCGAGCAATTGCTGTTCGTCATCCGCGGTGGGGACAAGCGCGCGCTGTTCGAGGCGGCCCTGCGCGGCGAGAACGACCTGCCCGTGGCCCGCCTGCTGCGGGCCGCGTGCGTGCCCGTCACATGCTTCGCCTGATCCCGGCTCCGCTGCACCGAGTCTTCTACCGGCTGGCCCATCGCGGCAGGACCGGCTGGCTCGGGCTGCGCGGCGGCACCGTCCATGGCGCGAGCGTGATCGGCCGCGACGCAGCCGGCCGGGTCCTGCTGGTGCGCCATGCTTACGGCCTGCGCACCTGGAGCTTTCCTGGCGGCGGCATCCGCCGGGGCGAGGACCCGGCGCTCACGGCGCAGCGCGAATTCGCGGAGGAACTCGGCTGTGCGCTGGACCGAACCGAGTTGCTGGGAGTGATCGACGAGCCCTTCCACGGAGCGGTCAATCGGGTCCATCTCTTCACCGGGATTGTGGTCGGCGATCCGCGTCCCGATGGGCGCGAACTGACCCATGCCGAATTCTTCGCCCTTGACGGCCTGCCTGGCGATCTGAGCCGGACGGTCGCCTGGCGGCTGGAATTGCTAGAGCAGCGATAGCTGCGCGGTGTCGGGGCCGCGTTCGTCGCGGGCATCGCTCTCGAGAGAACTGAGCGTCAGCCCCATCAGCCGGATCGGTTGGGGCAGAGGCAGCAGTTCCTCAAGCAGAGCGTGCCCGAGGCGGGCGAATTCCGCTTGCGTCTCTACCCAGTGCGGGACCGTCCGGGCACGGGTTTTGAGCGTGAAATCGGCATAGCGCAGCTTGAGCGTCACCGTGTGTCCGCGCGTCTTTGCCTGCTCGATCCGCTCCCACACGATGCCGATGATGGTCTCGAGCGTCTCGCGCAGGGCGCGGCCGCCGGAAATGTCCTCGAAGAAGGTCCGTTCGCCGCCGACCGACTTGCGGATGCGGTTGGCGCGCACCGGCCTGAGGTCGATGCCGCGTGCCGCGCGGTAGAGATAGTCGGCGAAGCTGCCGAAATGCGTGCGCAGGAAGGCGATGTCCTTTTCCGCAAGGTCGCCGCCGGTCCCGATGCCCAGCCCCGCCATTTTCTCCGCCCCCCTGGGGCCGACTCCGTGGAACCGCCGGACCGGTAGTGCCCGGACGAAATCCGCCCCTTCGCCGGGGCGGATTACGCAGAGTCCGTCGGGCTTGTTCTGGTCGCTCGCGAGCTTGGCCAGGAACTTGTTGTAGGAAACGCCGGCGCTGGCGGTGAGCTGCGTTTCCTCGCGGATTCGCTGGCGGATCAGCTCGGCGATGCGGGTGGCGCTGCCGATCCCGCGAATATCTTCGGTCACGTCAAGATAGGCCTCGTCAAGGCTCAGCGGTTCGACATGCGGCGTGTAGTGGCGGAAGATCGCGCGAATCTGCCGACTGACCTCGCGATAAACATCGAAGCGGGTCTTGCAGAAGATCAGGTCGGGACAGAGCTTCCTCGCGCGCGCGCTGGGCATGGCGGAGCGAACCCCGAACCGGCGTGCCTCGTAGCTGGCGGCGGCGACTACCCCGCGTCCGCCCGCACCCCCGACCGCCACCGGCCGGCCGCGCAAGCCGGGATTGTCGCGTTGCTCGACGCTGGCGAAGAAGGCATCCATATCGACATGGATGATCTTGCGCAGGCCCTGGGCCTCTCCCTCGTCGTCATCGGATTGCGCGGCGGACATGGCACCGGTCTAGGCGAGTGCGGTGCTCCCGCAAAGCGTCCGGCGATAGGCCAATGGTTTCAGAGGATAGCAATTCTGTCTGGTCTTCGCATGTGCAACAACCTACTGGCCTGCCATGGCGACTCCGGCGGAACATGAAGCACCCAGGCTGGGACGGCGCGAACTGGTGGTGCTGCTGGCGCTGCTGATGGCGCTGCATGCGCTGGCGATCGACGGCATGCTCCCGGCGCTGGACGAGATTGCACACGATCTCGCGGTGGACGATCCTAACCGTCGTCAGCTGGTGGTCGGGCTGTTCCTCCTGTCGAGTGGCGCCGGGACGCTGCTGCCCGGCCTGCTGGCGGACCGTTTCGGGCGCAAGGGCCTGCTGATGATCTCGCTGGTGCTCTATTCGCTGTTCGGCGCGGCCTGCGCGGTGGTCCAGACCTTCGATCAGCTGATCGCGGTGCGGATCCTGCAGGGGCTGGGCAGTGCCGGCCTCATGGTCCTGCCTGGCGCGATCATTCGCGACCAGTTCGAAGGCGACGCCATGGCGCGGACCTTCTCCCTGATTTCCGCGGTCTTCATCACCGTGCCGGTCATCGCGCCGAGCCTCGGGCAAGGCGTCATGCTGTTCGCCGGCTGGCGCTGGATCTTCGTCCTGCTGGCGGTGATGGGCCTGGTCATGGCGGCCTGGGCCTGGTTCCGCCTGCCCGAGACACTGCATCCGCAATACCGCCAGGAGATCCGTCCCCGCGTGCTGCTGCGCAATATGTGGAAGGCGAGCACCATGCGCTCGGCCACCGGCTACGTCTTCGGCACCGGCCTGCTGATCGGCGGCATCTTCGGCTATGTGAATTCGGCGCAGCAACTGGTCGGCGAATATTTCGGTGCCGGCGAGTATTTCCCGATCGTCTTCGGCGCAACGGCGGCGACCATGATCGTTTCCAGTCTCGTCAATTCACGGATCGTGATGAAATTCGGCGCCCGGCGCGTCTCGCACGCGGGCCTGCTGACCTTCATCGTGGTCGGCCTGTTGCAGGTCTGGCTGGCGCATAGCGCGCATCGGGCGGAACTGGCCTTTTTCCTCCCGTTGATGGGGTGCAACCTGATGCTGCTCGGATTTCTCGGGGCGAATTTCTCCTCGATTGCGATGCAGCCCTTTGCCGAGATCGCCGGTGCGGCAGCCTCGATCCAGGCCTTCATCCGCATGACCGGGGCTTCGTTGATCGGGCTCGCCATCGGCCAGGCCTATGACGGCACGGCGCAGCCCTTCGCCCATGCCCTGCTGCTGAGCGGCGTGGCGGCGCTGGCGCTGGTCTTCTACAGCGAGAACGGGCGGCTGTTCCGCCGGCTCAACGCCCGCAAGAAGTCCGTCTCCTAATAATCGTGCTCGATATGCCGGCGGAAGGTCTCCGGCAGGAACAGCAGCCCGACGACCAAGGTCAGCGCCGCGATCGCGATCGGATACCACAGCCCGGCATAGATATTGCCCGTGGCCGCCACCATGGCGAAGGCGATGGTCGGCAGGAAGCCGCCGAACCAGCCATTGCCGATATGGTAGGGCAGGCTCATCGCGGTGTAGCGGATGCGGCTGGGGAACAGCTCGACCAGCAGCGCGGCGATCGGGCCATAGACCATGGTCACCAGCAGCACGAGCGCGGTCAGGATGGCGACGATCAGCGGCTTGTTCATCCCGTCAGGAGCGGCGGCAGCAGGGTAGCCAGCCTGCGCCAGTTCCTCTGCCAGTGCAGCTTTGAACGCGGCAATCTCTTCAGCAGAAGGCTCCGTATGAGACAGTTCTGGTAATGGGGTGCTGCCTACCGAAACACGGGCCGGTGCCGCACCACCGGTCACTGTGTCGAGCAGATTTTCTGCATTGGCATAAGGGATGCCCGTCTGCGCCAGCGCCCGCTTGGCGACGTCGCAGCCCGTCGAATCGAAGCTGTTCCTGCCGACAGGATCGAACTGGAAGGAACACGTGTCTGGATCGGCGGAAACCACGATCGGTGCGCTCGCCTGCGCCTTCGCCAGCGCCGGATTGGCGGCCGCCGTCAGGGCACCGAACAGCGGATAGTAGCCGACAATCGCCAGCAGGCAGCCGGCCATGATGATCGGTTTGCGCCCGATCCGGTCGCTGAGCCAGCCGAACACCACGAAGAAGGGCGTGCCGATGCACAGAGCAATGGCGATCAGGATGTTGGCGGTGGCGCCATCGACCTTGAGAATCCGTTCGAGATAGAACAGCGCGTAGAACTGGCCCGTGTACCAGATCACCGCCTGCCCGGCGACCGCGCCGAGCAGAGCGACGAGCACCCAGCGCAGGTTCTTCCAGGTCCCGAAGGCCTCGGTCAGCGGCGCCTTGGAGGTGGTGCCTTCTGCCTTCATCTTCCGGAAGACCGGGCTCTCGGAAAGCTGGAGGCGGATCCACATCGAGATCACCAGCAGGATGGCGGAGAGCAGGAAGGGCAGGCGCCAGCCCCAGTCGCCGAAGGCCTCCTCGCCCATGGCGGTGCGGAAGCCGATCACGATCAGAAGCGCGGCGAACAGGCCGAAGGTCGCGGTGGTCTGGATGAAGCTGGTGAACAGCCCGCGTTTGCCGTCCGGCGCATGTTCCGCGACATAGGTTGCCGCGCCGCCATATTCGCCGCCCAGCGCCAGCCCCTGGACGATCCGCAACAGGACGAGGATGACCGGTGCAGCGATGCCGATGGTCGCATAGCTCGGCAGCAGGCCGACCGCGAAAGTGCTCGCGCCCATCAGGCCCATGGTGACCAGGAAAGTGTTCTTGCGCCCGACCAGGTCGCCCACCCGGCCGAAGACCAGCGCGCCGAAGGGCCGGACGAAGAAGCCGGCGGCAAAGGCGCCGAGCGCGAGGATGAAGCCGGTCGTCTCGTTGACGCCGGAGAAGAACTGCGCCGAAATTACGGAAGCGAGCAGGCCGTAGAGGTAGAAATCGTACCATTCGAACACGGTCCCGAGGCTGGAAGCGGCTATCACCTTCACTTCGGAATCGCGCAGGTCCCCTTGCTCGACGTCTTCGGCCATCCGCATTCCCCCAATGTCGTTTCCGTTTGTACCCAACCTGCCCGGATCGAGGGAGGCTGGCAAGCGGGGCGGGGCAGGCCGTCTATGCGCGCGACTGCCTGCGCGTGGCCCAGCCCAGCACAAGCGCGAGGAGGAAGACCGCCAGTACGCCGAGCGCCATCCACAGAAGCATGCTCTCCAGTCCCATGGCGAACATCAGATTGTCGACATTCCCGGTTTTCCAGAACACCCATTCGCCCGCGAGTTCGGTCGCCAGCAGCGGGCTACCGGTTTCGAGCACGACGATCCCGTCGCCGGTTTCGGGGTCGAGCCGGGCTGCCGTGTTGATTGCGGGGCCGTTGTTGCCGTCGTGGCCGATGACGAAGCCCCCGGCATTGTTCGGTGCGTAGAGCATCGTCCCCAGCCCCCAGACATCCGCGCCCATGCTCGAGGCATGCGGACTCCGCATCAACTGTTGGGCCGGGCCGGACAGGACCTCCTGCGCCTCGCTCCCGGCTTGCGCCTGCAGGAACAGGCCGAGATCTCCGGCGGTGGTGAAGAGCGAGGTCGCCGCAAGCGCAGTGTAGTGCCGGAAGGGTTCGGGCGTCCCTTCGAGATTGAAATTCTCGGCCAGGCCCAGCTGGACGGCACGCTCATGGTCGAAGGTCGTCCTGGTCATGCCGAGAGGAAGGAACACCCGTTCGGCCATGAATGCGGCGAAGGGCCGGCCGGAAACCTCCTCGACCAGCAGTTGCAGCAGCGTGAATCCCCCGCCCGAATAATCCCATGCCTCGCCCGGCGCGCGTCCGACCCTGACGATCCCGTCGTTCCCCGGCGAGGCGTCGCCGGCCCTGGTCAGCGAATCTTCGAGCGACTGGACCTCCGCCGCCGTCGCGAAGCCGTCATAGCCGAGCCCGTCGGCCAGCCCCGCAGTATGGCTCAGCAGCCGTCGGACCGTCACGCCGTCATGGTCGAATTCGCTCGCGGGCAACTGCCACCGCGTCAGATATTGGCCGACCGGGGCGTCGAGGTCGATCGCCCCGTCCTCGACCAGCACCATGACGCCCCAGGCCGTTAGCCACTTGCCCAGCGAAGCGACCTGGAACAGCGAATTTGCGTCGACCGCCGCTCCGTTCGACGCATAGTGGCTGTCTGCAAGCTTGCCGTCCTCGACCAGTACCAGCGCGAGATTTCCCCGGTTCCCGCCGTCGGCGACATCGCGCGCGGCTGCAAGGAACGCCCCGGCTTCGGATGAGGAGGTCAGCGGACGCTTGAACCAGCCTCCGTCGGTGGCGGCGAACACGAGGGCGCACCATGCCGCCATGGCGAGGATCGCGATGGTTCCGATGCCGACAAATCGCTTCATGGGTTGCTCCGTTCTTCCGTTTGCGTCAGGCCGGCCTGGTGCAGGCGGGCAATGGTGGCCGGTTCTGCCGGCTATTCCCTTCCGAGCGCCGCCGACAGGTCCAGCCCGCTCGGTTCCTGGAACAGGCGCAGGCCGAATTCGGGCAGGATCGCGATCAGGTGATCGAAGATATCGGCCTGGATCGCCTCATATTCGTTCCAGTTGGTCGTGCCGGTAAAGCAATAGATCTCCAGCGGCAGGCCCTTGGAGGTCGGTTCCAGCTGGCGCACCAGCAGGGTGAAGCCCTTGCTCGCGACGCGCGGATGGGCCCTGAGATAGGCCAGCACATAGGCCCGGAAGGTGCCGACATTGGTGATCTTGCGGGCGTTGACCGGGTCTGCCTGGTGGACGACCTCCTGTTCGTTCCAGCGGCGTATTTCGGCGTCCTTGGCCTCGATGTAGCCGTCCAGCAGGCTGAAGCGGCGAAAACGGGCGACCTCTTCGGACTGCAGGAAACGGACGGAATTCTGGTCCAGCAGGAGCGGACGCTTGATCCGCCGTCCGCCCGATTCCTCCATCCCGCGCCAGTTCTTGTAACTGTCGGAAATCAGCCGGTAGGTCGGGATCGAACTGATCGTCTTGTCCCAGTTCTGGACCTTTACCGTATGCAGCGCGATGTCGATCACCTCGCCATCGGCGTTGAACTGCGGCATCTCGATCCAGTCGCCGACGCGGATCATGTCGTTGGAGGTCAGCTGGACCGAGGCGACCAGCGAGAGGATCGTGTCCTTGAACACCAGCAGCAGCACGGCGGCCATCGCCCCGAGGCCCGACAGCAGCAGCAGCGGCGACTGCTCCATCAGCGCGGCGATGACCAGGATCGCGGCGGCGCAGAAGACCAGGATCTTGAGCACCTGGACATAGCCCTTGATCGGGCGGTTGGCCGCTTCGGGCCGGCGCTCGTAGACCTCGTTGGCGTAGGACAGCAGCTTGCTGATCGCCATGGCCAGGCTGACCACGATCAGCGCCAGCGCGAGATTGCGCACCAGCGCGGCGATGTCCCCGGGCAGGTGCGGCACAGCGCGGATGCCGTAGGAGACGATCAGCGCCGGAATGACGTTGGCGAAGCGCTCGGCCGCGCGGTCAACCGTCTTGCTGCGGCGATCGAGGAAAGGTGCCGCCGCACGCAGGATGACGCGCTTGATCACGAAATTGGCGGCGAGGGCGGCCGTCGCCAGCAGGACGATCCCGATCAGCGATTGCAGCCAGGCCGGCTGGGCGGCGAAGAAGGTGCTCAGAATGTCCATCGCTTCGGCGGCCGCAGCCGCTTGGTCTCCCTGGTCTGGTTCATGGGCGCCCCGCATGTGGGAAGCCGGCCGCCGAAGGCAAGGCGGGGATTAGAGGTCTTCCGCCTTCATTTCGAAGATCGTCTTGTGCGGGCGGTATTGTTCCATCCGCCCGAGCAGGGCTTCCAGCTCCCGCTCGACGATGATGATGCCCTGGTGCATCGGGCGCACGAAGCCGGTCTCGGCCATGTGGCGGTTGAAGGCGACCAGCCCGTCGTAAAAGCCGAAGGCGTTGAGCAGGCCGACCGGCTTGGCATGGTAACCCAGCTGCGCCCAGCTCACCGCCTCCCACAATTCGTCCATCGTGCCGACCCCGCCGGGCAGGGTGACGAAGCCGTCCGAGAGGTCGGTGAAGGCCTGCTTGCGTTCGTGCATGTTGCGGACGATGTGCAGTTCGCTGCAATCGGTGTTGGAGACTTCGGCGCCCACCAGCGCCTCGGGGATCACCCCGATCACTTCGCCCCCGGCCTCGAGCGCGCCATAGGCCACCGCACCCATCAGGCCGAGCTTGCCCCCGCCATAGACCACGCCGATCCCGCGGCGGGCGAGCGTTTCGCCCACCTCGCGGGCAAGCGCGAGATAGCGCGGGTCCTGCGGCGTGGCGGAGCCGCAATAGACAGCCAGGCGTTTCATCAGCCGAGATCCCTTTCCATCACTCCAGCGGCGAGCCGGGCGCTGGCCAGGACATTGGGGACGCCGGCGCCGGGAAAGGTCCCTGCCCCGACGAGGTAGAAGTTGGCAAGGACATCGTCGCGGATATGCGGGCGCAGCCAGTCGCTCTGCGTCATCAGCGGGCCGAGCCCGAAGGCGCTGCCGAGATGGGCGGAGAAATCGAGGGCGCCGTCGCGCGGGGTACGGTGGAAGCTGGTGATGATGCGGTCCTCGATATCGGGCACCAGCCGCCGGCCGACTTCGCGGAGAATCCGCCGCTCGAGCATGGGGCCGACCTGGTCCCAGTCCACCGCCAGCTTGCCGAGATGGGCGACGGGGATCGCGGCCTGGAAGGTGCTGCGCCCTTCCGGGGCGAGCGAGGGATCGGTGACGCTGGGATGCGAGAGGTAGATGAGCATGTCCTGCGGCAGTACGCCGTGCTCGAAGATGTCGGACAGCAATTCGCCGTAGCGCGGGCCGAACAGAACCATCCGGTGCGGAATGCCCGGCCAGCTCCCCTCGAGCGCGAAATGGACCGTGAACATGGCCGGCGAGAATTGCCGACGGGCGATCCGGCGGGCCTTCTTCTCCCCGCGCACGTCCTTGCCCAGCAGGTCGCGATAGGTGTGGATCGTATCGGCATTGCTGGCGACCGCGTCGAAGCGGTCGCGCCAGCCGCTGCAGGTTTCGACCTCGGTCACCCGGTTGCCGACCATGTGCAGGCGGACGACCGGGTCGTGCAGGCGGATTGTCCCGCCGATCCGCTCGAACAGCCGACCAAGCGCCGAGATGAGGCACTGCATTCCGCCGCGCGGATACCACAGATCGTGCAGCGAGCCGGGCGAATGGGCGAGCAGGCGAGCGGTGCCGGGGGCCATCGGATTGGCCCCGCGCAGCACCAGCATGACCGTCAGTGCCTGGCGTAATTGTTCGGATTCGACATGCTGCGCGGCAAGGCCATAGGCCGAACGCCAGTGCTGGTCGCGCGCGAGGTGCCGGGCGAAGCCGGCAATCCGCCGCGGGCGCAGTTCGGGCGGGCTGGCCAGCGTCGGCTCCCCGGTGGTGGCCTGGCTGCACTGGATCAGGAAATCGGCGAAGCCGGTGATGTCGATCGGCGAGAGCCGCGCGATCTCGTTGCGGAGCGAGCGTGGGTCGCCCGAGAGGTCGAAATGGGTGCCGTCGGGCCAGTGATAGCGGCAGGCCGGGGTGACTGCGAGCAGTTCGATATCATTGCTCATGTCCTGGCCCGCCGCGCCCCACAGCGCGCGCCAGGCCGCGGGATCGGCAATCACCGCCGGGCCACCGTCGAAGGTGAAGCCGTCGCGCTCGATCGCGCTGGCCCAGCCGCCCAGTTGCGGCCGCGCTTCCACCAGCACCACTTCGCGACCGGCCGCCTGCAGCCGTACGGCCAGCGCAAGCCCGCCGATCCCGCCGCCGATCACGCAGACGCGCCGCGCACCGGCTGCGGCCGTCGCGGGACTGTCCGGGGCCGAGGCGGGGCTGTCGGTCAAGCGCGTGTTCCCTCGTCATGGCCGGTCGCGAAGGCGCCAGGTGCCTCGTCGTTCGACAAAATCGTGAAGCTGCGACCCTTCATCGATGACACCTGTAGCGGATGAAGCGCGGTGCGCAATGCTTGCCTGCCGGTCAGCAAGCGGCAAGAAGGCGGGGATGGAAACCCTGCTGCCGCATCGCCGCGCCCTGCTCGCCACGCTGATCGCCGTGGCCGGCGTACTGGTCATCCTGCTGGCCATGGACCGGCCGCCGATCTGCGAATGCGGCTCGGTCAAACTGTGGCACGGCGTGGTCGAAAGCGCCGAGAACAGCCAGCACATCGCCGACTGGTACACGTTCAGCCACATCATCCACGGGTTGCTGTTCTACTTCTTCGCCCATCTCCTGTGGCGCAAATGGCAGCTGTTCGGCGGCGTGCCGACCCGATGGGCGCTGCCGATCGCGGCGCTGTTCGAAGGGTTCTGGGAAATTCTCGAAAATACGCCGCTGATCATCAACCGATATCGCGAAGTGACGATCAGCTGGGGCTATGCCGGGGATTCGATCGTCAATTCCATGGCCGATATCGGGTGGATGACGCTCGGCTTCCTGCTTGCCGCGCGCCTGCCGGCCTGGGCCAGCGTGGCGATCGCGATCGGCTTCGAACTGTTTACGCTGGCCATGATCCGCGACAATCTCACGCTCAACGTCCTGATGCTGGTCTGGCCCATCGAAGCGGTCGGTGAGTGGCAGGGGATGAAATAGCGCAAGCGCCGGCCTCCGGCGATTAGGCGTGGCGCGAAGGGCTGGCTTTGCCTATCCTTGCTGCCAATGCGGCGTCCGATTGACAGAGATGATGGTCCTGCCCTTGCCCTCGCAAGGGGCCTGCTGGCTGTAGCCGTAGCGCTCTTCGCCCTGCCGGCAGCGGCGCAGGGAAACGGTCCCGAGGCCGGGGAAACCATCTTTGACGGGGATTTTCTGGTCGTCGGCGCGGGCGGGGTCTTCCTGCCCAGCTACGAAGGCTCGGACGATCTCACCTTCACGCCCGGCGCCGCGGTGGCCGGCCAGGTCGGAGGGATCAGGATTGCCCCGCGTGCGGCCGGCGCGGCGTTTGACCTCGTTCCCGATGCTCCCGACGCGAAAGTCGGTCTGATCGCCGGACCGGTGATCCGCTACCGCTTCAACCGCACCGGCGGGGTGGAGGACGAGGTGGTCGAGGCACTCGGCGAACTCGATGGCGTGTTCGAGGCCGGTCCTTACATGGGCCTGCGCATCCACGGCGTGCTCCATGCCTATGACATGCTGACCATAGCGGGCGATCTCCGCTTCGCCATTTCGGGCAAGGACGCCGGCACGGTCTTCGTCCCCGGCTTCAATTACCTCACCCCGCTGAGCCAGGCCGACGTGTTCGGTTTCGGCGCTTCGGTGAGCATCGTCGACGACGACTATGCGCAGTACAATTTCTCGGTCGACGCCGCCGGTTCCGCAGCCAGCGGCCTGCCGCAATACCGGGCCGAGGGCGGGTTCAAGGACTGGAGCCTGCTTGCCTATTACGGCCACGACCTCGACGGGGACCTGCGCAATGGCGGTTTCGTCCTGGGCAGCGGACTGATGTTCACGCGGATCCGCGGCAGCGCGGCGGACTCGCCGATCGTTGCCCTGCGCGGCAGCACCAGCCAGTGGTTCTTCGGCGCCGGCCTCGGCTATATCTTCTGAACCGGCAAGCCTGGATACCAGGCGTCCACGGAACGGGCCAAATTTGATCCATGCCATGGTCTTGCGTCATCGCGCGGATCATGCAGCAATGGGATATTGCAAGGAGAGGGATGCATGCTGGAACCATTCGACGCCACCGGCTGGAGCGCGACCCTGCTCGGCCTGTTCAGCGTGTTCGCCGCGATCGGCGCTTTGCGCAAGCCGGGCACGTGGCAGTCGCTGGTCAGCGAGATCGAGAAATCGCCCGCGCTGCAGATGATCAGCGGTTTCATGGAGCTGTTTGTCGGCGCGGCGATCTACCTGCTCAATCCCTGGGCGGGGGGCGGAGACCTGCTGGCGACCGTGATGAAGGCAGCCGGCGGGCTGATGATGCTCGAAGCGCTGATGGTGATGGGCTTTTCCGACATCTATTTCCACATGTGGCTGAAGAATCTCTCGGCGGTCCATCGCGGTTGGGCGCTCGTTACCCTGCTGGTCGGCACGGTGCTGGCGCTGGCGGGCATGGCGCGCTTCACCTGAGCCCGCTATGACGGAAGGGGCCGGCAGGGGCCGGCCCCTTCGCTCTGCGGCAAGTCCGGGTCAGGCGGCTTTCTTGCCGGCCATGGCGTGGACGTCGGCGGCGCCGAGCAGCTGCCCGCCGATCCCCCAGTCGCCCTGTTCGACTTCCATGATCCGCACCCAGGTCACCGGGCGCATGGCTTCGCCTTCGACGGCGACCATGGCTTCGGTCACCTGGCTGATCAGCTCACGCTTCTGGTCCTGCGTGAAGACGTCCTTGATGACATCGATGGTAACGAGCGGCATTTCCAATCTCCTTCAGTAAGTGTTTCACCGGATTGTTCCGATGCGCCGGAGATACGGGGCTTTTCCTCGCCATGCTTGACCTTGGCGTGAAGATGCCTGACCTTTTCGTGAAGATTTCGGGGAAGGGATGCCCTGTTTGTCCGATCATGGCCCTTTCATCTGCCGTTTCGGCGATTTCGAGCTCGACGGAGCGCGTTTCGAGCTGCGAAGCGCGGGCGAAAGGGTCCATGTCGAACCGCAGGTGCTGTCGCTGCTGCTGCTCCTGGCCGAAAACCAGGAACGGATGGTCGGCAAGGACGAGATCATCGACCGGATCTGGGACGGGAGAATCGTTTCCGAATCCGCGGTGGCCGCCCGGATCAAGGCCGCGCGCAAGGCGATCGGCGACGACGGCAGCGCCCAGCGGCTGATCCGCACCGTGCACGGGCGCGGCTTCCGCTTCGTCGGCGAAGCCGTGGTCGAGCCGGCGCGCCATCCTGCGGCGCCAGTACGGACCGACCCCTTCGAGGCTCCCGGGCCATCACTGTCACCCTCCGCGTGCGACGGCAGGCCTTCGATCGCAGTGCTCCCGTTCGAACTGCTCGGGGAAGGCGGCCCGCACGACGTGGTGGGCGATGCCCTGCCGGCTGAACTGATCATGGACCTCGCGCGGCTCCACTGGCTGTTCGTCATTGCGCGCGGATCGAGTTTCCGCTTCCGCGGGGCGGATGCCGACCCGGTCACGGCCGGCGGCGCGCTCGGCGTGCGCTATTGCCTGACCGGGACGATCGAACGCAGCCGCCACGCCCTCACTGTGTCGGTCACGCTGGCCGAAACGGAAACGGGCGGCGTGCTGTGGGCGGAGAGCTATCGCGGCGAACTGAGCGAGCTGCAGGAGCTGCGTTCCGCTGTCGTCGATCAGGTGGTGGCCAGTCTGGCCGACCAGATCACCCGCAACGAAGTGCGCCTGGCCCGCGGACGACCGGTATCCGAACTCGACGCCTGGGCCTGCTTCCATCTCGGGCTCGATCACATGTACCGCTTCAACCAGGCGGACAACCGCCAGGCCGCGCATCTGTTCGAGCAGGCGCTCGCCCGCGATCCCTGGTTTGCGCGGGCGCTGGGCGGGCTGTCCTTCACCCATTTCCAGAATGCCTTCCTGCGCCATTCCGACCAGCCCGAGGCCGAAGCGGAACAGGCGCGCCTGCTGGCTCACCGCGCGCTCGAGGCCGACCGGATGGAGCCTTTCGCCCATTTCAACCTCGGGCGGTCCTTCTGGCTCGAGGGCAAGCTCGACGACAGCATCGACTGGTTCGACCGCGCGACGGCGCTCAGCCCCAGTTTTGCCCAGGGAATATACAACCGCGGCCTCGTCGGCACGCTGGCAGGCCGGGCCGAACAGGCCGACCCGGACCTGGCGCTGGCGCTGGAACTGAGCCCGCTCGACCCGCTGGCCTATGCCATGGTCTCCTCGCGGGCGCTGACCCATGTCCAGTTCGGCGACATGGACAAGGCTGCAGGTTTCGGCGTGCGCGCAGCCCTGATGCCCGGCGCCCACAAGCATATCGAACTGATTGCCGCGCTGACCTCGCACCTTGCCGGCAAGCGCGAGGGTGCGGCCGCCTGGCTGGCCCGGGCACAGGCCAGGGATCCCCGGCTCGATGCCGCCGCCTTCTTCCGTTCCTTCCCCTATGCCGGGACCGCGGCGCGCGAGACGATCGAGCGCGGCCTGCGCGAACTCGGCCTCTAGTCCTCGCGGCGTTCGCGCATCAGCGAGGAGGGATAGGGCACCAGCATTTCGCGCGCCTGCTTCCAGCCGCCATGGAGCCAGAGCTGCTGCGCCGCCGGGTCGGCCGGCAGGATCACCGGCATGGTGTCGCGGCCCGCCTCGCGCAGCGCGGCATTGGCGGCGCAGGCGAGCAGGGCAAAGCTCGGCACCTCGCTGTCCTTCCACACCCCGGCGAAGGCGAACGGGGCCTGGTCGGAGGGGGCGAACCAGTGGCGGATGCGGCGGCCCTCGCGGTCGGTGCCCTGTCCCCATTCCATGAAAGCGGTGGCCGGCACGAGGCAGCGGAATTCGCTGTTGCGCAGGTTGCCGATCCAGAACGGGCTGTCGGGATTGCGGACCGAGAGCACGCCATTGCGCCCGTCGAAGGGAACATTGGGCGGCGGCGGGACGCCCCAGACACGCGGGATGATGCGCGTCTCGAGCCGCTTGCCGGGAGGCCGTGCCCCGGCGACGAATTCGCGCCCCGCTGTCACCACCGGGGCGAACTGGCCCGGCGCGACATGGCCACCGGCCCAGGGGTCCTGGCCCTCCCGTGCGCCGAAGGCCCTTGCGATCGCGGCGGCATCGGTATCGAGGCGGTAGAGCATGGTCATGCCCGGGTCATAGGCACGCCAGGCACGGGAGGCGAGCGTTCAGCCCGCGGGCGTCAGCGTTTTCTCGCGGTTGGGATAGACGTCATAGGTCTTGCCGCCGACGGTGATCGTCTCGCCCTTGAAGCCGAGCAGGCCCTTGTCGCGCGCGCGGTGGCCGGTGATGACCGCGCGCTCGCCCGCCTTGGCCGCGCCTTCGCCGAAGCCCGAGCGCTGGGCAACGATCGGCGGCGAGAGGTCGACCGACCACAGCCCTTCGGCGTTGCGCAGCTTCACATGCATATGCGGATTGGCGAAGGTGACGGATTCGATCGTGCCGGCGATCCGGCTTTCCTCGGTCTCGGTCCAGCCCCAGCCGTGGTGGGCCAGCAATGCGGCGGGCATGGCCAGAAGGGTGGCTGCCGCCAGATAGCGCGCGTGGTGCAGCGTCATGGCATTTCTCCCGTGGCCCCCGCCCCTGCTCGCGTAGCATAGCACCGCGCGGCCCGCCTGTCTCCGCTTGCGGGCCGGACGCCGAGCCCCTAGGTTGCGACTCATCCCCGGGGAGCGAGCTTTCGCTGAGAGGTGTGGGTATGCTCCACACGACCCGTCGAACCTGAACCCGTTAGAACGGGCGGAGGGAGTGGCTGCTGACCCGCTCGGCCAGAGCATGTCGAAGGCTCCCGTTCCGCCGCATGAGGAGCGTTACGCATGGCCGACATCAATTCCCCGGTAGAGATCGGCGTCACCACCGGCCCGATCCGCGGCAGCCGCAAGATCCATGTCGGCACGCCCACCAATCCCAACCTGCGCGTGGCCATGCGCGAGATCGATCTCGAGCCTTCCTCGGGCGAGCCGCCGCTGCGGGTCTACGACACCTCGGGCCCCTATACCGATCCCGCCGCGGCGATCGACATCGCCGCCGGCCTGCCCGCGCTGCGCCGCGAATGGCAACTCGCCCGCGGCGATGTCGAGGAATATGCCGCGCGCGAAGTGCGACCGGAAGACAATGGCCAGCTCGGGCCCGACCGTTCGGGCGGCGTGCCGGCCTTCCCCAATGTCGCGAAGACCGTGCTGCGCGCCAGGCCCGGCGCCAATCTCAGCCAGATGCATTACGCCCGCCGCGGGATCGTGACCCCGGAAATGGAATATGTCGCCACCCGCGAGAATCTCGGCCGGGCCATGCTCGCCGAATACGCGCGCGACGGGCAGGACTGGGGCGCGGCGATCCCCGATTACGTCACTCCCGAATTCGTCCGCGACGAAGTGGCGCGGGGAAGGGCGATCATCCCCAGCAACGTCAACCACCCCGAAGCCGAGCCGATGGCGATCGGGCGCAACTTCCTGGTCAAGATCAACGCCAATATCGGCAACAGCGCGGTGGCCTCGGACGTCGCCAGCGAAGTCGACAAGATGGTCTGGTCGATCCGCTGGGGCGCCGACACGGTCATGGACCTCTCAACAGGGCGCAACATCCACGACACGCGCGAATGGATCATCCGCAACAGCCCCGTCCCGATCGGCACCGTGCCGATCTACCAGGCGCTGGAAAAGGTCGGCGGGATCGCCGAGGAGCTCAGCTGGGAAGTGTTCCGCGACACGCTGATCGAACAGGCCGAGCAGGGGGTGGACTATTTCACCATCCATGCCGGCGTGCGCCTGCCCTATGTCCCGCTGGCCGCGAAGCGCGTCACCGGCATCGTCAGCCGCGGCGGCTCGATCATGGCCAAATGGTGCCTCGCGCACCACAAGGAGAGCTTCCTCTACGAACGCTTCGACGAGATCACCGAGATCATGAAGGCCTATGACGTGGCCTATTCGCTCGGCGACGGCCTGCGCCCCGGCAGCATTGCCGATGCCAATGACGAGGCGCAGTTCGCCGAGCTCTACACGCTGGGCGAACTCACGAAACGCGCCTGGGCGCAGGACGTGCAGGTGATGATCGAGGGCCCGGGCCATGTCCCGATGCACAAGATCAAGGAGAACATGGACAAGCAGCTCGAGGCCTGCGGCGAGGCGCCCTTCTACACGCTCGGCCCGCTCGTCACCGATATCGCCCCGGGCTACGATCACATCACCAGCGGCATCGGCGCGGCGCAGATCGGCTGGTACGGCACCGCCATGCTCTGCTACGTCACGCCCAAGGAACACCTCGGCCTGCCCGACCGCGACGATGTGAAAGTGGGCGTGGTGACCTACAAGCTCGCCGCCCACGCGGCCGACCTTGCCAAGGGCCACCCGGCGGCCAAGCTGCGCGACGACGCCCTGTCACGCGCCCGCTTCGAATTCCGCTGGCGCGACCAGTTCAACCTGTCGTTGGACCCCGACACGGCCGAGCAATACCACGACCAGACGCTCCCGGCGGAAGGCGCCAAGACCGCGCATTTCTGCTCCATGTGCGGGCCGAAGTTCTGCTCGATGAAGATCAGCCAGGAAGTGCGGGAATTCGCCGCCAAGCAGAACCAGGGCGCAGACGGTTTCCTTGCCGCTGATGAGGCGGAAAAGGGCATGGAAGAGATGGCCGAGAAATACCGCGAGGGCGGGGACCTCTACGTGCCGGCGGAGGATTGATGCGTCGCATTTCAGGGTTGATCTGCGTGCTGCTTGCAGTGCCCCCGGGGGTGCTGGCGTGGCAGCGCGCGGATCTGCCCTATAATGAAGCGGGGCGCTACTTCGATGCTGCGACGGGTGTCGTCTACCATCAGCAAGGCGTTGCCATCTGGGCGACAATCGCCGCGGTCAGTGTGCTTGCCGGTGTTGGCCTTCTGCTATGGCGCGGGCGACCGCGAGCATGACTGACGACAAGAAAGACGCTGGCAAGGTGAAGGGTCCTGCCTCCTACTTCCCCTCGATCGAGGCGAAATACGGCAAGCCGATCGGCGAATGGCAGGCCCTCATCCGCGAGCGCCAGCCGGCCAAGCACATGGAGCTGGTGAGCTTCTTGAAGGAGGAGCACGGCATGGGCCATGGCCACGCCAACGCGCTGGTCGCGGCGACGCTGGCGGAGGGGTAGCAAAGATACGCCCCTCCCGCTCGTTCTGAGCCTGTCGAAGGATGAAGGGCGCGAGACCTCAGCCGACGGAAGCGCGCTAGGGGATGGAGGAGATAAGCAAGGTGTATAGGGAGAAGGGTGAGAATTTGTATTTGCCGGAGGATTGATGCCTAGGCTTGGGAAGAGATGCATCTTCTGTGGTGAGCCACCACAAGACAAAACGCTAGAGCATGTTATTCCGCTGTGGCTTATTAAGCACACGGGTGACGCAAAACGTGTTGTTTTTCATGGCATGCACTTCGGCAATGCCCCGTCTGAGATGCGGCCAAAGCTTTTTGCCTTCGACCAATATAAGTTTCCATCGTGTCGCGCCTGCAATGAACATTGGGGCGTCCTAGAAGTTCGCGCGAAGAAAACTATTCAATGCCTCGAAAATGAAATCGCAGTAACCTCGCAAGATTTAAGCGGTTTATTGGATTGGTTTGACAAGGTCCGCGTTGGCATTTGGCTTTCGAGACAGATGGATCGCTCATCGATCGCTCGAATTGAAGCGAAATTCCACATAGATCAACGGGTAGGGGCATCTGACCGGCTACTTTACATCTCATGGGGAAGCGAAGAGAAAGCACTCACCACTATAGGTGTCGGCGGGGCAATATTCGCGTTCATGCCAAGCGTTTTTGCTATGAGGATCAACGGCCTGATGATGTTCAATGCATCTTCGGCCGGCTTATTTGGACACCGGCTGGGCTTTCCTAAGCTCAGTGACAAGAAGGTGCGGTCTGGGAACGGGATAGGATACGCTTTCCACGTTGATGCGGGGTGCGAAGGCTTGAGGACACCTGTGGTTCAGCAAAACTATCCGCTCCCAGCCCTAAAAATCTACCAGCCGATGTACCGGTATCTTAACAATCACCCTCGATTTCAGCACTATTATCGGACCGATTATGTATTGGATCATTCGCTCGAATGGTCGGTTGGAGAGGGAGCAATCTTTACGTCCGATGTAGGCGGCACTCGAAAAGTCGATCAGGTTGGACCAGAAGATTATGGTCATGGTCATATCTTCGCTGGGAAGCATCTCCTTCCGAAAGTCGACCGGGCGGTCGCTTCGTGGCAACGTCGTATCTCAAAATCGGGAGTAAGGGGTGATATCAATACGCCCGAGCGCAGGCGTCAGTATAATCAGACCCTCGAGAGAGCACGTCGGATTGATGATCGACTGTGGAAGGCCGCAATTTCGCGAAAGGCCAAAGGCAGATAATCAGTGTGATGGCGCGTCCAACAATCGTTCTGTCGTGTGGATTAGGTTTGCAGCGAGCCATGTTCGCGTTATAACACCCGTATGAACAAGCCGCTCAAAATCACCAAAATCGGCAATTCCGCCGGGATTGTCCTGCCCAAGGAGGTGCTCGCGCATCTCGACCGCAAGGTGGGCGACGAGCTGACGCTGGTGCTGAAGCCCAACGGGATCGAACTCGTCGGCGGGGAGCCGGATTTCGAGGAGCAGATGGCCGCCGCGCGCAAGGTAATGGCCGAGCGCAAGCGCGCGCTGCGCGAACTGGCGAAGTGAATATCATCCACCTCCCCTCCCGCCTGCGGGAGGGGTGAATGGCTGACTGGCTCTGGATCGCCACCGAGGTCGCGCTCGCGGCTCATGCCGAGCAACTGGCCGAGCATGGCGGCGGCGAGGGCATTCGCGATGCCGGGATGCTCGAAAGCGCGATGGCGCGCCCACGCAATCTCGCCGATTTTGAGGAAACCGATGCTGCGGCGCTGGCGGCAGCCTACGCCTTCGGCATCGCGCGTAATCACCCTTTCGTGGACGGCAACAAGCGAACGGCTGCGGTGATCAGCGAAACCTTCCTGATGCTCAATGGCTACACGCTAGGGGCGAGCGATGCCGAACTGGTCGTGGCTTTCGTGGCCCTGGCCGCCGGCGAATTGTCCGAGCACGAGCTGGCCGACTGGTTCCGCTTGCACACGGCCCCGCGTTAACCACCCACCACCAGCTTCTCCACCAGCGCCCGCAGCTCGCTCGGCGTGGTATGTCCTGCCACCACCTCGTGATAGCCGATCCCCGCCTTCCTCAGCGCTTCCTTCTTCACCGCGTCGCGCGCGGCGGCGGATTTGCCGGTGTGGTGGCCCGAGCCCTGGTATTCGAGCGCGTGGACCACGCGGCAGTGCTCGTCCATCAGCGCGAAATCGACGCGCTTGGAATTGACCGCGAAATAGGCGTCCTTGTCGGGGCTGGCGAGGAATTCGCCGAGCGAGACCTGCGCCATTACCTGCCAGCCGGGATTGCGCGCGATCACTGCCGCGTCGAGCGCGCGAAAGACATTGGCTTCCGACTTGTTGAGCAGCGAACGGGCGGTGAAGCTGGCCCGGGCAACGGCCTTGAGCTGGTCAGCCGCGAAATCCGCCTGCGCGGCCTGCTGGCGTTCGAGCCGCTCGATGGTCTTGAGGTTCGGGCCCCGGTTCTGTTCCCGCTTTCCGCCGTTACGGGTGTTGCGGCCTTGCCAATAGGCCGTGCGCTGTGCGCGCTCGATCCCGCTCCAGAATTTCTCCACTCCCATGCCGATCGCCGCGCCGATCGCGAGGACGATCAGCAGCACCAACGGCTGGTCGAGCAGGGCGTTGAAGGCATAGGTCATGCTCGCAATATCCGTCCGAACCATGAGTAACGGGTTAAGCGACCATGGGGCGAATAGTCTGCGCCTTCGCCCTTCATGCCATGATTACATGGAAGCGGCCCGGGAACAACACAGGCTGTATTGCTGCCGGCGGGAGCTCAACCCGCCCCCGCGCCGTGGCGGTGGAGCAGCGCGGCGAGCAGCGGCGTTGTGCCTTCGTTCCCGCCGTCGCCCGCGCTGCGCGCCCAGGCGCGTTCGTGGAAGAAGAACACCACGGCGTTCACCAGCGGTTCGACCAGCGCGATCCCGCCCGCCAGCGCGAAGGAGCCGGTGAAGAGATAGGCCACGGTGAAGCCCACCGCGAGATGGAGCGCGAGGAAGCTGGCGGTCTTGTGCAGGTCACGGGTCATGCGTGCAGGATAGGGCGGGGTAATGATCGAGAGAAACGATGAAAGCCGGATTGTATGATCGGTTTTCCGGGATGTTCGGGGAGGGCCTGGCCCACCCCGCCGCCACCACCGAAAAACTTCTTTCCTACACACCCCCATTTGTGGCTTATCCTGTCCGATGAGCACACAGACACACCCCACCCCCGCCGCCGCCCTCGAAATCCTCCCGCCCGCCCGGCCCGGCGCGCGGCACGATGGCTGGACTTCCGCCAAACAGGCCGCTTTCCTGCGCGCGCTGGCCGAGACGCACAGCGTCGCCGGCGCCGCGCGCAGCGTGGGCATGACTCGCCAGTCGGCCTACAAGCTGCGCGCCAGGCTGCAGGGCCAGCCCTTCGACCTGGCTTGGGACGCCGCCTTCCAATGCGCCTTCGACGCGCTCGCCGAAAGCGCGATGGAGCGCGCGCTCAACGGGGTCGAAGTGCCCCATTTCCACAAGGGCGAGCTGGTCGGCACCTCGCGCCGCTATGACGAACGGCTGACCGTGGCGCTGCTGACGATGCGCAGCACCTTCCTGCGCGCGCCGGCCGCTCCCTTTCATCCCGCGGGGAATTACGAACCGGAGGATTTCCGCGGCCTGCTCGAACGGGTCGAGCAGGGGCCCGAATGCTGGGAGTGAGCCCCGCCTGTGGCGAGCCTGCCCACATCCGCGGGACCGTCTCCCCTCCCGCTGGCGGGAAGGGCCGGGGCTGGGCAAGGCTGCCGCGAGCCCGCAAAAAACCGCGCGTACAGGTGTCAACCGCGCCGATGGCCGGAAATCCCTGCACCTTCAGGTGCTTAACCGGAGAACCCCCGGTTGACACCCTGTCGCCTTCGTCGCCTTTGTCCTTTTCAGCGCATCGCTGTCACAAGATATTTGCCCGGCACGCAAAAAAATTTCCGCGCGGAGCGCGGCGCGTGAAGCATCTGAAACATCGTGAAATTATTGCGCCTGCGCGCTGGAGAAGCGGCGCAAACCCGCGGAAATGCTGCGTTGCAGGGCGGATTTTGCTGCGCTGCGCATAGATTGGCGGCCCGCGGGCGACTATATCGGACCCCGGCGGCGGCTTTCCCGTCCCGGGCAATCCGCCGGCCGGAATTTGTCACGCCTTCCGCATGCACGGGAGCGGACATGCAGGAGAGAATGATGCCGACTATCCGAACCGCCCGCCGCCTGGCGGGCACTCTGGCGCTCGCCGCTGCCGTTTTCGGCGCGGGCGCTGTCTCTGCCAATGAACTGCTCGTCTCGCAGCATCCGGGCGACGAGCGCACCGTAAGGGTCGAGATTTCGGATCTCGACCTCGCCAGCGGCTATGACCGCGATACGCTGACGATCCGGATCGAGCGCGCCGCGCGTCAGGTCTGCGATGTCAACCTTGCCTCGAAGCTCGACAAGGGCCCGACGGGCCAGATCTGCATGAGCCAGGCGCGCAGCGGTGCACGCGAACAGCTCGCCGCGCTCGGGCTTGCCGAGCCGGCCCGGCTGGCGGCGCGCTGAACCCATTGCCGATCGGACCGGTTCGGGGAGGGACCGGCCGGGGCGGCGTTTGACGCATTGACGCTTGCCCCGGGGGAGCCGGGCGGGAGATAAAGCCCGCCCGGCCCTACCGGACGAAAGGACAATGCGACCGACATGACCATGCCACGACTTCTCCCCGCCGTGCTCGCCGCGCTGCTGCTCACGGCCTGCGGCGAAGGGGACGAGACCCGCGGCGCGCCGGGCGATCCCTCCGATACCGCGCCCTTTGCCCGCATTGCCGAAGACGACACGATCCGCTTCACCGGCACCGAACCCTTCTGGGGCGGGCGCATCGAAGGCGCGGTGCTGACCTATGAAACGCCCGAGAACATCGAGGGTTCGGTGGTCTCGGTCACCCGTTTCGCCGGGCGCGGCGGGGTCAGCTTCAGCGGCGAACTCGACGGTGCGCGCTTCGATATCGCAATCAGCGAGGGCGCCTGCAGCGACGGCATGTCCGACCGAACCTATCCCTTCCACGCCGCGCTCCGTATCGGCACGGAGAACCGCTTCGGCTGCGCCTGGAGCGGGGAGCATCCCTTCACCGGCCCGGAGAACCCCTAGACCTCCCGCCGCGCTGGTTAATCGAACGCTTACCCCTTGGCCCTATTCCGCTCGCTGCGCGGCCGCCCTGCCGCGCGGGAGGACAGGGACATGACGCACAGGCTCCAGGCCGTCTTCGCCTCGCCCGAAGGGGAGGAAAGCTATGTCGGCCAGCTGCGCGCGCTGGTCGAGACCGGCGATCTCGCCGGGGCGGAGCAGCGGCTGGCCGCCGACCTCGCTACGCTCGACAGCGACCTCGCTACGCTCGACAGCGACCTCGCCCGGCTCTGCCTTGCGCTGGGTCAGGCGGAGATCCTGCTCGCGGGCTGGGAAGACCTCGCCGAACTGGTTGGCATGCAGGAAGGCGAGCCGGTGACCGGGGTGGCGATCGGTCTCGTCAACGATCCCGACGCGACCTTCGACAAGAACGCCCTGCATCGCCCCGAAGTCACGATCGGCATCTATTGCGACGGCGCCTTCGCCTGGTCCGCCGCCACGCCCGAGGAGCTGCTGGCGCAGATCGCGGGTGGCGAACCCGCCTGGGCGGGGCAGGAGGAGGATGTCGAGATCTATCTTGAGCTCGAGGGGCTCGACGAACTCAATTCCGCGCTGCTCAGGCACAAACACCGCCACTTCTTCCGCGACGGCGATCCCGAACGGGCTCCCGCGGGCTATGTCGAATTCGTCCTCGCCGGCTGGTGGCGCGCGCTGCGCTTCCACCGCGCGGTGGCCGGCCAGATGGCGGCGCACGGCCTGCCGGGCAATCCGCCGGTCATCTCCAGCCTGGTCGACATGCGGCCTGAAGTGGCGACGGTCCATCTCGCTGCGAAGCGCGTCGAACGGGCCAGCGCCGCGACCGGTTCGCTGGTCGGTCTCCCGCTCGAGGCGAGGCCCGAGACGGTGGAGGAGGAATCCGCCAGCCAGCGGCTCCGCCGCCAGCTCGCCGAATCCGCCGCGAACGAGGAAGAACCCGCGGCGAAGGGCTTCTTCGCCCGCCTCTTCGCTCGCGGCTAGGCTGCCTCTAGCGCTTCTTTACGAATTCGGCCCGCAGCACGAGGCCCTTGATCCCGGGATATTTGCAGTCGATCTCCTGCGGATCGCCGGTCAGCCGGATCGACTTGATCAGCGTGCCCTGCTTGAGCGTCTGCCCCGCGCCCTTGACGGTGAGATCCTTGATCAGCGTGACCTGGTCCCCGTCGGCCAGCAGATTTCCGACCGCGTCGCGCACCTCGACCTGCGCGCCGGCTGCCTGCTTGGCTGCCAGTTCCGAGGCCGGCAGCCATTCGCCGCTCTCTTCGTCATAGATATAGTCTTCGTCGCCGCCGCTCACCTTGTCCTCCTGTGTCAATCCCGGGAGGCCTTGGCAGTTTGGATGCCGTTTTGCCAGCGCCGATCGGCCATCCGCGCCGCTTGCGGCGCGCGGTCGGGGTTCAGAACAGGCCGGGCAGTTCCCATTGCGCCGCGCTGGGCCGATTGGCGCGCAGCAATTCGCGGGTTGCCCTCGCGGCGGCGGTTGTCCGGCCGGTCTCAGACAGCGAAGTGCAGCTGCGGCCGGCGAGGAAATCGAGAGCGACTCTGGTCGAGGCTTCGGCGGGATCGCCCATGGGCGCGAAGATATCGTCGTCGGCCCGGCAGGTCCGGCTCATGACCGGGGCGAGGCCGGTGAAATAATCGCCCTCGCCGTCGGCATTGTCGGTCTTGAAGGCAACCACCCGCAGGCGGTCGTCGCATTCGGCCTTGTCGAAACCGAACTGGCCGACCGGTTTGCCATAGGTATTGGTGCCGATGATCGCGACATTGTCGCCCAGATAGGGGCGCATTGCGTTGATGATCAGCTCGCTCGCCGAAGCCGAATTGCCCGTGGTGATGAAGGCGACCCTGGTCGGTGCGATCGAGGACGCGGTCGGTGCGAAATTGCGCTGCTCGTCATAGTCGGACTTGCTCGGTCGGAGCGTCGTGCGGCTGAACAGCTGTCCGGTCCTGCCTGCACCCATCAGATCGCCGAAAAGCTCGGCCACGCTGACCAGCCCGCCCCCGTTGTAGCGCAGGTCGATCACCAGCTCGGTCACGCCCTGGGCGCGGAACTGGTCAAAGGCGGCGATCAGCGCGTCGTTGGCGGTGCCGATGAAGGTCCGCAGGTTGAGGTAGCCGACCTTCTTGCCGTTGTCGTCAATGATCCGGACGCCGAAATCGGGCGAGACCGGGGCGATTGCATAATCCTGCTTGGTCACGGTGACTTCGCGGGTCACCCCGCTCGCTTCGCGAATGCTCATCACCCTGGTAACCCCGACCTGGTTCGGGCCGAGCAGGTTGTTGATCCCGGCCGCGCCCTGCGAGGCATAGACCGTGGTCAGGGTCTGCAGGTTGGACGAGGTCGTGCCGATTGCGAGAATCTCGGTCCCGCGATCGATGCCCACGCCATGCGCCGGCCCGGCTTCGTAGGAATCGAGCACGAACAGCCGCCCGCTGGGATCGAGGCCGAGCCGGATGCCGAAGCCGGCGTTGGTGCCCTGCTGAAAATAGGCGTCCTCTTCGGCGATCGAGGTGATGTAGGTGAAATAGCGATCCTTCGACAGCGTCCGGGCCGGGGCGACCAGCGCGTCGATATAGGTCTGGAGGTCGCTATAGGCGGCCTTGTTGACCGTGCGGTTCACATCGTCGGGGAACAGGTACCATTCGTCGATCACCGCGAAGGCGAAGTCCTGCCGGCTCGACAGTGAACAGGCCGTCGAAGTGGGAGTGGGGCTCGGCGTGGGGCTGGGCGTCGGCGTATTGCCGATCGCGCCGCCGCCCGGGGATCCGCCGTCGCCGCCTCCGCAGGCCGCCAGTGTGGCGGCAAGGCACAGTGTCAGGGCAATCGGGCTCGCACGCATAATTTCCCGCTCCGTAGTCTCTTTGGGGCAAGAATGGCCAGAGCATGCCGGAGAGACAAGGGAATCGCCGGGGCCGGCTCGACTTATCCAGAACTGCGCGCGGTACGGGCCTAGCGCGAAGGGCTTTCGAGCCAGCGGACCTGGTAAAGGTCGAAGCGGCGGTCCTTGAGATTCTGGACCGAACCGCTCTGGCGGCTGGTTGCGAGATCCGCCAGCGAGAGGTCGGCGATCGCGATCGTCTCGGTGTTGGGAGCGGTATCGGCGGCCACTCCGTCGCGGGCGAAGGGGAAGTCCGACGGGGTCAGGATCGCGCTCTCGGCATAATGGACGTCCATGTTCTCGACATTGGGGATATTGCCGACCACGCCGCTGGTGATGACGTAGCACTGGTTTTCCACCGCCCGCGCCTGGCAGCAATAGCGCACTCGCAGATAGCCGCGCCGCTCGTCGGTGCAGAAGGGCACGAACAGCATCAGCGCGCCCTGGTTGACGAGGTGACGGGCGAGTTCGGGGAATTCGCTGTCGTAGCAGATCATCACCCCGATCGGCCCGCAATCGGTTTCGATCACGTCCGCGCCGTGGCCGCCGCGAATGTTCCACCAGCGCGCCTCGCTCGGCGTGGGGTGCAGTTTCTCGCGGGAATGGACCGAACCGTCGCGGAGGAAGACGTAGGCGATGTTGTGAATCTCGCCATTGTCCATGCGGGTCGGGTGCGAACCGCCGATGATGTTGATGTTATAGCTGACCGCCAGCTTTTCCATGAAGGCGACATAGCGCTCGGTATAGTCGGCGACTTCCTGGATCGCCTTTTCGGGCGGAAGCTTCTCGGTCGAGATCGAGAGCAGTTCGAGCGTGTAGAGTTCGGGGAAGGTGACGAAATCGGCATGGTAGTCGGCGGCCACGTCGACCCAGTATTCGACCTGTTCCTCGAATTCCTCGATCGTGCTGATCCGCCGCATCATGAATTGCACGGTGGCGACGCGAACCGATTGTGGCAGGCGGTGGACGAGATCCATCGGCTTGCCCTCGCGCTGTTCCGGCGCGAGCGGATTGGGCCAGAACATCAGCACCGCATGGCCACGGCTGTCGCGGTCGGTCGGGTCGTAATCCGCCAGTACGCCGAGCGGCTGGAAACCCTGGCGGAGCTGGAAATTGATCACCTGGTCGGGAATCTCCTTGGCCAGAACCGCGTCGAGATAGGCCTGCGGCTCGCGGTACTTCCGCCCGCGCCGCGCATAGCCCGGCATCCGCCCGCCGAAGACGATCCCCTTGAGTTCGTAGTGCTGGCACAGTTCCTGGCGGGCGCGGTAGAAGCGCTGGCCGATCCGCAGCCGGCGATGATCGGGGCTGACGCAGACTTCCATGCCGTAGAGCACCTCGCCATCGGCATCGTGGCGGGTGGCATAGCCCTGGCCGGTGATCTCGGCCCATGTGTGCGGCGCCATGGCAGTCGCTTCGCCGACGATCAGCGTGGCGCAATAGCCGACCACCTTGCCTTCGTATTCGGCCACGAACTGGCCGTCGGGGAAATTGTTGATCTGTCCGCGGATCTGGGCGGCGGTATAGCCTTGGCCCTTGCCATAGATGCGCGAGGTGAGGCGCACGATCCGCAGGGCATCGGCGGGTTCGGCGTTGCGGATGACGAGCTTGGCCTGGGTCGATTCCATAGGCACTCCACCTAGCGGGCGGCGGGCTGTGCTGTCCATTGTCCGAAATACGCCGCCCCCCGGTTTGATCTTGCTGCGCCAGGGGCTAGGGAGAGGCGAATCCGTGACTTCGCATATCCAGAGAGGAATCTCCCATGTCCGCAGACCTGCCCGCCTGGCTCGCCGGTGCCTTCGATGCTCCGACCCCGGACCATGCCAAGCTTGCGATTGCGCGCTTCGGCGATGAGAAGTCGCTCGGCAAGGGCGGCTTCCAGCTCTCGAGCGCGGCCTTCATGGACGGCGGCCTGCTCGACCCTTCCTTCTGCGCGCAGGAGGAGGATGCTGTGGCCCCGCCGCTCGAATGGTCGGCCCCGCCGACCGGGGCGGCCGAAGTGGTGTTGCTGGTCGAATGCGTCGAGACCGGCGCCTGTCACTGGGCGGTCTGGGGATTCCCGGCGCAGAAGGGGCAATTGCTCGAAGGCGAGGTTCCCCCGCGGGTGGGCAAGAACGCCGCCGGCAATTCCGAATGGCTGCTGCCCAATCCGCCGGCGGAGGCGGGCAAGCACCATTATGTCTTCCAGCTCTTCGCGCTCGACCTGCCGCTGGTGCTGATGCCCGGTGCCAGCGCTGCGGAACTGGCCCGGGAAATCGACGGCCACGTGGTCGCTGCCTCGGTCATTACCGGGACCTATGCGCGGCTCGAGGACGAGGACGAGGGCGAGTGGGACGAGGTCGATATCGACGACATCGATTTCGACGGGAACTGAGCCGGCCGGCTCAGAAGGTATAGCCGATTCCTGCGGACGCGAAGAACTGGTCCGGCGAGCCGACGTCGCGGACCAGCGGGCTGGCGGCCATGTCGCCTTGCAGCCGGCGGTAGCTGGCAATCCCGAACAGCGCCCAGCCCGTGCGGGTTCCGGTCAGCGAATGGGTGGCCAGCAGGCTGCTGCCGAGGCTTTCCAGCCCGCCGTCCGGTTCCCATTGGCGCAGGCCGCTGGCCGCGCTGCCTTCGGGCGTGACGCCGTAATTATAAGCCGCATAGCCGCCTCCGACGAAATCGGCCGCAATGCCGGCCCGGACATAGGTGTTGCGGCCGAGCAGGGTCGAATAGTCGAGGCCGGGGCTGATGACATGGCTGCCATGGGCGCCCGCCACGTCCCATACGGAGGTGACCGTGAATTCGATCCGGTCGGTATTCTCGAGGACCCGGCCGAAGCTGACCCCGGCCCGCAAGCCGAGTTCGACTGCCGTATCGAGCTGGCCGAGTGCGGCCACGCGCGCATCGCGCACCGTGCCGGTTCGGTTGAGGCCGAGCCCGATCACCGGCCCGAGTTCGAAATGCAGTCTCTTGCCCGGCACGTTGGGAATGGCGTCGACGAAGAGCTGCGGCCCGGTAAGGCGGAAGTCGTGGCCCGAGATCGTCCCCTGCAGCGTACCGCCGGGAATGACGCGATATTCGTCGGCCCCGTCGTAGGAGGCGGATATGCCCGCACCGAGGCCGACCAGCACGATGTCCTCCTGCGGCGGAGGGCCGGGCTGGGCATGGGCGGGCCCGACCGCGACCAATGGTGCGAGGAGGCCGGCAAGGAGGGTGAGCGCGGCCGGAGGCGGAGTTGATCGGATCATGGCATGGGTGCCTAGGCGACCGGGCCGCGGCCGGCATAGCTGACCTTTGGAGCAGGCTAAGGGTGCCGGGGCTTGCCTCCGCCGGCCGAACAGGCGAGCATGGATCCATGCAGCTCGGTTCGAAAGCGCGGCCCTGAGGGTGCGAAAAGGGAGATTCCGGAGGATGACCATGGCTCTTGCGATTGCAGGCCTGTTCCTCGTCCTGCTCGCGTTGGGGCTCCGGCTGGCGTTCCCGCTGCCCGGACCGGGTGACTTTCCGCCCGATCCCGTGCTTCCCGAGAGGCCGAGCGCGTTGGTCGAGGCCAGCGCCGATCTGGCCGCGGAGCATCCGGGCGAGAGCGGCCTCCGTGTCCTTTCCAGCGGGGAGGAGGCCTTCGCCGCGCGCATGGCGCTGGTACGCAGGGCGAGCCGATCGATCGACGCGCGCTACTACATCTGGGAAGGCGATCTGACCGGGCGGATGCTGCTCGCCGAAATCGTCGCCGCCGCCGATCGCGGCGTGCGCGTGCGGCTGCTGGTGGACGACAACCCGACCGCCGGGCTCGACCCGATGTGGGGCGCGGCCGCTGCCCATCCCAACATCGCGGTGCGGCTGTTCAACCCGATGACGATCAGGGCCGTGCGCAGCGCCAATTACCTGTTCGACTTTCCCCGTCTCAACCGGCGGATGCACAACAAGTCGCTGACCGTCGACGATGCGGTCACCATTGTCGGCGGGCGCAATGTCGGGGACGAATATTTCGGCGCCGGTACCGATGGCCTGTTCATCGATCTCGACATGCTGGCGGTCGGGGCGATCGTGCCCGAGGTCGTACGCGATTTCGAACGCTACTGGTCAAGCGAGGCGGCCTATCCCGCTGGGGCGATCCTGCCGCCATCCGCCAGCACGGGGCTTGCCGGGCTGCGCGACCCCGCATTTGCCGATGCCGTGCTTGCTGCCCGCTACCGTGCGGCGGCGGACTCCGCTGCCGCCAGCCTGACCCCCGAGGCGGGGGAGGGGGCGTTGCTCTGGGCGCGGGCCGAACTGGTGAGCGACAATCCTGCCAAGGCGCATGACAAGGCCAGCCGCGCCGACCTGCTTGCCGCCCGCATCGTACCGCTGATTGCCGGCGCGCGGGAAAGGATCGATCTTGTCTCGGGCTATTTCGTACCCGGTCGGCGTGGTGCTGAGTGGCTGTCCGGCCTTGCGCGCAAGGGGGTGCGGGTGCGGATCGTCACCAACAGCATCCAGGTAACCGACGTACCCGTAGTCCATGCCGGTTATGCGCCCTATCGGGCCGAACTGCTGACGGCCGGGGCCGAACTCTACGAGGCCCGTCCGCTGGGTGTGCGCGAACTGGCGGCGGGCGATCTCGGCCAGACCCGCTTCAGCGGCGGCGGCGAGAGCGTGCATGCCAAGACCTTTGCGGTCGATGGCCGTTACGTCTTCGTCGGTTCGTTCAATTTCGATCCGCGCAGCGCGCTGCTCAATTGCGAGATGGGCCTGGTGATCGATGCGCCGGAACTGGCGGAGATGCTGGCCGGCGCGCTCGATCGCGGCCTGCCCGATCACAGCTACCGCCTGTCACAGGGCGAGGACGGCAGCCTGCGCTGGAACGAGCGCAGCGGCGGGAATGAACGCATCCACACGAGCGAACCGGGCACTACTGCGCCGGCCCGGGCGCTGGTCTGGGCCATGTCGAAACTGCCGATCGAATGGATGCTTTAAGATCGCGCGCCGTGTTCATTCATGTCTGTGAAAACTTCAAAAGGATGAAGATTCGTCCCCGGTAGCGTGCTATTGCCGTGCCGGATTGAAAAGATGACCGGAATCGCGGCGTCCCTGGCGGGGCCTGACCGGCACATGGAGGATTGAAATGGCAACCATCGTCGGCGGCGTCGCCACGTCGCATACTCCCACCATTGCCTTCGCCAAGGATGGCGGCAAGCAGGACGATCCGGTCTGGAAGCCGATCTTCGAAGGCTACGAGCCGGTGCAGGAGTGGTTCCGCGCAAAGAAGCCCGACGTGCTGGTCTATATCTACAACGACCACATGACCTCCTTCTTCGACCATTACAGCCATTTCGCGCTGGGCGTGGGCGAGGAGTTCAAGGCCGCCGACGAGGGCGGCGGCCCACGCGACATCCCGGCGATCAAGGGCGACCCGAAGTTCGCCGAGCATGTCGCCCGCGTGATGGTCGCCAACGAATTCGACCTGTCCTACTTCCAGGGCAAGGGGCTTGACCACGGCGCCTTCAGCCCGCTTTCGGTCATGGTCGACTACAATGAGCAGGACGGCTGGGCCTGCAAGCTGCTGCCGGTCGTTTGCGGCGTTCTCACCGTGCCGCTGCCCAGCGCGCGCCGTTTCTACAAGTTCGGCAAGAGCCTGCGCCAGGCGATCCTCTCCTATCCCGAGGACATCAAGGTCGCGATTGCCGGCACCGGCGGGCTCAGCCACCAGGTGCACGGCGAGGGCTGCGGCTTCAACAATCCCGAATGGGACATGGAATTCATGGACCGGCTCGAGAAGGATCCCGAAAGCCTGCTCGACATGACCGTGGCCGAACTGGCGAAACTGGGCGGCTGGGAAGGCGCCGAGGTGGTCATGTGGCTGATGATGCGCGGCGCGCTCTCGGCCGAGGTCGAATGCACCCACAAGACCTATTTCCTCCCTTCCATGTGCCCGATCGCAACCATGATCATGGAGGAACGCTCGAACGACGCGCCGGTCGAGGACCCGGCGGTGACCCGCGCCCGCGCCGACCGCGACTATGCCGGGGCCGAGGAGATGGAAGGCACCTATCCCTTCACCATCGAGCGCTCGGTCAAGGGTTTCCGCCTCAATCACTTCCTCCATTCGCTGACCGAACCCTCCATGCGCAAGCTGTTCCGCGAGAATGAGGAAGCGGCTTACGAAAAGGGCGGGTTGACCGAGGAGGAGAAGGACCTCGTCCGCCGACGCGACTGGATCGGCATGATCCATTACGGGGTGATCTTCTTCATGCTCGAGAAGCTCGGCGCGGTGACCGGCATCGGAAATATCGACATCTATGCCGCGATGAAGGGGATGAGCGTCCCCGAATTCCAGAAGACCCGCAACGCGCAGATCAATTACGGCGTGGCGGGCAAGGAAGATTGATATCGGTGTGAGCCTCGCCTGTGAGGCGGGGCTCGCGGGCAATGTCAGCTAACGACCCGATTGCAGACGCTTCTGAAAAGGGGCACTCATTGGAAATGAGATGGATTTCGCTCGTATTGAGCAGCTCACTGATAGCCATTCCGTTGCTGACTTCTTCCCCGCCCTCGTCACCAATGGCTATCGGTATATGCAGCCTCGGCGGGCTGCTCTTAGGGGATTGGTCGTGGGAGCATGTGATAGGCCACGCAGCTTGGGGAATTGAAACTCGCAAAGACGAAATCGTCGCGGATTTCTATAGTTTCAATAATGCGCGCTGGCGCTACGCGCTCGCGATTATCATTTCAGGGTCACTGGCGCTCTCGTTTAGCCTAAGCGGCTCCGAGGAGTTCGATATGGTTGTTCTCGTTGGCGGTTATGCCCTCTTCGGAGTAGCAGCCGTCGTCAGCACTCTTCAATCGCGTCGCCGTGTACTGCGCGGGTAGTTGACCCGCCGACCGCTTTTCGCCCCAATCCGGCCATTTGACCGAGCGCAAAGCCTGTAGGCATTGCTTACAATATTGACCTGCCATCGGACTTTTCAGGAGTCGCCGGGTTCACTTTCCCCGCGGCCGCCAGTGGGAGAGCAGTCATGGCCCAGATCGTCGGCGGATTTGCCGTTTCGCACACGCCCACCATCGCTTTCGCGCAGGATGCGGGCAAGCAGAACGATCCGGTGTGGAAGCCAATCTTCGAGGGCTTCGAGCCGGTCAAGCAGTGGCTTGCCGAGACGAAGCCCGATGTCATCGTCTATGTCTACAATGACCACATGACCTCCTTCTGGATGCGCCACTATTCGCATTTCGCGATCGGCATCGGCGAGGAATATGCGGCGGCGGACGAAGGCGGCGGGCCGCGCAGAATCCCGCCGATCAAGGGCGATCCCGATTTCGCCCAGCACCTCGCCTTCGGCATGGTCGCCGACGAGTTCGACCTTTCCTACTGGCAGGGCATGGGGCTCGACCACGGCGCCTTCTCGCCGCTGTCGGTGCTGCTGCCGCATGGCGAGGAGGACGGCTGGCCCTGCCGGATCGTGCCGCTGCAATGCGGCGTGCTCGAACTGCCGATCCCCAAGGCTCGGCGGTTCTGGAACTTCGGCCGTTCGCTGCGCCGCGCGATCCAGAACTATCCGGCCGATATCAAGGTCGCCATTGCGGGGACCGGCGGGCTCTCGCACCAGGTGCATGGCGAACGCTGTGGTTTCAACAATGTCGAATGGGACCATGAATTCATGGACCGGCTCGCCAAGGATCCGGAGAGCCTGCTCGACATCCCCATCGGCAAGCTTGTGGAACTGGGCGGGATGGAAGGTGCCGAGATCGTGATGTGGATGCTGATGCGCGGTGCGCTGGCGCCCCGGGTGAACGAACTGCACCGCAGCTTCTTCCTGCCCTCGATGACCTCGATCGCCTCCATGGTGTTCGAGGATGCCGAGCCCGATCCGAGCCCCGAGAGCAAGGAGGAATATGCCAGGCGCATCTATTGGGATGTCGAACCCGCGCTGGAGCTGGAGGGCACCTATCCCTTCACCATCACGCGCAGCGCGAAGGCCTGGCGGATCAACAATTTCCTCCATTCGATCGTCGAACCGGAGTTCCGCGCGCGCTTCAGGGAGGACTTCGAAGCTCTGGCGGAGGAATACCAGCTGAGTGAGGAAGAGAAGGCGCTGATCCGCGACTTGGACTGGATCGGGATGATCCATTACGGCGTGATCTTCTTCAATCTCGAGAAGCTCGCCCCGGTCGTCGGCCTCGGCAATATCGACGTCTACGCCGCGATGAAGGGGATGAGCGTCCCCGAATTCCAGAAGACCCGCAACGCGGCGATCAACTATTCAGTCGAGGCCGAGCCGGCGGATTGAATTGCGCGACCGGGATGTCCCACCCCGGCGGGAGCGAGACTTGCCAGGCCGCAGGCGCGGCTTGTCGCAGCGGGGCGGGCAATCGCCGACCCTGTCACCCCAGCGCTTCGACCCGCTCGCCGAGTTCGAGCCACAGCGCTTCGGCCGCTTCCAGCTCGCGCGTCAGCGCGGCGCGCTTGCGAGCCAATTCGTCCAACGGCTGCCCGGCCAGCGTACCGGCGGCCGCAGCCGGGTCGATCAGTGCTGCGTCCACGGCCGCGCATTCCGCCTGGAGCCTGGCAATCTCCTTTTCGGCCCCGGACAGCTTGGCCTTGAGCTGGCGCGCCTGTTCGCGGTCTTGCGCCTGGGCCTTGCGGTCCTTCCTGGCCGGCTTCGTGCCGCCGTCCTCCTTCGGCTGGTTCCGGCCGAGCACGAAGTCGATGTAGTCCTCCATGCTGCCGGGATAGTCGCGCGCGGTCCCGCCATCGACCAGCACCAGGCGGTCCGCGGTCAGCTCGACCATGTGCCGGTCGTGGCTGATCAGGATCACCGCGCCGGAATAGTCGTTGAGCGCCTGTACCAGCGCCTCGCGCGCATCGACGTCAAGGTGGTTGGTCGGCTCGTCGAGGATCAGCACATGCGGCGCGTCATAGGTGATCAGCGCCAGCGCCAGCCGCGCGCGCTCGCCGCCCGAGAGCTTGCCGACCTCGGTGGTGGCCTTGTTCCCGGCAAAGCCGAAGCGGCCGAGCTGCGCGCGCACCGCGCTGGGCTTCTCGCCCTGCATCGCCCGGGTCATGTGCTCGAGCGGGGTGTCGCCGCCGGCCAGTTCCTCGACCTGGTACTGGGTGAAATAGCCGACCTTCATCTTGCCGCTCGCAAACATCTCGCCTTCCATCGGCGTGAGCTGCGCGGCGAGCAGGCGGGCGAGGGTGGTCTTGCCGTTGCCGTTGCGGCCGAGCAGGGCGATCCGGTCGTCGGGATCGATCCGCAGGTTGAGCCGGCGCAGGATCGGAGTGTCCGCGGCATAGCCGACCGCCGCGAGATTGAGCGTGATCAGCGGCGGCTTGAGTTCGCTCGGGTCGGGGAAACCGAAACTGAGGCTGGGGTCCTCCATCAGCGCGGTGATCGGCTGCATTCTTGCCAGCATCTTGGCGCGCGACTGGGCCTGCTTGGCGGTCGAGGCGCGGGCGCTGTTGCGCGCGACATAATCCTGCAGCCGGGCGATCTGCGCGTCCTGCGCGGCCTTGGCGGCGGCCAGCTGGGTCGCCCGTTCGGCCCGCTGCCGCTCGAAGCCATCGTAGGTCCCGGGATAGAGCGTCAGCTTCCCGCCCTGCAGGTGCAGGATGTGGTCGACCACATTGTTGAGCAGGTCGCGTTCGTGGCTGATCACCAGCAGGGTCGCGGGATAGGATTTGAGGAAGTTTTCCAGCCACAGGGTCGCCTCGAGGTCGAGGTGGTTGGACGGTTCGTCGAGCAGGAGCACGTCGGGCTGCGAGAACAGCAACGCGCCCAGCGCCACGCGCATTTTCCACCCGCCCGAGAAACTGTCGAGCGGGCGGTTCTGCATCGCCTCGTCGAAGCCGAGCCCGAGCAGGATCCGCGCGGCCCGCGCCGGGGCGGTATAGGCGTCGATCGCGATCAGCCGCTCATAGACATCGCCGAGACGGTCCGGGTCGCTGCAATGCTCCGCTTCCGCCAGCAGTTCGGTGCGTTCGGTATCGATCGCCAGCACCGCTTCGAGCGGGGTGCTCGTGCCGCTCGGGGCCTCCTGCGCGATATAGCCGAGACGGGCGCGGCGCGGCATGGCGACCTCGCCCTCGTCGGGTTCGATCTCGCCGATGATCGCCTTCATCAGAGTCGACTTGCCCGCGCCGTTGCGGCCGATCAGGCCCACCCGGCTGCCCGGCGGGACCGCCGCCGCGGCGCGGTCGAGTATGGTGCGCCCGCCGAGCCGCACGGTCACTTCGTTGATTGTCAGCATGGCGGCGTACCTAACAGGACCGCGGGAGGATATCTAACCCTATCCGGGCTCATGTCGAAAAAATTTGACAGTCAAAAATATTCGACTATGTAAAAGATATCAGACATCAAGGCGAGAGGAGGAACATCGTGTCATTCCGCGAAAAATCAGCATGGGCCATGGGTGTGGTCATATTGCTCACCGGACTGCTGCTGGCAGCGACGGTGCTGCACATTCCGGCGAACGCTCCGGCGCAGGCCCTGGTGCTGCCGCTGGTCCCCTATGTCATTGCGGTGGTCATCGGTTCGATCGTGGTCCAGGCCGCCCTGGCGATCGTTTCGCCTGGTGATGCGAAGAAGCCGGCCGATGAACGCGAACGCGTGGCGATCGACCGTGCGGGCCATTGGTCGGGCGTGGTGCTCGGCGTCGGCGTGGTCAGCGGGCTGCTCAATTTCTTGTGGTATGGCGAGGGACAGGTCCTGTTCCTGTGGTGCCTCGGCGCATTGATCCTGGCACAGCTGGCCGAATACGTCTTCCAGATCGTCCTGTTCCGTCGGGGAGGCTGAGCCGTGGCCAAGGCACCCCCGATCACCAACCGGGTGAAGGAATTGCGAGAGCGCCACGGGGCAATGAGCCAGCAGGCGCTCGCCGATGCCATCGGCGTGACCCGCCAGACGGTGATCGCCATCGAGCAGGGCAAATATTCTCCCAGCCTCGAAAGCGCCTTCCGGATCAGCCGCGTCTTCGGGGTCGGCGTCGAGGACGCCTTCGGCTGGGACGGCTGACTATGGCCGGGCGTCGCTCCCCGGCGCCCAGCCCTGCGGCGCAAGCGTGAAGCCGGAGAATTCGAAGGCGGGGGCCACTACGCAGGAAACCAGCACATAACCGGCGGATCCGCCGGGTGCCGGGGCTGCCGCCTGCCAGGCACCCGCTTCGACGACATGCTGCACCTCCTGCCCCGCCAGCAGGTCCGGTCCGAGCACCACTTCGCGGACCGGACCTGCGTCGCTGTCGGCCAGGTGCAGTTGCAGCGGGTCGCCCGCGTGCCAGAGCCAAATCTCCGCAGCGTCGACCTTGTGCCAGTGCGAGCGCTGGCCGGCCTCGAGCAGGAAATGGATCGCGGTCGCAATGGCCCTTTCGCCCTCGTCGGCGTCGGCGCGCCAGGTTTCCTTGAACCATCCCCCTTCCGGATGCGGCGAGAGGTCGAGTCTTGCGACGATGTCCTGGGCAATGGTCATGCCCGCCAGATTGCCAGTCCCGCAGGACATGGCAACCGCCAACCGGCAAATTGGCCTTGGCGCTGCCAATGGTGTACCCCTGCAAGCGGGTCGAAACGAGCGGTACGGGCAACAGCCGGCTGCACGCGCGGCGAGAGCCCTCGTCGCGCAGGCGCAACCCCATGCCAGAGGCAACATTCATGAAGACCCCCATGCACCATTATATCCTCGGCGGCCTCGTCAGTGCGGCGATGCTTGCCGGCCCGACGGCTGCCATCGCGGCGGAAGGCGATATCGTCCTGATCCAGGGCGTCATGGCCGATGAAGAAAGTGCCATCTTCGAGAATGGATTGTTTGGCGACGGCAACACCAAGACATTCGGTCCGGACGACAAGGACATGCTGATTGCGGCCGCCTGTGAGTCCCCTGCTGTCAATGACGCCTTTGCACTCATGCATGCCGACCTGACTCGGCGCGTGGCGGAACATACGAAAAACAGGGGAAAGTTGCCTGCCGACGGGCTGAGTGTGATGTTCTGGAGAGAAAGAAAAGAGGCGCTTGAGAAGGAAACCGAAGCCTATAGCGATCTCGTGGACAAGGCAGAAAAGACGTGCGAAACAAAGGCGCGCAATCCGCTCCAGGCGTTCAACATCATCTTTACGTCCTGCTCGATGTATATGCAGCAGGGCCAGCAGGAGATGATGATCGTCCTGCCGCCATCGGTCCGTGGCGCGCACATGGCGCTGCGTTCACCCGGTGAGAAGCCGGTGACAGCGGACTTGAACGTCATGGCGGCCGCGACGGACGGGATGATGCCGATTAGCGCTACGATGGATGAAGCCAGAGTATCCTTGGCGGCGGGAGAGAACCGCGGGAACCACCTGGGAGCGGCGACAAGGAAATACGACATCTCCTTCCGCGGGTCCGGGGCCGAATTCATACCGGGCCTGCCGGGAGCGATTGTGACCAGCAAGGGAACGGCCTGGCTCGCGCCCGATGCGCCGGGGATTGATGTCGTGCGCAGCTTTTACCGCAATTTCGCGCAAGAGGTGAAGACCCCCGGGGTCGTCAACGGTTTCATGAGCGGCCTGATCGAGCAGATGTCGGCCATGACCGCCAAGGGCATGCCGATGTATCTTGAACAAACTGTTTCCTCGAAGAACAGTGGCCCCTTCCGGTTCGGACATTCGGGCACGTCGGCACAGGCGATTACCGGCATCGGTGTTCTGCCACGCGCCGCTTTGACCGAAGAGCTCGCCAACTTCTGCAATGCCAGCATCGTCTCTCCGGGCGAGAAGACGCAGGATCTCAACCAGATGATCGCGGGCGGGGATACGCCGGAAGAACAGGCCGAAATGCAGCAGGCCATGAGCGAGGCCCAAAAGGCCATGGAAGCGCTCGATCCGGAAACACGCGCCCTGATGAAAAGCCTTGGAGTCAGCCTTCCCGGAATGGATTGAGCGCACGGGCCACCGCTGGCCTTGTTTCCGCTCCACACGGCCGGAAAAATTCGATACGTCTCCGGGCATGAAGATTCTCCCCTGTCTGGCGGCGCTCCCGCTGCTCGCCCTTGGTTCGCCCCTTTTCGCCCAATCGCCTGAAGACGTCGCCGCCGCGGCGCTGGAGGCGGCGCCGGTGTGGGACGGACACAACGACGTGCCGATCCAGCTGCGCGGCCGCCGCGGCAATGTGCTGGAGAGCTTCGATTTCAACGATACCCAGGCCGAGCCGGGCTTCGGCGGCGATGGCACCTCGCCCATGCATACCGACCTGCCGCGCCTGCGGCAGGGCAAGGTCGGGGCGCAGTTCTGGTCGGTCTATGTCAGCGCCGCGCTGAAGGAGCCCGAGGCGGTGCAGGCGACGATCGAACAGATCGACGTCACCCGGCGGCTGATCGCGCAATATCCCGAGGACCTCGCTCTGGCGCTGACTGCCGCCGATGTCGAGGCGGCCGTGGCGGAGGGCCGGATCGCCAGCCTGATGGGGATGGAAGGCGGCCATTCGATCGGCTCGAGCCTCGCCGTGCTGCGGCAGATGTATGCGATCGGCGCGCGCTACCTGACGCTCACCCATTCGCGCCACACGCCCTGGGCCGACAGCGCCGGCGCTGCGCCCGAGCATGACGGGCTGACCGAATTCGGCAAGGACGTGGTGCGCGAGATGAACCGGCTCGGCATGCTGGTCGATCTCGCCCATGTCAGCGAGAAGACCATGATGGACGCGCTCGACGTCTCGGGCGCGCCGGTGATGTTCAGCCATTCGGGGGCGCGGGCGGTCAATCATCATTCCCGCAACGTGCCCGACAGCGTGCTGGCGCGCATGCCGGGCAATGGCGGGATCGTCATGGCGGTGGCATTGCCGGCCTATGTCGGCGAACAGCGCCGGCAGTGGGGCGCCGAGCGCGCGGGTATCCAGGCGCAGGCGGCGGCGCTCCATGGCGGGGATCCGGAGGGCGAGAAGGCTTTCCTCGCGGTCTGGGACGCGGAAAACCCGGAGCCGCTGACAACCATTTCCGACCTTGCCGACCATATCGATCACATCCGCGAGGTGGCGGGGATCGACCATATCGGGCTGGGCGGCGATTACGACGGGATGGACACTGGCCCGGTCGGGATGGAGGATGTCACCGGCTATCCTGCGCTGTTCGTCGAACTGGCCCGGCGCGGCTATTCGCAGGCCGACCTGGAAAAGATCTCCTACCGCAACATGCTGCGGGTGCTGAAGGGCGCCGAGGCCTATGCCGCGGCCCATGCCGGCGACCCGCCGATCGAAAGCCCGGCGCGATAGGAGCTAGTGTGGGTCGATCCGGGTCAGCGTGCGGAAGAAGAAGGCGGTCGACCAGCCGAGCAGGATCACGCCGAGAATGCTCTCGAAGGCCCCGATCAGGCGCCAGCTTGCGGCGATATGCGTGTCGCTGAAACCGACCGTGGAATAGGAGATGGTCGAGAAATAGAGCGCCTGTTCGAGGTTGGGCGTGGCCCCGACGATCAGGTAGACCACCGCATAGAGCCAGATCTCGATCCCGTGCAGCGCGACGATCGCAATCACGATGCTGAGCGTGAACAGCGCGCCGCGAAAGGACAGCGGGTTGGTCCGTTCGATCCGTTCGAGCGAGGCCTCGGTCCGCATCGCGCGGTTGAGGCTGAACAGGCCGAAGCCGTGAATGGTCACGCAGGCCAGCACCATCAGGCTGGAGAGGGTGAACTGCAGGAACATCTGGCCGGTCATGAACGGGAGTCATAACCGACAACGCGCCCGCTGCCACGGGGGCGTGCGAAATTTCCGGCCCCGGCTTGCCGGCTTCAGTCGGTCAGCAGCGCCCCGGTCATCCAGGCGATCGTCAGCAACCCGATGGCGAGGGCGAGGCTGATCGCGAGGACGTTGCGGACGATGTTGGGCGTGGAACCAGCCCGCGCCTCGTCCGTGTCGAGGTGGATTTCATCCCCTAGCTTGCGCATGGCACGTCTCCTTGCTTGCCCCGCCAAGATGGGGGTCGCCGGATATTCCGTCAGCGCCGGCAAAAAGGCGCTTGCCGCAGAGGCCCGGAAACGAACCTTCTTTTCAGAGGCTTGGGGAAGAGATGAAAATTCCCGATCAGGCATGATCGGGATTTCCCGCCTCCTCAGTCGCGCAGCAGTTCGTTGATCCCGGTCTTCGAGCGGGTCTGCTCGTCGACCGTCTTGACGATCACCGCGCAATAGAGCGAGGGGCCCGGCGTGCCGTCGGGCAGCGGCTTGCCGGGCATCGAGCCAGGCACGACCACCGAATAGGGCGGCACTTCGCCGATATGGATCTGGCCGGTCGCGCGATCGACGATCTTGGTCGAGGCGCCGATATAGACGCCCATCGAGAGCACCGCGCCCGTGCCGATGCGTACGCCTTCGACCACTTCGCTGCGCGCACCGATGAAGCAATTGTCCTCGATCACCACCGGTCCGGCCTGGAGCGGTTCGAGCACACCGCCGATCCCGACCCCGCCGGAAAGGTGGACATTGCTCCCGATCTGCGCGCAGCTGCCGACCGTGGCCCAGGTGTCGACCATGGTGCCCTCGCCGACATAGGCGCCGATGTTGACGAAGCTCGGCATCAGCACCACGCCCTTGCCGATGAAGCTGCCCTGCCGCGCGACCGCGCCGGGGACGACACGGAAGCCGGCCTCGCGGAAGCGGTTCTCGCTCCAGCCGGTGAACTTGGAGGGAACCTTGTCGAAGGCCGGGGCACCGGCCGAGCCGCCATCCATCACGACATTGTCGTTGAGGCGGAAAGACAGCAGGACCGCCTTCTTGAGCCACTGGTTGACCTGCCAGCCGCCCTTGCCGTCAGGCTCGGCCACGCGCGCCGTGCCGGCATCGAGCAGGGCCAACGCGGCCTCGACCGCTTCGCGCACCTCGCTGCTGGCCGGAGTGACCTGGTCACGATTGTCCCAGGCGGTATCGATGGCGATTTCGAGCTGGGTGGTCATGGCGGGGTCTTTCTCCAATTCTGTATCTCGCGGAGCCGGTAGAGGCTCGCCTGGAAAAGGGCAAGCGCCCGGCGCACGCACGAAATCGGTGCCGGAGTGCGAACGCCAATTCCGCGGCAGGTCGAACTGCGATAGGTTCGCCCGACCATGAGTTGCTTTCGCCTGCTGCGCACCTGTTTCGGCCCGCTGGCCCTGGTCCCCGCAATTTGCCTGCTGCCCGCCTGCGGCGGCGGCGGAGGCTCGCCGGTAAGCACGCCTGCCCCGGCGCCGAGCCCCACGCCGTCTCCAACTCCGACCCCCACGCCGAGCCCGACGCCCACGCCCCCGGCGTCGTTCGACACGGCGGAATATCGTCGTTCCGACGGCGCCGCGGTGCATCATGCCGTTTCCGCCTGGCAGGCGGGCGCGAGCGGGGCGGGGGTGACGATCGGGATTCTCGATACCGGAATCGATAGCGACAGTCCCGAATTCGCCGGCCGGATCAGCCCGGATTCGCGGGCCTTCGCAGGAAATGCCACGATCGAGGCAGCCGACGACCACGGCACCGCCGTGGCCCTGCTCGCCGCGGCGGCGCGCGACGATACGGGCATAGTCGGCATCGCCTACGAGGCCGAGCTGCTGGTACTCAGGACTGACGAGGCCGGGTCCTGCGGCACGCCCGGTGATTGCAGCTTCAGCGACAATGATATCGCGCTGGCCATCGACCATGCGACCGCGAGCGGCGCCCGGGTCATCAACATCTCGCTCGCCGGCGGCCCGGCCAATAATGCCGTGCTCGATGCTGCGCGGCGAGCGGCTGCGGCCGGGGTCATAATCGTGATCGCCGGTGGCAACGACGGCGAGACGAGCGATCCTTCGCTCGATCCGAGCCAGCCCGATCCTTTTGCCCGGAACCTGGTCGACGTCGCTGGCGGCCATGTAATCATTGCCGGTTCGGTCGATCTCGACGGGCAGTTCTCGAGCTTCAGCAACCGCGCCGGCAATTATGGCAGCGCCTTCCTCTCGGCGGCCGGGGAGGGCCTCTGCTGCGCCTATGAAGACGGGGTGATGAAGGTCGAGACGATCGACGGCACCCAATATGTCTACACCTTCAACGGAACCAGCTTCGCCGCGCCCCAGATCAGCGGGGCGGTCGCGCTGCTGGCACAGGCCTTTCCCAATCTGACAGGCGCGCAGATCGTCCAGCTGCTGCTCGATACCGCGCTCGATGCCGGTGCGGCCGGGCCCGATACGGTCTATGGCGCGGGCATTCTCGATATTGCCGAAGCATTCGCGCCGCAGGGGATGGTCACGCTGGCAGGCCGTGCGGCTGCGCTGCCGCTTGGCGACGATATTGCCGTGGCCTCCCCGGCAATGGGCGATGCACTGGGCTTGGCCTCGCTCCCGGTCGTGGTGACCGATTCCTACCGCCGGGCCTATCAGGTCGACCTAGGTCACCGGCTGCGGGGTGCTCAACCGGCCCAGCGCCTGTTCGGCGCGGTCGGACGGCTCAGCCGACAGGAGCGCTTCGAAGGCGCGGCGGCCAGCGTGGCGGTTTCGATCGATGGCCGCGCGGCGGCAGGGCGCGGAGCCTGGACCGGCCCGCTGCGGATCTCGCGCGAGGAGTCCGAGCAGGCCCGCGTGCTGGCCGCGCGCGTGGCGTTGCGGCTTTCGCCCGGGAGCCGGCTGGGCTTCGCCTATGCCGAAAGCGCGCAGGGCCTGGTCGCGCAATTGCAGGGGCAGGAGCGGGCGGCCTTTCTCGTCGCGGGTAGCGGGGAGAGCGATGACGGGGCGTTCCGCCAGGCCGACGCAAGTTTCGCCTTCCGCCGCAATCTCGGCGGCCTGGGGCTGACGATCAGCGCGGAGAGCGGCGAACTGGTCAGCGCCGCGCCGATGCAGCGGGCTTCCGACCTGCGCCTGCGGCGCCAGAGGGACCGCTACGACGCGTTCGGACTGGCGCTCGATCGCGGCTTCGGGCCGGTCACCGCCAGCCTTGGTCTCACATGGCAGCGCGAGGCGAAGACGGTCCTCGGGGCACGTTTCCACGAAGCGCTGGGTGCGCGCGGGGCGGACAGCCTCTTCGCCGACGCCCGGTTGGGCTGGGCCCTTGCCAGCAATCTCCGGTTCGGGGCTGCCTGGCAGCAAGGCTGGACCCGGGCGGCGGCAGGTCCGGTGATCCGTGATGGCTCACAAGCCTCGACCAATGGCTGGTCGCTCGATCTCACCCGCTCGGGCGGAGTGTTCGGAGCCGCGGATTCGCTCGCCTTGCGGATTTCGCAGCCGCTGCGGGTGGAAGGCGGCGTGCTTCAGCTCAGCCTGCCGGCGGCCTACAGCTACGTGACCGAGAGGCCGGCCCCTGCCTTGCAGCGTCTCAATCTTGCCCCGGATGGGCGCGAGATCACGGGCGAGCTGGCCTGGCGCGGTCCGCTCTGGGGCGGGGCCGCGGCCGCCAGCCTGTTCTATCGCCGCGATCCGGGGCACTACGCGTCCCTGCCCGACGATGGGGGCGCGGCACTGACCTGGTCGGCGGAGTTCTAGCGGGTCAGCTGGCGGACGAAATCGACCAGGCCGGTCTGGCGCGCGCGGCGCAGGCGCTCGGATTCGAGAATGCCGCGGACCTTGTCGTAGCAGGCGTCGATATCGTCGTTGATCACGACGTAATCATACCCGTCCCAGTGGCTGATCTCGCTCCGTGCGCGGGCCATGCGGTCGAGGATCACCTCCTCGCTGTCGGTCCCGCGCGAGCGCAGGCGGTACTCGAGTTCCCCGATGCTGGGCGGGAGCAGGAAGACGCGCACCACGTCCACTTCCATCCGCTGGTAGAGCTGCTGGGTCCCCTGCCAGTCGATGTCGAACAGGAAGTCCTGCCCGGCCTTGAGACCGGCCTTGATCTGCGCCTTGGGGGTTCCGTAGCTGTTTCCGAAGACTTCCGCCCATTCGAGGAATTCCTCCTCCTCGACCATGCGATCGAAAGTGGCGCGATCGACGAAGTGATAATCCTTCCCGTCGACCTCGCCCGGGCGCATCGGGCGGGTGGTGACCGAAACCGACATGCCGATTCCGTCGACCTTTTCGAGCAGGCGGCGCGCGATGGTGGTCTTTCCCGCGCCCGAGGGCGAGGAAAGGATGAACATCAATCCGCGGCGATGGAGACTGTCCTGGCTGGCCATGCCGGTTGTTGGCGCAAGCGGGCCTTGCAAATCAAGGGATTCGTTCATCCTGGGCGGATTTTGCCCTGCCGGCGCGCTCGCGGCGATAGGCGCCGGCCCGGTCGAACAGCGACTTGGCGAGGATCCCGCCGCCGACCAGCAGCGCGCCCGGAGTCGAATTGGTCGCCACGCGCGAGAGCAGGATGGCGGTGGCCGCGACCGCCTTCGGCTGGCTCGCCAGCACTTCCTCGGCGGTCTCGCCGCCATATTTGTTCTTGAGCAGCCGGTGCTCGACGAAGCGGCGGGCCAGCACGGCCGATCCGCGCAGGACGATGTCCGCGATCAGCAGGGTGGTGACCGGATGCGTGAGCGGGCTGGCGGCAGGCTTGTCGGGGGACGGCGTCTCGGGCCGGGCGGGCGGCTGTTTCGCCATCGCGCCTATTTCTTCTTCCCGAAATCGACCGTGACCACGTTGGAGCCGTCATCGCCGCCCGGCTTGCCGCCATCGGGCGCTTCCTTGCCGGGGGAATCGTTCTCCGCCTCGCCGTGCTCCTCGGGCGGCATCTCGTCCACCGCCGCCTCGAACTTGAGCCCGAATTCGACCGCCGGATCGAAGAAGGCGGTGATCGCGCTGTAGGGGATGTCGAGCTTGGCCGGGATCTGGTTGAAGCTCAGCCCGACCGAGAAGCCGTCCTGGCCCACCGTCAGGTCCCAGAACTTGTTCTGCAGGACGATCGTCATCTCGTCCGGGAAGCGTTCCTTGAGGTGCGCCGGGATCGAGACGCCGGGCGCCCAGGTCTTGAAGGTGATGTAGAAATGGTGGTTGCCGGGCAGGCTGCTGCCGCCGGCCTCGATCTGGCCGAGGACTCGCCCCACCACGGCGCGCAGGGCCTCCTGCACGATTTCGTCATAGGGGATCAGGCTGTCGGGCGTTTCATCGCTCATATGCGGCATCAGGTGGCGATTTGGGATTCGCCGGTCAAGGCAAAAGCGCTTTTCAGCCGATTGTAATTAGCCGATTCCGGCCTATAGGCAGGCCATGCGCAGCGCCCGGATCACCCGCAAGACCCACGAAACCGACATCGATGTGGCGGTCAATCTCGACGGTACCGGCCGTTACGAGATTTCGACCGGAATCGGCTTCCTCGACCACATGGTCGAGCAGTTCAGCCGTCATTCGCTGATCGACGTGACGATGAAGGTCGTCGGCGACCTCCATGTCGACCAGCACCACACGACCGAGGATTCGGCGATCGCACTGGGCCAGGCGATTGCCCAGGCGCTGGGCGACAAGGCCGGGATCGGCCGCTACGGCAGCGCCTATTCGCCGATGGACGAGACGCTCGCCCGGGTCGCGCTCGACATTTCCGGGCGGCCTTATTTCGTGTGGAAGGCCGGTTTCACGCAGGAACGGCTGGGCGAGATGGACACCGAATTGTTCGAGCACTGGTTCGCCTCGATCGCCCAGGCGGTCGGGATCACCCTGCATATCGAACTGCTCTACGGCCAGAACAACCACCATATCTGCGAGGCGATCTACAAGGGCTTCGCCCGGGCGATGCGCGCGGCGGTGGAGATCGACCCGCGCAAGGGCGGGGCGGTGCCGAGCACCAAGGGCCAGCTCGGTGGCTGAGGCGCTGGCGCTGATCGATTACGGCGCGGGCAATCTCCATTCGGTCCACAACGCGCTGAAGGCAGCCGGCGCCAGGCATATCGCGGTTACCGCCGATCCCGAGCTGGTGCGCGGGGCGCGGCGGATCGTGCTGCCCGGGGTCGGCTCCTACCGCGCCTGCATGCAGGGGCTGAAGGCGATCCCCGGCATGGTCGAGGCGCTCGAGGCCCGAGTGCTGGAAGACGGCGTGCCCTTCCTCGGCATCTGCGTGGGTATGCAATTGCTGGCCACGCGTGGGGTCGAACACGGCGTGACGCGCGGGCTCGGCTGGATCGCGGGTGAGGTCCGCCCGATCGAACGGACCGACCCGGCGATCAAGGTGCCGCACATGGGCTGGAACGACGTGAACCCGGCGCATCACCATGACGGCAGCGAGCTGATCGAGCCGGGTGAGGCCTATTTCCTCCATTCCTACCATTTCGAGGCGGAAGAGGGGCACCATGTCGCGGCGATGACCGACCATGGCGGAGGGCTGGTCGCCGCGGTCGCGCGCGACAATATCCTCGGCGTCCAGTTCCACCCGGAAAAGAGCCAGGCCTACGGGCTGGATTTGCTGGGGAGGTTCCTCGAATGGAAGCCGTGACACCGCCGCCGTCGTCCCCGCGAAAGCGGGGTTCCAGCCGTCACGCGGTGTGCCCGGCACTGGTTTCCCGCTTTCGCGGGAATGACGATGTTAGCGACTGGATTGTCCAATGATCATTTTCCCCGCCATCGACCTCAAGGGTGGCCAGGTCGTCCGCCTTGCCGAAGGGGACATGGACCGCGCCACCATCTACGGCGACAACCCGGCCGCCCAGGCGCTGATCTTTGCCGAGGCCGGCGCGCAGCATTTGCATGTGGTCGATCTCGACGGCTCATTTGCTGGCCGCGCGGAAAACCGCGAGGCGGTGGAAGCCATCGTCGCGGCCTTTCCCGGTTATGTCCAACTGGGCGGGGGCATCCGCGATGCCAAGGCCGTTGAAGGCTGGTTCAACCTCGGCGTCGCGCGGGTGGTGATGGGCTCGGCCGCGCTCAAGGACCCCGATTTCGTCAAGGACATGGCGCGCGCATGGGAAGGCGGCATCGTCGTGGCGGTCGATGCGCGTGACGGCATGGTCGCGACCGAAGGCTGGGCGGAAGTGTCCGACGTGCCCGTGGTCGACCTCGCCCGCCGCTTCGAGGACGCCGGGGTTGCCAGCCTGCTGTTCACCGACATCGGCCGCGACGGGATGCTCAAGGGCTGCAATGTCGAGGCGACGGTGGATCTCGCCCGCGCGGTCGACATTCCAGTGATCGCCAGCGGCGGGGTCAAGGGGCTCGACGATATCCACATGCTGTCGCTTCACGCCGGTGACGGGATCGAGGGCGTGATCACAGGGCGGGCGCTTTATGAGGGTCGGCTCGACCTGGCGACGGCGATTGCGATGGCGGGGCGTACGTGACCGTCCGGATCCGCGTCATCCCCTGCCTCGACGTCGCCGATGGGCGCGTCGTCAAGGGCGTGAACTTCGTCGATCTCAAGGACGCCGGCGATCCAGTCGAGCAGGCGCAGGCCTATGACGCAGCCGGGGCAGACGAGCTGTGCTTTCTCGACATTTCGGCCAGCCACGAGGGGCGCGGGACGCTGCTCGACATCGTCCGGCGCACGGCCGAGGTCTGCTTCATGCCGGTCACGGTCGGCGGTGGGGTGCGCACGGTCGAGGACGCGCGCGCGCTGCTGCTGGCGGGGGCCGACAAGGTGGCGGTCAATTCGGCCGCGGTGGCCCGGCCTGAAGTGGTCTCCGACATTGCCGAGAGGATGGGCAGCCAGTGCGTGGTCGCCAGCGTCGACGCGCGCTGGGTCCACGACCACTGGGAGATCTTCACCCATGGTGGGCGCCGCGAGACCGGGATCGACGCGGTCGAACACGCCGTCCGGCTGGCCGAGCTCGGCGCGGGCGAACTGCTGGTGACGAGCATGGACGGTGACGGCACCCAGCGCGGCTATGACCTGAAACTGACCCGCGCGATCGCCGATGCGGTCAGCGTCCCGGTGATCGCCAGCGGCGGGGTCGGCACGCTCGACCATCTGGTCGAGGGGGTGACCGAAGGGCATGCCAGCGCAGTGCTGGCCGCCTCGATCTTCCATTTCGGCACCCACACGATCGCCGAGGCGCATGCGGCCCTGCGCGCCGCCGGCCTGCCCGCGCGCGGCTGACGCCCGGCCGGCGCGAGTGCCTTGACCGCGGCGCACCCAGCTTCCATGGCTGAGCGCATGGAAGAGCAGCACGACATTCTCGGCCGAATCGAGGCGGTGATCGCCGCGCGGCGAAGCGCTTCGCCCGGGGAAAGCTATGTCGCCAGCCTCAATGCCCGCGGTCTGCCGGTGATCGCCCGCAAGCTGGGCGAAGAGGCGGTCGAGACCGTCTGCGCGGCGCTTTCGGGCACGCGCGAGGAACTGGTCGGCGAATGCGCCGACGTGCTGTTCCACATGCTGGTCCTCCTCGCGGCCAAGGGCGTGCGCGTGGAGGAAGTGCTGTCCGAACTTGCCCGCCGCGAAGGCCTCTCGGGTCTCGCGGAAAAAGCCGCCCGGAGCGAATGATGGCCGTCGATCCCCTGGCACCCTATGACGACGAGAACATCTTCGCGAAGATCCTGCGCGGGGAAATTCCCTGCAACAAGGTCTATGAGGACGAATGGGCGCTCGCCTTCCATGACATCGCCCCGCAGGCGCCGGTCCATGTGCTGGTGATCCCCAAGGGCCGCTACGTCGGCTGGGAAGACTTCACCCGCAAGGCTTCGCCCGAGGAAGTGACCGGCTTCATCCGCGCCACGGCCGAGGTCGCGCGGGAACTGGGCGTGGTCGAGAGCGGTTATCGCCTGCTGTGCAACATCGGCCCGCATGCCTTGCAGGAAGTGCCGCATCTGCATGTCCATATCTTCGCCGGGCGGGTGCTCGGACGGATGATTTCGGAATAGCGCCGGCTCGGCCTGCCCCCGCCACGATTCATCTCGCCGAAAGCTTGTGTTCGCCATTAGTGGGCCACTTGCAGAGAGAGTCCCGCAGCGGCTAAATCCCCCCTGATCATGGCAATGCCACCCGCACCCCCTTCCGGCCGGATCGACGGCGCGTGCCACGTCATGGCGGTACGGGCTTATTTCGAGGACACCGACCTCACCGGGGTGGTCTATCACGCCAATTACCTGCGCTGGTTCGAGCGCGCCCGCTCCGACCTGCTGCGCCTGCTGGGGATCGACCAGCGCGCGGCGATGGAGGCCGGGGAGGGCAATTACGCCGTCGCCGGGATGGACATACGCTACCTTGCCCCGGCGAAGCTCGACGATGCCGTGCTCATCGAAACCGAGGCCGAGACCATCGGCGCCGCCAGCGTCCGGCTGCGCCAGCGCGCGCTGCGCAACGGCGTGCTGCTGGCCGATGCGCTGGTACGGGTCGGCTTCGTCGGCCCCGACGGCCGCCCCCGCCGCCAGCCTGCTCCCTGGCGCGCGGCCTTCGCCCGTTACTTTTCCTCCGAAAGGATTGCCTGACCATGATTGATCTGCTGGCCGCAGCGGCAAACGCTGCGCCCGTCATCCCCGACCGGCTCGACCCGGTGCGCCTGTTCCTAGATGCCGATATCGTGGTCCAGGTGGTGATGGCCGGCTTGCTGCTGGCCTCGATCTGGGTCTGGACGCTGATCGTCAGCTTCAGTCTGCGCATGGGGGCGGTCCGCAAGCAATGCGACCGCTTCGAGGAGGAATTCTGGGAGCACGGCCAGCCCGAAACGCTGTTCACCGGGCGCCGCAAGCCGAAGACCGCCTCCGCCCGCGTGGCCGCGGCCGGCTTTGCCGAGTTCGAGGCTTCGACCCGCAATCCCGGTTTCGACCGCGAGGGCACGCGCGGGCGGATCGCCTCGGCAATGGACAGCCAGGTCGCGGCCGAGGGCGATGCGTTGGCCGAACGGCTCAACTTCCTCGCCACCACCGGCGCGGTCGCGCCCTTTGTCGGCCTGTTCGGCACGGTGTGGGGGATCATGAACAGCTTCTTCCAGATCGGCAGCCAGCAGAACACCTCGCTCGCAGTGGTCGCGCCGGGCATTTCCGAAGCGCTCTTCGCCACTGCCATCGGCCTGTTCGCGGCCATTCCCGCGGTGATCGCCTATAACCGCTACAACCAGCGGGTCGGTCAGGTCGAAAGCCGGCTGCAACGCTTCGCGGACAAGGTCTCGGCCCTGCTCAGCCGCGAGCTGGAGCGCCGCTGATGTCGATGTATCTCGCCGGCGGGGGCAATGGCGGGCGGCGCAAGGGCCGCCGGCGGCGCGGCGCCATGTCGGATATCAACGTCACCCCGCTGGTCGATGTCATGCTGGTGCTGCTGATCATCTTCATGGTTGCCGCCCCGCTGCTGACCGCGGGGGTGCCCGTCGACCTGCCAGACAGCCGCGCCAATGCGCTCGAGCAGGATCCGCAGCAGGTGACGATCTCGATCGACGCCGCCGGCGCGATCTATCTCGACGAGGAACCGGTGGCCGAGGGCGGGCTGGCCGAACGGCTTGCCGCCGTCCCGCGCGACGGCG